>Ga0207664_10000079_pt1 | contig 96268 bp, 73 predicted proteins | sample LARL83metaG_FD_184349 | JGI IMG/M metagenome (GOLD analysis project Ga0207664, IMG submission 184349) | Corn, switchgrass and miscanthus rhizosphere microbial communities from Kellogg Biological Station, Michigan, USA - LAR L8-3 metaG... | ecosystem: Host-associated > Plants > Roots >...
CGCTATCGGTTATCGTGCCCTGAATCAAGCAAGTGGAAGCTATAATGTAGCCCTCGGCTATAATGCCGGGCAAACGAATACAACGGGCACCTACAATACCTTCCTCGGCACCAATGCAGATGCCGGTTCGGGAAATCTTACAAATGCCGCGGCTATTGGTGCGAACGCGCAGGTGACGCAGAACAATAGCCTTGTGCTGGGAAGCATCAGTGGAACGAATGGCGCGTCAACAGATGCCAAAATTGGCATCGGGACGACTTCGCCGGGCGAAAAGCTCGAACTTAAAAACGGTAATCTGCTGCTCTCGAACGGCGGAACGGCTACGCAGCTTCAGCTCCAGGGCACCGGCTCTGGCCTTTCCACTTTCCAGGCCGGCGCGCAGGGTTCGACCAGCATCAATTACACGCTGCCAACTACCGCGCCTTCCTCGAATCAAGTGCTGACCGCAACCGGCGTTTCCGGCAGCGCAGTGACGTTAGGATGGTCGACCGGAGCATCCGCGCCACTCTTTAGTCATAGAACTACGGACACCGGTTACGCTTCCACTACTCCCGGTAATGACAATACATTGTACGTTGCGCTTGCGGCGAATGCAACTTATACCTTCGAGGCATTTTTATCCTGTTCCGATTCTAATGCCAGCGGTATAACAGGCAAGATTGCATTTATCGATTCATCCAGCACGTATCTTAAATTTGGCGCGAACTCCTCTGGAAACATAGCGCCGGGGCCGAGTGTCGGGACGGGATCGGGAAATACCGCCGGAACGGTCAATAGCTTATATCTCGAAAATGCGAATCTTAGCGGTGCCGACCAGAATTTTATTTACGTTAAAGGAATCGTCATTAATGGTTCCTCGGCCGGTAATCTGCATTTGCGGTGCGGCATTTCCGCAACCGGAGCTGGCCATTTCATGCGGCTGTATACGAATTCCTATCTCACGGCGACGCGTGTGCAATAACTGCGCGAAAAACCTTATTACTTATTGCCGGCGTCGAATTGTTCACGCCGGCAGGTATATATTTGTACCTTAAAAAGCCGGTTACTTTTACCCGGCTTGAGAGTCTTCTTAATGAGGGATTCGCGGTTTGAATTAATCGTTGGGGATGAGTGAACGAAGTTCAACTTTCAAAGCTTTAGCAATGCTACGAAGGTTAAGAATTGAGACATTAACTTCACCACGTTCCAGCAATCCCACATAATTTCTATGAAGACCGGCTAGTTCCGCAAGTTTTTCCTGAGAGAGGTCGGTCTTCTCTCTTTGTTTCCGAATTTCGAACCCCAGATCTTTCAAGAACTTCACGAGCACAACTTAAAGAATTGCATTTTATAAATCTACACAACTAATGTTGTATATTTGCAATACACAAAAAGGACAACCCCATGAAATCTATCATTTTCGTATTAATTAGCATTCTTGGCCTCGCCGGAACCGCGACGGCGCAGCAACAACCGCAAAACGATTCCCAAGGATGGGTGCGGTTATTCACGGGATCGGCTGCCGGACTTAACGCGGTCAATGCACATGGAGACGATACTGTCTATGCTTCCGGCGGGGCGCTCTTGCGATCTATTGACGGAGGCACGACATGGCAAACCATCGGAAACACACCTGTTACGACTGGAGAAATGTTTTTCACCGATGACACGACGGGGTTTATCGTATCCGGTCAGCAAGTGTATCGAACCATTGATGGCGGGCAAGCTTGGAGCGATACTACTCTCGATATTGCCGGGGCTGGAAATTCGATACTCTTTCAAGGAGATACCGGGTGGATCGCGGGACATTTTATCTATCGCACGACGGACGGTGGAAAAGTCTGGCATCAGGAGAATGGCGAGGGAAATAATTGCATCGCGTTTGCGCCTGATGGTATGCATGGTTACATTATGGGTGACGCTCACTATTGGACATGGCGACCTGCGGGAGGCGGCGAAGTTTCATTCACCGCGGCCTTTTTAGAACGTACGACGGATGGCGGGGTGAATTGGGATGAACCCTATTATGATTCGCTCTATCTGCCACAACGAATGTCCACGGTCGGTTACACATTCATTCCGTGGGGTGTATTAGGAGTTGCGACAACTTCTACAAATACAATTATCGCGGTCGGTGGAGGAATAGCAAAGAGCATGGATGGCGGAGATAATTGGGACACAATACTTACTAGTGAAGTCACGCTCTATGCAGTTTGCTTCCCCGACTCCATGCATGGTACAGCGGTTGGAGGCAACGGTTTAATCTTGCACACAACGGATGGCGGGAATACATGGAACAAGCAAAACAGCGGATTGACATCTGCAGCTTTATATTCTGTGGTTTTTGCTGACTCTTTACATGGATATGCGTCAGGATCACAAGGAGCAGTTATTAAAACCACCGATGGTGGATTATCCTGGGTTAATATTAGTCCTCTCTCCGACAATATGATTAAGGGGACCGTATTCCCTCAGCCAGCAAGTGCAAATACTTCCATTGCATATAATCTTCCGGAGCCGCAGCATGTTACGCTTTCGATTCAAAATATAACTGGGATAAATGTGGCCAACGTGCTTGTGGGCCAGCTTCAATCCGCTGGGTTGCACACCATTCCTCTCGACATCCGTGAATTATCCTGCGGCACCTATTTCGTTCGTATTCAAACGGAGAAATATTTTAATGTAATAAAATTTCAGGTGATATGTGAGTAACTATCTCGATTCAAAAAGCTTGGAGGGGTCGAGTCGCAAGCCCTTCGAGACCTGAGCGATTTTTTCGAGCGTCATATTCATTTCACCCCGTTCGCATTTGGCGACATAATCCGAGCCGACACCGCATCGATGTGCAAGCATTTCCTGACTAATTCCAAGCCTATGCCTATAATGCCGGATGTTTTTACCCACGAGTTTCGTAATTTGCACACACCAAAAATATATCACCTCCGCTAAATGAGTCTATGCTATTACGCATAGAAGACGATTTTCTTCGTATCTTTGTAAAACCTTAGAAAAGGAACACCCCATGAAATCTATCATTTTTGCATTAATTAGCATTCTATGCCTCGCCGAAACCGCGGCGGCGCAGCAGCAACAGCAAACTGATTCCGCCCCGCCCACGCAGGGATGGGTGCGGTTAAACACCGGATCGGCGGCCGGACTTAACGCGGTCGATGCACATGGAGACGATACCGTCTATGCTTCCGGCGGGGCGCTCTTGCGATCTATCGACGGAGGCACGACATGGCAAACCATGGCTACCACTCCGGTCTCAATGGGGCAACTCTTATTTGTCGATGACACGACCGGGTTTTTGGTTTCTGGCGAGAGTGTTTACAAAACGATCGACGGCGGTCAAACTTGGTCCGATACATCCGTAGGGTTCACTGGGCCGTTCCTATTTCAAGGCCCGGATACGGGCTGGATAAGTGGAAAGTATATTATTCGAACCACGGATCGAGGAAAAACCTGGTATCAGGAGAATGGTGCCGGAAGTAATTGCATCGCATTTGCACCCGATGGCAAGCATGGTTACGTTATGGGGAATGCTAAGCATTGGACTTGGCGACCGCTTGGAAGCGCTGAAGTCTCATTTACGGCAGCATATTTTGAGCGAACAACAGATGGCGGAGTTAATTGGGAAGACCTCTACTATGATTCTCTCTATTTGCCGCAACGATCCTCGACGGAAGGCTATACATTCGTTCCAAACGATGTTTATGGTGTTGCTGTAACTTCGCCCGAAACTATTTTTGTTGTGGGCGCATCTCTGATAGCAAAAAGCACTGACGGTGGAGATAACTGGGATACTGCATCGGTTCCACACTATGATTACAACGCAATATCCTTTCCTGACAGCACACATGGCACTGCTGTTGGCACTGATGGAATAGTAATGCACACTTCTGATGCTGGAACAACTTGGATTAGGCAGAATAGTGGATTGACTACCGAAGAGCTTAATTCCGTTAGTTTTGTAGATTCTTTGCATGGTTTTGCAGCTGGTTCTCAGGGAGTAATAATTGCGACCATGAACGGTGGACAGTCATGGGTCCGCATTTCATTGTTGACCAATCAAATTCAAGGTGAGACATACCCGAATCCTTCCGATAAGACGGCGAATATCCGTTACACTCTCACAACACCGCAAAAAGTCAATATTTCCCTTCAGAATTTAACGGGTGTTGTCGTCCAGACGCCCTTGTCCGAATCATTCCAATCGCAAGGCGATCAGGTTGTGGCGATTGATACTTCTTCGCTCGCTTCGGGCACATACACGTATGTGCTACGAACTGAGAAGTATTTCGCAACCGGAAAAATCGAAGTCGTTCACTAATCACGAGGATGGACCAGGATTTACAGGATTTTAAGGATGAACCATGTTGAAAACAAAGCTATTTCTTATCGGATTTTTTATGATAGGGCATGTTACTATTGTGCATGCACAAAAAGCGAGTGAGGGAAAGGCCGTGGTCTCACATGGTTTCGAGCATTCCGATTCGGTACGGTTTGGGCTACTACGACCATTCGACGTAGCTCAATGGAATGGCTCTACGGGTGTCGCGCTCGTCAATGCGCAGATCGACACAATGGGATGCTCGGCCGAAGAAGATTTCGATCTTAGTATTCCACTTACTTACTCAACTCTGTATGGGCACCGAAAAGTACTGTGTGCGCCAGGAACGTTAACCGGAGCATTCGGTCCAGATCTTCGTGCTTTTGGCCAGACCGTTCGGCAGAGGATGTACCTACCTTGGATTAAATTCCCATATAGCTTTAATTGGCGATGGCGCTATAATGACTTATTGATCGACTCGATTCACGCGAGGCTTCATAATAATACGTATGACTCGAATGATGTCAGCCCGTATGCGGAATATCCCGCAAATCCTGGTTTCGTCACCGGCACTTTCAAAACGAGACGGTATAACTACACTATCGATTCGACTGTGTATTATGGCAATGAAGGACGTGTCGTTCTCGGCTATTCGGATGAGCGCGATGCGAAAGTGATGCTTACGGTCCCCCTCGGATTTCCATTTCCTTCGGTTCCAGGCCATTTCGATACCGCAAAGGCATTCTCGGTCAATCTCGAATTTGCAGTCGATACCGCTAAAATCGATATGACGGATGATCCAAATCCGTCGGATACGAACGATGCTCCGCTTGTTAGATTGCAAGTTTTGTTTAAGGATTCTGGCCAAAGCGTGTTGCCGTTCGTTCCTTTCAAAACGGCGTCGGATACAACGCAACCAGGTTGGTTTCGATGTCTCGATACAGTAATAACACGCGCTGTGTATCGCTCATTGCCGGACGATTGGCGTGCCGATGACAGCACCTTCAGTGCAAGCAGCGGCTATCGAGCACATTCCTGGCGGTTCAAACAACTCCATGCGATAATAAAATTGAGCCGAAGAATGGACTCAATTCGTCGAGCGAATGCTGATTCGGTAAGTGCAAATATTCCGTCGAATTCCTATGATTACAATGCTTGGGGTAGCCCATCCGACCCCCTTGGAAATCCCATGTTCGGGCTTGTGCATGAGGATTCTCTTGTGTATGCAGAACACATATTCGGTTCTGATACAAGCCTTGAAAAAGCGAAAGGGTATCTTCTGGAACTCCGTGTCCTTTCCACCTATCGTGCAACCGTTCGTATTCGCGATCTCACCTGGCAGGATACGATGGCCGACCGTTACCTGAACCGGCGTCGGTTTGGAGATAGCACGCATTCTGTAGAACAAAATGGAACGTATGGCGGGAATGATAAACTGATGGATTCAACGCTTAAGAGTTGGTCGAACGAGCTTGGTGGGAATGTGCCGCGCGAGATCATGTATAATGATAATGGTCTGCCTCCAACAGGCTTTCCGGGGATAGGCTATGAAGATTATCTTGGCTCGAAATACAACATCTTTGTTCATATGCGTCCACAAGATTGGGGAGATTTTTCGCTCATGTTCCGAAGGAGCCGGATGTCGCTGGATGGGCAACAGCCATCGATCATCGAGAGTCAGGCTGGCAGCCTTTCTCCATTATATTTTCCTCGAGATTATGTCTATTACGGACACAAAATCGACACGACGACGCCCTGGGGCCAGTCTGTGTTCGATACACTTATGGGACAGTTAATCGTTCGATCTTGCGATACAGGAACAGATACCTTACATGCGTATAAATTATGGACAGCGCAAAATGCAAATCAGTTAAGATCACTTTATCGCAGCATTCGTCTCATGTCCCGCGTGGCTCAGTACCACCCTTGGAGCAAACGTTTCGGAGTTGAGTATTCCATTCGGTCCTTCTCCTATGTTTCGAACGGTGCATATGATTCGAATTTCACCCGAGGAGGTATCCTATACGACTCGATCATTTATCGTGGGCATTACGATGTCACCCTCCATCAGTGGGATGTTCCGAGCGGCTATGGTTATTCCTCTTTTCCCCCCTACACGCCTGAGATGATTACTTCCGAAACGTTTGGATCATTTGCTAATGGAGCAACCGCCATAAGCGCTGCCGAATCCTTCGGCAATTCTTTCAACGATCATGGCACTCATAATATAGGAGCATTTTCACCCGCTCCTCATACAAATAGCTTAATTCTTGCGCCCGCTTACACTCATGGATACAACATCGGTCATTATTATACATGCCGTACATGGAATAACATTCTGAATGGGAACGATAGTTCGGATATGGATGGTCCGATTCCTAATTATTATCTGGGTATGTCAAACACATATCGTGCGCATGTTCGGAGCGTTGCGCGGATGAATGCCATTTGGAATACCGGACCACATCCGGTGAAGAGTCTTAGGTGGCTCGATGCGTACTCCTTGAGCAACATCATAAATCCCACTTCGCGATATGCCGAGGAAGATCCGGGTGTAACGCTGACCGACACGCTTGCCGTTATCAAAATGGACTCGATCTCATTCGCATCGGCGTTTCTCAAAGTCGATTCAACGCGGCCAGTGAATTCCTTGCTTCGAAATTCTGGCAAATATATCGATCTTCCGACCCTCGACCCTGACACGGCGCGATTTGTCGAAGTGGGCATGTTCGAGGATTCTATTTCCACCAGCCAAAAAAATTATGCAGCGCTCGTCGTAAATGACCGCCTCTATCCTTCTTTTCGTGACACTGCCGATCTTAATTATTATAACAACGGGCTTGATTCCATCAGCAAGGTTCACTCCACTCTTGGCGACATCGATGTCCGCAAAGTATATCTCAAGCTCGATCTTTCGAAAACCGATCCGGCGTTTCAGGGAAATACCTACTATGTGGTCAGGGATTTATGGCATCCCGATTCGACCTGGCTGCTGAATAAGGATTCAACATTCGCAGTCTACATTAAACCGGGCGATGCGAAGTTTCTCTATTTTGAAAAAGGCATTGCTGTGAATGTGGCGTCGAGAACGGGCACCGATACGGGTAAATCGTCACAAGCGGAGTTTGGCTTCAACAATGGCCGCCGCGTCGCGGAGATCATGCACGGTACGCACGATGTCATTACTTACACGCGGAATAATCATCTTTATGTTTCCTATCCTGCTCTTGGCAGGACGTTCTCTGGTCCAGATCAATCCTCCGGCGATAATATCATAACGGGTTATGAAGTTGCACTCGATACCACGCACACCTGTGCCCGGCCTTCGATCTCCGTCGGCCCGAACGATACTTCCGTGGCGTTGACCTATTGGTACTTGGATGGTTCCGGTACCGGACACATTGGCGCTGCCTACCGAAAGGACACCGGAAGCGCGTGGGTTATGCTGACACCGGGCCACGCGATCGCGTATCCTGACACTACGGGCGACCATAGCTTCGTAACGCCCGTGATTACGCCGATTAGCGATACGACGTGGCTCATAGTGGCTCATTGCCCCTCGCTCAATTGGCTGGTGGGAAGCTTTTTAATTACCAAACGCGGTGTAACCCCGGCTGTGGACTCAAATGTCGCCATGCTGATTCCAGATAAGATACGGCACGACGGTTCCGTTGCGTTCGCGTTATTTCCCACAGTTGGATGGCGGCCACACGCGCCCAACCACGGTTTCCTTCAATGGACTACTCATCTTGCGTGGCAAATCGATACGACCGCGCATGTTCATCAGATTTATTTTACCCGCATCGCAAACCTTCAGCCTCCGACTCCATCGACCTGGGTTCTGGATTCCATTGTCGATGTCTCCTCTGCCTTGGGTGCGTGCGATAACGTCCATCCGTCGCTCGCGCTAAATGGGACAGTAGAGCCCGCGGTTTGGCTAATCGGCATTTCCAAAACAATTGGAAGTGCCCGATTTTATCACGACAATCTGGCCTGGGAATCGGAATTTCATGTTGGAGGTTACTCGCCGATCGTCCGCAATCGGCATGAGGCAGATTCTTCCAGTTATCATTCCGGCTTCTGGGGGGCGTTCAATGTCTTCAGTAATGGGACAGGTTATCGCTATCCACAAATTTCCGCCGACTTCCGTACATGGGATTCTCATTCCCCGCGGGACAGCACGCACGACTGGATTCGAATGGTCTACTCGCCAGGCAATTTGCTCTATGCGGAAAGCTGGGCCCCGAATTGGATGAGAACTCCAATCAATGAGCTCGGATATAATCCCACCGACCCGCAGACTACAAATGATCCTGGATCATCTTCCTGGTCGGATAGTGGGATCGTTCCACGATCGATCTCCTGGACAGCCAGCGGGACCGGCTTGCAACCCGTAAGGATCACAAACGGATATATGCCGCGCATCGGCCATTCGGTGTTCCCGCACATCTTGCTTATTGCATCGGCTAAGTTTTGTGACACGCTATGGGAGGGAGTTAGCCTGTTTCCTCCTGTTCTTAAACCCCCGATCATCGTGCCCACCACTGTTAACTGGGCGCAAATCAGTCCCTCATTTGCCGGACCCGATGAGGCGTGGACTAACCCCGAAGGCATTCCAAATGTCGAACATACCAATGCCTTCGCGTTTCAAGCGTGCGACTCCATTCTCGTTCCCCGATTGTGTGACACAAACAACGTTAGGGAGATTCAAGACTCGTTAAAGTCCAGCAGCGATTACGTACAGTTTCGATTGCTACTATGCCGCACAGCCGATTCAACGATTCTCGGTACTATCGACTCAATGAGAATCACAAGGACCGCAATTCGATGGGCCGGTATGACTGCTGGAATCGACCCCGACACCGCTCGCTACAAAGTTTCATGTTCGGCTTCGCCGGATAGCGCCTTTGTTATGGCTGAGGTCCTTCGTGGAGATACTACGAACTCTATCCATCGTTATTATGTGCAGAGCTTAGACACCACGGGCGCTCCCCCGCCCCCTGCTCCCAAGAGAGCTGCCCATCCATTCTCCATTACCGATTCGACGGGCATCCTGGTTACCGTTCATCCAAATCCTGCAAGAACTTTTGTCGAAATTTGCGTGGAAGATTTGCCTCAAGGCGTGCCAGCTTCAGCCATTGTTGTCAATCAAGCAGGCGAAACGGTCGCGACCCTCTATAATGCAACCCCCGAAGGTGAACTCGGCTTGTGTATGAGGCTCGACTGCTCCAATCTTCCAAGCGGCACTTACTATGCATATATACAAAACGCTATCATGGGTACAGTGGTAAAATTTCAAGTAATTAAATAATTTATAAGAATATCCGACATGCTGGAACAAAAAAGACATAAATATGCTTTTAACATTTGTGTATGGATGGTCTATACACATTAAATAACATAAAATCAGCATGAATAGCAATATTATTAAAAGCACTGACTCCGATAACCTTTTTCGAGAGGAGACCCTGAAGCCGGTTCTGGATTCGTTGAACAGTCGTCCGAAGAGGCAATCAATGGAAGGCTTCGAGCATTTGCGTAAGCTATTGCCCCCTAATCCCAGCATTGATACTCGGATGGATATCGAGTTAATGCCTGATAACAACTAAGAAATAGAACGCCACCGAGTAACCGCGCTAAAAAGTCACCGAAGCAATTCGGTGACTTTTTCATTGAGACACTCTGGATTTAAAAAGTAATATAAAAGTTGAAACTTTTTCTTTATTCAGGTGCTTTTATGTGCTCCGGTGTGTATAAAAGCACCTCAACGATCATGGAAAAACGAACTTACAAAACCAGTTTCGATCTCGAACTTTTGTTCGGGTTGCCGGAGCAACCGGTTTCCGAGCAAATCTTTAACTATAAGTCTTCGGAAATAGAAATTCCGGTCCAAACGGATGCCTTCACGATTGTGCTTTCGCGCGACGTGCGGCGCAATACCTTCATGGCGGCAGAGATGGCATTCAATGCCGCCCGCGGCGATCTCTCGAAGGACGTTTGGTATGTGAATACTTATGCCGGTGTGAACTTCCTGAAGGACTGCTTCCGCCGGCTTTTCGATAGTGCGGGTATCGCGCCCCCGCCTCCGCGAACGGAAGAAATAGTTCCAGCGGTTGTTGAAACGTCCGAGGAGCCCTCAACGCCAGGATACGTTGAAGACACCGAACCGGCATACGACTCGCCCAAGCCGCATCCGATCTCGTTTGTTCTCGCCCCCGGAGAGCCGGAACCGCCGGAGTATACAAAGAAACTCTTGCAAGATGGAACCTTGTACACTTTCATGCGAGGCCGATATCAGCGTGTTGACACTATCGAGGCTTGGAATGCGGAGCGAGCGCTGGTGCGAGAACAAGCGTCTCGTAAGCCGGGAGAGCAGCGAAATGTGGCGCAGCATTCTTTTCAAGGTAAAACACTCGATCCATCGAGCGTCCTTCCAAATCTTCGGGTCTTTCACGTTCCGATCGGTCATTGGAGCACGCTGCGGCTCTCGAAAGATATTCGTACTTATGCCCGGATAGGGTGCCGTCAGGTGATCATCATCAATTCGTTCGAATATGCTCCACTTACCCGCGGGCGCAAGGAGCGAATGGCACGCGAGCTTGTTCAACTTTGCGATAAGTTGCAGCTTTCTATTGTTATATTCTCGCACGAAATGAAAAAGGACGTGGAGCCGGGTCTTCCTGGCAGGGGACCAATAGGAATTCTTGCGGCTAAAGCGGGCGCTGTATCCCGTTTCCCTGACCCCTTCGAAAAATTCTATGGCACAAGGGATGCATCAAAAAACCGTGGAAATGCAGCAGTTAATGAAAAACAAATGCGTTTGCCGGAGTCCGACCAAGAAAATTCATCTTCGGTAAGCATTTCCAAACACTTTTTATGAGTTTAGCACTCATCACCGGTGCTGGCCGCGGGATTGGCCGGGCGATCGCGCTTCGGCTTTCGGGCGCGGGGGTGCCGGTCGTGCTCGTGGCACGTTCAAGCGAAGAGATCACGGAGCTTCGGAACCTGATCGTGGACCGTGGCGGGAAGGCCTACGCCACGCCATGCGACGTCAGTATCTCCTCGGAAGTGAACGCACTTCGGGATGACATCGTGAGCGAGCTTGGCACCGTGAACATTCTCGTCAATAACGCGGGGATTGCACCCTCTTCAAAATTCGAAGCCATCACCGACGATGTGTGGCGCGAGACGTTTGCTATAAACGTCGATGGCGCCTTCTATATGACCCGCGCCTTTTTGCCGGGTATGATCGCTCAAAGTATGAGCAGTCCTCCGGCACCCTCTACCAGCGGGGAGAGGGCCGGGGTGAGGGGTTTCCACGTCATTTCCAATGCCTCGACGGCGGCGCTGGAAGGATTTCGCTACACCGCGGCTTACACGGCCTCGAAACATGCGCTGCTGGGCCTCATGCGGTCGCTGGCGGAGGAATATAGAAAAACCGATGTTACATTCAGTACTATTTGTCCGGGCTTTACGCGGACGCAAATACTGAGCGAGGCAATTCAAGCGACGATGTCCAGAAGCGCGAAGGATGACCGCTCATCCTTCGAACGTGCCGAGGCAATGTTTGCTGCGATGAACCAGGAAGGCCGGCTTATCGAACCGGAAGAAATTGCAGAAACGGTTTATAACATTATTATGGACTCCGAGATAATATCGGGGCGAGCGTATCATGCGGATGGCACGGTTATCTAACTCAAATATGCCGATTGGCTCCTAAGCAACGATAACAAAAAGTTAACGTTGTTGCCGGGCATTCAATATTGATTATCTTGGTTCATATTAGTAAGTAGCTGCTCAAAAAATCTACGTAATTCAAGTTTGTAATCCAACGTAACACTCTGCGTAATCCATCTTCCGATAAGTTTTTCGAAACCCATAAGGCGCGAGAACGGGCGGCGATCGTCACGCTCATTCGCTCGAATGACGAGGAAACTCGCCAGCAGGCGCTGGAACATTTAAGCGAGCTTGCGCTCCTGGCCGATACCGCCGGCGCGGACGTCCTCTACCGGATGACGCAGGAACGGTCCACTCCGGATGGCGCGCTCTATCTCGGCAAGGGGAAGGTCGAGGAGCTAAAGAAGCATGTGACGATGCTCGAAATTCAACTTGCTATTTTCGACGATGAGCTAAGTCCGGTACAAGTCCGCAATCTCGAAAAAGAACTCAATATTAAAGTGCTCGACCGGTCGAGTCTGATCCTCGATATCTTCGCAAGCCGTGCTCGAACCAGCGAAGCTAAAACACAGATCGAGCTGGCGCAGCTCGAATATCTTCTCCCCCGCCTGACGCGAGCCTGGACTCACTTATCGAAACAGCATGGCGGCATTGGGACCAAGGGACCGGGCGAAACGCAGATCGAAACGGACCGCCGTTTGGTCAAAACGCGAATTTCGCGATTGAAAGAAAAGCTTGGAGTCATAGAGCGGCAGCACGAAACTCGCCGTGGGGGTCGCAACGACGAACTGACCAGAATCGCGCTCGTTGGGTACACGAATGCGGGAAAATCCTCACTGCTGAACACGCTTGCGGCCGGCTCCAATGTATTTGTCGAAAACCGCCTTTTTGCGACGCTCGATGCCACGACGCGATCTGTCGATTTTGCCCATGGCCGCCAGGCGCTTGTCACCGATACGGTAGGCTTTATTCGGAAGCTTCCGCCAAAACTGATCGCCTCATTCCGAACGACGCTCTCGGAAGTCCGGGAAGCCGACATTCTGCTTCATGTAGTCGATATTTCCAGCGCGCAATTCGAAGAGCAAATCGAAGTGGTCGGTGAGACGCTTCGGGAATTAGATTCGCACCTCACCCCGACGATCATGGTCTTCAACAAGCTCGATCTGCTCGATGAGGAGCAAAAGTATTTGATTTCGGAGCTTCGGGAGCGATATCCGCATGCCGTTTTCATTTCCGCCCAGCGTGGTATCGGGATCGAGCACCTGAAATCGGAGATAGAGAAGGTGATTACCGAGTCTTCGTTCGAACTTACCGTCGAAATTCCGATGGCGCATTACGATATTGCATCCCGACTGCATGAATTGGGCGAAGTGCGGGAGCGGATTTTTACGGATACGCACGTTCGGCTCCGGCTTCGAGTGCATGTTCGGAATAAGGAACGGGTCGAGCGGCTTCTTGCGACCGCCGCATAATATTTTTTGGGAATCGGCGGAGTGTCCGATTTTGGAACAACTTCGAAGCGATTTTCTCAAAATCCGGCAGTGTCTTTCAGTAAGCTTAGGATATAGAGCTAATAGCGCCAGTTTTTCAATTGGCATGAATTTCAATGTGCAAGTCGATGTACATTAAGCTCTGAGTCGGCCAAAATCATAAATAACTAAAAATGGGAAATCGCCCCACTTTGGCTCTAAAATAATCCACTTTATATTAATTCATAAAAATGATGGAATTTTCACTCTAAGCTTAGTGTCTTAACCCGCCTCATGATAATCAAAATCAATGAGGCTGGTTGCTGAGTTCTAAACTCGTTGTGTTTGGAACGTGGAGTCCTGTAGTCTTTAGCCTTGCCATTGTGACATTTCAGCCGTGTTCTTGCCCGATTACGGCGATCCTGTTTTTTCTTATGTATTCTCGATGTTGCGTCGAGGTGCGTAGGTTGCGCTTTTCGTTAGCTTTCGCCGAAGCATGCTCGCTCATGCTACTCGTCTGATCTCGGAAAGAGTTTTTTAGGTTCGCGCTCTGTCATCATGCTTAACTTATGTGATTGAGCGCGGCGGGTACCCTTCGATTGGGTGGATGATTGTCATTCACACGTGTCGATTCCAGTGCTCGATGGTTGCGAATTCTCATTACAACGTAAATAAAATGCGCTTTTTCATCTCGGCATCCTTGCTCGCCCTTTGCGCGAGTTCGATGATTTTCCAAGCCCCGCTTCACGCCCAAACCCGCGCTATTGGCGGCGGCGCCCTTGTTCTCGATGACGGGGCGGGGCATAAGGTAACGGTCTACGCGCCCTCGATCACCGCGAACTACCAGCTTAAGCTGCCCAGTTCCAGTGCCGTCGGTGCCCTTGTCAACGATGGCAGTGGCAACCTTACATGGGCTGCTTCCAGCGGCGGTGTCAGCACGTTCTCCGCAGGGACGACCGGCCTCACCCCGAGTTCGGCCACCTCGGGACCGGTTACGCTTGCCGGGACCCTTAATGCCGTCAATGGCGGTACGGGCCACAATGTTTATGCCACGGGAGATATTCTCTATGCGAATTCCACGACTACCCTCGCGCGGCTGCCAACGGGCGCGACGAACCAGGTGCTCGGGCTTTCCAGCGGATCCCCCGCGTGGGTCACGAATGGCGCAACGATCACGAATGCCACCAGCACTTCGTCGGTCGCGGTAAGCCAAACCCCTTTCACCCCCACGGCATCGACGACCTATATTCGAATCTCGAATACGAACCTGGGAAATAACATCGATATTGACGGCATCAATACCGCCGGCATTAGCGATGGCCGCATGGTAACAGTCGTCAATGTCAGCGCCGACCCCTCGGAGACGATCACATTGAAAAATATGACGCTCGGTGGCGGCATGACGCTGAACGAGGAATTCCAACTGCCGGGCAACACCGATATTCTTCTTGGCCAGCTCGGAGCCGCTACGTTTATTTTCGACGCCACCTCGGCTCACTGGGAATTAGTCAGCACGAACTAACACGCTGCGGACTACCCCTACAAATTTTTCAACTGTACTTTATCATTCTTAACGCTCTAACGATGACGATGAAACGAACGACCCTGTTTCTTGCGCTTGCCGGCCTGCTCGCCGCCACATCCGCAAGTGCCCAAACTTTCAAAGCCGACTTCTCGACGAAGATCGTGCTCGCCGGTGGCGGGACCAATCCCGTCCACACCGTGACGCTTGCAACCGCACCAGGCGGCATTGCGGCGATCACCCTGACGCTGCCGGCTTCGTATGCCCTCGGCGCGGGATACCTGCTCACCAGCGATGGGGCCGGTAACCTTAGCTGGACGAATCCATCACTCGGAGTCACCTTGGCTGGCGATGTGACCGGCTCGGCCGGAAGCAATAGCGTCGTGAAGCTCAACGGCGTCGCGCTCGGCACAACGACCGCAACATCGGGCAACTTGCTTATTGGACAGGGTTCCTCATGGGCCACCGAGCCAATCACGGGCGACGTAACGATCACAAGCGGTGGTGTTACGGCGATCGGAGCTGGGAAGGTAACGAACACCGACCTCGTCAATTCGACCATCGCACTTGGTAGCACTGGCGGAACACTTACCGTCACGGGCTCGCCAATCGCGCTCGGAACCGGGCTTGGCAATGCCGAACTCAATTTGGGACATGCCAATAGCTGGACCGTCGGACAGACCTTCACCGATATTACCTCTACAGGAACCGGAACATTCAACAACTTTACGGCAACCGGAACCGTCACGCTTCCTGCCGGCTCGGTCACCGCGTCTTCGCTCGACCTTGCTTCGGGAGACATCTTCATCGGCGATGTGACGAACCATGCGTCCGCGCAGGCCGTCACCGGCGATGTCACTATCTCTGCAAGTGGTGTAACGGCCATCGGCGCAGCGAAGGTAACGAACACCGACCTCGTCAATTCGACCATCGCACTTGGTAGCACCGGCGGAACACTTACCGTCACGGGCTCGCCAATCGCGCTCGGAACCGGGCTTGGCAATGCCGAACTCAATTTAGGACATGCCAATAGCTGGACCGTCGGACAGACCTTCACCGATATTACTTCCACGGGAACCGGAACATTCAACAACTTTACGGCAACGGGAACCGTCACGCTTCCTGCCGGCTCGGTCAACGCGTCTTCGCTTGACCTTGCTTCGGGAGACATCTTCATCGGCGATGTGACGAACCATGCTTCCGCGCAGGCCGTCACCGGCGATGTCACTATCACTGCAAGTGGTGTAACGGCCATCGGCGCAGCGAAGGTAACGAACACCGATCTCGTCAATTCGTCGATCGCAATCGGCAGCACTGGTGGCACACTTACCGTCACGGGCTCGCCCATCGCGCTCGGAACCGGACTTGGCAATGCCGAACTCAATTTGGGTCATGCCAATAGCTGGACCGTCGGACAGACCTTCACCGACATTACCTCCACCGGCACCGGCACATTCAACAATCTTACTGCAACCGGAACCGTCACGCTTCCTGCCGGCTCGGTCACGGCGTCTTCGCTTGGTCTCGCATCGGGAGATATTCTGATCGGCGACGTAACCAATCATGCGGCACCGCAGGCCGTCACCGGTGATGTCACCATCTCTGCAAGTGGCGTAACGGCCATCGGAGCTGGCAAAGTAACGAACACCGATCTCGCCAATTCATCGATCGCACTTGGCAGCACCGGCGGAACGCTTACCGTCACCAATTCCCCGATTTCACTTGGCGGCACGGCAGGCAATGCCGAACTCAATTTAGGACATGCCAACACCTGGACGGGCACGCAGACGCTCGGCGGTGTGGCGCTTACCTCCGCCACGGCAGTCGCATCGAATCCGACCCAAGCGAATTTTGCCTTGAGCCAGACGAATTCCTACTTCCTCATTTCGGCGGCCGCGGCCACGACGCTCTCCGGTATCAGCGGTGGGACCGCGGGCCGGGTGATCGTTCTGATTAACACCGGATCGAACCCGATCACGCTGACCAGCCAGGATGGCGCTTCGTCTTCGGGCAACCAGTTTATTATCTCGGGCGGCAGCGCAATCATGGGGCAAAATGGAAGCGTTACGATGATTTACGATGCCACCGCGCCCGGTAACTGGCGCGTTATCTCCGCTCATTAATTAATATCGCAACTGTTCGAATGGAATAACATTTGGCCGTGGGCGCCACGGTCATAAATTCCGAAAGCACGTTTTTAGGATAGATCATGATGAAAAACACCAAAGTCACATTCTTCGTAGTCGCGGCCATGCTCGCTTCCGTAGCCTGCATTGCCCCGCGCGTCCAAGCGCAAACGTTCGTTAAGTCGCATGCCAGCGCGCTCATCCTTCCCGGAAGCGGAACGGACATTACGCACACGATGACGATCACCGCGCCGTCTCTTTCGGGGAACCCTTCGATCACGTTGCCGGGGGCCTCGCTCGTATTTCCGGCCACGAACGGAAGTGGCGTCCTCACGAATGACGGTTCGGGCACCCTTACGTGGACGCCAGCCGCCACTGGCTCGGTCACGGCCGTATCGGTCGCGAGCGCGAATGGATTTGCCGGTTCTTCGTCCGGCGGCGCAACTCCAGCTCTTACAATTTCGACCTCGGTCTCCGGTCTGCTCAAAGGTAATGGCACCGCCATCTCCGCGGCAACATCGGGCACCGATTATTCCGCCGGTACGTCCGCCCTCTCAACGGGCATTTTGAAATCGACGACCACCACGGGCGCGCTTACCATCGCCGTTGCCGCTGATTTCCCGACGCTCAATCAAAACACTACTGGTTCTGCTGCCAGCTTCACCGGCTCACTCGCGGGTGACGTCACCGGAACACAGGGCGCGACGTCCGTTGGTAAGATTCTCGGCAACACCGTGCCCGCCAATGCGGCTGGTGTGCTCACAAACAATGGCACCGGTACACTGTCATGGACGTCGCCCTCCGCAGGCTCGGTCACGGCTGTATCGGTCGCGAGCGCGAATGGATTTGCCGGCTCCTCTTCGGGAGGCTCGACACCAGCTCTTACAATTTCGACCAGTGTCTCCGGTCTGCTCAAGGGTAATGGCACCGCCATCTCCGCGGCAACATCGGGCACCGATTATTCCGCCGGTACGTCCGCCCTCTCAACGGGTATTTTGAAATCGACGACCACCACGGGCGCGCTTACCATCGCCGTTGCCGCCGATTTCCCGACGCTCAATCAAAACACTACTGGTTCTGCTGCCAGCTTCACCGGCTCACTCGCGGGTGACGTCACCGGAACGCAGGGTGCAACTTCCGTCGGCAAGCTTCTCGGCAACAGCATCCCGGCCAATGCGGCTGGCGCGCTTACGAACAATGGCACCGGTACACTCTCGTGGTCGCCCGCTCTTACGGACCCGATGACCACAACGGGAGATATCATTTATTCTTCCAACAATTCCGGTACTGCCACCCGTTTGGCTATCGGCGGATCGAACACCGTTCTCGCCGGCGGAACAACGCCACACTATGTTACGCTTGGAACCGACACCTCACTCGTCGGCAATGGCATCGGCACCTCGTTCGGCGTCAATCTCGGCCATTCCGATAGCTGGACCGTGCCGCAATACTTTGCCGGTGCAGGTATCAACACCACCACCCCGGCCGTTGGTCTCGATATTAACAGCGATTACGCTACGCGGGCAACGACCAATTCCTCGACCGGCGCGACGCTCAATAACATTAGCACCCTTGGAACGAGCAACATCACGATTACGAGTGAGGCTGCGAACTTTACGATTACCGGTTTTGCAAATGGCCACGATGGTAAGCACCTTCGTATCTACAATAAAAGCGGTCATAATATGACGATCGCCAATGAGAGCGCAAGCTCTACACTCGGAAACCGAATCAATACCCTCGCCGGTGCCGACATCACGCTTGTCGGTGCGGGTTCTGTTGAATTCGTTTACGATTCGAATTCCTCGAACGAATGGGTAGCAGCAAGCACACTCGCCACGCAGGTCACCGGCATTGTCGGTACGCCACAAAACTTGTTGCGCGCGACCAATAAGAGTTATAGCTCAGGAACCCTTACGAATGACACCGATTTCGCTTGGTCCACTGGAAAAAATGAGACGTGGGAAGTAGATGGTGTACTCGATGTTATCGGTTCCAGCTCGACTGCCACGCTTGGAATATCCATTAATTCCCCTGGAACCCCGGCTCCGATGAGCATTGCCGTCAATGGTCTAAACGTTGGTACATCCGCATCGAATGGAATTGGCACCGCGCTACTTACGACAAATGGCACGGTCATTTCGCCGGATATGAGTGTCGGTTCGAAAGAATCGATCATCTATGTACACGGTGTGTTTACGACGGACACAACAACCGCCGGCACGACCTATTTTCAATTCAATCTTAATGGAGGAACAGGTTCGGTTACCGTTCAGTCGCATTCGTACCTTCGAGTGACGCGCTTATTCTAAGATTTTCAACTGCGGGCTGGGAATTGTTCCGGCCCGCAATGTTCAAAAGCGCGATGGTTCTGCTTCTTCTATGAAACCTATGGGCAAATCGGGTTCAAATTCATGGGAATTTTAGCGGCCTTGGCCGCGGCGTTCTTCTTCTTTCCTAAACCTTCGATCGCTCGTTGAATCCACGTTTCTTCTTCTTCGGATGCGCACCAACAGGTTTTTTCTTGCCGGGGCTCGGGGCATCTTGCTCGCCAGCATTTCGCTTCTCGTGGCCTCGTGCGGGACAAGTTCGTTAGACCTGACGAACGAGCCGACCAATGCGACGCGATCGCAATACGCCGAGTACATCGAAAAGAATGCTCCTTCCGAAGATGCATTCGTAGCAGTTCAGCGGCTCGCCTTCGATGCGATCGAGCACCGGCAATGGGCCGATGCTGTTCTCGTTTATAGTAACTATAAGCCCAAGTTTCCGGGGATGCGCGGGCGGTTCGATACGATTATCGGCCTCCTGACCGCGCCCGACGATAGCATTCAAATTGCCGGCCTGGGGGATAGCATCAATACCCTGCAGGATGAGTTCCTTCCCGTCATCACCGTCGATGGTAAAAAGCTCTATTTTTGCCGAAACGATTACACGACCGGCGACGATGTGATGGTCTCCGACCGAATTTCTGAAGAAGCGAATCCATCGCCGGTCACGATGGCCGGCGCTTCATCGGTTACCGCTCCCCCGGCATCACCAGTTACCACACCTTCGGTGTTATCCATAAGCGCTATAACTCCCTCAACCTGGTCCTCCACGGTCACGAAAGAGAATTGGAGCAAAGCGGTACATGTCCCTCCTCCGATTTTCAGTACGCATAGCGAGGCCCCGACCGGCGTCTCCCCGGACGGCAATCGGCTTTTATTATTCGGAAATTATTACGTGCGCGCGGACACTTCGAAAAGTACCGACTCCGTGTGGAATTCTACGCTCTCCAAAGCGAACCTGTTTTATTCCGACAAACTTCCGGATGGGCGATGGGGACCCGTAAAGGCCTTCCCCCCTCCCATCAATTCCGGCCATTACGAGAGTGACACAAAAATTTCGAGCGATGGCAAGGAGCTGTTCTTCGTCTCGGACCGCCCCGGCGGAATCGGGGAATACCACCCCAAGCCGCGTGTGCAAGGGTCGGACCCGTTGTTTCATGGTAGCATGTGGGGCAATACCGATATTTACGTCTCGCTCAAACAACCGGATGGGTCGTGGGGACCGCCCATCAATTTGGGATCGAACATTAACACTCCATATGCGGAGCGATCGCCATTTCTCCATCCCGATGGAAAGACGCTGTACTTCAGTTCCGAGGGTCATGCGGGCTTGGGAATGCTCGATATTTTCAAGTCCACCCGCTTGAGCGATACCTCGTGGACCGAGTGGAGCACGCCGGTCAATTTAGGTAAAGAAATCAACACGGCCGGTACCGATTGGGGCTACGTAATCTCGACCGACGGCAGGAACGCCTACATGGCGATCTCGAACCGGACCTCGCATCAATATGACATCAAGCGGCTGAGCATTCCGCAGGCCGCTCGGCCCTCGTATGTGGCAACGATTACCGGCCATGTAACGGACGAAGAAGGCCACCCGCTTTCCGCCGAGATCAAGTGGGACGATCTCGAAACCGCAAAGAATGTTGGCGAACTTTCGAGCGACCCGACCGAAGGAAGCTTTTTCATTGCCTTGCCACTCAATCACAATTACGGATATTATGCGGAAAAGCCGGGATACTTCCCCGTCTCCCGCAGTATCGATCTTCGCGGAATCGATACGGCGGTTAATATTTCGGTGAACATCGTCCTGGTCTCGATTAAATCGCTGCAAGCATCGGATTCGGCGATTCGTCTGAACAATATCTTTTTCGACTTCGACAAAGCAACGCTTCAACCCGAATCTTTCCCGGAACTCGACCGGCTGCTCAAGATCCTGAAAGAGACTCCGGACGTGCGGACCGAAATCGATGCGCATACGGATAACAAAGGGACGCACGCGTATAATGTCCAGCTTTCGAAACGACGCGCCCAATCGGTTGTCGATTATTTGATCGCGCATGGCGTCGATACGGCTCGGCTCTCCTCCCGAGGTTATGCCGAAACGCGCCCCGTCGCACCGAACATCACGGACGAGGGCCGCGCGCTTAATCGCCGGGTCGAATTCCGGTTCCCACGCGACAGCGAGTTTGAACCTCCGATCGAAGATGGGTCGCTCTCGGAGCGGACTATTCGTACCGATACGCAGTAATCGATATCAGCAATAAAAAAACCCCGCCTCTCGGCGGGGTTTTCGCGGATTGACCGCGCGGATGATCTCTCACCCATGGACCGGATCCCTTTGTCCTGTTTTTCTCAAATCTGACGCTTTTCAGTGGCTTATCCACTTCACGGCAGAAAATTTTTTGTTTCTATAATGGTTGGCCGTATTTGAATTGCGACCGATATTCTTTCCTCTATATGTTCGACTCATAACTTTTCGTATATGCTTTCCGAATATGCTTTAAGAATGGCTCATACATCGTGCCAACGTTCTGGCTTTCTATCCACGAGAAACCGGTTGTGAAAAAGAATTCGCGTGAAGCGCAAATTTTCGGTCGCCTCGAATTTTGGCGCAAACGAAAGTTCGTGCTGCGCCGTGTGAAATTTCGTATTTTTGTAGTGACATTTGGTCCTCACCAATAAAAATCAGATACACTCTATGAAAATAACGGTAATTGGCGCTGGCAACGTCGGCGCGACAACGGCGCAGCGCATCGCGGATAAAGAACTCGTGGAAGAAGTAGTATTAGTCGATGTCGTCGATGGCATCCCGCAAGGCAAAGGCCTCGATATGTGGGAATCCGCGCCCGTTGAAGGGACCGACACCCGTATCACCGGCACAAGCGGATATGACGAGACGGCTGGCTCCGACATTGTTATCATCACTGCTGGGCTGGCGCGCAAGCCCGGTATGTCGCGGGACGATTTGCTCGCGAAGAACGCAGACATCGTCGGAAGCTGTGCGGAAAGCGCCGTGAAGAAAAGCCCGAATGCGATTTTCATCGTGGTCTCGAATCCGCTCGATGTGATGACTTATGTCACCATGAAGCGGGCCGGACTGAAACGCGAGCGGGTACTCGGCATGGCTGGCGTGCTGGATTCGGCCCGGTTTCGATCGTTCGTCGCGCTGGAACTCAATGTATCCATCGAAGATGTAACGGCTTTCGTGCTTGGTGGTCACGGGGATTCGATGGTGCCACTGCCGCGCTTCTCGACCGTCGCCGGAATTCCGTTGCCGGAATTGATTAAGCCCGATCGGCTCGCGGAGATCGTCACACGAACGCGCAACGGCGGAATCGAAATCGTAAATTTCTTGAAAACCGGGAGCGCCTACTATGCGCCCTCCGCGAGCGCGGTACAAATGGCCGAAGCGATTGTCAAGAACAAGCGCCGCATTCTCCCCTGCGCGGTGTGGCTCGATGGCGAGTACGGCTTGAAGGATACCGTTGCCGGTGTGCCGGTCAAACTCGGAAAGAACGGCATGGAAGAAATTATCGAAATTAAACTTCTGCCGGACGAAGCTGCTGCCCTAAAAAAGAGCGCCGATGACGTGAAAGAAAATATCGCGAAGCTAAAATTTTAGTTGGCCGTCCGGTCTACGCTGCCGCTTCCACTAATCGAGCTGTGCACGTCCTGCACGGGGCCGCGATATTTCACTCCGCCGGAGCCGCTGATCGAAGCGACGAGCCGAGTATTCACATTCAAACTCGCTTCGCCAGAACCGGAGATTTCGATCTTCGCGGTCTGACTCGTTAGGCTATCGGCATCGATATTTCCCGAGCCGTCGATCTCCATGGAATGGTCCCCTGAAATGCCATGGAGTGCCATTTTTCCCGAGCCGGCTATCTCCGATTTCAGATGCTTAACATTGACGCCGAGATCGTAGCTTCCGGAACCGTCCAGCGCAAGCTTGAGGTCGTCCGAGACGATCGGTGTCGCGCCATGAATATCCGAAGAGCCATCCGATTCGACGGAAGTATAATTAGGGCTCGTAATGGAGACCACGATGCCTTTCGTCGGCTGAAGATTTCCATCCGATTGGATTGTCAATTTGCCGTCCTTGACGGTAGTGGTAATATGCGAGAGCAGATTGGTATCGGTTTCGATCCGAACTTCTGTCGTAAGACCCTGGGTAAGCGTGACCTCGTATGTACCGTCTAACTCCACGGATTGGAATGGGCCTGCTTGGCGGACTTCGGTCGCGACCGCGCCATTGCCGGTGTACGTATTAGGAATGAGTGCAACCAGCTTCGCGCATCCGGCGAAAAAAACGAAGCATACAAGGGTGCTTAAAAAAGGAATGATCCCAAGCTTTTTCATGGTGTACGTTGAATGATTATAAATCACCGTTTCCTACGGCCCTCCGTGAATACGGTTTCACCAATTAATACCCATACTACATTGCCCTATTTTTCCTGTCTGGTCTGAGTTAATCTCCGAATGATTGGGAAATAATTTCAGAAAAACAAACGAAATTACCCGAAATAGCGGTTCAAATAATTAATCTGTAACTTTTGCTCTAGGGCGGGGTTATACGGGCACAATCTTTTTCTTGCATTTTAACGAAAAACAATGAACCGATCTATTCTTTATTGCTCTGGGATTTTTCTTCTCGCTGTAGCCTCCGGCTGCAGCAGTAATGTCGCTCCGATAAACTCTCCGCATGTAAATTATGTGGCGGGAGCGACATACGTCTATTACTCGCAAAATCTCGATGCAAATACGGGCAACCCGATCGCTGGTTCCGGGGATACGATTACATCAAAGGTTCTTACGACGGGAATTTCTTATCAAGGCATGTCAAATGTGACCGAAATTCAGAACGCCCATTCGAATCCTGGTAACGGGGTTGCCGCCATGGATACCACCTATATCGCCCAAAGCAATGGGGATTACTGGCATTATAACTATGGGCTGGAATCGTTAAATACGAATCAATTGGTCCTCAATTACAATGGTGGGAAGAAACTCATTGCCGGATGGGTCCTCCAGGCAAAGCTTTCTGCAACGGAGGGTACTTCCTGGATCGCCGCTGATACTCAGATTGCCATTGGAAGTGCGAGCGCTAAATTGTTAGATACCGCCAAAGAAGCGAGCGATTCTACCCTCGTTGTTGCTTCCGCGCAGATTACGGCAAAACACGCGGTACATGATTTAAATTTGAATGCTGGCCTTGTTACCGGAAGCGGATTCGTCGATACCTACGTCTCGACGGATGACGGTCCCGTCCTCAATATTGTGCATCCGGCTGTCGTTGCTACCTCGCGGACCCCCGGCCAAATTACGATTCTTTTGAAAAAAGAATAACGGCTACGCGGCTTCTGCTTTCGCAAGACTTTCGACCGGCGAGCGTCCGAAACGCCGGTCGAGCTCGTCGATGGCGAGTTTGATGACGATGGGGCGCCCGTGCGGGCACACATAGGGCATTTGTGTTTCGAAGAGCTGCTCGATGAGCACCATCATCTCTTCCTGCGATAGTTTATCGCCGGCTTTGATCGCGGCTTTGCAGGCAAAGGTCGCCGCAAGTGCATCCCGACTCGGCGTAGTGCGTGTTTCGCCAGATTCGTCATACCCTTCCAATACTTCCCGCAGAATGGATTCCTCGCGTCCGGCATGGACATCGGCGGGAATGCCGTCGATAATGATGCTCATGCCGCCGAAAAAGCGGAGTTGAAATCCGATCGTCTCTAAGTCTGGCAGGAGTTCTCTCACGAGCGCCATTTCACGCGGCAATAAATCGAGATGCTGCGGGAAGAGGAGTTGCTGCGAAGCCGGATGATTGTCGGACATCGAGCGGATCGCGCGCTCGTAGAGAATGCGCTCGTGCGCGACATGCTGATCGACAATCATCAGCCCCGATTTAATCTGCGAAAAAATATATTTATTGTGAAGTTGCCAAAGGACGGGCCGGTCTTTTAGCACTTCCGCCGCAAGGCCGGAGCGTTCGATCGTTGGTCGCGAAACCGCAGTCGGCGATCCGCCGACGAGCGTTTCGATTTGTTTGCCACGAAACAGATCGCCAGACTTCGCGCCGAAGAGCCGTTCGAGGGTTCCCAATCCTTCGTTCGGACCGGGAGCCGCAGGACTGCTGCTCGGCTTTGCATAGCCATTGCCATTCGTGCTGGACTCTACATTCCGGATTCCGAATTCCTCATTCTTCTTCGGCGCGGAAGCGTAATCCGGAAATCGCATTCGTGCCGGATCGATGCCCGTATTGATTGCGGTGGGCATCGCCATATCGGGCGCGAGCGCGCCTTCGGTGGCGGAGGCTTGCGTGGCACGGGTGAGCGTTTCCTGCATGGCACGGCGTACTTCTTCCATTACGCCACGCTCGTCCTCGAATTTTATTTCGAGCTTTTGCGGATGGACATTCACGTCGATGTGCGAGGGATCGATCGTCAGATAAAGAAAGGCCGAGGGAAACGCCCCCTTCTCGACCAAATGCTCATACGAACTGGCGACTGCATAGGACAAGCTTCGAGAAACGATGGGACGGTTGTTCACGAAAAAAAATTGCTCGGTACGAACGCGTTTTACAAAACTCGGCGCGCTTACAAAACCCGTCACATGCAGCGCTGGCGAAACGCTCTCGATCGGAAGCAGCGCTCCGCGCAAACGGCCCCCGAATATTTGTTCGATTCGTTCCGGCAGCGGTAACGAGGCCGGAAGATCGAAGATCATATCCCCATCCGCAACGAAAATAAAATGAACATCGCTATGCGCCAGCGCGGCTTTCGTCACGGAGTCGACGACATGTTTGAACTCCGTTGCCTCGGACTTCATAAATTTTCTACGGGCCGGGATATTGAAAAAGAGATTCCGGACCGAGATAGACGTGCCTTCATCGCATGCGATCGATTCACACTTTCGAAGAATACTTCCTTCCACTTCGACGAGCGTCCCAAGTTCCTGGCGCGCAATGCGCGTCCGCATTTCGAATTGCGAGACGGAAGCAATCGCCGCAAGGGCTTCGCCACGGAAACCGTACGTAGTAAGGCGTTCAAGATCGTCGATCGTCGCAAGCTTGGAAGTCGCATGGCGTTCGATCGAAGTCCGCGCATCCTCACGGGACATCCCCACGCCATCGTCCACAACCTGGATCAGCGTCCGTCCCGCATCCTTCAGGATGATCGTGATGTGCTGCGCCTCGGCATCGAGCGCATTTTCCAGCAATTCTTTCACGACCGACTCCGGCCGCGTCACGACCTCGCCGGCCGCAATCTTCTGCGCGATGGACTCGGGTAAACGGCGGATGGTAGGCATGGGTTATGCAACTTCCTGAAACATGGCATCGCCAAACATAGCCGCGGCGAATTCGGCTGGATCGAACGGCTGAAGATCTTCAATCTTCTCTCCGACCCCGATGTAACGCACCGGCACCCGAAGCTCGTTCGTAAGCGCGATCACAATTCCGCCTTTCGCGGTGCCGTCTAATTTCGTGAGAACCAAGCCCGTGATCGGCGCGACTTTCGTGAACTCCCGCGCCTGCTGCAAGGCGTTTTGTCCGGTAGTGGCATCGAGCACGAGGAGGATCTCATTCGGCACGCCTTCTTTTAACTTTCGCATGACGCGTGTCATTTTTTCAAGTTCGGCCATTAGGTTTTGCTTGGTGTGCAGGCGACCCGCCGTGTCAATCAGCACAATGTCCGCCTCCTTGCCAATTGCGGATTGTACCGTGTCATATGCAACGGCGGATGGATCGGCACCATGATGTTGCTGGACGATTTCCACACCCGCCCGCTCGGCCCAAATTTCCAACTGCTGATTCGCCGCCGCGCGAAACGTATCCGCCGCTCCGATTATCACACGCTTCCCGGCATTCCGGTAATTATAGGCGAGCTTCCCAATAGTAGTCGTTTTGCCAACGCCATTGACGCCAATTATAAGTATGACATAGGGCGTTGCCGGGAGCGGGGAATTGAAAGTAAAAAGCGAAGAGTCCACTGCTTCTGTTATCCGTTCGCCACTCGCCACTCGCCACTTTCCAGAGAGCGCCTCGCCAATTTGGTCGCGCAGCTCATCTCGCAATTGCGAGGCTTCCGACCATTTCTTAAACTGCATCTCATGCTCCAAGTGCGCCATGATCCGTTCGGTCGTGGCTACGCCGACATCCGAAAGCAGGAGCGTCTCTTCGATCTCCGCCATCAGTTCGTCGTCGATCTTCCGCGATTGATAGAAGACGCGATTAATTTTTCGCACGAATTCATCGTGCGATTTTTGCAGCCCCTCGCGGAGCTTTGTAAGCTTGAATTTATCGAAAAAACCCATGGGGGAAAAAGTGCTGAATGCTAAAGCCGGCCCGTCTGGTCGAAGGGTCTCGATGCTAAGGTATTAACATGCGGCGCAAGGTAAACAAAAATATGGGGAGGAAAGCTTCTTGGAGCAGAAAACAGAACTTCTCGTTCTCCATTACGCGGGGGTTGCGGTAGCTAATAATCGTTTCAACCGTGCTCCGTATACCCATAGCGAGAGTGCCATAAGCGCAATGCTCGTCCATTCCAGAAAAACTGTGAGAGACAATAAGACACTCGTATCGCCCGAAACACCCTTTTTGATGACAAGAAGAAGCAACGTGAGAGCGACAGCAATCACCGCGACTTTACCGGGATAATTCGAAGGCAGGACGACGCCGAGCCTTTTCTTCGCCCACCAACCGCCCGCCAGGATCACGAGATCGCGTCCGAGCACAATCGCAATAAACCAAAGCGGGATCAAGCCATATATCGCCATTGCGATAACGACGAAGCCAATAAAAATTTTATCCGCAAGCGGATCGACGATCTTGCCAAATTCGCTCACCGTATTCGTGCGCCGCGCAATGATCCCATCGAGCACGTCCGTGAGCGCCGCCGCGACAAAAATCGAAGCGACGAGAAAATACATGTGCGTATCGTGCTGCGAGGCGACGATGCAAAAGATCGCCGGCAACACGAACATCGCCCGCATGATGCTGATGAGGTTCGAAGGCGTGAAAATTACGTCCTTCGCACGAAATTGGGCAATGGCGGGATTAGCCGTAGTTTCCATTTTTTTCAATAGACTTCCTTGTGTTCGCCAATATCGGTAAAGACAGCGTTTCCGTCAGGTGTAAATTCGAAAATGACTCGAATCTCGTGAGTAATTGAAAAGCTTCTAAGCCTATTGAGCTTTCCACCAAGCGAGTGAGTTCTCAGGGAAGTATGAAACGGCGATTGCTGAAATAATTTAACCTTTTCCCAGAAGGTTGAGCGCAACTCGGGATGCCTACGAAAGATTTTTTTAAGTGATCTGTCGAAGGATGGCGCAAATACAGCCTTCATTCGGTATCTTCGAATTTCTTGAATCGGCGCATCAGTTCGTCGATGTCGTCCGTGGCAGGTTCGAGACGACCGGCAAGATATTCCTTCATACTTTCTTCGGCATTGCGGAGAATCTCATCTCTACGATGTTCTCTGGCAAAGTGCCGAGCGATCCGTGCCAGATCGACTAATTCGTCGGGGGTGCGCTCATGGAGTTCATCCACCAATTGTTCATACGTCATCATATTCGTTGAAAGTGCAAAACTTCCAAAATAATTCTCACACGGCCTCGGCCACCGCCTCCCGTTGCGCGCCGCTCGTGATCCGCTCGGGAATGTGAATATTGGCCGGCCAGCTATTCGGATAAATTATACAGCGGACCGCGTGGTCTGGCTTATCTTCCGCAAGCAACGGATGGACGGACGAACATTCCGGCATCACTTTCGGACAGCGCGGGTGGAAGTAACATCCGGTCGGCACATTTGCGGGCGATGGCACATCGCCTGTAAGCACAATGCGCGAACGCTTCGCGCGAGGGTTCGCGATCGGCACCGCCGAAAGGAGTGCTTCGGTATAGGGTGCCTTTGGCTCCCGATAGAGCGATTTATAATCGGTATTTTCGACGATCTCGCCTAAATACATTACGGCCACACGGTCGGAGATATGCTTCACGACCGAGAGATCGTGCGCTATAAAAAGATACGTAAGGCCGAGCCGCTGCTGCAAATCCATGAGCAAATTTAACACTTGCGACTGGATCGAAACGTCGAGCGCGGAGACCGGCTCATCGCAGACGATAAACTTCGGCTCGACCGATAACGCGCGGGCAATCCCGATGCGCTGCCGTTGCCCGCCCGAAAATTCGTGCGGGTATCGCCGTGCATGAAGCGGACTTAGTCCGACGGTCTCGAGCAGTTCATTCACCCGGTCTTTCCGTTCGGCTTCCGTGTTCCGAAGCTTGTGGACCTTCAGAATTTCATTTAGCATCCCACCCACGGTGATACGCGGGTTGAGTGAGCTATACGGGTCTTGAAAAATAATCTGCATTTGCCGACGCATTACGCGCAGCCGGTGCGCGGGCATCGTCGTGATCTCCTCCCCTTCGAATTTCACGGAACCGCCCGTCGGCTCGATGAGCCGCAGGATCGCGCGGCCGGTCGTGGTTTTGCCACAGCCCGATTCGCCGACCAGGCCGAGCGTCTCGCCCGCTTTGATCGTAAAGGAAACGTCATCGACCGCCTTGACATGGCCGACCGTTTTCGAAAATATCCCTTTTTTGATCGGGAAGTATTTCTTGAGATGCGAGACCTCTAATAGGTTTTGATTCATGCGCTCAAAATAATCTCCTCCTTCCGTTTCACGGAAAGGTTATTACCCAGATGGGATGATAGCTCCCTGAACAGGGAGCTTGCGATAACGCCGCGCGAAGCGAAGAGAGTTCGGACACACACGGCTTTTTCTGCTTCGCGCGCCCTTAAGGGGTCTGCTATTTCGCGGAGAACTTCTTCTATAAACGCATATAGCCCGGAGCATCCCGCTCCGGGCTACACGCGCTTCTTTCACCTTCACCACATTAGGCCGAGCTATTAGTCCCGGCCTTTCACTTAATAGAATGTGATGCGCGAGTTCAATAATTCCTCGTTCGAATACTAATTCGAAATAATTTTAGCTTTCCGAACGCGGAAAAATGATGAGAATATCTTCATCCCTTTTTGTAGCGCTTATCCACGTCCACCACTATGTCCATGGGACTGGCGTCCGTTGGGAGCGGGGCGACGCTTCGGTCGATAATTACGCTGCGGCCGGTCCGTACGGTCATCACGTTCCTTGAGCGCCATCTCCTCCAAGCGGTCTTCGTTTTGCGGCCGATCGAGCCGGCGCGGTCCATCCGACCGCATCACGGGCGATGCCTGCTCGCGCGATTCCGAATCCGATTCCGCATCGCCATCGGTGGGATCGGAATCGTTCTCGACGGAGGCCGCGGTCGCCGTTTCACCGGTTGCGGAAAATTCCGCAGTAATCTCCTTCTTCTGCTTCGGGCTAAAGAATTTAAATTCGTCGCCCAGCAGCGTTTCATCTAATTCCAAACGGATACGCAGGAGGTGTTTTAGTTCCAAACGGCGAAGCGTCGAGAGCAATCCTTTGGCCAGCATCTCGCCGAGCGTCGGATGAACTTTGAGGACCAGCGTCCGTTCCTTCGAAGAGGAGCGAAAGCGTTCGAGCCAGCGCTCGATTTGCCGAACGATCGTAATCCGGCTCACCAAAAGTCCCGTCCCGCCGCATACCGGGCAGGTTTCCGAGAGGGCACGAACGATCGACTGCCGAATGCGCTGCCGCGTGATTTGCATCAGGCCGAATTCCGTGAGCGGCAGCACGGAGGACTTCGCGCGGTCGTTCCGAAGTTCCTTCCGCATTTCGTCGTACACTTTTTTTCGATTGCGCTCTTCGCCCATATCGATAAAATCGATGACGATAATACCGCCGATGTCGCGCAATCGTAATTGCCGTGCGATAACGCGCGCAGCTTCAAGATTGGTCTTGAGCGAATTCAACTCCTGCTCCCGCCGCGCGGCGTAGCGGCCCGAGTTTACATCGATAACGACCATCGCTTCGGTATGCTCGACAAACAAATAGCCGCCACTGGGAAGCGGAATTTTGCGAGTGAGCGTCTGCTCGATCTGCGGTTCGATATTGAAAGAATCGAAAATAGGGCGGGTGCCGCGATAGAGTTCGACGGTGCCCGTTAAGTTTGGCGCGGCCCATTCGACATAATCCATCACTTCCCGGTACATTTTCCGCGAGTCGATAACGATGCGCGTAATGTCCGGCGTGAAGAGATCGCGCATGACGCTCGAGGTCAGGCTCGGATCGCGATACATAAGCGCCGGCTGGATCGTCGGCGAAGCTTGCTGTATCTCTCGCGCTTTTTTCTCGATTTCGCGCCACTGCAGGAGCAATTTTTCTAAATCTTCCCGAAGCGCCGACTCCTCCTTATTTTCCGCGACCGTGCGGATAACAACGCCCAATTCGCGCGGCTTGAGCGCGCGAACAATCCGGCGCAACCGCGTCCGCTCGCGAACGGAATAGACTTTTCGGCTGATCCCGATTCCCGGCTCGAAGGGAACGAGCACAAGGAACCGGCCGGGAAGCGAAATGCGACTTGTAACCCGGACGCCTTTATTGGCGAACGCCTCGCGGGTCACCTGTACGAGGATCGGGTGATCTGGCTCGAGCGATACATTGGCACTGAGAAGCGACGGAACCGGCCGCATCGATCGCTGCGGGCCGCGATGGGCTGGCCGCGTATCGCCCGCCAGGCGCAATTCCAATTTTCCGCCTCCTGCACCGGTAGGACCACCGGGCTGCTGTGCGGCTGCGCGGGAAAGCCCACGGTCGTTCGATCGAGTGCCGCCTCCGCCCGCACCGCCATGCGGCCGATAGACCTTCTGCTCCGCGGCGGTCACGCCCTCCTCGACGAGATAATCTTCTTCCTCATCGTCATCGTCACGGAGTTCGGCATCTTCGCCGGCTAGAAATGCGGAGGAGGTTTCGTAGGAATCGCCAACATCCGAGAAATGGAGGAAGGCATCTTGTTCGAGTCCTACATCAATGAAAGCGGCGTTCATGCCGGGGATGACTTTGGCGATGCGACCCAGAAATATATCGCCGACGTGCCGCTCGGTTTCGGGAGTTTCGACGAAAAGCTCGACTAAGTTTCGCTCTTCGGTAATGGCAATGCGGACCTCATCGTCGCGTTCGGCATTGATGACGATCTCTTTTCGTAATCGTTGGGGGTAATTCACGGTCTCTAAGGAATGGGACTTCGGGCACCGGTAGGTTGCGAAAAGAGCAGGCCGCCGCAGCGGGAGCACATGGCTCAAAAAAGCCGGCTCCATTGGGGTTCAAAGGAGGAAATTCCTACTACCGTCGCGAAAGCGCGTCGCGGAGGGGCATTCCGCTATGCTCCGGATGATACGGTAGATAGGATGGTCGATCATTGTAATAGGATGATGGCTCATCCCATCTCCGGTTGCAATCATTGCGAACCGCATCGCCAGGGATGCGCTGCAACCGGTGGTCTCCTTCATTCATGGATGATCGGTCATCCACGAGCGCATAGCGCAGCGTGGCCGCACAGCGGCGGCCATCGGCGAACGGTATCACAAAACGCGAATATTCGAGGACGGAATCTACAATAGCCGCAATGGCTATTCCGATCCGCTCGAATCGCAAAGTGATAAATGGAAGGAAATACTGAACGAACTTCACAGACCCTTAGAATTCAGGACGTCCGCTCGAAGATTCCGTTACGCGAATACGTCTCCGTGCGTAAGTGAAAACCCCCACGAGGGGTCGAGCGCCGTCCTCCCAAATTGTGTGCTGGTCTTATGGTACGAAGGGGGCGGATGATCGCTCATCCCGGATGATCGCTCATCCGCGTAGCCCTATGAGACCAGCAATTTTATTGCTCTTAAAACAACACCCGTCGTCGGAGGAAGTCAAGACTCGCCTCAGAGCGTCCGAAGTGCAAATGATAGGATGTCAAGAAAAGAGGAGGTTTTTACCTCTCCGCCTCACTTGTAAATATTACGATTAATGCCCAAAAATCCAAATTATCGATGAAATATCAATTTTTGAACGAATTCGGCAAAAATCACTTCAGAGATGGAACACCGAATATCCAGGAAAGACTTCCGGGCTATTCCAATGATAATCCCTGATTCGGAACCGAGGGGGGGGGGGGCAGTTTGTTACCTGCGAAACATTCTCGATTTTTTAACCTCAAACCCAAAAACTTATGAACGGAACAAGAGCACAATCGTGGAGCGATTTAATCGTGATGCCGCCGATGGACCCGCGCAGCATCATGGCGTCGCCTTTACTGATGGACAATACCAGCGCAATTCAGGCGGGCACGTTCGCGCGAAGCGCGACCTGGCTCAACCTCACAAAAACATGGGTGAACCCACCCATGGTAACGACGCTGCCTACCGCATCGACCACTTCGCATGTCGTCGCTGCAAACCCTTATGACTTCCAGGCCGTTATAGACGCCCAGACCTGGAACACCACACACGCCATGAGTTTACCCACCAACGGAATGCCCGTTGCAGTTCAGAAGATCATGTATCTTCGGGCCGACCCAAGGTTCATCAATACATTCTATGTCGATTTTACCGGCGCCGCAACTTCGACCGATATCCAACTTAGCATGAGGGATAATTCGGTGACCAGCGGTAACTACCAAAACGCAGCGGCCGGAACCGTTCCCGTTTTCACGTTCCCGAATACCTCGACCTATGGCGGAACGGGCCGCAGCTTTCAAGTGACCCTCCTCCAGTCCGGTCGATTCAACGTCGGTTTCCGCATCGTCGATAATGCCGCCAATTGGAGCATGTTCGAAATGGAATGGATTGTACTTTAATTGAGTAAGCATCCTACTTTATGCCTTGTCCAAATTCTACGGGCGGATACTGGTATTGGCCGCCACTCCATGGATGGAGTAACGGATATGATTCCGGTGGATACTCACAGCCTGTATGGATTCCGTGCCCTGGTTTCGAACCAACTAAAGGCAATACACTGATTAAAAGTGACTCGTTTGTCAAAACTAATCCTGCAGGCCCGGCCGGGAATCAGCCCGGTTCAGGCAACCCTGCAACAGATCAGTATTATTGGCACGAGCAAGATGCTCTTCTTTGGGGTGGTGGTGGTGATTCGCCTCCCGTATTACCCTTTATTCCGGCGAATTTCACCCAATCTGAGAATGATCCGGTCCCACCTGGTGGGCTTAAGGATAGTAAGCTAAGGAAGAATATCGATCCATGCAACGGTTCGAGTCAGCTTATTAAAAACTCGCAGGTTCCACCTTCAAATGGCGATCCTTCTAACGAATGGGATCCGAACGGCAGTAATTACTATGGAACACCACATCTCGCTCGGGCACTGGGTCTTCAGATCGAGAGAATACTTGCGGATGTAGCGAACAACTTAGCGGATTACACCGGCTCTGACTTGGAATCATCATTCGAAGCTGCGGTAAAAACCATTACTTCTACGGATAGTCCTGAAGAAGTAGCGGATAAGCTTATCAATGCGATTCTCGGTGCGAATCTTTTGCCGTACGGTGGGCCCGTTGTTCCGGGGGAATTATCGCCAGAACTCATTAGCGTGCTCGATCAATTGGCTCAAGAAATCGAGCAAAGTTCCACTGCGCCACCCAATATTGACTGGGGAGCATTTGCCGCTTATCTGGCCGCGCAAGCCAATGCCGATGCCGATGCATTGCAAAGCTCCTACCTTGGAGGCGGCGCACTGCCCTGCGGTGACATTAGTAATGCGGTAAATAACGCAAAAAACAATCAGCGTAATAACCAGAAGAAAGCAAATAACGCGCTGAAAAAGCTCGATCCTAATATTAATCCGCCGAAACTGCCGCCGGGTCATCCGTCGGGAGAACACGGACATCCAACGAATACTAATGACTTTTCCAGTGTGACAGCACCGACGTATAACGTTTCCAAAGGTTCCGGCCATAAGATGGTTAAGTTCGGTGGTAAAGGGCCACAAATAAATGTAAAGGGGCCAACGGTTGATGTTACGAGAGTTCACCATTCGCTCCTGCCGCCGCATGATCTAGGCCTGCTTGGAGATTCACTTGCACAGTCACAGGGGTTATCAGGAGGCACTCTTACGCCAACTCCATTGCTTGATTTCGATCCGGTTGCTCAGGCCGTGATAGACCAAATTCATAACACGGCACTCACTTTGCTTAACATTCTTGATGATGTCTTGGGTTTTCTAACATCACAAGATCCAGATCCCATCACTGGTGTCACTCTTGTTGGTCCGGCTCTCGATAATATGGTAAAGCATACTGAAGAGAAACTTGATGCTCTTAATGCTCTTTCCCAACAGTTCCCAAATGAGCCAACAGACTTAGGGCAAAAACTTAAGTGGGATGATCTTAGAGATGAAAGAATAAGATTAGAAAATTGGTATCATGCAATTACAGGTGATTATTATGGAAACTATCCTTAGCCGACGTTCAACTTATGATTTATCCATGTGGGCATTCTGCCTGATCATCCTTTCAACTTCATTATTTGCTTTTGCTTCGTACGGATGTAGACACGAGACTTGGCCGAGTGCATTGCCCGAAGTACGGCTCGACGAGGTTCAAACTCACCTTGTGTCAAGAGACACCTTATTAGAATACCTGAAAGGAAAATACCGCGAAAGTCTTCCATTAATAATGGAAGACACGATACGCGGTGAATATTTTTGGCCTGTTTTTATTTGCGGAATTCCAGGAAGAGTTTATATCTCAAAATGGAACCCTCCTCCACCTGGAGATAACGGGAACTTCGAAATGATAGGTTTCAATTGGGTGGCGTTCGGTTCACACCAAGTTGATTCTCTACAGTTAGACAAATGGGTTACACCTGATATTTTAAAACTTAGTCGATTTAGTCTTTTTGAAACCATTGCAGATCGATTAAAATCGAGTTACAATATTCGGAACCAACAACCGTTTCGAGATGGACGCTACGCAGTTGCCCTACATATTCTTGGTGGTAAGCTAAGATTGATGCCCGAGCTTCGCGACACCATTATCGAAATACAATTTTTAAATGCAAGAGCGCGGTGAGTTTATAAAATAAAATCTCGTTTTTTCTAGTATATCGCCTGATAAATTTGTATCCTTGTGATTAATGCGAACTCCAGTCATGATTCTTTCAGGCCTTTTTCCATGAAACATAAAAAGAACAACCATACAAATTATTTCTCTTACAGGCTGGTGGTTGTTCCGGATATGGGCGCGGCTAATGCTTTTTCCTTCTTTACATTAGTGAGGGAAATACCATCGGCCATCATAAAGAGGATGCCGGTGACGGTCGTGAGCAGGTAATTCGAAGCATGGGTGAGTGTGGCGAAAGCAATGGCGAGCGCGGGCGGCACTCCAAAAATAGCGGCGAGCGCCTGGCTGATAAAAAAATGATAGGTCCCCGTTCCGCCGGGCGAGGGGAGAATAAACGCAATGCCGGACATGGACTGGAGCAGAAAGCATCCGACGATGCCGACGTGCGAAAGGCCGGTGCCTCGGAAGGCGAGGGTCGAAACGTACATCGAAGCGGTATAAAGTACGGAAATCCCGAGCGTTCCGAAGAGCGCAGGTATGGCAGACCCTGCGCGAACGCCTCGCAGACCTTCCTCGGTGCGCGCCGCGCCCCGTTCGATCGCGCCGCGGAATCGTTTCGGTAAGGCGCGGGCGATAAATTCGATAACGCGGCGCGTCTTTTTTTCGCTAAACAGAATGAGAACCCCGAATACGCATAGGAGGCCCAGGAGCATCGCAATCGGCAGCCAGAACAACTGGATCGCCGGGAACTCCACCGAAAGCTTCGCGCGAAAAACGAGGACCGTGATGCCGAGCAGCGCGGTGAGTCCGATCATGTCTGCCAGCCGCTCGATAAAAAGCACGGCAACGGAAGAGCTGATCGGAATATCCTCGCGCTTCGAAAAAAGAATGGGACGTACGATATCCCCGCCGCGCGGGAGAAAATTATTGGTTGCGTATCCGGCAATGAGCGCGCGAAACGCGGAGGATAATCGGGTATGCGGCGCGATCGGCCGAAGAAACATTTTGTATCGCCAGGCGCGAACGAGATGGGACAAAAACATTACCAGCGTGCCTAAGAAGATAACGAACAAATTCGCGCCTTCGAGTTCCTCCGCAAGCCGGTGCAAGTGCTGCTTACGAAACGCGAAATAGAGCGCGCCGCCGCCGATGATAATGGCGAGCGCGTATCGAACGGCCGGGTGCTTGAACATAGATTATTCTTCCACGCCAAGCTCGCCGAGCTCGACGAGCGGTTCTTTGAGAGCTTTAGCGAGTTCTTCCGGCGAGTGGTCTTCGGAGGCTCGGACGACATCGCCGAAATTCTTGAAGGAGATTCCCTCACCCGCCACGATGACGAGGCCGGTAACGGTTGTGAGGATGTCGAAGGCGGCGTGCGTCACGGTTGCATACGCAATGGCAGATGCCAGCGGCACGCCGAAAATCCGAAAGAGCGCCTGGCTAATAAAATAATGATACGATCCCACACCGCCGGGTGTGGGGACGAGGAATGCAATGCCGGAAATAACGCGCAGGAAAAAAGCTCCAACAATGCCGACCATTGCGATCGAGCGGTCGGGAAATGCGAACAGCCAGGCATACATGCTGAGCACATAGAAGAGCCAGATGCCAGCCGTGCCAAGGACAACGGGCAGCGCGCCGCTCGCGCGAACCCCGCGCAGCCCACTCGCAAATTCCGAGGCCGCGCGATAGACCGGCTTCTTAATTTTTTCCGGCCATTTGGCAGCAAGCCGATGCAGCGCCCGTTCCGTTTTGCCGGCGCTAAAGATCATGATGACGACGAGTGTGAGAATGGCGATGAGTGCCGTGACGATCCAACCCAACGAGCCGGCAATCGTTGGGAACCCATTGGCAATCTCGCGCGGAAAAATGAGGAGCGCCAGCATGATGACAAGAATATTGGAAAGAAGATCGGCCACTCGTTCGACCAGAATCGTCGCGATGGTGCCGCTCATAAAGACCTTCTCATGCTTTGCAAAAATATAAGGCCGTACGAGTTCGCCAGATCGCGGGATGATGTTGTTCATCCCATACGCGCCCATGATCGCCCGGAATCCGGTCCAGGTGCTGGTCTTCCTCTTCATGGGCCGTACGATAACCGTCCATCGCCAGGCTCGGCAAAGGTGAGAGCAAAACAGCAGCGCGACTCCGGCAAGAATGAGCGCGATGTTCGTCTTACCAAGTTCCTCGAGGAGGCTGTGAAGATCGACCCCGCGAAATGCGAGGTAGAGCGCCCCGGCACTAATAAGAGCCGTAATGGAAAGTCGGACCGCGGGATGCTTCATTGCCTCAGCCATAGAGCCAAAGGTGTGCCTAAGATTCCGCCGCACGAGGGGAGCGGCCGTTCTTCTCGTATTTTTGTAGAGATGGCTTTACGCAAAGAGAAATTCGAGACGAGTTCGGGGATACCGATTGAGCGGGTCTATGATCAACTACCCCCCGGCCCCCGCCTTGAAAAGGCGGGGGAGCCGGAGCAAGGGGCGCCGGAGCAAGGGGGGGCGGGTTCCTTTCCCTTCACGCGCGGGATTTATCCCGAGATGTACCGTGCCCGGCTTTGGACGATGCGGCAATATGCTGGCTTCGGCAGTGCGCGGCAATCGAACGAGCGGTATAAGTATCTCCTCGCCTCCGGTTCGACCGGCCTTTCAATCGCTTTCGATCTGCCGACCCAAATCGGATACGACTCCGATCACCCCATGGCCTCGGGCGAAGTCGGGCGTGTCGGCGTAGCGATCGACTCCATCGAAGATTTCGACGTGCTCTTCGATGGCATCCCGATGTCGGGCATTTCGACCTCGATGACCATCAATGCCACTGCCGCAATCCTGCTCGCCCTCTATGTTGCAAAAGCGAAAAAACAGGGAGCGGATTTGAAGAAGCTTTCAGGCACCGTCCAGAATGACATCTTGAAAGAGTATGCCGCGCGCGGGACCTACATCTATCCGCCCTCACCTTCGATGCGGATCGTGACCGATATTTTTCGATGGTGCGCGGACGAATTGCCCGCTTGGAACACCATTTCGATTTCAGGCTATCACATTCGCGAAGCCGGCGCGACGGCTCTCGAAGAAATGGCGCTGACGCTTTCAAATGGTATCGCGTATGTGCAAGCTGCGCTCGATGCGGGATTGGACGTCGATCGGTTCGCGCCGAGAATTTCGTTCTTTTTCAATTCACATTCGAATTTTTTCGAGGAGATCGCAAAGTTCCGAGCCGCCCGAACGCTCTGGGCGGAAATTATGAAAAAGCGATTTCATGCGAAGGACATGGAGTCCCTGAAACTTCGATTTCATTCCCAAACTGCCGGCTCGACGCTTACCGCCCAGCAGATCGAGAATAATATTGTTCGCACAACGGTGGAGGCGATGGCGGCAATTCTTGGTGGAACACAATCGCTCCATACCAACGGCAAGGACGAAGCGCTCGCGCTTCCAACCGAAGAAGCCGCCCGTACGGCGCTCCGGACTCAGCAAATCCTCGCCTACGAATCGGGCCTGGCGGATACGGTCGATCCGATGGCCGGCAGTTATTTTGTCGAGTATCTTACCTCGGAGCTTATTCGCCGCGCGAAAGAACTTATCGCGGAAATAGACGCGATGGGCGGTGCGGTGCGAGCAATCGAAGCAGGATTTTATCAGGAACGGATCGCGCGAAGCGCTTATGAATTTCAGAAAAAAGTCGAGCGAAAAGAAGAAATTATCGTCGGCGTGAATGAATTTATTACCGAAGAATTGCAGGCTCCCGAAACGCTTCGGCTTGATCCGGAACTCGAAAACGATCAGATTACTCGCGTCCGCAGCCTTCGCGAGCGGCGAGATTCCGCGCTTGCAATTTCCTCGCTCGAAGCCATCGAGCGCGCGGCGCGCGAGAATGAAAACCTAATGCCGCACATCATTCATGCCGTAGAGTCCTTCGCGACACTGGGCGAAATTTCGGACACACTCCGGCGCGTTTTCGGAGAGTTCAAAGCCGGGTGATAGGGAATTCCAATCCGGATAATCAAAGGGGCACATCTTTCGACGTGCCCCTCCGAAATTACAATGCTACTTCGTTTGGAAGATTACTCGCTTGGAACTCGAAGCGCGAAGAAGTGCGAGTCTCCCTTGTTATCGACAACGGTGAGCCCGATCGCCTTGCCCGCGTTGGCATCGATGATCTTCTGGAAACCCCCAGCGCTCGTCACCTTTTCGTGCGCGGCTTCCGTGATGACCGCATCACGACCCAGGCCGCGATCCGCAGCTTCCGAAGCCGGAGCAACATCGGTGATGACGACGCCATTCGATACGTGGAATTTATCCATATCGTCGCTCGTCACCGTGCGCACCGTGAGGCCGATATTGTCCAAGGTTGCAGACGATTTGCCGGACTCTTCCTGCGTTCCTTGCTCTTCGCTACCGCTTTGTGGCGTTGCCTCGGCTATATCCGAACGCGGTTTGAGCGTGACCGTCTTCTCCATCTCTTTTCCGCCGCGCCAAATTTTAAGCGTTACCCGATCGCCGGCATGGTGCATTCCAATCATGCTCTGGAGTTCGTTCGGTTCGTCCGTGGCCTGGCCATCGACCGAAAGGATTACGTCGTTCTGCTTTAAGCCGGCTGCTTCGCCCGCACCGCCTTTTTGAACGTCATCGATGCGCACGCCTTCCGGACGGTCCAGACCCAGCGCTTGCGCGACCGTCTGGTCCACCTTCGCGATTTGGACGCCAATATATCCCCGATTGACTTTGCCCGATTTGATCAGGTCCACCGTCACCTCTTTGGCCATATTGATCGGGATCGCAAAGCCATAGCCCGCGAAGTAACCGGTGCCGGAGGCGATTGCAGAGTTAATTCCGATCACTTCACCTTTAATATCGAAGAGTCCGCCGCCGGAATTACCGGGATTGATTGCGGCATCCGTCTGAATGAAATTCGCAATACCATAGCGGCCCGATTCTTTTTCATCCTCAAAGATATTCAGCGGACGGTGGAGCGAGGAGACGATTCCCTGCGTAACGGTCGATTCCAGGCCCAGTGGGTTTCCTACCGCCAGTACGACCTGGCCAACAGCGAGATTGTCCGAATTACCGAGTGCGGCGACCGGAAGGTTCGTCGCATCGATTTTGATGACGGCAAGGTCTGTCGTGGGGTCCGTACCGACGATATGGGCATCGAAGACGCGCTTATCGAGCATCTGGACCGAGATGCCGCCCTTCTTGGCGGCGTCCTTGACGACATGATTATTCGTCAGGATATACCCATCGCTTGTAATAATAACGCCGGAGCCGATGCCCTCTTCGGGGCCTTGCTTCGGTTGTGGAAATTGGAATTGGAAGCCGCCATCGCCATTGTCCCCATTACCGCCAAAGAAATGTTCGAACGGATTTTCCTGGCCCTGATTTTTCGAGATCTTCGGCGCTTCGGTCTTAACATTGATCTGGACGATCGTTGGCTGTACCGCTTTTGCGATAGCAACAAACGAACCGTTAAGCTCGTCGAGCGTGGACGTATTCGGAAGGCTCGGAAGCGGCCCGCCGAGCGACGGATTGCTGGCGCCGAAGGCGAGGTTCATGCCTTTCCAGCTACCGAAACCGGTGACTAACGTGGCCCCGAAAATCAGCCCGAGCGCAACTAAAAATAAAGCTGCTAATATTGGACGTTTACGTAACATAGTATTCTACTCCTTGAAAATTAAAATCTGGATTACGCCAATTCCGCTGATTTAAACCAAGTCTGCTTTAAGCCTGACTATTTAGCCTGCAATACGTCAACGTATCGGCGCAATGCCGGTTAACGTATCCGTGAAATTCATGTTTCACGTCGGAATTTAGTAAAAATGTTCATCCTGCAAGATATGAGCCGGAGCTATTGTGTCATGGGCTGCAGCCCTGACGCAAAAATACCTGTTGTAACATGTTCTTTGGTTGTTCTTTTGCGATCGTGGAAAACTATCCAAATTCGTTTTTCAATCGGTATTACAACAACCTCTGCCACCGTCCATCGAAATCAAGCGCATAGCGGCTGCGATTGCTCATTTCGTGGATGTCGCGGTTGGCGGCAGGGTCGTGTACGGTGCGCAGGAGGTAAATCTTCTCACCATATTCGCGGGTTAGGAACTGCTCTAATGCGGGAACGTCCGGGGCTACATCCCCCAGCCATTCTCCCTCGGATTCTTTCACGAATGCTCTGCTCATGCCGAATTTTAGGATCGTCACGATTACTCCGGAGCGATGGCAAGGAAGGACAACTCCGGCGTCTCGAAAATTTTGGTCGAATAGTTCTATCCCCGATCCGCCTGCCCATTCGTCGAGCCGTTCTTCTTCGCGCTGACGAGCTTCGAAATCAGGCCCACCACTTTGATCGCCGTTCCGACTACGCCGCTCGATGTTTCGCGAACTAAGGTCATCGGCCCTTCGACCGTGGCGACGACATCATTTTTCAAGCGTTCAATGTCGTCCAGCGTGCCGCGAATGACATCGAGCGCGTCGTCGACCGTCTCGTGAACGCCGATCATCTGGCTGCGGACTCCATCCGTGATCGTGCTAACATTGCCGGTGATGCTCGTAACATTGCTCGTGATGTTCGTGATGTTACCGAGAATGGGGAGGATTTTCGATTTTACATCGTCGACGGACGTGACGATGATATGTACGTCGCCGCGGACCTCGGTGAGCAGTTCCCTCACGCCGCTAAGCGTCCGAGCGAGGGAGAGGAAAAGCCATGCGAGCGCCAGAAGCGCGATGCCGCCGGTGATATAGAGAATGATGTCCATAGGTCAGAAAAATTCTGATAAATTAGGTTGCATGTCCTTGCGAGGAGAATGAATCGACTGAAGGGAGATTCATTCGACGAAGCAATCTGTCACTTAAGCAAACGGATTGCTTCTTCGCGTTCGTCTCCCTCCGGTAGCCGAATGCTCCTAACACTGACGGAATAGGGAACATATTCCGGAGGAAAAAGATAACATCTGGTTATTCCTTATCTTCATCCTCTTTGTGCTTCCTCGGACGCCCGGCAGAGGTGGAACGGCGGCGGGCTTCGGCAATCGCGCGGTCGGCGTCTTCCAAAATATCATCCACCCGCTCACGGGTTCGGGCCAGAGGCGATTCTTCCTCCTCCTCGCCTTCGGGGCCTAAACCTTCGCTAAAAAGCTTTTCGGCGGAGATTTTCACATCATTAACGAGACCTTTCGCGCCATCGACGAGATCGTCGAGCGCCTCGCTCATGCCCCGGCGAAGCTCCGAACCTTCCGCGGGCGCGTAGAGGATCGCAATGCTGGCGCCGATAATACCGCCGATTACAGCGCCCAGCGCGAACGGCAGTAGTGCCGAACGCTCGTGCCGGTATGAGTCACCGTGCGGCCGGTCGGTATCGAAATCATCTTCGGGATGGATTCTGCCATTGGTTCTTTTCATACAATCGCTTTCTTTTGAGAGATGTGGAAGTGTAAGTCCGATTTTTTCGTTTCACCGAAAGCAAGCGAAGATCGATCGTCCAAACGGATCGAACTTCGCAATTTCGGTGGATGCACGCGGTCGAGCTTTAACAATATTAGACCAAAGCATATGCCAGCGAAAAACCGCTTCCGCACTCCAAACCTCAAATTTGCGTTCAGGGAGCATCGCTTGCGTTGAAATAATGCAATATTCAAAATATTACACTCTGATGGCCGATGGGACCATCAAGCAAATCAATCCCTTCACCGATAACGAGGTCTGGAGCGTGCCCGGTCGCGCCGGAAAGCCGGAGGGAAATGGCGCTCCGCTTCCGGTAAAGCTTCTGAAGCCGACGGACTTTACCGCATTTTGCGCGTTTTGCCCAACCCGCCTCTTCGAGACGCCGCCCGAAAAAGCACGGCTGCTTCTGAATTCCGATGGCGCGTTCGTGCATGCCGATCACGTTCGCCCAAGCGAAATGCAAGAAATGCCCTGGCTCTTTCGCCGCGTTCCAAATCTCTTCGAGATCGTGACCGTCGATTATTGGAAGCAGAACTATAGCTATACGCTGTCGCCGTCGAACCTTGCATGGAAAGAGATGTATCTCGCCGATCCGGTAGGGCTCGAACATGTCCACGATGTTCTCGCCTATAAGTTGCGCAAGAGCGGGAACCCGGAGGAGCGCATTCGGGATATTTCCGAGGATCAACTCCTTACGATGTCCGATGCCTTTTTTGGCGGCGGTCACGAATTGATTATCGCCGCGCCCCATTTTCGGAACGGCGCAAGGAATGTGAACGAGCTATTTTCCAGCGGCGATATGACGCCGGAAGAGCATTTCCAATACGTTCGTTTTACGATCGACGCGATGATCGATATCTTCGCGGCCAACCGGTACATTCGCTATATTTCAGTCTTTCAAAATTGGCTTCCGCCCGCGGGCGCCAGCTTCGATCATTTGCATAAACAGCTCGTCGGCATCGACGATTGGGGCGCATCGATTCGGCATCAGGTCGATATGCTTCGGCAGGACCCGAATATTTTCAACGAGCTGGGCGTGAATCTCGCGGGGATGCAGAATCTTATCTTCGCGGAGAACGAACATGCCATCGCGTACGCCGGCATTGGGCACCGCCACCCGACGATCGAGATTTATTCGAAAAGTTACTTCTCGCGGCCCTATGAGCAATCGCCCGAGGAAATTCGCGCTATGAGCGATCTTATCCATGCCTGCCATGCTGCAACGGGTTCCCACATTTCCTCGAATGAAGAATGGTACTACACGCCGGTCGATGCCGTCTATGAAATGCCCTGGCACGTGCTGATCAAGTGGCGCGTAAATACCGCCGCCGGTTTCGAAGGCGGTACCTCCATTTATATCAATCCCATTGCGCCGCTCGAAGTCCGCGACCGAGTGGTAACCAATTTATACCGTCTCCGCAACGAAGGCCGCATCGCGCCCAATATTCGCATTGCCGAGGAATGCGAGATCCATCCGAACCCGCTGCGGTATTATTTGGAATAAGGGATCGAAAGAGAATTACCAATCCGGGTATTCTGCTGCAAGGATGGCAAAGATTTGCTCCTGCAGTGGAATTGCATGTTGGACCGCGGTTTCCCAAACGATACTCCAGGAGATACTGAAATATCCGTGGACGATAAGATTCCGGTTTGCAATAACATCATCCCACGGGATGCCCGAATACTTTTTGCGCAAGTCCGAAGAGAGATGAGCTGCTGCTTCGCCGATAATAGTTAGTTTATGAACGACTGAACTCCGAAGCATATCGTCTGATATAAACTCTTCCTTCGTAATATTTTCCAGGAAGAGTTCGAGTGAGCGCGTTGCTTCGAGAATGTCAGTTAAATATAGTGCTTCAGATCGCATAAAGGATCTGAGCTTCGGCAAGAACCTCTTCCTTCATTTTATACCGAAGTCCATCTTTGGGGACTAAATCGACTTTGCGTCCAAACGTTCGCGCAAACTCCTGTTCCATTCGCAGCAGTTGTGGAAAGGTGGTTCTGGCATGCGGGAGGAATTCAACGAGTAGATCGATATCGCTCTTACCATTAAAGTCTTCACGCAGAGCAGATCCAAACAACGACAGCTCGCGCACCGAATACTTTTCGCAAAGTTCGCGTATGGCCCGGGAAGATTGAGAAATGGCAGAGTCCATTCACAAACGAACAAAAACACTCGCAAAGAATTTCCCGCTTTATGATGTCATTGCTTCACCACTCGCCTGCTTGCAATCGCTCCGGCCGCCTTCGCGCGCACACTATACGTTCCTGCCGGAAGCGTATTCACCTGCCACTCATAACTCCCCATAACCCGGAAGTTTGCCACTTCGCGACCCAGAATATCGAAGATTTCGACATTCGCCAAAGGCGCGCCGGTAAGGGAAATCGTGGCAACGCCGGAAACTGGATTGGGGGAGACAATGAGCGAAATCGGAACGCGCTGGGGAGTTGAAGTAACGCCCGCCGAAGTTCCATTCCCGAAAAGTGAGGATGTATCTTTGCGCTGATGAATGTATGCGCCTGCCAAGTTCGTTCCCCAATCGATCCTCGTTTGGACCGGCCCTGCCGATTGTGGATGGAAGCAAACATCCAGTGTTATGGAACCTCCCGGCGGAATCGTATCAGGGAACTGGGCCGAATCTGGGAACGAAAAATCAGGTGTGATCGGCAAAAGCCAATTTGCGGTAAGCACGAGTGGCGCATTCCCAACATTGCGGATCTCCACCGGTTTGCAGGCCGTATCACCAACCGGGACATCACCGAAATCGACATCGCTTGCGATAATAATTGGAGTAGTGCCGGAAATATGAAGCGGATACCGCAATTCCGCGCAGCCAACGGTTATCAGTAAGGTGTCGAACACGCCCAGTGTGTCGGAGCTTGTCAGGCACATCGTTTGGTTGAAGGAAGTGCCTGGTGTTAGTGTAATGGGCGCGAGATTGGATAGTCCGGGAAACACGGACGTATCCGTTCCAACAAGGCTCGCCGAGGAAATCGTGAGTGCGCCATTCGAGCGATTGCTCCAAACGATGGATAGGCAGGAATCCTTCCCAATAGGGAGACTCCCAAAGTCAATCGAGGTGCCGTTCGGGGGTTCCAGCGCCGGTGCCAAGTACGAAAATTCATAGACCGTGTCATTGCCCGCGCGATCCGAAGTCCATACAGCGGCATATGCGTCCCTACCCGGATCGAGGACAGTAAGGTTAAAAAAAGCGATGCTATCTCCTGTTGTGAAAGGATGGGTCGAATCGAAGGAAAACGCAAAATTATTAGAGGGGACCGGCCAGCGGGCATCGAACGTGTCTGTTATCATTGCAAGGTCCGCAATTTTTGAATCAGTAAAGCTATATTGGGGCGGCTTCCGATTATCGGCGAGATGCACCTGGTATTTTCCGCAGGTATACTCCAGCGATTCCAAAGGTGGGCGCGTATCGTCGGAATTAATGTTCAGCGCCAGACCGGCAGGTTGGCCATAACTCTCGAAGGACGACCAGCCATATAACGTGCATCCGAATGGCGCTCCGCACGTCGCAAGATAAGTGGTCGCATCGCCGGGAAGTTGAATTCTGTAACTGCTCATTGAAGGAGTTGTGCCGGGGATGGTTGCAGAGCCTGCGAATGTATAAGAGCCAATCGGCTTTCCGTTAATCTGAATTGCTTTGATCGAATCCGTTTGACATAGGAAGGTCGCATAGTGGACGAAACCCGGCACACCCACTCGATCTGGCACATTAAAAAACATCTTCTTTTGAAATCGCTGCTTTGCGGGTAAGACCGTGGAGAAAGGATCCGACAAGCCGGGATCCCCATCATACCCTTGACTATATGCCATCTGGACTGCGAGAAATTTCTTCCCGCGCTGCGATCTGAAGTCGGTCGGGTTGGTGACTAAGTCGAAGTCATAGAAATCTCCAGCCTTTGCGAGCGAAGCCGAAGATGACCCGTTGAGACTCGTCGCTGTAATAACTTCTCCATCCTCTCCTGCAATGACGCGGACTAAATCTCCGCAGACCGTTCGCGTCGCGGTCGGCATGTCGTAATATTCCGAACCCCATTTATCGAGAGGCGGGACCATCTCCATAATCTCATCTTTCGAGCCATTCACATCCGCAAGTTCACCGATGGGAATGGAACAAAGCTGGTGGCCGGAAAGCACTGCGATGGGTTTAGTACTAACGATATGCGTTCCCGTTATATCGTCATCGCCATAATTTTTGCCAGTCGATTGGACGAGGTAGGTCTGGCCTTTTTGCAAAATCACCTCCCATGTATCCCCGCGCTGGTTCAAGATGTTGCCGGTATCCTGGGGGTAAGATTCGACTCGCGTAGGAGTCTTGACCGGGCCAATGGTGACCGTGTCATTATCGAACGGAGAAATAATCAAGAACTGCCCAGCCAGCGGATTGGACGGCCCTAATGTGTAGTGATCGTCATAATAGCACGAAGGATAATACTCGGTCCCTAACGCCGGGGTGGGCAACGCGAGATAGCCATCGGCCGAAGAGGTGTTCGCGCCCGTATATTGATACCCATAGACCACGACGGGATTCTTTGCATAGACATGGATCGCCCAGAATGCCGGATGCTCATTGCTATCGGTTTCCCAGGGGGAAGGCTCCGCAGACGAAAGAGTCCAGATCGAGTTCGCGGACATCAACCGCTGTTGATAAGTAGGCAGTTGGTTCCCTCCGTAAGCGTCCACACTCACAACATTTGCAGTTCCGGACCCGATGAAAATTTCCATACCCTGCGGCGGGCAGCAGGTTTGGGAAAAGGAGTTCGGCATGAAGCCGAGCCAGAAATCGGTGCCGGAGGAGGTCTGGCCCTTTTGAGCATCAACGGCTCGTGGCAAAAGCAAGTTGCTCGCGCTAAATAAAACGAGAAGTCCCACGAAACCAAATAGTGGAAAAACAAAGTGTGTTTTCATAAAGCGTTCGATGTAAAACGAAATGAGGAGTGCGTTCATTGCTTCAGCAACGGCTTGCTGACTACTGCACCACTTGCTTCTGCCCGTACGATATACGTTCCCGGCGTCAGTCCGTTCATTTGCAACTCATAGCTCCCCACTACGCGGAAGCTCGCTACTTCGCGTCCGAGAATATCGAAGATTTCGACATTCGCCGAAGGCGCGCCAGTGATGGAAATGGTAGAGAGACTGGACGTGGGATTCGGAGAGATCGAAAGCGAAAAGGGAATGGACTGCGGTACTGAATTAACATTGGCCGAAACCCCACTGCCAGTGAGCGACGATGTATCTTTGCGCTGGTGGATAAATGCTCCCGCTAAGTTCGTTCCCCAATTTACGGTGGTCTGGTGAGGTCCTGCCGATTGAGGATGAAAACAAATTTCGACTATCATGTAGCCGCCTGCCGCAATTGTATCCGGGAGCTGCGTTGAGTCTGGGAATGAAAAATCGGGCATGTTCAGCGAAAGCGAACTTCGGTTTATAATGAGCGGCGCATTCCCAATATTATGAATCACGAGCGATTTGCAGACGGTATCGCCAACGGAGACACTACCGAAATCGAGATCGGTTGCGAGGATAATAGGCGTTACCCCAAGACCCCTTAGTGGGAAAGGAAGCGTTGCGCAGCCGGAATTGATAACAAGTGTGTCGAAAGAACTCAGCGTGTCAGAAGGAGCGAAGCAAAGTTGAAATTGAACGGTATCGCCGGGAGCAAGTGCTCGGCTAATCGTAGCGGGCGATAGAATGAATTTGCCAGCGGTGCTGCCTTCTATTCTTGCATTCGAAATAAAAAATGCATGGGTTGTGGCATTGGTGAAGGTAATGCGCTTGCAGGAATCGGAACCGACGAGGATCGTATTGAACTCGAACGGAGCAGTAGGAACAGAAGCAAGCGTAGGCGCACCATAAGAATATTGGTAGACCGTGTCATTGCCGGCCAAATCGACGGCATCGATCGCGGCGTAGGCATCCTGAGCGGGATCCATAACAGTGAGCGTGGCAGTCATCACACTATCGCCCGGAATAAAATTTGGATCGCGGGTGAAAGCATAATTATAGGATGGTATTGCCCAGCGCATGTCCCCGGACGCCGAAATCATCGAGACGGAGGCAATGCGTGTATCGTTAAACGAAAAGCCGTTCGATTTCAAACGCGGCTCTGTGAAACGGAGATGGTATGTGCCGCAATTGCTATCGAGCGTTTGCGCGAGTGGCGGCAGTATATCGCCCGTCGAAAGAATGTTCTGCGCCATTCCAGTTGGCCAGCCATAGCCTTCATAATTGGAAAACCCATATTGATAAGCCCCGAATGGCACAGGACCAGCCGCAATGTAATTCTTTGGAGCGGCGGCTATCAGAATGCGACGGGCACCCATCTGCGGATTCGTTCCGAGAAATACCACAGCGCCGACTTGAGGGTAGCTGCCAATCGGCAGTCCATTAATCGTAATTTTCGAAATGGAGTCTTCCAGGGAAATAAAGGTCACATAATTAGTGAAGGCACCCTTATCCGCTGTCGGAGTGCGGAAAATCATCTCCTTCTCGAATTGCTCTCGCGGAGTGAAGAGAATCAAAAAGGGATCCGAATAGCCAGGGTCGCTATCCACCCCTTGTGAATAGGAATATTGGGCGACGATAAATCGCTTGTGGTTGGTCGAGGTAAAGACCATCGGCTCAATCTGTTGCGGGATATCATGGTATTGTCCCGAGTCGAGGAGAAGGGGTCCATGTTGTCCAGATTCGTTGCCGGTGTAGATGATCTCATTTCCATTTTCCGCTGACAGAACACGCAGGTAATCGCCATCGATCGTCTTGCCGGTCATGGGCACATCGAAATATTGCGTTCCCCATTTATCGACCGAGGGAATCATTTCGAGAAGATTATCCGCGGAAAAGCATCCACAATCGGTCGGAACCGATGTAATTTGATGACCCGTAAGAACCGCAATCGGCTTTGTGCTCGTAATGAGTGTGCCCGTGAGATCATTCTTTCCAAAGTTGGTGCCGGGCGATTGCACAAGGTAAGTCTCACCTTTTTGGAGCGTGTCCTTCCACGGCACGCCAGCCGGTCTTCCCGCCTTCGTATCCGCTGCTGGGGTAACCGTCACGATATTATTATCATATGGCGAAATAATCAGGAATTCGCCCGGCATATTTCCGAATACATAATTATCGGGGAAATTGACGGTGTAATATTCCGTTCCATAAGCTGGGAGCGGCAGCGCAAGATAGCCATCCGGAGAATCGCCAATGCCCTGCGGATTGGCCCAGGAAGAATATCCATAGACCGTGATCGGATTCGTGCTGGTAATGTGAATAGCATCGTCCTGCGGCACCTCATCCACGGAGTTCATAACATCGGTCAGCGGAATATCCGCCACCTGTCCTGCGGTCATCGTGATCGTTTTATTGAAGGGCCCTGAGAACGTGACTTTAGTATCAGTGGGGCTGGCGATGAATAACTCTTCGTACACGCTGGTATTGCCCTTTCCGGCGCCGTTCGGCATAAAGCCGAGCCAGAAATCGGTGCCGGATGAGGTAACGCCGCGTTGCGCAATCGCAGCCGGAACTATAGCAAAAACGGTGAGCAGTCCGGTAAGCGTAGCTTGAACAAAAGGTCTTTTCATTATTTCACGAGTCCCTGAGAATTATTCCTATAAAGAAGACCAGCCAGAAGCCAAAAGGTAACCGAATAAAGTAAAAAATATTTTCGGAATCTCTTTCGTATCGCGAAGCCTATCGTTTCAGAATACGCTTGCTTAGAACTCGGCCGCCTGCCTATAAGAACCTCGCCCGGCCTGGATAGTTACAGGGTGAGCCGGATAGGCCGGGAAGGAAGCCCTTCCCGGCACACAAGAGTTATATCGGGAAGCCATTAGCCCCCTTCGGTGTTCTTCAGTACTAACTCATCCTTCATCCTTGCTTTTCGACGCTCACTGCCACCTTCAGGACGCCGCCTTCGATGCGGACCGAGATACGATGCTCACCGAGTCACTTGCGGCCGGCGTATCGCATTTCCTCGTTCCCGCCACGGATTCGGCAAGTTTTGCTTCGACTTTGGAACTTGCGCGAAACTGGGAGAATACCTATTGCGCGCTCGGTATCCACCCGCATAGCGCGAACGAATGGAATCGGGAAGTTCGGGACCGGATTCGCGGGGCAATGGAAGAGAATCCTAAAGTGGTCGCCATCGGGGAGATCGGGCTCGATTACCACTACGATTTTGCTCCTCGGGATGTTCAACGAAAGGCATTCGCGGAGCAAATCGAGCTGGCGATCGAACTTCATAAACCAATTGTCATTCACACACGGGAATCAGAAGAGGATGTTTTTCGGATTATAGAAGAGCATTATAGCGAGGCGGAAGGCGCCGCGGTGGGCGCCCACCTCTCGAACGGTGCTGATACTTTCCTCGCGGGTCAGTTTCATTGCTTCTCCTTAGGTCACGAATTTTTGCACCGGGCACTCTCGCTCGGATTTTATATTAGTTATACAGGGAACATTACGTTTAAAAATAGCACCTTGGGCGATACCGTCCAGGAAACGCCGCTAGACCGGCTTCTGATCGAGACGGATTCGCCCTACCTCGCGCCCGCGCCATACCGAGGAAAGCGAAACTCCCCGGCTTATCTTCCGTTCATTGCGCAAAAGGTCGCGGAGTTGAAAAAGAGCGGCGACGCTGAACAGGATATTTCGGTTATTATGCAACACACATTCGAAAACGCGCTGCGGCTCTTCCGAATCGCTCTGCCGGTCCTTTTTGCCATGCTGATGCTCACGGGCGTCGCGGTCACCGCGAGCCTTGCGCAGCATACGGAACCCGCGGGCTTGCAGCCCCCCGATTCCCTTCTGACGGGCGACCGGCGCAAAGCGGAAGAACTCCGAAAAAAGCAGCAGGAACAACTTGCGCGAGAAGCAGAGCAGCACCGCATCGACAGCATCAAGGCCGAGCAACAAGCGATGGAAGAGACGATGGCCAAAGCACGCGAGCAGGCCCGGCAAGATTCTATCCGCGGCGCGCAACGCCTCGCGGCGGAAGAACAGCACGCGCAATTTCTTCAGACGCTCAAACCATGGAAAGCCATCGGTGTTGGCTTTAGCGCTGGTGTTACGAATATGCAGATGGCTCCCCTGGTGCTCACTTCCACATCGGTCTTTGCCTATACGTTCGATGCCTCGACCGAATTGAGCCACCGCCTCGATTTCGATTTATCCTATTCCCACATGGTCATCGGCGGCGATTACTCCCCGGATTCGATTTGGAACTATGGCCCCGGTTCCGGCATCGCTTCCCATTACAATCCGGCCAAGAACTTCCTTCCAGGTAAAACGCGGCTGATTACGAACGAAACCTTTGCTGGCGATTGGCTTTCGGCCGATTTTCGTTATGTCATCACAAAGCCGGATGCCGTTATTAACTTTTACCTCGGCATGGGATACATGTATATGGTGATGACCAATACCCAGCAGTATTTTTTAATGGAGGACTCTATTCATCATGCAGGCGGTCAGACCTACCAGAAATCCTTCGACCGAAGCGCGATCAAAGTGCTTTTCGGCATGCGGCACGATTTCGAAATAGGCTCGGGAATGACGTTGGAGCCCTTTGCTCAAATCGCCACAATGGCCGCTTTTCAGGGGCAACAGCAAGAAAATTCTTTTCTTCTTGGGCCAGATCCCACGCTGCTTATTATGACCCACTTTAATATGGGCTTCACGCTCTATTATGGATGGTGGGGCGTGAAGCGAGAAGAGTAGCGTGAACGGCGATTCACGACGATGTCCCACTTAACGGCGAAACCTTGCTCTGTTTTCCATACGTTGAACTAAGCAGATGGAAACAGTTACCCTCGAACGAACTCTTGCGGCGGATCCGAATGAACCGCAAGCAACGCGTGCGCCTTCGCGCATGATGCTGCGGTGGTCCAATGCCACGAACGATGAGGCGTATGCGGACAAGTTGAACGAACTCCTTGCAGCGTGCCGAAAAAACCTCCGCTTTTTGGATGAAGAGATTGTGATCCGCGCATTCCGGCTCTGTTACGAGGCACACAAAAACGATCGCCGCGCTTCCGGCGAGCCGTATTTCATTCATCCCTTCGAAGTTTCAATGATCGTCGCGCGGGAAATTCCGCTCGACGATATTTCGGTCGTCGCCGCGCTTTTGCATGATGTGGTCGAAGATACGGCGTATCAGCTCGAAGAAATTCGCGAGGAATTTGGCGCGGAGATCGCCGATATTGTCGATGGCGCGACGAAGATCACCGATATTTTTAAATCCCGCGAGATTACGCAGGCAGAAAGTTACCGCAAGTTGCTGCTCTCGATGGTGGGCGATGTCCGCGTAATGCTCGTAAAGTTCGCGGACCGGCTGCATAACATGCGGACGATCGAATATCTTCCGCCCGAGCGACAGTTTCGCATGGCGAAAGAGACGTTCGATATTTACGCGCCGTTCGCAAACCGCTTTGGCCTGGGCAAAGTAAAATGGGAACTGGAAGATCTTGCGTTCAAAGTCCTGAACCGCGAGGCCTACACGGATATTAAGCGTTCGCTCGCAACAAAACGGATCGAGCGCGAGACCTATATCGCCGGCTTTATCGAACCGATCGTCGAGGCAATGAAGGAACAGCATTTCAAATTCGAAATCGTGGGACGGCCAAAACATATTTTTTCCATCTATAATAAGATGATGCGCTTAGGCAAAGGACTCGACGAGCTGTACGATCTTTTCGCCATACGCATCCTGCTCGATACCCCGAACGACAACGATTGCTTTGCGATATTTGGACTGGTCTCCTCGATTTATACGCCGGTCCCCGAACGATTCAAAAATTACATTTCGCTTCCGAAAAAGAACGGTTATCAGTCGCTGCATACGACGGTCGTCGGCCCGGATGGACGGATGGTGGAGGTGCAAATTCGGACACGGGCCATGCACGAGATTGCCGAAAAAGGCGTCGCCGCCCATTGGAAATATAAAGAGCATATTACCGCCTCCGATCCGGATTTAGAAGAGTGGGTCAAGTGGGTGCGCGACGTATTCGAACAGCATGGCGAGGACGCCCCCAGCGCGCTCCTCGAAAGTTTCAAGCTAAATCTCTATCAGGATGAGATTTACGTCTTTACTCCCAAAGGCGAGCTTCGCATTTTGCCGAAAGGCGCGACCGCTGTCGATTTTGCGTTCGATATTCATTCCCAAATTGGCTTGCGCACGATCGGAGCCAAGGTGAATGGGCGTATCGTGCCGCTGCACCAAAAGCTTACGAGCGGCGATCAGGTCGAGATTATTACATCGAAAAATCAATCGCCAACGGCCGATTGGGAAAAATTCGTCGCCACGCACAAAGCGCGGCAGCATATCCGAAAATATCTCAATGAGGAACAACGCGCGCGCGTTGCGCAGGGGCGCGAACTCTGGCAGAAACGAATTCAAAAAGCGAAGCTGCACGTAAATGAGGATACGCTGATCCGTTTCGCTGCGACGACGCCGTTTGGAACGATTGGGAAATTCTATTCTGCCATCGCTGCCGCGGATATCGACATCGAAGATTATTTCAAGCGCCTGCGCGAATGGTTGAAACCGGGCGGCAAAGCCGCTCAGGATGGCCGCGCTGCGCCGGAAGCGGAAGAAGCCGCGCCCGTAACCTATATGGATACCTCTCGCGCTACGACGGGCATCCTCATTCAGGGCCGGCGCGACAATTTTCTTTATAGCTACGCGAAGTGCTGCAATCCTGTCCCCGGCGATGAAGTGGTCGGCGTGGTGACGGTGGGGCAGGGCGTGAAAATTCACCGCGCAAATTGCAAGAACATTGTGAAGATCCAAGCCGATTCCGAGGAACGGATGATCGATGTTTCCTGGCCGAGCACCGATGAAGGGGCCGATTACTTAGTTGGCATCCGCGTCTTTGGCGAAGACCGGCCCGGAATGCTAAGCGACCTTACGCATGTCATCTCCACCTACAACAATACGAATATCCGCTCGGTCAATATCGATTCGCGGGACGCAATGTTCGATGGCAAGATGACCGTCTTTGTAAAGAACACCTACCATCTCGCCCGCCTGACGGAGAAGCTCCGCAAAGTCCGCGGCGTAACGAGTGTTGAGCGGTTCGAGGAATAGGGAAATCACCAGAATGGGAAGGCTTTTGACTCTCTCTTTAAAATCCTGAGAACCCTCTCTTCCCGACCAATGTAAAACTCCCCTATTTCGCCAGAACTGAAAGGTATTGCCAAAAGAAGCTTATGGGAACAGCCACTTCACCAGGATTACACTCATGATAAGCGCAACAACATCCGAGAAGATGCCGGCGAGCGCGGCATGGCGAGTGCGTTTGATATTTACGGCGCCAAAGTAGACGGCTAGGACGTAAAACGTGGTCTCGTGGCTTCCCATCATTGCGCCGGCAAGGCGGCCCATGAAACTATCGGGGCCATGCGTTTTCATAATATCGGTCATGAGACCCAACGAACCGGAACCGGAAAGATTTCGGACAATGGCGAGCGGAAGCAGCTCGCTTGGGAACCCGATGGCGTTCATGGCCGGGCTGATGGCCGAAGTAAGAATGTCCATCGCGCCCGACGCGCGGAACATCCCGATCGCAACGAGCATGGCAACGAGATACGGGATAATGCGAACGGCCGTCGTGAAGCCATCTTTTGCCCCTTCAACAAATTCCTCATAGACCTTAACTTTTCGAATCGCGGCGATGAGAACGATCGTGAAGACGATTAGCGGAATCGCCGCCGTCGAAAGAATTTTAGTAATGGCGATAAATGGGCTTTCCATTATGCTTCCACCGTCCCTTCCGTCGGTTTAATGGGGAAAAAACGCTGGATAAATCGGGTGAAGAAAATTCCGAGAATCAGGCTGATGAACGTAGCCAAAAACGTCGGCATAATAATGTCGGTCGGATTGGTCGAGCCGAGTGTAAGACGAATGGCAATAACGGTCGCGGGCACCAGCGTAAGCGCCGTCGTATTGATGGTGAGGAACATGCACATCGCGTTCGTCGCGGTGCCTGCGACAGGGTTGAGTTTATTCAGTTCCTCCATGGCTTTGAGTCCCAGCGGCGTTGCGGCATTCGAAAGTCCGAGGAAATTCGCCGTCATGTTCATGACCATCGCGCCAATTGCCGGATGGTCGGGCGGAACATCGGGGAAGACGCGAACCATGATCGGTTTTACGATTTTTGCAAGCAACAGCACCAGCCCCGCCGCTTCCGCGATCTTCATAATGCCCAGCCAGAGCGCCATCACTCCGATGAGTCCGATGGCAAGTTCCACCGCCACGTTAGCAATTTTCAGAATGCCTTCATCGGCGACTTTGGCGAGAATTCGGAAATGGACGGTGGGCGGAAGGAAGTTGACATTCGTTCCGGCTGCAAAGCCGGAAGTATCGAACGTGGCTTGTCCCAGAATCTTTGTGGCGTCGCCGCCTGCAGCGGCGGCATCCACCATCACGAGCGGGGCGTTCGAGGGCAGCGTAAGGGTGAGCGTTCCAGATTGGGGGTTCGTTTGAGATTGAACAATATCCGTGGCGAAAAAAACGGTATCACTTTTGATGGGCTTTGCTTCTTCGGGGCCATAAAATCGGGAAATATCGGATGTGGTGAGATATGCCGTTCCGGCGAAGTGATTCGGCCCCGCGATTTTCATCCCGGCTGGCATGACGTGCAGCGTGATCTCCGCGTTATTCCGAAAGCGATTCGCCGACTCCTCACTCACGTCGCGCCCCACGGCGACGAAAATGGCGATAACGATCAGGCCGAGCCAAATGTAATTCAGCATAGATTCAAAAATACAACGATTTTGAGGCGGGAGAGTTAAATCGGCACAGTATCCTCCTAAAAATGGCACGAGCATTGCGAGTGAGATTCGATTATTTTAAAATTCCATGACTCGCGCAGAATCCTTAGCGGCTTTTGTCGATCGTGTCAAGTTCGAGGATTTGTCGGACGCTGCGGTCTATCGTTTGAAGCATAATATCCTCGATACGATCGGTTGCGCGCTTGCAGCGTTCTCCGGCAAACCGATCGACGCCGTTCGCGAGCAATTGAGCGAGTTCGAAACGCATGGCCCGTGTACGCTTATCGGCGGCGCGACAGGCGCGCCGCACATGGCGGCTTTCCATAATGGCGCGCTGGTCCGCTATGTCGATTTCATGGATAATTACATCGCCAAGAAGCAGAGTGGGCATCCAAGCGATACCTTCGCTGCCGTACTCGCGGCCAGCGAATACCGAAACCGTTCGGGTAAAGAGTTCCTTACCAGCCTCGCGCTCGCGTATGGGATTTTCAGTTTCTTGCTCGAACATTTTCCGGTGCAGGAAAAGGGTTACGATCATACAGTTCAGCTTGCCATCGCGGACGCCTGCGGTTGTTCCAAATCGCTCGGGCTGACGACGGCACAATGCGCGAACGCCATTGCCATTACCGCGACATCCGTCCAGGGGCTTGTGGAAGTCCGCTCCGATTATCTCTCGCAGTGGAAAGGTCTCGCGAGCGCATTCACGGCGATGGATGCGGTCTTCGCGACGTTTCTCGCCATGCGCGGCATTACTGGTCCGAGTGAAGTTTTCGAAGGCGTGCGCGGGCTGGAAGCGGTGATCGGGGAAAATCTCGAAGTTGCATGGGATAAGTGCGACCTGAATCGTATCACGCGGACCTCGCTAAAAACGTACAACGCGGAAGTCCATTCTCAATCGGCCATTGAAGGGATGCTCGAACTTGCCTCGGAATATGACCTCAAGGCAGAAGATATTGACAAGGTCGATATTAATATTTTTCGTCAGGCTGATACGATTATTGGTCACGGGAGTCAGGCAGGCCACAAAAAAAAGGTCTTCAGCAAAGAGCAGGCGGACCACAGCATTTTTTATCTACTGGCCGTCGCAATTTTGGACCGTGAAGTCACGCCCCGGCAATTTACCGAAGAGCGTATTATGAGGAGGGACGTCCAGGAGTTACTTCAGAAAGTCGAAGCAGAAAATAAAATTCGGCTTGGTATCTTCGACGCCTATACCAATGCTTACCCCGATGAGTTGCGCTGCAAGATAACAGTCTCTCTGAAAAACGGCAAAACAGTTTCGTGCGAGAAAAAGGATTACTACGGGTTCTTTTCACGGCCGATGAGTTGGGAAGATGTTGTTTCAAAGTTCGAGATTCTGGCATCGCCGTATGCCGATCGAGACCTGCGCTCGAACATTACCGAAACCGTTTTCAATTTGGATAAAAAAAACACGAAGGATTTAACCGGATTGCTCGCACAGGTTAAGCCACCACCGATCCAGACACATAATTCGTGAAATGATTGTTTCAACATTGGATGATAGATGCCAATGTTTATGAGCGCGTGAGCACAAGCGCGGGACTCTTCGATGCAACGCATTCCTTTGGCCGCCTGTATGCGCGCGGAAAGGATGCGCTCGATTTGCTGCACCGCATGTCCACCAATGATATTCAGCCGATTGGAACTTCAAAAGGACAAGCTGTTTTAACCGCCCTCCTCAACGAGAAAGGCCGCTTTATCGATGTGATAAAACTAGTTCGCGATCATTCTGGCGAAGCGCTGCTGATTGCAAGTAAAGGTAAAGAAGAAGCGATCGTCCAATGGCTCGATAAGTTCACGATCATGGAAGACGCGCGCTTCGAACGAGCCACGGAAGACATTTCCCAGTTTCTGGTTTGCGGACCGAAGGCCAATGCGATGCTTCGGAATTATGCTTCCTCAGAGATAACGAATTCGCGCGATGTTGTTTGGAACTTACTGATAAATTCCATTCCAGCCACCCTTGTGAAAGGGCCAAGCCTGGCCGGGAATGGATGGTTTATTCTTTCCTCTAAGGAACATGCTGAAATCCTTTGGAACGAACTCGAAAATCAAATTCGAAATAACAGCGGTGTAACCATTGGGGAAGAAGTATTCGAAGTGCTCCGCATCGAGAATGGAACTCCCATCGCACCGAACGAAATCAACGAGAAGCACAACCCACTGGAACTCCCACTCGCTTCGGAAACCGTGAGCTTTACAAAGGGGTGCTATATCGGGCAGGAAGTTATCGCTCGCCTTGACGCTCAAGATAAGGTACAGCGAAAATTGGTAGGACTGAAATTTTCGAAAGGAATGGCTTATATTGGAGATCGAATTTCGATGGAATCGCTCATTGGAACTCCTCTCGGAGATGAAATTGGCGACGTGACGAGCGTTGCTAATTCGCCCGCGTATGGACCGATAGGGTTGGGATACGTCCGTGCGAAATATGCGAATCCTGGAACCGAAGTTTCCGTAAAAACCAGCGAAGACAATCCATTGTCTGCTACGATCGTTACATTGCCATTTTATGTCTGAAGTTCTTGAATTAAATGTGGTCGAGAACCCCCTCCTTTTTAAGAAAGGGGCAGGGGATAGTCTCGTTGCGGAAACAACTTCCGAAGACGTTGTTCGCCGCATTCACGCACTGAAAAACGAACTGCGTGACAAGATCGTCATCCTGGGACATCATTATCAGCGCGACGACATCGTCCAATTTGCAGACCGGACCGGCGACTCTTTCGAACTTGCTCGCTTTGCCTCCGAATTAAGAGATCGGGAATTTATTATTTTCTGCGGCGTCCATTTTATGGCAGAAACTGCAGACGTTCTCTCCGCCGATCACCAGAAAGTAATCTTACCCGATCTTAAAGCCGGCTGTTCCATGAGCGACATGGCGAGGATCGAGCAAGTCCAGGATGCATGGGACGAAATTGGCGAGTACATTGATACTTCGAAAGTCTGTCCGATCACATATATGAATTCCAGCGCTGCCATTAAGGCTTTCTGCGGCGAGCATGGTGGAACAGTCTCAACAAGTTCGAACAACAGAGCGATTTTCGAATGGGCCTTCGCGCAAGGCTTCGAAAAGATTTTCTTTTTTCCCGATCAGCATTTGGGAAGGAATACCGCGTTTTATCAATTAGGCATTCCGCTGGAGGAAATTGTTCTCTATGATCAATCCGCCAACTCCCCCGCGTATGAAGCAAAGCGGAATCGGAAGGGGCTCGGAGGTGGTCTTTCCCCGGAAGAATTGCAGAAGACAAAGATCCTCCTGTGGCGTGGCCACTGCTCGGTCCACCAGCATTTTCAGCCATCACATCCGAATATCATGCGCGCTTTGTATCCCGGTGTTCAGGTGATTGTACACCCGGAGTGCAATTTCGAGGTTGTGCGGCAGGCCGATAAAGTCGGCTCGACTTCGTATATTATCAAGACAGTCGAGCAAGCACCGCCTGGAAGTAAATGGGCCATCGGCACGGAACACCACATGGTCAACCGGCTAAAACAGCAGCATCCCGAGCAATTTATTACGACGCTTGCCCCTTATGCTTGCGAGTGCGCGACAATGTATCGCATTTCGCCCGAATCGCTGTTAGATATTTTGGAAAATTTGAAAGAGGGCCGAGTGAAGAATCAGATCATTGTTTCGGATTCGGAAAAGCGATGGTCAAAAATTGCGTTGGAACGGATGCTGGAAATAACACGAGCCGCTCGATAATATATCGAAGCATAGTATGTTTTTGGATGCCAATGAAAACACTCCTATTAAGCATAGGAATGACATTCCTCATTACTTCAAGTGCGTTGGCCCAGGATAGCACTCGATTGACGCGCTATGAATACGTGGTCGGGGCGACGCTTGCCTATTCGCTCATCGATTATTATGGGTTCAACATCATAGGTACGGAGTGGCATGCTAAGTCTGTTTATCGAGTATTGCAAGTTGGTATTCAGACCGCTATTACCTATTTCTTATATAAGGAGTTGGGGCTTACTTCAGCGATTTCATTCAACTTAATTTGGTGGACATGGGGTACGGACCTTACGTATTATGGCTGGGCGAACGCCCTAAACTCCTTTGCGTGGGAAGGAAGAGAACATACGGGTTTGATGTCCCAGGAAATCGACTGGGCCGGCTGGACTCCAATCGGCCTGCTCCGTCCGCGACATAGCCTGATTGCTCGCGATGCGCTCGTGGCACAAGCCATCATCGGCTTTTCGGTTTCGATGGCGATCCTTTGGTGAAGAAAATTCCAATTCGCCGGATAGGGTTTATCTCGGCTTGCCTAAGCGAACGAAGATGCGAAAATATTTATCGGAGTGCGATAGCTCGCTCGTGCCGTCCTCGGTTTCCCACCGATGATACGCCAGCGATTCGTCGGTGAAGGTCACGCCACGACCGAAGTTGCGTTCCAGGTAAGCGAGCAACGCATCCCTTAGTCCGATATAACCATTGCCTCCGAGGGGGTGCCAATTAATCACGATGGTCCGTACGCGGCGATGAAGCAATTGCAATTGAATATATGCGGGCTGACCGAAAACCTGGACCGAATCGGACTCGAGGAGCAGGACGGAATCCAGGCTGAGCGTGTCTTGCCGCAGCGCAATACGACGCATGAGAAGAAACGCAGAATCTTCTGGCATCGCGAGATGAAAACCGGCGAATGCCGGTCGCGGAGGTGAATACGGCGCATCACGGGTAATGCTAAAAGGCTCCATTCGCGCGAAGAAAATAGAAAGAAGCCCGACGACGATTGGCATCACAGCGATTGCCTCACGGTAATTACCTTGCCATTACTGACGCCTGTAAACTCAACGCGTGTGCCGTCCGCGCTCCATCCTAATCTGCCAATGCGCTCGAAGAGCGGCGATCGTTTGCCATCGACTGCCACAAAAAATTTTCCATGCTCTCCCGCGGCGATAAATGCGAGCTTGGATTCATCGGGTGACCATGCGGCATCGATAACAGTACTCGTCTTTGCAAGTACTTTTTTGTCCAGATAAAATTTAGAGGAAGCCAGGTCTAAGGAATAAGCAAGATGTTTTCCGCTGGGACTCATAAAAAGAACGGTTAAACTTGGAAAAGGGCCAGCAAAGATGTTGCCGTCATAGACAACCACGGCGCGGCGCTCCTGGGTGCTTTTCCGCGTAATTTTGGGATCGCATGCAACATAGGCAATATGTCGAGTATACGAAGGGTCTTCCGCGGTGGAATCGTTAATCAGGAAATTACTAACCCAGCGGTAGAGCCCTTGATTATGACCGTTAAAGTTGACATAGACCCGCGCAGTATCGGCGCCAAGGGAGGAATAGGCCGTCTTGTTCACTTTTGCAACATGCTCGAATTCGAAATCGTAATCTCGCCCTTCGAAAAATTTATGATTGATACTAACGTCGGGCGTATAGTGCCATATTGTTGCATCATAAGAGGAAGTGGCCGAAGGCGTGGGCCATTTATAGAGCAACATAGCGGTATCGGATCGATCGGTTACGAGCTTTTCGAGCAAGCCGTTCGTGGTCCGATAGGCCCAGTGCTGCTCATTGTCCGAAAATGAAAATTGGTGGGGGTATGGCTCGTTCTTATGAACGAGGCGGCCATCGACAAAGATGAGATCGCGATCACCAGTCTGTTTGAAATAGGACGCAGGTAACAGTTCAGCCCAGTGCTTTCCACTGCGCGAGAATTCGAGATTGGGATAGTCACTTACTGCGTGAACAATCAGCGAGGTATCTCGATAGACATCCGCCATCGTGGAATCAAAGCTATACTGGGTAAAGGCATGCATAAGGCCGGTCCAAATCAAATGGTCGCCCTGCGGTGTGAGCCTCGTACCAGTGGCCGAAATCTCATGATAGCGAGTGGGAAAAGGATGCCCATCGATCGTAATGTATTGCCAATGTGCAAACTCATCGACGACGTACCAATGCGAGCCATCCGGCGTGGCGTCCATCCGCTGGATCGTTCGCGCCTCGTCCAGGGAATAAATCGTGTCCATGGTGACATGAGCAAGGGAGAACAGTCTTTGGGCTCGACTTCCTTCGGCGAGTGGCGTGCCAGCAATATCGACCAAATGTTGTGCAAACGTTCGGTGAGCGAAAGGAAACCCAATGGTGGCTGAGAGGTAGAAAATAATTGCGAGTAGCGTATGGCGTTTCATTGGCAATACCTAACATCAGGACGGCGCGCAACGCTCCGAAGAGCATAGAAAGCCATCCGAAGCAGAGGGAAATACACACTCCACGATAAACTTTTGAAAGGATTAGTATCCGATGCAATCGCTCGTCTTTGTCACAAATGGCTTAACCTTCCGCCATCCGCACTCACGGTGGCGCCTTGTACGAAGCTTGCAGCATTCGAGGCGAGAAAGGCAATGACGTCTGCGATTTGTTCCGGCTTTCCCACATCGGCCCGATGAATGACTTCGAGGCCATCTTTGATATTGGGATTATTCCAAAGCATCGGCGTATCGACGGCGCCGGGCAAAATGCAATTGGCGCGAATGCCTTTTGGCTTCCCTTCGATTGCCGCGCTATGCGTGAGCGATACCAGCGCGGCCTTAGCCGCAGCATACGCGGCAACGAGCGCGGTGGTTTCGACAGCATGAATGCTCGAGACATTGACGATCGCGCCCCCTTTGGGCATTACCTGAAACGCTTGTTTGATGAAGAGAAATGCTCCCAGAAGATCGATCGAAAGTACCCTGTTCCAGTCTTCGAGCGTATGCTCTTCGAGCGGTTTAAAGACCATCATTCCCGCATTATTAACCAGAATGTCGAAGTGGCTGAAGCGATCGAGCGTGGCTTGAACGCTCGCGTGCACCTGTGCTTCTTTCGAGACATCACATACGCTTATCAGAATATTGGCTCCTGGCGATATTCTCTCGATTTCGCTTTTAGCGGCGGTAACCGCTTCGGCATTCAAGTCCACCAGAGTGACACTTGCTCCGAATTTGGAAAATCGTTTCGCGGTCGCGAGCCCAATACCGCTCGCTGCGCCGGTCACAATTGCAACGCGACCTTCAAAGTTCACATCGTTCATATGTTTCTTGTTTCTCTGCGGGTATGGAGCTGCGGAAGGTTCCGTTGGAGTTTCTCTTCGTCAATGCCGGGATCGGAATTGGAATCTACTTTGGTTGTGCTCAATGGTTTGACGGGCACTTGAAGACACTCGCTCTCCGTGGGAAGCACTTTACCCCAACTTTCGATCAGATGCCGATAGGCGATCCCAACTTTTCGAGGGTTCCGATCCAAATCGTAAAGGCCGAGGTTGTTGACCGTTCCATTGTTTTCGCGCAACGCCGTATCCCAATCGACCTGGTCGGTCAGGGAGTACCAGGTGAAGCCCACGATGGGAACTCCGTTGTTTCGAACGCGGAGCACGTTAGCCCATTCCTTCCATAACCACCGAACGGCATCTTCCCCATTCTCCCCTTCTTTCAGGTTTGTCTCTGTATGCATCACGGGCAGAGCATAGCGGTTATAATATTGCGTCGTAATTTCTTCATACCCAAAAATTTCGCCCGAGGCACGCGTCGAGCCATCTTCAGAAACCAGATGTTCGTTGGTTATATAATAATCGTTTCCCATGATGCAGTGATGCTTGAGGTGATTATCGATAAAAAAATGATATTCCGCGCGGGTCATTCCATTATCCAGTAAGAACTCGTACATATCGGAATTGACGCGGATCCCATAATTAAGATCGAGCGCGAGAAATCTTCGGGCATTCATCAGTTCGGCCGGGTGAATCGCTTCCGGACCGTCCGCATGATAATATTCTGACGACTCACTTTGAATAAAAATAGCATCGGGTTGAATTTTTAGAATGGCCCTCATCGCAAGCACATTCGCTTTCACGATATGTTTGAGCGCCACTACAAAGGCACGATCGTTTTTCTCCTGCTCGTTCCACCACCCATAGAGCGCCGAGAACGTGGCGCAAATCGACATTTCATTTACGGGAGTAAAGAGCTGCACCCACGGATAGCGCTTCGCAAACGCTTCGGCATATTCCGCAAACAACGCGGGAAATTCCGGGTTCTGAAAGTTCCCAATCCAGTCCGGGACGCCAAAGTGGCAAAGGTCCGCGATAATGATAATGCCACGCCGATGCAAATCCTGAAAGGTAAGATCGCAAAAATTCCAATCGTATTTATTATGCTCGATCCAGGTGCGGTGAATCGGGGGTCCGTAGCGGAGAAATCGAACGCCGAGCTCCTGGACCTTGTCGAAATCCGTTTGCCATAGTTCATAATGCCGGCATTTTTCCATTTCATCCATGCGAAACCGGCCCCCGTTAATAGTGGGGTAACTGCCCTCGATGCCGGTGGCGAACATAAAGCCTGGGAACATTTAGGTATATCCTTCATGAAGAATCCAAGCAGGAAGTGTACCAGCCGCAAGCGGTTATTGATCCAGAGGGAGGATCTCGAATCAGCTCAACCGTTTTGTTGCCCATGCCCGGGCGGTATAGCAACAAGCCGCAGCTATTCCAGCGCCGAGAATAGCACCAGCAAGAATATCGGAAGGGAAATGCGCGCCACAATAAATTCGTGATACGCCGACCACGGATGCAATAAAAAAAAAGATCGCCGATGCCGACAGATTCATTTTACGCGATCGCGTGCCGGCCCACGAAAGGACGGTGGCCACCGTATACGCCGTCTGGGTATGGCCCGATGGGAAGGAATTCCAATAGAGTCTGTCGAACAGTACATTGACGTAAAGGCGTCCGGCGGCAATATCGGGAGCAAAGACGGTCAGAGGACGCGGTGCGTGAACGGCCTGTTTAATCACATTCAATGCGATGCCACCCAGAATTCCAGCGGCCGCAAGCACTAAGGTATTGCGCCAAAAAGCGCTTCGATCTAAGAAAAAGAGCGCCACCACAGCGATTGGAAACCCAATCCATCCGTTCCCGAGCCACGTTGCATCGCCGAGCCAATAATTGTTGAAGTTGCAATTCAGACCATGATTAATGGCTAAGAAAATGGCACGGTCGAGAGGAGTCATTCGTAAAACAGTTAACCCGACTATTTGTCAGCCTGAGTATGGTACACTCCAGCCGATTCCGTAATTCGCTCCGTGCCTGCACATGATCACACCGCCATCACTTCCTTCTCTTTCGTCGCGACGAGGGCGTCGATATCTTTAATATAATGGTCAGTCTTCTTCTGGACGTCATCTTCGCCACGTTTACGTTCGTCCTCACTCAAGTGCTCGGCCTTCTCGGCTTTTTTCAAATGCTCCATGGCATCGCGGCGAACGTTACGGATCGAAACTTTCCCCTCTTCCCCGAATTTCTTCACGAGCTTCGAAATTTCTTTCCGCCGCTCTTCGGTGAGTGGCGGCATCGGGACGCGAATGACCTGCCCATCGTTCATCGGATTGAGACCCAAATTCGCATTGCGAATCGCTTTCTCGACCGCACCCATCATGCCTTTATCCCATACTTGAATCGTAATCGTATGCGCGTCGCTCACGCTAAGATTCCCGATTTGATTGATCGGGGTTTCACTGCCATACGCGTCGACTCGTACGGCGTCGAGCAGGGCGGTTGTCGCGCGGCCCGTACGGATTTTCGAGAGTTCATGCCGCACGCTTTCGATGGCTTTCATCATTCGCGTTTCGCAATCGGTGAGAATTTCTTTAATGGTAACCATCTGAACCTGGATTTTTGGGATTAATGGGATGTTTGGGATAGGAATTTAAACTTTTTATTACGTAACCGATGATAGTCGAGGCGAACAGCCCCAAAGTTAATTAAAAGTTCCGTTTGAATATTATAAGCCTCAAGATAATTTAAGGCTTGTGCGATATGAACATCTTCGAGAGAGATAATCGCTTTGAGTTCAACGGAAATGTTTCCGCCGACTAAAAAATCGACGCGCCGCTTTCCAATGAGTTGATTCTTATAATAGATTGGCATTTCATATTCTCGCGAGAATACCATCCCCTGATCCGTTAATTCAATTTCCAGCGCACGCTGATAAATAACCTCCTGGAAACCATTGCCTAATTCGGAATGAACTTTCATTGCACAGCCAATAATTTTATAGGTAATTTCGGAGAATGGAAGGTCTTTATCTAAGTTCGTCATCTTTTTATTCCCATCCCAAACATCCCATTAATCCCAAAAATCCCGGTTCAGATGGTTACAATACTACCCACCCCATCCTCGGTCAGCACGCGCTGTAAATTCCCGCGCTGATTCATATTAAACACCACGATGGGAAGTTTATTTTCCTGGCAGAGTGTGATCGCGGTTAGGTCCATGACGCGTAAGCCTTTTTGCAGTACGTCCATGTAAGTAATGGATGGCAGGCGGATCGCATTCGTATTTTTCTCAGGATCGGAATCGTAAATACCATCGACACGCGTGCCTTTGAAAACGGCATCGGCGTCGACTTCGATGGCGCGTAAGGCGGCTGCAGTATCCGTCGTAAAAAAGGGATTGCCGGTACCACAGCCAAAAATCACAACGCGGCCTTTTTCCAGATGCCGAATCGCTTTGCGCCGAATAAACGGCTCGGCAAATTGCGTCATCGAGATTGCGGACATGAGGCGGCTATAAATTCCGGTGGCTTCGAGAGCATTCTGTAACGCAAGTGCGTTTATCATTGTGGCAAGCATTCCCATCTGGTCGCCCTGCACGCGGCTGATGCCTTCGGTGCTGCCGGAAACTCCACGAAAGATATTGCCGCCACCAACTACAATTCCAATCTGTACGCCCATCGCCGCGCTTTCGACGACATCGGACGCGAATTGCGCGAGGACTTTAGGATCTATTCCGTATTCGCGCTCGCCCATGAGCGCCTCGCCCGAAAGCTTGAGAAGGATTCGTTTATAGCGGAGGTGATTGCCCATTCAGTGTAGCCGTGGCTTTTAAGCCACGGCGAATAAATCACACCGTGACCTAAAGGTCACGGCTACAATTAGCTATGCCACCGCTTCTTCCACCGGCGGTTCTGCGTGCCTGTGCATTTCGCCAAGCTGCATGCGCACGAAGCCCGTAACTTTTAACCCACCTGCTTCTTTCAAGAGATCGCCCACGGTTTTGGCGGCATCCTTGATAAAGCTTTGCTCGACCAGACAAAAATCCTGATAATATTTTTCGAGCTTGCCCTTCGCAATCCGGTCGATAAACTCCTCTTTCTTGCCTTCGTTGCGGGCCTGCGTGCGGTAAATATCGAGCTCTTTCTCGAGTTGCTCCGTAGAAATTTGGCTGCGGTCGACCGCGATTGGATTCATCGCTGCGATCTGCATGGCAATGTCGCGACCCAGCGCGCTCGCCTTAGAACTTCCCGCAATCGCTACCATCACCCCGAGCTTCGAACCGGGATGAATATAGCTGGTTACAAATCCAGCGGGCTCCGAGAGCATTTCGAAGCGTCGTGCTTCAAGCTTCTCTCCTAAGCGTCCGGTTTGCGCGCCAACTTCCTCCGAAATCGTTGCGCCATTGGAAAGCCTTGACAATAAAAACTCTTCGTGCGAATTCGGATTCGCCGCCAAGGCTGCGTCCGCAACTTCCTGCGCGAACTGCATGAACGATTCATTCCGAGCGACGAAGTCGGTCTCGGAATTCACTTCGGCCAGCACGCCCCGTTTCTGATCTTCCGAAACGCTTGCAACGACCACGCCTTCCTTCGCAACGCGATCGGAGCGCTTGGCAGCCGAGGCGGCGCCTTTTTTGCGAAGGACCTCAATGGCTTTTTGCTCATCGCCATTGGCCTCTTCGAGTGCCTTCTTACAATCGGCCATGCCGGCGCCGGTTTTATCGCGAAGGCGCTTTACTAATTCTGCTGAGATTGCCATTTCAAAATTTGTGGGGCGGCTTGCAGCCGCCTATATTTTAATTATCAAACTTTAGGTCCCAAACAACGAGCGTCCGAAGGACGACCGATAAAAGTAGGGAGATTACGCGGCGGTTGCGGGCTCCGGTTGTTGCGGCGCCGGCATAAAGTCGCTCGGCTCGAGTTCTACGCGGCGGCCACGGCGTTCGAGGTGGAGTTCCTGGTGCGCTTCCCCTGTGCCTTCATCGACCTTTCTCGCACGCGCGGCGGCGCGGCCATTGTTGATCGCATCGGCGAACGCATGAACGAAAAGCTGGACCGAACGGAGCGCATCGTCATTTGCAGGAATCGGGTAATCGACCAAATCGGGGTCGACATTCGTATCGACGAGCGCGAAAATCGGAATACCGAGCTTGCGTGCTTCTTCGACCGCGATGTGCTCCTTCTTAATGTCGATGATGAGCATCGCCGAAGGAAGCCCGCGCATTTCGGTGATGCCGCCAAGCGTCGCGGTCAGCTTTTCTTTGGCGCGGCTGAAATCGAGCCGTTCCCGCTTCGTAAAATTCTCGATGGAACCATCTTCTTCCATCTTTTCAATCTGCTGCAAACGCTTGAGCGACTTGCGAATGGTCGCAAAGTTCGTCAGCATCCCGCCCAACCATCGGTCGATCGCGAAAAATTGGCCGCAGCGTTCCGCCTCTTCTTTCACCATTGTGCGGAGCTGCTTTTTCGTCGCTACAAACAGGAATTTTTTGCCTTCGGCGGCAAGCTGCTCGGCCGCTTCGAGCGCTTCTTCAGCGAGTGCCTGTGTTTTTTTGAGATCGAAAATGTGGATACCGTTGCGCTCCATGAAGATGTAGGGTTTCATCTTCGGATTCCAACGGCGGGTAAGATGCCCAAAATGGGCGCCCGAGGCTAAGAGGTCTTCTAAACTGAGTTTCATTTTTGTATTTGGTTGATGTCTCAACGGAGCTTAGCTGCCATCCATTGCTGGACACCGAGCAGTTCGGCTGAATCCGTATTTGTGATTTGTAGCCGTGACCTTCCGGTCACGGCGTGTCTACTTCGCCGCGACTTAAAAGTCACGGCTGCAAAATTATCGTTTTGAGAACTGGAATTTCTTCCGCGCTCCCGGCTGACCGGATTTTTTGCGCTCGACCATTCTCGGATCGCGTGTCAGTAACTCCTCTTTACGGAGCAGCGGACGGTTCTCCTCGCTCATCTCCGAGAGCGCTCGTGCAATCGCTAAACGCACCGCGCCGGATTGGCCGGTCGTCCCGCCGCCATTGACGTTCGCCGACACATCGAAGCTGCCGAGCGTGTTCGTCACCTTGAACGGACGCATGACGTCATCGCGGTGAAGTGGATTCGGAAAAAAGTTCTCGAAGGTACGGCCATTGATCGTGATAGCCGCTTCCGCGCCGCCGGCGCTCGGTTTGAGTAATACCCGCGCGACGGCATTCTTGCGCCGGCCTACATAAATATCTGCTTGTTTTGCCACTGGTACGTGCTAATTGCTAAATTTCAAATTCGGTACAATTCATTGCCTAAAGTGCAAACACTTTCGGCTGCTGCGCTGCATGATCGTGCTCCGCGCCGGCATAGACTTTCAGTTTGCTGAACGTCTTCTTCCCGAGCGAATTTTTCGGAAGCATTCCCTTCACGGCTTCGGTAACGATCCGCTCCGGGTGCTTTGCCATCACTTCGCTAAATTTTTCGTGGCGCGCGCCGCCCGGATAAAGCGTATTGTGATAATAATCTTTTTGCTCCATACGCTTACCGGTCATTTTGATCTTCGAAGCATTGACGACGATGACAAAATCGCCGGTATCGACATGGGGCGAAAACGTCGGCTTATGCTTGCCACGAAGCAGCGTAGCCACTCGCGTCGCCAGCCGCCCGACGGTCTGCCCATCCGCATCGACCAGATGCCATTTCCGTACGACCTCATCTTGCTTGGTCGCCCTCGTAATATGAACGCTTTCTTCTTTCTTCGCCACGGTAATTCTAAAAAACTAATTGCAATAATATTGAAAAAGCCTGGGGTCCCTTGCGTTTCCCAAGCCATCAACGGTCTTTTTTCGGCGGCTCCATAAGCGGAACACGCCCCCGATAGTTCCGATTCTGTTGCAAATACTATTTTTTAGGCAAGAATTTTGTGGGGAAAAATGTAGAAAAGTGTTGACTTTTGGAATTTTTCTTTATATATTGGGTTTCCTTACGATACTCAATCATAGAATCGGTTTGGCAATTGCTTCTCCATCACTATATGGAGTATTTTAAATACATAATTAGAAAATATGGGTGTTTTCTAATTCATACCGAAATTTTGAACCATCGTTAAGACTTTTTCGTAATCTATTTTGATAAAGTTAGTTTAGAAGCCAAGAAGTCATTCCAGAAGAAAAAACAACACATGACCAATCAGCATCAAATATTCCCACGAATGCCCGGCCGCTGGGGTATAGCGCCATTGCTGGCAACGTTGCTTGCCATTGGCGGCCTTGGTATTGCCGGCTGCGCAAGCGCACCAAATACCACACACGTTTCACACGCAACCGTTATTCCGAAAAAAACGGATCCTTTTGCCGTGCTCGATCAGCAAGTCAAGGCTGGCACCATCGACCCGCATCTCATTGACGAGAGGGTCGATGTCGCCCGCCAGGAATGGCTTCGCGCGCTCGTAGCACAGCAAAAGAATCTGCAGACGGAAGTGGTTACGCATTTTGAGAATTCGATCGATATTCTTAACCGCCTTATCACGTATCCCGGCGTCGATTCGAATAAAGATTTTCAGGACCTTTCAAAAAATGTGATTGGGGACTATGAAAAATACGTGGCACGGATCGACTCGCTCCCCCCGAACGCCTCCATTTTCGCCTTCCGCGAGAAGTTCAATGACGAGATGGCAAAGATGACCGCCAAGAACGTTCCACTGCCGCCACCGAGCTCTCTAAACGGACCGATTCCACTTACGATGAATACGGAAGTCGAGCAAACGATTAGCTATTTCACCGAAGGTAATGGCCGGCCCTTTATGGCAAAATGGCTGACGCGCACGGGAAAATATTTCCCGATGATGAAAAAAATCCTCGAGCAGGAAGGTGTGCCGGACGAACTGGCGAGCCTCGCGATGATCGAGAGCGGACTCAATCCTGGCGCTGTGAGCTGGGCGCGAGCGGTTGGAATGTGGCAGTTTATCGACGAAACCGGCGCGCACTATGGCCTTCACAACAATTGGTGGTACGACATGCGGCGCGATCCTATCGCGGCCACGCATGCGGCGGCGAAGTACCTGCGAAGCCTGCACGACCAACTGGGGGATTGGTATCTTGCGCTTGCAGGCTATAATGCCGGTATTAACCGAATTCGGGAAGCGGAGTCCGAATCGGGCTCGAATAATTTTTGGGACTTGCGGTCCTTTCTTCCACGAGAGACACAAAACTATGTGCCGCTCTACATTGCGGCCACCCTTATCTCGCTCGATCCGAAGCACTATGGTTTCAACGATATTAGCTACGATCAGCCACTCAAATTCGATACGGTGCATGTGCGGGAAGCAATCGATCTCAACGCGTTAGCCAAGGCCGCGGGCGTGAGCGAACTCGAAGTGAAAGAATTGAATCCGGAATTACTCCAACCTTCCACACCGCCAATGGAACTGTGCGGATCGGACGGCTACTGCCTGCGTCTTCCGTCCGGAAGTTCTACGAATTTTTACGACCGACTCGCCGCGATTCCGACATCGGAACGGCGACCATGGCTCGTGCATACCGTCGGGCGAGGCGAAACGCTGAAGTCTATCGCGCATTTGTATGGTATCGATCCGGCACAGCTTGCGTCGTATAACGATATGACGGTGCGAGAGCGCGTTCGGCGGGGCGAACGCCTGCGCGTGCCGATGAGCGTCATGGGTCCACAACGCGGCAGCAGCGAAACCGCGCCGTCCGAAGCATCGCCCGCGCGCGAGAGCGTGCCGGCCAGCAACAGTTCTTTCGATTCCAAAATGCACCTTATCCGGCATCGCGTGCGCCGGCATGAAACGCTCAAGAGCATTGCGAGCGCCAACGGTGTTTCTGTTGCTTCCATACGGCAATGGAATGGCCTTTCACGCCGGTCCCGGTTACGTACGGGCGAAGAACTAAAGATTTATGAAGCCCGCGGCGCGGCTTCCACATCGAAGAATAATGTACAAATAACATCGGCGGCGAGCGCAAAAGCGAAGGGACCAGCCGAATACCATACGGTGCGTCCGGGCGAGACGCTCAAGCGCATTGCAAAGAATTTTGCAACAACACCCGCGCAACTCTCCAAATGGAATGACGGGCTGACGTCAAGCGATCTTCAGGCCGGTATGAAGATAAAAGTTAGCGGCGGAAATGTCGCGACCGATGAGGAATCTTCTTCCAATCGTGCTTCCGCAAGCCAATCCGGCAAACGCGAGCATGTTTCCACCTCTACCCGCCGTGCGAGCACCTACCGCGTTCGGCGCGGGGATACTCTCTCGGCAATTTCTGAGCGGTTCGGTGTAGAAATCGCAGCATTGAAACATGCCAATCACCTTCGTGGATCGATGCTCGCGGCGGGACTGCAACTCCGAATTCCGCACTAATAAGCATCGCGTACCGAGTGTTCGTACCGAGTTCCGAGTATTGAGGGGAACCAGAAAAGCTCTCCGCGCCTTTGGGGTGCGCTCGTTCGCAAATGTTTTATGCGGGAACGGGCGCCGGCCGGCGTAGCTCAGTTGGTAGAGCAGCTGATTTGTAATCAGCAGGTCGTCGGTTCGAGTCCGTCCGCCGGCTCAGTTCAATTACAAATTTCGAATTACGAATTATGAAGCAGGGAAAACATCCCTCTTCGTAAGTCGTCATTTTCATTCGTAATTGTTCTCGGGGCAGATACTCAAGTGGCCAACGAGGACAGACTGTAAATCTGTTGACGATAGTCTACGAAGGTTCGAATCCTTCTCTGCCCACAGTAAGTGCTGAGTGCTAAAGTGCTAAGTGCTGAGAGGTTTTTTAAGAAACATAACTAAGCACTCAGCACTTTAGCACTAAGCACTTCGATCCGCTCACGTAGCTCAGTTGGTAGAGCACGTCCTTGGTAAGGACGAGGTCACCGGTTCAATCCCGGTCGTGAGCTCAGTCATTGACTCCCCCATGATCGAAACCTCGCGGTTGCTCCTTCGGGAATACACCCTCGAAGATATTCCCGCTCACCACCGGATTCTCTCCGATCCAATTACCATGAAATTTTGGCCGCGGCCCTTCACGGAAGAAGAATCCAGAAGCTGGCTCGAACGAGCCATTTCGTCTTATTCCACCAATGGATTTGGCCGCTACGCGGTTATCCTGCGCGAGACTGGGGAGCAAATCGGCGATGCCGGAGTAATGCGGACAGAAGTCAATGGCAAGCCGGAAGTCGATCTCGGATATATTATTCACGCCGATCATTGGCGGCGTGGATTTGGCCTGGAAGCCGCCATCGCCTCGCTGGAGTTCGGTCTTACGAGCGGCGAGCGGCGAATCGTTGCAAACATGGCGCACGATAACATTGCTTCCTTAAGAGTGGCCGAGCGGCTGGGTATGACCAAAGAACAGGAATTCTATAATTCGCGGAACCGGGACATTCTAACGTATCTTTATACGTTCTGCCTGCCGTAACCTGCCGGTCCCGGCACAAAGCGGGAATCGCTTCTCATTCCCGTTGTTACATTTCCTGACGCTCGTGCGTAAACGTGGGATACGGCACGCTTTATGAAAAGCTAAGGGAAATCGGTACGGTTTCCACGCTCGTTCTTCGAGGACCCACTCACGCTTCTCGGGCGAGATTCGATTGTTAGGATATGGACAGAGTTCAAGTAGAGATTTTAGGAATTTCCACCAGCCCCTCGACGAGTGGCGCGTATGCGCTTATCTTGCGCGAAACGGCTGGTCAGCGGCGCATTCCCATCATTATCGGCCCCTTCGAGGCGCAAGCGATTGCGCTGGAGATGGAGGGCATCAAGCCTCCCCGACCGCTGACGCACGATTTAGTTAAAACCCTCGTCGAAACCTTAGGTGGCACGATTACCGAAGTATCCATCCACGAACTGCGCGATGGCACCTTCTTCGCGAGTCTCCGGCTTTCGGACGATCAGGAAATTGACGCGCGGCCCAGCGACGCGATCGCGCTTTCCATCCGATTCGGTGTGCCGATTTGGGTTGCCGAAAGCGTAATGAACGAAGCCGGTTTCCTACCGGAAGAAGGCGAGGAAGAGGTCGAAGAAGAAGAGGATGAAGACCTGAGCCTTGCCGAACGGCTGTCTGGAAAACCCGAGGAGAAACCCGCGAAGCCGGCCAAGCCGCTTACCCATCTGGACCAGCTCAACCAGCAGCTTAACGAAGCGATAAAAAAAGAAGAATACGAGCGCGCGGCAAAACTCCGCGACGATATCCAAAAGCTCCAGACCGAGAAGAAGTAAATAATACCGCTCGCTTTATTCTCACGATTGCGATGTTCGTGCGGACACCATGTTGCATCTTACCGCGCGGAAATCGTTAGGCCAGCATTTCTTAGTCGACCCCAAAGCTCACCAGCGGATCGTGCAGGCCTTCGCGCCAGGACCGGAAGATATTGCGATCGAAATCGGTCCCGGCACCGGCCTGCTAACGCGGGAATTGCTTGCCAGCCCGCTTAAAAAGCTTATTGCCTTCGAACTCGACGCCCGCGCCGTTCCGGAATTACGAGCGATGTTCCGAACCGAAGGTGACCGTTTTGAAATCGAAGAGCAGGATTTTCTGGAAACCGATTTGGCAGAAATCGCCGAAATCGAAGGCCGAAAACTTCGAGTCGTTGGAAATATCCCCTATTACATAACCTCTCCCATTCTTTTCAAACTCATCGATGAACGCGTGGACGTGCGGGACGCCCTGTTACTCGTCCAGAAAGAAGTTGCCGAACGGCTTACTTCGAAACCGCGCACGAAAGCTTACGGCATCCCGACGGTACTCGCTAATTTTTTTGGCGAAGTGAAATTGTTGTTCAAGGTTCCGGCGGGAGCGTTTCGTCCGGTTCCCAAAGTCGATTCGGCGCTCGTCCGAATCGATTTCGAGCGCGATTATTTTACACGCACCGGCGCTGCCAGGCCTGCGGATTTCGATGAACCTGGCTTTCGCAAGCTCGTTCGAACCCTCTTCTCCATGCGGCGAAAGACGATTCGAAACAACCTGAAGGCACTGGTAACATCCGATGAAATCGAGCGGCTGGAAACGAGCGCGATCTCGCAATTTCTAAGTGCTCGCGCGGAGGAACTCTCTATACCAGACTTTCTGAAACTTCAAGCTGCTATTTTGCATAGAATGTCATGAGTTGGGAGCCGTCTCAGCCGTTCCGGTGTTGCACGGCGCGTCATGGAATCGGAAGTCCTTTTGCCGCAGGAAACAATAGTTTCGCCTCGAAAAATTACGCTCTCTCTCCGAGTTGCGTGCGAACTTGCGCCGCATGAAATTCTGCTTCTGCTATTTGCAGCGATCTTTAGTATCCTTGCGGTCATTGCCTACCAGCGTGTGCTCGAATGGCCCCAGGTTCTGCTTCAAATGGCGCTTGCGAGCACCCTGATCCTCGGGATGAATCTTTGGGCAGTGACCGTTGGAACAACCGGCCACGCAGGCCGATGGCCACGCCGATTGCGGCTCGTTTATCTTTTCCCGCTCATCCCGATTTATTTTAAGACTGCGGAATTAATTTCTTATCCCATTCACGGCCACGATTTCGATTCCATCCTCATCGCCGCGGACCGGATGATGTTTGGCGTGAATCCGACCTGGTGGCTGGCCCAGTATTTTCCCACCTGGCCGGCGCTTACAGAATACCTGCAAATCTGCTACTCCCTTTTTTATTTTCTGCCGGCCGCGCTGGCCGTAGAACTCTATCGAAGAAAGCTTGCCCGGCGCGGTTCGAAGGAGGGTGCGCTGATGCATACCGCTGCGCGGCAATTGGACCAGGCGGTGTTTATCATCGTGTATGGATTTATGCTTTCCTATGTCGGTTACTGTTGCTTTCCCGCGATCGGACCGCGATTTACGCTCCATAATTTCCTCGATCTCTCCAAGGACTTGCCGGGCCTCTGGCTGACCCACCCACTACAGGTGCTTCTCAGCCGTGGCGAGAATATTCTGCCCGGAATGCCATTGCCCGAAATTCTGCGACGCGTAACGCGCGATGCCTTCCCCAGCGGACACACGGCTATTACGCTACTCACCATCGTGATGGCGTTCCAATTTCGAGCGAAGCTTCGCTGGCCACTCGCCATCATTGGATCGAGCCTTATTTTCTCCACCGTATATCTACGCTATCATTACGTGGTCGATATTCTGGGGGGCGCGGTGCTAACGGTTGTTACGCTCTACACCTGGGAATGGGTGCGCGACCGAATGGTTATTTTGCAAAGCAAAATGATTCGATAAGTCCCTCATCCTCAAATAAATCGAAAATATTGAAAACTATCGGTAAGTTATTGAAAGGGCATAATACTATGCATTTCCGATTCCTTCTTGTTTCTCAACCAGATAGCATTTGGGGGTTAAGTAATTGTAATGATTTTTCTGGCCACTATACTTTGAAAGAAAATCAGCTCTCGGATACTCTTTTTACTGAGTCGCTTGGATGTCCACTTACAGAGGAATTTGAGAATGCGCTTGAAAATGCTACAATCCAAGCTTCCGATAGCGCATCCCTCCAGATGCAGAGCACGGATCAAACCATGACGGAGCTTTGGTTTAAACGCGCCAATTAAATGCGAACATGGGCCGGTCGGTGAAATTATCGATTCAACACTAAACCTGGATTACGCTGGTTTTTCTGATTATGGCGCGGTAACATTGTGCCGCTCTGCGTGAGCGGTTCGCACGCTATCGCCATTTACAATCTGGTAGCCTTTTGGGATTTCGAACACGGCATCGTCCACTTTTTCTTCGGAAATGTCGGTGAGCTCGCCTTTGACGAAAGTTTTTCCGTTTACCTTGGTCTCGAATTGCACGGGTATTTTTCCGGCGATGGGCCGGATCATGCCAAAGATTTGGTCCAGCCCTCCTTCGGATGAAGAGCGATCGTCCATCCCGCGTCCCAGGAAGGCATCGCGTACGACATCGAAAGCGTGCAATTTTTCGTCCGAAGAGAGCCACAGGTCCGATTCGAACGAGCCATTCTGCGCCTTGTATTCTTCGACGTCGAGGCCGTGGATAGTCTGGTGATTTCCCGTGGGCCGCGGCAGCATGGCTTCGAGGGAATCGAAAATACCATTGTGCGCTCGAAGGGAATCGTCGATCTTCTGGCGGGAGGTATCGAGCGCGCGAAGGTCCATGACCATCGCGGTATGATTGGGCAAGAGCATCGTCATCGTTCGGGCGTCGCGGTCGATGATGGAGTGCATCGTGATGAGTCCTCCCAGCATGGACATATCATAGGCCACTTTGTTTTCGCGAACATAAATTTTTAGTCCCACGTTGGCGAACGCGCCGACGGCGGAAAGCATCGAGGAAGGCGCATCGCCAGAGGTGTCATTCGCGCCGCTCATCATTGAGCCAATACCCGGCACATGAATAGCTTCGGTGATCGTGCCTTCGAAGGGCTTGGCGGGCATTTGACTTCGCTCGGCGCAGGATGCGAGTAATGCGGCAGCGAGAGCACACAATAAAATTTTAGTCTTCATAAAAAATCGGGGTGAATGAAACGATCGAAAAAATCAAACGAAACGGTGGTTAAAGAGGTGCGCCAGCAATCGGTCATTCCCGCGAAAAGCGAAAGGACGGGGCGCGTTGGCCGGGATGTTGTGCTGTTCTATGAGCATGAAACGAATTTTGGTCTTTTTTGCGATGTGCATCCTTGGGGCCGGATGTTCCAGGAATCAACCGCTGCCCGGTATCAGGGACAGCGCGATGGCCGTGCCGACCGAAACAACCGGCGATGCCGTCAACCGCGTGGCGAGCGATCCGGAATTGCTGCGTCAGGCGCTTATTCTCGCCGATCACAAAGGAACGCTCGAATCGGGCCTCACCGAAGCCGCGCAGGATTCGCTCGTTGGTATCAAGATGCGCGAGGCGCTTATTTTGGGATATGAAGCGAAGGCGAAGACTACTCCTCCACCGCCACGAAAAAATACTTCTATCAAATAGTAGGTTAGAACTCAGGGCCTCATACCCCGAAACGCGATCCGCGCGCTTCGGGTTAGAATGCCAACTTGCCATCGACCCGAATATCTTCCACACTGAAATACCTTGCCATCGCCGTTGGGACGGCGGGTCTGCTCTATCTGGCGTTTCGCGGGCAGGATATTGGCGCATCCATGAAGGCGATGGGCGATGCCCGGGTGTGGCCGCTCGCGGGGGGAATCGTTATTATGTTCTTATCGCACGGCGTCCGTGCGTTGCGGTGGCAGATCGTGCTGCGGCCGCTCAAGCGGCGAACCAGTTTTTGGCTTGCATTCAAGGCGACTATCGCGGGCTACGCAATGAACAATCTCATTCCCCGTTCTGGCGAGATCGTCCGGCCCTATATTATGTCGCGCGGAGAATCCATTCCGATGGCCGGAACGCTCGCGAGCGTTATCGTCGAGCGGTTGACGGACGTTCTCGCGCTCGCGGCGCTCATCGTTTTTTCTCTTCTCTCGTTTGAAACGCGCGTGACGAATGTGTTCCCAATGTTTTCGGGAAGCGTGCTCACTATTCTGGCGGTCATGCTCGCCATTCTGGCCGGATTTATTCTCATTTTTTTCAGTGAGCGCCGGACGGAACAATTAGTTAAAATTATCGCACGGCCCTTGCCAGAAAAAATTGGACGGAAAATTATGCAGGTTGGCCGCGATTTTTCGAAAGGCCTTCGCGGTCTGGAACGAGGCGCCATTCTTCCTTTGCTCATTGGGACGGTTGGCATTTGGGTGCTCTATGGGATTTCCATGTACGTTTCGCTCCAGGGCTTCGACAACCCGGCGATGTCTGCGTTGACCGTGCGCGATGCCTTTTTGCTGCTCACGCTTTCCGGTATTGCCTTCACCATTCCGACGCCGGGCGGCACCGGTTCGTATCATGCGCTCATCACAACCGGCCTTTCGATGATTTTCGGTGTGCCGCCAGGGATCGCGCTCGCGTATGCCGTGGCAACTCATGCCTTGAGTTATATTTTTACAACCGTATTTGGACTGGCCTTTCTTCTTAGTGAGGGAATCTCTTTTACCTCTGCAAAGAATTTGAAGAATTCCGAACAAGCCTCACATCCTTCCAGCATTGCCCCCGATGCATCTTTCATCGCTCGTCCTTCTCCGGATCATGGTTGATATTCACTGCCATATCGTTCCAGGCGTCGACGATGGCGCCGTTTCGCTCGAAATGTCGCTGGCGATGATCGAAATGGCGAAGCAATGCGGGATAACTTCGATTCTCACTACTCCGCACATTCGCGGCTCGGCGGATGACGCCATCGTTCACGCCATGCACAAGAAGGCGTTTCAAAAAATTCTCGATGCCAAGCCGGATATGGACTTGCATTTAGGCGGTGAAGTTCGCGTCACGCCGGAAACGCACGGCATTACTAACCGACCGGAATATACGACGGACGAACGATCGAAATATATCCTACTCGAAATGGAATTCGACAAGGTCCCGCCTTATTTCACACGACTACTTTTCGATTTCCGTTTGCAAGGCATAACCCCCATCGTAGCGCATCCGGAGCGAAACGCTGGGGTTCTAAAAAATCCGGAGCATGCCCTCGAATTCGTGCGGCAGGGTGCGGTACTACAGGTTACTAATGGTTCGCTGCTGGGTGAACTCGGAGAGACCATTCAGGAATGCGCCCTTTTGCTCTTCGATTGTGGCCTTGCCGGCATTCTCGCAAGCGATGCCCACAACCTTACCACCCGGCCCTTCTCGAATTGGCCGGAAACGTACGAATATGCCCGAGAATTAGAGAAAAAGGGCAATTCCATCCTACCCTTCAGCGCCGACAGTCTCTGTACGCATAATCCTGGCGCAGTATGCCAGGGAGGACTGATCCCTCCCATCGAACTCGATGAAAGCGCCATCCATAAAATTCAGAAACGGCTTTCCAAAAATGGCTCATCGCCAGTGAAACGAAAGCGGTTCTTCTTCATGTAGTAGAGTTGAGCCGTGCTCATTTCCCTTCCTCTTTCATGATCGCTCATGCATAGAACTGGGACGTGAGCCGACTTGGAAGATTACCCCAAACTCCCTTTCTACGCTCCGATAGTTCTTATATGGCCCCCACGAATAAATATCCTTCCATTCCACCTGGAGATGATCTTCCCGGCGGCTCCCCTCGCCGTGACGCTTCTCGCAAAGACGCGAACGATCGGTCCGCAAACGATCGGTCCGCAAACGATCGGTCCTCTTCTGATAATGCGTCGGCGGAAAACAGTATGGGATTCTCGAAATTGAGTCCCGCGGAACATTCGCATCGGACGGTTCCCGTGGCCTCCGCTCCAGCAAAGCGCCGAAAGCCGATCGAGCGTAAATTCAATGTCTCCGAGCTGATTAAGATGATGTACCGCGGGCGGTGGATCATCCTCACCACCTTCGTTCTGGCCTTTGCTTATTCCGTTTACAGTACCTATTCCAAACCATATATTTATGGCTCCTCCGCGCGTATGTTTATTGAAAAGCCGCCGGGAGGATCGCAGATCGCGCAGATCGTTGGAGCACCTTCGGCCGAAGACCATTCGATTTCCAACGAGATGCAGTTCTTCAAGTCTAATATCGTTGGCGGTCACGTCGCGCGGCTCCTGCATGAATATGCCATGGGAGATGGGCACGAACTAGATTCCCTCTTTCTCAATGCCTTCGGTTCGATCAATGCCATTCCGCCCGATCCACGCCAGGTCGCGATTATTCACGCAGTCGATAACCCGAAACTTCCAAGTCATCCCGGCTTCGCCGATACAAACACGCTCGAAGCGCGCGCTTCGGACGCCGTGAATATTGCTGGCGATCCGAGTATCGATTATCTCGTGGTCACCTCGGAAGGTTATACTCCGATCGACGCCGCCTTTGTGGCGAATCTCTATGTCGCCTGTTTTGTCATGGACGACCAGGCACGCGTGCGGGCAAATTCCGCAGCTCTGAAAAGCTACCTTTTCACCCAAAAAGAACGGAGCTTCGATACCCTCCGCCACGTAGAAAATAAACTTCGCGATTACATGGGAGAGACGAACGGCATGAGTGCCGAGGATATTGCCAAGGGAATCACCGCCCAATACCAGGAACTTAAACAAAAGCGGCAACTGATCGAGATCGACCTGGGACTTCGTCAAAAAATGTATTCGGATTATACGGACAACCTCGATACCGTTCAAAAAACGTATTTCGACAATCTGACGCTCGGATCATACGTCTCCATGCTCCAAAATACAGTTGCACAGAAGGAGTTCGAACTGGAAAGCATGAAAATGGCAAATGGCCAACTCGATCCACGAACAAAAAAATATGTGAAAGATGAAGTGGAGTCCAAAGCAGAGGATTTAAATTCCTGGCGGGAGAAGCTCAGGGATGCATCCGAAAAGGAATTGAGCACTCAGGTTATCATAGCCGGGGAGCCAAGCCAATACAGTGGGTCGGAACCCGTTTATAGCACCAAAGGCAGTTCGGCATCGACCATCACGGAACTTCGACAAAGTATCTTAAATACAAAACTCCGTATTGGCGAGGATTCGACGCTGCTCCAAAACTACGATTCGAAGCTTGCAGAGCTCCATGCGGAAGCGGCAACGATGCCGGATAAGATCGTGGAAACTTCGTCCCTCAAGCGGGCCGAAGGCGTCGCCGACAAAATGTACGGGCAGTTGGAAGATCGTTACCTCGAAGCGTGGATGACGGAAGAATCGGCCTTTGGCAACGTGCGGGCCGAAGATCCCGCAAGCCTCAATGCTTCGCCGATACGGCCAAACCGGCAATCGAGTATCCTGACCGGCTCGCTACTCGGTCTTGCGTTTGGCATCGGCATCGTGGTGCTTCTCTCGTTCCTCGATTCGACCATTCGCACGCCGGAGGAGGTCGAGTCCCACAATATCCAATTGCTTGCGACGATTCCGGTCATTAATCATCCGTCGCAGCCTCTTTCCATCGAGCCGGGCCGCCTCACCGCCGGTGGAAATCTCGACATTCACACTAAATTTACCCCCCACCGTGCTTCGCATCTCGATCCACGTTCTTCGGTCGCGGAATCGTATCGAAGCTTACGAACCACGATCCTTTTCTCGGGGCTGGACAAGGATGTTCAGGTCCTCACGCTTACAAGCTCCGCGCCGCAGGAAGGCAAATCGACGACCTCCTCGAACTTAGGCATTGTGATGGCACAAATGGGAAAGAGGACGCTCATCCTCGATGCCGATTTGCGCCGGCCCGTGCAACACTCTGTATATGGAATTGAACGCGAGCCGGGGCTTACTAATCTACTCTTCGAGCGCGCTACGTTCGAGGAAGCGATCCGAGAAACGGATGTACCGAATCTGTATGTGCTGCCGTGTGGCATCATTCCGCCGAATCCGGCCGAATTGCTTGGGTCGAAGCGCATGGCACAACTCATGGACCGGCTTCGCGCCGAGTTCGATTTCATTATTCTCGATAGTCCCCCGGCGGTGGCCGTGACCGATCCGCTCCTGCTCGGACACGTAGCCGACGCGACACTACTCGTCGCGCGCGCCGATGTCTCAAGAATCGATGCGGTGCTGCGCACGATGGATTCCATCGAGCGAAGTGGCGCAAAGCTGCTCGGGGTCGTTCTGAACGATTTCAATGCGGCCAACGCATACGGCTCCTATTATAAATATTACCAATACTATCACTATTATTCCGATGGTCCCGTCAAGTCAAAACCGTGGGACCTTCGAAGATTTCTGCCCAGCCGCAAACGGCAAGAACACGAAGCTCGGTTGTAAGGCTAATTGAGTTTTAGAAACCGCTTTATCTTCTCGAATTTCGTAACGCCAAAGCCCGGTATGTTCTCGATCTCTTCGAGCGTCCGGAAGCGGCCGCGCTCCTCGCGGTATTCGAGTATTCGCTCGGCCGTCGCAGAGCCGACGCCGGGAAGAAGGACAAGGTCTTCCTTCGTGCCGAGATTAAGCGAAATGGAATGTGGCAAAAGATCCTCCTCCTTGGAATGATGTTCCGTTCGGTTGCGAATCGATGCAGGCAGAAGCGAGTCCTCTGGCACGGAGAAGAAGAGCGAATCGCGCCGCGATGCCGCTGCACTTAATGCGAAGAAAATGCTATCGGCGCGGTGCTGCTGAAGCATTTCGCTGGGATCCTTTCGATTTGAGAAGTATGTAAAATATTCCTGCCTCCCAAATCGAAATAGCAAAATGGCAACGCCGGTTAGGACGAAAAATACGAGAGCCCGCAATTCGCGAGGCGTATAAAATTGACCGGCAAGCTTCGAAGTGCGATACCACAATTCCCGCACACGTTCCAATAAGTTTAGAATCCGTCTTTTCACTTTGCCAAATACAATTTTTGTAGCGGTTCTTCACGACTACAAATTTTCCACGTTATTGCGAGGAAAACGGATCGACCGAAGGAAGATTCATTCGACGAAGCAATCCCAGCTTCGAATCAACGGATTGCTTCGTCGCGTTCGAGTCCCTTCGGTCATCGAACGCTCCTCAGAAATTTCTCACGTAAAAATACTTCGGATGTTTTCGAAGAGGCCAGCCTCCGTCATTGTGGCTTCGCGACCTTTCTTGCCTTTAGTCTTGGGAGTGGGGGCGGAAGGTTGCGGAGTTCCTGGAGCACGAAAGTGATCGAGCGTAGCAAGGCGTTCGAGTAACTCGCGCTCCTCTTTTGTAAGCCGATCGGGGACCGCGATTTGTATCCGAACAAGTTCATCGCCTTTGCCGCTATGGGCCAGATGCTGAATGCCCTTGCCACGCATTCGAAGTAACGCGCCGGCCTGCGTGCCCGGCTGAATTTTCAGCAAGGAATGTCCGCCCAGCGTCGGCACTTCGACTTCGGCCCCCAGCAGCGCCTGCGGAACGGTGATCTCCAGATCGAATACCACGTCATCGCCATCGCGGACGAAGAGATCGTGCGGAAGCTCCTGCACGACGACGAACACATTCCCCGGCGGGCCGCCGCGGGTACCGGCATGACCTTGCCCGGAGAGTGTAAGATAGTTACCTTCGGTAACACCGGCGGGAATATTTACTTTGAGTGTCGTTTCTTCTTGCATGCGCCCTTCGCCGTGGCACACTTCGCACCGCTCGGTTACACGCCGGCCCGACCCCTGGCACGTGGGGCACACCGAGACATTGACGAACTGACCAAAACCCATCGACCGCACCTGGCGAACTTGACCCGCTCCATGACACGTCGGGCACGTCTCCACCGCTGTTCCAGCTTTCGCGCCGGTGCCGCTGCAAGCCGCGCAGGATTTCAAGTGCCGAACTTTAATTTTCTTCTCCACGCCATCGGCTATTTCTTCGAGCGTCAGCCCGATGGGGATTTGAAGATCGGCGCCGCGTTCCGGCGCGTTGGGATTACGCGGAGCGCCGCCGCCAAAAAATTGATCGAAGATTCCACCTCCCCCCATCGCGCCAAAAATGTCGGCGAAATGGGAAAAGATGTCGTTGGTGTTTTGGTAATGACCGAAATCCGTGGCCTTCACGCCCTGATGCCCAAAGCGATCGTAACGCGCGCGCTTATCGCCATCGCTTAGAACTTCATACGCTTCGGTCGCTTCCTTGAATTTCTCCTCGGCCTCTTTATTATCCGGATTACGGTCCGGATGAAATTGCAGCGCGAGTTTGCGATACGATTTTTTTATCTCCTCGACCGTAGCCGAACGCGTTACATCGAGAATTTCATAATAATCCCGCTTCATAGATGTGAGATGCTCCCCTTCGGATGTTATTCGGCTGCTTTGGATACAAAGACCTTCGCGTGGCGAAGGATATTTTCATTCAGTAGATAGCCCCGCTGAATTTCGCGTGTGACAAGGCCGGGCGCAACATCCTCCCGGGGCTCTTCGAGCAACGCATCGTGCTTCATCGGATCGAACGCCTCGCCCACGGTTTGCATCGGTCGAACGCCATAGCGTTCGAGCGTTTTCAAAAAACTTTTGTAAATTAGCTCGACTCCTTGCGCCATCGGATCCTTCGAGGATGATCGATCATACGATTCGCTCGCATGTTCAATCGTCCGCTCGAGATCGTCGACAATGCCGAGCAAATCGAGAATCAGACGCTTGTTTGCTTCGAAGACAAGCTGTTCGCGCTCCTGCTGATGCCGGCGGCGCATGTTTTCAAGCTCGGCGGTGCGCCGGAGGAGCTGGTCGCGCGTCGTTTCGAGCGTTTGCTCAACTTCGGCGATCTTTGCGTCGAAGCCCGTATCTCCTCGCCCATCTTCCATGGTTTCGATTGCTTTATCTTTCATATTCACCTGTTTCGCAATATTATTTCGAGGATAACACCCCGGACATCGTCCGTGCTACGTACTCGACAAGGGGCGCGATGCGGCCATAATCCATTCGCTTCGGTCCGATCAATCCGATGATTCCTCGCTCGCCGCCGATCTGGTACTTGGTACAGACGAGGCTATAGCCCGTCATATTGCGTTCTTCCAGTTCGCTGCCTATACGGATGGCGATTCCGCCCGGCGCCGTACCGCTTGCATCGCCGCCGGAGCGTTCAAGAACGTGGATCACGACCTCTTCATTGTCGATCAACTCGATAATGCTTTGGAATTCCTCGTCGCGCGAAATGTCCCTCCGTTGAAATTCCGGCTGCGCGAAAATATTTTTGGCCCCGCTGATTTTTACACGCTCGGCGCCGCTCTCGTCGAAGAGCTTTTCCGGAGCGTCGATAAATAGGCGTAGGGTAGAACGATCGTGTTCCGAAAGGTCGCTCATTCGCTCGCGGAACGTCGCTTTGATTTCGCGGAAGCTTCGGCCCGCGAGTCGCTCATTCAGAAGCACCCGAAGCTCATCGAGTTTCGCCTGGCCGAGTGAGCTATCGGTTTCGAGCGTAACCGTGCGCACACGGCCGCTTGAAGCGGCGAGGACCACGAGCAATCGATTGGAGGAAAGCTGCGCGATTTCGACCCGCTCCAACACTCCTTCATCCAGCGAAGGGAGCAACACCATCGTAAGCTGCCGGGAAAGCGTCGCGAGAATATCGGTCGAGGCATCGAGCACATCTTCGGCCGTCACGGCCGTGGCGAGCGAGCGAGCCACGGCCTTGCGCTCGGCGGAGGTTACATGCTCGCGCGCCATGAGGTCGTCGACATAAAGCCGGTAACCTTTATCCGTCGGCATTCGGCCGGCGCTCGTGTGGGGATGATCGACATAGCCCAAATATTCCAGGTCTGCCATGACGTTTCGCGTGGTCGCATCGCTCAGACCCAGCGAACTGACGCGCGCGAGATAGCGCGAGCCTACCGGGTTCGCGGTAAGCACGTAATGCCGGACGATCAGCCGGAGAATTTCCCGCTGACGCTCGGTCAGATCGCTATTGCCAATTGCCGTCTTCATGTCGTTGCGAATCCCGCTTCCTTCGAATAACCACCCGGCCCTTCTTAAAAAGGAGGGAAGCCATTCCAAACACCGAAGCGGATGTGGAGAACACGTTGATTTATCGCGGTAGTTTCATTAGTCGATCTTCACCCCACACTATTCTTCCGCCCTTCCAAACGCAGAACTGCCCGGCACGGAGAATTTCCGTACCGGGCAGTTCGTGTTTTTACTTATTATCGCTCGAAGCTTACTTTACGAGAGTCAGCTTCTTCGAGAGCGTGACGCTTTGACCGTCCGCACCCGTTGCGATCAACTCATAGACGTAGCTTCCGTTCGCGAGCGAACCGAGATCGAGCTTGACGATCTGCTGGCCCGCATCGAAGGAAACGTTCGACACGTCGGAGTTAACGACCTTACCGGTCACATCGAGGACTCGCAAGGTAACATGCGAGGCGACTGGCAGCGTGAACGAAACTTCCGTAGATCCCGTCGAAGGATTCGGATAGTTCTGTCCCAGCGTGAAGCCCATCTGCGAAGCGTCCGGACCGAGCTCGATCGTATTCGAGTAGGTCTTGGCGCCGCTGTTGTCGATGGCCGCAATGCGGTACGTATAGCTTCTGGTCACGTCGATGTTCGCCTGGGTAAAGGCGTACTTCGTCGTGTTGTCCAGCGCATCGGTATGGCCGAGCGTTACCCACGTTGGCTGCGCGCTGGTGGATGCACCATCGGCAAGCTGCTGTTCGACATCGTAGCGCGTTACGTTCTCCTGCTGCGCGATCTCCCATTGGATGAGCGCGTTCTGGTTTTCGTGCTGCGCGGTGGCGCTCACGAATTGAACCGGAAGGAGCGTGCCGCCATGGCTTCGGAAGAAGGCGAAGGCTGCCGCAAGCGTACGAGTCGTACCGCTGATCGTATCACCGCCCAAGCCCGTGCTGGGATCCGTCGGAGTCGTCTGGACCGGATCGGACCAGTCGAAGCCGTAGAATACGGTATTGACGAGTGTGTTGTAGTAGGTCGTGCCCGCACCGCTATCGCTCGGCGTGTTCGGGTGCGTCTTGTACGTGTACGAGAAGCCCGTGACTTCCGATCCGACGAGTGGCGTCGCAAACGACGGTTTGACCACATCCGGCGAAACAGAATTCAAGCTGTCGGGGAACTTCCAGTACGCCGGCTGCTGACCGACGATCCAGCCATTGTAGGCACCGCTGGTGAGCGGGGAGTTTGCCACAAATCGCGTATGCATATACGTTTGCAGCCACTCGGAATCGGTCACGATATTATTCGACATGACATAGCCATTGTAGTAGGCGATGTTCTGGCCAGCTACGACTAAGTTCTTCTTCGCGTAGCTCAAACCGTGCTGGAGATACTGATCGACCTCCTGAGTCTCCTTGAAGCTCAGGCCGGCTTGACCTGTTGCCTGACCGGAAACCGGTGCGATCGTCGGGTCGCCGCTTACCCAGATGAGGGTCCACCAGGGCGAGTAGTCGAGGTCCGTCGAATTCGCAAGTCCGTCCGGAGCATTACGATCGAGCACGTCGAAGGGTACGCCCAAACGATTGAGGGCGAGTTCCACCGAGTCGGCGTTCCGAATACCTGCCGGAGTTGCACCGTTGAAGGTAACCAGTACGGCATTGTTTTTCAGCAGGACCCGGAAGATCTTGGTCTGAGAATTATTGACGTTATCCTGGTCGTTCGGCACGCTGACAATGATGCGGTAGACGCTATTGTGGACGAGCCCGGTATCGAGCCGCGGTCCCTGGAATACGACACTCTTCGTCTCGCTCACATCCCACGTAAGCGGGGCGGAATTCGAGTTAAAGATGGTCGTCCATGCGCCGCCATTGGTAGCCTGCTGCACCGTGGCATTGACCGTGCGGTTAAAGATCGACTGGCTCGACAGGTTTTTGACCTGTGCGGTGATCCAGAGCGGATTTTCCGTGGTCACGAGCGAGGTATCGCTCGTCGCCGAGAATCCAGCCGGCTGCGTGATGGACATAACCGCGAGATCGTTCGTGAATTGGAACCCATCCCACTCGTCGGCGCCGATATCCGGCGTCGCATTGCCCTGCAGGCGGAGATCGCCGTCGAAATCGCGCTTCTGCGTATTGGTGCCGAGCCATGCTCCGTTATTCGAAGCCGGGGATTCGATATAGCTCAATGCCGGAGGCATGTGAAGCGAATCGGTACCCGTTGCGAACATCGGATCGCCGGTGAGCGAGTGCATATCCTGGCCTACATACGACCGCCAATCGTTGAGATTGCGGAAATAGCGGGTCTGGAGCACTGTGCCGTAGCGCGCATCGTACTCGGTAAGCGAGTCGAAGTAGTTCGTGCCGCGGAGATCGAACAGGTTATAGTCCGAGCTGATCGCATTCGCGAACGGATGCGGCACTTCCAGCCAATAGTTCACATACGGACCAGCGCTGGTATTCTGAAGAATATTATTCCACAAGAACACATGCTTGGCGTATTGGATCTTGATGTTAGCTGCCGCGCTGTTGGTCGAGATCGAGTTGTTAAAGACCGAATCCAAATCCGCGGAGTATTGTGGACCGGACGTTGTCATCGCAATCGGATACGAACCAGACGCCGACTGCAAGTCGAAGATCATGTTGTTCGTTACCCGGTTTTGCGTGACGATCGGCAGCGATGAATGCTCGGCGTTGCTGCCGGAGCCGATCGTATAGATCGTCACCGCCTGTTGGATCGCAACACCATACGAATGGCCGGTGCCCGTTGCGCGGACGTTGTGAATGCGGTTTGCATCCAACCATACGCGCACGACGTTACCGGTATCTCCCGGTTGTACCGGACTCGGGAAGCTGGTATTGGCCGGATTGGGCGATTCGATGCCGAAGGCATTCCAATTCGCACCCGTCGGACCAGCATTGGCCGTATTGATGTTCGAGATCTCGTTATGAGAGACCGTCAGGTCCTGCTCATTGCTGATGTGAATACCGGCATAGGAGAGCGGGTTCGTCGAAGTACCGATCGTATTACGCGTAAAGGTATTCGAGTTATTACGCCATACGATGAACTTCTCCTCGCCCAAGTTGAACATGTCGTGCAGGCCGTGATCGAACAGGCCGTACTTCGCTTTGCCCAACTCGCAATTATTCACCATGATGTGATTAATCGGAACCGTGTCATGGACGGCTTGGAGGAAGACGGTCTGGTTCTGATCGTTGTAGATACGAATAGCCGCGCTCGAATCATTTCCATAATTTCCATTGCCATGAATGATCAGGTCTTTCAGCGTGATGTTGCTGGCGCCTTGCTCGATGTCGAACACGGGGCCGGCAGAGGTCTCGTTATCGACGATCGTGATGCCGCGTTTCGTCGGCTCGGCCGTTAATTTATCCGGCACCGGAACGCCTAAGGGATTATATCCCTCGAACGTCATGTAACCGCCGAACAAATCGCCGAAGTAGAAGCACGCCGGCTCGCGGCCCGTAAACGTGATCGTCGGATGGACGCCCGGATAGGGTACCCACTTGACGGTGTTCGTCGACGAGAGATCGCGGATACCGCGGAAGTCGAGCGCGGCATTTCCGCTGCTGACTCGGTAGGTACCGTTCTCCGTGTAGTTGGCGTCGCGCAGGATCAGGCGAAGCGGACCGCCAATACCGCGGAACTTCATCGAATCGAGCGCTGCATGGATCGTTTGGAACCGCTGTCCTACGCCGACATAAATATCGCCTTGCAATTCCGGAATGATCGAGAACTGCGAGCACGCGGTGTCGTTCGTAAGATCGCCGTCACCCGGATAATTTACGATGGCGCACATCGTGTAGCATCCTGGCGGCAGGTTCTTGATGTTGTAAGGGCCCGAGCTGGAAGGGAACGAGAACCGGACTTGGTTCTGGTCGATGTTCAGCTCCGGCATCGTCGAATCGGCCACGAAAACGGGCGTGTTCGGATTCGAGCAGCTATAAATCCTAACCTGCACTGGTACGTCGAATAAATTCGACACACCGGTCGATTGGAAGAGCGCGGTCGGCTGCCACGTGGTGTTCGCCGGCATCTCTTCGTCGGGTTGTGGACTGACAACCGCAATGGCCGACGCGTCGTAAATCGGACGCACCAGCACTAAGCCGCACGTCGTGTCATCGGCGCGGAGATCGTCATTGCCTAAGAGGGCGATAGCGCAGATCTTATGGATACCAACGACCGTCGGAGTCCACTCCGGGAACGCTGTATCGTAGTAAGGGCCTTTGCCGGGGCCTTGACCGCCTACGGAAAAATCCGAATTCCCATCCGAATTGCCGCCAAGAGATCCGGTCGGCCAGCTCGGAATATAAATCGTATCTCCGGGGCTGCGGCCGTACTCGATCGCGCCCGAGGGATCCCGGATGACCACCGTAAGGGGAACGTTCGTTTGGCTGGACGTCCCAGTGTTTCTGAATCGGGCATGGACCGGAGTCGCGACGGAGAGTGGCGTCCGATCGCTGGAGGACGTTCCGACCGCCGGACTCAAGATCGCGACCGACTTGATGTCGTTTGGCGGAGAGCATATCCATTCGTCCGTCGTTACGTTGTCCGCCGGATTTTGGTCTGCCGTCGGCTGTAAGTTATAAACCGTCGCCGTATCCTCGTAGATATTATAAGCGAGGTACGAAACAGCGCCGATGGTCGTGTCATGCGGCGTGAAAGCCGGCATGGAGATCGTCGTGGAAGTGAACGGACCCGGAAGCGAAGTGCCAGGCACCGTAACCGTCTGGTTATAGGCCTGTGGGCCGTTGATGAAGGACATCGTCAAATTGACCTGCAAGGAGGTCGGAACAGACGTGCCCTGATTCGTAATTTTAATCGTCGGCGTAAAGGCCACGTTCTTCGCTTTTAACTGCTCCTGCCCGGGATTCGTAATCACATCCGCAGAGAAATCATACGGATACGGGAGCGATACGTGGTAGCTAACCTGCGGAAGCTTCGCTTCCGTAGCATTGTCTTCGGCCACCCAGCCATAAGTATTGGGGTTGTAATAGCCACTCAGAGAGTAATTGTTAACGTATGCGACGAGCGGTTGAGCGCTGGCATCAGTGCCATTGCCGTTCCAGCCGATCGTAAGGTAATTACCGCCCGTAGTCTTTACTGCGGTATAGCCGGAGTAAGACTCGACTAACCAGCCGCCATAGGTATACAAGTAACCCCATGACTGATTGAACGTCCCGATTTGCGGGCCGTAATTAAACTGGAAATTCGAAATACCCGCCTCATAGACAACGGTCTGCCAGCTTCCGGCGATACCCGGTGAAGGGCCATATTGATAACCGGGAACGTTGTTGGCCTGAACGACAAGCTCGCGGTTCGGGGCCGAGCCAAGCGTGGTCCATTGGACACTATAGCCGGGCATGCTATTATAATAGGTCAAAAACCCCTCGAAGGGGGCCAGCCGGTAGTTCCCATAATAGGAATACCCATAGGTGTAATCGATTTCGTTCTGATAGAGCGCATTTGGAAGGTAGTCATACACCGTCCCATATTCGCTCAGATAGAACCAATCATACGAACCATAGTCGTAATTGGCATTGCTCGGCCAGGTGGGGCTGAACACAACTGTGCCATAGTTGTTAAATCGAAACGTATTGCTCGTTGTGATCTGCGTGTTCAGGAATTGAAAATTGAACGGCACCTGATAGGCCGCCGACATTTGCTCCCCATCGTACGACGAGGACAAGTTGCCGTTCGTGCCGGTGATCGACTGCCAGTTCGCCCCGGAGCCTAACCCCTGAGCGTCGGGTGCGTTTATCGTCCGCACCACGAAGTTAGTAATTGCGAAGGCGTGCGCGTTCTCCGAAGAGATCATGCCGAGCCCCAGCAAAACCACTAAAAAAGCGTAGAGTTTTTTCATAGCTTGATTAAATGAATAAATGAACTTATTAAATAATACCTGAACCCGCCGAAGCGAATCCGAGCATCGTGAATGATCCTCATCTCCATGATGATCCTCATCCCGGACGATTGCTCGCCCTACTGACGATCGCTCGTCTGACGATCGATCGTCATTCTGAAGTAATTGCCGCTTCCCCAAAGGCTGAAATGCACTTTCGGGAGGCTACAATCCACCCCATGTAAATACTCGACACGGGACAACCCCCGAAAGTTACATCGAGTTCACAGATTTTTTTGATTAAAATGGTCGAAAGAAGATACAACCTGTCGTTGGAGGTGAAAATTGTCGTTGGAGGTGAAAAACTATCGTGTGGAGGGAAGGGCCCTCCTTCCCTCACTCCTCCATTCCCTCGCTCTCTCGCATTTTGTCGTATTTTTGTGTCATGGGTAAAACGTTCTATCGCGGGGACCTCCCGCATTATCTTCCGAACGACCGCCCTTATTTTCTGACATTTCGTCTTGCCGGTTCCGAGCCGCGGGATGAAGAATTATTACAATTGCTACTGCTGAAGCAGCAATTTCTCGAATACGACCGCATGCTCGACCTTCTCCGGTCCGGCCCGCACCATCTTCGAAATCCTCGCATAGCCGACCTTGTGGCGGAGGCGATCCACTATCGCGATGGAAAAGACTATGAACTCCATGCTTTTACGATCATGTCGAACCATGTACACATGGTCGTCACGCTCGCCGAAAGGAAAGTCCTGTATGATGTTCTTCGGGAATTGAAATCCTGGACAGCAAAAGAATCCAATACCGTGCTGGGACTTCACGGGGATTTCTGGCTCCATGAAGGATACGATCACGTAGTCCGAAAGGGCCGTTTCGGCTATGCTATTATGTATGTACTGAATAACCCGGTAAAAGCTGGGATTGTGAACCACTGGCGCGATCATCGGTGGACGTATTTGAATCCTAATCTTCCCGGCTTCGAATGATCAGACTCTGAGAAGAAATACGGGAAGGAGGCCCTTCCCTCCACACGCCGCGTTTTGGTTTGTGTGTCGGGGAGAGCAACACGTTTAGTTTGTGTGTCGGGAAGGGCCTCCTTCCCGACCCCGTTCGGGCACTGAAATTATAATGCAAGACAATTTCTCGAAACATAAATGGACGCTCACCCGCGCGGGTGCGGTGCGCGCGCCGCGCGGCGCGGCACTTTCGTGCAAAGGCTGGCAGCAGGAAGCGGCGATGCGAATGCTGATGAACAATCTCGACCCCGATGTCGCCGAGCGGCCGGAGGAGCTTATCGTCTACGGCGGCTCCGGCAAAGCCGCGCGCAATTGGGAATGCTATGATGCCATCCTCCGCGAGCTGAAATCGCTCGAAAACGATGAGACGTTGCTCGTGCAGTCGGGAAAGCCGGTCGGAGTGCTGAAATCGCATCGCGATGCGCCGCGCGTGGTCATCAGCAATGCGCAACTTGTGCCACATTGGGCAACGTGGGATGAATTTCGCCGCCTGGAGCATCTTGGCCTGACGATGTATGGCCAAATGACCGCCGGAAGTTGGATTTATATCGGAAGCCAGGGTATCGTGCAGGGAACGTATGAGACATTCATGGCCTGCGCGAAAAAGCATTTTAACCACCCCCCAACCCCCGCCTTGAAAAGGCAGGGGGGTAATACAGAAATGAACTCCCCCGCCTTTTCAAGGCGGGGGGCGGGGGGTGGTTCCCTTGCCGGGAAAATAGTTCTCACCGCTGGCTTAGGTGGCATGGGCGGAGCACAGCCGCTGGCGGCCACGATGTCCGGCGCGGCGTTTCTCGGTGTGGAAATCGATGAAGGGCGAATCCAAAAGCGGATCGATTCCGGCTACTGCGACCGAATGACGCGCAACCTCGATGAAGCAATCGAAATAGTTACACGCGCGAAAGAAAAGGGTGAAGCAATCTCCGTTGGTCTTGTCGGCAATGCGGCGGAAATCCATCCCGAACTCGTGCGGCGTGGCTTTACACCGGACATTGTAACCGATCAAACGAGCGCGCACGATGTTTTGAATGGATATTATCCCGCCGGATTTTCAAAAACGGAAGCGGATGCGCTTCGCGCGTCGGATCCCGATCGTTATATGGCCGAAGCGCGTACGTCCATCGTGACGCACGTCGAAGCCATGCTCGAAATGCAGCGGCGCGGAGCGGTTGCCTTCGATTACGGCAACAACATTCGTGGCGAGGCGAAGGCGAATGGCCTCGCGAATGCCTTCGATATTCCCGGCTTCGTCCCCGAATATATTCGCCCACTCTTTTGCGAAGGCAAAGGGCCGTTCCGGTGGGTCGCGCTTTCGGGCGAGCCGGAAGATATTTTCACGACCGACCGTGAACTGCTGAAATTATTTCCGGACGATGCCACGCTCCACCGCTGGATTCCACTCGCGCAAAAACATATTCACTTCCAGGGACTGCCGGCGCGTATCTGCTGGCTCGGCATGGGCGCGCGAGCAAAAGCAGGATTGCTTTTCAATCAATTAGTGCGC
>Ga0207664_10000081_pt1 | contig 95417 bp, 139 predicted proteins | sample LARL83metaG_FD_184349 | JGI IMG/M metagenome (GOLD analysis project Ga0207664, IMG submission 184349) | Corn, switchgrass and miscanthus rhizosphere microbial communities from Kellogg Biological Station, Michigan, USA - LAR L8-3 metaG... | ecosystem: Host-associated > Plants > Roots >...
CAACCATTTCCGTAAGTAAACTTCCCGCAGTGCAACACAATGGGGTCCGGGCCATCTATACTAGGTAAGGATACCGACCTCCCCATCTGGCTTCTCCAACGCCAATACCGCAACACTAAACCCCCACAACACCCCTAGCGCACACGGCAACCCCACTACAAGCGCACCAAACACCCTCCCCCATACCAACCCCTTACCCTCCCATTAAACAGCGCACAACCCCATTTAACCCCCTTGCCCAGCCTCTCACAACCAGCCGTTAACCAGCCCGTAAGTGACCGTACCCCCATCTCCCCAATTCCCAATTCCACCTGTCTAAAAAATTTAAAATTTTACAATGTTCCCCTATCAACACACAACTAAACCCCAAAATTCACCCATAAGACCGCAATAAACCCTAAATTTCAGCTTGCGTACCCGCAAAGAAACCACGCATAATGTACCCACTGCAATAATGCAGCCACGGAACTATTTAACACCTAAAAACCATCTACGGAGCTTATCGGACCATGAATATTAGTATGGAACAACAATACCTCAACCTGATGGCTAGCATCCTAACCGACGGTGAGCGCGTCCAAAATCGTACAGGCATCGACTCCCTTATGATTCCGGGTGCGCACCTTACCGCCGACCTCCGTCAAGGGTTCCCCGCCTTAACGACCAAAAAGCTTGCCTGGAAAGCATTACGCGGAGAGCTGATCGCCTTCCTGGAAGCCAAGTCCAATGCAGCCGACTTCCGCAAGTACGATTGCAACATCTGGGACCAGAACGCTAACGAGAACAGTGTGTGGTTATCCAATCCCCATCGCAAGGGTACGGACGACCTCGGCAAAATCTACGGCGTGCAATGGCGCAGCTTTGACAGCACAACTATCCAGATTAACAATACAACCGTACTCGACGTCGACGGAACAGACCAAATTGAAAACGCCCTCCAAACCGTCCTCTACAATCCCTCTTCTCGTCGCATACTCGTTAATGCTTGGAATCCCAATCAGCTCGACCAAATGGCACTCCCTCCCTGCCATATTCTGTTCCAGCTCCTCCCCAACCCCACAACCAAAGTAATGCACATGTGCATGTATCAGCGATCATGCGATATGTTCCTGGGCATTCCGTTCAACATTGCGTCTTACGCACTGCTACTCGAATTGTTCTGCCGCTGGACTGGTTACACTGCCGGCAAGCTCAATATGTTCCTGGCCGATTGCCACATATACGTTAACCACATCGACGCGGTTAAAACTCAGCTCGAGCGCAACCCTTACCCAATGCCGCAGCTATTCCTGGGCGACACCATTCACACCGTCAGCACATTACCAAACGTCGGCCCGAACCTCACCAAGTATATGAAATTGGTCGACCGGTTCCTGGCACTTACCGATCTCGAAGACATCCATCTGAACAACTACGTCTGTCACAGTGCTATTAAAGCACCCATGGCGGTATGAAATTCAAAACTCTATTAAAGCTCATCGGTAAGGTCTGGTTCGGCAAAGATCGGTACTTGCACAATCCGCTGGAAGTTGTCATTTACAGCTACAAGGTACTACTCTGCGTCCTACTAGCCCTTATCCTCTTATGGTGCCTTAAATGATCCCTCCCACCAACGCCCCTGAAGTCTTAGTAATCCAAATTACCCTGTACAAGGACGGTACAGTAACGACGAGCGCACACGACAATCCGTCAGAGCCTGTGGCACCGGGTATTGCTCCCCACTTGGCAACGTCCATGCTCTACCGCGCTCTGGACGCTATCTCGAGCGCTGGTTTCACCGCAGTCCCCTACAACCCAACACAAAGGAAATAAAATGTCTAATATGTTGAACTATGCAATGCGTGAGCTGGAGCTCGCTGGCTTCCCGATGTCCCTGAGCGCACGCAAGGACGATGACGATTACTACGCTTACCAGACTGCGGAATGCGTCTACCAGCTCTTGAAGGTACTCGGCGAACAAGGTCACAGCGGTATGTCGATACAACCCGTCATCTCCCTGTTTACCAAGCTGGCACGATACCAACCACTTAGCCCGCTCACCGGTGCAGACGACGAATGGCTGGACGTGAGCGAAGCCAGCGGCTGTCCCATGTGGCAAAACAAACGCGCTTCTGCTGTATTCAAAGACGAACGCGGCGCGTATTACCTGGACGCAGTGCAGTACGTCTACCCCGACGGCCGCACAACCACGGGTGGAAGGCATCCAATTACCTTCCCCTACACACCGACAACGAAATACATTCCAATCGACGAGTCTGGAATGCCCGTTGTGCCCATGTCGCCAAACAACCAGATCGAACCGATCGAGCGATAATCCACTAACCCTCTCAATGCCTTACAACCCCTCTCAATGAATACGCCTATGTACTACCGTCGACGCCCTGAAATGGTCCTTGCCTATCAATTATCCGTGGACAATATGCTTGCCCTGGAAGCTTGGTGCGGTGGCGCCATCAAAGGAACTAAACTTCCTGTCAACCAGCGTGTTATTGAAATACACGTTCGCGGCGAGGAAATACGTGCCGAGATAGGGGACTGGATCGTTAAGGGCTTCAACGGTAGCTTTAGCGTCATGGACGCTGTTGCATTCCAACTTGCGTTCGAGCCTACAATTCCCCAATAACACCATCCCCTAATAACAATAAACTATGAGACTAGAAAAAATCTGTAACGCACTCACGGTCGTAGCCGCGCTAACTGCGACCCTTCCTTTATTCTCATCTTGCACACCATTAGACGAAATAATAGTCAATGGCTCGAACAACAAGACCCGAAAATTCTTCAACACCTGCGAACAAAATGGTGGTATAAAGCAACTTAGCGCTGCCACCATTACCAACTAGACCTTTATTAGACGATAACTGGAGCGCTCAAATGGAAACGATTTATCAACACCCTGCTTACACCGAACTCCCAATTAAGGAAGCTGCCATGCCAAAGGCACCTACACAAGAAATTCCAACTGAGTACTGCGTCCAGCCTGACACCCGCAATGTCTGGATCTTCGACGTCCCGCCAGCGAACCTCATGAACCGCAAAATTTTGCTGCTGACTATAATGGGTATCGGTGTGCACGCCATCTGGCAGGGTAATCTCGGCACCCATTACACCGGCTATTCCGCATAGCAAACCCGTACAACAAACCCTCCAATTCAATAGGAGTGTAGCAATGCCAAAGAAATTCGCAACCTACCCAAACGAGTTCTTCGACCAAGTTAGGATTCGGCTTGGTGTGGCCAACGATTATCAGCTCGCGCGTGCTGTGCAAATCGACGGTAGCACCATCAAACGCATACGGGAAGGCGGGCTACAGCTCAGCGCCGCCAACCTGTTAAACATCTATGACCACACTGGTTGGTCGATCGAGGAGCTCCGTTCCCTGTTGTATCAGCGTATTATTGTGCGCGACCAATGGCGCAACATTACCCGCTTCTTCGAGCCCGAACTGCAAATAAAGATTAAACCAATTGAAGAAACATCAGATGTGCGGCGAGCAATGCAGCGTTTGTCTCGCCTCAGCAATCAGGAGCCTGAACCCTTCGAAAGACGTCAGCCTCGAGCTGACAGACGAATTGTCGGTTAACGCACTGTCCAAAACTTTTTCCAAATACAAACGAGCGACCGCTACTAAGCGCCCAAACAAAATGTCCTTTAAAACTGATCACCTCAAACAGTATCCCAACGAGTTCTTTGACTTCATTAAAAAGGAAATGGACTTAAAGAACGACGCGGAGCTAGCGCGTATGATTGGGATTAATCAAGCAACGGTTAGCCGGCTGCGCAGTAACACGCCGCACAACTCCAACTGCATGTCGATGCCCCGCGTATCTGACACACATTTGCTAGCGCTGTACGACGCAACAGGAATGTCCATTGAGCAGTTGCGCGGCAAGCTGTACTTGAAGGAATTTACCAAACCCCTTTTGACGCCGCATGAGATTATCCAGCGTCGTCTGAAGGCTGAAAACGAAGTGATGGCAGAAAAGCAACGTAGATACCGCGAGAGCATTAAAAATGACCCAACCCGTAAAGACAGCAAAGCGTCCCACAATGACACCCCGCGACTTTTTACTGCTGGAGCCGATTGACATTCCGCAGTACCAATCGGAATTCATCGACGCTTTACGGGACTACATGGGGGCAAGGAATTACGCGCAGTTGGGCAGAGCGCTGCGGATACCTTGTGGAACCATCACCAAGCTGCGTTCCGGGGACTTGCGTGTCTCCGGAGGTTATTTGCTAAGAATATACGATACTACCGGTTTGAGTATTGAGCAGTTGCGCGAGATGCTGTATAAGCGTAAATTTACAGCGCCGCAAAAGCCCACCAACCCCGCATATCTTATGGCCAAGGAAAGAGGCTATAGACGCGATACGGACAATAAAGCGGTACCTAGCATCGTTATGCCCAGCGACGTACAGAAGCGTCACAAGAAGGCAAAGACGCGTGAAGTAGTAGAGGAACCGGCAGAAAAGATCGTGCAGATTGCACCTAACATCATGCGACACAGGATTCTGTAATGATTACCGAACAAGAACTAGAAGGTCTGAAGTCGCAGCTCCAGCTTATCAACAGCGACCTCGAGCTATACAGCGAGGAAGAACATCTCGAAGTAGAAAAGTTCCGCACTGACATGCGCAACCTCATTCGCTTCTACGGCAACACCGCCGAACTAGCGATTATTGCAATTTCCCTTGAAATCACCATCAGAAAGGCCATGAATTAAAATGGACTACAGACCAAACAACGACGGCATCATCCCGGGCAGCGAAACAATGCACATCAACACCAACCCACTGGCACAGGGCGCACAACTGCTGAAGCTAATCCAAAACGTGACAAAGGATTGGGATACAGTCATTGTGCTTGCTGACCATCAAGCCAAGCTGATCAAGCAAAAGTACGACTCTGCAATCCTCGCAGGGTTTACCGAGCAGCAAGCGCTGGACGTCTGTACCAAGCTCTGGGCGTAATCTCACATCATGGGTCAATTATCCAACATACTGCGTGACACCAGTGACAATGGTTTGATGTTCTGGTGTCCAGGCTGCAAACAAGAACATCGCATTCAGCATGGCGCTGGAGGCGGCCCGCGTTGGGGATGGAATAATGACGTTGAAAAGCCAACCTTCACGCCTTCGGTATTAGTTACTTGCGGTCATTACGCTACAGGTGAGGCGCCGGGTAACTGTTATTGCGACGCTGAACAGCGAATACCGGGCTGGAGCAATGACGGCTGGAAATGCCTTCGCTGCCATAGTTTTGTAACCGACGGAAATATCCAGTTTTTGAGCGATTGCTCGCACGAACTAGCTGGACAGACCGTTCCACTGCCACCTTTTCCAATCAACGAGTAATCATGGGTATGATATCATGGCAAATCACCACAAACACCCTCTCTCAAAACTTAAGAATCGCAAACCCGCCAGACCTCATGCTGGTGACGCTCACGATTGCTGGTATTGTGGTCATACTGGTGGCGATCCTGTGCAGACCGCCAAAATGAAGTCGAATGGGAACCTACTGCTTTCCATTGTCGCCTTCTTTCTTGCAATCCTGGTAGTAAAGCTGTAATGATCGTGCTGATAGTACCGGAGTTGGATTATCTGATGCTGGTATTCATCGCATTCTACATAATCGGACACATAATCCGTCGTGGGGGAGAGAAATAATGCTGTTACCATTCATTATCGGTGCGTTCATCATTGTGTTGGTTCCTCTTGCTGCCTATATCTGCGTAAAAGGGTGATGCCATGCGTATCTCCTGCGACAAACTCGACCCTTCCTACAAACGTGACACCACTTGGGTGATGGTTTACCTGGACGGTAAGCTGCAAAGCAACGTAATTACTGCTGACGAGGAGCAGGGTTTTATTACCAAGTACGAGCAAAACGAACTTGGCGAATACCTAATTGAAGGTGACGACTTGGTCTTAGTGAAGTATCTAGGCAACGTCGTCATACGTGGTACGCCCGGCAAGCGTGCTGACGGTCTATACGCCAAATAACTGGATTCATCATGCGAGTATCATTAGACCCGGAAGACAAAGCTTACGTTAAGAACGCGACCCATATGGACGCTTACTGCAACGGGGAGCTAATTAGCGATTGCCGCATTGTGGATGAGGAACAAGGTTATATCATCTACAACAAACGCAATGCAAATGGACACCTCGTTTGCGTCAAAGGCGTTGTGCAGCGCTTTCGGATCGAAGGCAAGGTCGTACTGGCAGGGATGCCCTACAACCGCACGTCCCAAATTCACTACCAAGATTTGCCCTCTAACAGGAGCTAGCATGAGCCTTACCGACTGGTACGACCCAAAACAGAAGCCCACAAAAATTGGTGTATATCAGCGCGACCACGACGGCCGACTTTGGTATTCGTACTGGAACGGTAGCTATTGGGGCATGACTAGCGCCTTCGCTGACTTTGCCTTCCAATACCGTCTACAAAAATCCGCCTACCAAGAAATGCCTTGGCGCGGTCTGCAAAGGAACCCAGAATGACTCCGGAACAAGTTGCCAAGTCTGGCACCGAGCACGCACACCAATCCGCTTTATTTCTTTGGTTTGCGTATCAGCTGCACAAGTGGCCTGAGCTCAAGTACGCGTTTGCAATTCCTAACGGGGGCAAGCGCGATAAAATTACCGCAGCAAAGCTGAAAGCTGAAGGGGTTAAGTCGGGTACGAGCGACATTATGATCCCGGTTGCACGTCGCGGATTCCATGGCTTCTTTCTGGAAATGAAAAAGCCAGGTGAGCGTAGCGGTGAGTCTGAAAAACAAAAAGAATTCGGTGCAGGTGTGGAAGGTCAAGGCTACTTCTATGCTGTTTGCGAGCATTGGGAAGAAGCCGCACATCTTGTTAGCTGGTATATGGGCGAGTAATGGCAGAACAAAGTAAACTCGGAAGCGTCGTCGAAACCCTGGCTAGTGTGGCTAGCGGTTTTGTCATCGCAGTAATCACGCAGCTAATCATGTTTCCTTTCTTTAACGTTCATGTTACGCTTAACGACAATTTAAAGATGACGCTTATCTTTACAATCGTCAGCATCATACGCGGCTACTATGTGCGACGTTTCTTCAACTGGATACAAAGGAACTACGCGAATGGACACAATTGACTCGCTCAAGCAGCAATTGGCAGCTATCAGCATTGCTGCTCACGGTCAATACCAAAAGGGCCAGCAGGTTCCTCCCGGTTACGACTCCGCGCAATTGCACTTGGTTGCTGATTTGCACGACCGCGCTGTTAAGGCGGAACGTGATAACGAGCGACTCCGTCTGACCATTGAGAAGAACGGCGTACCACCGGAAGTAATTGACGCATTGCGGGTCGTGCTCGGCTTGAAAGCGCAAACCAAGGACTTACGCAATGCGGATCGTAAAATCGCACGACAGTTTTTAACGCGGTACGTCCATGCGACTCGTGCGGCGCTTGGGCAATTGGTAGTCACGCGCAATTGGGATTGCGATTTCCGGTTGGAGAACGGGAACTACGCGAACCACTGCGTGACATGTGGTCATCCATTTATGGGACACAAACGGCGCACTATTTGCCGCAAATGCGCACTAACAGATCCCATACCAGATTAAGTTATAATAAACCATGGCACTTACTAAAAATATGAATGTTATGAAGGCTCTCATCGAAGAGATCCTTCGTCGTCGGGGCGCAAACCCTAATACCACTGCACGCGACATCCGTGTCGCCCTTGGTTGTCTCAAACTCATCATCGAAGAACCGATGGTGTACATCCTTGCCGACTCTGTGCGGTTTGCGGATGCGTTTAGGGACTCGTTCGACCGTACCTGTTTATACATCGACACGATGGAAGATTGTCTGTCGGTGCAGTCCGGTACGGTAGTTGCTCTACACACCGGGGACAAATCCGACCGCCAACGTATTCGCTACAACCAGATGCTCGAGACATTGAAAGGGCGTCCTGAAGTTGTAGTCTGGCATATTGGAAGATGGGAGCCCCGGTGAGAACCGCTGTTCTAATCATGTCCTGTTTGAACGCACTGCTTGCAATTTACTGGGCGGCGCGAGGACAATATGCCAAGGCTGCTTTCTACATGGCGCTTGCTGCTTGGATGGAACCTAAATGACACATCCACTCTTCAATATCGACGATGTTGTACCGCTAACGCGTGAAGACATCCAAGCAGTTATGGATCGTGCAGCAGCAATCAGCAAAGAACCCAGGCCTGCACCCTGTCCGCTGTGCCACAGCACGCAAATTCAGGTATGCATTGATTACAACAATCGTAGCAAAGATTGGTGCCGTTGCCGCGAATGCAAATGCCAGGCACCCGCAGTAGCATGGAATAAAGGACAGGAGCAATTACGGTGAACACTCACATACTAAAAACCGACCCGTTACCCTTTCAAGCAGTACTTGACGGCGTCAAAACTCACGAGATCCGCAAAAACGACCGCAACTTCCAAGTTGGTGACAAGCTGATATTGCGCGAAACGACAATCTCCGGTGCTGACATGGTCAAGTTCAAAACGCCATTTGCGCAATATACCGGTCGCGCTTTCCACTGCGTCATTACCCACATTCAAACCGGTTATGGTCTAATGCCGGACTGGTGCATTCTTTCCATCAAACAGCAGGACGAATAACCACACTTCAGGAGCAGTAATGAGTCGCATAATAAAATACCACTACTACGCATTCAAAGAGATCGCGCCGGGGCAAATGATGCATTGGGATGGGATTGCAAACTACCGTCAACCAATTCAAACCCAAGAAGATTTTGATGCGCTAAAAATGCTGATTGGCGGCGAGCAATTTGCCCCGGGCATGATTATCGCTAACCTGTCGGTGCTGTCTGACGTCTTGCTGGAGGACTAATAATGAAAAACTATCTGCTCAACAAGCTCGCCAAATTCCTTGCACGTCCGGCCGTTGCAAACTACCTGATCGAACGTTCGTACAATACGCCATACCGTCACCTCGACGGTTACATGAACCGCTACTGGTTGTTCAACCCATACGAAGAGATGGGTCAACTGCGTCGGTTTAAGTGGTGCCCATTCTCCATTCGCGTGCATCACATACTGCGTGCAGATAATGCAGACCATCAGCATGATCATCCGTGGGACGCACGCACCTTTATTCTGCGCGGTGGCTATTGCGAGAAACGCGAAGATAAAGAGTTCCTCCGTTGGGCAGGTGACACCGCAACCGTATTGTTCAACGAGTACCATCATATATCACACGTTACACCCGGCGGCGTATTTACGTTGTTTGTGACGTTTAAATATCGCGGGACTTGGGGCTTTAAAGTCGACGGGGTTAAAGTGCCCTGGAAGAAGTACATCGCTGAACATCCGGAGCGTTCATAATGACCGTTATTGTGTGGGACGGCTACCGACTTGCTGCGGATAAGCGTGCAACATCCAACGGCAACCGACGCACTATTACTAAGATCAGGCGTCACGGGCACGAGTTGCTCGGCTTTAGCGGTGATCTTTGTCAAGCGTTAACGCTGCAACAATGGTACATGGACGGTGCAATACCTCATGAATTTCCCAAGCAATGTGAAGAAGGCAATCAGACTTTGGTTGTCATCGGTGCAAAGCGGGAAATTATGTGCTACGTCGCATGTCCGTACCCGGAAGTCTACGAAGAATCCTATCACGCATGGGGTAGTGGACGCGACTACGCCTTAGCAGCTATGTTCTTAGGTCAGAACGCGATTGAAGCTGTGCGCATTGCGTCCCATTTCCAAGTGGATTGCGGAGATGGTTACGACGTTTTACCACATGGGGAAGAATAATGATTATCCAACCACAAAAAGGCCTGGGCATCTTTGTGCGTGCAGACAGGGTCGACGAAATAACAGTGTGTGGTGAATTCGCACACATTTACATGGCAAGTGGCCACACGCACTACATTCCGCAAGACAAAGGCAGTACAGCGCATGAAACCGCTATACGCATTCAGAAAATGGTGAACGACGTGCTTAAGGGTGAGAATCTCATCAGTAAAGACGAAATCTTCCACAGCCGTGTCGGTCAAACCGTATTTCCTTTTGGGGCCGCTCCGGACCATCCATGAAACAATTACTTCCAGCATTGTTACTGCTGCCCACATTGGCGTTCGGAGTCGACTGTGAAACTATCACGTATAGCACAATCCCTAAACCTGCTGTATCCAAACCGCGACGAGTTAGCCCTCATATGGGCGTCCCGCATGTACGAGCCAAGACCGTACCCCGAGCGAAGGTTCTGGCACCGCGAGTTACACGAACTGTATCTCGCTTTGACTGCCCTCCTCCCCATTCCGATGCGAATCCACCTCCAATTCCAGGGCTTCCCCCTTACATTGGTACTCCGCCTGTTTGGGGTTATCCGTACCCTATGCCGGAACCGACCGGACCTCAACCTATTTGGCCCGGGACTCCTGACGATTTCCCACCTCAAACCACAATACCACCATATGGCTCTGGGCCCCCATGGATACCAACTCCAGGCAATCCCTCACCTCCTATGGGGACGCCGCCTGTCGACGTACCCGAACCCCCGACCATAAGCATCTTTTTATTTGGCTTGGCTTTAATGCTAGCTAGGAGATTTATCAAATGAGTAACCCAACGACATTTAGATTACCCATGCTGCTCAAAATGGCGCACAGTCCGGTTAAGAACTACATAATACCGGGCGTCACCAGTAGTTTGATTGGCGGCAATCCTGGGCCTGGTGGCTGCATACGTTTATTCGAATGCGAACGTGATCATCAAGAAAACGTCACCCCGCATAGCCACCGGTTCGAGTTCCAATGTTGGGTACTTCAGGGGAGTGTTACCAATCGCATTTGGACAACTGATTCTATACACAGTACCAGTGCTGACTTATTTGAACTGACGGAAATAAAGTTCGACGGCATGGGGAAGTACGAGCGCGTGACATCTGCGCGTGCAAAATATAGCTATGAGGATAAGACTTATAATCAGGGTGATTGGTATCGCATGACAGCAGCACAAATCCACTCGATTAAATTCTCTCGCGGCGCAATTGTGCTGTTCTTCGAAGGTCCCACGGAATTCGCCACATCGTATATTCTGGAACCAGTGGTGGACGGGATAGTCATACCCACGTTCAAAACCGAGCCCTGGATGTTCAAAAAATAGGAGCAATGCCATGAAAGAGTACAACGACTATGTCCGCAACTGCGTGATATTTAGAAGCCAGCGCGATAAAGATAATAACTTGGAAATATTCGAGTATAAAGACAACCTCGTAATCCCACATCTTGACGGATATCTGATTACGCCCGTGGAATGCTACATTGAGCCAACACCCTGGAACTTGATTCGCACAGGTTTCAAAATGCTGATCGCGAGGTTCAAATGATCGAACTTAAACCATGCCCGTTCTGCGGTAGCGAAGCTGTCTGCAAATATGATAGCGGGAACGAAGTCTGGAACCAGTCCTGGCAATGCAAGTGTTCTAAATGCGATGTACCAACCGCTAAATTTTTCGGCTCCAATAGTTGGGCTAGAAATAAGAAAGAAGATGCTAGCGCCGAACGTCAAGCAATTGAAGTTTGGAACCAACGCGCACCCGTAGCGCAGCAGGAGCCGGGCGCATGGCTATACGTTTGCTCAAAACCGGGAAAGCGAACGGTCTACGCCAGCGTTGACGAGAATGACACCGGCCATTGGCCGCTCGACCAGTGGACGACCGTAACGAAACATCCACTCTATGCCGCACCCGTCGCAGCGCAAGCCGAGCAGGTGTACGAATCAGGTTGCTATACGCCAAGACCGCCAGCCGAGCAGGGCGAGCGCAAGTCGGTACAGGATGATATTTGCAATGCCTGCCCGGATGCTTATGCATGCATGTACAAGTGCCGGTGCAAGCTCAATGACGTTCCGATGCGCAAGTTGTTGCGCCTTGCCGCACCCGCAGCGCCAGCCGAGCAGGGCGAGCGCAAGTCATGATTGAAAATCTACCTGATGAAAAATGGTTATATGTCGCAGGCTATGAAGGTAGATATCTAGTCAGCAACATGGGGCGCGTAATGTCTTTAGCCCGCAGCGAACCAAAGATACTAAAACCTTTGCCTAATAGCATGGGGTATCCACAAGTGGGACTTTGTAAGGACGGATTGCGCAAAGCGTTCCTAATTCATAGGCTCGTCGTGACTGCTTTTAATCCAATTGCAGAACCTGATCTTTTTGAAGTAAACCATAAGAATTTCATTATTACGGACGCAAGACTGGAAAACTTAGAATGGTGCACACATGAAGAGAACCTAGCCCATTATTTGCAAAGCGGACGTGAGTCAGCAGGGTGTGCAGCTCTCTTCGGAGAACATCGAAAAATCATCGGGGCTAATCATCATTTGAGCAAACTAACTGACAACGACGTGCTTGAAATTCGTCGGTTATGTTCTACACGAAAACATGGAGTTAAACGAGAGGTAGCTAGGAGATATGGTATTAATATAGGCACGCTAGACCAAATTGTTTCCGGCAAAACGTGGAAACATCTATTACCAGCATAAATGTAAAGGACGAACGATGGACCATTTTGGAATAGGTGCAGCCATACAAACAGCGATAGACATGTACGGTCGTGCTGCTCGTGGAACTGGACGTACAACTTCGCTATTGGAAAGCGTCAAGACGGGCGACCGTGTTGTGTTTGTCCACATTCAACAAGCCAGAGAATTCGACGAGCAGTGCAAAGAGTGTGGTATAACCGTGGAGTGTGTGGTCTGCAATCCTGCTGATCCCACTACTTTGTTTGAGCGTGGATCATTGCCCAATGATGGTCGAATGTTGTTTGATCACTTCTGGGTAGAGACATTTTACCGAAACGCAATATCAAGCGCTGCTAAAGAAATAGACGCGCTACAAGCACGCTTTTCAGGTTATGGCGCAAAGCACCGCGAAACAAAGCGCAACGCCATTGAACGCGCTAAATGGAATTTTTAACTAGGAGCAATGAAATGACAAGCAAAGATGAATTAATCCGTGGTGGCCATGCTATCTCTTTCGCGGACACCAAAGTGTATCCGGAAATGCCCAACCCAAGTCAGGCAGAACTGTTTGACCCAATATTCCACCGCATTTGGCAGGTGATTAAAGATTGGGACATCAATGTGCCTACGCATTACAGCGGATACATGGGCGCCAATGGTTCGCATGCAAAGATGCTACTCGACGCGGTTAAGCCACCAGCAGAAGATTACCATGAGCGCGTATTACGCGTCGTCGAAGAACTGGTTGGTCACAATCCGGATCCCGGTACCAAGAACGGTGATCTGCTGAATGTGTTGGCAGATGCTCTAATTCTGTATGAAAATAAGTACTTCCCAATCACTGAGCGAGAAATTGCAAATTCGAAGCATCCACTGGTACGGCGCGGCATCCCGGGAGGTCTGGTGCCGGTGTATCAATGTCGCATAATAGGGCCAGAAGCGAGTTGGAGTGACGTGACTCCAGAAAAGATAGAAATATATAAGACGAAACCCGACTACTTCGCTAAGCTCGAGTTCCGAACACTTTACCGGGGATGGGAGTGAAGACGCGCTGTGTATGTGGTCATCCCGAGAACGAAACGATAGTGCATCGGGAGAATGGTGGATGCTACAGCAAAGGTGGGGATCAACCGCCACAGAAGATCCCCGTTTCCAATACGTTGTGGTCTGAAAAGGAAACAAGCCAAAGGCTTGACCCTACAATACCACAATAGTTTAAACGCTCGCTAGCGTGTTTTTATACCGGTGCACGCTAGCACACCTCCCCGCTATTAAAAACGCTTGCCCGCGCTGTTTTGTACCCTGCCGCGTGCGTTTTACACTACCCGCAGCAACTTCCGCAAATAACGCTTGCCTCCCGGTAACAGGCCACAATATACTCCATGCTATATTAAATGCATCTGGAGTATTTCATGTCGGAAGACTATTTCGGACCAATCGGCGAGCCTGAAGAAGGCCCGGAGCTAACCTTTCGTGAGAAAGCGTTACGCGACCAATTTGTCGGCGAATATTTGACCGATTACAGCCCTTTGGCCGCTGCAATCCGCATCGGCTATCCCAAAGCATACGCAAAAGAGATGGCAGCGCGGTTCATGGAAGAACCGTATGTCCTGAAAAAAATCCGCGAGCAAGAATCTACCAGCGAAGATGTAAGCCCGGACGTCATGAAGAAACGCATCATGGCGGGTCTGGTGCGCGAAGCAAACGATCGTGGTCCGGGTTCGTCACAAGCAGCACGCGTTGCAGCATTGTCCAAGCTTGCACAGATGCATGGCATGGATGCTCCGCGGCGTACAGAAATCACTGGTGCTGACGGCGCACCCCTCGGTGAAGGTGCATTCGTTGTGCCTGGCGTCATTACCATGGAAGAATGGGAACGCGCTGCGGAGCAGCAACAGGCTGAGCTCGTTAAACCTGATGCTCCATCGGTTCACTAATGTCCTCAATTATTTTACCGAGTCAGCAGATAGCCACACCTAGGCGCATTGTCGCTCCGGTGTGGAAAGCACTGCCTGGCTCACAAAGTCTGTTTTTGCAAAGCCCGATACGAGAAGTCTGTTTTGCTGGAACTCGTGGTCCTGGTAAAACCGATTCAATGTTATTCTCTTTTGCGCAATGGTGCGGGCGGGGTTATGGAGATTACTGGCGCGGCGTTATATTTCGACGAAACTACAAACACTTGGATGACATTATCTCTAAGTCGAAGCGGTGGTTTAATCGTTCAGCACAGAAGCCTCGCTTTCTTGCAGGAAGTTCGAGCCTTAAGTGGGTTTGGCCCACTGGAGAAGAATTGTTGCTCCGTGCTTTTGAGGACGAGGAAGATTACTGGTCGTACCATGGCCATGAATATCCTTTCGTTGGATGGGAAGAACTTACCAGTTGGGCCAGTATTAACTGCTATGAAAGTATGAAGTCTTGCAACCGTTCCTCGTTTCAACCGAGGGAAGGTTTGCCAATGATCCCACGCTGGATTCGCAGCAGCACGAATCCCTATGGTGTGGGCCACAATTGGGTGAAGAACTACTTTATTGATCCGGCACCTTATGGAAAAGTCATCTCAGACAAGGACGGAAACAAACGTGTGGCCCTATTCGGTTCGGTCAAGGAGAATCCATACCTTGGCGAGGACTACATCAAAACTCTCCAGTCCATCACAGACCCCAACAAACGCAAAGCCTGGCTCGAAGGTAGTTGGGACATTACTTCTGGCGGCATGTTTGACGATCTTTGGGACGCCAAGAAGCACATTGTCAAGCCCTTCAAAATACCTGCGTCGTGGAAGATTGATCGCTCCTTCGATTGGGGGTCATCGAAACCTTTCAGTGTTGGTTGGTGGGCGCAAACCGACGGCACAGATGCTACTATGGCTGACGGCACGCGCCGTTCCTTTCCGCCGAAAACGCTTATCCGTATTGGCGAATGGTATGGTAGCACCGGTAAGCCAAACGAAGGTCTGCGAATGACTGCTAAGAATGTCGCGCTCGGCATTCTGCAACGTGAGATACAAATGGGCATCCAAAACCGTGTACAAGCGGGACCGGCTGACTCTGCGATTTACAACGTAACTGACGACGCGTCTATCGGACAGAACATGGAGTCCGAAGGTGTGTTTTGGAACTTGGCTGATAAAAAGGCCGGTAGCCGTAAAAACGGTTGGGAACTGATGCGCGATCGTTTCTCCGCGACCGCGAATGATGATGCCGACAAACCCGGCTTGCTCTGCTTTGAGACATGCCGTGACTTTATCCGCACTGTGCCGCCAATTCCGAGGGATGACCGCGACCCGGACGATGTTAATACTGATGCCGAAGATCATATTTGCGACGACGTGCGTTACCGCGTCCTAGCATCTGATCAGACCGTTAAGAAAATCAAAATTGGTGGATACTAATCATGCCCGTAAAAAATCAACACCGTCAATATTTGGCGATGAAATCCAAGTGGGACCGCTGCATTCACGTTGCATGTGGCCAAGACAAAATCTACGAAATGGGCGAGCTGTACTTGCCGCGTCTGCTCAAGCAGAACGACGACCAGTATAAAGCCTACATGATGCGCACGATGTTTTACAATGCGACATGGCGCACCATCGTCGGTCTGCAAGGTATGATCTTCCGCCGGCCACCGGAATGGGAAGTGCCGGAAACGGTCAAACCCATGATGGACAATGTCGACCTGAAGGGTGCCAATCTGCACATGTTCTCTTTGAACTGTGTGGAGCAAGTGCTTACGACCGGGCGTATAGGTATCTTCACTGACTATCCGACGTCGGTGGAAGGGCTTACGCTTGCTGACGCAAAGCGCATGAATCTGCGTCCATCCATGTCGATGTACAAAGCGCAGTCCATCATTAACTGGAAGACGCGCACAGTCGGCAATCGCACAATGCTGACGCTGGTAGTCCTGGCCGAAGAAATCGACGTTGCTAAGGACGAGTTCACCGACACATGCGAAACCCAATACCGCGTACTGGAACTGGTGCCGCAGATTGTAGATCTTGGTGTGGTCAAAGACGTGTACCGCGTGCGGGTTATGAAAGTCGTCCCGGATCCTGCTGTGCCAGGCAAAGAGATGGACGTTCAAGTGAGCGTTGCTTACCCAAAGATTAATGGTGAGTACCTCGAAGAAATCCCGTTCCAGTTTGTTGGTGTTGACGACAACAGTCCAGAAATCGACGAGCCGCCAATGATCGACTTGGTGGACGTCAACCTTGCTCACTACCGCGTGTCGGCCGATTACGAGCATGGTTGCCATTTCACCGGTTTGCCCACACCGGTCGTTTCCGGTTACACGGAAGATGCCGACGCTGAGTCGTTCAACATTGGCAGCTCAGAAGCATGGGTGTTCCGCAATCCCAACGCGAAAGCAACCTATCTCGAGTTCACCGGTCAAGGACTTAGTGCACTGGAGCGCAACCTCGACAAGAAGGAAGGCTATATGGCCGTCCTGGGCGCTCGCATGCTGGAAGCGCAGCAAACCGGTCACGTTGAAGCTGCGGACACTGTGACCATACGTCGCGGTGGTGAACAGTCGATGCTGGCTAGTGTGGCCCAAGCTATATCGATCGGCATCCTGCAAGCGCTCAAAACCTTCTGCCGTTTTGCTAACGCAGACGACAAAGGTGTTAGGTTCGCGCTGAACAAGGACTTCTTCCCTGTACCGATGGACTCGCTGGAGCTCACCGCATACGTCGCTGCATGGCAGAACCAAGCTATCAGCTACGACACTCTGCATCGTAAGATGAAGCGTGCAGACGTTGTGGACTTCGAAAGCACCGTGGAGGAGGAGCTTAAGAAAATTAAAGACAACCCGCCACCAGTGCAAGAGTCGGCAGTTCCAACGACACCCGGTAATGTGAAAAAGCAGAAGGGTGACGCGGCAGCAAAAGGTCCAAAAATGAAGAATAGTCCTACAACACTGGCTCCGACGCAAACTCAGCTACAAAAGGGCAACGGTTAATAAAAATATTTCTTATGGATACGCACTAAACTCGTTGCATTCGGTAAATGGACGCAATATAATTGGTGCGTATTCGTAATCTGATTAAGTCAGATTCTATTAACCGCGACTAAGTCGCTTCACATTCCCGAGGGGATCAAGATGTTCAAAACAAATAAGCAATATAGCACACGTCGTCAAGTCACCATGTTCGTCGCAGCAGATGGCGATGAAGCCGCAGCAGCAGCAGCAGAAGCAGCACAACGCGAAGCATCGGAAGCAGCGCAACGTGATGCAGCAGCCTCGGAAGCAGCGCGTGAAGCGGAGATCACCCGCCGTATCAATGAAGCAGTCGAAGCCCGCACTAAGGGTCTGAAAGACAAGAACAACGAACTCCTGGGCACTGTCAAAGCGACCAAGGACAAGTTGAAAGAATTCGATGGTCTTGACGCCGCAAAGGCTCGTGAGCTTATCAGCAACCTCGAAAACGACGAGGACACGAAGCTCTGGAACGACGGCAAGAAGGATGTGGTTATCGCCAAGTACACCGAGCGCGAGCGTATCCGCCTCGAAGCAGTGGTCGAGCAGGAACGTCAGGCTCGTATCGCAGCAGAACAAGTACGTGATGGTTACAAGACTCACGTGCTCGATAACCAGATTCGCAGCGTAGCAAACGGGCTGCACCCCGGAGCCGTCGAGGACGCTCTGCTGCATGCACGTCAGATTTTTCAGTTGGATGCCAAGGGCAATGCTGTAAAACTGGGCGCCGATGGCACCCCGGAGCTGGATGCGGATGGGCAACCATTCACCCCGGCAAAATGGATTGAGTCGCAAAAAGCGACCAAGCCACACTGGTTTCCGGCGAACACTTCGGGATCTGGTGGCAGTGGTGCTCGCGATGGAAATGGCACCGGCACTACAATCACTCGTGCTGCTTTTGCACAGATGTCGCCGCTGGAACGGGCAGCAGCAGTGCAGAACGGCTCCAAAATCATTGATTAATTAGGAAAAATCATGGCCCAGAATACCCTTACCAACCTGATTCCATCGCTGTACGCATCGATGGACATCATCTCCCGCGAGCTGGTCGGCGCAATCCCTTGCGCAACCCTGTCCGCCGAAGTCGCCCGCGCTGCGGTCGGCCAAACGGTCTACTCGTACAACTCCAACGCGTCGGCTGCAACCGACATCACCCCAGGCGTGACCTCCCCGGACGACGGTGAGCAATCGTTCGGCAGCACCCCGCTGCAAATCACGAAGGCTCGTCGGGTTCCTTTCCGCTGGAACGGCGAGCAACAGCGCGCCCTGAACAACGGCGGCCCTGGCTACCAAGCTCTGCGCGGTTCGCAGATGGTGCAAGCAATGCGCACGCTGGTCAACGAGATGGAAGTGGACGTCGTCCGCGCTGCCTACCTGGCATCCAGCCGCGCTGTCGGCACCGCCGGTACGACCCCGTTCGCATCCGGTGTGGGCGACTCCGCTCAGCTGCGCAAAGTGCTGGATGACAACGGTTGCCCACTGGGCTCGCGTTCGGTCATCATCGACACGTCGGCCGGCGCCAACATCCGTACCAACACCCAACTGACCAAGGCCAACGAGGCTGGTACCACCATGACCCTGCGTGACGGCGAGATCGTCGACCTGCATGGCATGTCGTATCACGAATCGGCTGCGGTGTCGCAAGTTGCCAAGGGTACGGGTACGGGCTACACGTCGAACACCGCTGGCTACGCTGCTGGCGCAACCGACATCACGTTGATCACCGGTTCGGGCACCGTCCTGGCTGGCGACATCGTGACCTTCGCTGGTGACACGAACCAGTACGTCGTCGCTGTCGGCGCTGCCGGCCCTGGCGTCATCAGCCTGGCTGCTCCAGGCCTGCGCAAAGCCATCCCGGCTTCCGCCACCGCAATGACCATCGTCGCGAGCTCGGTTCGCAACGTGGCATTCCATCAGTCGGCACTGGTGCTGGCAACCCGCGCACCGGCCCTGCCGGAAGAAGGCGACTCCGCTGCCGACCGCATGATCATCACCGATCCGCGCTCGGGCATCAGCTTTGAAGTCTCGATGTACCCGCAATATCGCCAGATGCTGTATGAAGTGGCGATCGCTTGGGGCGTCAAAGGCATCAAGCCTGCGCACAGCGCAATCCTGCTCGGCTAATCGGCCGGCAGTCAATGAAGCCCTCAACTCGCAAGGTTGGGGGCTTTTTCACATCTACCATTTTAGGAGTCTAAAAATGTCCCAAGACGTCGAAACCGTAGTCGTACAGCGTGAAGTTTCCGAAGACAACCCAACCGGTCGCGTTATCATCAACAAGGCTGACTTCGACGAAGCCAACGACAAGATGGCAGTCGATGAAGCACCGGCAGCGTCGACGGACCCCGCAGCAGCAGCTACGACCGAAACCACGACCGCGCCTGAAGCTGGTACGGATAGTGTGGTCAAACAGCCTTGGGCAAAGTAATAGCCCTGCCTGTGGCCTAAACGACCTTGTTTGGGCTCAAGTAGCAGTTTCAAAATTAATGTCTTGCACGGAATTTTATTCCCTGCTAACATTGGGTCCAATGTAGGTCTTTAAATCACAAGGGGAATTGCCATGGCAGTTGAAATTGGTAAACGTGCCCGGTTGATCCAGCCTGTAGTCGAAGGCGAAGTGATCGATACCGAGTACGACAAGAGCGCAAAGTCCTTGCGTCATCTGGTCGAATATACGGACGCAGCGGGCGATGTTCAAACCCGTTGGTTCACCGAAGCCCAACTGGAAGAGGTGGTCTAATGGATAACCACAACGAACGCGCTCTGGCTGGCATGGCTGCTGGCGCCGGTATCGCTCGCAATGGTGGCGTGTCGGAAGATGCCCACGCAAGCGGCTTCTATACCGTCACCTGTATCGGCCCGGACGGTAAAGAGAAGTGGGCGGACACCATCAACAATTTGGTGACAACCGTCGGCAAAAACTTCGCCCTGGATACGGTTCTGGCGGGTTCCGCCTATACCGCAGCCTGGTACCTCGGCCTGATGTCCTCGGCGTCCTACGGCGTCGGTGCTGCTGTTGGCGATACCGCAGCTTCGCACGCTGGCTGGACGGAAGATCAGAACTACTCGCAAGGTGCACGTCCGACGGCAGCTTGGTCGGCAGCGTCTGCTGGTTCCAAGGCCCTGTCGGCAGCACTGGCGTTCTCGATCAACGCAAGCACGACCATCAAAGGCTGCTTCCTGATCTCGAACTCCACCAAAGGCGGCACGACCGGCACGCTGTACTCTGCTGGCCTGTTTACCGGCGGCGACAAGGTTGTGGCTTCCGGCGACACCATCAACGTGTCCTACACCGCAACGATGTAATTAGGAGCGACAATGACACCCGATCAGCAATCTGCACTTGAATCCCTTGTTGGTCGGGTGCTATCTTCCGACGAAGTAGCGCTGCTGGATCAATATCTTCCCACTCGCAATGACGTAGAGATCGCAAACATTTTGTCTGTCGGTCGCATTAGGGTCGATAGCAAACAAATCGGCATAGGCACCATTTTGATGGCCCTTAGCCCGCATGGCGGAATATTCTTAGATCAGTTGGTTGAATTGGGTCAAACGGACCGCAATGTTTATTGGTCGTTTGAATTAATCCGAGCTGGTACCTTTGATATCGGTTTACCGGGCACTCGTGAACAGTTGATCGAGTTGAAAAACGAATTTCCAGCGGTAGGCCCTGCGCTCGACATACTCATGAAGACCGCTGAATCTCCCGACCCAATACCGTATGGTGCGGTATCCGACGCACTTAATATTGCTGAAAGGCAGATGACATTATGAGCGGCGAAACTATCGTAGTCTTTGGCTCAACGGTTAAAACGCTCGCGTCCAGTGGCGCAGCTATCGCCAATAACGCCATTGGACAAGCTGCTACTGCTAACTATGGTGTTATAGCAGATGGCGGCGGATATCCGGATGCAGACTTCGTGCTGACAGGATCGTTTGCGACCGCGCCAACAGAGAATACCGTCCTGGGCCTTTATGCTCGTCCATTGGACATTGACGGTACGCTCGATACAGATGTGCCTGAAACTACTCGGCCGACGTTGTTTATCGGTAGCTTCGTATTGAACAACGTCACTACCGCACAGACCCTATTGCTCACGGCGCGAGATTTGCCTCGTTTAGCTGACTACTACGTCCATAACAACGGATCTGGTCAAACGTTAGCTGCGGGTTGGACCTTGAAGGCTACCCCTCGCTCATACAGCGTTGCTGTCTAAAAACTCAATTGCGGGCTTATTATGACCAAGGCTGCATTGCCGAGGAGAGTTGCTACCTCTCTGCCCCAAGAAACATCTAAGCCTGCCCGATTTACTGCACCGATGCGATTTGCAGCGGCTGCAAATCGGATGATTCCTCGCGATCTGTCTGGTAATAATTTCCATGCATTACCCGGCGGCAGTGTATCTCTTGTGCCCGCACTGTACAACGGCGTCGGCTTACAATCATGGTTGCCAGGCGCTGGCGGCAGTGGGTCGATTCCCCTAACTGCATCTGCTTTGAGGTACGATTCTCCAATTACAATGTTGGCGATTGTCAAGCCACCGTCAACCAGCACTTTCAACATTAGAACTTCAAGTACTACAGGGTCGCCCTTAATTTGGCAATTGAGCTCTACTGGACTTCAGACCTTAACAATCTCAGGTGTTGGTAGTAAAGGGAGCACAGTCACGGCAATCCCTTTAGGGTCGTTCACTGCTATTATTTGTCAGTACACTCCCGGAACTACTGGCGGCACAAAATTCTATTTCCCGGGCACTACTCAAACGGTCGCGGGTAGTACGGGTAATGCTACAACTGGCACCGGTCCGGTGATATCTGGTGGCGGTACGGGTGCGGGACAGTGCGCACTCTATGTAGAATGGGATGGGATCTTAACTGACGCCGAATGTAGAGCGTTGCTGACAAATCCGTTCTCTGCCTTCGAATCTAACGCGCCCTACAGTAACCGTTCAAGGCTGCAAGTCAGGACTTCACCGGTTCGATACGTGCGGGATAGCGCTAACGGCTCGGATGTTGATCCTGGTGTGTTCTGGTCTGAAATACAAGCGTTCGACGTTAACGGCGTAGCCCTTGCGAATTCGGCGAGTCAGTACACGTTCAGCCAAGCTGTTGATACAAGTTCTGTTGCAAATATACCCTATCTATATGACGGGTTGATGAACACGAACGGAGTGATTATCTCCGGCGCCGGCGTTCATACCGCTACTCTTGATCTAGGGTCAATCGTCCAAGTCTCAAAGGTGCGCATCGGTCACTACCCGACGGCCACCTTCCACAACACAAAGACGGAAATATCACCAGATGGTCAGACTTGGTACACGCTGTATGATTCAACTGTCTCTGGTGAGTATGTAGAAACAACCTCAGGCAAGAATTATCTGCCGCCAAGCTATACCTACACGGCACCCGTCGCATCGACGCCGCCTACACTTCGCACGGACTGGTTCAACGCTACTGAATCGACGAACCTTAGTGTGGTCACGTCGACCACTGCACACGACGTCCTGATTGCTTACGCAGCTAGCGATAATAACAACACGAACTTTACATTTCCGTCAGGATTTACCGCACTACAACAGCTTCATCCGACATATGATGCCAGCGTACTGAACGTAGGCATCAAGCAGGATGCATCTGGTAGTGAAGGTACGTTAACACTCACATCCCCTGATGCAATTATCGGTGGCGTATTAGCGTTCTCAAATGTTGACAACGTAACGTCGTTGGACGTTGCGGCCCAGGGCGTGCTTGGTTCTGGTGGACCAGATTTTACCGCAACAGCGTCCCTAACCACCGTCACGAATGGCTGTCTGCTGGTCGCTATTGTAGACGAGGACGTAGCAAACCCGGTAAGTGTTACTTCAACTACGGTCGCTAGTTCTCCTGCGCTGACTTGGACTAAAGTTCGTCACATCAACAATGGCGCATACGCAAACGTCAGCGTATTCACCGCTACCCAGACGACCAAGGGGGCCATATCCGTCACGTCAACATCGACGGGTTATACTGGTCAGTCTGGCATTGTGCTGCTGGCTTTGCGTCCAGCGACCACTGCTGCGGCTGGAACCACGTACCCCGTTAGTATCACTGAAGCTGTAACCGCATCGGACACCAATGTAAGTAACGGATCGTTGCCAGTAACTCTTTCAGAAGCTGCGGTTGCTGCCGACAGTCTCAGTGCTATTAAGACCGCCCCGGCTAGCATCTCCGAAGCTGGAACTGCGGCCAACACCGCTACAGCATCGACGGTCGCACCTGTCACAATCTCCGAAGCTGCGACTGCTGCGGATAGCTCTGTTGTTATCAAAACTGCACCCGCTAGCATCTCCGAATCTGCAACTGCTGCTGAAAGCTCGACGCGCACCACTGTAAGTCCGACCGCAATCTCTGAGCCCGCAACTGCCGCAGACGCTGTTGCAACGACGAACGTTAGTGTGGTCAACAGCGCTGAAGCCGTAACTGCTGCGGAAGGTTCTGACGCGCTTGTCGTACGTGCAGTTAGCATAGCTGAATCTGCAACTGCTTCCGACTCGTCGACTAACACGGTAGTTCTGGGCGTGCCTGTTACTGCACAGCTCTGTTATTTAGAGATTGATTGGGATACCCATGATCTCGGTATCTATCCGGGTCGTATTAACGCTATTCGTCTGTTGGACGCACAGGGTAACAATCTACTCATCGGCGCAACTTGGAATAGCAATCTTGCCAATGGCGGAGAAAAAAGCACATATACGGATGGTAACAACATATATCTCGTTGATGAAAATCCGAGCACGTATGCTGACTTATCTTCATATGGCAACGCAGGCGCTAGTGACTATATAGGTTGGAGTTTTGAGAATTCACCATACCTGACTGAGGACGGCTATGTCGACGCTGTCGCATTGGAGATCGATTGGTCGCCTGCGCCTGGTGACTCTCGTATCCCTAACTTTTACATTTATGGTTATCCCCTTGAGGGCAGCGACTTCCTTGAGATCAACGCCTATACTCCGGACAATTTTGCTAACGGCTTGACCCATATTGATTTACCACAAATCACGGACATACCTAAGCCTGCTGTCAGGGGTAAGTCTCTGCGGTTAGAATTTTCTGGTTTAGAAGTTCCGTCCAATGGTGCTGCAAGTCTGCAGATATTTTGGCTGTACGGCACAGACCGAGTAAATGAGCCTGTTTTTTCAAACAGAACCTCTGGCGGATCAACAACGAATCAGGTTACATACTCGTTAATCAAAGGCTCTATTGCGCCCGACCATGATTACGGTTATACGTCTGGGGTAATGCCTTTAACCAACATCAATCTTGGCTATGACATAGTTCACAATACATCCTTCTTTGCGGCAATAATGCCCGACCCAGAGGGGAATGCAACAATTCAAGTCGATACGGTTGGCGGGCTTCTGTATAGGCCTATCTCGTTTAACGTCCAAGCCGTAACCGTAAATCAAGCCGCGACTGGTCAAGCGCAGCTTGCAAGTCTGAAGTTCTTTATAACTTATGACGGTATCCATTATCATCAGCAATATTACACCGACACGTATGAGATATTAACTCCGCAAGAGCCTGCATATCTCGTTAATGGTAACTTTAGTAATGACTTTCTGGTAACGCCATTTGCCGAAGAGACAATTACAGGCACAATCTACGCAGTAGGTGTGTCTGAGAACGCTGGCGCTTATGATGACGCAGTCGTATCCGCACAATTGCCGGTCACAGGCGCTGAAGCGGGTAGCTTGGTTGACGCCGCAACTGCGTCTAGTGTCTTGCTGGTGGTCACTAACGAGTCTGCAACTGCTAGCGAATCGGAAACTGCTGCGGCGTCTAAAGGTGCTGCTATCACAGAGACTGCTACGCTAACGGACTCTGAAAGCAATACGGTTGCAGCTAGCGCAGCTATCAGCGAAGCTGGCGCTCTGTCTGACTCCGAAAATAGCACTGCTGTCAAGGGTGCTGCAATCTCCGAAGCGGGTACGCTCGCTGACGCTGAAACTGTGACGTTGGTTGCGGTTAGTGTGGTCAGCGAACCCCTTACCGGTAGCGATGCAAGCACTGTGCAGATGCAGAACCTTGCAAGCGTCAGCGAAGCTGGTAGCGCAAACGACCAGTCTGCAACGGGTGCGAACGCTGTGGCGGTTGCTGCTAGCGAGTCCGCAACGCCTGCGGATAGCTCCAGCGTAGCTGCTATCGACGCAGCCTCAGTTAGCGAGTCGGGTTCACTGGTGGATGCACCAAGCGTAACCGCGTCGTTCGTATCTGCAACGACGGAATCCGCTACGTCCGTTGATTCGCAAACGGTAAGCGGCGTGCGTCCTGCATCAACGTCGGAAGCTGCTACCGCCTCTGACAGCAACACTGCTGGAACTGCTACGTCTGCAAGCAACTCGGAGTCGGGTTCTGCTGCTGACACAACCGTTGCAGCAAAAACGACCAACAGCGCAATCTCGGAACCGTTGACTGCAAGCGACACCGAGTCTGTGAGTGCTGTGGTGGTGGCTGCAAACACGGAGTCCGGTGCTGCAAGCGATGCGCTGACCGTAACCGCTATCAACTTGGTCGCTGTTAGCGAACCTTTGTCTGCAAGCGAGTCAGTCACGCTGCTGGCTGCTGGCACTGTAACCATCACAGAAACGGTCGCACTGGTAGAAGCTACGAGCGTTAATGTCGCGGGTACTGCTGCTATCACTGAAGCTGGTGGCGCTGCGGATGCGCCTGTTGGACTTAGAACTACCAACGCGGCAGCTAGCGAGGCTGTAACGCCGTCTGATAGCGAATCCGTATCCGCTATTATGGTTGCTACGGAAACGGAACCCGCAACCGCGAGCGAAAGTTCCAGCCTTACGCAAGCTACTACCGCGAGCACAACCGAAGCTCTTGCTGCTGACCACACTCAGGTTCTTCTTGCTGCGGGTACGGTCACAGTTGTTGAGGTCTTGAACGCTGCTGAAGCGCCAACGGCTGCTGCAACTGTCAACAGCGCAGTGACCGAATCCGGTAATCCCGCGGAGTCTGTTGCTGCTACCGCAGTCATGCCAGCCAACACCACGGAGCCGGCAAGCGCCGCGGAACAAGTTGCGCAAGGCAGTGTGGTCAACGGGAATACGTCGGAAGCTGCTGCGCCAACGGACGCTAGTGCGCCTACATTATCCAGCACGCGCAACGTGACGGAATCCGCAAACGCCCTGGAGTCGGTCAGCAATACGGCCGCGCTAGGTGTCAGCGTCGCAGAAGCTGCAATTAGCTCCGATACATTGGTTGTGTCTGCGCAGTACCTTGTGGCGCAGGCGGAAGCTGCAACGCTCGCAGATGCAGCAATTGGTGGATACAACACCAACGCGATAGTCTTGAACCCTGCAACTGCTGGTGACAGTGTTGATGGTCAGAAGATAAATGACGCGGGTGCTGCTATCACAGAAACACTGGTGCCTAGCGAGCAGTCTGTAACCCGTTTGGATTATGGTGTAAATGTCACGGAAGTTGTAGACAGCGATAGCGATGCAAGTGTGCAGATGATCTATGTTGTGTCACAGACAGAACTTGCATCGTTGCGTGAAAGCGTGTATGTTTACTTCCTAACGGAACACAAGCAATATCCGCTCGCAGGTAAGTCAAGTGCATTCCCGTCAGCATCTAAAGCAACCAGCTATCCGCTTAACGGCCAGTCCATTGTGTACCCGTCAAGCTCTAAGGCAAGAAATTATCCACTGTACGGTAAAAATAGGAGCTACCCATGACACTCATCGTTGAAGATGGATCCAAATTACCGGATGCCGAATCTTATATCTCTGTTGACGAATGCACCGCATATCATGTTAAGCGGGGTAACACCGTTTGGGGTGATATGTCTTTGCAGGAGATGGAAGAAGCGCTTGTTCGCGCAACAGATTTCATGCGAGCCCGTTACCGAGGCAAGTGGAAAGGTCACGTTGCAACTTATGAACAGGGTTTGGATTGGCCGCGTATGGGTGTCAAGGTTACTGACGGGATATTGGCTAGTGGCCCTTATCCGTATGTGACTGCATATCGTCGGCCTTACTTGCCTCCACAGATATTGCCGGATAACGTCATTCCGAAAGAAGTAAAGAACGCTTGCGCTGAGCTAGCATTCCGCGCTGCCCAAGGCCCGTTGATCATTGATGAAACCAGGCAACCAATCCGTGAGACTGTTGGCCCCATCACTGTTCAATATAGCGAGTACACATCGCAGCAAGTGTCCTATCCAATGATTGACGATATGTTGCGACCTTTCTTGACCACCGGAGGCAATAGTAGCGTCAAGCTGACCCGCGTTTAAGAGTTGTATTTTAGTCGTTGCATGTGGTAAAGGACTGTGTTACTATCCGCGTAGTTCGTCTAAACAGAGATTCACATGGACTTCTACGATAGAGCCGCTGCAACGACCCTGCGCATGATCAAGCAATACGGCATGCCTGTGACGTTGCGCCGGCAGTCCGTAGGAAACTATGATCCCTCTACCCTCGGTGCCACAGTGCAGACCGAGGATTCGACACGTTATATGCTTAAGCTGGATCAACCAGGCTCGCAGATTGCGCAGCGGTTCGGCAGCAACTTCGAAAAAGAAACTTTGCGTGAACGCAATGAGAAGTGGGGCTACATGGATGCAAACGGCCCTGCTCCGCAGTTGCAAGATCGCATTATCATGGAAGGTATCGAATACACCCTCCAAGACGTGCAGATGTGTGGCCCGGGCGGCAAAGTTGTGTTCTATCAGCTTGTGATGCGTGCATAATGGCAAGCTCTCGGCATACTGGATTTAAAGTCCGAGATGATGTAATGAATTACATCAAAGGCAGCAAGGGCTTCATTCAGGCTGTTCACAAAGCTGCGTTGGAAGAAGTGGGTTGGCGGTTGATTAAGTATTCTGCGGTTGGTGATCCGACACTTTGGCACCCGCCGTACTGGCCGAAAGGCTATTCGCCCGGACACCTCCGCGCTAACTGGCAAGTTGGGATTGACTCTAAGCCTGCTGGTGAGATTAAAGGCGTCGACCCAATGGGTTACAAGACGCAAGAGCGCTACAAGTTCGGACGCTGGACGATTAACCACAAGTTCTATTTCGTCAATACTGCGCCGTATTCGTACCGTATTGAAACAGGCACACATTCGACGCAAGTGCCACCCGGTGGGATGGTTGGGCGTGTAAAGCGAGAATGGCGTCAGATAGTTCAACAAGCGGCAATGGACGTTAGAAGTACAGGCAAGTGGCGCAACCAAGGAACTGAGTGATGTCCATTCTTACCATTAAGTCGATATTAGAGCAAGCGATTGCCGACATGCCGGGATTGATCCCTAGTGTGGCTATCGAAGCGTCTAACAATGGTGAGTTCCAAACTGCGGAGCCACACGGACTTGTCAACGGTTTAGTTGTAGAAGTATCAGGCCATACAGGTTCCGTCCCCGACCTGAATGGTGAGTATTATGTTGTTGTGACGGCTGCGAATCGGTTTAAACTGCAACATATACTAACGAAAACCCCAATAGCAAGCGCGGCACCGGGGGTAGGCGGGGTTATAATCGCTAAGCTAATAGCATGGGAAGGGGTAAACTTTAAACCGTTTGCCGGGGTTCCTATGCAGCGTGTTAATCTCATCTGGTCACAGCCGCAAAACCCGTCGTACGGTGACAATCTAGCCCGCGAATCTGGATTTATGCAAGTCACCTTGTATTACCCGTTAGGCTTCGGAACACATGATGTATTAACAAGAGCTCAGTTGATCAAGTCAACTTTCCCAAGGGGACACTCTTTCAGCAATAACGGAATTACGGTGCACATCGATGGAACCGCAGAAATTATGGGCGGCGTACCACTCGAGGAGCATTATGTCGTACCTGTCAGAATCCCCTTTTGGGCGGACGTTTACAATTAACTGAGGAACAATCATGACTATCGCAACTGGCGTAAATAAGCTTCTTACGTTCAAGAAGCAAGCTGGCCTGGGCGTCGTCGCTGGCGCATCCGGCGGCCAAAACCTGCGTCGTACCCAATCCACCCTGGACCTGAAAAAGGCCACCTACAGCTCGAAAGAACTGCGCCCATCGCAACAGATCGCCGATATGCGTCACGGCGTGCGTTCGGTCGAAGGCACGATCTCTGGCGAACTGTCCGTGGGCACCTACCAGTCCTTCATCGAGTCTGTGTTGCGCCGCGCTGCTACGGGCACCACGACCTTCGACTCGACCGGTGGCGCTGTTACGGGCAACATTATCACCGTGACTGGTGATAAGACCGGCCAGACTGCAAAAGTCGGTACCGTCGTCGCAGCCGCTGGCGTCAACTACCTGATCGCAAAGTGCACGACCGCACAATCGATCCTGGTTCGTCTGGATGGTGGCACCGCAGTCGCTGGCACGATGACAGAAGTCGGCAAGCACACCTATGTACCGCAGACCGGTCAGACCCGCGACTACTACACCATCGAACACAACTTCCAGGACATCGTCCAGGCCGAGCGTTTCACGGACTGCATGATCACCCAGATGGACGTGAAGCTGCCTGCGTCCGGTATGGCGGGTGTTGACTTCATGGTCAAGGGTCTGAATGTGGTCACAGGCACGACGGGTTACTTCACTTCGCCTGTTGCCGCAACGTCGGGTTCGGTGCTCGCGGCTGCAAACGGCGTGTTGACGCTGGCTGGTGCCCCGATCGCTCTGATCACCGGTATGAACTTCTCCATCAAAGGCGGTCATACCACAATCGGCGGTGTCGTTGGTTCGAACGTTGAGCCAGACATCTTCCCAGGCAACGTCGAGGCAGACGGTCAAGTTACCGTACTGTTCCAAGACGCCACCATGCGCGACATCTTCATCAACGAAACCGAAGTTTCGATCGTCGCTGCATTCACCGGCTCCAATGCCGCCAACGCTCCTTTCGTTTCGATTTGCTTCCCACGCGTTAAGCTGGGCGGCGCACAGAAGGACGACGGCGAAAAAGGCCTGGTTATGACGATGCCGTTCACGGCACTCGAAGCGCTGCCGACCGACACCGGCTCGTATCAAACCACGGTCTTTATCCAGGACAGCGCATTTGTTTAATGCGTAACCGAACAGGCCGAATTGACTCCTCGGTCTGTGCTTTCCTCCCGGTTGATAGCCGGGAGGTTTTTTCAACTCAAAATGGAAATATATAAAATGAACCAAGCACAAGCAATCATCAACGGCGCTTTCGAACTCTCCGCACTGGACAGCGTCGACATGGGTCAAGTTACGCACGACGTCGCCCTCGTCGAAGATGCAGACGGCAATGCTGTCGTCGGCTTCAAGATTGTGGGCAAGAACAGCCCCGAATACGTTGCAGCGAACAACCAAGTTCGCCGCGAAAACATCAAGCGCGCCTCCAAGCGTAGCAAAGCGATCGACGCCAGCACCGACGACGGCGCGGATGCAGTAGCCCGCACTGTTGAAAACAACGAACGGACTGTGGCATCCGCAGTCGTCGTCGGCTGGTTCGGCTTTAACCTGGAAGGTTCGCCGATGAATTTCGACAAAGCATACGTCGAAAAGTTGCTGAACAAGTACCCGACATGGGTTCAGAAAGTTAGCAACGCCCTGGAAAACGACGCAAATTTTATGAAGGTCTGATCCGAGACTTGGTGGCGTTTGCCACCTATCGCTTTTATTGGGGCGGCAAGGAGTCTGATGGTGCAACGAAGCAAGAACACGTTGACAAAGCCAAACAGAACGCCTTTGCCGCCTCTCTTATTACGGATCAGACATTTGCAGACGTACCTGAAGAAGCGGATTGCCCTTATGAGCTTCAACACATTTGGGAATGGTTTTACGAGTTAGATTCAACCCGTATTAATGGTATGTCGGCTGGACCGATAACCAATGTAGAGATCACAGCTTGGTCGGATGGTATGGGTTACGACTTACTACCAATCGAGCGCAAGGCATTACTTGCGGTAGATAGAGCGTTTCAGATGCATAACTCGAAACCGAAAGAGAAAACATAATGAGCACTCCAGGCGGCAACGGACCAGATACCAACAGCGAATTAGGTCTAAACGTATCCACGAATGCGCCAGAAGCGGCTGCACAACTGGATGCGTTCGGTACCGTTGTCGTCAAACTTATTGACAGTGTTGACAAGCTAGCAGCTAGCTTGGATAAACAAGCTGAGAAGCAAGAAAAAGCCAAGAAGTCTACAACCCAACTGACCGAAGCTCAGCGCGAGCAGCAACGTCAGCAGGCAGCGTCTTTGGAACTGCAAAAGCAAGCTGACAAAGCGGCTGAACAAGCACTCGCTGCGGGCGAAAAGCTGATTGCTCAACTGCAAGACGAGATTGCCACGTTCGGCATGTCGCGTCTGGAAGTCAAAGCATACCGCGCTGAGATCCTGGGCGTTAGCGAAGCTGCTGACCCATTGATTGCTAAACTGGAAGCACTTACCCGCGCACAGTTCGAGTTGACCACACAACAGCGCCGCGACATCGAAACCATGCGCGAGCAACAAGGCGCCTACGTCGCTCAGCAGCGGATGGTTGAAGACCGGGATATGTGGTTACACAACCAACGCGCCAAAGATTACGCTGATTATATTAGCTGGTGGGAAAAGACCCTGGCTACGGAAGATGCCAACCAAGCTAAGATGATGGAGATTGGGCAGTCGCGCGACCTCTGGCATCACGAGCAGCGTGCAAAAGACTACGCTGATTATATCTCATGGTGGGAAAAGACGCTTGCTGCTGAAGAAGCGGCATCTGCACGCATGATTGCTATCGAGCAAGCACGCGACGTCGAGCTCAACAACATGCGCAATGCGCAGATCGCAGCAGATGCAGAAGCGGCCGCTAAGCGTCAGGCAATCGTGGAAAACCGCGATATGCAGATGCACAACATGCGCACCAAGATGGCAGAGGATGAAATGAAGCTGGCCGAACGCCAAGCTATCAATGACATCCGCTACGCCGAGATGTCTACGTCTGCTAAGATCCGCGAGCTCGAGAAGCTTACCGCGTATCAAGCAGCGCATGCGGCGGGGTCAATCTCAGCAGAGACAATGGCTAATAACTTTAGCCCCGCAATGATTAAGGATCTGCCGAACCTTAGCAACTATCGTCGTGAGCTGGATGCAGTTAGAGCATCGCTGGAAGGTGCAACACACTCGACAGAAGGTCTGCAACTGACGAACAAGAGCTTTGCACGCGAACTGATTGTTATCGGTCACGAATTTGTGACAGGTAACTGGTCGCGTATCCCCGGTTCCATGATGGTGCTGGGCGAGCGAATGAACGCGGCTGCACTGCTGTTTAGCGGAATGGGCCTTGCTGCACTGAGCGCGGTCGTCGCCCTCGGCGGGTTCGTCTACGCTACTGCAAAAGCGATCGAAGCGCAGCACGAGATGAACAACGCGATGATCCTGACGAACAACTACGCAGGCATCACGGAAGGTCGCATAACAGGCATGGCTGCTGCAATCGCAAACAGCGGTCAAAATATTGCGATTGCTACCGAAGCAATCACCGCACTGACCGCAAGCGGCAAGTTCACCGCAGAGCAGATCGGTACGATTAGCGAAGCGATTGTCAACCTGGAACGTACTACCGGTTACTCCATCGGTAACAGCGTTAAGAACTTTGAAAGCTTGCAAGTCAAGGTAGGTGACTCTGCAACTGCTATCCGGGACAAACTGCTCCAGTCTGTACTTAAACTGGACGAGCAGTTCCACTACCTCGACAGCACGATGATCAACCAGATCCTCACATATACCCGCATGGGCGATATGCAGAAGGCATCTAGTGTGGCCACAGACCAGCTCACCGAAGCAACGAACCGCATGGCTCGCGAAGGTGAAGCGCAACTCGGTTACTTCGCAAAGCGCTGGCTCGAACTGAAAGACGCTGTACAGCAAACGATTCACGCGATGGGTGAATGGGGTAAGACCCAGACCTCTGCAATGAAGGTTGGTTCGCTCTCCGCTGAGCTGGCTGCAATGGACGCTTCCCAAAATGCAGCACTCAGCCGCGCAGCGCTGCCCGGTCAGTCCGGTGGTGCAGCACAGATCGAAGCAATGCGCAAGAACTTCGCTGAGCAGCGTGCTAAGAAGTCTGCTGAGCTTACCGCAGCCATTGAGCAGAACAATAAAGAAGTCGCAGACGCTGAGCGTCGCGGCCAAGAAACCCGTTTGCAATCACAGGTTAACTTCTACAAGATTAGCGACGAGCGCGATCGTGTAGCAATGGAACGTAAGGTCAAAGGCGTAACCGCCACAGAAGAAAAGATCGAGCAGTACATGACCCGCGTTAAAGCGGCTAAAGAATTGGAGAAGCTCAACGGCGTAGTTGATCCGCAATACTCCGATGAAGCAGTTGCGCACCAAATCGACCTGATCAAACAAACTTCCGAAAAGAAAGCAAAGGCGGTTAGCGACGGTCGTAAGCAAACGCTGCTGATGAATATGGCGGACGCTGCTGCTGAGTTCAAGCTGTTGGAAGACCAGACCAAAGCGGAAGAAGCTCTGATTAAGAGCGACATGCGCACGAAGGAAATTACTACCGAAGAAGGGTACGCTAAGATCCGCGCAGGTCGTGAACAAGAACTGGTTGCGCTGGACAACACCTACGCCAAGCAGAAGAAAATCCTGGACGATTACAACGCCAAGGATGCTAAAGACGCTGCGGAGAAAGAACGCCGCCAGCATGCGCTGCTCGCTGCATACAACCTGACCAAACAAAAGATCAACGAAGCTATCGACAAAAACGATAGCGACGAGGACTTAGCTAAGTACAAGGAAAAAGAAGCGCTGCTGAAGTCCATCAACAAGGAAGGCAAAGCCGTCACAGACAGCCTGCAAAAGCAAATCGATAAAGAGCGTTTGCACAACGAAGAGATCGGTAAGACCAAAGAGCAAATCGAACTGGCTAAGAAAGCGCAGCAAGATGCAGAGGTCGCTGACTTGGAGAACCAAGCGAGCGCTTACTCGTTTGCTATCCAAAATCTTGCGCTGAACGAAGCTGAAAGGGAACTCTATACCGCCAAGCTGCAACAGATCCAGTCTGAGATTGCACTGCGTAAAGACCTTGCTAACGTCCAGGCAGCAGGCGCAGGCATTGCTAGCGACAGCCCTGATGTTGTGGGCAAGCTTGCAGATGAAACCGCTAGGAAGTGGAAGAAGGCTGGCGAGGACATCAAGAAGTCGCTGCGGGATGCGTTTGGTGATGTTGGCGGTGCTATCGGCGACATGTTCAAAGTGTACGCTGACGGTCAAGCTAACACCATCAAGATCAACGACGAGTACAACAAGAAACGTGCTGCCGCACTCGGTACCGAGAACATGCAGCAACGTCTGCTTGCTGCTGAGCAGGAAAAGGCCAACGAGCTTACCGCTAACCAGATGCATCAATGGGGCGGTATGGCGGATGCTGCGTCCAACTACTTTGACCAGTCCTCGACCGGTTACAAGACGTTGCATGCGGTTGCCCAAGTGTTCCACGCTGCTGAAATGGCGCTCATCATTGCCAAGCAAGTCCCGCTTGCGATCAACGCTGTGTTGGGTCAAGGCGCAGGCGATCCGTACACTGCCTTCGCTCGCATGGCTGCAATGGCGGCGGTTGTGACTGGTCTTGGTGTGGCCATCAGTGCTAGCCAGGCCGGTGCAATGCGTGAGGACGTTGCTAAGAAAGCGCAAGAAACTCAAGGAACCGGAACTGTACTTGGTGACAGCACCGCTAAGTCCAACTCGATCCAAAAAGCACTCGACCTTATTGGCGACAATTCCGACGTCACGCTGCGCTACACTTCGCAAATGGCGCAGTCGCTGAAGAATATCGAAAGCGGCATCGGTGGACTTGCTAACATCATCTTCCGCACTAGCGGCATGACGTCGGGTCAAAACTTTGGTGTTCAAACTGGTATCCTGGCCACTAACAAAGGCGACCCGATCGCAAATGCGCTTGGTCTGGGCGGCGTTGCAAGCACGCTCGCTAACATGACCCCATTCCTGGGCGGCATCATCAACAAGCTGCAAAGCCTTTGGGGTAAGACCGAGCAAAGCATCGTTGACACCGGTCTGGAAGTTAAGGGTTCGATTAACGACCTGATGAACGGTACGGGTGTGCAGCAGTACGTCAACGTTGAGCAGAAAAAGACTAGCTGGTTCGGTCTGGTTAAGGACTATAGCTATAACACAGTCGAGCAGAACGCGGGTTCTGAGATTGCGCAGCAGTTTGGCACCATCTTTACCAACCTGAACAAGACCCTGACGGCTGCCGGTGCAGCGCTCGGTATGGGTGGCCAGCGCCTGCAAGAAGCTTTGGCTACTACGCAAATCAGCGTTGACCCGACTAGCTTTAAAGACCTGAAAGGTCAAGAGCTCGTCGATGCGCTGAACGCAGTTGTCAGCAAAGCGTCCGACCAAGTCGCGCAAGCTGTATTGCCCGGCCTGGACAAGTTCATGCAAGTTGGTGAAGGCTACGCACAGACCGCGATTCGTGTGGCTACCGGTGCCGAGAAGGCGCAAGTATCCCTCCAGAAGCTGGGCATCAGCGCAATCAACTATGGTGACATCGTCAACAAGCAAGGTGACGTTGCTGCGGAAATTGTGCGTCAGTCTTTGGTTGCACGCGAGACGAGCAGCCAGTTTATCATCTCCTGGAGCGGGATGTTCAACACCATTGCTTACACGACCAGCGGCATCGGTGACATCATGAGCACCCTGAACGGTACTGCTGATGAAATGATTGCGACCTACAAGTCGCTCGTTGAAATCCGTCGTATTATGATGGCCACAAACAGCAATCCGAACAACAATCGGACGGGTGGCAACCTGACGCAAGCTACTGTCGCTGGTGCGGGTGGCGTTGAAGACCTTGCTAGCGGTACAAGGGACTTCCTGGACAAATACTTCTCGGATACCGAAAAGACCCGCATCGAAACGCAACGCTTGACGGAAGAATTTAACCGCCTGGGTCTGCAACTGCCGCGCTCCAAAGAGGAGTTTCGTTCTCTGCTGGTTGGTATCGACCAAACGACCGAAGCAGGTCAAGCGCTGTACGGTAGCATGATTGTGCTGTCGGGTTCGTTTGCTGACCTGATGGACAGCGCTAAGAATGCTTCCGCTACGACCAACACCATCATTGACGACCAAATTGCTCGGGTTAACGACCTGAGCGAGAAGGCGCAGCGTTGGTTAGCGGTTCGTAACAGCGCAAGTGATCTGCAAGACAGCCTTACCGAGAACATGGGCGGCAAGGTTGACACTAGCGCACGTCAGGAAGCTCTGTGGGCGATGCTTGCACAAGGCGACAAGATCAGCCCTGAGCAGCAAATCTCGCTGGCGACCGAGCTGCAAAATCTGATACTGAAGAAGTACCAGACCGAGAAAGCTAACGCGACCGACCTGCTGAATGTGGCTAAGTCGCTGCGTAGCTACCTGGACAGCTTGAAGGTTGGCGATCTTGCTCCGGGTACCAGTACCGAGAAGCTGAACGAAGCTAAGTCGCAGTACCAACTGACGCTGAGCAAAGCACAAGGCGGTGACGCAACGGCTGCGGGTGATCTGCAAAACAAGGCGCAAGCTTACCTGTCCCTGGCTCGTGATTACTACGCTTCGTCTGACCCATACAAGGAGATATTTGCTAGCGTCTACTCGTCGCTTGATCAATACGCTACGACCGCAGAAAGCGCTGAGCAGTTGCAAGCTGAAGGCAATGCAATTGCCCAAGGCCAGATCGACGAGCTGAGCAAGCTGCGCGATATCGTAAGTGTGGTCATGGAGCACGCAGATACCAACTACGAACAAACCGTGACCGAGCTGCAAGCATCGCTCAACGCTCTGCAGATGATCAATACGTCACTGAATGTACTGTCGACGGTACCAGACCTGCTCCGCGGTATGCCTGCGGAGCTGGCTGCGAACTTGCAGCAATCGCTTGGTGGTATCATCAACGCGGTTGGAAGTGCGAACGACCAAGCTGCAATCCAAGCAGCAGCCGTCGCAGCACAACAGCAACGGGTTCTGGATGCAGCAGCTCAAGCAGCACAGGCGGCAGCGGCCTCCGCAGCATCTGCTCAAGCAGCGGCAGCAAACGCAACAAACGCCTACGGTGGCGCACAGGTTCCGCAAGGGCCAACGCCGTTCTATCAACTGTATTTCCAACACGCAAACGGTCTGAACTTCGTGCCTTACGACGGGTATCAAGCTGAGTTGCATCGCGGTGAGCGAGTCTTGACAGCAGCGGAGAACGAAAAGTACACGTTCGACAAAGTCTACAGGGCTCCTGACGATGAAAAGGTGTTGACCTCTACCGCGAACCGCAGTAGTATAGGTGCGGGACAAAATACTGCATCTAGTGGCGCTCTTGCCCAGGAAATCAAAGCACTCCGCGAAGAACTAGCCGCGTTGCGCGAAGATCAAGCTAAGCAACATCAAGAGTCTATTGCAACCAACTACGATGCGAACGACCGGGCAGCTAACAAGGTCGCATCCGCAACGTGTGATGCAGCAGACAAAGCTAACTGGCAAAAGCGCTCTGCCGCGACACTTAGATAGGAAACCAAATGGCCGACGTAATCCGCACAGTAACAGACAACGCATCATTCCAGGCAGCATGCAACACCGCGAATGGATTTGATTGCGTCGGCCAAGCGGCTAACTTTCGCATTCAACTCACCAACAGTTTTGTTCCAAGTGGTATCAGCGTAGGTGCTGGAACCAGTAGCGATGACTATAAAGTCATTGTCGAAGCTGCACCCGGCATGGGTCACGCAGACCTTGCGAACACCGGCGCATACAACTACGGCAATCAGGGTATCGAACTGACGCTTAACAACGACAGCGCGATTATCGCTCATTCTGGTGTGTGGTTTCACAACCTCCGTATTACCTCCAATGCATATCACGGCTTTCTTGCGCAGAGCGGTGGCAATGGCGTATTACCACGCATCAACGAATGTAAGGTACGCTGTGAAGCATACGGCGCTATCGGTATCCAAGCATACCAGTCTCTTGAAGTCTACTCCTCATTGTTTGTGCGTAGCTCGACAAGCGGTGGCCCGCTGATCGACGGCTCCTGGAGCTTGACCGCATTCTTCAGCACGTTCGTACTCCTGCCAGGCGCTACCGCAGAGAAAGCGCACTCGGGCGGATGGGGCGGTCAGTACTCTGTCTTGATCGACAACCTGTATGTCGGTTTTGCAAACCCTTACGACGGTTCGTTCTGGTGCGTCAACAATTACTCGAACTACGGTAGCGCGAACAACTGCACAGTCGTATCCAACATTGTTGTTGATACGAGCAACGACTTCCGCGCAGGCTCCAGCGTCCGTGGCCTGGGTACTAGCGAGATGATATCCACGCTGGACGGTCGCGGTAACAATCGCGGCAACTTCCCTGATCCAGGCGCAGTGATGTACAATCCGGCAGAAGCTGCTGCGATCCCAACCATCACCAGTCAAACATTTTCGAACGGTACGCTGACACTCAGCGGCACCTATACCAACAACGCCACGGGCGGATTGCTCGTTGTCGATCCTCTGTACCGGACTGCGGGCGTACCGCGTCAACAAACCAGCAGCATCTCGATCAACTCCGGTAACAAGACGTTCTCAGTTACGCTGTCCGGTATGCCGCGTGAGATTTACCGCGTCCCCGTTATGCGGCTGTCGAACACTGGTGGCCTTGGCCCTAAAGCGACCGTCGGCGTCAGTGCAATCACGAACTACGTTGCGCTCGGTGCAAACCCAACTCCTCCGCCTACCATCCTGCAACCGAACCGGTGGCAGCCGGCATGGAGCAGCAGCACAAACCTCGGCGACCGCAAAGTCGAACATCGCCGCAACGGTCAAGTCCTTGCAACCTACGGTGAACTTGGCGATCTGCTCGGGCCCGACCAACGTTACGGCGGCACGCAGTTCCCACTCTTGCCAGGTGACGAAATTCTGGTCTACCCTGCACGCTATTACAAAGCCGTCTGGTTCGGCATGCCTAGCGGTGGCGCTGGCGGTAATTCGTCAAGCCCGCTGACCGGTGTTACAGTTCGCGGTCTAACCATTAACGGCGAGCGTCCTGTTATCTGGTGGAAGTACCTTGACGGGACGGAAGGTCAATACGGTTACGCCAAAGGTAACGGCGCGATCTACGGTACGGGTGTCGTCTATGTAGGCTACACCGGCGACGGTTGTGTGTGGGATAACATTGACATTATCGACGTCGATGGTTGGACGGGTAAGTCGTTGCTGTACATCAACAACGGCGTTGAAGGCATGGTTACGTTCAAGAACATGCGTGTTATGGGTGCTATCATTAGCGGTCATAACGGCATCCTGTCTGCGCATGGTACCCGTTGCGGTCTGACGTTTGAGAACGTGGAAACTGCATACCTTGGCGGCGGTGCGACAACCCCTCCGGACATCAACGAAGCACTTGCGCATGGCTACTATATCACGCGTCACGAGCCTAACGCTCAAGGCGTGTACCCGCAAATTAACTTCAAAGGTTGTTACTTCCATCACGGCTGGTACGGTCACTTGCTGAAGGTTCGTAACCCGCAACTGACGGTTGAAGGCTGCTATTTCATGGGCGTCAACTCCAAAGCGTTTGGCGACTCGCTGACCCCAGACTTCTGGCGCATGCCTCAGTCGGGTGCAGCACCTTCTGTTAACGACTCCGCAGAAGTTTCAAACCTGGATATGCCGAACGGCGGTACGCTGACGTTCATCAATAATGTGGTTGTCAAGAACTACACCGGTCGCGACGTTGGTATATTCTGCCTGAATTGGGGTGCTGAATCAAACATCGGTTGGAGCGGTGGCGAAGCTGGCGTCGACGGTAAAATTACCATCGAGAACAATACGTTTGTGGCCATGTCGAACAAGGTGCGGGTTGAAGGCAGTAGCGGTAGCGCTGTCCCTCCGGTTCCCTTGGGCTTCTCCAATGGCCAAGACCATCCCACCAGTGATACATGGCCACATGACCGCGTGCCTGTATCCATCCGGAACAACGTGTACGCGGGCTTCGTCGACGAAAGCTGGAAAGAACCAAGCGCACAAATCCTCACCATCGACCAAATTAACCTGCCGGGTCGTGATAGCGGTGTGCCGTTCTCGCCGAAGGTCACGCAAGGTTCGATTGGTACTAATGGCGGTCAAGGTCGTCCGATGTACGCTCACCGCACGTCCTGGGCTACTCGTACCGACACAAACAAGGGCGGTGTTGGCGACTTCCAAAGCACGCTGTCTGCTACGGGTAACGGTACCGGCCAACTGCCGATGATAACCCCATTCCGCAACACAGATGCTCAAGCACTGTCAGGCGGTCAGAATGGCGCAGTGGCTTATCCGCTGCAATACGAATGGTCTGTAACCGGTTCGTCTGCGGTGACTGTGAACAGCGGCACTGCTGGCGCTCAAGCTGACGAAGTTGTCCCATCTGGTAGCAGTGGCGGTACGGGTGGAACCGGCGGCGGTGGAACCACACCTCCTGATACGGGTGGCGGCACCACGGGCGCTCCAACAAACACGACGCAAGCGTCCGGAGCACCGGTCAACTTTACGGCTGCTAAATTGTGGTCATTTGACACCGATACGCAAGGTTGGGTCATGGAGGGTTACGGCTCTCCGTCCGGCGGCCCTAACGTGTTCGACGTGCAGATGGGTACGCTGCGGGTCTTCCCGAACTACGCAGATAACGTTATCAAGTCGCCAGGTAGCTTGGGCGTGAATGGTGCCGCCAATCCTAAAGTGCAAGTTAGCGTCAAACGCGTCAACGGTAGCACATGGGAAGGCGGTTTGCGCTGGATCACTACTACCGACAGCAATTGGGACGACGTCAAGTATAAGCAGGTCAACAATACCATCAATTCGTCGGGTTACACGACGTTGGATTGGGACATGTCGACCATGACCAACTGGACGGGCGGCACCATTAGCCAGATTCGTCTTGACCTTGGCGTGTCACTGGACGACGAATTCTTTGTTGACTGGATTGCTATTGGTGCAGCAGCCGCATCCGGTGGCGGAACAAATCCTCCAGGCAGCACTACGGGCACTGTCACCGTCGACCGCACCAATGCGCTAGGCGCGAAGGTTATTGCCTTCTACCCTCTGAATGGTTCAGACGGTGAGATTGTTTCAGGTCTGCCTCTGACACTGGTTGCTGGTACTTACGTCACGGACGCAACATACGGCAAGGTGCTCCAAGGTTCCACAGACCAAGTTGGCGCTACTATCAATCTTGACCTTAGCACTAAGAACCAGATCTCGTTCTCATTCCGTGCTAAAAACATAGGTGAGAAAGACATCTTCCAGCATGGCGGAAACTGGCAGCTCAACGAAAACGGTGGCGCAATTATGGTTTCCGGTAACTTCGGAGGCGAATACATTGCTGGTGTCAACCATGGACGTAACGGATACGCGGGAACCGGCTTCCCACATCCTGGCGTAGACAGTGCTGCATGGAACTACCACATCATTACCCTCGATAACACCAATAAACCTGAACCGTTTGCGACTTGGATGGTCAACGGTACCGAGCTGACCGAATGGAATAGCTTTGGTACTAGCGGCACATCGTTTAAATCCGGTCTGCTGGAAATCATGAAAACCAGCGGCGGTCAAATACAAAACCTAACGTTCTTTGACGGTATCCTATCATCAGCTGAACGTACATCGCTCAACACAAACCCGTCACAGTATTACAAGGTCAATGTTACTAATCCGGGTGGCGGCACCGGTGGCGGAACGGGCGGTAGCGGCACTGTCACAATCAATACGAGCAACGCGCTCGGTGCGAAGGTGCTTAAGTACTTCCCGTTCAATGGTGTCGACGGTGAGATCATTAGCGGTAACTCGCTTAACGTGAACAGTAACGGTCTGTTTATTACGGACTCGACTTACGGTAAAGCGCTCCAGCTCAATGGCGCTGGCCCTGCTGCGACCGTGAACGTCGACCTTAGCGGTCACAATACCATCACGCTCGCCTTCCGCGCAAAGAACATCACCAATGCTAGCCTTATCCAGCACGTTGGTGATCCGTACAATGCAAACTATACGACGGAGCATGGCTTCTTGGTTCGCGGTCGTGATACAGAGATTAACAACACGAACTTCTTTGTTACGAATCATGGTAGCGGTTGGTCTGCAACCCATTTCAACTACGACTACCGCAATCTGGACGATACCGGCTGGCATTACCATATTGTCACTCTTATCAACACCTTGGAAGGCGTGCCTCATGGAACGTGGTACACAGACGGCGTAGCTAATACCGTCAACGGCGGCTATGGTTCCGCTGGCTACAAGTTCATCAACGGTTTGATGTCCTTCTTGCTGACTGGTGGTGCAGCAATCCAAAACCTTGCAATCTTTGCAGACACACTCACGTCCGCAGAGATCACCAGCCTTAGCAACAACCCGGCACAACTGGTCAACGTCGCAACTACGGAAGGCCCGGGCTTCAGCATCTCGAGCGCGGTCATCCCTGATAACGCACGTAACACGATCGTCTTGCAACTTGGTGCTAGTCTGGACACGACGCACGCTGCGCCAGCTTTCAGCCAGTGGTCAATCACTAACCACACAGTGACGTCCTACACCTACCCGAACGGCGCAAACAGCTTCATCGTAACGCTGATTATGAACTCGGAGTTTGCATACGGTGATGTGGTCAAGCTCAGCTACACGCGACCAACCGCTCCAGCGGGTTTCGCAACGACCGGTAACAGCTATCTGGTTAACACGACGAACTTCTCGGTTACAAACGCTATCGCAGCGCCGGCAGTTGGTGAAGGTGCAGCAATCAGCGTCGTAAGCGCAACCATCACCAACGCTAACACGAACGCAATTGTGGTCGTGCTCAGCGGTAATATTGATACGTCGCATGCTGCTCCGCCTTTCGGTCAGTGGATTCTAACAGGTCGCACCGTCACCGGTTACAGCTATCCAAATGGTACTAGCGGTAACACAGTCCAACTGACGGTTAGCGGCGCTGCATTCGCCTATGGTGATGTAGTCACCTTGGGATATACGCGTCCGAGTGCTCCGGTCGGCTTTGCGGCTGCGGGTAACAGTTATCTGGCGTCGTTCAGCAACCTTGCAGTGACGAATAGCATTCCGTCCGGTAGCGGTACGTCCGAAGGCACACCAATTACCATTCTCAGCGCAACGGTGAACAACTCGTCGCCTGGTTCTGTGTCCGTGGTGCTAAGCGACTTCCTGGACCGTTCGCACGCTGACCCTGCTTATGGTCAATGGGCCGTGACTGGCCATAGCGTTACCGCATACGAGTTCGACCAGACCAACGCCAACAAGCTCAACTTGGTTCTAAACTCGCCTGTTGTGTACGGTACAACTCTGTCGCTCGGCTACACCAGGCCTACAGCGCCCGCAGGCTTTGCTGCGTCGGGCAATCGGTACCTGTCGACCTTTTCGGGTTTGAGCATCACCAATAACGTTGCCTACGTCTATGTACCGTCGGATATTCCTAAGGGTATCTCCGCTTTTGTCATGGCTACACCAAGCACGAACCCTGTGCCTACAGGTTTTGTGTTCGCGCAAAGCTATCAAGACTGGTTGACGTCAGACAACGCTGCACGCTGCTTGCTGGTCGAAGTCTCGGTACTGGATAGCGGTGGCAATCCGCAAACGATCTTCCTGTCCAGCACTGGTTACGTCACGAGCCCAACCGACAGCCCTGCTAACGTCCACTATCTGCCAGTGGTGTCCAATGGCGTTAGCTTCTCGGAGAAGTTGGCAGTTGACTCCGCACAACTGTCTTACGGTGACATCGAGCTCGACAATAGCTCCGCTGAGCTCGACCCATACCTGTCGTATGTGTGGGCAAACAAAGCAATTAAGATTTACTCCGGTGACGTGCGTTGGTCGCGTTCGCAGTTCCAGCTGATCTTTACGGGCTTGGTCGAGAATATCGACAGCAGTTCGCGCACTACGCTGAATCTGAAGCTGCGTGACAAAATGCAGCAACTGAACACGCCGCTGACCGATGTCAAGGTAGGCGGTACGTCGCAGTTTAAAGACTCACTGATACCATTGGTGTTCGGCGAAGTACACAACATGACGCCGGTTCTGGTCGACGCAGCATTGCACACCTACCAGTTCCATCAACGTCGTGCAAACTATGTAATCGAAGTTCGCGACAATGGTGCACCAGTGGTTGTGACCTCTGATCCATTTATCGGCATGTTCCAGTTGTCGGGTTCGCCAGCGGGTGCGATCACTTGCAGCGTGCAAGGCGATATGCCCAATGGTGTGTGGCCAGTGACCGTTGCTAGCATCATTAAAACAATCGTCACGAGCTTTGGTAAAGCTAGCACGCGCTTGACCCTTGCAGACATCGACACCGCTAACTTCGATGCGTTCGACGCAGCAAACCCGCAACCTGTCGGCTTCTGCGCCACAAACACCATCAACGTAATCGACGCTTGCCAGCAGCTTGCAGCGACGGTTGGCGCTCAGTTGATGTTCAACCGCCTTGGACTGCTGCAACTGGTGAAGCTGCAAATTCCGGGTCTGGGTACGCCGCAAGCAATTGGGCCAGCAGACATGTTGACGCATACGCTGCACGTTGCAGCTAGGCCTGACATCCAAGCTGCGGTGAAGCTTGGTTACTGCAAGAACTGGACTGTTCAAGCTAACCTGCAAACCGGCATTCTGGAAGAACACAAAGCTCGCTATGCGACCGAGTGGGACACCAAGACGGTTGTGAATTCCACGGTTGCAGCTACATACAATCTGGACGTTGAGCCTACCCAACGCGACACAATGTTCCTGCGTTCATCTGAAGCTGAGGTCGAAGCCAACCGTCTGTTGTTCATAATGGGCGCTGCAAGAACTGTGTATGAGTTCACCGGTTTGCCGATCTGCCAAAACCTGTATCTGGGCCAGGCGGTAACACTCACACACGGTCGGTTCGGTTTGGATACCGGAAAAGCGGGAGTTGTGGTAGGATTAGACCCGGACTGGTTAACCGGCCGCGTTGTAGTCCAAGTCCTCATATAACCACACTTAATCGGGCGATCAATGAGCGCAATTATTAATGACCGCGACGTCTGGCTTGAGTCCTTCTTAAGCCGGTTCGGTGTTTCCACTGTTCAGCCCGCTTCCGGGATTGGTTCGCTGCAAGCGTCTACAACCGGCGTCAACATTGCTGCGGCTAAGAAACTGGACTTGGTCGCAACTACGCAAACATTCACGACGGCAAACGGCTCAACCGAACCGCCAGTGATTATTGTGTCGCCAACGCTGCGCAATCTGACAGGCACGCCGTCGTATAGTGTGGTCAGCGGGTCTGCTACGCTCAACGCGTCGGGCACTGGCGTACAGGTGTTCTTCAATTCAATGGGGAACAAGGTAACTATCAAGGGTCAGATTACAGACTCCGGTGTTACCTATATGGATCAGGTAACACTGGTGAAGCTTAGCAGCGGAACCGGTGTTACCACTCTCCTGACGAACGAGTACCATGCCTATCTTGCCGACACCTTTGGCAACATCTTCAATTACATGGGCGGCAGCGGCACGTTCCGGGTGTGGGACGGCACGTTCGAAGTCACCAATGCTTGCACATTCTCTGTCTTAACGAATACAAACAATCTGCTAGTAAGCATATCCAATATCGGTCAGTACGCTGTCACTGGTATGCCTAGCAACGTGGACAATGCGACGATCACATTCCGCGCAGTCTATAAGACCGTCAACTACGACCTAACGCTCACGCTAGCAAAGCTCAAAGCGGCAGCAGGAAGTCCCGCTGATCCTACACAGTACACGGCTGGCGGATTGCGCATACCTGTCAAGGTTAGTGCGCCTATTGGTGCGAGCTCCTGGAGCAATGCGACCGCAACTTCGTTGTTCTCGTCGGTTGGTGGCCCGGTGCTAAACGACGTCGTAACCGAGTACAATAATTCCACGAACCCACCATTCCAGGAAACTCGGTTCTACGCTAACAATACGTGGAACCTGCTGACTGCGTCCATTGACGGCAACTTGCTTGTGAACGGTACGGTCGGTGCGGATAAGATTGCTGCGGGTTCCATTACTGCTGACAAGCTAGCTATTGGCGCAATCAGTGTTAGCAATGCTCCGGGTTCGATTACCGGAACCATGATTGCGGACGGTACCATCACGACCGCTAAAATCGCAGCGAACCAGATTACTGCTGCGCTGATCGCAGCGAATACCATCACCGCGGATAAGCTCGCGATTGGTGTGGTCAACAGCACGCTTGGCCAACCCGGTACCATTACCGGGACGATGATCGCTGACGGCACAATCACTACTGCTAAGATTGCAGCTAACTCCATTACCGCCGATCGTATCGCGGTTGGTGTTATTCCGTCCAGTACTGTAGGTCAACCGGGTTCGATTACTGGTACCATGATCGCCAATGGTACGATCCTCACTGCTAACATCGGCGCGAACCAAATTACGTCAGCGCTGATCGCAGCGGGTACGATCACAGCAGATCGCATTGCAGTAGGTGTGATCCCAAGCAGCAACGTCGGACAGCCTGGTTCCATCACCGGTACCATGATTGCCGATGGGACGATTACCACTGCCAAGATTGCAGCGAACCAAATAACCGCAGATAAAATCTCGGTTGGTAGCCTTGGTGCGATCTCTGCCAACATTGGCACTGTGACCTCTGGTTTCATCAAGGGTAATGTAATTGTCGGCGGTCCTGGATACACCACTACAAACTATCAATGGCCTGGAGATCAAGGAAATGGTGGATCTGCTGGCGGCTTCCATCTGAGCCCTGCCGGCCTTTTGATGGGCAATCCTAGCAGCGGCAGATATGTACAGATAACCGAGGGCGGTAATATCTACTGCCCGAACTTTAGCATTGTGAACGGCTCAGTCGGCATCAACGGTAACGGTTCTTTCTCCGGCAACGTGTACGCTTACGACGGTTATTTTGCTGGCGACATCTCCGCTTCACGCGGTAATATTTCGGGTACTGCGTATATTGCTGACGCTAGTATTCTAAACGCAAAGATCGGCAACCTGCAAGTCGATACAATTAAGATTGCAAATTCATCTGTTTCCAATATCTTAGGCTTTGGTGCAATCAACGTAGATGAATTTTGGGCGTACTACTTTGATGTCCCGGGAGATACGTTTGCAGCAATTCTAGTTTCATTTTATTCGAATACAACGGACTACTTTGGGAATACGCTGGTTCAGTACGTCAGTGACGGTGGCGATAACCATGTCTTGAATAACTCAGGTAGCGGCTCGTTTACGCAACTGGCTTTCGTGCCGCCTGGACGGTATTATATTCGTATGCGGTCACAAGGTTACGCCACGTACCATCAGGAAAGCCTGACGCAAGTGATTATCTTAAAGAAATAGGTGCAGCATGGACGAAACACCGGAAGTTCCATTCCCAGAAATGCCCGTCGTAAACCCCAACAATCGTCCAGATGATTGGGTGGCACCGCAACGACCGGTCGACATACCACTTGATCCGTCTGTAGTCATGCGGCCGTCTAAATATAACTGCTTGATTTATCATTACTATACGGGCGAAATACGCGGCAATTTTGACGTACCTTCGCCTGCATTGGATGATTGGTTGGAATATCATTCGACAAACCATTTAATGTTCGCAGGTGATCCGCTGACGCAATATGTCGACATTGTAAACAAAGTCTTGATTGACCGTCCCGAGAATCCCGCAGCACTGGACGGTGGCTTTATTCGCAACGTACCATCTCCAACGATCCCCGCAGCTATTGCTGACGGTCCAATTGAAGGGGTACAACTAAAGACAACCGTACTCGTTAGCGTCAACGGCAGCAACAAGTGGCAGTTCTTTGAAACAGAGGACGATGAAATCGAGTTGGACTTTGCACCGGGTAGTTATAAAGTCGAAATCCGCGCATTCCCATACAAGAACAAAATCATAGAGGTCACAATATGAAGCTTACCATCCTGGACAATTCCTATAAAGAGCAAACATGGGAACGGCTGAAAGCTGTCCGGGACGCTGCGGAGTACGGCGGGTTCACATATAACGGCGCAGTGTTTGATTCAGATGAAACTAGCGTGCGTCGGATTACCGGCGCGGTGACGCTTGCAATGATTGCGCAAAGCACCGGCGAACCCTACAGCGAGACTTGGATTCTTGCCGACAATAGCACCATGCAGCTTGACGCCCAAGGTGTTATCGGGCTCGGTGTGGCCATGGGAGCACACGTCAAAGCATTGTTTGCACGATCGGTTGCAGCACGAATAGAAGTAGAAGCAGCAACGACCAAAGCTCAACTAGACGCAATTGTCTGGTAATAACCACACTAGGACACATCATGCCGAACTTACGCATAGTCTCAAACAACCTTGCTGACACAGGCACGCTGTCTGGTACCACGGGCGCGGGTACGCTCGTGCTGGCTAACTTGAGAAAGGACGCTAAGAGCTTAGTGTGGCGAGTATCAGCAACGACCGCGACCATAACGCTTATTCTGCCCACTTCGCAGCTGATCCGGTTTGTAGGACTTGCGTTCACTAATCTTACTGCAAACGCAACCATGTCTGTGTCTGGTGCGGGTAGCACTGTATCCGCACAAGCTTGTGTCCCTGCTGTCTATCCAAAGCCTTTTGATTGGGGTACTGCTGCAAACGGCGCAAATACATTCACGTATGGTGGCGGCAACTTTGCACGTCTGTACTTCGCTGGTGGCTCAACTACTTCCATCACAATAACTATCAACGATCCGTCGAACCCAGACGGTTATATCGAAGCATCCCGACTTATCGTTGGCGACTATTGGGAACCAACATACAACGTCGACATCGGTGCTTCTGCTAATGTGGTCGACCAAAGCACCAACAATCGCAGCGATGCGGGCGACCTTATAACCGACCGCGGATCTCGCCACCGCACAATGACGGTTGCGCTCAGCACCCTTACCGCAGCAGATCGTTCTACGTTATACAAGATATTAAACGGTAACGGTATGAGCCGGGCGATGTTTGCTAGCGTCTATCCGCAGTCCGCAGATGGTGATTTGGAACGCGACCATCAAATGTATTGTAAGCTGAGTGAACTATCACAAATCTCTTACCAGTTTATTAATATGTTTAGCGGAAACCTTACATTCGAAGAAGTTTAATTAAAACAAGTACTTGCACTCTGCAAAAAGACGCTTTAAACTTCCGCTTAGTGACCATACATACATCTGTCATGTCATCAGTCTCTCGTAGCTTTATGACCTGACCTGCATCCTGCGGGTTGAAACTAACCCGTATAGGACGCAGCATGACTCTCGACCAATCCTTCCTACTACCCGGACTTTTTGGCATTATCCTTTCATGCCTTTCTTGGTGGATCAATACCACCTGGGCCAAGGTCCAATCTCTCAGCTCAGAACTCGGTGCAGCAAAAGCTGACCTAGCTAACTTCAAGACTGAGGTTGCCCGGGACTGTGTGGCCAAAGCTGACCTCGAGAAGATCACAGACCGCATCTTCGACAAGCTCGATGAAGTTGGTAAAGAACTCAACCACATAAGTCGCAATCAAGCCCAAGTCAAAACACTTGCAGACGCTCTGCGGGATGTACGGCGCGATCGCGACGGACATAACGGCTAGGAGCGATTATGCCATACCGTCGAATTGTATCAGCTTGCGCCATAGCTGTAGGGGCTATCTCAACAGTCGCGGTTGTGACTGCGGGTTACAGCATCGCGGTTGACAAACCCTATTTGCAATATAAGAATCTGCCTTTCCCGACCAAGCAGCTAGCGGTGAAGGCTGGTCAGGTGATGCCGTTGCAAGTCGAAAGATGCAATACAGATTCTGTTCCGCACAATTACAGCACATCCCATGCGATGCAGAATCTCGTTACGCGTGAAAGCTATATTCTGCCGGAAGCAATTGTTAACATCATGCCAGGCTGTACGTCTTCCGAAAGTCGTGTAAACAGACTACCAGATAACGTCACACCCGGTAAATATCGTCTGTTTGGCATCGCAGAGATACAGGGTCGGTTTACTACCCATTTTGTCGAATGGCACTCACAACCTTTTGAGGTAGTCCAGTGACTCCAAACATGTATGCTTTTCTTACGATGATTGCTTGCTCTGAAGGCACGCACGATCATCCGCTGACACACTGGCAAGGTTACGACGTAATTGTAACTGGTGTGGACAGGAAGCCGGAAATCTTTACTGACTTTACAACGCATCCATTTGCCAAGCGTAAAGCTAAGCTGATTAACGCGCACGACGGTTTGTATTCAACCGCGTCAGGCCGTTACCAGTTCTTGTACAAGTATTGGGAGCATTACCGCGACCTGCTGAAGCTCAACGACTTCGGCCCGGTGTCACAAGACCGTTGGGCAATACAGCTAATCCGCGAATGCAATGCCATCTCACTAATTGAACGGGGTTTGTTCAAGCAAGCTGTGATTGCGTGCAATAGCCGTTGGGCGTCTTTGCCTGGTGCTGGATACAACCAGCACGAAAACTCGGTCGACAAGCTTGCAGTCATTTATGAAATTTGCGGAGGTAAGATAGCATGAGCACAGTTTGCCTGAGATGCAAGAACCTTAGCTTGGTTTGCTCCTGCTCCAAAGAGCCATTGGCAGACCCGCAGATACCAGTTCGCGCCAAAGCTGCGGACGAAATGAAACCGCGCAAGTATGTGACCCAGGACCGGCTCGAGCTACTCGAGGAATTGAGCCGCATTGTTGAAGAGATTATCGAAGTTGAGGAGCGCGGCGAGATACTACTCTGCAAGCAAGAAGACATCCTCGAACTTTTAAGGAACACGCCATGAAGAAGCTATTTGTTTTTGTCGCCCTATCCTTGTTGTGTGGTCATCTGTTTGCGGGTGAGCTGCCCGACGCTATTGTCACGCCTGGGTACACTAACCCGGACGTCACGCAAGAGAATATTGACGAAACGATTTGCGTTTCGGGTTACACCAAGACCATTCGGCCGACGACCAGCTACACCAATGCACTCAAGCTCAAGCAGCTAACGGAACTGCCGTACATGTCCACCGAGCCCATGAGCGCATTCGAGGAAGACCATCTGATTAGCTTGCAGCTAGGCGGCAACCCGGTCGACGAGCGCAACCTATGGCCACAGCCTTACGGCGGCGAGTGGGGCGCTCGTAAGAAAGATGTGTTGGAAACCAAGCTCAAGCGATTGGTGTGTAACGGGGATGTCACGCTTGAAGAAGCCCAGCTTGCAGTCGCGCAAGACTGGATTGCAGCCTATAAAAAGTATGTGGGGAAGAAATGAATAAGATAATTGCAATCATCGACCTGTTTCGGAAGGGGAGTCAAGTTGCTAACCCTGAAGTCTGGAAAGACAACACCAACCTCGGCCTTCTGCTTGGCGCACTCATTATGTCTGTGCTGTCCGCGCTTAAGATTTTCTTTGATATCGATCTTGGCATGGATCTCAATACTGCTAACAGCATCGGTGCAGGCTTCGGATGCCTTATCGCCTTTGTCGTCAATAACATTAGCTCCAAGCGAGCCGGTGTTTTGCCGTCCAAGAATCCCGAACACCCTATTGCAGTGCCTGACACTCCCGTACCTCACGGAGCCAATGAACTTTATTTCGAGCATCCCGAGGAACACCCGAAAGCGATCCCTGAAATTCCAGAGGGATCGGCGGCAGCTCGCGGCGTACCAACTGCCGGGATGCCGCAAGTCGATGACGCCGCTCTTAAAGCAGCACTTAGAGCTCTCCGAGCTAAGTAATGAACTTAGCCTGGACGTTATAGACGGTATCAGTTTTTCTGTGAAGTGCCTTTACTAGGAGTCATAAAATGCAATACGTTCTCATTATCCAATCTCTGCTGTCCCTGATCAAAGCAATCGAAGCTTTCATGCCCAATAGCTCGGGCAAGGAAAAACTCGACGCGGTGTTAGCTGCCTTGGAAGGCCTGTACGGTCAAGTCCCGAACGTGATCCCTGTGATCAACACGTTTGTGGCCACACTGCACGCCACCGGCATCTTCTCCAAGAAACCTTCAGGTGCCTGATGTTTGGTTATGACCTCGACGAGCTAGAAAAGCTATCCAACTGTCTGTTCTTTGCGGTTGCGCTTTTCTGCCGTCGACTCGTCAAGGGGGAGCGCGGTTATTTCACGATGCGCAAATCGGACTACGGTCGCTTCCCTCACTTCCTCTATGTGCGCGTAGACCCGCTTGGCAAAGAACGCTTTGTGTCTTTCGTGCCCAACGAACCTATTCCACGAGACTTCCCGCCACCCTTCTTTAAGGGTCATGTACAGTGGGGAGATCCTAAGCCGACTAAAGGGTGTCAAAGAAATGAGCTACATGACTGTTTGGCTGATTGTATGGAACATGTGGTGGATTCAAATGCACCCTGCAAGCACTACCAGCAAACACCCTGCCGCAAACGGCAAGCACCCGGCAAGCGCATAAAAATAACCCGCTAGTACCTACCTAGCGGGTTTTATTTTAAACAGCTTAAAACGCTTGTATTAGCTTTGCGTCATCATGTAAGACGTCCAAGGGTGCATTTCATCTGTGCGGTATTCGAAGTCCTCCAAGACCAGCAGCATTTCCCGGAACAGTACCAGCGCGCCTTCGAACTGGACTAATAGCCCGTTCTCTTGTTGAATCAAGTTATCCAGGATTGCGGTCATTGGGTTGTCGTCTGTTTTAGACGACATGCGGTTGCGCACATTGGTGATGCGCTCGATCTTAGCGGTGCTAGTAGACTCGCGCGCTTCGAACTGTTTAACCTGCTGTTCCGTCATCTGACGCATGTGCGACAGAATGCTAGTGTGGTTAAAGTCAATACGCGGGTCGTTCATAAGCGCATTCAACATCGCTGCAAACTCCTGCATTACCCGGTCACGCAGTGGAGGTTGGTTCTTTCCAACTTGCCCGGTGCGGTCGTATTCTTCACGCCGCAGCACGTCACCTAAGATGTCGTAAGCTTCTTGCACGCGCTTGAATATAGTACCATCGTCATTACCTTTATCCGGATGCCACATCTGCGCAAGGCTGCGGTAAGCCCTTTTAATTTCATCTGCGGTAGAGTCTTTCGCAACTCCGAGGACTTCATACAGGTTCTTGTTCATCTTGTGACTCCTTAGGTGTATGGCCAATATTAGCCAAGATGTTATACGTTTCCGTGATGTACCATTGATAATCAATATCCGTCGGGAACTCATCGGGCAAGTCCATCAACGGTTGTGCCCCTTCACTACGAGGCACTTTATTTCCAGTCTTTGCTGCAATAATCTCACCTTCCGCATTCGTGCCGTAATACCAACGAATGATAGTTCCAAGGTACTGACCCTTACCGGCGCTCTGACACGCAACCGCATAAGCATCGCGCAAGCTGCGAGCTTCCCATTCTGCTTCACCGGGGAAGCGCCACAACAGTTCGTCTTGCGGGAAAGCGCCTTTAGCTTTAACCGCTTCGATCATTTGCGACTCGGTAGCGTTAGGGTTGAAACTGTCTTTCGCAAGCTTGACCGCGCCACCGTTTACCCGACGCATTGTGGTGAACTGCGTTATGTCGCGCACTTGCGGAATAAAGTCTTCCGGCTTGGTACCATGCTCGATGTAAGCCTTCAGCGCTTCAATGCAAACTTCGTTCACCGCATTTTTCTTAGGCGCTGTCTCTGCGTACAGACCCTTCGTTTTAAACAATTTGCCCTTTTGCGGAGTCTCATAGACGGCGATATAATTGTTAATATCTTTGGAGTAAGTAGCGCGGTACCGTGTTTCTTCAGTACCAAGGCCAGTTTCCTGCTCCCATTGGGTGACGATCTGATGGAAAATATGCTCCAAACTCCGTTTGCACTTAACCACGATACCGTCGGTGTTGACCGATGTAACTTCGATGCCTGCAAGTTCAAACCTTTCTGCCAGCATTAAAATAGACAGCTGGCCTGTCAGTGTAACCTGGATCAGCAGGTTAGGTGCATACAGGATAGACCATTTACTTCCAAGCTTACCGAACGATCCGTTAACCACAATCTTAAGCACTTCGGCCATAATCTTGTCGTCATTCTTCTTAGCTGCAACACGCTCTTGCAGGATGTTGTAATACACTTGCAAAAATGCCGAACCTAAGTTCTCCGGTACCAGGCCAGCGTTCACAATCAGGTACGGGTAGTAGGACGTAACGTCAGTATCGACAACCACATACTCGTCGTCTGAAACGTGTGCAATGCTCTTTTCTTTACTGTGCAATCCACCGATACCCATTTGGTAAGTGCTCTTGTTCATGGTAATAGCCATGTTCGCGAGCTCGGGTGGAATAATAACTGCGCCGTCCATGTCGTCAACAAAGAACGTTGCATTGCGTACCGTGTCCAGCACCCAATTCATTAGCGGTGTGGAGTACTTAATGTACGCTGGAACCTGATACTTAAAGTTGGTACCGTTCGGAAGCTCTAAACGTTTGAGATGCTTCCTGCCGCTAATGCGCCGGACTTCGCTTGCAATGATCGCTTCCGCCATTTGCGCATCGGAGTGGCTGCGCAAGTCCAAACCGTACTTATCACCCTGCGATGCGCGAATGTCAATAAGCTTTTTGACGTTGCGGTATAGCAGTCCGGTATTGTCCAAGTCGTTAATACAATAACGACGCGTAATTGCAATCTGATTCTCAGTAAGGAACGAACCGGGTTTGAATGGTAAGTCCTGCATGCGCTTTGCGTGCAGACGTCCAGCAACCACTTTCAAGCCGGGCCCGAGCGCGGTAAGCTCAATAAGGTCGACTTGGTTGATCTGTAACGGCTTGGTCTTATATTTCTTGTAGACTTCTTGCGCTTGCAGTTGAAATTCAATGATCATCTGCGTAGCGTCCCACAAATCTTCTGTACCGTAACCAGCCAGAGCTAGTGTGGTAACTGGAAAGTCATACTTGCGGCCGTTAAAGTTAATGATGCAGAAGTGGTGCAGAATCCAATTCAGCTTTGCAATCTCTTCATCCCAAAGGCGGTCATGGAAATCGTTGTCGAATTCAAGGTAAACGACCTTACCCGTATCTACACCCTTAAAAGCAAACAAGCAGTAGTTCGGGTAGCACTCTATATCGAATAACAACGGTTCAAAATTGTGCGCAGCTTGAACCAATTCCTCATCTGTATAAAGGTCAGGCTTAAAATTTATAGCCTCCTCCAAACCAGGCAAATAATCAGGCTCTAGCCAAAACGGTTCAGGTGGCAGCCGCTTGACCTTTTCCTTCTTTTCTTTTTTAATCTTGGACAGATCTTCCCAGAACAATCCAATGCTGTCGACACGCTTACCCATGGATTAGTTCCTGATATTATTCTGCGGTTACTTCACGCGAGAATGGCGCAAGTACCAAATTAGTCGCTTTTACAAGCTCGGTCATTGTCTCGTAACTGTCTACGGTCATAGCGGCATAGAATGTGCCGTCAGCTCTGTAGTGATAACCATACGCAGTCCAACGATAACAATCAATTAATCGGTTGGTACGGTATGCACCCGTAGCCGGATAGATGTGTTCGGGCAACCAAGTTAATTTTACTCCCGCAGCGTTAAGCGGAAAGCTCTTTTGCAGAAGCTTAGCGAGCCTTTGTCTGGTGCGCCCGATTGTCATTTCTTCAACTCCGGTAGGTGCAAGTATTTGACCGGGTACACGTCAATGCCGCGTGCTCGCGCTTGGTCGCACATGTTTCTAGTCCCGCTACCGCCTGGGAATGCAATAATCAGGTCGGGTAAACCCCAATCAAGCATCCACATATTGCGAACAGGTCCAGCGTTGTTGCCGTAGTACTGCCAGTTAGCTGGCATCTTGATGATGGGCACACCACGTTCCGCAGCCCAAGCTATGGCCATGCGGTCTGCACCTTTTGCATCACCGCTAATAACGCAGAACTGGTTGGAGAAGTAGGGCTCGCACTGAGACATTGTGTGGTTAAACAATTCCAGATGTGCGAAGTCCCTACCGCCGCAGACAAGTATTCGTTTTTTATTCATCAGTCTTGGTAGCACGTTTGAGGCGCACGCGCCAGATCGAAGGCGGCTCGCGTGTAGCCGACGATGTCGAACTCAATATGCTTATTTTCTGCATCCTTGTCAGCAGGTACAAACTTGACAAATTGCATTTTAAGCGTCGTGATTTCATCCAGGGTTAGGTCGCGTACCATCTTCATCATAAGACTCCCAATTGAGTGGACCAAAGCCGTTAGTCCCTACATAGCGGCCACGTTGCCCATTATAACTGAACTCTAGGGTTGATGCGCTAGCTAAATATAGGGTCTGATCGTGCATCGGACCCCCATTACAGGTGAAAGATCGTTTAGCTTGTGTCTTAGACCTTGCCATGGAATATAGTCTCCGCATTAGACCGCTTACCAGCATTGAAGCCTTTCTCGTAAGCACAAGTGTAGACTGCCGACATGAGCGCAATGATTAGCACAATGATGACTGCTAAAGGAAAGAATGGGAAGATTGGAGCGTCTATGTCGCCTGTGACGTCCTGGGCGTAAGGTCTGTCAATATACTTAGTCATCGTTTCATTCCGATAATGGCACCGCGTAACCTTGCGCTTTGAAACTGGCAAGGGCCTGGGTACTTAGACCAGTCGATAGTTTGCACTGTGTCCTTGAGCAGCTCGAGCATCTTGACGTTGTAGCAGCCGGTGTACGGCATATCAAGGTCGAAGCTAGCGCCTTCGTTTTCTTCCTTATGTGTGGCCATACGACCGTCAATAAAGAACACCGACCCCATTTGGTCGACAAAAGGTTTGATAACTTCGATACCCGCAAATATAGCAGGGTTGATAGGCTTTTGCTCGGACGGTTGGTCAAGGATGCGGCTAATGTCCGGCCAGCTTGACGCGTCAAACAGTTGTGTGCGCAGCCAGCGATCTTCGCTGTAGTGAAAGGTAACGCTATGCTCAGTCACTTGCGCAAAGATAGGCGGTTCATTGATGCGCAACATTTCCTTTACAGCTTCACGCGGGATGTTGACCACACATGGGAAGCTGAAGCCAACCCAATACTGGACGAGCGTGACGTTGTTAGTCGCGAGCAAGCAGTCCTTTTCGAACAGTACACCGTTGGCCCAACGTCGCGATGCGTCGTCACCAATGAACGGCGCGACTTCCTTTAACCCTGTGAGCAGTGCTGCGCCGTCAAAGTGCACAATCTCGCCTTCCGGGGTAGCGTGCGGGGTTTCTTCTTGTACGCAATCGACGAAGGCTTTGAATGCACCCGACTTAACGCTGAGTCTCCCTGCCGGGGTAAGTGCAAGCTGGACGGTATCGTCGCAGTTGCTAATCGCTTTGATAAGTGTGTCAGCGCGGGGTTTGCAGCTGATGTTAAAAGGGATCGGACTGGACAGTGCGAGCGTGCCGTTGAAGCCGCGCACATGTCCATTCTCGATAACAAAGTGCTTGAGGCTCGGTACAAAGTCTTTCTTTGCAATGGAACCCTGGCAAAACTTCAATGCGTTAATTATGGACATGTATGCTCCCGTAATCCATCATATTGATTAATTTGTCGTCAACTTCGCCACGGCTTTTGAGTTGCAAGGTTTCGGAGTCGCCATGGCAACCTTCTTCTATAGCGGTCGATGAAATAAAGCCCGCGCTAACCGGACGCACTAATGCGCCTCGGTATTGCTGACGCAGTGCACGATCAAAGCCAAACGCCATGGTTGAATGTACGCACACTTCAGGGAACACGAAGGGGAGTTCTATATTTAACTCGCCTAGTCTAACTGACATAACAACGTATTTCATCTTGACTCCTCGCGGTATTATTTTATCGTTAGGATGACAGGTGGTTGGACTGAGTTCCATACCGGGTAAAACACTTCTTCGCCTTCTTTAAGATCAGGCTCTGCGCGATTGTGTCGGTAGGCTTCTCGTGAGCTTATGCGAGCTATTTCAATGTAATAGAACGCCATCTGATATTTGCGTTGCTCGAGATTACCGTCCACCAGAACATCCATTGTGCCATCAGCGTGTATCATTAATCCCTCATCAGTTTAAAAGGTACACCAAAGATTGTTTCTTCACCTCTAGCGTTTATGCTAAAGGCAATGCGTGCGTCTTTCTCGCACTTGATATTGTAATAGTCCTGCGGGCTAGCAACGAACGCATCTATCACATTACCTTCAGCGACAGATTTGTAGTACGCAAGACGCATACCCATGAGGGAAGTCGCTTGCACAAGGTTCTGTTGAACGGTCGCGTTTGTCATTTTTAGTATTCCCTGTAAAAGTTGAATTAGCTGCTGTAAAGCAAAACATTATACAGGGAAACATTTTAATCGCTCGCGAATTTTGAGTGTCTTTTTAAAAAAGTTGTTGGGACATTGCACACGGATACTGATAGTTATTGCGTCTAGCATCCTCGTTTACAAGGTCGTTGAGCTCCATGTAACCTAGCATGTTGTAGATTGCGCGGCTCTCGTAAATCGAGCTAAGCCGATCATAATTAAAACCCTTACGATCCAACATGTTAGCGAGCTGTTGCTGCTCTAACTCTGTAAGTGTGGTAAAATGACGCCCGTTCTCATGCTTGCTTGGACTGTCCTTGGAAACCGCGATTGGGCCGTGTTCACTGGTAAAGATGCTTCCAAACGCAGCAGCCTGAATCCAGGAGGACGAGTCACAAGAATGCCAAGGGTAGCGCATCATCAGGTTGGGCGACGTCATACCAAACCCATGCACTTTGAGCTTCGCACGACCCGACCCGTCCATCATGCGTTCCCACACGCGGTCTAACCACACTTCTTGGTCTTTAGCCGACTTACCGACCAGACCTCCAATCGTGATGTACGAGTAGCGCTCCACATACCAGTCAAGATAACGTATGTCCTCACCGTAGTGGAAGCAGGGTAGCGGTTTAGCATCCTGCCGTTCCATCTCGAGTTGGTTTTGCCAGGTCTTTAGCGGATCACCAATGCCGTCAAGTACGGAAGCCATGACAGCACCATCTTCAACGCGTAGGATGTCCCGGTTGCGACGGATGTAATCACAATAATCATCAATGCTAATATGCACGCCAAGGCTGTGAGCCGAGAAAGCACCTGAGTCCAGGAACACCTTGTGGCCTTGTTGTCTGATGACATCGACGAAGCGCTGTCCAGATATGTAATGATAGGATTCCAAAATGTGGGGTACACAACCGACGATTTCTTTTTCGATGTCTGTGAGTTTTTCATAACGTGCCTGTGTCTCTCGATAGTTATTTGTGAAAACTGCCGCAAGGAACAAATTCATTTGTTTAAATCCTCCAAACTAATACGGTTGCGCTTAGCCTTATTCTCTGATTCGGTAAGATATTGCAAATTGCCAAGTACATGTAAACCCGACACTAATTCACCTTGCAGCGGAATAATGTGGTCAACGTGCAGACCTTCAGGACAATTAGCATAAAACGCTTCTATTAAATCAAGCTCTGCCCAAAATGGTACGCGCATTAAACGTCTGGCCCTTATCAAGCTTTGACTAGCCCGAATCTTTACCGCATTTCGTGCATAGTAATTGCGTTGCAGCTCTCGTGATCGTTCACGATTTGCCTGACGCCATTCTACGGTTTCTTGGTTCTTTTTCTTTGCATGCTTAGCATAGGACTTCTGCGTATGCTCTCGCTGACAGGTTGCGCAACCTCCCGTCACATAGCGAATATCGATGTGCCCAAACTTGCAGGGTTTGCCCGTGAAGTAATGTTTTAATCCGCGGGCTTTTGCTTCCTTGCAACTTATGATTTCCACAATCAATCCACCTTAATACCGAACGCTTCCAGTTTTTCTTCCAGCGCATCGAGTTCTTGTAAGAGTTCGCGCAACACATGCGGACGAATTTTATCGACAAAGTCGTCGTTTTGATACCGACCGCCAAAAGTGACGCCCAACGCGACACCACTTTGGATTTCTCGGTAGACTTTCCGCTTGTCCACGTACAGTTGTGATATAGCGTTTGCTTCTTGCATATCGCTAAGTTTCATTGTGGTAAAGCTCCTATAATAGCGCTGCCGTACGTTTAAACAGCGGGCAACGCGTTAAAAAAGCGGGTACACCCCAAAGCATACCCGCTTGATTTAAAACGCTTAAAACGCGTTTAAACCTTTGGGTCTTCCGCTGGAAATTCGGACGACACTGCCTGGTCTGCGACCTTGGCGTCAACAAACTTGCCCGTACTGTTCACGGTCTTTGGCGACAACTTGCCAGCGGCAATCTCAGCGGCCGAAACTGCACCAGACAGGTCGTACTTGGAAGCTTGCTCTTTCTGGTAAGGCATCCAGCAAGCATACGCGCCGTTCGGCGGAGTTTCGTCGCCTTGCACCAGATACAGATCACGCAGTGCGAACGGGGTGCCGGTGTAGTCGAAACCACCGACGTTGATCTTGTTGTCAGCATGCACATAGCAGACCAGCGCGGGTTCCGGCTCGGTACCGGGTTCGTTGCGAAAGACCAGTACGACGCGGCCGACGGTAGGTTTGATGATAGGTGTGGTCATTGTGTTACCTCTGTGAAGTTAAAGTTAGGAAGGCGCTCTTTCACCTTGGACATCATTTCGGCAAAGAGCGCAGCGTCCATTGTCTCAGCACGAATGGCTTCTGTCAAGGCTGCGGATGACAAGTAGCCAAGTTGGACAGCGCGGAGCAATGCAACCATAGATGGAAGATCACGCCGGCAAATATCATTGTAAAGCAGATAGATGTTGCTGTCATAAATACTAAGCGTATCCAAGAACAGCACACAACCCAGGCCGCCCATAATGTCATCGGGGTCAATAGCAGCGGCTTCTTTCTGAAGGCGTACTACTGCTTCCATGGCGCCTGGATTGCCACCCGACATCTTTATCACGACGTCAAGAATGGTGTCTGTCAATTGAATACGCGAGTCTTTCTTCAACATGGTACTGCTCCTAAGTTACATTGCGATTTTGAGGAACTCTGCACGAGTCTCGGCCTGGTCTTTCATCACACCGCGCAGAGCGGAAGTAACAGTGTGATGTCCCTGCTGGCAAATGCCGCGTGACTCCATGCACATGTGCCTAGCTTTTATGACAACACCGACGCCCTTTGGCTGCAAGTGCAATTGCAGCGCGTCTGCGATCTGGCAAGTAAGACGTTCTTGCACTTGGAGGCGACGTGCAAAAGCGTCAGCAAGGCGAGACAGTTTGCTAAGACCAACAATATTACCATCAGGGATATAAGCAATAGTAGCGGTGCCAAAAATATCAGCAAGATGATGCTCACACTTCGAGTAAATCGGGATGTCTTTAACGACGACCATTTCATCATAACCCTCCGAGCCGTCTTTGAACACCTTGAGGAGTTTAGCGATGTCGACGGAATACCCGCTAGTCCAGTGCTTCCAAGCTTTGACCACACGCGCTGGCGTTTCTGCCAAACCTTCGCGGTCTGCATTCTCACCTTGCACGACGCCGCCAAGCAGGTCGTAAATAATCCCTTCCTTGCTCTTTTGGGCAAGGTAGTCCATCTCGCGTTCTTCCTCGATCGCGGTCAGTTGTGCGTTGATATTGTTATCCATGTCTCACCCTGTATAAACTGCTGAGTTAGCGCCGTGTTCTTTTACTTCGCATGACACAAGCTTAACGCGACCGATTTGTCTAACATCGAACAACCATTGCACGACCATGTCGAATACCATCTTTGCGAACATCTCGCAACCGACTGCCGGAACGGTAATGACTTCTGCTATGCCTAAGCCAGCAAGCGCACAGATTTCGTCATGTTGCGGGTCATCTTCTGCGACCAGCAATTTATGGTCGAAGGTATCTTGCAGCATCTTTTTAATGCTAGCAAGACCGCCAAAGTCAATGACCCACATGCGCTCGTCGAGCAGTTCCGACTCGAACACCAGCTTGACCGCTATTGCATAGCCATGCAGATATTGGCAGTGTGAATGCGTTGCACGCCATTGACGGAATGCGCAGCTAAGGCCAATATCATGCCCCCATTGTTTTGTGCTTTGGAATGGCATTATACCTCCGCAGACGTGCCGCGTTCGATGTCGTAGTTGCTGCTGAGCGGCAGCTCCATCAGACCAGCTTTAACCGCACGCATCACCAGCGGGTCAGGGACACCGGCTTCTTCGAAGCCTTTTGCACGCAGCAGCGTCGCATGGTCGTGACCGGTCGGCGGATACTTGCCGTCGTAAGATGTGTGGCTATACGCCAGCGCTGCCATGCAATCGTGTAAGCTCATTGCAAGCTTGACCGATTCCGCCTTGGTAAGCGACATCAGCGGGGTCAAAATGCGCAGTGGTGGGATTGTGCCAGCTTCGCCGGTGAAGGTACCATAGTTGCAAGCTTCTTGCAGGGTGTTGATAAATACTGCGCGGCAGTCAGGATACCCGCCGTTATCTTCCTGGCAAACACCGGTCACAAGGATGTTGCAGCCCAGGACGTATGCGCGGTTCGCTGCAACGGTGATGAACAACTGGTTGCGCATGGGTACGAAGGTCTTTTCCAGACCGCCGGGCAGCGACTGATGGTCAGCGTACTGTTCGAGCTCGACCGACTTGTTAGTCAGTGGGGACGTACCAGCGAGGATGCCGTCGCCAAGACGGATGAACTCGTGCTTCTCGCGGGGAATACCAGCCATCATGGCAACGTGCTGTGCGGCGTCGAGTTCGATGCGGTGTTTTTGACCGTAGTCGAAAGTCACGCAGTGCACGTCGTAACCTTCGTTGATTGCCCAGAACAGGCAGGTCGTGCTATCTTGACCGCCGGACAGAATTACAAGTGCCTTTTGCTTAGCCATTTTTAGACTCCTATTCAACATCAATTATCTTGTGGGTCTGCAATTGCAGGATGTAACCATGCTTCATGCAGCTAGCTTTGACCGCATCGACGTTGACCTTGTAAATGACTTCGTCTTTGGGGTCCATGGGCTGCACATAGATAGGCCTGGTATTGTCTTTGGGCGGCCGAGCAAGTTGCGGCGATGCTGTGTGGCCAAGCGCTTGGACTGGCAAACCGTCCGCGTCGTTAAGGCTGTCAGCGCTTAAGACGTATTTGAAGGCGTTGATATGGCTGAGCAGCTTGGGGCTGACCTTACCCGTCTTGGGGCTGCAAATGACCACAACCTTAGAGGGGAAGTCCTCCGGCGGTGCGAGCGTGCCGTTAGTCTCGACCTGAACGGTGAAACCTGCCGACAACAGCTTTTTGCATAGCGGGGTGATGTTTTGGCGGAATGGTTCGCCGCCGGTTATGACAACCAGGCAAGGCTTGTCAAGTGGGTTAAAGAAGAACACCTGATCGACTACGTCATGCATCGACATTTCCTTGCGACCAACCGTGTAGTCGGTATCGCAACCTGGGCACTGTAGATTACAGCCAGCCAGACGGACGAATACAGCGGGGTGTCCGCTGAAAGGGCCTTCGCCTTGGATTGTGTAGAAGATGCTATGAACCGAGAGGATGATGCCGTTTGAGTCCCGATATTTTTCAATCGGTTGTTGGTTCTGGTTCAATGTAACCTCACGAGGAACAGACAAGCCCTAGGCCTGTTGTGTACGGGTTTTGATGCGGGAGGGAGTGAACGGTTTTTACCGGGAAGCGCACGTTCCTTCTAGGTGGTGCACTTGCCGACAGGATAACCGAAAACCTCCGGGATGCCAGGCCGGAGTAGGCTTAGGCGGCGGCAGCTTCTGCGACCGGAGCGGCAGCAGGAGCTTCTGCAACGACAGGCTTGGCGACTTGGCCGAACACGCCGTTGAAGGTTTTCCAGCGAGCGTACTGCGTGCGGGTCGTTGCGTCGTTCAGGCCTTCGGCGGCGGTACGCTTGCTCAGCAGTGCGATGGTGACAGGCTGGCCCAGTTCAGCCGACATTGCGTCAGCGATTGCCCAGACCTTGCCGCAGGCGCCGTCTGGCTTCGGACGGGTGATGCCGTTCGATTGGGGCATGACGACCTTCGGTGCTTTCTCGACAGCAGCGGCAGCAGCCTTCTGCTCAGCGGCCAGCTTGGCAGCGGCTTCCTTGGCTTCCTTGGCGGCCTGCTTTTCGGCTTCCTTCTTGGCCTTCACTTCGGCGCGTGCCTTGTCGGCCAGTTCCTTGGCTTCCTTCTTGGCAGCATCTGCCTTGGCCTTTGCTTCAGCTTTTGCAGCGTCAGCAATTTTCTTTGCTTCTGCTTTTGCAGCAGCAGCATCTGCCTTCGCTTTTGCAGCGGCATCGGCGGCTGCGGCGACTTGTTCTGGGGTTTGGACGACGTCGTTCATGTTGACTCCTACTTGTGGTTTAGCCAAGGTGGCGGGAAAAAGTGTTACTGCGATCGAGTGACAATATTAATGCAAGTGTTTAACAGGGGCAAGCGTTTTTTGCTAGATTTTTAAAAATATTTCGGGTCTGAACATAGCACAACACTTCGATGCTCTAGACCCGAAAACATTCACTTAGTCGACTTCCATTTTCCGAACTGCACGCTAGCAGTGCTACCGTTAATTCCTTCCGCTTCGCACGCTGCAATGATCTGTTTGCGGACGTCTTTTAACTCGCTCGGGCTACCGGCAGCTAACCACACTTGTTCTGCGATCTCCCATACCCGACCGGTTTTCGATCCGGCTGCCGGTGCGCCAGCTGCAACCGGGGCCGCATTTGGGTCACGCGGTGCACGCGGCGTAGGCGCCTGTTTTGCTTGGGTAGCAAGCGCGTTAACAATGGGGTTTGCAACGCGGGCAACGGGGGTAGGCGCTGCGTTTGCTGCGGGTAAGGGGGGTATTACCGGTACATACGGCGCAGCGCTTACAAGGGGTTTTGCTGCGTATGCGTCATTTACTTCCAGGGGTTTGGTTTGACCTGGCGCGTAGCGGTAGTAATTGAGGTCGGTCGCGCTGACGAACGCGGCTTGTGTGGCTATCTCCGCAGCGTTAAGCGTAGACTCCGGCAGGTCGGTGAGCAGCGTGCTAATGTTCGGCTCGAGTCCATGACGCGTAAAGCCCGGAAAGTTGGTACCGGTCAGGTTCTTGTAGAGCAGTCTAAGCTCGAGGTCGCTAAACTTCTGCCATGGCATCGTCACCTCGCAAGACAGCACTGCGGCTGCGCACTGCGGAAATTCGATGTGCATCAGGTCTGCAAGCACCTTCGCATCCGCGTGCTTGTAACGAACCTGCATTGCATCTTTATCTATTAAGACGTACATTCTAAATCTCCTTGTGCTGTTTAAACAGCTTTTATTGTAGCACAAATTTTTAAAAGCTAAAACGGAATTTCATTACCGTTGATAGCTGTTTGGAACCCGCCGGTGAACGACACTTGCAGGATTTCAGGATGCGGCTTGTTGAGCCAGACCTTTATGTGCGTCGGTGCGAGCAATTGGTCAAAGAGCTTTGCAGCAGCGTCCGTAGACTCAGGGAATGGTAAGCTTGTCCGTTCTTCCCACCATTCACGAGCTTTGCGGCGGCCGAACCCTTCGTGCTCGAACAACACCCATTGATTGTATCGGTGGACGCCGCAAAAGTACGTTACCCAAAGGCTAGGCGGTTTGCCAGGCTTATTGTGTATCTTAAAGGTAATGGTGTCAACCTTCAGCACCTCCACGACGGGCATGTCATTCTTGATGAGCTCCTCACTGCTAGCATTCATCTTGAGCAGCACCTTAAAGGTGAACTCCATGCCGCAGCCCGCGGGTGACTTAAAAGGTTCGCCGCCGCAATAGCGTGCTGAGATGTGGTTATACATCCCGCAGCCGTCGCAAATTTTGATAGGTACGTCGCCTTTAGCGCCACCCTTCTTGCGCGGCAGCACCGGGTCGTTGATAGGTCCTAAGCGCTTGGAGTTCTGCGCAAAGTCCATCACCAAGCAATTTTGCTTTTCGGAATGCTCAATTGCATCCAAACGGCCCTGAGTAGTTGTCAGGTCAAAACCGTCTGCGTATAACGGACGCGTACCACGACCAAGCATTTGCACCCAAAGAACTGTCGACTGTGTTGGACGCAGCATAACGATAAGGTCAATAGCCTTGAAGTTAACACCGGTCGTCAATATACCGTTGTTCACCATTGCTTTGAACTTACCCGCTTTCCAGTCCGCGATATTGTCATCGCGTTCCTTGTCGGTCATCTTACTGTGAACACACCGGGCACTGATGCCCAGATAGTTCAGCATTTGTGTTATCTTAAGTACGTGCTGAATCCCGCTACCAAAAACAAGCCAATGTTCTCGACCATAACCGTGTAGAACGGCCTCTTTGAGCGCAGCAAAAGTAATTTCATCTTTATCAACTGCAAGTTGCAGTTCCTTTTGGTTGAATTCGCCACCCTGTAAGTGCACGCCAGTGACGTCCAGGATTGTCTCTGTACTCTTTGGCACCAACGGCACCAAATAGCCTTCTTTGATGAAACGATTAAATGCCGCCATGCTAGTTACGTCAAACGGAATATCCGTAAAGATACCGTCGTCAGTAATCTTGCCTTGACCAGCTCGCCACGGCGTAGCGGTAAGACCGATAACGCGCAGATACGGGTTTACTTCTTTGAGCTTAGCGATAACCTTTTGATACATCGACTCATCGTTTTGCGAGAGCAGGTGGCACTCGTCGATTATCATAAGGTCAACCCGACCGAAGTCAGCAATTGCCTTGTTAATCGACGCGATACCGCAAAAGGTAATATTGGAATGGAGGTCTTTGCGCTTGAGTCCAGCGCTGTAAATGCCTGCGGGTGCAGTGGGCCAGATGCCCATGAACTCGAGATAGTTTTGCTCGATAAGTTCTTTTACATGTGTGGCTACAAGTATCTTCTGCCTAGCATACATGCGCAATGCACGTTCCAGGAATGCAGCAATGACCACACTCTTGCCGGTTCCGGTCGGCATGGCCACCACGGGATGCCTGTCTAAATCAGGCGTCTTTGCAAAATAATCAAATAGGCAGTTAACCGCTTCGTCTTGGTAATCGCGAGGGACTAGCATTTTAGAATGGTGTGTATTCCTGGCACGCGGCCAATTGCATCTCTTTAGTTAAGATGTCGTTAGTTGGGTCTGGTTGAGTAAATGCACGCCGAGCGCTCTTGCAACGCCAAGTTCCGTCCTCTGCTGCATACGCATGAAAGCAAGTCCTACAGTTGACCGCTTTTGGAGCATCGTTGTGACAAATGTCTTTCATGTCGCAGTAGCGGCACGCATACAAACCGGGTGACGCACCGCGTATCTTTGCAGGCGCTTCTCTCAGGTAAATGATTTGCTTTGCGCGGTCAAGGTATTGGTCTGCAAGCAAGGTGTCCAGGATTACAATCTCCATGTGATACTCGTCAGTGTTCTTGTTGACGGCACCATACAGCGCGTACATCAAACCCATCTTGCGCATGTAAGTATTCATCTGCGCATAGTGTTCTGGCTTCGCTACCTGTACACCGGACTTCTGTAACTTTAGAAAGGAATTCTCTCCATGAGTCTTGAACTCAAGGAGGCAAGGCGTACCAACAGGAACATCAGGGACCCCAATGCCCACCCCGTCACCACTGCCGCCAAAATGCCCGCCACAATCTGAAATGCGAAACTGGTTTCCGCTAGCGTCTTGTTGATAGACCTGCACGCCAATCGAAAGTAGCGCCGCAATAAAACGCGCCTCCTCCAAATGGCCACGATTAAACAGACGTAACATTCGACCAGTAAACTTCGGCTTCTTAGACCAATGAAATCCATACCAAATTTCCCTCGCACATTCTCGTCCGATCATAGATGCTCCAAGGTGCGACCTGAACCCTTCGTCTGCACCGCGGAACGCGTCGCCCATGTGGGGCATTACTTGACCCTGCGCAACTCTAAAAGCAGCACCCTGATCCGCCTCCATGGACGATTCGATCAAGGACAATGTTTTTAGGGCTAGCTGGTATGCCATGTGATTCTCTTATTGTGGTCAAAAAGACCAGACCCGTTTTACGGGGTCTGGTTGAACTCTAGCCTTGGTAGGCTGAGAGGAGACAGGGTACTACCGAAAAGAAAAGATTACTGCGCAGGCTGAGCCATCCAGGGCGGAACAGCAGCGCCGGCGGCCGGGTTAGCAGCCATCGGGGCCGGGGCACCGGTCGATGCCTGTGAGGGGGCAGTAGTCATCGCCGGGGCCGGGGCAGTCTGGGTAGGGACACCCGCCCAAGCAGGCTGAACCTGTTGGGCTTGCTGGACGTTTGGGTCTTGCACCGGTGGCTGATAGGCTTGTTGCTGGACTGGCGCAGCTTGTTGGACTGGAGCAGCTTGCGCTGGAGCCTGGAACGGGACTGCGCCAGCTGGCGGGTTCCATTGGGCTTGTGCTGCGTTCGGTGCAGCGGCGGGAGGTTGATACGCGGCAGGTGGAGCGCCGACCGGGGCAGCGGCTGGCGGTGGCATCATTGGGGCTGCGCGGACTGGAGCAGGTGCGACCAGATTGACGCCGGTGCTCTTGCTGACTGCGGTTGGGTCGTCTGCACGACGGAACGCGGTAACGTCGTTGGACTCGTCGTAGTTGCCAGAAGCGGGACGAACCTTGACTTTGGCGCGGAATGGGATGTTGTGGAGTTGCGCGGTGTCTTGCAGCATCAGCATGTTGCAAGCATGGCAGAGTGCCGACAGTTGCTTCTGGCCGATTTCTTGCGCTTGTGCGGACTGGTTCTGGATGTTGAAGTTCATGAAGACCTTACGACCAGCGTATTGACCTTCCAGCACTTTTGCGACAGCAGCCATGATTGTGCCTGTACCAGTACTGGTCGGCTTGACCTCGGTTGACTCGATCGCGAACAGGTACCAATCCGGTGGAATTGCACCAGCGCGGCCTTCGTCTGGTTGAACATTGTTCGCATTGAAATTAATTTGTGCCATTTGATACTTTCGTTTGTTTAGGTCGGATATCCATTAAAATCCGCTGGATATCGGTGCGGTTACTAAAAGGGTGGGCAGCTACGCTATCTATTCAGATGACCACCTGATAGCTAGGCGGTTCACTACGTTTGGTAACGACCATCCTGTTTTACTGCTGCCCGTTGATCTGTGTGGTTACTTGCCCCATCCGTAGGGTAGACCATTGCGGAACATCATGTGGATCAGTATGGTCATTTGCTTCGGTATCAAGTTCGGTACGTGAACTGGAGCTTTCGGGAGTTTATTTTTAGCCATGATGATATTTTGGGTAAAATTTTTTAAACGTCACGATTGTAGACGTCAACGCCGCTGCACTGGTAAATCTCGGCAGCAAGATGATTCCAACCGTGTTCTTTTGGGAGTGCGATACTGTTGACCACACCAAAGCGATTACCTGCGACCCATCCGGGTGTACGGGTCAAAGCCAGGACGCGTCCTTGGTTTGCGCTGACACCCTTGTTCATAGTCTTGCCTTCAGACACGTACAATGGTTCGTGCAGGAAGCCGACAACGTCTGCCCATTGGGTCAGCATTTCGCGCTTGCCGTAAGTCTTTTGATTTTTGGGGGAGTGTAACAGGATGTCCCACGTATCATATTCGCCAAATGCAGGGTCGACGACCTTAGCTGCAAATACGTGACACGTAAGAACGATATTGATGCCGTAATGGACGGCCAGTTGATCGCACTTGGTAAGGAAGTTTCCAAACAGTTCGTTGGCGTAGTTGTACGCCTTTCCATATCCGCCCAGGGCGCTTTCCATAGTCACGGCCTTTTTGTTGCCGTTAGCGGATGCGGGGTCGGAGGAGATAACCGATTGGTGGATCAGACGCTCGAGAGCAGTAGCGCTGTCGAAGATGATGCTTTGGTATGGGAATTGACCGGCTGCACAATTGGCAAGGACTTCGTCCAGCAGCATCATGACATGGTCGTAGTGTTCCAGCATTGGGGTCTTGTGCACCACGACACCAGCAAAGCCGACTTCGAGTGGAACTAACAGTGCGCGGGGAGCGCTGCACGCTAGAGTAGTTTTACCCATCTTCTCGACACCGGAAACGACGACGCGAATACCGGTACGGGCTGAACTGTGCGATACTGCTGCAAGTATTGACATGTTTTTGTAAACTCCAAAGATAGGAATACCGCCTAAGGCTCTGGCCTAGCGGGGTTTTTAACTCCCCGGCGTTAACCGGGGGTAACTAAACTATATGCGTTCAGTTTAGCGAATGCAAGCACTATTTTTCAGGCTGATACCAAATTATTTAATCGGATCTGGCGGTGGTGTATCTGCGTTGAAAGGATGACCTAATCCATACTTAAGCTTCTGCATGTGCGTATGTGCTTCCGTGACTCTTATGCGCAACGCTATGATATATGCATCGTCATCGTCGTAACAGTCTCTAGGCGAAGCATAAGCTTCAAATATTAAGCGGAACGCATGGTCGAAGTGCGCTTGCCTTGCCGGATCAGTAAATGTAGCCGGGTGGACGAATTGATAGCACTGAGGACACTTCTTAACATCCGCAATGTCATGGTCTGACATGATTTTGATCTGCGCACAGCACGAACTACATTCATAGACCTTCGAATACTGAAAAGTCTCAACTAGCTTCCATTGCATTTTGAGTCCCTCATTTGTTTGAGTGCAACTGCATATTGATTCCAGTAGTCGACCGCTTGCTTCATCCGACTAAAATGGAACTCAGCTGACGGTAAGTATAACAGACAGCCGCAAAACAGATCGCTTGTTTGTGGCCCAAAGCGATCCCCTTGTGTGCAACAGACAAGGGTTTCCGTCTTTTCGTGCGGGCCTTCGCTGTAACGGAAAAGCTCTGCTGGAGAGCCACATATCGGACATGCTTCCAATGTCACGCCTTCCGGTGTAGGGATAGGCTTATAGCAGTCATGCATAGGTGTAGTCATTTTGCAGCCTCCTCAGCAATTTCAATTAGACGACGTAACCGTTCCATTGCTTGCGTCTGGTTGGTGGCACCAAGCAAGTTCCAGAGCGCATGCATAGCGGTAGACGTACTCTGCGCAGCGATGCTGTCGCTCGTGAAGCCCTGCGCCCACTGCGGTCGCATACTGCGTTCCGTTTCAAGCTGCTGCTCTAGCCTTTTAATTCGACTACGCATAAGCGATATGGTCGCAGGTCGCGTATTTGCATCGGCCAATATGACGAAGTTGTCAGCAATTGCATCTAACAACTCATTGCGCGTTGCATCGCGGTTTTCCATCGGGCCTGCACGCATAAGCACGCGCTCGATAACTTCTTTTAAGTCACTCATGTTTTCTCCTGAACTGGTTGGTGCGAACAAACCTTTGTCTGATTCGCATAAGCTGCAAACAGGCTGCGCACGAATGGTCTGGTCGCCACATTCGGTGCACCTAATCCAATCGTACGCATCACTCACATGTCCTCCGCGGAACGTATGCTTTTGAAGGTTGGGAAGCGCGGTTTATCTTTCACACCTTTCGGGAACCGCTTGTAGGTGATGAACTGCTTAAGAATCTTTTCCGGGTGCAGGAAGAGATCCCGTCGCATGTCGTGTGGCATTGCGCCAGCACTGACCACAATAGGCTCACCTGTCTCTACGTCAGTACAATCCAACGCACCGACCATCCCGTTCGGCACCTTGTTTGCCTTATGCGACGTGCGGAACGTGCGACCTAGCTCATTGGTCTGTGCTTCATTGAGATTCTCTTCACCTTCAATGATGCCGTTAACCAATGCTTCCGCATCTTCAAAGTCCTTGATGCGCAAGTAGCTGCCTTGCTTGACGGTACTTTTACCGTTTTTGTGAGCGCCGTTTAGGTCACGCAGGATTGTCCCCTCGTAACCCATCTCAACCCAGGCAGCATGTTGACGGCGCAACTGCTCGACGTTCTCAACCACAATAAGCGGGACGACCCGCAGTGTGCCACACTTGCCGGCATTCTGCATGGTATAGACGTGATTGGTAAGCAACGCATGCCGCTGGCGATATGGTAGCTCGATAATGTCGCTGCGGATAAAGTCGAACGCATGCCACAAGGTGAACGGCGTCCCCTCGATGGTATTTACAGCAGACGACGTCAACCGGCATAAGTCCGGGTGCGTTTCGTCTTGAGCTGCAAGCTCGCCGTCGATACCTTCGAACTCTGGCTTGCTGTAAAATTCCGTCGTGTAACGGTTTTTTAAACGTTTGAGCGTGCGTGCGTACATTTGACCAGCAGGGTTAATTCCTCGCACGCCGTCTATCTTTGGCATCGCACCGATCGGGAAGCGTAGTTTATCTTCTTCGTAGTTCTCCGCCTTGTGTGGTTTAACGAATGTCATGGCTTATCTCCATTTTGGAATGGTTTATTGTCAATCTTACCAGACGCCAAGCTAATATGCACGCCGTCGTCGTGTAAGTTTGGACGCGGGTCGTCATCCTCCCGGCGTGCTAGGTTCGGACCCACACCAATGTCACCGCGTACCAATACAGGTGGCGCAGCATCCTGCTCAGCTTGCAGGCGCCGCGCTTCCTTCAGCTTGCGTTCTTTTAGGACTAGCGGCCCGTAGTGTGCGATCTTCTCGCCGTCGTAAATGCCGTCAGGTTTGTCACCGGGTTTGCCCAGACCATGAGTGCGCATGTTGGCGCTACGCCAGAGAGCTTTGAACACGTTGAATTCGTAACCGGTAAGACCGAGTGCACTTGCGATGTCATCACACTCAGCGCGGTAAGGGTGTTGGTCTGGACGGTTAGGGTGCGTGACGTCGACCAGATAGTAATTCACTTGGCCGCCGTGGGCCACTTTGTCTTTCTCGATTGTCATGTCTTTATTCCTGATAATAAAAAAGCCCCTCGCGGGGCTTGGTGGGTTCGGTTGATTAAGCAACCGGCGTTGGCGCTGCTCGCTTTGGGAGAACGATTTCGAGTCCCGGGGTGCCTTCGGAAATTTTCAGCACCGCATCGAATTCCTTGCGTTGCTTTTCGTCGAGCTTGCGGTACTCCGCAGTAACCACTTCAGGCTTATACCGGATCAGCGCGTCGACCGGTATTTTCTTCTTGCGGAAGTCTGCCAGATGATTGGCGAGCAACGGCGCATCGACAGTGCGGTTGATGCGGTACTCGCCTTTAAGCACCCATCCAGCGCTCAGCGGGACGCTGTTGACGCCTTCCGTAGGCTGCGTGAAGTTGTAGTTGAAAATCTTCTTGCGCAACTCCAGCTCACGGGCCTTGAGAGCTTCCAGTTGCTTCGTGGTAGTGAACCACTCGTCCATATCTGCTTGGGTGACGATTGCAACCGGGGTCTTGATTACTGCGTTCATGGTATTGCTCCTAAATGTGAAGTGTGGTTAGTTCCTGCCGCTTGGTAGCGGGTCAAACGCGCCGATTGTTTCAGTTCGCGTTGCCTGGCGCGTAAGCCCCGCGAGCGCTTCGATCTGCATGCTACCGAGCATAACAGAAATCTTGGGTTCCGGTTTCCAGTAGTTCGGGCCCTTGAGGAACTTGCCCTCGTCGTCCTTAAGAACTTCGCCGTTGGCGCCGAGCTTGCTGAAGTTGCTTTGCATAATCAGCTGAAGTACCGCATTGTTCGGCAGACCAAACTTCAGCATCTCGCTGGCGCAGAACACTTGCATGTCGCCGAGCAGGTCAGCTAGCGCGGTCAGCACTTCCAGTTCCGTCGGTGCATTCTCGCCGGTACCCATGTGACCCGCAAGCTGGATAACGTCGTCGATCTCGTCCAACTCTTTGAGCACGATGCTCTTGAAGTTGCGCAAACGCTGGATTAGCGGCATGCCAATCTTGACCGTAGGTGCTTCATTGACCGGTAGCTCGTACATCGTGTTCATGCGGCGGATGTCGGCGCTAAAATCGTAGTTCTTTATATCGTTCATAGATTGGACTCCAAGGGGTTAAGGGACGTGCTACCCTGTAATTATAGCATACGCACGTAAATACACAACTGCTAATTTTTACGGGCTGACTTAAGTTCCTTCTCTTCGGACGTAGACAGTGGAAGGTGCACTATGCGGAAGCTTCTACCGTGGAAGTTATAGTTCGTAACGCACTTGTCTTTTGCGTACTCCAACAAGTAACCGGAGTCGATAAGCGACTTAATGGTCAGATCCAGCGCACTGTTCGCACCTTGTCTGTGGCCACTAAACGATGTAGTCCGTTGCAAGCTGATTTGCAAGTACTTGCGCGGAACGATACCATCACGCCGCATCTGGTCGGTAACTTGATAGCTCTCCGGAATAGGCGACTTCAGGTACTTGGTCAAGACTGAGAGCATTTTCTTTTCACGTGCGGAGTCACCTGTACCCACGTCACCGGAACTAATGCGACGGCGCATAATTGCAATGTCTGCACGTATGAGGTCCAAAGCCCATTGAACATGGTAAGGTTGTATGACAGGAGCGACGTAGTTATCGCCCACGGCCAATAGGGCTGCAATGCGGAGCGCTTTGAGATGAGCACGATTCCACATCTGGCGCCAGCCTTCATCGTCGGTCTTATTAATTTGCTCATCACACTCCCGATCAAAGGCTGCTAGCATTGCATGCGCCGCAGACGAGCGCTCTACTTCCTGATTCGCGAACCTACCGTTAAGCTGGATAGCTTGCGCTGTTAGACCACACAACGCTTCCAGCAGATATTTATCCGGATGCTTTTGCGGGTTAGGATTAGCGGACGGTCTGTCACCTGCATACTCGATTACCGTAAAGCGTGACAGGAAACCATCCTCCATCATGTTCTCGGTAAGCGCTTCGTAGAAGCCGCCTGGTGTAGACTCACCAATCATGCTGTAGGCTGCACCAGACACGCTAGCTACATTGTTTTCCTTGTTGCTGTACCCGATACCACCAACAATCGAGGCAGGACCAGACTTCTGATACAGGTTCGTCATTACTGTGCGCAATGATTGCATCGGACCGTCGCGACCATCCTCGACCGCCAGGCGCTTAAGCTTGCGTCCCCACTCACCGGACACGTTAACGAACGACGGGTTTGCTGCAACTGCCTTAGACAGTGCAGGGCCCGACGCATAGTCGCTAAAGTCGATGAACTCAATTGCCTTGGGTATGCTGGAATTGACATGCGTCATCACGTTAGCGATACCGCTATGCATTGCTTCCTTACCTACCGCTGACCGCGCGACGAGTACGATGTAGAGGTTAAGGCCTGACTGCGGTATAGAAAATGCTTTGCCACAAATTCCCGCCATGAGTCCGAGGGCACTGACAATCGCCACTTCTCGCACCGGTCGCGGTGCAGTCGAATATATGTACTCAGCGAGCGCGCCAACCATACCCGGCGGCCATTCAAGGCTGGACGGTCTTGGGGTATTCTCCTCGTCGTCCGTACCCATACTATCATCTCCGCCTTCGTCAGCATAGGGCGCCGGCGTAGTAAGCTCCTCGGGGAACGGGATGGGTGTGCGCGGAACGGCGTAGAGGGGTACATTAGATGCTCCTGGAGGTGCGTTATACGCGGGTTGAACTTGCTGCGCTGGCATAGGTGCGTTTAACTTTGCTACGAGCGCGGCGCTAGTTGCAGCAGCATAGACGTCGACTTCTTCTTCAGACGCTTGGCGTCCCCGGATAACAGACAGTATCCGGTTAAGTGCTACGTCGTTCTTTGTAGCCTTAGCACGTTCACCAAGCTTGGTCAGACGGAACATGCGACGGCATTGTTCGTTCGACTTGCTGTAGAATGCAAATATGGACATCAAGGCCAAGTCTGCTTCTGACTGCGACGGGTAGTCTGTTGTCCAGTTACCGCTACACAGTTGCACGAACTTGTCGCTGTTGTCAGCTTCCTTAGCACGCTCCCAAATTACTTCGTCGGGCTCTGTTGCTTCAACCTCGACCAGCGCGAACTTCTTTTGGTCGTCCGGCATTCCCTGCCTAATTTCAGCAACAAGGATATCAAGCAGTTCTTGTCGGGGTTGGATATCGCGCTGGAGATACACATCGCCCGTACAGACGATAAATCGTTCTTGAGAGTAAACCTCAACACCATCCCGCTTGAGCCCTTCACCGATCTTACCGCGTACCCAGATATGAAATCCTTGTCCGCTAGCAGAGCGTTCAGTATAGCTGTCAAATGCGTGGATGATTCGATAAAAACGCTGAATGTGTTCTTCGGGAGTGTGCTTTGTGTGGTCAGGTTCGTTGAACTCATTTTTAATATCCAGATCAATACAAGTGTACGCGTCTTGTTTGCTTAGGATATAACCAATGCCGGCACCTTCGACGGTAGCAGCAGCTTCAATCGTTGTCTCAATGTCCTTCCAATGGAAACTTTGTGTAGGGCTGATGTGCATTAGTCCGCGTGGGCTTAAAACGTGCGGAGCTTTCATCTTGCCATACTGATCCGGGCCTGCAACAGCCCAATTCCTACCCCACCGGAGTTCTTCCGGTATTTTGTCGTAGTCGACCATGTGTTAGTAACCCCGGCGGAACTTGAGTGCCTGCTTCCAGTTATCGATATACGGCTGGACGGTCTGTCGTTCCCAAATGAATAGGCGGCCATCATTAACTTCGATAGCTGGCGGTAACTTTCCGGTACGTCTTGCGTTCATCAAGCTGGCGCGGGTAAGACCAAGGTTCTCCATGATCTCGCTACCAGTGATGTATGTGGCGTCGAATAAAGCCTGTGCTGCGGGAATTTCTACTGAGTTGGAGTTTGCATCTATACTGCCAGACGCTTGTGGTGTTTTATCCATTGAGTGTCTCAGGGTGCTGTGAACGCTGCGAAAGGTGCTTAGTATAATACATGCGTTTACCAATCGCAACGTTCGTTTACATATTTATTTTCCCACCGCAACGTCAGGTTCCTGACTTTGCATCTCTTTGGTATCATCGTACATCATATTTGCGAGCTTTTTAAGATCATCAGAAGCCGTCTGGCACTCTTTTATCGCGCGTAAGACATCTTCGATGGTCACAAGGTTAGCTTCACGAGTAAGGACTCGTTTAGCTGTTTGGATGCTCTCCAGCGCTATCTCGCGCATGCGATTCTCTTTGTTGTTCATTTTTCTTTATGCTTTCTCTTAAGTACTGATACTCGGGCCCAAGTTCAATTACCTCAGTTAAAACCGGAATATCATGCTCCATTATCATTTTCGCTTGGGCGTGTAAATATGCCACAATAGCGACACGAATGGCTCGACTTAATACAGGCACACGCTCCACATCCAGGAGCAGTAGGCACAGTTGTTTCAAGCGGGGCTCAAGCTCCATTTTCTTGTCCCTTGCAAGCTGGCCAGAATTCACTATGCGGATTCCAGATGTTACCACACTTGCAGACCATTTGTTCGCCGACCTGTTCAGCCCGGCATGGAGGTTCTACTTTGACTTTATACGATAGGTTTCCTTCAGAGTTTAAACCGCTGACTTTCCCTTGACGTATTGTTTGCGCAGCAGCCGCGCCACCTTGGAATGTGGCCAGCTCAGTCTCTAACGACTTAATGCGCTGTGTTTGAATCTGCCCGACGCGACGTTGCAATGTGACAGCACGCTTGTACTTGCCAACTTCCTGTATGCTGACTACTGCTCCGTCCTGAACGCCTTTCTCGTAGTTCATACGGCATAAGAACTGCAAGGCGCTTTCGTGACGACTGGCATCATCGTTCCACCCCAATTCACGGGCTGCTTCTACGACTTGGTTGCCTAGCTGCTGGCTAACTGAGTCCACTATTGTCATTTTTATCTCCGCAAAAAAGGGCGGCTGTTAAGGCCACCCGATGATTATTACTCCGGTTTGGGCGTGTGAGCGTCCCGGATGTGGTCACGTAACCCTGTCCGTTTGACCTTCTTCTTGCAAGTCGGGCAAATAACCTTATTCGGGACCGCCTGCTTGCTGTGATTGGGTCTGCACTGAGCACAATAGCACGGATACCCTGGCGGGTTGAGGTTTATCAGCTCACCGCAGCCTTCGCAGAGTGTACCGTCCAGCATCATTTCTGCGACTTCACCCATTTTGCTGACTCCTAGGATTGTAAGGTTCTACGGGAATAAACTTGAACCCGAGCTGTTCCATCCTTCGCGTACTGACGACGTGTGCACTACCAATACTAAAGACAGAATTTTCATGTACCTCCACGATGGAGTCAGAATCCCCAGGCTTGAGCAACCAATAGTAGCCGTCATCCATTTTGCTGCTCCCGGGCCCGTGTGAGTTTTTGCACCTTGGCTTCCAACTTCTCGATTGCGCGTTGGGCTTCTTCGTAATCCACGTAATCGCCTTTAGGCGCGGGTACCATCACTGCATCGGTGCGCATGAACTTATGGCCGATCGTGGGGTTGTAACGTCTGAGTTTCATCGACTTGCTCCTGTAAAGGTTGGATTGCAAATTCTCCGGTCTTAGAAAGACGCCGCCATTGAAGCTGCGTAACTTCGTCCGGTACTGATGGATATGGCATGTACGCGTCATAAAACTTATGACTTTCGGACGTCCATATTACTTCTACTATCTTGCGCCCATGGTTGAGCGCAAATACCCTGCTACCCGGACTTGGCGGCTCGTTGCCAGCAAGCGGGATTAAAGAACATGATTGTGCAACAATGCGCTTTATGATCAGGTCGTTCATATTTCTCCGTGATCTGAAAAAGAATACGTGTGCGTCCCTGCGACAATGACGTGGTCGACAATTGCACAGTTGACTATGCTTAGCGCTTCCTGTAGCTTGCGCGTAAGTTCGTGATCTGCCAAGCTTGGAGTGGATTCGCCGCTTGGGTGATTGTGGTAGATAACCACATTGTTCGCGTTGTACTTGAGTGCTTCTTTCACAACCTCGCGCGGATACACGTTTACGTGACCGAGCGTGCCGCGAAATAACAGTACGTCGACTATCAGCTTATTGCGCATGTCCAGGAACAATGCGCCGAAAGCTTCGTAAGGTAGTTCTGCCAGACGTAACGTCAAATACTTCTTAACGTTATCCGCAGCACCGAGAGCAATCCCGGGCGTGCGTAGCCGGTGTTCCAGTATGCGCAATGCTTCGTTGATGTAATACTCCTCAAGCAACGGTTGCGATACTGGTTCGGTAGTGGTAGGGTTCATATTTTGCCAATAGGTTTCTTCTCTTTACGCTCGAAAATCGATATTGGCATTTTCGGGAACTTTGCTTGCATGGACTTGACAGTTTCAACAAACGCTGCCAAGTTTTGAGATTGCATCCGTTGCATCTTACCGCCAATGTTCATAACTGCGACATAGGTTATAATCTCGGAGTGGTTGCCCACAATACGACCGAGTGCGCGATCTTCTTTCTCAATCGCTGCGGCAATTGCACGCTGTAGACCTTGTTGCTCGACTATGGTGGCACCGGACATGATATTTCTCCTAAATGAACCTTCTGAACTCCATCTGCTAAACGTGCGTTTATAGCGTTTATTTTAGCACATAGGGGGTAGGGTGCAAGCGCTTAAATTTGCGTGCGGTAGGGTGTTTAAAACGGGTTAAAAGCGATAGTTTTACGGGGTTAAACCCCAACCAGACAGGGTCCGTAAAGACCCTGTTTCGTCTAATTAATAGATGTAATTAATAGACTCATCAGTGGGACTGTTGCTGCGAATCGATTTCGGACAGCGTGCTAAGCAAGACACCGATGTTGCCTCGGACTTTCTCGAACTTAAGGTTCGCAGCCTTCAATGCTTCTTCGTGCTTGTGCGGAATCATGTTGACCATTAACAAAACCCGATCCGCACTAGCTGCCATGCTTTTGAGCTTGTGGACCGATTCGTCAGTGTGGTAAAAGGTCAGCTTAAACTTATCGCCGAACTTATCCTTTACTTCTTCAATGTGTATGGACTTAAGTAGTCCTGCGACGACTATCTTTTGTTTGCTAACAGTCGGTTCCATGGCTACCCCGATCGGGTTGTGTCTGATTGGACTTCGATTGTGCGTCTGTGGGCGTAACATGTCTTGTACCTCCGATGATTTGAGAATGTCTAGTACGTTAACCTTAAATCGGTCAGCGAGTTTGTCCAGCAATGCGTCCAGCAATTGACCTGCGGTAAAGTCTGCCGGTGTAGCAGCTAGCGCGAGCGCTACAGGTTCCGTTATAGCTGGTGCGGGCTCCGGTACGCTGGCAGCAACAAGGTCCACCATGTCTGCAAGCCAGTGCGCGTTGACCTTAATGTTCCCGATTGGAATGCGCCGCCTGTCTTCTGCCAAACATGATGCCTGGGCTTGGTCGAGCGCCTGGCTTAAGCTTACGAACGGTTGCTTCCTGCGGATAACCGCAACCTCATGCGCAAGCGTGATGCGCTCGTCGTGTGACCACACAATCTTAGGCTTCCGTCCCTTGATACCTTCAGGAACTTCTCGAACGACCGGTGTAGTCAGTTCGACGCTAGGTGTAGGTTGAAGCGGCCCTACGAACTCGGGCACGTCCGGTTGCTTTAACCGATACTTGTAAGCCCGCTGACCACCTGACTTATCGACTTCTAATGTGTGGTTATTAACCAGCATCTGAATTCGATTAGCCACCATCTTCTTATCATACGTAGAGCAGACATCCATTATATCAGCAGACTTTGCCCAGAGGTTAGCGGTGTTATTGAACATGTCAATGATCAGTTTACCTACCTGCGAACGGGCTTCCGTCTGCGACTCGCTTACTACCATGCGAGCGTGTTGTATCTCTATGTTGTTCATTGCTGTCTCCTAGTTCAAACGGGTTATCTTGGCAAACTTACCTTGTTCCATGCTCCAGAAGTTGCCGTTTATCATGGAGCCGGCGTCGTTCTTAGCGAACGCTGCGGGTGCTAACGCTTGCTGATCTTCCAGCCCTTCCAGAACCAACTGCACTTCGCTGACGAAGGTGTCAGTACGTTCGCATATCAGCTTGGGGACGTTGCGGTGTATCTGGTATATGCGAGCCGTTTTATATAACGAGTCACCCTTCTTGGTTTCGTAGTAGGTATAGACGAAGTGTTTCATTGATCATTGCTCCTAAAAAGTAAAAACCCCGGCAAACATCACCGGGGCTTATGGGACGCTGTTAAGCGTTAAGATTGCTGGCCTTGCTTGGCAAGCTCGTCGAACTTTTCCGCAATCACACCTTGCAGACCATCGTAGCAGCCGTCGACATACTCGGCGGTTTGGATGCCTTGGTCAGCTTGGCCGCCAGCGACGTCGATTTCGCGGAACAGGATTGCAGCCAGTGCAAGCTGGGCGATGCCGGCTTCCATTATCTGGTTTGCAAAGAACATGCGTGCATCCTGTCCTTGCGCCGGTTGGGCCGCTTGTTGTGTCGCTTGGGTTTGCGCTGGCGCGGTTTGAGCTTGTTGCGCAACGGCTGCGCCACCCTGCTCCCCGCCAAGGGTTTCAGCGAGGTCGCCGTTGCTTTGCTCATTCCCGTTCTGACCGCCGGTGTTCGTAACGTTACCGATGCGACCGTCGGTGGCCGGGTCAGTAACTCGACCACGACCATCGCTACCCTGATTGGTTTGCTTGGCCTGAGTGGGCTGTGCTGCGCCCTGGCGGGTTTGATTTGAACGACCGCGAGTGCCTGTTGTTGCCATGATATTGCTCCTATAAAGATGCGATGAAGTTACCGCATACACAATAAGCCCGCGTGTAAGGCGAGCTATTGTGTTTCGTCCGAGAACCACTCGGACTCATCAGTGCGGATTACGCTGCGGGTGCAGGCTGTTCTGCTGCCGATTGTTCGGTAGCGGCTGCTGGCGCTTCTTGCCCTTCCGGGAGTTCGAAGTTACCAGCGGGGCCGAACCCGACCGTCCACACCGGCGCAGGCTGTTGAGCTTGCACTGGCGTTGGCAGAGCGACGCGACCGCGAACACCGTGATATGCACGCCACCGAGCGTACTGCGTTTTGATGGTGTGGTCATTCATACCGCGGATACGGCTGTCTGCTTTGATCTCCGCAATGGTTGCCGGCGTCGTTCCCGGATGCGACTTGCTGATCTCGTCCGCAACATCCCAGACCGTACCGGTCAGCGTACCAGACGCGGGGCGGGTGATGTTGTTGCGGGTCAGCTTAGCTGGCCGCGGAGGTTGTGGGGCCTGGCCTTGCAGCAGTTGGGTGACTGCGTTCGGGTCGGAGATGCCCAGTTCCTTAGCGACGTTGGCGGCTGCTTCTTCCATTTTTTGCTTGAACTCGGCAGCGACCTGTTCCGGAGTGCGATGCAGCGGGTCGGCACCATCGGGTACCACTGGAGCGGCGAGATGCTGCGCGACGAAGGCGTGCGCTTGGTCCGGCTGGATTGCGCGGCGTTCTTCGCGTTCGCGCCGTTCCTGGGCGATAACTTCTGGCGGCAGGTCGGATGCGGCCTGGTCGTTGGTGTTCGTGGTGTCTTGGGCACCTTGCAGCTTGAGCTCGTCTGCGTGCTGCTTGTCTTCAGCAGACATAACCTTGGATGCGATGGGCTTAGCAGCGACGGATTTACGACCTTTTGGTGCGACGTGGGATTGAACGTTTGCCATGATATTGCTCCTATGATGAACTGCGGTTGGTGCTGGAAGGTTCCAGCTGGCTTAACTATATAACAATTTTGCGGTAGCGGTTGGCGTTTAAACAAACTTTCGCTAGCTTGCTGATAGGCCACCTTTACTGCTGACGTAGACCTTAAGTGTCTGGGTCTACGTTTCGGATCATTAATCCTCATCAGAGCAGTTCTATGAATGAAACTCGTACTCGGCTTTCGGGGCACGCTGAATGCATCCCATAGTCAGGCGGAAGTCTGTGTGATAGCGGATGTTAATGATCCACTCCAGCCACCCTGGATGCTTGTAAGCAGGCGCATCTGCGGGGACGCGCTCTTGCGGGTAGATGTCTATAAGCTTCGCGCATTTGACGTGCTGCGCTACGCGAGCTAAGACAGCTTCCAGCATCTGCTGATCCAGTTCCCAACCGAGAACGTTGTGAATGTTAATCTGGCAGGTTTTATCTTGACTCATGGCATTGCTCCTAAGTTGGGTTGAACTAGCTGCTAAACGCACGCTTATATTAGCAGCGTTTAACAGCTTTGGGCGTTTTACTTTGGGACGTACAAAAGTTCGACAGTGTACGCAGTTAGAGGCCGGTTCGGCAGACCGTCGAGCCTGGTCGGATGCGTATTGCTCACGGCGCGGTATGCGTCCATCGCTACGACCATATTGTCGTACTTCAGGGCTTCATCCGGGTTCTCGGTAAAGGTGATGGTACCCATACCGTCGTTCCCGTCTGGATCGTAGCTGGCCACATACATCCCGCGTTCGGGACACGGTGAGCCAATTGCCGCACCTACAATCTTAATTACAGTTGACATGTTGTTGCTCCTAAGGTTGCTTGGCGTTGTGCCATTCCACCCCGCGAAGGAAACCTTCATACAGGGTATTGATGCGAGTCGCTGGTACATTGTGTGAGCCCGCATAAGCGTGAACGTACATCCTACCGTTCCAGACATAACGGGTCATGTCGATGTGGCACATGCGCTCAAATGCTTCACGCAATTTCTCGTTCACATGTTCTCCTTTCTTAATTCATCGTAAGCGAGGTCGAGAATGCTTTGTGCCTTATCAATAGACCGCGCCATACGCCTAACAATTTCCTTATTGCGATCAGCCATTTCCTTGTCTGCTTGCAACAAGGCTATACCCGACGTAATAACGTTCATCTGCGTGCGGATGTCGTGGTTCATTTTATTAAACTTCTCGAATGCTTCTGGTGACATCATTTATCCTCCAGGGTTACTCCAAAGCGGAGTCCATAGCCTGCTGACCTGTATGTGGTCACCAAGCTATGAAATTGCTTTAGCTATTGTCTGCGGGTTTCCGTGCACGCAAGATTGTCAATTGCGATTCGCAATAGGCAATATAATCAGCATGCGGCGCTTTGGGTTTAAGGTTGAACTCTTTAGCCAAACGCGGCCGCAATGCACCACCGCTTGACTTAAGACCGACTTGTTCGAGCTTGAGTTGTTGCTTAATTGACGCGAACCGGAAATAGGAAACAGCATCCGGCGTATCCGCGATAAATGCTTTCTCTTGTTGGCTGCTCATTGCGGGTTCTCCTTTTTGACAAGAACATCGGTAAGTACTTCGGACAACATCTTGTGAAGCGCTTGCGCCTTAAGCGCTTCGAACAGTGTGTGGCAGACAAACATGACCTCCGCTTTGTTGAGATCATATTTGTCGACCAACATGTTGTTCACTTCGCGAACGATGTTGCCAAGTTCGTCGTCAGACTTCTCGAACAGTTTAGCCAGCTTACCGTTTTCATCCCGCGTGCGGTTAGGGTCGCGTGGCTCTTTTGCTTTTAATGTATCGGACACGTTCTTGCTCCTAAGTTAGTGGTTGTATTGAATTAATGCAGAGTTGGCCGGTCAGCTAGCACTTCCGTCAGTGCGTCGTGCCGCGCTTCTTGTTGGGTCATTTCTGCATTGTACTCCTCGTGCGTATCGGCTAAGAACCCTTCGCTGGTGTAGTTGACACCGAGTTCATCCGTTGGGATGTTCTGGAAACAACCGAACAGCGGGGAGTTCGTAAAAAGCTGACCGTTAGGCCCTGGCTTTGCTGCCCAATACGGTTCCCAGAAATTGTCCGGGTTGTCGTCGAACTTGTCCTCGTTAAACAAGATCAACAAACCGCGATCCAGAGCAGCTTTTGCCCAGGCCATTTGGTCTGTGTAGCGATGGATTGCCATTTTGTTGTGCTCCTAAAAATGGGCTGACCATACAGCGCCAGCCCGTGGTTGATACTTAGCAATTCACATAGTGTACCGGGCTGCGCACTACCAGATCCTCTGGCAGCTTAATGCCAACCAGCGGCAGATAGGCACGCGGCTTACGACCGAAGAAGTCAACCCTGCGGTGCGGTTCGAACTCCGCGGTTGCGATTTCATCCACTCGGCGCACCTCGACGATGGTACCGTCGCTGTCCCGTCCGATAATGTAATCGGGCAGTCCTTTCTTGACGCGCTTGTCCCGGCTGAACGGGTTAGCGACCCATGATTGCTGAACGCGCCCTGTTTGGTACACGTTAACAATGATGCAGCGCTGGCTAAGTAAATCACTTAATAGCTTAGGCATAATAAATACTCCGGTTACGGGCAAAGCGCCCGCGATAACCACACTGGTGAGTTGTGGATTGTGTGGTTATCACTGGTGCTTTAGGTCAGATTTGACCTTTGTATTCTACTTCCCAAATTTCTGCCATGCGAGTTGCTACTTGGTAACAGAAATCTTGCTCGCTGAAACCGTAGATAGTGTCGTGCGGATTATTGCGCAAACTAGACAGGTATCCTGCGTAGAAGTCGACGTCGCTGAAGCTATTCTTAGCAGCGTCCTGTTCTTGGGTAATGCGCTTGACAATAAAGAACTTCAGATATTGCTGCGCGTTGTGTTCGACTTCAACCAGATGGCTTAATTGGCGCTGCACTTGCTCGGAGACAGCGCTGGCAAACTGCATACCATCGCCGCTCATAAGCTCATTGTGCACCCATGTTTCGTGATACTGGCTGGTTGGTCCGATGTGTTCTGGGTTGCCTTTGCATTCCGCCCATTGTTTGGCAGACAACCATTCCGCGGTTGCTTCGACCATGCGCTCGTAAGCAGCTTCGACCGGGTCCATGTCTTCAGTTCGTTTGGAATCGTCCACTTGGCAGTACCCTGGAATGAATTGGGCTGCTGTTTCTACCATAGCAGCCATGACAGCTTTGTCTTCCTTAGTTGGGATTGGAGATACTTTGAAAGGACGCTTTTTGTTGTCAGACATGATATTGCTCCTGAGGTGAAATGCATCTGTTGGATGCGGTTGGGTAAATGCGTATTGTACTGCTAAACGTGCGTTTATGGTGCACATTTAAACGCGTTTTAAGCGCTTAAATGCATTTTTGCGGGGAGGGTATAGGGTACCCGCTAAAAACGCAGGCAACATGCGTTGCCCACGGTTTAAACGGTATTAATAGCGCGTGCCCCGGTACCAATCCGGGTAACACACAAATTCCCCTGCATCATTGCGCCCTGTCTCGCGGATGCGGTCAGCTTCGTTCTCCGCACGCAGACGTTCTGCTGCACGCTTGTCGTTGCTACGAATCTTCCCTGACCCTTCGCAGGTGTAGCAGGTCTTATCGTACCCGCCGTTGAAATACATTTCGCGGGACTCCTCGTCGTCAAAGGCTTCGTAGAATTCAGACTGCGTGTAGCTGCCCAGATGCCTGCAGTGGTGCCCGTCCCCTGAACAGGTTGGGCAGATAACCCAACCGCCGCGCACTTCAGACTCTGCGGGTGAGAACTCACCACAATCGCACCCTGCCTCGGTTTCGTGGCAGTTAATGCAGATCGTTGAGGCAGATTTGGGTGCGGAGAAGCTTTCGCACTCGCAGTAGACTTCAGGTTCGCGGCAGACTGTGCATTTTGGCAGGGAATCTGGATCAATTTGATTGTAGCGCATGGTAAGGCTCCTAAAGTGAAATGATGCAGAACGCATCCAAATGCCCGCTGTTGCCAGTGAGCATTTAGGGTGTTCTAGTTCATGTTTTTGAGATACAGCACAAAGTCGACCTGAAACTTAAACAAGCCGATCATTTCCGCAGGGCTGTACCCTTCAGAATCTTCCATGTCCATGTATTCCAACAAGGCTTGCTTAACCTTATCTGCTGGCATTGCTTCTATCTCAGATAAGAATTCCTTATCGGTCATGGGTACGAATTCAGGAACGAACTTGTGTTCCTCGACCATTTCGTCACTGCGATCTTCTAGCCAGTGTGCAAACTCACAGGCCCAACCTTCTAATTCTTCTTCGGGCACCATAATTTGCAGCGAATTACCAAATTGCTCGAACTGCCCATCATCCATGCGGTTGTCGAGAAACAGTTCAGCTTGCTTAGAGCCTTGAACAAACAGGAAATCGCTGAGGTTGCGTAGTGTGGTCATTTATTGCTCCTAAAATGGGTGATGGTGCAAAGTGCACCCACTAGCCTACTCAGGGAGAAGGCTAGGAGGTTACTTTACGTTGTTAAATGATGCCGTAAGTGATGCTGTGGGCGTGACCGTCCTCGAAAGCTTCCAGGGTGCGATCGCGGGAACGGTATTGGATATCGTTTGCTACGGATGGGCGTTCCAGACTGAAGTAGCATGGCCCGTCTGCCCAGTTGAGTGTGTGGTCGATGTGGGCTTGCACAGCTTCCTTAGTTGCATCGACGATGCGAACCTTCCCTGCGTACTGCACACCATCGCAATCCATACCGGATTCGAGAACGGCGATTTTGCCATCCTCAGCGAGTGCGGTAAGGTCGCGCAGAAATTGGATCCGCTGCTGGCGTGCTTCCCGGGCTGACCACAATGCGTGATCGTGGACTTGGCGGTGCGCCTTGAGGATATAAGAATCCAGAAAGCGGTAGTCCTCCGGAACCACTGCGTTGCGAATCATTGGGGAGGTGGCTTTCCAGTACAGCGAAGGTGTGATGGATTTCATGGTAAGGCTCCTAAAAGGGTTACGCTGCGGATTGTAGATTGCAGCCACTAACCTGCTCGTAATGAAAGGGGGTGAACAGGTTAGTAGATGTATCTAAGTTAGTTACTCGTCTTTTGGAGTTAAATGCTCCAGGTAAATGGGCACCATGTATTCCTGAAGCATTAGGCGCAGCTTTTGCTCTGCGACTTGGAGGGCTTCAGACAGGGTGTCGAAGGAAAGTACCTGATGCAGTTCACCGACTAGGGTGCTGACTTTGTATGTTGTAGTGTCGTCTGTGAGATTAAACTCGGTCAGGCTTACCAAGAGGTTAGATGCTGCATTGTTGTACTGGAAGTACAGATGGTTGGTTGTTTTCAAGTCAAGCTCCTAAGAAGGTGATGCGGTGGTGGTGCAACTGGTATTGTACTGCATAATGTGCGTGCAGTATATGCTTGCAGTTGGGTAAGTGATATGCCTTACTCCAATACAACCGTGATACCTGCTTGTTCGAGAACGTTGCGCAGGAGGTTGGTGACTGCTGGAGCATAAAATTGCCGGTTGGCTTCCACGACAGATATGTGGTTAGTTTCCCATTCCTCTGCTGCAACAGGATACGCAGACAAGCTAATTGCATCCTCGTCAGTGAAAAGGTAGACGGTAGGCTTAGCCGGGGTCTGGTCTGTACGACGACCGGTTGGGAAAGGCCAGGAAGTAGGTTTGTCGGACATTTGGGTTCCTTATGCTTGTGGTAAGTTGAAAAGCTCGATGTCGGTGTAGTTACCATCGGCATCTTTGAGTGCAAGAGTAAGCTTTGCCTGGTCTTGTTGAATTGCGTATTCGTACAAGCGAAGCGCATTGCGGATCACCTCTGTGTACGAAGTAGCTTCGCTCGCTTGCTTAATCCATTCCAAGCGCCGATAGCTATTTTCTGGTATCTTGAGCTTGAACTCGCGTGTTGGTTCTTTTTTAAGCATGATATTGCTCCTATGGTGTAGATGCAAAGCGCATCGTATAGCCTATGTTTTGGGATAGGCTATGGGCTGAGCTTTGGAGGGTTAAGATTCGTGCGGGTCGGCGGGGATTGGATAATCAGCGACCAGTTGTATTTGCCGTTTAATTCGTGCTAGGGCTAATTCCTTATCGCTGATGCTGGAACCGTATGTGGCGAATAGGTTGTTGTCCAATGTGCCGTTACCACGCATATCGAACAGACGCGCCCAAGCACGCGGGCCGAAGAAGCGATTTAACCACACGTAGTGGCCGGGAGCGTCTAGTTCGTATTGCGTGAGGTTGGCGGGTTCGACCGGGTACCATTGCCCTTCACCTTTCCATTCCTTAAGTGCGAAACCCAAGTCTTGGAAATGCGGGACTAGGGTAAGTTCGCCAAAGGCGCAGTAGTGAGCGCCGCATGGGTTGCGTTCGGTTGGCTGAACTGAGCCAGGTTGCATGTAATGGCGCAGATTGAGTTCTTCCTCGGGAACCAGTGCGATGGCTTTGTAAGCCTTGTGCAGGTTGTCCAGGATGAAAGGTGTGTGGTAATAGTTGTCGTCGGTGATTGTTGGCATTGTAGGCATGGTTAAGGCTCCTGAGTTGGTGAGGATGCAAAGCGCATCTGGTTACTCCCTTAGTAGGAAGTAACGGGCTGAGCTTTATACGAAATAATGCACTGCGGGGAATAGGCAATGCATTATGGGCGGGGCTTTATGGATGGTTATTGGAAACTGCCGAGCAATTGTTGAGCTAAGGCCATGTTTAAGATTTCTATACAATCGGCAATGTCGTAGAGTTGCGATTCAACGCCGGTTTCGAGATTGAGGACACGGAACAGCGGGTTCGCAAAGCAAGGTGCCATATAGGAGGCTATGGTGTCGACGATGCAATAATGCTGCTTGCGGTACATAACGCGGCGACCGCCGATGATTGTATCTTCGTTGGGTGTTTGGGCTGGCATGTTAAGGCTCCTCCATTGTTGGTACGGAAGCAGACGCAGCAACTGCATCTGCACGCTTAATAAACTTTTTCATATCCAGCCAAGAGTAGGTATAAACTGGCGGATATATTTGCTGCTTGTGATAACGGTTGGCATATCGCATCGCTCCAGCTTGCGTCAGGAATGCATAAAGCTTTCCCTTAACTTCCACACAGTAGAGCGGACGTCCCTTTTGAGCACAGGTCCGAGGCACAATTTGCTTCATATTGCTCGGCCAGATAAATGGAGGCTTTGCCATGGTTATTGGTTTTGGAGCTGAGCAAGGTAGTTCATCCGCCAATTGCATGTTTGGGCGACGTAGTCTTGCAACTGGACGAGATCATGCTGTTCCTTAAGCACCCAAGAATCCCATGTGAGGCCGAAAGGCTTAATGGACTCGAGAAACATCGGGTGCGGTACGGAATGCATAAACTTCAGCGCTTGTTGCTTAGCAGCTTCGACCTGCTCGTCCCGATGACGGTTGGTGTAGGCAATTTCATCCCGAATCTTGTCGAAATGGGTGGCCACACCGTCTTGGGTTATGAGTTCTTGGAAATCGGTGTATTGATTTTGATCCAAGCGCTGTATGAGATCGAGAGTTCCTTGCGCGAACGTTTTGGGCATCTCAGGCGGTAGGCCTTTAACCGGTGGCTCACCAATTTTGCGATTGGCGTTAGCGACCTGGGCTTTTGTGACTGTGCGCCGTGAATGCTGATACGTTTTGTCGTAATCGATAAGCGCAGGGATGTCAAGGATACTACGCTGCCAAGGTAAATCTTGGATAGGTAGCGGTTGCTCGAGATATGTGCAGTATTCGATGAGCCGTTCGCGTTGGAAGTCGTCCAGGACGTAGTTGGTTACGATGTCCATAATGTTCTGGTCGCTTAAATGTGCGAAGGACAGCAGTTGAGAAACTACGATACCATCGTCGCCCTTGAACATAAAGGCGAGATCCACATAATTGGAAGGCTTCGCAATATTCCAACTGTTGTCTACCGGGTTGAAGCATCGATACACATAACGTTGTCCATACGCAGACTTACTTTCGATCCAACTAAGCATAGTTGTGAACCGACCAAACACGTAAGGGAAGCGTTCATTACTGTACGCGTTACTTTCAGAATCGTAATTTAATAGTTGTAGCATGGATGTGACTCCGGTTGGTTGTGCTGCGTTGAAAACTTAATTGTACAGGTAGATTAGTTGGATATGCTAGTGGGTTATATGTAGGCCGGGTACTTAATTTGTGGTCGGGAGGGTAATATAATAGTGAAGCGCTGCGTTAGCAAACTAAGCCGCACATACAATATAAAAAATACTTTTTTACCCTACGGCCCCACCTCCCTACCCTAAAATTGAACAAACCCATTACTAATCATACTAAACCTGTATATTCACTACTATTTTACCTATATAAACACCCTTTTTATCATCATTAGCATGCTAGTACAGTTTTAAACAGCATCTGCACTCCTGATAGAGATTTTTATATACCAAGGGTGGGTACCCAAAATCCTGAGCAGGTAAAATTAGTACTATCGCGGCATAGTTTCTGCCGAGAATTAGTGACCAACCCTACCTACCCTAAAAATGCAGTCAACTAAGGGGTCTGTCACACCCCTTAAGTAATGCATTCAACTCTTTTTATAGCCTCCCTGCCCAAATAATAGTGATAAAACACACTATGGCGAGCAAGAGAGCGATATGCATGATTATCCAACCTTCCTTATGTCGTCCAGCCAGGATTCCATAGCATTACGGAACACAAGCAAGTCAAATAATATGGCTTCGTGACCCTGAACCAGCGTCCCTGCTCCAGAAAAATTGACAGCAGTCACGTCCACATGGTGACGAAACGCGGGATTGTCCAGAATACGGTACAAATGCTCCGCATATTGTTCAGCGCGGTCCAGATCGGCTTCGAAACTAGCACTGTCGTAAACAGCCGACTCGTTGGATTGTGTGGTCATCTTAATCTCCTTAACGGTTTAAACGGGTTTTAAGCGCTTTAAATGCAAAGCTAGGGTTAGGTACCAGCTACCCGTTAAAAACAGCGTAGCGGTACCGCAAAACGCGTGCTATGGGGTTGATTTAATGCGCTTTAAAACCCTTAATACCGGGCGAAAGTACCCGACACTAACCGCACCATTCGAGATAGTGTGGTTAGTAGCTGATCCTTTCTTAACCGCCCATGCGATTATTACGGGCGTCTTCTTCGTACTCGGCAGCTTGCCATGAGTCGTACGCTTCCTTAGTCTGGAACAGGTAGCCAACCCAATCGTGATCGTCGTCACTTTGTGGGTCAGGGCGCCATTCGCAACGCCACACCCCTACCACATCGCATTCTGAACGGCGCCAGTTGGTCTTGGGGTCGATTGCGAAGCATGGGTCCCACATATCGTCGCTAGATGGACCATTCTCGACATCTGCATACATGAAGGTTTCAAACCCTGCCGCAATCACGGCGGCTTTCCAAGTCTTGAAATCGTGATAGGTGCTTGTAACAATCATTGAGCTGAGGGGCATCATAATTACTCCTTAATGTAAGAACCGACGATTGCGCAGCCCGGATGTGCATTGCGAGCAGCTTCTTCAGCATCCGCTTGCAGACCGAAGTAACCATACTCGAATTGCCCATCGCCAGCGCGTTCGACGAGGACTGCCCATTCGCGATGCGGCTCCTCATACGGGCGAACGTTAACCGATTCGGTCACGTTATTCAGGTAGGACAGATAGTGCAAATCGCCTTCCTTAATGCCGCGCTGGATCGCATGCCCAAACAGCTCTTCGCTGACATGGTTGCCAACCGTTATTTCAACTACGAAAGTCTTACTTGCCATGATGTATTTCTCCTTAGTTGTGCTTCGAGAGTGAAGCCAATAGCCAACTCGTTGGAGAAGGCTATTAAATTACTCTCTTATTTACACTTGTGCTGGAACAGACGCCCTGCGGACATTTCCCTAGAGCATCCAGGGCAGATTGCACGGACACGGTGGAATTCCTTACGCTCGCGTGCATCTTCGAGACTGCGAACGTAAATGAATACGCCTTGCACCATGCGCATCGGTAGACCGCCAGCAGGCCATTTAGCCTTAGGATCCAGACCCATAAGAATTTTCATTCCTGAGTCGTGAACGTTGCGCTTATGTTCTGGCCAGCGAGGGTCAATGATTTTATACATGTGCGGACTCCTTATTTGTGAGTGTGGTTAATGAAGGTGCTTATCGCTAGGCACGTCAGGAATAAAGCCCATCATCTTCTGGAGCTTGGTGTTAAATTCCAGCGCCAGCTGACGATATTGCTCGGGCGTGACTTCCATCTTAGCGCAGATTTCAGAATTGTCGCACTCGTCACAGAGTGCAATATGTTCCGTTTCGTTACCAATAGCGTCCATCACCATCGCGAACACAACCGCAGGATTTTCAGCCTGGAGAATCATGTTCGCGATGCCGGTAAACGCCTCGGCAATAAACTGCGCCACCCTTAGTTCTTCCTGCGACAGAGGTTGCTTTTCGTCGTTCATGCTTGTGGCTCCTTATCCTGAGCAACTGCTTGAGTCATGAAGTTACGAATTGCTTCCGTGGTCGTGACACCCCGACGAATACAGAGCGCGTTAAATTCGTCACGAAGCTTAAGCGGGACCCGAATCGTTACCGGGCCCATATCCTCCTTGGGAGGCTTAGGTGCGAATACGTCAAACATGATAGTTACCTTTTGGAAAACCGGACAAGGCGTCCGCATAAGGGCCACGAAGACCCTTAAACTGAAACCTTATTCTTCTGGATCATCTCCAGAATCTTCATCTTCCCCTTGCAGCTCGCGAATCCAGCAAGCCTTAGCTTCAATCCCATAACTTTCGAGAACGAAGGCCGGATCCATATTTAAGGTCTGGACCATGTGCTGCATATCGTGAACTTCAGACTCCGCATCGTCAATATTCGTGAAATCGGTAATTTGAGTCATTTCTTGCGCGAGGGAGATATTGGACATTTCGAGACTCCTTAATTAGTGTGGTTAACGGGCAAGCCGCCCGACTAAGGACTCCCGAGGGAATCCTTAAGCTGAAGGCTTAATTACGGTCGTCGTGAGCACATGTGAAATCCAGACCCTGCCAGGGTGTCCCAGATGCGCTGTGCGTCGTACAGATTGTGTAGAACCGCGTGCTCGTAGCGATGATCGCTATTCCTGAACCAAATTGTGAACATGGTAAGCTCCTAAAATCGAGAATTGATTAGTTAGTCAGGATTATGCTTCGACCTCGGCGGTAAGTTCACCGAAGTAAAGCGCTCCATGGACAATCGCCGCAAGAATGTGGTAGGCAATCACAGCCCACACAATGCCGCGATAAATCAACCCATAGTTGCCCAGTTCCATTATTGCCACTTGGTCAAAGGCCGCGAGCAGGAATGCGGTCAGGGTCGCGAACGTAAACTTGGTGAGGGACTTGATCATGGTATTTCTCCTAGTGAATGGATTGTTTGGTACTGCGGGTACTTCTTGGAGGCCACTAACCGTTATAGTGAGTGACCTCTAAGAAATACCCAGGCCTTGCGGCCTGGATACTTGCTGCTAGTTAAGCCTTGCCTTGCTTAGCCAGCTGGAACTGCGTGGAAACAGTGGCCGGGTTGATATAGTTGCTACCCGAGAAATGTTCCTTTACTTCCTTGCGGGTCATGGTCGGGTTTGCGTGCACGAACTCACGAACCCGCTTGCATGCGCCAGCGTTATTGCTTGGGGCGTTCTTTTGCTCCCCTGCCACTGCACGAACCGACATGGTATTGGGCACTGGCAATCCGTGCTGCGCAGCCAGGGCTTGCACTGCGGCCATGTATGCTGCTTGCTTGGCGTGCAATGTTGCCCCTTGGGACTGTTGCTTCAGCTCAGCGTTGCGACGTGCACGCAGCGTATTCCCAATCGCAGCGACGCGATTTGCGCGGCGAACATAGTGCTCAGCGGAAAATTTCGCTGGTGCCACGACCTCTTCAACTACCGGGGTCGTCAGTTCTTGCTGCATTGGAACAGTGTGCTGCTCAGCCACAACAGTGTGCTGCTCTGCAACATCGTGCTGTTGGGCCACTTGCTGGGCGACAACTGCATTGTTGTTGCGGGAAGCTTTGGATTGTGCGGATGCTTTCATGGTATTTCTCCTAAGTAAGTGTTGGTCATTGGCAACATGCTGCACTATTGCAACATGCTCCCAAATGCCGCCTGTCACGCGGACACTTGCTGGCCTACCTGCTACTAACGCCCGTGCTATAGGGCAACAGTTTACGGTCAGTAAGGTTTCCATGCGCCAAGAGAGTTATCTTGTCCTACCCTTTGTTCCCACTAGGCCAATAAAGGCTATAGCTTCCCGGGGGCAAGTCGTAACGCATGTTGCACTGTAGTAACAGCGCGAGCTAGATTTTTAAAGAACATCCCCCTCGCCCGGGTGCGATGTGCACCTGGACCGTACCACAGGACCGCGCGCGGGCAGCGCGACCCCCTACCACCTACCCCCTTGCTTGTTGTTTACCAATGACTAAAGTATAGCACGTACTGCGCACCTTGCCAGCCCCTTTTGCATGTTTTTATATTGTATGTTCCTATCAGCCTGATAGAGATTATATCTTGCATCTAGTCAACGTTGCCTGGTGGCATTGTTGCCTGGTCGCCACTGTTGCCTGGGTGCACTGTTTCTGTTCTGCAACGTTGCCTGGTCGCAACCATTTCCGTAAGTAAACTTCCCGCAGTGCAACACAATGGGGTCCGGGCCATCTATACTAGGTAAGGATACCGACCTCCCCATCTGGCTTCTCCAACGCCAATACCGCAACACTAAACCCCCAC
>Ga0207664_10000082_pt1 | contig 95257 bp, 77 predicted proteins | sample LARL83metaG_FD_184349 | JGI IMG/M metagenome (GOLD analysis project Ga0207664, IMG submission 184349) | Corn, switchgrass and miscanthus rhizosphere microbial communities from Kellogg Biological Station, Michigan, USA - LAR L8-3 metaG... | ecosystem: Host-associated > Plants > Roots >...
AGCTGTAGGTTGTTGAGGCGGCCAGACCTGTGTCGGTGAAGCTGGTGGCAACAGCGGCAGTGGTGGTCACTGCAGCGCCTGCCGTGGGTGATGCCGGCGCCACCGAACCGACAGCCCTGCGGATCACCACACCGGCGAAGTCGGCGTCCGATGGGTTGACCCACGACAACGCCACGCTCGAGGTTGTCGGAGTTGCCGTCACCCCACTCACCGAACCTGGCGGGGTTGCATCACCCGTGTCTCCGTGCGCGGTGTAGTAGCCGGCGAGGTCGGCGATGAGTTGGACGGTGCCGGGGGCGTCGTTGAACAGGGCGATCTTGCCGTCGGCGCCGACGGGGACGATGACCTCGTTGTCGATGGTCTGACCGGCGGCGAAGTTGATGGTGCTGGCGTGTGGGCGGGGCGTGCGGTCGGCCCAGGCGGTGATGTCGCCGGACCGGGTTGCCGACAGTGCGATGAGGTTGATCGCGACTGCCGACACCCCGGAGGCGGGAACGCCGTGGGCTCCGGTGACCGAGACGCTGATAGTGCCGCCGGCCGGCAGCGGCCGGGCCGGCGCGCCGAGCCCAGACCGGGTGTCTAGGACACGGGCTGGCGTCACCGCGCCAAATCCACCCGCCGCCGGAGCTCCGCCGGTGTAGTAGCCGGCGAGGTCGGCGATGAGTTGGACGGTGCCGGGGGCGTCGTTGAACAGGGCGATCTTGCCGTCGGCGCCGACGGGGACGATGACCTCGTTGTCGATGGTCTGACCGGCGGCGAAGTTGATGGTGCTGGCGTGTGGGCGGGGCGTGCGGTCGGCCCAGGCGGTGATGTCGCCGGACCGGGTTGCCGACAGTGCGATGAGGTTGATCGCGACTGCCGACACCCCGGAGGCGGGAACGCCGTGGGCTCCGGTGACCGAGACGCTGATAGTGCCGCCGGCCGGCAGCGGCCGGGCCGGCGCGCCGAGCCCAGACCGGGTGTCTAGGACACGGGCTGGCGTCACCGCGCCAAATCCACCCGCCGCCGGACCTTCGCTGGCTGAGCTGGTGGTGGCAGACCTTGGCGTGGCCGCAGAGCTGCCTGGGCTGAAGGCTAAGACACTGGTCGACAGAAGGCCAGCCGACACAACAACAGCAACCAAGCGACGCACAGCTTCGACCCCCGAACAGAAATTTACGAGAGCTTGACAGTGCGATGAACGTTCCGCAAGGCCCTATCACCGTTTAAGGGTCTTCGCTCCCAGTCGAACTGCCCCTTTGGGTGGGCTGGGCAGCCCAATTCCGGCCTGGCGGTCGAATTCCACAGCCGGGGTGAGGCTATCGTGCCCTGGTCACTGAAGATCGACTTGGCTTCGGCCATCGCGGGAGTGACTTGCTCTGTTCCGAGCCGGAGATGACTTCGCCAGGCGACGAGAAGTCGACGCTCGTGTGGCGGCGAGTATTCACGACGTCCGTAAGCTTGGCCGAGAAGGAATGGCTGCTCCACTTGGCTATGCATATGCCCAGACGAAGCAGCGGTCAGCCGGCAGGCACCGGCTCACCCTGCGGAACCCTCGGCCGGCAAAGGCCAAGCTGCGCCTGGTCAGGCCCGACCTGGGGCGCGCGGCCAGAGTCGCCCTGTTGACGGACCTCGCTAGTGTCGACGGCAGGCTCAGTCGGCGCGGGTCAGGATCTCGGCACCGTCCTCGGTGACGTGCACGGTGTGCTCCCATTGCGCCACCCAGGACTTGTCCTTGGTGACCACGGTCCAGCCGTCGGCCCACATGTCCCACTGGTAGCCGCCGAGGCTGAGCATCGGCTCCACCGTGAAGGTCATCCCGGGCTCGATCACCGTCACGGCCCGCGGCTCGTCGTAGTGGAAGATCGTTGGCTTGGTGTGGAACGACTGGCCCACCCCGTGCCCGGTGAAGTCCCGGATCACCCCGTAGCCGAACCGCTTCGCGTAGGACTCGATGACCCGTCCGATCACGTTGATCGGACGTCCCGGTCGGGCCGCCTTGATGCCGCGCAGCATCGCCTCGTGGGTGCGCTCGGAGAGCAGCCGCACCTCGTCGCTCGGCTCGCCGGCGAAGAAGGTCGCGCAGGTGTCGCCGTGCACCCCGTCCAGGTACGCCGTCACGTCGATCTTGACCACGTCGCCCTCGGCCAGCGGCCGGTCGTCCGGGATGCCGTGGCAGATCACCTCGTTCACGGAGGAGCACAGCGACTTGGGAAAGCCCTTGTAGCCCAGGGTGGACGGGTAGGCGCCGTGGTCGAGCAGGAACTCGTGGCCGATCCGGTCCAGCTCGTCGGTGGTGATGCCGGGCGCGACGTGCCGGCCGACCTCGTCCCGGGCCAGCGCCGCGATCCGGCCGGCGACCCGCATCCGCTCGACGGTCTCGGCGTCCTTCGGCTGCGGGTCCTCCAGGTCCCAGGCGGCACCGGTCGGCCGGCCCTGCCGGTCGGCGTACGGCGGCGGGGTGACCGTCGGCGCGCTGAGCATCGGTGAGACCTTGCCCGGCGTGACGAAGGTGGTCATACCTCGATCACCATCGGCATCAGCATCGGCCGGCGCCGGTAGGTCTTGTCCACCCAGCGGCCGACCGTCCGGCGGACGATGTGGGCCAGCGCGTCGGCGTCGCGCACCCCGTCAGCCACCGACTGCTCGACGGTCCGGATCAGCTCGACCCGGATCGGCTCCAGCGCCTCGGGGTCGTCGGTGAAGCCGCGGGCGGTGAGCTCCGGCCCGTACACCACCTTGCTGGCGTTCAGGTCGACCGCGACCAGGATCGACACGAAGCCCTCGTCACCGAGGATCTGCCGCTGCTTGATCACCTGGTCGCCAATGTCGCCGACCTGCAGGCCGTCCACGTAGACGTTGTCGATCTCGATCTTGCCGGCGATGCTGGCCTTGCCGTCGGCCAGGTCGACCACCACGCCGTTCTCGGCGAGCATGATCTTGTCGTCGGTCATTCCGGTGGTGCGGGCGATCGCGGCCAGCGCGCGGATGTGCCGCCATTCGCCGTGCACCGGCATCAGGTTCTTCGGCCGCACCGAGTTGAGCAGGTAGCGCAGCTCGCCGGCCGGCGCGTGCCCGGAGACATGCACCAGCGCGGTGGACTTGTGCACCACGGTGGCGCCCATCCGGGACAGCCCGTTGATCACGTTGAACACCGAGTTCTCGTTGCCCGGGATCAGCGAGGAGGCCAGCAGGATGGTGTCGTCGCTGACGATCCGGATCGTCGGGTGCTCCCGGTTGGCCATCCGGGACAGCGCCGACAGTGGCTCACCCTGCGAGCCGGTGCAGACCAGCAACACCCGGTTGGACGGCATCGCCTCGGCGTCGGCCAGGTCGATCAGCACCCCGTCCGGCACCTTCAGCAGCCCCAGGTCGCGGGCGATCTGCATGTTGCGGATCATCGACCGGCCGACCAGCGCCACGTGCCGCTCGCTGGCCACCGCCGCGTCCAGCACCTGCTGCACCCGGTGCACGTGGCTGGCGAAGCAGGCCACGATGATCCGGCCGGTCGCCCGGGTGATCACGTCGGCGACCACCTTGCCGACCTCGCGCTCGCTGGGGATGAAGCCCGGCACCTCGGCGTTGGTGGAGTCGGCCAGCAGCAGGTCGACCCCCTCGTCGCCCAGCTTGCAGAAGCCGGGCAGGTCGGTCAGCCGGCCGTCCAGCGGGGTCTGGTCCATCTTGAAGTCGCCGGTGTGCAGCAGGGTGCCGGCCGGGGTGCGCACCGCCACCGCGAGCGCGTCCGGAATGGAGTGGGTGACCGAGTAGAACTGCAGGTCCCAGTCGCCGACGGTGAGCCGGTCGCCTTCGCGGACGTAGCGCAGTTCCGGTCGCAGCCGGTGTTGCTCCAGCTTGGCGGCCACCAGCGACAGGGTCAGCCGGGAGCCGATCAGCGGGATGTCCGGCCGGGACCGCAGCAGGTACGGCAGCGCGCCGATGTGGTCCTCGTGGCCGTGAGTCAGCACGATCGCGTCGATCTCGGCCAGCCGGTCGGCGTAGGCCGACCAGTCCGGCAGCCCGAGGTCCACCCCGGGGGCGTTTGTCTTGCCGAGCAGCATGCCGCAGTCGACGATCAGCAACCGGGAGCCGTACTCCAGCATCGTCATGTTGCGGCCGACCTCGGAGATGCCGCCCAGCGCGACGATGCGCACCGTGTTCGCTGCCAGTGGCGGGGGAGCGCCCAACCCGCGCTCTGGCGTGGTCACGGTCGGGGTGCCTCCTGATCTTGCGCGGAACAGATCCAACCGGCGCGGCCGGTCGCGTCGAGTCTAGCTAGCACCGCGATGGTCTAGCCTGTGCGGCCATGGACCTGACGGCGCTGGACACCAGCCAGGCGAGCAATGTCGGCATCGGCGTGATCGTGGCGGTGATCGTGGTCGGGCTGCTGCTGGTGGTGCTGATCGGCAAGCTGATCGCCCGGGCGATCATCGTGCTGCTGATGGTGGTGCTGGCGGTGGTGGCCTACCAGCAGCGCAACCAGATCGCCGACTCGGCCCGCAAGTGTGACGCCACCTTCTTCGGGGTGCACGTCACCCCGCACAACCAGGCGGTGAAGCAGCGCTGCCTGGAGGTCACCAACCACAACCGCTGACTGGTTTCAGCCGGCTTCGCGCTCTGGTGGCGTCATCGCCCACCGGATGGTGCGGACCAGGCCGCTGCCGGCCAGCCGCACCACGGTGGTCTCGGCGACCGGCAGGTAGGGCAGCCGGAGCGGCCAGCGGGCCCACCGGGGCAGCGAGCCGACGGCGGCGGCGGCCAGCACGGCGTACGGCGCCCGGGCGGCCAGCGGCAACGGCGGTTGCAGCAGCAGGAACCGGGCGGCGTCCCGGGCCTCGGCGGTCCCCGTGAGCTCCGGCCGGTACGCCGCCAACTGGGTCTTGAGCTGAGCCTCGGTGGTCGGCGGGTCGAGCACCCCGAGCGCCGCCGCCACCCGGGCCAGGTCGGCGACGTAGCCGTCCCGGCCGGCGGCATCCAGCGGGGCGCTGCCGTACCGCTGGTAGGCGGCGAGGAAGCTGTCCGCCTCGGCCAGGTGCACCCACTTGAGCAGGTGCGGGTCGCTCGCCGCGTACCGGCGACCGTCCGACGCCACGCCCTGCACCCGGCGGTGGATGCCACGGATCCGGGCCACCATCGCCTCGGCGTCGGCGGCGGTGCCGAAGGTGGTCACCGCCAGGAAGTGGCTGGTGCGCTGCAGCCGCCCCCACGGGTCTCCCCGGAATCCGGAGTGGCCGGCCACCCCCGCCATCGCCAGCGGGTGCAGTGACTGCAGCAGCAGCGCCCGCAGGCCGCCGACGAACATCGCCGCGTCGCCGTGTACCTGCCGGATCGGCGCGTCCGGTGCGAACCAGCGCTCGCCGGCGGTGTAGTGGATCCGGTCCCGACGCTGCGGTCCCTCGGCGCCGGCCACCTTCTCGAACAGGGCGGCCCCCAGCCGCTCTCGAACCGTTGTCAGGCCCGGTACCGCCGCGGTCAGTTCCACACCTCGACGGTACGTCCTGCTATTGGTTGCCGGTCGGGACGTGCTTGCGGCTGCGCCACCAGTGCACCAGGGTCGGCAGGATCGAGAGGATCACCACGGTGACCAGGATCAGGTCGATCTTCGGGGCGATCGTGTTGCGGACGAAGTCGATGTGGCCGAGGCCGCGGCCGAGCAGCAGCATGCCGTCGGTCCAGATGATGCCGCCGATGACGGAGAACAGCAGGTAGAGGCCGAACCGCATCTTGCCGACGCCGGCCATCACGGTGGCCACCGTCCGGACCACCGGCACGAACCGGGCCAGCAGCACCGTGCTGGCGCCGAACCGGTCGAAGAAGCGCTGGGCGCGCACCACGTACTCCGGCCGGAACATCCGGGACCCGGGCCGGTCGAACACCCGCGGGCCGGCGGTGCGGCCGATCCAGTACCCCACCACGTTGCCGAGGATCGCCGCGATCGGCAGCAGCACCAGCAGCAGCCCGAGCGGCGGCAGGTGAACCGCCCGGTCGTGGATCGCGATCAGCAGGCCGGCCGAGAACAGCAGCGTGTCGCCTGGCAGGAAGAAGCCGACGAGCAGGCCGCACTCGGCGAAGATGATCAGCAGCAGGCCGGCCAGGCCGTAGCTGCCGAGCAGGTGGTCCGGTGAGATCGGGCTGGCGAGGACGGTTCCGGCCAGGGCAGCGGTCATGGCTGAAAGCTTACGGACGGCGCCGGCTCGCTGAGGACGTGTCATTCACAGACGTCTCCAAGCAGCCCCGCAGGTTGGGGAGAAGCCCGGCCGGCATGGTGGAGCCATGACCAGCTTGCTGAGCCAGGACGCCACGGCCACGCTGCCCACCCGCAGCTGGCACGACTGGAGCTGCCTGGTGCGGCTGGTGGTCACCGACCCGGCCGCGCTCACGCCGGCCACCGAGCAGCTGCGCGGGTTGATGCGGCGGGTGGACCTGGCCGCCAGCCGGTTCCGTCCGGAGTCCGAGCTGAGCCGGGTGAACGCCCGCGCCGGCCGTCCGGTGGCGGTCTCGCCGCTGCTGGTCCGGCTGGTGCGAGGGGCGCTGGCCGCCCGTGACGCGACCGGCGGCGCGGTCGACCCGCTGCTCGGCCGGCGGCTGGCCGAGCTCGGCTACGACCGGGATATCACCGAGCTGGTCCCGGTCGGCCCGCCGGGTGCGTACCGGCGTGTTGGGGAGTTGCGGCTCGACCCGGTGCGAGGGCTGCTCACCGTGCCGGCCGGCGCGGGCCTCGACCTGGGCGCCACCGCCAAGGCGCAGACCGCCGACTGGGCGGCCGCCGAGATCGCGGCCCGGTTCGGCTGCTCGGCGCTGGTGGAGCTCGGCGGTGACCTCGCGGTGGCCGGCGGCAAAGCGGACTGGCAGGTGCTGGTGGCCGAACGGGCCGGTGACGCCGGACAGCAGATCACCCTGGATGCCGGTGGGCTGGCCACCTCGACCACGGTGCTCCGGCGCTGGCCGTCCGGCGGCCGCGAGCTGCACCACCTGCTCGATCCGGCCACCGGCCAACCGGCGGACGGTCCCTGGCGGACCGTCACGGTCGCGGCGGCCAGCGCGCTGCGGGCGAACGCGGCCAGCACCGCGGCGATCGTGCTCGGTTCGGCGGCCGAGGGCTGGCTGGCCGAGCAGCGACTGGCCGCCCGGCTGGTCGGCGCCGACGGCGCGGTGCGGACGGTCGGTGGCTGGCCATGCTGATCTGGTACCTCGCGCGGGGCGCCGGCATCGCGGCCTACGCGACGCTCAGCCTGGCCACCGCGCTCGGTGTCTGGACTGCCCGGCGCGGCTCGACCGACCGCCGGGCCGTCGAGCGGCGGGTGATCGTCCAGTACCTGCACCGCTCGGCCAGCCTCACCGGCCTGGCGCTGCTGGTGTTGCACGTCATCACCATCCTGGCCGACCCGTACGCCAAGGTCGGCATCACCGGCACCCTGGTGCCATTCGCCGCCAGCTACCGGCCGGTGGCGGTGACGCTCGGGGTGCTGGCCGTCTACCTGCTGGCCCTGGCCGCGGTCACCGGCCTGCTGCGGGCGCGGTTCGCCCGCTCGCCGCGGGCCTGGCGGAAACTGCATCTGGCCGGCTACCTGGCCTGGGCGATGTCGGCCGGGCACTTCGCGCTGGCCGGCACCGACACCGGCCAGCCGTGGGCTCGCGACGTGCTGGTGGCCGGGGTGGCCGCGGTCGCGCTCGGGGCGCTGGCCCGGTTCACCGGCCACCGACCGCAACCGCCCGCTGAGATCCCCGCTCGAACAGGAGTTGCTGCCCGATGACCGCGGTACTGACGAACACCGTGCCGGTCGGCTACGTCGGCGCGCCGCGGCTGATGCGGACCCTGGACGCCGACCTCACCGGCCACCTGGCCGGGCATGGCACGCTGCCGGCGCTCAGCCGGGACGCGCTGCTCGCGCTGCTGGACGCCGCGCCGCTGGCCGGCCGGGGCGGCGCCGGGTTCCCGCTGGCGACCAAGATCCGGGCGCTGGGTCGCGGGGAGCCGATCGTGGTGGTGAACGGCGCCGAGGGGGAGCCGGTCAGCGCCAAGGATCGGGCGCTGCTCAGCCGGGTGCCGCACCTGGTGCTGGACGGCGCCCAACTGCTGGCCACCGCGGTCGGCGGCCGCCGGGTGCTGGTGGCCGTCAGCGATCCGGGTCTGCTCGGCCCGCTGAAGCAGGCGCTGGCCGAACGGCCGGATGCTGGCGTCCGGTTCGAGCTGCGGACGGTGCCGGACCGGTTCGTCGCCGGCGAGGCCCGGGCGCTGGTGTCCGCCCTCAACGGCGGGAGTGCGGTTCCGCCGGGGCGACGGGTGCTGCCGACCGACCGCGGGGTGGACGGCCGCCCGACCTTGCTGGGCAACACCGAGACGCTCGCCCAGCTGGCGGTGCTGGCCCGTACCGGGCGGGCCGGGTTCGGCTCGACTGGCACGCCGGCCGAACCGGGCACCACCCTGCTCACCGTGACCGGAGCGGTGGCCAGTCCCGGGGTGCTCGAGGTGCCGCTGGGCACCCCGCTCGGCACCGTGGCCCAGGCGGTGGGGGCGGAACCGGCCCAGACGGTGGTGGTCGGCGGTTACCACGGGGCGTGGCTGCGGCCGGCGCCGACGCTGCCGATCTCGCGAGCCGGGCTGACCGCGGCCGGCGGCACCCTGGGCGCCGGCGTGCTGATCTTCGTCGGCCGGCAGACCTGCGCGCTCGCCGAGCTGACCCGGGTGGCGCACTGGCTGGCCGGCGAGTCGGCCAAGCAGTGCGGGCCGTGCAGCTTCGGGTTGCCGGCGCTGGCGGCTGAACTGGCCCGGCTGACCGCCGGCCGAGCGGCCAAGCGGGAGCTGCTGCGCACCGCCAACCAGCTGCCCGGTCGTGGCGCCTGCGCCCATCCGGACGGTGCGGTGCGGTTCCTCCGGTCCGGGCTGGCGCTGCTCACCGAGGAGGCGCAGCTGCACGGCGCGTACGGCAGCTGCCGGCGGACCGACCTGGGTCAGCTGGCAACCACCAGGACGGGATGGCGATGAGGCTCGAGATCGACTGGACCCGGTGCGCCGGGCACGGGCTGTGCGCGGCGCTGCTGCCGCAGGCGATCGGCCGGGACGACTGGGGTTACCCGATCCTCGACCGGGCCCGGCTCGACCGGCTGCCGGCGGCGGACCTGAAGCGGGTGGTGTCCTGCTGCCCGGCGCTGGCCCTGCGTTTGGAGAAGTCGCGGTTGGAGAAACCGCGGCCTGAGAAACTGCGGCCCGAGAAACCGCGTTCGGAGAAGGCTCCTCAGCCGCGGTAGCCGGCCAACAGTTCGCGTTCCCGTTCGGCGGTCAGGCCCGGGGTGCGCGGCGACGGGTGCCAGCCGTCGGCCAGGGTGGCCATCCAGTCCCAGGTGTCCCGCACGGTGTCGCGGACCGGCCGGCAGGCCAGCCCGGCCGCCTCGGCGGCGGTGGTGTCGTGCGCGAACGCACCGGGCGCCTCGGCCGGGTCGATCCACAGCGGCAGCTCGGTCCAGCCGGCGACGTCGGTGCCGGCCAGGTAGCCGTCCGGCAGCCAGTGGAACCGGGCGTCCGACTCGGTGACGGTGCGGATCTCGTCGAACAGCATGGCCCGGGTGATCTGGTTGGCCGGGCCGGTCACCTCGAAGGTGCCGGCTGGCCGCAGCAGCGCGAACTCGGCGATGTCCCGGGCATCGATCAGCCGCAGTTGGCCGTCCGGATCACCGGGCGCGAGCACCTCGCCGCCACGCGAGATCCGGTCCAGCCACCAGGGCAGCCGGCCGACCCCGTCGTGCGGTCCGACGATCAGCCCGGCCCGCAGGATGGACGTCCGGTGCTCGCCGAACGCGCGCAGCACGGCCCGTTCGGCGCCGATCTTGCGCCAGCCGTACTCGCCGCCCTCCGGCAGCCCGTCCGGCACCTGCTCGCCGGGCGCGTCCGGGTCGCCGTCGTAGGTGCCGCCGGCGTGGTAGTCGGCCCGTTCCGGCCAGCCGCGGAACACGTTGATGGTTGAGGTGAACGCGTAGTGGCCGGCGTTCGGCGCGAGCAGTTCGGCGGCCAGCCGGGTCTGCTCGGGGAAGTAGGCGGTGTCGAAGACCAGGTCGAACTCGAGGCCGGCGAGCTGGCGCAGCGCCTCGGGGTCAGTACGGTCGCCGAGCAAGGCGGTGACGCCCGGCACCTGGGGTCCGCTGCGGCCCCGGTTGAACACCGTGACGGTGTGGTCGTGCGCCACCGCGGTCTCGGCCACGGTGCGGGACAGGAACACGGTGCCGCCGAACACCAGGATCTTCATGCCGTCGAGCTGACCAGAGCCGGCCGATCAGGGCAACCGTTGTTCGCCGGCAGCTGAGCATTACTCGCCGGCGGCGGAGCTGATTCCGGTCAGGTGGAATACTCGGAGCTGACAATTCTCGACCTGCTGCCAGCGCCGAGTTCTTACGGAGACCGACATGCCTATCGCAACGCCGGAGATCTACAACGAGATGCTGGACCGGGCCAAGTCCGGTGGCTTCGCCTATCCCGCGATCAACTGCACCTCGTCCGAGACGATCAACGCCGCGCTGAAGGGCTTCGCGGACGCCGGCAGCGACGGCATCATCCAGTTCTCCACCGGCGGCGCCGAGTTCGGCTCCGGCACCGCGGTGAAGAACATGGTGACCGGCGCGGTGGCGCTGGCCGAGTTCGCGCACGTGGTCGCCGAGAAGTACTCGATCAACGTCGCGCTGCACACCGATCACTGCCCCAAGGACAAGCTGGACGGCTACGTCCGGCCGCTGCTGGCTCTGTCCGCCGAGCGCGTCCGGGCCGGCCAGAACCCGCTGTTCCAGTCGCACATGTGGGACGGCTCGGCGGTTCCGCTGGACGAGAACCTGCAGATCGCGGCGGAGCTGCTGGAGCAGGCCGCGGCGGCCCGGATCATCCTGGAACTCGAGGTCGGCGTGGTCGGCGGCGAGGAGGACGGCGTCGCCAACGAGATCAACGAGAAGCTCTACACCACTGAGGGCGACTTCCTGCGCACCCTGGAGTCGCTGGGTGCCGGTGAGAAGGGCCGCTACCTGCTGGCCGCCACCTTCGGCAACGTGCACGGCGTCTACAAGCCGGGCAACGTCAAGCTGCGTCCGGACATCCTGGCCAAGGGCCAGCGGGCGGCGGCCGAACGGCTCGGTCAGCCGGAGGGTTCGAAGCCGTTCGACCTGGTCTTCCACGGCGGGTCCGGTTCCACCCTGGACGAGATCCGCGAGGCAGTCTCGTACGGCGTGGTGAAGATGAACGTCGACACCGACACCCAATACGCGTTCACCCGGCCGATCGTCGGGCACATGTTCGCCAACTACGACGGGGTGCTGAAGATCGACGGCGAGGTCGGCAACAAGAAGGCCTACGACCCGCGCTCCTACCTCAAGGCAGCCGAGGCAGGCATGGCCGCCCGGGTGGTCGAGGCCTGCGAGAGCCTGCAGTCGGCCGGCCACGCGATCAGCGGGTCCTGATGGACCTGCTCGCGCCCCGGACCTTGCTGCCGGTAGACCCCGCGGTGGCCGAGCTGGCCGCCGGTGAGGACGCTGCCTCGGTCGCGGCCCGGCACCCCGCCTCCTGTGCTGCTTGGGCCTCGCTGGCGGAGGTGGCACTGGCCCGTCAATCCTTCGTCGAGGGCTACGCCTACGCCCGCACCGGCTACCACCGCGGCCTAGACGCGCTGCGCCGGGCCGGCTGGCGCGGCACCGGGCCGGTGCCGTGGTCGCACGAGCCGAACCGCGGGTTCCTGCGGGCGCTGCACGCGCTGGCGGTGGCCGCCGGTGCGATCAACGAGACGGACGAGGCCGAGCGCTGCTCGAAGTTCCTCACCGACTGCGACCCGAAGGCCGCCGAAGAACTCGGCTGAGGTCAGCGACTGATGAGTTTCGGCGCGCGTCAACGGAATTTGTCCGGGCATGGATACCATCGTGACCCTGAAGGCTGTTAGACGCTGTTCTGCTCGCAAGGAACTCACCTAGGGGGACGTACCTTGATCACAGGCCAGACCGTGACGGTAACCGAGGCGGCTACGGCCGCGTGGACTGCCTTCGGGGAATCGCCGGAGATGATTAACGTCGAGAGCCTGGGTTTTTCCGACTTCAACTGCTCGCCGCCGCTTGCAATGCTTCGCCTCAATTCGACTCGCTGCGTCGAGGCCTACCTCGAGGATGATCATCTCGATTTGTCGGCTGTCACGAAGTTCATTTTGAGCCTCGTCAACCCGGGTTGGTACGTGACAGTAGTGGTTCCTCTGCGACGCATGGGAGAGGCCCACGAGGAGTTTCGGGCTATTGCTGACGAAATGTACTTGCAAGCTTGGTGGCGCGACGAGTCGGGCATTGTAAGGTTCTCAGCCTGCGAGCGCCCGTAATGCCGCCTGCGATTTACACCCAAAACATCGTTGCCTTTATTTGGGACTTCGACAAAACTCTTATTCATGGTTATATGCAAGACCCGCTGTTCGAGGCTTACGGGGTTGACGCCCAGGTTTTTTGGGAAGAGGTCAACGCCCTTACGGGCTATTATCACGCCCGTGGCGTTCACGTCGGGAAGGACACGGCTTACCTCAACCACATCCTGACCTACGTGGAGCGCGGCAATTTTGCCGGTCTTAATAACGCCAAACTGAAAGAACTCGGAGCCCAAATCAAATTCGCTCCGGGCATACCTGAATTTTTAGCTCGCGCCCGCGAGCAAGCGCAGGCGAATGAACGGTACGCGCGTCACGAGATCAAGGTTGAGCACTACGTCGTCTCCACGGGGCTCCGGCAAATGATCGAGGGTAGCGCGGTGCGACCCTTCTTGGATGACGTATGGGCCTGTGAGTTGCTTCCAGACCCAGCTCCGCCGGGCTACCTAACCCAATTGCCGGTGGTCAATGAACATGCCCCGCTGCATCAAATCGGCTACACCATTGACAACACATCAAAGACTAGGGCACTCTTCGAAATTAATAAGGGCGTGAACAAGCAGAACTCAATAGATGTTAATACGCAGATTCCAGAGGATCAGCGGCGTGTGCCTATTCGCAATATGATTTATATCGCGGACGGCCCAAGTGATGTACCTTGCTTTTCGGTAGTTAATCTACATGGTGGAAAGACGCTTGCCGTATATGCTCCCGGAGAATCAAACTACGAGAACGCGGCAATGCTTGAAGAGCAAGGGCGTGTTAACAGTATTGCGGAAGCCGACTTTTCGGAAGGCTCGGCTGCGGACAGGTGGCTGATGAGATCGTTGCACAAGGTCGCGGATGAAATCTGCGAGGCCAGAGAAAGAGTCCTGGGAACGTTTGCCGGTGCGCCAGGTCACGTTACATAACGCATCGTGCCTGTAACGGCAAAAGTAACAGCCGGAAGCCCCCTGCGCAGATAATCGAATCTGACCGTAAGGACGGTTTCGCCAAGTTTGCCGCGGGGCGGAGCTTGCTAATTGGAACCTGACTCGACCGGTAGGTGAAGGGGCGGCACGTGACGGCACCGGTGTGGAAGGTCGTTTCGGACGGGCGGCCGGTGGGGGAGTTCCCGGAGCCGTACCTGATCGGTCTCGCCGCCGAGGGCCGGGTCAACCCGAACGACCTGTTCTGGCGTCCCGGCATGGTGGCGGCCGCTCCGGCGCACACCTTGCCGCCGTTCCAGTCGGTTCTTCGGACCGCAGAGCATGGGCGCCGACCCAGCTATGCGCTGGGTGCTGCCGGTCGGACGATCGCCCTGGGCGATCGCTGCTGGCTACCTCGGCCTGTTCTCGCTGCTGCTGGTCTTCGGACCGTTCGCGGTGCTCACCGGCGTGCTGGCCCTGCGGCAGATGAAGCGGAATCCGCGGCTGCCCGGCAAGGGACGAGCCCTGTTCGGCATCATCGCCGGCTCGATCGCCACTGTCGTGCTGGTACTGCTGCTCGTCCGCGGTTAGCCGGAGCATCCGGGTAAAGCTGCCGTAAAGGATCAACCGCAGGCATTGTCTGCCGATCAGAACCTCACTTGAACTAACAGGTGAAGGGGTGGCCATGACTGCGACGTTGGACGATGTCGGCTGGGGAAGCGCTCATGCGTGAGTTCCCGGAGCCATACCTGGTGCAGTTCGCCGCCGAGGTGCGAGCCGATCCCGACGACCTGTACTGGCTGCGCGAGATGGCGGCCGGGGCGCCGGTGCAATCCGGCAAGCCGTTCCGGGGCCTCTTCGCCGCCGAGACCGGTTGGGTGAGCCAGTTCGCGGTGAGGTGTCGCCGACTGCTCGGCGCGGCGTGCCCGCTGCCGGCGATCGTCGAGGCGGAGCCGGCGCCGGCCCTGGCGCCGGTGGGATTGCCCGCCGCGTCCTGAGTCAAGAGCCACTGGCAGACATTGCTCACTGTGAGTAGTCAACCGGGGCGTCGCCTGGCCGATCAGACACCCGTGCACCTCCACCACGTTCTCCGAACCTCCCGACCGCTGCGGACCATCGCGGTGCTCGTCCCGGCGATAGCCGCTCTGATCACCGCGAGTGACGCCGGCGCCGCGCCCCGGCACCTATACACCGGTCAGCGGCTCAGACCGTCGCTGACCGTCCAGCCGCACCTGGCTAGCACCCGCGCGACCAGCAGGCCCATCAACTGGGTGCTGACCACCGGCGACCAGACGCAGCTGCTGGCGGCCCAGCCGGCCGTGACGTTCGGCCAGGACCTGCCGACCTACTACAGCTGGAGCCGGATCGATGTCGACGACGCCACCAGCTACCAGACTGTCCAAGGCGTCGGCGCGGCGCTGACCGAGTCCAGCGCGGTCGACCTCGACACGCTGCCGGCCACCAGCAAGGCGCAGGTGCTTTCCAAGCTGTTCGACCCGAACACCGGTGCCGGGCTGAGCGTGCTGCGCACCCCGTTCGGGGCCAGCGACTTCGCCCTGTCCGACTACACCTTCGACGACGTCCCATGGGGCCAGACCGACCCGACGCTGAGCGGGTTCAGCATCAGTCGGGACCAGAATTCCCTGCTGCCGTTGGTGAAATCGGCGCACGAGGTGAACCCGGGCCTCACCGTCATGGCAACGCCCTGGTCCGCACCGGCCTGGATGAAGACGAACGTCAACACCCACGATGGCCAGCTGGCAACGAGCTACGAGGACGCCTACGCGCGCTACCTCGCGAAGGCGATCGCCGGCTACCGATCCGCCGGCGCACCGGTCAGCGCGATCACCGTCACCAACGAGCCGGAGTCGCCGAAGGGCTACTCGCCGTCGATGACGATGACCGAGGCGCAGCAGCAGGAGTTCGTCGGGGCGCACCTGCGGCCAGCGCTGGCGGCGGCCGGGCTGGCCGACGTGCAGGTGCTCGGTTACGACGGCAACTGGGATGACACCGGCTATCCGACGGCCGAGCTGACCGGGGCATACGCCTCGTCCTTCGCCGGAGCGGCCTTCCACTGCTACGCCGGGGACGAGACCGCCCAGCAGCAGGTCGCGGACGCCGCGCCGGGCAAGCAGATCTGGCTGACCGAGTGCTCCGGCGGCGACTGGTCACCGGACTTCGCGCAGAACCTGCGCTGGGACGCCCACCACCTGCTGATCGGCGGGTTCCGCAACAGCGCCCGGGGCGTGCTCTTCTTCAACCTCGCCCTGGACACCCATGACGGACCGACCAACGGCGGCTGCACCGACTGCCGCGGCGTGCTGACCATCGACCCGACCACGCACGCGGTCAGCTACAACGTCGAGTACTACCTGCTGGCGCACGTCGGCCGGTTCGTCCGGCCCGGCGCGGTACGGATCGCCTCCACCGCCAGCAACCCGACCGGGGTCCAGTCGGTGGCCTTCCGCAATCCGGACGGCAGCCACGCGCTGCTGCTCTACAACGAGGGCGGCTCGGCCCAGCCGGTCACCGTCCGCTGGCACGGCCAGGCGGCGCAGGTGCACATTCCGTCCGGCGCGGTGGCCACCCTGCACTGGTGACCTGAGCTGGGCAGGCGGGTGCCGGTATGCGGTGCGCCGAGGACTCGCCTGGTTGCGTAGGCGGATCACCGAACCGGCAGGATGAGGGGCATGCGGTTTCCGGTACGTCCTCAGTACGCCTCGCGCTATGCCGACCTGGCTCGGCTGCTGATGCGTTATGGCCGCTCCGACCTCGTTGGCGGAGTGGGCCTCGATGATCTGGGCGAGACCGAGCCAGCCGCCGGTGACGCGGCCGAGCGGGCCCAGCAACTCGCCGCTGATCTGGAGCGGATGGGCCCCACCTACATCAAGTTCGGCCAACTGCTGTCGACCCGGGTCGACCTGCTTCCCCGGGCGTACACGGATGCATTGACGCGTCTGCAGGATGACGTGGCACCGTTCGCTTTCGCCGATGTCGAGCAGCTCGTAACCCGGGAGTTGGGCGTCTCGCTGCGCCACGGTTTCACCAGTTTCGAGGAGCAGCCGCTGGCCGCGGCATCGTTGGCCCAGGTCCATCGCGCCGAGCTGCCCAGCGGGCGGCAGGTTGTCGTGAAAGTCCAGCGCCCCGGGGTTCGGGAGACCGTCCGCGATGACATGGCGGCCCTCGGTGAGTTGGCTGAGTTCGCCGACGCGCACACCGATGTCGGGCGCCGGTTCGGGCTCACCGAGTTGCTGGCGCAGTTCCGCCGGTCGCTTGCCGGTGAGCTGGATTACCAGCGAGAAGCCGCGAATCTGCTTCGCGTACAGCAGGCGCTCAGCGGCCATCCGCGGCTGCTCGTGCCCAGCCCGGTACGGGACTACACCACCAGCAGCGTGCTGACGATGGACTACATCCCTGGCCGCAAGATCACCGAGATCGGCCCGATCGGGCGGCTCGACCTGGACGGCCAAGCTCTGGTAGCGGACCTGTTTCAGGCCTACCTGCAGATGATCCTCTCCGACGGGTTCTTTCATGCCGACCCGCACCCGGGCAACCTGCTGCTCACCCCGGACCATCGCATCGCCCTGATCGATCTCGGCATGGTGGCCACCCTCACCCCGCAACTGCAGGACCGGCTGGTGAAACTGCTGCTGGCCATCAGTGACGGCGACGGGCCAGGCGCCGCCGACATCCTCGCCGCGATCGGCCGTCCCCTGGACGGCTACGACGAAACCGCGTTCCGGACCGGAGCGGCCGACCTGGTCGCGGCCGCGCTCAGCGCACCGAACGGGGCCCAGGCCGGAACGGTGATGGTCGAGCTCAGCCGCCTTTCCGGCGCGTGCGGGCTCCGACCGCCCGCGGAGATGGCCCTGGTCGGCAAGGCGCTGCTCAACCTCGATCAGACCACCACGCATCTCGACCCGGGGTTCGACCCGTCCGAGGCGATCCGCGCCAACCTCGCCCAGATCATGCGGTCGGGCATGCATTCGTCACCGGCGAGCCTGCTTACCGCCGCGATGGAGGCGAAAGAGTTCACCGCCCGCCTACCAGGCCGGGTGAACGCCGTCTTGGACTCCCTGGCGCAGGGCAGTTTCACCGTGAAGGTAGACGCAATCGATGAAGTGCAGTTCCTGCACGTTCTGCAGCGGCTGGCGACCAGGCTGACGATGGGCCTGGTTCTGGCTGCTCTCGTCGTGGGTGCGGCGCTGATGATGCAGGTTCCCACGAAGTCGCGCATCCTGGGTTACCCCGCCATTGCCATGGTGGCGTTCCTGCTCGCTGCCTTGGCCGGCACCCTGCTGCTGGCGTCCATCCTCTTCACCGACCGCAGGATCGCCCGCCGGTCGAAAGCGAACCGCACCGGCGGCCCGTGATCAGCGGAGAGACGGAGACGACGGCGGGGCCGGAGCGCGATTGCTCCGACCCCGCCGCCGTCCTAGGAGGGTTCAGTCAGCCTCAGTCGTCCAGCGGTTCGCCGGTGACCGGGTCGAGGTAGAGCTTCCCGTCCCGGCCGTGCTCGTCCCAACCATGCGCAGAGCGGAAGTCGAACATCGAGTTCAGCGAACCGGCGATGCTGTCGAACGAGCCGGCGATCCGGGGCAGCTTCCAGTTGTCCTCGACGAAGCGCAGGATCGAGGACTGGTCGGTCAGGGTGTGGTCGACGTAGTTGCGCTTGGCCAGCGGCGAGATCACCAGCAGCGGCAGCCGCGGGCCGTACCCGCACCGGCCCTGAATGCCACCGAGCGGCGTCCCCGAACCGCAGGCACCAGCCGCGGTCAGCGCGTCGGCCGACGTCGAAGACGGGTTGTGCACGCCGCTGTAGGCGTGGTCGTACCAGCCGTCCGAGTCGTCGTAGCTGATCACCACGGCGGTCGACGACCAGTCGGGGGTGTGTTGCAGCGCGTTGAGCTCGTTGGCGACGAACTGCTGCTCGTCCAGCGGGTCGCTGTAGCCGGCGTGCCCGTCCTGGTAGCCCGGCGCCTTCAGAAAGCTGACCGCGGGCAGCTTGTCCGGCGACAGGTAGCCGCGGCTGATCGCCGACACCAGCGCGTCGAAATCGCTCATGTCGTACTGGTGGTTGGCGGTGTCGAACTGCGGCGCGCCGTTGACGACGTGCTGGCTGTCGGTGCCGATCGAGGCAAGCGAGGCCGGCGGCAGGTGGTGCGGGTTGGCCGTCGAGGCGTAGTACTGGAACGGCTCGTGGTGGGCGATGTAGTCGTCCTTGTAGCCGTAGTTGCCGGTGCCCCCGACCGCCACGCCGACCGGGTGCACCGCGTTGCACAGCCCCTGGTCCGACGCCGGCTTCGAGGCGAACTTGCCCTTGAACTCGTCCGGGGTGAAGGTGCTGGTCGGCTGGCTGCCGCCAGTCGCCGCGGCGAAGGTGGTGGTCGGCCGGAAACCGCCCTCGAACCAACCCCACGACAGCCCGGCCGCGTTCAGGTTGTCGCCCACGTTCTTGCCCGACAGCGACACCGCGTCCCGGGTCGAGCAGTCGTCGTAGTACGGCTGGGCGTCCGAGATCATGGTCTGACCGCCCCGGCCGTCGGCCACCAGGTCGCCCTTGGTGTCGGCGCCGTTGATGATCTTGTCGACGCCGCCGGTCTGCCCGGAGACCAGGTTGATCGCGCCCGGCGACGACGGGCCGAAGGTGGTGCCGTAGGAGTTGTCGCTCATCGCGAACCGCTGCGCGTAGTTCCACATCGCGGTGACGGTGTTGCCGTCGTAGTAGTTCATCACGTCGCTGGCCTGGCACGGCTGGCCGGTGCCGCTGGTGCCCTTTGCGGTGCCCACCGTCGGCACGAACCGGTCCATCTTGCCGCCGTCGAAGGCCTGCTGCTCGGCCGTGTAGTCGTGGTCCTGGTCGCAGGTCAGCACGTCGTTGACGTTCGCCGGGTCCAGCCGGCGCGGATTCACCTGCTTGCCGGACGCATCCGTGTTCGGGTTGTTGGTGAGCAGGTTGCCCTGGCCGCCGACGCCCTTGCTGGTGAGCAGGTTGTTCACCGTGCCGCCGTGGCCCGAGACCGGCTGACCGGACGTGTTGGCAGCCTTCGGGTACGTGCCGAAGTAGTGGTCGAACGAGACGTTCTCCTGGTAGATCACCACCAGGTGCTTGATCGGCGTGGCCGTGGCCGCGCCGGTCTCCTGCTGCTTCGGCGAGGCATTCGCCGCGACACAGGTCGCGAGCGCGAGTGCGGATACCGCGGTGGCGACACCGGCCAGCCTGCTGATACGGGACGAGCTCATACCGGACAAGGGTTCTCCCTCAGGTCTGCATGCGGGCCGTCGGCTGGGCCCGGCGCGACCGTAGGAGCCGAACGTGAACGTCCTTCGACACCACGGCGAACGCCATGCGCCGCCGGGATGTCGGGCGCTACTTCGGCAGATGCCGCTTGACGACTTTCAGGTTGTCCTCGATCCGGCCGCGTACCCGCTCGAGGATCTCCGGGACGGTGGGGATCGGGTACACGGCCCAGTCGAAGTTCACGTTCGGGAAGGTGTTCGCGTGGTCTTCGAGCACCGTCTCGGGTTCGTAATCCGGATCGCCGGAGATGGTCGTCTGGCCGTCTTTGCGACCGGCCTTCGAGGTGCCGGCCATCTGCTTCAGCACGTCACACACCCCGGAGACCGAGAATCGGCGCGGGTTCTTGCAGTGCAAGGCAAGCGTCTCCGGCGCGTCGCCGCTGGCGAAGCTCTGCAGCAACTCCGCCTTGCCGCCGGCGACCACCACTACGAAACCGTGGATGCCGTAGGTGATCCGGGCGATGCAACCGCCGGCGTTCTGCTCGATCGCGGTGCACAGGTTCTGCGCGGTCGTCGTCATCGACGCCTGGTCGCCCCGGGTGGCCGCACCCGCGCCGACCGCCGGACCCGACCGGAACAGCGCCACCAGGTTGTCCGCGGTCTTCATGCACGAGGCGATGGTGCCCGGATCGGTGAGCAGCAACTGCATCAAGCCGTTGCTGCGGTAGGTGTCGATACCTTGCCGGGTCATCTCGATGAGCACCGAGATCACTGTGTCGTCGGCCAAGCCGAAGCCCCTGGCGACGCCGAGCAACTGTTCGGCCAGCGGGGGCGCGTCGTCGCTATCGGCCATCTCATCCGCGGAGGCGGCCCCGCCGTCGCCGCTCTGCTCCTTCTCCTCGTCCATCTCGTCCTTGCTGGACGAAGCAGCCGCGGCGGCCGCGGCACCGAACGAGTCGCCGCCCGACGCCGAACTGGAGCCGGTTCCGACCTCCTCCAGCACCTTCGCGGCGCCGTGCGCCATGCCGGTGTCGAAGTAGTACCGGCCGCCGCCACCGATGCGGGTGAGCGTCCCTTCGAGCTGCTGCTTGCTCTGACTGTCGATGTACCGGTATCGCCGGCCGGAGTGGATGGCCGAAATGGGCAGCCGCCTGATCACCAGCCCGTTCGATGCAGGTGCCCGGAGCAGGCCGGTGAGCGGCACCACCGCAGCCGGCCGTGGTGAGGGGCTCGGCGCTGCGTCGGTTTCGGTGGCGCGGTGGACCGCCGGCTGCAGCTCCAACCGGCGTGCTGGTGCGGACACTCGAAACCCCCAGGGACAGAACGAACCCAGGGAACCTAACCGGCTCCGCCAAGCCGGGCAACCCCGACCCTCAGTAACGCTCGGGGTGCCAGTAGACGTCCTCCTCGATGCCGTCCAGCGCGGCGTCGACCGCCTGCACGCCCTGCGCCCAGGAGTAGTCCTGGTTGCAGGACTCGTACCGCCAGCCGCCGAACCGCCCGCGCGACCGGATGCCGGCCGCTGTCAGCGCGGAATCGGCCGCCCGCAAAAGGGCATCCCGGCCCAGGGTCGGCACCGGGTAGCCCAGCGGGAGGTCACAGTCCCAGGTGCTGGCCAGCTGGCCGAGGTCGGCGCCGAGCTCGGTCACCGACCGGCGCACCGAGGCCAGTGCGTCCGCGTCGGAGACTGGCCGGTAGTCCGACCGGCCGATCTCGAACAGGATCGACCAGCGGCCCTCGCCGGCGAGGCCCGGGTCGTAGTTGCTGAGCACGGTGGCCCGTTGCCAGGCCACCGACCGGTCCGGGCAGTACAGCCAGGACTTGTCGGCCAGCGCCGGCGGCGGGCTGCCCGCGAAACCGAGCCCGATCGCGTACGTCCGGCAGTGCTTGAGTTCGGTGGCGGTCTGCTCGGCCAGTGCCTCCAACCCGTCGGTGGCGGCGAGCAGCGCCGGCAGCGGCATCGAGCTGACGCACTCGCGGTACCGCACCGTGCTGCCGTCCGACAGCCAGGCGACCCGGGCGACCGGGTCGATGCGCTGCACCGCAAGGCCGTACCCCAGCCGGTCGGAATCCAGCCGGCCGGCGATCGCCTGCCACAGCCGCCCGGTGCCGCCTTCCGGGTAGGGGAAGTGCACCGCCGGCGGCTCGGCAGCGTCGGCGGAGGCCACCTTGAGCTTCGGCACGTTCGGCTCGGCCGAGCCGTTGCGCAGGCTGGTCCAGCGGTGGTCGACCTGCTCCAACGGGGTCGCCCACATCTTCTCGGTGAACGGCCGGAAGAACCGGGCGGTCAGCTCGCTGCCGCAGTGGTTGCGGTAGAACTCCGCGAGGTTCGCCGCCGGAGCGTCCGGTCGCAGGTCGTCCGGCAGTTCGCTGAGCTGCTGCTGGATCGGGGTGCGCACCAGCTCGCCGGCGAGCCACACCCAGCCGTTGCGCCGCGGGAACCGCAGCGGCACCCCGGATTCGGCGATCGCCTTGTCGAAGTGGTCGAAATGGCTGTGCAGCACGTGGCCGCCCAGGTCCCAGGTGAAGCCGGCCCGGTCGGTCACGCTGGCCGCCATCCCACCGGGACCGTCGGCCCGCTCGACGAGCAGGTAGTCCAGCCGCCGCTCGACTGCCCGGACGGCGGCGCCGAGCCCGGTCGGCCCGGCGCCGATGATCAAAAGGTCAGTCTCTCGCATCAAGATCACTCAGATTTCTGCGACGAACCGGGCCGCCATGAACGCCTCGGCCTGCATCACTCGCGCCTCGTGGCCGCGATAACCGGCGCTGTTGCGCACCTTCGCCGAGTCGACCATCTCGCTGGCCGCCACCTGGCTGGCGTGGCACAGCAGCGCCTCGACCTTCTTGTCGATCGCGTCGGAGATGTCGACGTAGAGGTGTGGGGTGAAGTTCAGGCTGGACGGGGCGTCGTAGCTGAGCACGTTGCTCACCTGCCGCGCCGCGCCCATCGTGTTCAACGCGACCGCCCGGTGGTCCTGGTGGCTGTCGTTGATGTTGTGGGTGTAGACGGTGTCGGCGTTGGTCCGCCGGATCGCGTCCTCGATCAGGTGCACCAGCGCCAGCTCGTGCAGCGACACCTCGCAGTCGGGCAGGTCGCCCCAGAGCAGGGTGTCGATGCCCATCAACCGGCAGGCTTGCTGCTGCTCGGCGATCCGCTGCTCGGTACGTCCCGGGCCGACCTCGCCGCGGGTGACGATCAGCATCGCGACCTGGTCACCGGCCTGGACGTGCTTGATCAGGGTGCCGCCGCAGCCGAGTTCGATGTCGTCCGGGTGGGCGCCGATCGCCAGCACCGACCGGTTCATGACCGGCCCCCGGCCGCGGCGGCGGTGAGCTCAGGGTAGTAGTCGCGCTTGCTGCCGTCGCTGTTGCGCAGCGCCCGCAGCTTCGAGCTCGGCCGCTCGATGATCCGGTAGCTGATCACGCCGACCAGCAGCGAGATCGCCAGCACCACCGGGATCGCCACCGGCAGACCCTCCACCGAGCGGCTGGTCACGCCGTGCTGGTAGAGCGTCTGCATGATCGGCTCGTGCCACATGTAGGCGCTGTAGCTGATCAACCCGGCCAGGGTGAACGGCCGCCAGGACAGCGCCCGCGCCCACCGCTGGCCGCGCGGACCGAGCAGCGTGCTGGCCAGCAGCAGGAACCAGCCGACCGCCGCGATGTCGTGGAAGGCGACCTGGCCCCAGCTGTTCGGCCGGTCGTACCAGGTGGCGCCGGCCACCACGGCCAGACCGGCGATCCGGACCAGCACCGGAGCGGTGCGGCTGTGCGGCCTGATCGGTTCGGACCGGCGGGCCGCCACCAGCACCGCCAGCGCCATCCCGGCGGCGAACGCGGCGAACCGCGACTGCGGTCCGAAGTACACCGGCCAGTGGTTGTAGCTGACGTGCAGCACCAGGTAGGCGGTGGAGTTCCAGACCACCGGGATCAGGTAGAGCACCGCGCAGCCGGTGAGCAGCAGGGTGACCCGGGATCGCCGGCTGACAAGGCGGCCGCAGTACCGCACGGCCAGCGGGCCGGCGATCGCCAGCAGCAGGTAGAACATGATTTCCAGCGACATCGACCAGGTCGGGCCGAGCGTGTAGAAGATCCGCTTCTGGTCGAACACCTGGGTGAACGTCAGGTGCTCCAGCAGGTCTCGCCAGTCACCGGGCAGCGTCGCGTTGCGCATCGACCAGACGACCAGGATGCCGACCCAGTACAGCGGCAGGATGCGGACCGCCCGCCGGAACAGGAATGCCTTTGCCGGCAAGGCAGAACCACCGTCGAGGGCGGCTCGGGCGTACGGCAGCGTCAGCAGGTAGGCCGACAGTACGAACAGGATGTCGACGATCTCGAACTGCGAGAGCTGGGTGAGGAACCGGCCGCCCGGCCGGTCCGGGCCACCGGACTGGAAGGCGTACTGGCAGACGTGGAACACGATGATCGAGATCGCCGCGATGCCGCGGTAGCCCTCGAGTTCGCGGGACCTGGCCCGGCGGGGAGCGCCCTCCGGCGCCGGATCCTTGCTAACCGGGTTTCTGGTGAGAGTTGCGGTGCTCATGCGGCTTCCTCTGTCCGAGCGGGGGCGTCGGGCGTGCGCGGGGTGACGTTCCACTGCGCCTCACCGAAGAGTTCCTTCACCTGGGCGACCCGGGCGATCACGTTCTTCCATTCGGTGTAGGCGATGGACGACACCAGCAGGTACAGCCAGAACCACCGGCGTCGGGCGCGCAGTTCGGGAACCGCGAGCCGGTGCGCGAACAGCGTCTGGGACGGGCCGACGGTGATGGTGAACAGGCTGGCCAGCAGCAGCGACGGCACCACCCAGTGCAGGTGGCTGTGCGCCTGGGTGGCCTTGTAGATGATCACCGGGATCATCTGCAGCGACAGCCACGGGTAGATCTCCCGCCAGCCGAGCAGGAAGCCCATGCCGACCTTCTGCCGGGTGGTCAGCCGGTCGGACCGCAGGGTGGCCAGCAGGTGCTTGCGGGACACCTGGAACCAGCCCTGCGCCCAGCGGACCCGCTGCTTCCAGAGCGAGCCGAGGGTGGTCGGGGCCAGCTCGCGCGAGATCAGCGCCGGGTCGGAGGCGATCCGGGCACCGGAGCTGAGCACCCGCAGCGTCGAGTCGATGTCCTCGGTCAGCATCGAGCCGCGCATCCGGGTCCGCGCCAGCAGTTCGGTGCGCCAGTAGCCGTTCGAGCCGCCGAACAGCCCGAAGCCGTGCAGCGAGCTGCGGCCGGGGTGGCTCACCGCATAGATCGCCTCGAACTCGACCGCGACCGTGCGGGCGATCAGCGAGGCGTCGCCATTGCGGATCACGCAGTGCCCCTGCACCACGTCGTAGCCGTTGGACAGCCAGCGCCAGGCGCGCCGGAAGGCCCGCGGGTCGGGATGGTGGTCGGCATCGAACATGCCGATGAACTCGCCACGGACGTGGCTCATCGCGGCGTTCACGTTCTGCGCCTTGGAGGTGCTGCCCTCGATCTTCAGCGGCTGCACCCGGGGGTCCAGCAGCGCCAGGTCGCGCAGCTCGTCCTCCACCGCCATCGGCTTCGGCGTGTTGTAGGCGACCAGGATCTGCAGCTCACCTGGGTAGTCCACCCGCTGGAACGCCTCGACGGTGTCCAGGATGGTGGCCGCCTCGTTCGGCAGGTACGCCGCGATGATCGCGGTGGCCGGTGGGTAGTCGGCGCCCGGTTCGTCCGGTGGCCGTTGCGGATCGAGCGCGTGCAACCCCTCCACCCAGATGCTGGCCGCGGTGATCAGCAGCGCGGCCGTGACCACCCAGTACGCGATGGTGGAGACGTCCAGGCCGAAGTGGCCGAGCAGCTCGTAGCCGGCCAGCGGCAGCCCGATGCCGAGCACCAGGGTGGCCAGGATCTGCGCCGGCAACCGCAGCCGGTTCAGCAGCTGGCGGGTGCGCAGCCGGGGCTGGTGCGCCGACCGGGTGACCCGCCGCAGCGCCGGCGTCCAGCGCACCGGGATCAGGTCCAGGTGGGACGAGGCGGCCTCGGTCGCGGTGCCGGCCCGCAGCAGCAGCTGGTGGCCGTCGTAGGCGTCGGCGAACCGGACCCAGCCGGTGACCGGGGTGACCCGCACCCGCTCCTCCTCGCCCAGGGTGAACCGGGTGGCGACGATTTGCGCGGCCAGATCGGTCAACCGGGCGCGCACCTGCTCGGCCGGCGCCTCGGGCAACAGCACCAGCAGCCGGCCGTCCCGGTCGAGGCCGAGCCGCTCGAGTGGCAGCGGGTCGGCGCGCAGCAGGTCGGCCAGCTGCCGGGCCAGCTTCACCGCGGTGCCCGGGCCGAACCGTTGGATCAGCCGGGGGAGCTCCTGCAGCTGCACCATGCCCAGCGCCCCGGGCCGGCCCACCGAGCGGCCCCGGTTGAGCTCCCGCTCGGCCTCGTCCAGCATGGTTCGCTCGGACAGCAGGCCGGTGCGCGGGTCGCGGGTCATCAGCTCGGCCGGCATCGGCGGCCGGCTCTCCTTGGCCTGCACCCGGGCCACTAGCTCGGCGACGTCCACCGGCCGGCTGACGCAGTCGTCGGCGCCGAGGTTCAGCCCGGCGGTGACGTCCTGCCCTTCCGGCACCAGCAGGATCACCGGCACCGCGTGCTCGCCGAGCACCGAGCGAAGCCGGTGCAACACCTTGCCGGCCGCCGCGCCGTCGGCGACCACCACGTCCGGCCGGAGCCGTTCCAGCAGCCGCTCGGCATCGACCCCGGTGTTCGACACCGTCACCTGGTAGCCGGCGGCGCCCAGGCCGCGGCGGGCCCGGTCGGCGAACGACCGGTCGTCGTCGATGAGCAGCAGGCTGCGTTCGGGCTGGCCGAGGTGCTGCTGCGCTTCGGTCAGGGCATAGGTCACTGTTGTCGGTTCTCCCTGGGGTGTCATCGTGATTCGGTTTGCGGCAGGCACCGGCCCGGCTCGTCAAGGCTGGGTGCGCGTGCGGCCGTCGGGCCGCTGGCTATGGTGAGAGCGGGCGCTGAGGTAGACCGGCCAGACTCTCAGGTGCGTTGGTGCGCTACGAGTCCAACAGTAACCACGGGCGGCGTGAGGCTCAGGTGTGTCGCGCCCTCGTGAATCAGTGCAGCCGGTGCGGTCAGGTCCCGTGATTGCGCGGTTAGCGACCCTCCAGGGTGGAGAATTCCGTTGTTCAGCAAGCTTAAACGCGAGATGGTTCACATCCGGCTCGGTCGGGTGCTCGCCGGTTTCGCGCTGCTCGCCGTCGTTGCCGGGTGTGGTGGCGGATCGCCGAATTCCCCGACTAGACCGGGTGAAACGCATTCTTCAGAAACTCCCAGCTCGGCGGCGACCGAGTGGCTGACCACCGCCGACGGTTCGCAGAAGCTGGCTCGTTCGGTCCCCTCCGGTCCCGCCTCGGCACCGGTGATCACGGTGGACGACAGCAGCCGTTACCAGCAGTTCTGGGGGGTGGGAGCCGCCCTGACCGGGGCGTCCGCGCAGCTGATCGGTCGGCTGTCGGGCGAGCGGCGCGACCAGTTGATGCGATCGCTGTTCAGCCCGTCGCAGGGCGCCGGGCTGTCGGTGCTGCGGCAGCCGATCGGCGCCAACGACTTCTCGATCGGCTCGCACAGCCTGGACGACACCGCGGGGAACGGCCCGGACCCGCAGTTGCGGCACTTCGGGCTCGGGCCGGACCATCAGGGTGTGTTGCCGCTGGTGCGGCAGGCCCAGGACCTGAACCCCGGTCTCACCGTGGTGGCCAGCCCGTGGAGCGCGCCGGCCTGGATGAAGTCGAACACCGCGCTGATTGGCGGCACCCTGAACGGGCAGTACTACGCCGCGTACGGGCGCTACCTGGCTCGGACGGTGGCCGCCTGGCAGGCCGCCGGGCTGCGGGTGCGGGCGCTGACCGTGCAGAACGAGCCGTCGTTCTCACCCGCTGGTTATCCGGGGATGACTTTGACGCCCGACCAACAGGCACACCTGCTCTCACAGTTCACCCGGCCGGCGCTGGACGCCGCCGGGTTGCGGCAGGTCGGGCTCTGGGCGCTGGACGACAACTACGACCGAGCCGGCGACGCCGCGCAGATCGCCTCGACGGCCCGGTCGGCGATCGCCGGGGTGGCGTTCCACTGTTACAGCGGCTCGGTGTCGGCGATGCAGTCGTTCGGTCAGCAGCACCCGGGGCTGCCCCTGGCGATCAGCGAGTGCACCGGTGGGGACTGGTCGCCCGACTTCGGGGCGAACCTGCGCTACGACGTGCAGTCGCTGCTGATCGACGGCATCCGGGCCGGTGCGTCCTGGGTGTTGAAGTGGAACGTGGCGTTGGATCCGTCCGGTGGCCCGGCCAACGGCGGCTGCCAGCACTGCCGCGGGCTGGTGACGGTCGACCCGGGGTCCGGCCAGGTGACGTACTCGGAGGCCTACTACGCGCTGGCCCAACTGGGCCGGTTCATCCAGCCGGGAGCGGTCGTGGTCGGCAGCTCGTCGTCGCCGGTGCCGAACGTGGCGTTCCGCAATCCGGATGGCTCACACGCGCTGCTGGCAATGAACTCCGCCGGCGCTTCGGTGTCGTTCCGGGTGTCGGACGGCGGACACTCGTTCGCCGCGTCGCTGCCGGCCGGTGCGGCGGCCACCTTCACCTGGTGAGGCTGCGTCTCTTACGGTCTCAGTCGTCGCATCTGCCCGACCTCAATCGCCTCTCGATCACGCATACCCAGTGGAGTCTGGCCGTAGCTGACCGGACTTCATCGACCTTGGCTCAGGTCAGCAGCAGCCGGGTCAGCCGGCGGCCGGTCAGCCAGAGCCCGAACGCGGCCATTGCCACGAAGTAGGCCAGGTGCAGCAGCAAGCCGACGCCGATATCGCCGACCGCGAGGCTGCGCATCACGACCACCGCGTGGTTGAGCGGCAGGCATTCCACCAGCACCCGCAGCCAGGCCGGGTAGGCGCTCAGGCCGTAGAAGGTGCCGGAGAACAGGAACATCGGCATGGTGACCAGGGTGACGATCTGCAGGTCCTGCCAGCTGCGCAGGTAGGTGGTGACCGCCATGCCCACCGCTGCGAACCCGAAGCCGACCAGCAGCGCGGCCGGCGCCAGCAGCATCGCCCACGGCGAGAGCAGCAGGCCCATCACCAGCATCACGATCACGAAGCCGACGGCATAGAGGCCGCCGCGCAGCATCGCCCAGCCGATCTCGCCCAGCGCCACGTCCAGCACCCCGAGGGAGCTTGCCAGCATGCTGTCGTAGAGCTTGGCGAACTTGAGCTTGAAGAACACGTTCATCGTCGAGTCGGCGATCGCGCCGTTCATCGCCGACGAGGCCAGCAGCGCCGGCGCGATGTACTGGGCGTAGGTCAGCGGGTGCCCGTTCGGCCCGGAAACCCCGCCGACCAGCTTGCTCAAACCGGCGCCGAAGGACAGCAGGTAGAACAGCGGCTCGAAGAAGCCCGAGACGATCACCATCCAGGATCGGCGGTACACCCGGCCGGCCCGTTCCAGCACCACCCACGGCCGGCCGGCGTAGAGGCCCACCGGCAGCATCCGCAGCAGCACGCCGACCCGCGGCGGAGCCTCGGTCGTCGTGGACCCGGTTTCGAGCCGGGTCATCGGGACAACCGCACGGCGAACCGCCAGATGGTGAGCCGGGCGCCGATCAAGGCAGGTACCAGCAGGAACAGCAGGTGGACTACTGCCATCGGTGCGCTCAACGAACCGACCCCGGTGGTCAGCTGCAGCGGGCCGAGCGACACCCAGCGAGCCAGCTCGGTGGCGTGCCAGAGCGGTGACAGCCAGGCCAGCAGCCGCACCCAGTGCGGCAGCGTGCTGATCGGGTAGAAGGTGCCGGAGAACAGGAACATCGGGGTGACCACGAACCGGAAGATCATGTTGAAGCTGTTGCCCTCGTCCTGCAGGGTGGCCGAGAACGCGGCGATCGGGGTGGCCAGCGCCAGCGCGCCGAGGGTTGCGATCGGCAGGCAGAGCAGCGCGCCGACCGACCGGATGCCGCCGAAGCAGGCCACCACCGCCAGGTAGATGGCGGACGCGCCCGCCGCCTTGTAGGCGATCCAGGTCAGGATCGACCGGGCCAGCTGGCCGGCGGTGACCGGGGTGGCGCCGATGCCGAAGTAGATCCGCTGGTACTTGAAGCCGCCGTGCAGGATCGGGTAGGTGGCGTCGCCCACGCCGACCTGCAGCGCGGTGGCCGCGATCAGCGCCGGTGCGATGAAGCTGAGGTAGCTGGTGCCCAGGCTGTCGGCCCCACCGTGCGCGTTGATCACGCCGCCCAGCCCGACCCCGAGCGCGAGCAGGTAGAGCACCGGTGCGATCAGCTGCGAGAGCAGCGAGACCTTGATGTAGCGCCGGTCGGCGATCAGGTTGTAGGTCAGCACCGCCCGGATGCCGCCGCCGGCCGGCTTGACCAGGTGCGCGGTGCGCGTCTGTTCAGTCGACAAGGCTGCGTCCGGTGAGGGTGAGGAAGACGTCCTCCAGGCTGGCCCGGCGGACCAGGCTGGAGATGGGCTGCAGCCCGCGCTGGCTCACCGCGCGCAGGGCGGTCTCGCCGTCGTCGACGTAGAGCAGCAGCCGGTCGGCGAGCACCTCGACCCGGTCGGCCAGGTCGGCGACCTTCTCGGCCATCACCTCGTTCTGGTCGATGCCGAAGCGCAGTTCGGCCACCTCGCGGCTGGCGTGCTCGGCGATCAGCTGCTGCGGCGAGCCCTCGGCCACGATCCGGCCGTGGTCCATCACCACCAGCCGGTCGCACAGCTGCTCGGCCTCGTCCATGTAGTGGGTGGTCAGCACCAGGGTGACGCCCTGGTGCTTGAGCCGGTACAGCCGGTCCCACAGGATGTGCCGGGCCTGCGGGTCGAGGCCGGTGGTGGGCTCGTCCAGCAGCAGGATCTCCGGGTCGTTGATCAGCGACCGGGCGATGGTCAGCCGGCGCTTCATGCCGCCGGACAGCGGCTCGACCTTGCTGCGGGCCCGGTCGGTCAGCTGCGCGAAGTCGAGCAGTTCGTCGATCTTCGGACGCAGCACCCGGCCCGGAATGCCGAAGTAGCGGCCGTAGACGTACAGGTTCTCCCAGACCGAGAGCTCGACATCGAGGTTGTCCTGCTGCGGCACCACTCCCAGCCGGGACCGGATCGCCGGCCCGTCGGTCGCCGGGTCCTTGCCGAGGATGCGCAGGCTGCCGGCCGTCACCGGCGACACCGCGCCGATCATCCGCATGGTGGAGGACTTGCCGGCCCCGTTCGGCCCGAGAAAGCCGAACGACTCGCCCCGCGCCACGCTGAAGTCGACCGCGTCGACGGCGGTGAAGCCGCCGAACGACTTGGTCAGCCCGAGCGCCGCGATCATCGGTTCAGCTAGCACGGGACGCACCCTACCTATCCGGTATGACAGCCAGCAGCCGGTTTGGCCTCCTCATGCCGCTCGCTCAGCCGGCCAGCCGGAACCGTTCGACCACCCGGTACCGGGCCGGCCCACCGCCGATCTCGGAGGAGAACAGCAACACCTCCCGCACCTGCCAGCTGGTGCTGGCGTAGAGGTCGAACACCCGCAGCCAACGGGTCACGTCCAGCGGCCGGTTGATCCGGGCCAGGGTCAGGTGCGGCCGGAAGTCGCCCCCCTCGACCGTGGTGCCGGCCCGGCCGGCGGCCGAGCGAAGGTTGCCGGCCAGGTGCGACAGCTCGCCGGTGTCACCGTTGATGCCGGCCCACAGCACCTTGGCGCGGGCTGGGTTCGGAAAGGCGCCGGCACCGGCCAGCCCCATCCGGAACGCCGGCCGGCTGGCGGCGGTGTCGGTCAGCCGCTCGGTCAGCTCCTCGAGCACCCGGTCGGCCACCGACGGCAGGAACGCCAGGGTGATGTGCCACTGCTCCGGCCGGCGCCAGCGCAGCGGGCTGTCCACGTCCCGGCGCGGCTCGACGTAGTCGGCCAGATCGTCGAGCACCTGCTGCGGGGGCTGCACCGCGACGAACATCCGCATCGGCTCATTCTGCCGCGCCGCCGATCGTCCGGGTCGTTCTGGGGCGGCGCTCGCGGGGCCCCCGCCGAAGTAAGTTACGGAATTCGCTCTCAACGGCTGAGAACACCAGGAATCCGGCGATATGTTGAGCGGTGATCCTTCCCCGTCACCGAACCGGAGGCCTCCATGCGCCGTTCCGCACTGCTCGCGCTCGCCGCGGGCTCCACCCTCGTCCTGCTGCTGGCCTCGCCGCCGGGTGGCGCGTCGGCCGCAACCTCCACTGCGGGGTCAGCCATCGGCGTCCGGGTGGTGGACGTCTCCCAGAGCACGCCGTCCGGTGACGTGCTGTCGCAGAACGAGACGCCGATCGCGATCAACCCGGCCAACCCGAACAACCTGATCACCGGCGCCAACGACTGGAACAACGAGGACGGCTGCGCGGTGAACAGCAGCTTCGACGGCGGCAAGACCTGGAGTGCGACGCTGCCGGACGGCTACCTGCCGGGCATCACCAAGTACACCAACGATCCGAACGTGCCGGGCACCGGAGCCTACGACGCCGGCGGCGACCCGACGATCGCGTTCAGCCCGGACGGTTCGGTCGCCTACTACGTCTGCCAGGCGTTCAACTTCACCTCGCCGTACCAGATCGCGCTGCTGCTGAACCGGTCGTACGACGGCGGCCGCACCTGGCAGCACACCGGGCTGACCCAGATCACCACCGGCACCGGCAACGGCGTCTCGAAGGGTTCGAACGGGCAGTTCCCCGACCACGAGAACATCCACGTCGACCCGACCAACGGCTGGATCTACGTGACCTGGGCGCAGTTCAACGGCCAGAGCACGCACTCACCGGTCGAGGTCGCGATCAGCAAGGACCGCGGCGCCAGCTTCACCATCACCGACGTCACCTCGAGCACCGTCCGCAACAACCAGGACCAGCGGGTGGTCACCGACCCGCAGGGCAACGCCTACGTCACCTTCGACAACGGCATCCAGGGCGGCAAGGGCACCGCTCTCTACGTCAGCAAGCTGGCGGCCGGTTCCAGCACCTGGACGGCGCCGTACCAGTTCGCCACCTTCGCCAACCCGGTCTGCATCTTCCCGCCGGGCTGCTTCAACATCTCCGGCGGGCAGTTCCGGGCCGGCGGCAGCTACCCGGTGCCGGCCTTCGACGCCGCGAACAACCGGCTCTACGTCACCTACGCCGACATCAAGGGTGCCTACGCCCAGACGTACCTGCAGTCCGCTCCGGCCAGTGACCTGACCAGCTGGACCGCGCCGGTCGCGGTCGCCCCGGCGGCCGCCGACCAGTTCGAGGGCGAGTTGAGCGTGGCGCCGAACGGCCGGCTGGACCTGTCGTTCTACGACCGCCGCTACAGCAGCAACCAGCTGCTCGACCTCACCTACGCGACCAGCGCCGACGGCGGCACCACCTGGCGCACTACCCGGGTGACCCCGAGCGGTTTCGACCCGTCGCAGTGGGGGGTTCCGGACAGCGGCACGTTCCGGCCGTTCGTCGGGGACTACAACGGCATCGCCTCGACCGACGCCGGTGCGCAGCTCACCTGGACCGGAGTCTCGCAGCCGGCGCCGTACAACCTCGACATCTACGCGGCGACCGTCACCCCGTAGCTACCCGGACGCACAAAGGCTGGCTGCCACGCGATGTGGCAGCCAGCCTTTGTGCTTATCGGATCAGGCGATTACAGCGTCGTCCGCCAGATGCCGCGGCCGAAGGTCGAGACGTAGAGGTTGCCGTCCGGGCCGGCCACCAGCTTGGTGGCGATGGTGGTCGGCACCGCGTCCCGCGACCAGGCCGGCGAGCCGGACTGCAGCGAGCTCAGGGTGGTCTCCACCACGCCCAGGTCGGTGGCCAGCACCACCCGGTTGCCGGTGATCAGCAGGTAGTCGGCCGGCACGTCCGGCAGGTTGCCGCTGACGTCGGTCCAGGTCGCCTGCTCGTTGCCGTTCGCGTCCACCGTGCCGGTCGCGGTGACCTTCCACAGGTGGCCGGTGCCGGCGGCCAGGTTGCCCGGGCCATCGGTCCAGTTGCGCGAGAAGCCACCGAACACGACGTAGGCGCTGTTCGGGTCGGACTGGTCCGGGGTGACCCCGGTGATCATCCGCAGCGGAGCATTGCCCGGCATCGCGATCTGGTGGTAGCCGGAGCCGCCCGCGTTGCTGAGCAGGCCGCGGTTGAACGCCGAGCCCGGGTTGCACGAACCACACCAGCCGGCCCACGCGACGTGGTTGCGGCTGGCCAGCGAGGTGATCGAGTGCCCGACGCCGCTGTCGGCGGCCTGGCTCCAGTCCGCGCCGCTGGTCGAGGCCCAGGTCTTGGTGTTGACCCAGAGGTACTCGCCGCCGGCGACCCAGGTGTTGGCGTCGGTCTGGTCGGCGCTGATCGGGGCGATGAACCGCGGGCTCGGGTCGTTCGGAGCGATCGTGACGATCGAGCCGTCCGAGGCCGCGCTGCCGTCGGCGACACCGCAGTTGGTGGTCATCTGCAGGGTCAGGTCGACGTACTCGCCGACCGTCCGGCAGCCGTTGTTCGGGTCGACCAGCTGGTCGCCACCGTCACCGCCGTACGGCGAGACCTGCTGACCGCCGTTGGCGGGGTCGAGCAGCGCGACGCCGTTGTCCTGCAGGCCGCCCCACACCTGGACCGAGCCTGCCGGGGCGCCCGGCTGGACGTCCTTGCCGACGCCAACCGAGTAGTACTGGAGCGCGTCCAGCTGGCCCGACTTGGACAGCGAAGTCCAGGACGAGGTGCCCTGGGCCATCGAGCGGCTGTAGAGGCCACCGTCGTTGCCGACGAAGACCTGGCCGGCCGACGAGCCGGTGCCGAAGGCGACCGCGTGCTGGTCGGAGTGGACCACGTTGCCGTCGCAGGTGTTCTGCGAGTCCAGGTAGCTCCAGCAGCTGAAACCGAAGTTCCAGTAGCGGCCGATGGTGTTCCAGCTCAGCCCGCCGTCCCAGCTCTCGTACACCTCTTCGAGACCGAGGTAGACGTGCTTCGGGTTGGCCGGGTCGACGCCGAGGAACTGGTTGTACCAGGCCTGCACACCGGGCTGGTAGCCGCCGCCGATGCGCTGCTTGCGCTCGGCCGAACCGCTCTGGGCGAGCACCGAGGAGTTGGCGATCTGGTCGTACGGGCCGGCCACCGCGCCGCTGCGCGAGACGTAGACGCCCGCCAGTGCACTGGCCGCACCCGAGTTCAGGGCCGCCGGCGACTCCAGCACGACGTAGAGCTGCGAACCGTCCGCGGCGTAGGCGAAGGTGGCGTTGCCGACGTCCTTCGGGTTGATCGCGCCGCCCGGGTTGATCTTGGTCCAGGTCGCGCCGCTGTCGTTGGACAGGTAGAAGCCGTTGTAGGCGGCCCCACTGCGCCACGCGACGTTGGCCAGGATGGTCTTGCCGCCGGTGCCCGGCTGCACGACCACGTCGTTGGCGATGTCGCGGTAGTTGGAGTTGACGTCGGTGCAGGTGGCCAGACCGTCCTGGCAGGGCGCCAGCACCCGGGTCCAGGCGGTGCTGGTCGAGCCGCTCAGCTGGTGGCTGTAGACACCGCGCGAGGCGGCGACGAACACCCGGTCGCTGCCGGCGTCGACGGTCACCTTGCGGATGACCTGGCTCTCCAGCTCGGTGCCACCCACCCGGTCGGACGGGCTGAACGAGCCGCCGTCGGGGCTGGCCAGCCGGTAGACGCCGGCGCCGACGTAGGTCGTCGAGCCGGTCGTGCCGTCGCCGGTGGCGAGCCACAGGGCGCCGTCCGGGGCGATCGACATCGAGCCGATGGACTCGGTGGGCAGCGCGTCGGTGATCGGCGTCCAGCTCGTCCCGCCGTCACAGGAGCGGGAGACGCCGCCGGCGGCCGCGCCGGCGAAGACGCAGTGGGCATCGACGGCAACCGTCTGGATGCGTCCGGTGACGTAGCCCGAGCCCGCGCTGGAGTTCGAGGCGCTGGGGTCCCGGTACTGCGGCGCGTCGGAGTTGTAGGGGGTCTTGGTGATCTCGGACCAGGTGCCGGCCGCGGCCGGCAGGCCGGACAGCTGACCGTAGGCGGCCGAGTATGCGCCCGGTGCGACGAGGCCGGTTGGCGCGGTCCGCTGGGCGTCGACTTCGCTGAGTCGTGAGAGCAGCTCCGATGATTCGGTGCTGGTGTCCGCGCCGGAATCGGCGTGTGCCGGCACTGCGACCGCCATCGCTACGGCGCAGCCGGCACCGGCTACCAGGGCCAGCAACCGCCGCCCTGGTGACCAAAGTGTGGACATGCATTTCCTCCGTTCGGGCATGCCAGACGGCTGCCGGCATGGGTACGCCCAATGCGTTCCGCGTGGATAGTGCCTGCTCCGGCGTATGGCCGCCATACATATGCGAAATCCGATATGGCGACTCTCGTGCAGTCACCGTGCCGCGTGGTGGTCTTATTCAGCCGGCCGCCGGCTCCCGAGGGAGCTGGCTCGTGGCGAGTTGGTCAGGCGGGTGGCCGAGCTGGCTGGTGGCCAGCCGGTGGCCGGGGTGGCACCAGGCCGGCCGAGGCCGGGTTCTCCCGCAGCGGCTGCTGGGCCCGCGCCCTCGCGACCGTCAGCGCGTTCACCAGCTCGGCGTGCAGGTAATAGGCATCGGACGGCCCCACCCCACGCTCGACCCGGTCACGGAGGAACGCCAGCTCGGTGGCTGCCTGCTGGAACTCCCGCAGCGCCCGGACGCCGGCCGGCCCGGACCGCCGCCGGACCGACCGCAGCCAGACCCGACGGGCTGCGATGCTGCCCAGCCAGGCCGCCTCGGCCGGGGTGAGCCAGCGGTAGTAGACCATCGCCGGCAGTTGCCGGTTCACCACGTCGCGCTCCCGGCGCCGGTGATGCCGGGCGACCAGGACCGCCGCCACCAACGCCGGCACCATGATCAGCAGGTACACCGCGACGTACCCGGCCAGCCCGAACAGCAGCGAGCCGTTCCAGAGCGCGTGCAGCGCCACCGCGCCGAGGTAGCCGGCCGCCGGATAGATCCAGCGGCCAGGTCCTGGCCGGGCCACCGCCAGCCCCATGCCGAGCCCGATCAGCGAGGTGAACAGCGGGTGCGCGAACGGCGCCAGCACCAGCCGCAGGACCACCGTGGTCACCCCGGTCTCGCTGCCCTGCCCGAACGCCTCGGCGACGTAGCCGACGTCCTCGATGAAGGCGAAGCCGACCGCGGCGAAGCCGGCGTAGACCAGCCCGTCCACCACGCCGTCGAACTCCCGACGCCGGGCGCCGGTCAGCATCACGAGCAGGAAGGCGCCCTTGGCAGCCTCCTCGATGGCCGGCCCGGCGACGGTCAGCACCAATCCGTGGCCGAGCACCGCGCTGGTGAGCACCTCGAGCACCAGGCTGACCACCACCGCCACTCCGGCGCCCCAGAGGAAGGCCAGCAGCAGCAGCCGGCTCGGCTCCGGTTCCCAGCGGTCCAGCCAGAAGTAGCCGGCCAGCACCACCGACATCGCCAGCGCGGACAGCGGGGTGGCGATTATCAGGCCGGCTGGATGTTTGGCGCCGTACATCAGCAGCACCAGTGCGGCCAACACCGCGAGCAGCACCAGCACCGCGATCGGCGCGCCGGTGCGTCGGCCGGAACGGGCCAGCATCGGCTGGTATGCGGTCATGCCGGCAACCCTAAAGCCAACCGGCGACAAGATGCGCAGAGGCCGCCAGCGACAAGATGCTCAGTTCGGCAGCGCCAGCCGCCACAGCTCAGGCTCGGACCAGAAGGTGCGCTTGCTCCGCGCCCGCTCGCGGGGGATGCCGTCGGTCTCGATGTAGGCCGGATCGCAGGCCAGTTGCAGCGACCGGCCCTGGCAGCGACGACGGCGCCAGCGGCCCAACCGCACCTCCGCCTCGAGCAGCGACGGGCCCAGCCGGCGTACCGACAGCGACCGAACCAGCCCGTCACACAGCCGCTGGTCGTCCACCACCGCGCGCACCCACCAGTCCCGTTCCGGGGTCCAGGGCCGCAGCGACGCGGACGAGACGCACACCCCGCCCGAGTCGTCCTTCACCACCCCCACCAGCCGGGCCCGTCCGGTGTGGGCCACCGCTAGCTGGCCGGCCCGGTCAGCCGGCAGCCCGAGCGAGGTGAGATACGGATCCGGCCGGTCCAGCAGCACCGCCGTCTCGACGTCGCCCAGCAGCCCGGCTCGCAGCATGCGGGCCAGCGCCAGGTTCAACCCGGCGGGGTCAGCGGCGTCCAACACCAGCCGATGGCCGTCCAGCCGGCTCAGCGCGGCGTCCACCTCGGCCGGGGTGGACGCGCTGGACACCGCCGCCATGCCGTCGGTCTCGACCGGCGGCCGGCCGATGCTCAGCAGCGCCAGGAACACGTTCGTTACCCTTTCTGTGCGGCACGGTTCACCGCCGCCCGTGCGGTTGCACGTGAAACGTGGTGGCACCGTCGAACTCGCGCACAAGTCGAGACAGGTCAGGAGTCTGCTACATGCCGGCAGTCATCGTGCTCGGAGCCCAGTGGGGCGACGAGGGCAAGGGCAAGGCGACCGATCTGCTCGGCTCGTCGGTCGATTACGTGGTCAAGTTCAACGGCGGCAACAACGCCGGCCACACCATCGTGATCGACGGTGAGAAGTTCGCGCTGCACCTGCTGCCGTCCGGCATCCTCAGCGAGAACTGCGTGCCGGTGATCGGCAACGGCGTGGTGATCGACCTGGCCGTGCTGTTCGCCGAGATCGAGGCGCTGCAGGCTCGCGGCCGGTCGGCCGAGAAGCTGCTGGTTTCGGCCAACGCGCATGTCATCCCGCCGTACAACACCACCATCGACAAGGTCACCGAGCGGTTCGCCGGCAGCCGCCGGATCGGCACCACCGGTCGTGGTATCGGCCCGACCTACGCCGACAAGATGAACCGGGTCGGCATCCGGGTGCAGGACCTGTTCGACGAGCAGATCCTGCGCGAGAAGGTGACCAGCGCGCTCAACCTGAAGAACCAGGTGCTGGCCAAGATCTACAACCGGCGGGCGCTTGAGGTCGAGGCAGTGCTGGACGAGCTGCTCAGCTACGCCGACCGGCTGCGGCCGATGGTGGCCGACACCGCGCTGCTGCTGCACCAGGCGCTGACCGAGGGCAAGACGGTGCTGCTGGAGGCCGGCCAGGCCACCATGCTCGACGTCGACCACGGCAACTACCCGTACGTGACGTCGTCCTCGGCGACGGCCGGCGGCGCCTGCACCGGCAGCGGCATCCCGCCGACCCGGATCGACCGGGTGATCGCGATCGTCAAGGCCTACGCCACCCGGGTCGGTGAGGGCCCGTTCCCGACCGAACTGGTGGACGCCAAGGGTGACGAGCTGCGCAAGGCCGGCGCCGAGTTCGGCACCACCACTGGACGGCCCCGCCGCACCGGCTGGTTCGACGCGCCGGTGGCCCGGTACGCGGCCCGGATCAACGGGGTGACCGATTTCGTCCTCACCAAGCTCGACGTGCTGACCGGGCTCGGCGAGGTGCCGCTCTGCGTGGCGTACGAGATCGACGGCCGGCGAGTGGACGACATGCCGATGACGCAGGCTGAATTCGCCCGCGCGGTGCCGATCTACGAGACCTTCCCGGGCTGGGACGAGGACATCTCCAAGGCCCGGACGCTGGCCGAACTGCCGGCCAACTGCCGCGCCTACGTCGAGGCGATCGAGTCGATGATCGGTGCCCGCATCTCGGTGATCGGGGTCGGCCCGGACCGCAGCGAATCGATCGTGCTGCACGACCTGTTGCCCTGATCCGCCCGCGGCTCAGCCGATCTGCCAACTGATCCTGTTGCCTGGTCAGGCGGCGTCCAACCCGCCGGCGGCGGTCATGGCAACCTCGACACCGGCGACGACGACCGGATTGCCATCCAGGCACAGGTATTCGCCATGAAAAGTAAGGATGTCGAGTTCGGATGGCGAAACGGCGCTGACCGCGGACAGTTCGACGCTCAGCCCGGCTCCGAGCCAGCCGGCGGCGAAGCTCCGACCGCCCGGGCTCGAACCGCGCACCCGCAGGTCATACACCGGCGCCCCAGTCGGCTCCGGGCTCAGCGCAAGCATGCCCGTGACCGTGAACTCCCGCCGCCAGGCGGGACGACCGGGGCCGGCGGAGATCGTCGCGGTGCCGGTGGCGATCCAGTCGCCCTCGTCCTCGGTGGGTGCGAAGGCCAGCCGCATGGACAGCAGGGACTCGCCGGTCACCGTGCTCACCTGGCCGAAATCGGCCCAGAAGGCCGGGGTCGGCAGGGGCTCGGTCATCTGACGTGCTTGGACGCCTGGGCGGTCAGGGTCTCGGTCATGGGGCGATCTCCTTGCTGTTCCGGGGGAATTGTCGAGCCAGGGTGGGTCGGGATATCGGCGCGGGACGCCGCGGGTGACGCAGTAGGTGCATTCGTCGGCCGAGCCGCCTACTTTACGAGAATTTGACATTCCTACCGACTTTGGACGGACTGTCTAACTCGGGTGCCGAGCGCAAGGTTTGCCGTCTGTGTCTAGTTCGGGCACTATCTCCGCCATGATGCGATTCCTTTGCCGGATGGCCGGCTCTGTCGCCGCCCTGGCCATCGCCCTGACCGGAGCTGCCGTGCTCGCTCCGTCCGCCGGCGCCGTCACAACCCTCTGCTCGACCACGCTGCAAGAGGGCGACACCGGATCCTGCGTGACCCAGCTGCAACAGCGGCTCAACGCCCTCGGCGCCAACCTGGTGGTCGACGGCGACTTCGGCCCGGCCACCAAGAACGCGGTGTTGGCCTTTCAGGGTCGGGAGAAGATCTCCTTCGACGGCGTGGTCGGGCCGCAGACCCAGAGCTACCTGAACAACCCGGGCACGGTGAACCTGAACCGGGCCTCGGTGTCGACGATCCAGGCCTACATCACCACCGTGTTCGGCTCCGCCAATGCGGCCACCGCGCAGCGGATCGCGACCTGCGAGAGCAGCAACAACGAGATCGCGCTGAACTACAACACCAACGGCACCTGGGACCTAGGCGTCTTCCAGGACAACACCGTGCACGCGACCAACCTGACCGACTACATCCACGACATGCTCTACTACCAGACCAACATCCAGGAGGCGCACTCGCTGTTCGTCGCCGCCGGTGGCTGGAGCCCGTGGTACTCGTCCAAGACCTGCTGGGGGTAAACAGCCATGGAAATCAAGAAGATTCTCGTCCTGCTAGGCGCGCTGCTGGCCAGTGCGATCGCGCTGGTGGGCGTGAGCACCAGCGCTGACGCGGTCACCAAGCTGACCCAGTCGCAGGCCGCCTCGCAGCTGGGCTCGGCCGGGGTGACCCACAGTTCCAGCGGTGGTTGCACCGACCGCTACAACTCCACCTGCACCTCGTACGAGCAGATCAACCAGAGCACCGTCTCTGGGGTGATCACGCTCAAGCACGCCAGCGGCTGCGCCATCAACATCACCGGCGGCACCGAGACCGGGCACGCCAGCGGCACCTACAGCCACTGGAACGGTTACAAGGTCGACATCTCGCACAACAGCTGCATCGACGGTTACATCCACAACGCGTTCACCCGGATCGCCAACCGGGGCGACGGCTACCCGCAGTGGGAGGCCGCCTCGGGCAACATCTACTGCGACGAGGGCACCCACTGGGACGTCACCTACTACACCTGCGGCTGCTGAGCCACGCGTCGTCCCTCCCGTGCGGCCACCCGGAACCTTCCGGGTGGCCGCGCGGTCGTTTCGAGGAATCTGGCCAAACCCGCCGGACGGGCGGCCGGTCGCCGGTAGGGTGCCGCTGACCGTCACCGACCGAACCGGGAAAAGTCGTGAGTTACGAATCTCCTTCGAGCTCGTCCGGCGGAGCTCCTGCCGTCATCCTGCTCGTGCTGGTGCTCGTCTACGTGGTGATCGCCGTCGTGATGATGTGGGCGTACGTGCGGATCATCCGGCGCGCCGGCTACTCCGGCTGGTGGATGCTGACCGGTCTGGTGCCGCTGGTGAACCTGGTGATGTTCCTGGTCTTCGCCTTCCGGGAGTGGCCGATCCAGCGGGAGCTGGCCCAGCTGCGCGCCTACGCCGCCCAGTCACCCGGCGGTTACCAGGGCGGTTACGGCTACCCGACGGCCGGCTACCCGCCACAGCCGGGCAACCAGCCCTGGTAGTCACGCTGGACCCGGATGGCTGGCGAGACCGGCCGCCGGCTGGTGAGAATGGACGTCTCCCGCTCCGCCACAATCTCGCGGCCACAACCGGGAGGTTGGCGTGAGCGATGAGGAGATCCTCAACCATGGCCTTTCACACCTCGCAGGAGACTGCGGAACTGGCGGTCGCCTCGGGCGTCAGTAAAGCAGCGCTGCCGGCCGGCAAGGCGCTTGTCGGCGGCTTCCTGGCCGGCGCGTACATCGCGTTCGGCGGCTTGCTGGCGATCGTCGCCTCGGCCGGTCTGAAGCCGGCAACCTGGGGCGGCCTGATCACCCTGGTCACCGGTGTCACCTTCAGCCTCGGCCTGGTGCTGACCGTGATCGGCGGCGCCGAACTGCTGACCGGCAACATGATGCTGCTGCCGATCGCGTTGCTGCACCGCCGGCTGGGCGCCGCCCGGCTGGCGGTCAACTGGCTCTGGGTGTTGATCGGCAACCTGGTCGGTTCGTTGTTCGTGGCCTACGTGCTGGCCGACAAGACCGGGGTGATCGGCACCGCCGCCTCGAAGGCGGGCAGCCCGGCGGCGAGCAACTTCGCCCGGCTGTCGGCGATCAGCATCGGCAAGGCGGTCACCGAGAGCAACGCCGAGGTGTTCTACCGGGCGATCGGCTGCAATTGGCTGGTCTGCCTGGCAGTCTGGCTCGGCCTGGCGGCGATGGACGTGGGCGGCAAGATCCTCGGCATCGTGCTGCCGATCACCGCGTTCGTGGCGCTCGGCTTCGACCACGTGGTGGCCAACATGTTCTTCCTGCCGCTGGCGATGTTCCTGCACGTCCCGGGCGTCACGTTCACCCACCTGCTGACCAACCTGATCTTCGCGTTCCTCGGCAACCTGGTCGGAGCTGCGGTGTTCGTGGCCGGTGCGTACTGGTTCATGAACCTTCGGGGCAACCCCGAGCCGGCCGGCGCCGCCGAGACGCCCTACCAGCGCCAGCCGATCTTCGCCCGTCGGGGCAACCGCTGACGATCCGGGGCTGACCGGCCCGATAGCCTGCACCGATGCGGGTACTGGTTATCGGGTCGGGGGCACGCGAGCACGCGATCTGCCTGTCGTTGGCTGCCGATCCGGCGGTTACCGCGCTGGTCTGCGCGCCAGCAAACGCCGGCATCGCGGCGGTCGCCGAGCAGCGGCCGGTGAACCCGGTCGACCCCGCCGCGGTGACCGCGCTGGCGATCGAACTGGCCGCCGACCTGGTGGTGATCGGGCCGGAGGCGCCACTGGTGGCCGGGGTGGCAGACGCGGTGCGGGCCGCCGGCATCGCCTGCTTCGGACCGTCCGCGGCCGCAGCCCGGCTCGAGGGCAGCAAGGCCTTCGCCAAGGACGTGATGCAGGCTGCCGGGGTGCCGACCGCCCGGGCCCTGGTCTGCGAGAACGCCGACCAGGTGGCCGCCGCGCTGGCCCAGTTCGGTCCGCCGTACGTGGTGAAGGACGACGGGCTGGCCGCCGGCAAGGGCGTCCTGGTCACCGACGACCTGGCCGCCGCGACCGAGCACGCCGCGGCCTGTGGCCGGGTGGTGATCGAGGAGTTCCTGGACGGTCCGGAGGTGTCGCTGTTCTGCGTAACCGACGGCAACACCGTGCTGCCGCTGCTGCCGGCGCAGGACTTCAAGCGGCTGGCCGACGGCGACGCCGGGCCGAACACCGGCGGGATGGGCGCCTACGCGCCGCTGCCCTGGCTGCCGGCCGGCACCGTCGAGCAGGTGGTGTCTGATGTCGCCCAACCCACCGTGGCCGAGCTGGCCCGGCGCGGCACCCCGTTCGCCGGGCTGCTCTACGTGGGCCTGGCGATGACGTCGGCCGGGCCGCGGGTGGTGGAGTTCAACGCCCGGTTCGGCGATCCGGAGACCCAGGTGGTGCTGGCCCTGCTGGACTCGTCCCTGGCCGGGCTGCTGCACGCCGCGGCGACCGGCAGGCTGGCCGACCAGCCACCGCTGCGCTGGCGGGACGGCGCCGCGGTCACCGTGGTGATCGCGGCGGCCGGCTATCCGGCGTCCCCCCGCACCGACGATCCGATCGCCGGCGCGGACCGGCCAGGCATCCTGCACGCGGGCACCCGGCGCGACGCCGACGGGGTGCTGCGCTCGTCCGGTGGCCGGGTGCTGTCGGCCACCGCTACCGGGGCTTCGCTGGCCGAGGCCCGACAGCGGGCGTACGTCCTGGTGGACGGGGTGCGGCTGGCCGGCAGCCAGCACCGCACCGACATCGCCGCCGGACTGTAGCCGCTGAAAGCCATTGTGCGGCCCGAATCCACCTCAGAGCTGGCAGATCACGTGGATTCGGGCCGCACAAAGCAGCAACCGGCTAGTTGGTGGTGATGGTGATGTCCTGGCCGTTGGAGACCAGCTTCCAGTCCAGGTGGCTGAACACGCTCGGGTCGATCACCTTGGCGGCGGTCACCCAGTCGATGATCAGCTGCCGGATCTCCACCTGCGCGTTGTAAACCACCGGCGCGGTCTTGACGCCGGGGAAGCCGCCGCCACCGGACTGCCGGTAGTTGTTGATCGCGACCACGAACTGGCCGGCCGGGTCGATCGGCGCCCCGGCGTAGCTGAGGTTCTTGATCCGCGAGCCGACCGGCTGGGCGATGTCGATCAGGTACGACAGCGAGGCGTCCAGGCCGCCCATGATGTCGTAGTTGTAGTCCGGGGTGCCGTTCGGCGCGGTCGGCGTGACGGCATTGGTCAGCTGGCTCGGCACAAACGGCCCGGTGCCGGTGATCTGCTTGAAGTACTGCGCGGAGTACTCCAGGTAGTCCTTGACCTGGGCGCCGGTGAGGACGATGCCGAGCAGGGTGTTGTCGTAGATGTAGAGGCCGGCCACGTCGCGCACCGTCACATCGCCGGCCGGGATGGCCGCGTCCGGGTTGAACGGCGCCGCGATCGAGAGCACCGGCAGCGAAGCCGAGGAGCTGCCGGTGAGGGCCTTCTTCACCGCGTCCGCCTGGACGTAGTTGATGAAGTCCATCGCGGCGGTGTCCTGGTAGCGGGAGGTGGACGCCGACATCGGCGCCAGCGAGGTGCCGATCACCCCGTTGACGTAGTTGCGCACGTCCTGGTGGGCCTTGGCCACCAGATCGACGATCGCCGGGTCCTCCGGCACCGTGTTGGCGTTCAGCACTGTGGACGTGGCGCTGGCCACCTTCCACCGGCCGCGGTCCTTGACCAGGTCGAGGTCCATCACGGTCAGCCGCTCACCCCACTTCAGCGGCTCCGAGAGCAGCACCTGCCGGCCGTCCGGACCGGTCACGAACCGCTGCGGGATCTCCTGGTGGGCGTGCCCGACCAGGATCGCGTCGATGCCGGGCACCTGCTGGGCGAGCAGGGTCGAGGCGTTCTCCGGCCAGGGCAGCGCGTCGCCGTAGGACGACGAGGTGTCGGCGCCCGAGTGGCACGACACGATGACGACCTCGGCACCGGCCGCGAGCACCTTCGGGATCACGATCTTGGCCTGCTCGACGATGCCGTTGAAGCTGATCTTGCCGTCCAGGTTGGCCTTGTCCCAGATCGCGCAGCCCGGCGTGACCAGCCCGACGATGCCGACCTTGACGGTCTCGCCGGAGCCGTGCCGGGTGTCGTCGCTGTGGCCGCGGTGGTCACCGACCGGAACCTTTTTGATGATGAACTCGGGGAACGCCGGCTTGGTGGTGTTCCAGTAGAGCGCGTTGGCGCCGAGCAACGGGTGGTTCAGCTGGGACTGGAACTTGCGCAGCGTGTCGACCCCGTAGTTGAACTCGTGGTTGCCCAGCGCGGCGGCGTCGTAGCCGATCGCGTTCATCGCGGCGGCCATCGGGTGCACCGGCGCCTTCGGAGCGGTGATCGGGTCGATCCGGGCGAAGTAGTACGACAGCGGGGTGCCCTGGATGGTGTCGCCGGCGTCCAGCATCAGGGTCGAGCAGCGTCCGCGCTCGGCCCGCATCGCGGCGACCAGCGTCGAGATCTTGGCCAGCCCGACGTCGTTGTGCTGGGCGTCGTCGTACTCGTGGTCCTTGAAGTAGTCCCAGTTCAGGACGTTGCCGTGGGTGTCGGTGGTGCCGAGCACGGTCAGCCGAAAGGCCTGGTCGGCCTGCGGCGGGGTATCGGCAGAGGCGGCGGCCGGCATAGCTGAGAAGAATGCCGCACCGACCCCGCCGACGGCGGCCGAGGTGAGCAGTTGGCGGCGGCTGAGCGTCAAGCGGTCCACGTATGCGTCCTATCTGGTGAGTCGAGCCCGAATGCCGGAGGTCACTGTAGAGAGCGTCCTGTGCGGTTCGTGTGATCGGGGCGGGTTATTTGGAAGGTTCTCGTGTCCGAGTGACCGGCGCGGTACGAGAGAATGACGCCGTGACGAACAAGCCCGCGATTCCGAACGTGCTGGCCGCCCGCTACGCCTCCGCCGCGATGGCGACGATCTTCAGCCCCGAGCACAAGGTGGTCGCCGAGCGCCAGCTCTGGCTGGCGGTGCTGCGCGCCCAGGCCGACCTCGGGATTCCCACTCCCGATCGCGCCGTCGCCGGCTACACGAAGGTGGTCGACGCCGGCACCGACGCGGTCGACCTCGACTCGATCGCCGCCCGCGAGCGGGTCACCCGGCACGACGTGAAGGCCCGGATCGAGGAGTTCAACGCGCTCGCCGCCGCCGACGGCCAGCACGAGCTGATCCACCGCGGCATGACCAGCCGCGACCTGACCGAGAACGTCGAGCAGCTGCAGGTGCGATCGGCGCTGCGGCTGACCCGCACCAAGGTGCTGGCGGTGCTGGTGCGGCTGGCCCGCCGGGCCGCCGAGTACGAGGCGCTGGCGCTGGCCGGCCGGTCGCACAACGTCGCGGCGCAGACCACCACCCTCGGCAAGCGGTTCGCCACCATCGCCGACGAGCTGCTGATCGCGCTGGCCCGGCTGGACGACCTGCTGCGGCGCTACCCGCTGCGCGGCATCAAGGGCCCGGTCGGTACCGGCCAGGACATGCTCGACCTGTTCGACGGCGACGCCGGCAAGCTCGCCGAGCTGGAACGGCGGGTGGCCGGCCACCTCGGCTTCGAGAACGTGCTGACCAGCGTCGGCCAGGTCTACCCCCGGTCGCTGGACTTCGACGTGCTGTCGGCGCTGGTGCAGCTGGCCGCGGCGCCGTCCAGCTTCGCCACCACGCTGCGGCTGATGGCGGGCCACGAGCTGGTGACCGAGGGCTTCCGGCCCGGCCAGGTCGGTTCGAGCGCGATGCCGCACAAGATGAACACCCGCTCAGCGGAGCGGATCAACGGCTTCGCGGTGATCCTGCGCGGTTACGCGAGCATGGCCGGCGAGCTGGCCGGCGACCAATGGAACGAGGGCGACGTCAGCTGCTCGGTGGTGCGCCGAGTGGCGCTGCCGGACGCGTTCTTCGCCCTGGACGGCCTGCTCGAGACCACGCTGACCGTGCTGGACGACTTCGGGGCGTTCCCGGCGGTGATCGCCCGCGAGCTGGACCGGTACCTGCCGTTCCTGGCCACCACCAAGGTGCTGATGGCGGCCGTCCGGGCCGGGGTCGGCCGCGAGCAGGCGCACGAGGCGATCAAGGAGCACGCGGTGCGGGTGGCGCTGGACATGCGCGAGCAGGGCGCCGCCGAGAACGACCTGCTGGACCGGCTGGCCGCCGACCAGCGGCTCGGCCTGAGCTCCGACACGCTGGCCGGGCTGCTGGCCGACCCGCTCGCCTTCACCGGAGCCGCCCAGGCCCAGGTGCGAGCGGTGATCGGGGCGGTCGACGCCGCGCTCGAGTCCGAACCCGGCGCCGCCAGCTACCATCCGGAGCCGATCCTCTAGAACCCGGATCAGTCGGGTTCCGGCAGGTCGCCGGTCAGCACCACGTCCTCGGCGATGTCGTGCAGCTTGCGGTGGGTGTGCTGCGAGGTGCGGCGCAGCAGGTCGAACGCGTCGTCAGCGGTGATCCGGTGCTGGGCCATCAGCACCCCCATCGCCATGCTGATCACCCGGTTGGTGGCCAGGGCCAGGGCCAGGTTCTCGGCCTGGTCGGCGGCGTGCGCACCGTCCAGCGCGACCGCCGCGTGGGTCGCCAGCAGGCCGCCGAGTTCGGTCAGCTCGTCGGTGAAGTAGCCCGGACGCTCGTCGTAGAGCAGCAACGCGCCGATCAGCCTGGTGCCGGCCTCGAGCGCCTTGATCTCGAGGGCATAGCCGACCGCTGAGCGGAACCGGAGCCCCTCCGCCCGGGCCCGGGCGCTGAGCTCCGGCCAGCGGGTATCGGTGTGGACGTCCACCACCACCAGCCGGCCGGCCGAGCGCAGTCCCTGCCAGCCGGTGGCCGACTGCAGCCCCTTCAGCGCCCGGGCGATCCGTTCAGCCTCGTCCCGGTCGGTGGCCGCCTCCAGCACGGTGCCGTGGTCGGCCAGCCGCCACAACGCCACCACGCCGCAGCCGATCACCTCCTGGGCCAGCTCGACCAGCCGCTGCCGGGTGGTCCGCTCGTCCGGCTGGGCGGCCAGCTCCGCCGCTATCCGGGCCAGCAGCGCCGCCTGCCGATCCTGCATCCGACCCCCTTCACGCCCGTCCTGCCGCGATTATCGAGGGTCGAGCTGTGCTCGGCCAGCAAAACCGGTTCAGCTGCCGGGGATCGGGAACTGGCTGGCCAGGAATCGGTCCCAGACCGCGTCCGGCAACAGCCGGCGGGCGCCGATCAACAACCGCGCCGACGGGGTCACCCGCACCCGGATCGGCGCTCGCCCGGCCGCGATCACCTTCTCGATCGCGGCGGCCACGTCCTCCGGCGTACCGCCGAGCCGGGCCAGCGGGCCGCGGGTGTAGACGTCCCGGGTGGACCTGGCTACCGCGGCGTTGAACTCGCCGTACGGGCCGGTGTGATCGGCCAGCTCGGCGACCGCGGTGGCCGAGAACTCGCTGCGGATCAGGCCTGGCTGGACGACGGTCACGCCGACCCCGAAACCTCGCACCTCGAACCGCAGCGCGTCGCTGAGCGACTCCACCGCGAACTTGGTCGCGTGGTAGGCGCCACCGCCCGGAAAGGTGAAGGTGCCGCCCATCGAACTCAGGTTGACGATCCGGCCGGCGCCACGATCCCGCATCGCCGGCAACACCAGCTGGCACATCCGCAGCAGCCCGAACACGTTCGTCTCGAACTGGCGTCGCAGCGCCGCCATGCTCACCGTCTCCAGCGCGCCCGACTGGGAGTAGCCGGCGTTGTTCACCAGCACCCCGACGGCGCCGTGCTCGTCCTCGACCCGGCCGACCGCGGCGGCCATCGACGCCTCGTCGGTGACGTCCAGGGGCAGCGTCCGGCAGCCGTCGGTGGCCAGGTCGGCGATCGCCGGCTGCTGCCGGGCGGTGGCGTAGACGGTGTGCCCGGCCCGGGCCAGCCGGCGGGCGGTAGCCCGGCCGATCCCGGTGGAGCAGCCGGTGATCAGGACGACCTGCGGGGCGGCGGTCATGCTCGTCAGGGTAGCCAGCGGTCGGTGTGACACGATGCCGCCATGACGGATCCGGCCGCCGCGAGCGGGCTGACCCACCTGCACTCCGGCAAGGTGCGCGACCTCTACGCCACCGACACCGGGCACCTGCTGATGGTGGCCAGCGACCGCATCTCCGCCTACGACCACGTGCTGCCGACCCCGATCCGCGACAAGGGCCGCATCCTGACCGCCATGACGGTCTGGTGGTTCGACCAGCTGTCCGACCTGGTCGGAAACCACCTGCTCAGCTACGAAGACGACGCGATCCCGGCCGAGTGGCGAGGCCGCGCGATGCTCTGCCAGCGGCTCGACATGGTGCCGGTGGAGGCGGTCGCCCGGGGCTACCTGACCGGCAGCGGGCTGGCCGACTACCGCGCTTCTGGCGCGGTCTGCGGCATCGAACTGCCGCCCGGGCTGCAGGACGGCTCCGAACTGCCCGAGCCGATCTTCACCCCGGCGGCCAAGGCCCCGGTCGGCGAGCACGACGAGAACATCGGCTTCGACGAGGTGCAGCGGCAGGTCGGCACCGAGGTCGCCGGCCGGCTCCGCGAGCTGACCCTGACCATCTACTCCCGGGCCCGCGACCTGGCCGCCGGCCGCGGCATCATCGTGGCCGACACCAAGTTCGAGTTCGGCCGCCACCCGTGCACCGGGGAGCTGGTGCTCGCCGACGAGGTGCTCACCCCGGACTCGTCCCGGTTCTGGCCGGCCGACTCCTGGCAGCCCGGCCGGTCCCAGCCCAGCTACGACAAGCAGTACGTGCGGGACTGGCTCACCTCGCCGGCGTCCGGCTGGGACCGGGCCGCCGACCAGCCGCCACCGGCGCTGCCGGACGAGGTGGTCGAGGCGACCCGGGCCCGGTACCTGGAGGCCTACGAGCGGCTCACCGGGTTGTCGTTCGCCGACTGGCCCGGCGCCTGACCTCGAAGACCCTTGCTCCGGTCGGCCGGCGCGTCGCAGGATTTTCTCCGACGAAGGTTGTCGGATCGGCGGGTTGCCGTTCGTGGACAGGGTGACGGACGGTCGAGGGGACCGTCCGAGGAACGAGGAGAACTTCCGATGACGCACTACCTGCTGGCGGTACACGGTCCGGCCGAGCGCAACGAGTACGGCAACTACGGCTCCAAGGAGGAGATGGAAGCGGCGTTCGCCGCCACCGGCGCCTTCAACGACCAGCTGAAGGCCGACGGCTACTGGGTGTTCGCAGGCGGGCTGCAGCAGCCGTCGACCGCGACCGTGGTGGATGGCCAGGGCGACACGCCGGTGCTCACCGACGGTCCGTACCTGGAGAGCAAGGAGGTGCTCGGCGGCTTCTGGGTGATCGACGCGCCCGACCTCGACGTCGCGCTGCGGCTCGCCGCCGAGGGTTCCAAGGCCTGCCGGGGCAAGGTCGAGGTCCGTCCGTTCGAGGGACTCGCCTGAGCCGTCCAGCTCGCCGACGAAGGGGGAATCGTGCCCGAGTACCTGATCGCGTTCAACGCCGAGTGGGTCCCCGACCACACCGAGGATGAGATCCACCAGAAGACGCTGACGCTCCGGCCGCTGATCGCGGAGATGAAGGCGGCCGGGGTGCTGATCTTCACCGGCGGCCTGGACGCCACCGCCCCGGTGTTCAGCGTCGACGCCTCGTCCGGAACGCCGCTGTTCACCGACGGTCCCTACGTCGAGGCGAAGGAGCACCTGGGCGGCTTCGCGGTGGTGGACGTGGCCGACGAGCAGGCGGCGCGGCACTGGGCGGGCCGGATCGCCGCCGCCTGCGGGTGGCCGCAGCAGGTGCACCGGTTCATGGCGCATCACGAGGCTGAGTGAGAAAGGCTGAGTGAAAGCCGGTTGCCGCCCGGCCCGCCGCGTGAGAGGTTGCGGGGCGATGATCGAGGGAACCCTGGTGCGGCTGCGCGCGATGACGCCGGACGACTATCCGCTGATGACCGCGTTCAAGAACGACGTCGAGATGGAGCTGCTCGGCGGCGGTGACCCGCCGCGGCCGCACACCCTGGCCGCGGTGACCGAGTTCTTCGACGGGATGGCGCGGCAGAAGCCGATCCACTTCGCGATCGAGGCGGACGGCACCCTGATCGGCGACTGCGGCCTGCACAACGTCGATCAGCGCAGCGGCACCGCCGAGCTCGGCATCGGGATCGGCGACCGCGGCTACCTGGGCCGGGGCTACGGCCGGGAGGCGGTCCGGCTGCTGGTCGACTGGGGTTTCCGGATGCACAACCTGCGCAAGATCTGGCTGCAGGTCTATGCCAGCAACTCCCGCGCGGTTCGGTCCTATACCGCGGCCGGCTTCGTCGAGGAGGGCCGGCTGCGGGCACACGTCTGGTCCGCCGGCGGGTACGAGGACCTGCTGCAGATGGCGGTCTTCCGGGACGAGCCGGCGTCCGAACCGCGGTAGCCGCTCCCGCTACCCTGTGCTGGAGTGCCGACCCGAAACGAAGGAGCGCCGTGGCCCGCGTGGTGGTGGACGTCGTGATGAAGCCCGAGATCCTCGATCCGCAGGGTCAGGCGATCCTCAACGCGCTGGGCCGGCTGGGGGTCGACGGGGTGCAGTCGGTACGTCAGGGCAAGCACTTCGAGCTCGAGGTGGCCGACGACCTCGACGACGCCGAGCTGCAGCGGATCGCCGACACGCTGCTCGCCAACCCGGTGATCGAGGACTTCACCATCCACCGCTGAGCCCGGCGAGCCCGTGTGGCCGGCGCTCAGCCAGGCGCCAGCCGGTCGGTAACCTGTGCTGCGTGGCTGTGCGCATCGGTGTGGTGACCTTTCCGGGAAGTCTCGACGACCGCGACGCGCTGCGCGCGATCAGGCTGGCCGGCGCCGAGCCGGTGCCGCTGTGGCACGGCGAGAAGTGGCTCTCCGACGTCGAGGCGGTGGTGCTGCCGGGTGGCTTCTCCTATGGCGACTACCTGCGCTGCGGCGCGATCGCCCGGTTCGCGCCGGCGATGGACTCGGTCATCGACGGTGCCCGGCACGGCATGCCGGTGCTGGGCATCTGCAACGGCTTCCAGGTGCTGTGCGAGGCGCACCTGCTGCCCGGCGCGCTGATCCGCAACCGATCCCAGCGGTTCGTCTGCCGGGACCAGTTGCTGCGGATCGAGAACGCCGACACCGCCTGGACGTCCGACTACGAGCAGGGTCAGCAGGTGCGCATCCCGGTCAAGAACGCCGAGGGCTGCTACGTCGCGGACGAGCGCACGCTGGCCGAACTGGAGGACACCGGACGGGTGGTGGCCCGCTACCTGGACGGCAACCCGAACGGCTCGCTGCACGACATTGCCGGCATCACCAACGCTGAGGGGAACGTGGTGGGCCTGATGCCGCACCCGGAACACGCCGTCGACCCGCTCACCGGCCCGGGTGCCGACGGGCAGCCGTTCTTCACCTCGATCCTGCGTTCGCTGGTCGGTGCCGCGTGAGCCGGCCGGAGCTGGACACCGTCGAGCGGGCCACCGGCAACCCGGACCGGTCCCAGCCGTTCAAGGAGCTCGGGCTGAACGGCGAGGAGTACGCCCGGATCAAGCAGATCCTGGAGCGCCGGCCGACCAGCTCGGAACTCGCGATGTACTCGGTGATGTGGTCCGAGCACTGCTCGTACAAGTCGTCCAAGAACCACCTCAAGCAGTTCGGCGAGAAGGTGCCGGCCGAGGCCAAGGACATCCTGCTGGTCGGGATGGGCGAGAACGCCGGCGTGGTGGACGTCGGCCGGGGGCTGGCGGTCACCTTCAAGATCGAGTCGCACAACCACCCGTCCTACGTCGAGCCGTACCAGGGCGCGGCGACCGGGGTCGGCGGCATCGTCCGCGACATCCTCACCATGGGCGCCCGGCCGGTCGCGGTGCTCGACTCGCTGCGGTTCGGCCCGGCCGACGCGCAGGACACCGGACGGGTGCTGCCCGGCGTGGTGGCCGGGGTCGGCGGCTACGGCAACTGCCTGGGCCTGCCCAACATCGGCGGCGAGGTGAACTTCGACGGCAGCTACCTGGGCAACCCGCTGGTGAACGCGCTGTGCGTCGGGGTATTGCCGGCCGACGGCATCAAGCTGGCCAAGGCCGAGGGGCCAGGCAGCCACGTGGTGCTGTTCGGCGCCCGGACCGGGGGCGACGGCATCGGTGGTGCGTCCGTGCTGGCGTCGGCGACTTTCGAAGACGACAGCGAAGTGAGCATCGCAGCGAGCGGCAGCGAGCGAGGAGCGGAGCGAAGCGCGGAGTCGAGCAACAAGCGCAGTGGGTCGAAGAAGCGGCCGGCGGTGCAGGTCGGCGACCCGTTCGCTGAGAAGGTGCTCATCGAGTGCTGCCTGGAGATCTTCGCCGCCGACCTGGTGTCGGGCATCCAGGACCTGGGCGCGGCCGGGCTGTCCTGCGCGACCACCGAGCTGGCCGCGGCCGGTACCGGCGGCATGGAGGTCGACCTCGACCTGGTGCCGCTGCGGGACGAGACGCTGACGCCCGAAGAGATCCTGATGAGCGAGTCGCAGGAACGCATGATGGCGGTGGTGACCCCCGACAACCTGGATGCGTTCCTGGAGATCTGCGCCAAGTGGGAGGTGACGGCCACCGTGATCGGCACGGTGACCGACGGCGACCGGCTGCTGATCCGCTGGCACGGCGAGACGATCGTGGACGTGCCGCCGCGCACCCTGGCGCACGAGGGGCCGGTCTACCAGCGGCTGGTGCGCCGGCCGTACGACCAGGACGCGCTGAACGGCGAGCATGGCGAGGGGCTGCCCCGGCCGAAGAACGGTGAGCAGCTGCGAGCCGCCGCGCTGAAGCTGATGAGCTCGGCGAACCTGGCCGACAAGTCCTGGATCACCGACCAGTACGACCGGTACGTGCTGGGCGACACGGTGCTGGCGCAGCCGGAGGACTCCGGGATGATCCGGCTGACCGACACCGGCGAGGCGGACCTGGGCGTCGCGGTGGCGGTGGACGGCAACGGCCGCTACACCCGGCTCGACCCGTACGCCGGCGCCCAGCTGGCGCTGGCCGAGGCGTACCGCAACGTGGCCACCACCGGCGCCCGGCCGCTGGCGGTGACCAACTGCCTGAACTTCGGCTCGCCGGAGGACCCGGGCGTGATGTGGCAGTTCGCCGAGGCGGTGCGCGGGCTCGCCGACGGCTGCCAGAAGCTCGGCATCCCGGTGACCGGCGGCAACGTCAGCTTCTACAACCAGACCGGCACCACGCCGATCCTGCCGACCCCGGTGATCGGGGTGCTCGGGGTGATCGACGACGTCAGCCGGCGCACCCCGCTGGCGCTGACCGGTGACGGCTCGCCGCTCTACCTGCTGGGCGACACCCGGGACGAGTTCGGCGGCTCGGAGTGGGCCAACGTGGTGCACGGCTTCCTCGGCGGCCGGCCGCCGAAGGTCGACCTGGCCCGGGAGAAGCTGCTGGCCGACGTGCTGATCAACGCCTCCCGGGACGGGCTGATCGACGCCGCGCACGACGTGTCCGACGGTGGCCTGTTCGTTGCGGTGGCCGAGGGCTGCCTGCACGGCTCGGTCGGCGTCCGGCTGATCGTGCCGGACGGCATCGACCCGTTCGTGTTCCTGTTCTCCGAGTCGGCCGGCCGGGCGATCGTGGCGGTGCCGCGCACCGAGGAGGTCCGGTTCACCGACATGTGCACCGCCCGCGGCTTGCCAGCTCAGCGGATCGGGGTGCTGGACGTGCTGGAGTCGGCGATCGAGGTGCAGGGCCAGTTCCGGCTGCCGCTCTCCGAGCTGCGCACCGCCTGGAGCGCGACCCTGCCGGGGCTCTTCGGCTGATGGCCGGCGATCCGGCCGAGCCGCTGTTCGCCCAGACCGCGCTGATCCGGGACTGGCTGGGCCGGCTGCCCTACGACGCGTTCGGGCGGCCCAGTTCGCTGCCGGGCTGGGATCTGCGGCAGCTGACCGCGCACATCGTGATGATCCACCTCGGCCTGGTGCGGGCGCTGCGGGCGCCGACCGACGAGCGACCGCTGGCGTTGCACGACTACGTCGCCCGGTACCGGCCGGACGCCGAGGAGATCGACGCGACCACCGCCGAGATCGCGGCGGACCGGACGCCGGACGACCTGCTGGTCGAGCTCGACCTGGTGGTGCGGCAGGCTCGCGACCGGCTGGCCGAACCGCTGCCGAAGGTGGTCCGGGCGCCGCGCGGCCCGATCGCCGCCACCGACTACCTGACCACCCGGATCTTCGAGGTGCTGGCCCACGCCGAGGACCTGAGCGCCTCGCTGCCCGACCAGCCGGCGGTCGAACTGGACCGGCGGGCGCTGGCGGCCGGGGTCCGCGCGCTGGCCGGCATGCTGGCGACCAGGTACCCGGGCCGGTCGGTCGAGGTACGGGTGCCGCCGGTCATCGCGGTGCAGGCCATCGAGGGGCCGCGGCACACCCGAGGCACCCCGCCGAACGTGGTGGAGACCGACGCCGTCACGTTCTTGCGGCTGGCCACCGGCCGGGCCGGCTGGGCGTCCGCGGTGGCGTCGGGTGCGGTGCGCGCCAGCGGCAACCGGGCCGACCTCTCGGCGCAATTGCCACTCCTGTAGACAATTGCTCCTGCAGTCACCTAGATCAACTTGAGGGGTCCCGGTTAACGATCCGATAAACCCTCAACCGGCACTTTGCCCCCTCCGTACCGGTCGGTTACCCCATTTAACCCGATGTACTACCTGCCCTGAGGCATCCGGGAACAGACCGATCGATGAACAGTACGAATTCCGAACCTTTCCCGGTGTGTAGACAGTTTGTCGCCACCAAAAACATATGTAATTCTTTGGCGCCGCACCCGGCGGCGTCGTCGCCGGCCTTTGCTCCAGCTGTAGAAGGTTTGGCCCTTGCCTGCTCATCGCTGTCCCCGCGTCCTCCGCGTCAGCCTGGTCTCCTCGATCATGGCCCTGGCGCTGCCGGCCAGCCTGCTGGCTCCGACCGCGGCGTCGGCCGCCGGCCACTCCGGCCACGGCAAGGCCCACCTGGCCCCGCTGCCCATCCAGCGCAGCGGCTCGGGGGCCGGCCTGGCCCACGAGGTGGGCCGGAACAAGAACACCCGGATCCCGGCCTCGAGCCGCTCCCGGCACCCGCTGATCAAGTTCCCGACCGGCCCGACCGTGACCAACCGGGCGCACACGGTGGCAGTGCCGGCGCCGCGGGTGGCCGGCTTCGACCCCGCGACCAGCCGCGAGCTGCCCGAGCGGCGCACCGCCACCCAGCAGACCTACCGCAACGCCGACGGCAGCCTCACCACGGTGCTCGGCGACGGCCCGCTGAACTACCGGGACGGCGCCGGCCACTGGCAGCCGATCAAGCCGGCGCTGGTCAGCCAGCCGGGCACCCGGGGCGTGCTGACCGCAACCGGCGGCGCGGCGGACGTCCAGCTGGCCGAGCAGGCCAACTCGGCCGTGCTGGCCACGGTGACCCTGGACGCCGACCACGCCATCGGCTGGCGGCTGGCCGGCGCAAGCAACTCGATCGGCCGGGTGACCGGCAACGTCGCGCGCTACCCCGGCATCGCCCGGGACGCCGACCTGGAGCTCGCGGTGCAGAGCGGCGGGGTCAAGGAGACCGTGCTGCTGGCGTCGGCCCAGGCGCCGACCAGTTACACCTTTAACCTGCAACTGAAGGGCCTTTCCGCCACGCTGGTCGACGGCCAGGTGGTGCTGACCGACGCCGCCGGCGCGGTGCGGGCCACCATCCCGGCCGGCTCGCTGACCGACGCGGCCGGCGGCACCTCGAACGCGGTCAGCTACCGGCTGACCGGTGCCCGGCTGACCGTCAACGCCGATCCGGCCTGGCTGCGCGACCCGGCCCGCCAGTTCCCGGTGCGGCTGGACCCTAGCGTGCAGACCGACGCCGCCACCAGCGCGCTGACCGTCGGCCCGAACGGCTCGTCCAACGGCGCCAACACCTTCGACGTCGGGCCGAAGACCGCCGGGTACATCAAGTTCGACCTCAGCTCGCTGGCGCACGAGACCATCTACGGCGCGCAGCTCGCGCTGGTCGACCAGAACGCCGCCTCCTGCAAGGCCCGTCCGGTCACCGTGTACGCGGCCACCGATTCCTGGTCGGCCAGCAGCAGCGTCAGCTGGCCGGGACCGGCGCACTCGGACACCGCGCTGGCGTCGCAGTCGTTCGCCTACGGCTACGTGCCGCCGCTGAACGCGCACACCACCGCCTGCCCGGTCAAGGCCACCCTGTTCAACCTGGGTGCGGGCGGCGCCGACCTGGTGCAGCGCTGGGTGGACGGCAGCCAGGCCAACAACGGGCTGACCCTGCGGGCGGACTCCACCACCGACGCGCTCGCCCAGAAGACCTTCGCCGGGCCGAGCAGCGCCAACCCGCCCCGGCTCTACGTCACGCACAGCCCGTACAACGCCAAGTACGCGATTCCCGACCCGAACCCGAACCCGCCGGTGGTGCTGACCACCGGCGGCAACGTCAAGGTGCGGGTCACCAACACCAGCGCGATGACTTGGACCAGCGCCGGCTACTACCTGGGCTACCGGATCTATGACAGCAAGGGCAACCCGGCCAAGGACAACAACGGCAACACGATCGGCCTGGTCAAGGCGGCCTCGCTGCCGGCGGACCTGCCCCGCACCGGCAAGGTGACCCTGACCGCGGCGATCACCTCGCCGCACGTCAAGGGCGTCTACACGGTCGACTTCACCATGGTGAAGTCGGGCACCAGCCCGGTGGTGTTCACCGACGAGCAGGTGCCGCCCGGCCGGCTGGTGATGCAGGTCTTCGACGTGCCGCCGGTGATCACCGCCGCCTACCCGCAGAACGGCTACCAGACCCCCACCCTGACCCCGCAGCTGTGGGCGCAGGGCAAGGACATCGACGCGCTCTCCGGTTCGACGCTGACCTACAACTACAAGGTCTGCCCCGGCACCGACATGGCGGCCACCACCTGCTTCACCTCCGGCTTCCAGTCCTCGCCGGGCTGGGTGGTGCCGGCCGGCAAGCTGTCGTGGGGCAAGAGCTACAGCTGGTACGGCCAGGTCAAGGACTCGACCTCGACCACCACCTCGCCGACCATCACGCTGCTCACCTCGGTGCCGCAGCCGAGCGTGGTCAGCACCCTGGCCGGCGCGCCGTACAGCGTGCAGAACCGGGAGTTCGACCCGTCCGCCGGCAACTTCTCGACCGGCGCGATCGACGCCTCGGTCACCACCAGCGGGCCCGACCTGACCGTCGCCCGCACCTACAACAGCCTCGACCCGCGCACCGACGGGGCGTTCGGCACCGGCTGGACCTCGCTGTACGACATGAAGGTCACTGCCGAGTCGGACGGCTCCGGCAACATGCTGGTCACCCTGGCGAGCGGCCAGCAGGTGCGGTTCGGCAAGAACCCGGACGGCACCTGGACCGGTCCGAGCGACCGGCAGGCGACGTTCACGCTGGTCAACAGCAGCTACCTGCTCAAGGACGAGGGCGGTTACAGCTACACGTTCTCGCTGTCCGGCAAGCTGCAGAAGATCCAGGGACCGTGGGGCAATCCGGTCACCCTGACCTACGCCGGCGACGGCACCCTGGCCACCGCCAAGTCCGGCAACAGCGGTCGCACCCTCAGCTTCACCTGGAGCGGCGGGCACGTGGTCAGCGTCGCCACCCAGCCGGTGAACGGCAGCACCCCGACCTGGACCTACAGCTACTCCGGTGACCTGCTCACCCAAGCGTGCAACCCGGACAACGCCTGCACCAGCTACGCCAGCACCACCGACTCGCACTACCGCACCGCGGTGCTGGACGCCAAGCCGGACTCGTACTGGCGCCTCGGCGAGGACAGCGACACCGACGCCGGCAGCGAGATCGCGGTCAACCTGGGCAAGGACGCAGGCAGCTACGTCGGCGCCCCGACGCTGGGCGCGGCCGGCGCGCTGGCCGGCGTGTCCGACACCGCGGTCACCCTGAGCGGCAGCGGCCAGTACGTGAACCTGCCGACCGGCACCGCCAAGAAGAGCCGCGACATGGCGGTCGAGCTCTGGTTCAAGACGACCGGCAGCGGTCCGCTGTTCGGTTACCAGGAGAAGGCGCTCAGCAGCACCTCGGCCAACGGGGTTCCGCTGCTCTACGTCGGCACCGACGGCAAGCTGCGCGGCCAGTTCCGCACCGGCAGCATCGCGCCGATCACCTCGAGCGCGGTCGTCAACAACGGCGCCTGGCACCATGTGGTGCTCTCGGCGATGGGCAGCACCCAGACCCTGTACCTGGACGGTGCCAGCGCCGGCACCCTGACCGGCACCATCGACCAGGCCACCCTGACCTACGCCCAGCTCGGCGCCGCCTACGCCACCGGCAGCTGGCCGGGCTACCCGAGCGGGGCGCTGCACTACTTCACCGGCTCGGTCGACGAGGCGGCCGTCTACTCGCACCCGCTCGGCTCGGACGTGGTCGCAGCGCACTACCGGCTGGGCACCCGCACCGCCAATGTGATCTCGCAGGTGACGCTGCCCAGCGGCAAGGTCGCCTCGGCGGTCAGCTACGACCCGGCCACCGACCGGGTCGCCGAGTACACCGACAAGAACGGTGGCACCTGGCGGCTCGGCGTTCCGCTGGTGACCGGCGACGACAAGGACCTGCGGCGCACCGTGCTGGTCACCGACCCGGCCGGCCGGCCCGACCTCTACGAGTTCGACGCGCTCACCGGGTGGCTGCTGCGATCCGGCACGCCCAGCGGGCAGACCGTGCGCACCGAGGACCAGAACTGCGCGGTCACCCCGACCCCGGACGACCCGGCGTTCTGCGCCCAGGACGGCACCAGCGGTGCGTCCCAGGTCGTCGACTTCTCCGGCATGCTCATCCGGACCTACGACTACAACGACGACGGCACGCTGAAGACGGTCACCGACGAGAACGGCGACCCGACCAGCATGACCTACGACGCGCGCGGCAACGTGCTCACCAAGACCACCTGCCGGACCAGCGCCACCGACTGCGGCACCACCTACTACACCTACCCGTCCGGGCTGACCGATCCGCTGGACCCGCGCTGGAACAAGCCGCTGACCATGCGCGACCCGCGCTCGGTCAGCGCGACCGACAACGGTTACCTGACCTCCTACGCCTACGACAGCAAGGGCGACCTGCAGTCCCAGACCAACCCGGACAGCGGCGTCACCCGCACCGCCTACAGCAGCGGCGTCGAAGCCGCCTACGACAGCGGCACCATCCCGTCCGGGCTGCCGGTCAGCTCCACCGACGCGCGCAACGCGGTGACCAAGTTCAGCTACTACGCCAACGGCGATCTGGCCCAGATCACCGAGCCGAGCGGGCTGGTCACCCGGTTCTCCTACGACGCGCTGGGCCGGCGGACCGGCCAGACCGAGATCTCGAGCAGCTACCCGGCCGGGGTCACCACCACGTTCGGCTACGACGCCGAGAACCGGGTGGCCTCCACCACCGCGCCGGCCAGCTCGGACGCGGTCACCGGGGTGCAGCACCAGCAGCAGGTCAACCAGAGCTACGACGTCGACGGCAACGTCACCCGCACCGAGGTCAAGGACCTGCTCGGCGGCGACCCGGCCCGGGTCACCAACTACACCTACGACGAGCACAACCAGCTGGCCTCGGTGGTGAACCCGAACGGTGACGAGATCACCTACGACTACGACGAGTTCGGCAACAAGACCGAGATGACCGACGCGGTCGGCGACCAGTACGACTACGCCTACACCGCGCGCAACACGATCGCCGAGGTCCGGCTGCGCGACCCCTACTCGGACGGCAGCTCGTCCTACCTGGTGGTGGCGGGCTACGCCTACGACCCGGCGGGCCGGCTGGCCTACCAGACCGACTCGATGGGGCACCGGATCCGGTACGAGTACTACTACGACGACCTGGTGCACCGGAAGGTGCAGGAGAACTACCACAACCCCGACGGCAGCACCCGGGAGTACGTGCTCGAGGACGACAGCTACGACGCGGCGGGCAACCTGACCCGGCAGGCGGCGGCCAACGGCACCTCGGTCACCACCTACACCGTCGACAACGTCGGCCGGGTCAAGACCACCGTGCTGGGCACCGGCTCGGCCACCCGCACCACCAACTACACCTACGACCTGAACGGCAACACCACCAAGGTCACCGCCAGCGGCGGCACCTCGAACCTGCCGTGGTTCACCCCGGTGCAGACCCAGACCACCAGCTACGTCTACGACAGCTCGAACCGGGTCACCAGCGAGACCGCGGACCTGGGTGGCGGCACCTCGGCGGTCACCACCACCGGCTATGACCAGCGCGGCAACGTGGTGGCGATCACCAGCCCGCTGGGCAACGTCTCCGGGGCCGACCCGGCGGCGCACACCACCAACTACGGCTACGACGAGCTCGGCCGGCAGACCACCATCACCGAGCCGCCGGTCAGCACCGAGCAGAACGGTGGCGCGCCGGTCAGCCAGCGCCCCCAGGCGATCAACGGCTACGACACCTTCGACGAGCCGGTCGAGAGCAAGGACCCGGCCGGCAACATCGCCACCACCAGCTACGACGTGCAGGGCAACGTGGTCGGCCGGTCGCTGCCGGCATACACCCCGCCGGGCAGCTCCACCCCGATCACCCCGACCAGCTCGGCGACCTACGACGGCGACGGGCGGATGCTCAGCGCGGTCGACGCCCGCGGCTACACCACCCGGTACAGCTACGACCGGCTCGGCGACCTGACCACGCTGGACGAACCGAACTCGACCGACACCGACCGGGCGGTCACCCACTACAGCTACACCCACACCGGCAAGCTGCTGTCGGTCACCGACCCGTCCGGGGCGGTCCACCAGCAGACCTACGACGACCTGGACCGGCCGATCACCGCCACCCAGGTCGAGCGTTACCCGACCCAGCAGAACCTGGTCACCCAGTACAGCTACGACGACAACGGCAACGTGCTGACCGCCACCTCGCCCAGCGGCGCGGTGACCAGCAGCAGCTACGACGGGCTGGGCCAGCTGACCTCGGTCACCGACCCGAGCGGCGTGGTCACCCAGTACGGCTACGACGGGCTGGGCAACCAGACCCGGATCACCGACGGCCTCAACCGCTCCACCAAGTCGGTGTACGACCTGGGCGGCCGGCTCAGCTCGGAGGCGGACCTGGACAGCTCGCTGGCGACCCTGCGCAGCCAGAGCTACAGCTACGACGTCGAGGGCAACCTGGTCAGCTCCACCCCGGGCGGCGGCCACCCGACCAGCTATTCCTACGACAACGTCGGCCAGTTGGTGAAGCAGGTCGACCCGGTGTCCGACACCCACAGCATCACCACCAGCTTCGGCTACGACAGCTCGGGCAACCGCACCCGCTACACCGACGGCCGGGGCAACTCGACCACCTTCACCTTCAACTCGCTCGGCCTGCCCGAGTCGGTGATCGAGCCGGCCACCACCGCGCAGCCGGCGCTGGCGGACCGCACCTGGACCGCGTCCTACGACGCGGCCGGCAACCCGGTCACCATGACCGCCCCGGGCGGCGTGGTGCGCCAGCGCAGCTACGACGCGTCCGGCCGGCTGGTGCAGGAAGACGGCTCCGGCGCCGAGGTGAGCACCGCCAGCAAGCGAATCGGGTACGACGTGCTGGGCCGGATCACCTCGATCGGCGCGGCCGGCGGCACCGACAGCTACACCTACAACGACCGCGGCATGCAGCTGTCCGCCGCCGGCCCGTCCGGTTCGGCGAGCTACAGCTACAACGCCGACGGCGAGCTCAGCCAGCGCACCGACGCCGCCGGCACTGCCAGCTTCAGCTACTCGAACGGCCGGCTGTCGGCCCAGACCGACCCGGTCAGCGGCAGCACCCAGACGGTCGGTTACGACGCCGCCGGCGACATCAGCACCGTCGACTACGGCGCCGGCCGGGTGCGCAGCTACGGCTACGACAACCTGGGCCGGTTGGCCAGCGACGTGCTGAAGAACGGCGCCGGCAGCACGGTCAGCTCGGTCGCCTACGGCTACGACCTCAACAACAACGTCACCGGCAAGGTGACCACCGGCGTGCAGGGCGCCGGCAGTAACAGCTACGGCTACGACTACCTGAACCGGCTGACCTCCTGGACGGACCCGGCCGGGACCACCACCAGCTACGGCTGGGACGACTCCAGCAACCGGACCTCGGCCGGCGGCAAGACGGCGACCTACGACGAGCGCAACCGGCTGCTCAACGACGGCACGTCCAGCTACACCTACACCGCCCGGGGCTCGCTGCAGAGCAAGACCACCGGCAGCACCACCGAGAACTTCAGCTTCGACGCGTTCGACCGGCTGATCGCGGACGGCAGCCAGAGCTACTCCTACGACGACCTCGACCGGTTGGCGTCCGACTCGGGCACCCGGCTGCAGTACGCCGGCACCGACCCGGGCGTGGTCTCGGACGGCACCTCGACCTACGGCCGGGACGTCTCCGGCGACGTCATCTCCGAGCAGACCGGCACCACCAAGCGGTCGCTGATCTCCGACCAGCACGGCGATGTGATCGGCGGCTTCGACCCGTCCGACACCGCACTCGGCCAGCTCGCCGACTCCCGGACCTACGACCCGTGGGGCAACGTCACCGGTGCCACCCCGGGGGCCACCTTCAACGTGGGCTTCCAGGGCAGCTGGACCGACAGCAGCACCGGCCAGATCGACATGGGCGCCCGCTGGTACTCGCCGACCACCGGTGACTTCGACTCCCGCGACTCCACCCAGTACGTCAGCGGCGCCTCGCCGCTGGCCAACCGGTACAGCTACGCGGCCGGCAACCCGGTCACCCAGAACGACCCGGACGGCAACTGGCCGAGCTGTGGCTGGTGTTCCTCGGCCTGGCACGCGGTGACCCACACCGTCAGCCACGTCGTCAACACGGTGAGCAGTGTGGCCAGCAGCGCCTACCACACGGTGAGCAGCTGGGCCAGCAGTGCCTGGAACACCGTCACCAGTTGGGCGAGCACCGCCTGGGACTTCACCAAGCGGATCGCCTCGGACGCCTGGGACCTGGCCAAGACCGCTTACCACGCGGTGTCGCACGCGGTCAGCTGGGTGTATCACAAGGCGACGTCGGCGGTCTCGACCGTCTACCACGCGGTGACGCACGCGGTGAGCTGGGTGGCCGACAAGGCCGCGGCGGCCGCGCACTGGGCGGCGCAGAAGGCGCGTGAGGCGGCCGCGGCGGCGCACCGGGCGGCGGTAGCGGTCTCGGACGCGACCAAGTCGGCGATCCGGTTCGCGGTGCAGCACAACCCGTTGCCGGCGATCGTGGCCGCGGTCAAGCCGCTGCTGCAGACGGTCAAGAAGGTGGTCTCGGCGGTGGCCAGCGTGCCGGCCGCGGTGGTCTCGGTGACCGTGAACGTGGTCAAGGCCGCTGCCGCCTCGGTGCAGGCGGTCTACCAGGCGGCGGTCACCGCGGCGGGCACGGTGGTGCAGACCGTGTCGAAGGCGGTGGACGCGGTCTCCACCTTCGCCGCCGACCACTGGAAGACGGTGGCCGCGTTCGCGGCCGGTGCGGCGACCTTCCTCGGCTGCGAGGCGCTCACCGCCGGCGCCGGCTCGGCCGGCTGCGTGATCGCGGCCGCCGCGGTCGGCGGTGCGGTCGGCAACGCGCTGAACTGCCCGCCCGGCCGGTCGATCGCCGGCTGTGCCGCCAAGGGCGCGCTGGCCGGTGGCATCGGCGGCGCGCTGACGGTGGCCACCGGTGGCGCCGGCGCGGTGGTCGCCGGGGCGCTGGGCGCTGCTGGTGAGAACGCCTCGTTGCAGTACCTGAACACCGGGCACGTCGATGCCGAGCAGGTGGCCGAGTCGGCCGCCGTCGGCGCGGCGGCGGGCGGTATCGGCGGCCGGGCCGGCGCCGACGAGGAGAGCGGCGCGGCCGGTTCGTGCAGCTGGAACTCGTTCACCGCCGGCACCCCGGTGCTGATGGCCGACGGCAGCCAGAAGCCGATCGACCAGGTGCGCAAGGGCGATCGGGTGCTGGCCACCGACCCGGACACCGGGGTCACCTCGGTGGAGACGGTCGACCAGCCGATCGTGCACGCCGGCACCCACACCATGGTGACGGTCGGGTTGTCCGACGGCAGCAGCATCACCGCCACCGACAGGCACCCGTTCTGGGACGACACCGAGCACGCCTTCGTCAACGCGCAGGACCTGCGCGCCGGCGACCGGGTGCTCACCAGTTCCGGAAAGCGCTTGTTCATCAAGGCGATCACGGTGTTCGTCGCGGTGCTGGCGGCGTTCAACCTGCAGATCGACCAGATCCACACCTACTACGCCGGCGCCACCCCGGTGCTGGTGCACAACGCCTGCAGCCCGTCGGCCAAGCTCGGCCAGAACATGGAGGACCAGGGCACTACCCGGCCGGCCGAGACAGCCGCGCACCACATCGTGGCGCACAGCTCGCCGAAGGCGGCCGCCGGTCGCGCGGTGCTCAACCGGTTCGGTGTCGGCATCAACGACGCGGAGAACGGCGTTTTCCTGCCGCGCAACGTGAATTCGGCCAACCCCAACGGGGTGGCGGTGCACTCGACGCTGCACACCGACGAGTACTACCAGTCGGTGAACGACGTGCTCGGCGGGGCGCAGAGCCGGCAGGACGTGCTCGACGGCCTCGGCCATATCCGCAATCAGCTGCTGAACGGGGCCTTCCCGTGACCGATGCGGTGTTCGGCGCCGGACCCCAGCCCGGTTATCAGTGGCTGCTAGCCGACGACGACGGTGACTATCAACGGCTGCAGGCCATTGCCGATCACCGGCCGGGCGAAGCGTGGCAGCCGCCACCGATGCACCTGCTCGACCGTGACGACGACGGAACCCGGCTGCGGCAGGCGGACCTGCCGTGGCTGCTGTCGGCGACGCTCGCGCTGACCCCGGCTGCGTCGTCCGGGCTGCGGCCGCTGCTGGAGCCGTACGGCGAGTTCCTTCCGGTCAGTGGCACCGCGGCGGGGATCGAGCTGTTCAACTGCACTGCCTGGACCGATGCGCTGGACGAGGACGCGTCGGAGCTGGCCCGGTTCTCGGACGGCCGGATCATGCGCATCAGGAGCGCGGTGCTGACGCCGGCGGCCTTCGCCGAGGCGGAGGTGGTCCGGCTCCGGCAGACGCCGACCGGCCCGCTCTACTTCGCCGCCCCGTTGGTCGAGCGCATCGCGGCACTCGGCCTCACCGGCACCGTCTTTCAACCTCGCGGCACCGTCGCGGACCGCGGCTGAAGTTCACCGCAGTACACCAACAAGTTGGAGTTCGTATGTCCATGGCACAACCCACACGCCGGCGAGCCGGCGGCCTCCGGCGGATCGCCGTTGCCGCACTGGCGGTGCTGGCGGCTGCCGGCGCGGTCACGGTGGCCGCGCCGGGCGTCCAGCAGGCGCACGCCGACGCGGCGGCCGCCGGCGGTGACTACATCGCGCTGCCCGCCGAGGGTCACCTGCTCGACACCCGGTCGGCGATCGGGGTCAGCACCAAGACCCCGCTCGGCGCGAACACGTACCTGTCCTTCCCGGTGCTGGGCAAGGGCGGCGTGCCGTCGTCCGGCGTCTCGGGCGTGGTGGTCGACATCACCGCGGTGAGCCCGACCGCGAACGGCTACCTCTGGCTCGGCCCGGACGATGCGAGCTACACCAACACCACCTCGAACCTCAACATCGTCGCCAGCAGCAGCCCGATCTCGAACACCGCGGTGTCGGCACTGGGCAGTGACGGCAAGCTCAAGGTCTACAACCGCTACGGCACCACGCACATCGTGGTGGACGTGCAGGGCTACTACACCGACAGCACCGCGGCCTCGGGTCCCGGCGGGTTCGTCCCGGTCACCCCGGCCAAGCGGGTCATCGACACCCGGACCGGCACCGGGCTGACCAAGGCCGCGACCATCCCGGCCGGCGGCTCGCTGACGGCGAACATGTCGGCCGGCGGCATCATCCCGAGCGGTTCACCGAGCGCCTACCTCGACCTGGTGGTGCCGAACGCCACCGCCGCGGGATTCCTGGCGGCCTACCCGGCCGGCAGCGCGGCGGACACCGCGTCGCTGTTCGACTTCCTCACCGGCACCACCGCCTCCGGCGCGACCGTGAAGCTGGGCACCAACAACAACGTGGTCTTCGTCAACCACTCCGGCGCGGCGATCGACCTGCTGATCACCGCCTACGGCTACACCAGCCCGACCTCCGGCGCCGGCGCCGGCTACCGGCCGGCGATGAAGCGGGTCGCGAACGCCCTCTCGGTCGCCGCCAACGGCACCGCCACCGTTCAGGTTGTCGGCCAGGGCGGGGTGCCGACCCACGGCGTGACCGCGGTTGCGGCCAACCTGACCGCGAGCGCCGGCACCGGCGGCGGCTACCTGCAGCCCTACCCCAGTGGCGGCGCGCCCGACGTGTCGTCCAGCAACTTCCCGGCCAGCACCACCCGGGCCGACCTGGTGTTCATCCAGCCTGGCCCGGACGGCAAGATCAAGGTCTACAACCACAGCAGCGACACGATCAGCCTGTACGTCGACATTCAGGGTTACTATGTCGACGGAAACTCCAACGCGGTACCGGTTCAGACCTACTCGCCGGTCTCGATCCTCCAGCCGCTGCTGGGTAGTGGCAACGTCGAGGGCGCGTACGTCCGCAACAACGGCGCGCTGTTCCACGGCGTGGCCGGCCCGGACAACCTGGACACCGCCACCTGGACCGCGGTGCCGAGCAACCTCGAGGCGTTCTCCGGCCAGCCGAGCCTGGTCACCCTGCCGGGCGGCAAGCTCTGGGTCGGCCTGCTGCACGCCCGCGACGGCGAGGTGTGGACGTTCCAGGTCAGCACCACCACCAGCCTGGCCTCGCCGGTGCAGTGGACGCCGAGCTACACCCACACCGCCGGCATCATGACGGCCGCCCCGACCGCCTCGAACTTCAACGACGGCAGCGCCGCGATGTTCGACGTCGACGCCAACGGCCAGCTCTGGGTGCTGTCCTCGGCCAGCACCGGATACTGGCAGCCGGCCGGCGGCAACGCCGACCTGGTCGGCTCGGTGTCGGTGGTGAGCAACCCGAGCGCCAACACCCTGATCGTGGTCGGCCGCACCAAGGCCGGCACCGTGGTGACCGCCAGCTACAACACCAGCGGTGCGCTCTCGGCCTGGACCGACCTGGGCGGTTCGGGGGTCACCGACAAGGCGGCGCTGCTGGAGACCTACGGCCCGCAGCTGCGAATCGTGGTGCGGCAGAGCGACGGCACCCTGGCCACCAAGCTGCAGAACCTGAACGGCAGCTGGCCGGCCGACTGGAGCCCGATCGCCGGGCAGGTCGGACAGACCTTCGTCGGCGCGCCGGCGTTGGGCATCGACTCGGCCAGCGGTTCCAGCTCCGACCCGGGCACCGGTGAGCAGTTCGTGCTCGCTCGCAACACCGACGACAGCTACCTCTACCAGTCGAACGAGACCGCCGAGGCTTCCGGCGTGTTCGGTCCGTTCGGGCTGGCCAACGGGCAGAGCAACCCGGCCAGCACCGACCCAGTGGTGGCGCCGTTCGGCGGTAGCGCGAACAACTTCCACTGGATCGCTGCCTACCTCGACAGCGCCGCCAGCCCGAAGCTGATCCACCAGTAACTCGCAGTACCGACGGTGGTGGCCGACCAGAGGCGTCCGGCCACCACCGTCATCCTCTTACCGAACAAGGAGAAACCATGTTCAACCGGCTGCGTACCGCCGCGCTGATCGCGACCACGGCGGTCGTCGCCGGCGTCATCGTCCCGCTGGTCTCAGCGGCGCCCGCCACTGCGGACGTCGGTGCCAAGGGCGGTGACTTCGTCGCCGTGTCGCCCCGGCAGGCCGTGCTCGACACCCGTTCCGGGCTCGGCGCACCGGCTGCCAAGCTCGGTGCGGCCGCGACCCTCTCGTTCACCGTGCTGGGCACCGCCGGTGTGCCGAGTACCGGGGTGAGCGCGGTGAGCCTGGTGGTCACCGGCCTGGCGCCGTCCGCGAACTCCGGGATCTTCGCCTTCCCGGCCGGAGCGACCCGGCCGGCGAACGCCAACTTCAACCTGTACAGCGGCGTCTCGGCCTCGTCCACGCTCACCGTGGGGGTCGGCACCGGCGGCAAGGTGAGCATCTACAACAGCGGCGGCACCGTCAACGTCACCGCGTCGGTCGCCGGTTACTTCACCACCGCGACCGCGGGCTCCGGACCGGGCGGCTACGTGCCGATCACCGAGGCCAAGCTGGTGAACACCGGCAACGGGGACGGCGGGGTGCCGGTCGGCCAGTTGGCGGTCGGCAAGTCGGTGACCGCCACCCTGGCCGGGGTCGGTGGCATCCCGGCCGGGGCCTACGCCGTCTACGGCGTGCTGGAACTGACGGGGGCCACCGCCGTCGGCACGGTGACCGCGGACGCCGCCGGGGTGACCGACAGCCAGAGCGTGATGTCCTACGGCACCGGCGAGACGGCCACCGGCGTGGTGGTGAAACTGTCCAGCGCCGGCCAGCTCACCTTCAAGAACGTGTCCGGCTCGGCGATCAACCTGTACTACAACGTGCAGGGTTACTACGCCGGCAGCAGCTCCCAGGGCAACGGCTACCGCTACGTCGCGTCCACCACGCTGCTGGCCGGCACGCCGCTGGCCGCCGGTGCGAACCTCGACGTGCAGGTGGCCGGCCGAGGCGCCATCCCGACCCGGGGCGCCGCTGCCGCGCTGGTCACCATCGCCACCACCACCCAGAACAGCGTCGCCGGTTACCTGCGGGCCTGGCCGGCCGACGGCACCGCGCCGACCAGCGGCGCCATGGTGAACTGGAACGGCACCGACTCCCGGGCCGCCGAGTCGGTCATCCCGCTGGGCAAGTCCGGGGTGATCCGGCTGCACAACTACGCCAGCAAGCAGGTGAACGCCTACCTGATCATCCGCGGCTGGTTCGACACCGACGTCTCGCAGGTGGTGGACATCGCGCCGCACGCCCCGCTCGCGCTGCTGCAGCCGGTCTCCGGCGGCTCGGTGGACGCGGCCTACAACAACGCCGGCGGGGTGCTGTTCCACGGCGTCGCGGCCGCCGACTCGCTGGACCAGGCGCAGTGGACGGCGGTGCCGACCAACCTGGAGGCGTTCACCGGCCAGCCGAGCATCGTCCGGCTGCCCAGCGGCAACCTGCTGATCTCGGTGCTGCACGCCAACAACGGCGAGGTGTGGACGTTCCAGGAGGCCGCCGGGCTGGCCAGTTGGACGCCGGCCTTCACCCGCACCGCAGGCATCATGGCGTTCCCGCCGGTGTCGGCGAACCTGCCGGACGGCACCGTGCTGACCTTCGGGGTCGACGCCGACGGGGCCCTGTGGTTGCTGCCCAGCACCGGGGCCACCTACTGGCAGCGCCTGGACGCGGCCAGCCTGGCCGGGGCGCCGACCGTGGTCACCACCTCGACCGGGGTGCAACTGGTCGGCCAGACCACCGGCGGCACCGTCGAGACCGCGTCCTACGTCAACGGGGTGCTCTCGGCCTGGACCGACCTGGGCGGCGTCGGGGTCACCGACAAGACCGCGGCGATGGTGAACAACGGCCCGCGGGTGCGGGTGGTGGCCCGGCAGTCGGACGGCACCATCGTGAGCAAGCTGCAGAACCTGGACGGCAGCTGGCCGGCCAGCTGGACGCCCGCCGGCAGCCCGGGCATGTCGCCCACCTTCACCGGTGGCCCGGCGGTCGGCATCGACCTCGGCTCGGGCACCAGTCCCGGCACCGGGGACGCCTTCCTGCTGGCCCGCAGCGCCGATGACGGCTACCTGTACCAGGTGGACGAGACCGGCCCGGCCAGCGGCGTCTGGGGCGAGTGGTACCTGGTGCCGGGGCAGACGTCCACGGCCGGCACCGACGCCTCGGTGACCCCGTTCGACGGCGGCGCGAACAACTTCCACTGGATCGCCGGCTACCTCGACAGCACCGCCACCCCGAGGATCATCCACGCGCCGGTGGTCTGACCCAGCGCGCCTTCCCCAAGAAAACGGAGCAGTAGTGAAGACATTCTCCAAGCCGATCGGCCGGATCGCGGTCGCCGCGGCGCTGATCGCCACCGCGGCGGTGCCGTTCGCGGTCAGCTCACCGGCGGTTGCCGACGTCGCGGCCAAGGGCGGTGACTTCGTCTCGGTGTCACCGCGCCAGGGCATGCTCGACACCCGAACCGGGCTGGGAGCGCCGAAGGCAAAGCTGACGGCGCAGACCATCTCGGTGCAGGCCACCGGGGTTGCCGGTGTGCCGACGACCGGGGCCAGAGCGGTGATGATCAGCCTCACCGCCATCGGTGCCTCGACCGCGGCTTATCTGAAGGTGTGGCCCGCAGGCGGGTCGGTGCCGGGCGCCGCAGTGCTCCGGACGGTCACCGCGGCGTCCCAGTCGACCGGCGTGGTCGTCGACATCGGCACCGGTGGCCAGATCAGCCTGTCGAACTCAGGTGGAACGGTCGATGTGGTGGCGGCCGTCGAGGGTTACTTCACGACCGGAACCGCGACCACCGGCTCCGGTGGCTACGTACCGGTGGCAGGTGCCCGGGTGGTCAACACGACCTCCGGAGTGGGCGTTCCGAAGGCGGCCGTCGCGGCGGGCAAGAGCGTCACGGCGACCCTCACCGGCACCGCCGGAATCCCGGCCGGGGCGTACGCGGTGTACGGCACCATCCAGACCAGCGGTGCCACGGCGGCGGGCAGCATGAAGGCCGATCCGCCGGGCGTTGCCGACTCGTACTCGGTGATGTCCTACGGCACCAACAACACCACGTCCGGGATGATGCTGCGGTTGTCCAGCGCAGGCCAGGTGAGCTTCACCAACTCTGGGACGGCCGCGGTCAACTTCTTCTTCGACATCGAGGGCTACGTCTCGGCTGACACCTCGCACGGCTACGGCTACCGGTCGGTGCCGACGGTCAACCTGGTCGCGGGGCTCAGCCTCGCTGCCGGCGCCGATTACGACTTCCAACTCAGCGGTCGTGACGGCGTGCCGACCAGCGGTGCGGCAGCAGCGATCCTCAGCGTCACCGCCATGAACGCGACCGGTACCGGCTACGTGCGGGCCTACCCGATCGAGGGCCCGCTAGGCGAGCCGAACTTGACCTGGGACAACGGAGACTCGCTGGCATCGGACACCTTCGTCCCGCTCGGCCACAGCGGCAAGCTCCGACTGCACAACTACGGCACCACACCGATCACGCTGTGGGCGGCCGTCCGCGGCTGGTTCGACACCGGCGAGTCGCATGTGGTGGACATCGCGCCGCACGCCACCCCGGCGCTGCTGCAGGCGGTCTCCGGCGGCTCGGTCGACGCCAGTTACGTCACCGCCGGCGGGGTGCTGTTCCACGGCCTGGCCGCGCCGGACTCGCTCGACCAGCCGCAGTGGTCGCCGGTGCCGAGCAACCTCGAGGCGTTCACCGGCCAGCCGAGCATCGTCCGGCAGCCGGACGGAAACCTGCTGGTCTCGGTGCTGCACGCCAACAACGGCGAGGTGTGGAACTTCCAGGTGGCGGCCGGGCTGAGCAGCTGGGCGCCGACCTTCACCCACACCGGCGGCATCATGGCCTCCCCACCGGTGTCTGCCAACCTGCCGGACGGCAGCGTGGTCACCTTCGCGGTGGATGCCGAGGGCGGCCTGTGGCTGATGACCGGCACCAGCTACTGGCAGCTGCTGGACGGCTCGGCCGGCCTGGTCGGCTCGCCGACCGTGGTCACCACCTCGACCGGAGTGCAGATCGTCGACACCACCCCGGCCGGCACCGTGCACACCGCCAGCTACGCCAACGGCGTGCTGTCCGGCTGGACCGACCTGGGCGGCGTCGGCGTCACCGACAAGACCGCCGCGGTCGTCAACAACGGGCCCCGGGTCCGGGTGGTCGCCCGGCAGTCGGACGGCACCATCGTCAGCAAGATGCAGGACCTGGCCGGGGCCTTCCCGGCGGACTGGACCCAGGCCGGCAGCCCGGGCATGTCGCCGACCTTCGTCGGCGGCCCGGCGGTCGGCATCGACCTGGGTTCGGGCACCGACCCGGGCACCGGCAAGGCGTTCCTGCTCGCCAGGAGCGCCGAGGACGGTTACCTCTACCAGGTGGACGAGACCACCGAGGCCAGCGGCGTCTGGGGTGAGTGGTACCTGGTGCCCGGCCAGAACGCGCCGGCCGGCACCGACGCCACGGTGACCCCGTTCGGCGGCAGTGGCAACAACTTCCACTGGGTTGGGGCATACCTGGACAGCAACGCCTCGCCGCACCTGGTACACGCGCCGGTGGTGTAGTGAGCTGCCGGCTGCGCGCGCACCCGTAGACTGGCCGGGTGGCGCGCGCAGACGGCAGGCTCACCCATGACCTGAACCCGGCCGAACAGGGCCCGCAGGACGCTTGCGGCGTCTTCGGGGTGTGGGCGCCCGGCGAAGAGGTCGCCAAACTCACCTACTTCGGCCTGTACGCGCTGCAGCACCGGGGCCAGGAGGCAGCCGGCATCGCGGTCAGCGACGGCACCTCGATCCTGGTCTACAAGGACCTCGGCCTGGTCTCGCAGGTCTTCGACGAGGCGACGCTGGCCACCCTGCGCGGCCAGATCGCGGTCGGTCACACCCGCTACTCCACCACCGGCTCGTCCACCTGGGAGAACTCCCAGCCGGCCTTCCGGACCACCGGCGCCGGCACCGGCATCGCGCTCGGCCACAACGGCAACCTGGTGAACACCGCCGAGCTGGTGGCCGAACTGCGGGGCGCGCGCAACCGGGGTGCCCAGCCGGTGGCCACCTCCGACTCCGACCTGATGGCCGAGCTGCTCGCCGGCCACCCGGACGTCTCGGTGGAGGATGCTGCGATGAAGGTGCTGCCCACCTTCCGGGGCGCCTTCTCAGTCGTCTTCATGGACGAGCACACCCTGTACGCCGCCCGCGACCCGCAGGGCGTCCGGCCGCTCTCGCTCGGCCGGCTGGAACGCGGCTGGGTGGTCACCAGCGAGACCGCGGCCCTCGACATCGTCGGCGCGTCGTTCGTCCGCGAGATCGAGCCGGGCGAGCTGATCGCGATCGACGAGGACGGCCTGCGCTCCCAGCGGTTCGCCAACCCGGACCCCAAGGGCTGCGTGTTCGAGTACGTCTACCTGGCCCGGCCGGACAGCACGTTGGCCGGCCGCTCGGTGCACTCCGCGCGGGTCGAGATCGGCCGGCGGCTGGCCCGGGAACACCCGGTCGAGGCCGACCTGGTGATGCCGACCCCCGAGTCGGGCACCCCGGCCGCCATCGGCTACGCCGAGGAGTCCGGCATTCCGTACGGCATGGGCCTGGTCAAGAACGCCTACGTCGGACGGACGTTCATCCAGCCGTCGCAGACCATCCGGCAGCTCGGCATCCGGCTGAAGCTGAACCCGCTGCGCGACGTGATCCGCGGCAAGCGGCTGATCGTGGTGGACGACTCGATCGTGCGGGGCAACACCCAGCGCCAGGTGATCCGGATGCTGCGGGAGGCCGGTGCGATCGAGGTGCACGTCCGGATCGCCTCCCCGCCGGTCCGCTGGCCGTGCTTCTACGGCATCGACTTCGCCAGCCGGGCCGAGCTGATCGCCAGCGGCCTGGACGTGGACGGCATCCGGGCCTCGATCGGCGCGGACAGCCTCGGCTACCTCTCCCTCGAAGGCCTGGTGGCGGCCACCGAGCAGCCGAACAGCCGGTTGTGCCGGGCCTGCTTCGACGGCAGCTACCCGATCGCGCTGCCCCAGGTGGTGGGCAAGCACGTGCTGGAGGGCATCGAGCGGGGGGTCGGCGACCAGGCCGGCCCGCAGTTCGCGCCGGCCACCGACCGGTGATGGGCACGCCAGCAGGCCAGCCGATCTCGTACGCGACGGCCGGGGTCGACATCGAGGCCGGTGACCGCGCGGTCGAGCTGATGAAGGGTTCGGTGCGCCGCACCGACCGGCCCGGGGTGCTCGGCGGCCTCGGCGGGTTCGCCGGGCTGTTCCAGCTGGACCTGGCCCGCTACCCGAACCCGGTACTGGCCACCGCCACCGACGGGGTGGGCACCAAGCTGGCGATCGCCCAGGCCCTCGACCGGCACGACACCGTCGGCATCGACCTGGTCGCGATGGTGGTCGACGACCTGGTGGTGGTCGGCGCCGAGCCGCTGTTCCTCACCGATTACATCGCCACCGGCAAGGTGGTGCCGGAGAAGATTGCCACCATCGTCAGCGGTATCGCCGAGGGTTGCGTGCAGGCGGGCTGCGCGCTGATCGGCGGCGAGACGGCGGAGCATCCCGGCGTTATGGGACCGGACGAGTACGACCTGTCCGCGGCCGGCACCGGAGTGGTGAACGCCGACCGGGTGCTCGGACCCGACCGGGTGCGGCCTGGTGACGTGCTGGTCGCGATGGGCTCGTCCGGCGTGCACTCCAACGGCTACTCGCTGGTGCGGCAGGTGATCTCGCACGCCGGCCGCAGCCTGACCGACGTGCCGGCCGAGTTCGACGGCCGCACGCTGGGCGAGGAGTTGCTGACCCCGACCCGGATCTACGCCCAGGACTGCCTGCGGTTGATCGGGGCCGGCGGTGTGCATGCGCTGTGTCACGTGACCGGCGGCGGTCTGGCCGGCAACCTGGTACGGGTGCTGCCCGGCCACCTCGACGCGGTCGTCGACCGGCACAGCTGGTCGCCGCTGCCGATCTTCCAGTACCTGGCCGGCCTGGCCGGCGTCGGTCGCGGCGAGCTGGAACCGGCGTTCAACCTGGGCGTGGGCATGATCGCGGTGGTCGCGGCCGACGCGGCCGACCGGGCCCTCGACATGCTGCGCCAGCACGAGGTGCCGTGCTGGCTGCTCGGCGAGGTGGTCGAGGGTGCCGGGCAGGTCCGGATGACCGGCGATTACCGGGACTGCGGTTTCTGACGGCGCCGGCTGCTGACGGCGCCGGTTTCCGCCGGCGCCGGCTGCTGAACCAGGCGGCTGCTGGACCAGGCGGCTAGCGGGAGCCGCCCACCCAACTCTCCTCGTCCTCGTAGCCGTCGTCGGCGTACGGATCGTCGGAGTCGTGGGTGTGGTGAGACTGCGGAGCCTGTCCGAGTTCACGTTGGAGAGCCGAAAGATCGGTGCTGTGAGTGTTGTACTTCAACTCACGAGCCACTTTCTGCTGCTTTGCCTTGGCACGGCCGCGCCCCATGGCTCGACCCCCTCGCTCGCACAGTCATCCGGGGGAGCGGACCGGCTCTCGACCTACGGTCAGTGGGCGGCCACGATGCCCCGGGAATCGGTTGTCAGTTTCGTGCTTCGAGGGTACATCCCGGCGCGACCGTCTCGCACACCACCCGGCAACGACGCGAGAACGGTTCGGAAAAGAACGTCGAGGGACTGAATCAGTTCGATTTTCGGATTGTTTCGGCGATCCACTCCTGCTGCATGGGTAGTTCGAGTTACAGTAGCCGAGTCGCCGGTAAAGCGCGGTGTTCACCAGCAGTACGTCGTCAGCTACGGGCAGTACGGAATGGACGGCAGCGCGGCCATTCGTGACCTGATTGTGACGGATTCTGACAACTTCACATGGCTTTGACAGTAAGTTACACAGGAAACTGGTGCATACTTCGTACGACGACGCAACGGGATGCGCGTTATGAATATCCAGGAAGGGGGCGAGGGTCAATGACCAATCCTCGTCAACGCACAGAGTCTGAGCCGCTACTGACTCCGTCAGAGGTGGCGACGCTTTTCCGGGTCGACCCCAAGACGGTCACCCGGTGGGCGAAGGCTGGCAAGCTCACCTCGATCCGCACGCTGGGCGGCCACCGCCGCTACCGCGAGTCCGAGGTTCGCTCGCTGCTCGAAGGCAACACCAACACTCCGGTCGAGGTGTAAGCGCTCGATCTCTCGTACGAACGCCGCAGTCCAACCAAGGACTGCGGCGTTCGGCGTTTTTGCCCAGCGGTTCGCGCTCCTCTGGCGCGGCTCCCGCCGGACGGGTTCAATCCGAGCATGACCCACGCCGTGCTGCCCTCCTACTCCAGCGGAACCGCCACCGTCGGGTTGCTGGGCGAGACCATCGGTGACAACCTCGCTCGCACCGCCGCCCGCTTTCCAGACCGGGAGGCGGTGGTGGACTGGGCCGCCGGCCGGCGGCTCGACTACGCCGAGTTCGACCGCCAGGTCGACTCGCTGGCGCGGGGCTTGCTGGCCCACCGGTTGGCGGTCGGCGACCGGGTTGGCATCTGGGCCCCGAACGGGGTCGACTGGATGCTGCTGCAGTACGCCACGGCCCGGATCGGGGTGATCCTGGTCAACATCAACCCCGCTTACCGCAGCCACGAACTTGCTTACGTGCTAAGGCAATCCGGAACGGCGGTGCTGTTCTCGGCGGTCTCCCACAAGGGCAGTGACTACCGCGCGATGGTGGACGAGGTGGCCGCCGACTGCCCGGAGTTGCGCGAGGTGGTCTACCTGGGTGAGCCGTCCTGGACCCAACTGCTGGCCGACGGCGAGTCGGTGCCGGTCGAGCGGGTGCGCGAGATCGCCGGCACCCTCGACCCGGATGACCCGATCAACATCCAGTACACCTCGGGCACCACCGGCTTCCCGAAGGGCGCCACGCTCACCCACCACAACATCTTGAACAACGGCTACCTGGTCGGCGAGGGCTGCGGCTACACCGAGCAGGACCGGATCTGCGTGCCGGTGCCGTTCTACCACTGCTTCGGCATGGTGATGGGAAACCTGGCGGCCACCAGCCACGGAGCCTGCGTGGTGATCCCGGCGGCCGGATTCGATCCGGCGGCCACCCTGCGCGCGGTCCAGGACGAGCGGTGCACGTCCCTCTACGGGGTGCCGACCATGTTCATCGCCGAGCTGGCCCTGCCGGATTTCGGCAGCTACGACCTGACCAGCCTGCGCACCGGGATCATGGCCGGCTCACCGTGCCCGGTGGAGGTGATGAAGCGGGTGATCACCGAGATGCACATGGCCGAGGTGACCATCGCCTACGGCATGACCGAGACCTCGCCGGTCTCCACCCAGACCCGGGCGGACGACTCGCTGGACCGCCGTACCGCCACCGTCGGCCGGGTGCATCCGCACGTCGAGGTGAAGGTGGTCGACCCGGCGACCGGCCGGATCGTGCCGCGGGGGCAGACCGGCGAGCTGTGCACCCGGGCGTACTCGGTGATGCGCGGCTACTGGAACCAGCCGGACAAGACCGCCGAAGTGATCGTCAACGGCTGGATGCACACCGGCGACCTGGCCGTGATGGACGACGAGGGCTACCTGGCCATCGTCGGGCGCAGCAAGGACATGGTGATCCGCGGTGGGGAGAACGTGTACCCCCGCGAGGTGGAGGAGTTCCTCTACGGGCACCCGCAGATCGAGGACGTCCAGGTGGTCGGCGTGCCGGACGAGAAGTACGGCGAGGAACTGCTCGCGGCGGTCCGGCTCAAGCCCGGTGCAACGCTGACCGAGCAGGACGTGCGCGACTACTGCCGGGGCCGGCTGGCCCATTACAAGGTGCCGCGCTACGTCCGCTTCGTCGAGGAGTACCCGATGACGGTGACCGGCAAGATCCAGAAGTTCAAGATCCGCGAGGCGGCGGTCGCCGAGCTGGGGCTGTGACCGGTCAGATCGCGCAGCGTTCCAGCAGCGCGGCGAACCGGGCGTCGATGGCGCCGACCAGTGCCTGCTGCAGCAACTCCCGCTGGTAGACGGTGATCGGAGCGTGCACGATGGCCGCCAGCTCGTCGATGAAGTTGTCGAGTTCCGGCGGGATGACCGGCGCCGGCGGGGCGGCCAGCTCGGCCGCGGACAGCGCGCTGAGCGCGGCCCGTCCGGTGAGGCCGGCCGCCGCGGTCGACAGTCGGATGCTGCGGTCGATCGCCGCCGGCTCCTCGACCGGACTGCTCTGCAGGCTGGGTGCGCTCAACGTCATACTCCTTTCCTCGCTCCGTCCCCCCTTGGTACGTGCGAGTGATCGATAAATCCTTTCGGCAGCCGTTAACCGGTTGCGATGCAAATATCCCGATAACTTTCTGTAATCGACGGTCATTACTCAGAGCAATCAACTTGCGGTCGCGTCGGGCGCGTTTCTTTCGGTCTGGTTACCCTGGGCGGACGGGGGATTCGGTACATCGCGCAGGTGAAAGGTGGAGGAATGCCCGGGGTGACCATTTCCGCCGGATACGGAGCGGGCGGCAGCCTGGTGGCGCCGCGGGTGGCCGAGAAATTGGGGTTGCGCCTGATCGACCGGGCGATCAGCTCGACGGTGGCGCTGCAGCTGGAGGTCTCGGTGGCCGAGGTTCAGCAGGGCGAGGCGCACCGCTCGATGGCGGAGCGCTTCTTCGGCGCGCTGACCCCGATGACCGGCCTGGGCAGCACCCCGGTGGAGCCGGGACTGGCTGATGACGCGGCGGAGTTCCGTGACCACACCGAACGGTTGCTGCGGCAGGCGCTGGCCGACGGCGTGGTGGTGCTCGGACGCGCCGGCGCGGCCGCCTTCGTGAACGAGCCGGATGTGCTGCGGGTGCGGCTGTTCGGTGCGCCGGAGGCTCGGGCCGCCCAGGCTGCCCGGGTGGAAGGGGTGACCGAGGAGGTCGCCCGGCAGCGGCTGCCCGAGGTGGACCGGGCCCGGGCCCAGTACGTCCGCCGGCTCTATCACGCCGACCTGAACGACCCGCTGCTCTACCACCTGCAGCTGGACAGCACCGTGCTGCCGCTGGAGACCTGCGCCGAGCTGATCGCCGCCGCCTATCGGGCACTGCCGGCCAGCGCCGGCGCCGCACCGGTTCGGCCCTGGAACGGGGTTGCTCAGCCGATGGTGCCGGACGACCGCAGCTCGGCCACCCGGTCGGTCGGGTAGCCCAGCTCGGCCAGCAACTCCTCGGTGTCGGCGCCGATCGGCGGTGGTTCGCCGGCCATCCCGGCCGGCGTCGCGCTGAACCGGGCCGGCGGCACCGCCACCGTGGCACCGGCCACCTCGGCATAGCTGCCCCGGGCCGCGTTGTGCGGATGCTCGGCCGCCTCGCCCAGCGTCAACACCGGCGCCACGCAGCCGTCCAGCGGGCCGAACCGCTCGGCCCAGTCGTCCCGGTCCCGGGTAGCGAAGATCGCCGCCAACCTGGCGGTCAACGCCTGGTGAGCGGCGGGGTCGTACGGCGATGGCTCGGCGGCCGGATCGAGGCCGAGCTCGGTGAGCAGCACGTCCCAGAATTTCGGTTCGAGGGCGCCCACCGCGACGTACCGGCCGTCGGCGCACTCATAGCACCGGTAGTTCGGCAGGCCGCCGTTGAAGATGTTCGCCTCCCGGCCGTCCGCCCACAACCGGTGGCTGTAGAGCGTGCGCACCATGGTGGCCAGGTAGCCCGCGCCGTCCACCATCGCGGCGTCCACCACCTGGCCCCGGCCGGAATCCCGGGCGCTCAGCAGCGCCGCGAGCACGCCGACCGCCAGCGACATGGCGCCCCCGCCGAAATCGCAGACATAGTTGGCCGGGGGCACCGGCGGACCGTCCTGCGGACCGATGTCGTGCAGCAGTCCGGAGATCGCCAGGTAGGTGATGTCGTGGCCGGCGCGCGCGGCCAGCGGGCCGTGCTGCCCCCAGCCGGTCATCCGGCCGTAGACCAGCTTCGGGTTGCGGGCCAGGCACGGCTCCGGCCCGATACCCAATCGCTCCGCGACGCCCGGCCGGAAACCCTCCAGCAGCACGTCGCAGCCGGCCACCAGGTCGAGCACCACGCCCGCGCCGGCGGCCTGCCGCAGGTCGAGCGCGATCGACCTACGCCCCCGGCCGAGCGGGCCGGTCGCGCCGACCGGCAGCGCCGACAGCGGGTCAGCTGCCGTGCCGATCCGGTCCACCCGCACCACCTCGGCGCCGAGATCGGCGAGCAGCATGCCGAGGAAAGGCACCGGTCCGATCGCCGGCAACTCCAGCACCCGCAGGCCGGCCAGCGGACCGGTCACGCTAGAACGTCTCGCCGCGGTCGGCCCGCTCGCGCAGCGACGCCGGCGGCCGGAACCGCTCGCCGTACCGGTCGGCCAGCTCGTCCGCCCGGGCGACGAACTTCTCCAACCCGCCCGGGTAGCCATTGACGTACTGCAGCACGCCGCCGGTCCAGGGCGGGAAGCCGATGCCCATGATCGAGCCGATGTTGGCGTCGGCGACGGTGTTCAGCACCCCCTCGTCCAGGCAGCGCACCGACTCCAGCGCCTCGACGAACAGCATCCGCTCGGACAGCTCCCGCAGGTCGATCTCGGCCGGGTCGCCGGTCACCGGGAACTGCTCCGCCAGCCCGGACCACAGCCCGACCCGCTTTCCGTCGGCGTAATCGAAGAAGCCGGCACCGCGCAGCCGGCCCGGGCGGCCGAGCGAGAGCATCGTGTCGACCACCGACTCGCCCGGGTGGTCCGGGTAGCTGCCGCCGGCAGCCTGGACGGCGGCTCGCGTCTCGTTGCGGATCTTGGCCATCAGCTCCATGTTCAGCTCGTCGGTCAGTTGCAGCGCGCCGACCGGGTAGCCGGCCTGGGTGGTGGCCTGCTCGACGGTCGTCGCCGGCACCCCCTCGGTCAGCATCGCCAGCGCTTCGTTGACGAACGTTCCGATCACCCGGCTGGTGAAGAAGCCGCGGCTGTCGTTGACCACGATCGGCGTCTTGCCGATCTGGGCGGCGTAATCGAGCGCCCGGGCCAGCGCCTCGTCCGAGGTCTGCTCACCCCGGATGATCTCCAGCAGCGGCAGCTTGTCCACCGGGGAGAAGAAGTGCAGGCCGATGAAGTCCGGCTGCCGGCGCACCCCGTCGGCCAGCGAGCTGATCGGCAGCGTCGAGGTGTTCGAGCCGAGCAGCGCGTCCGGCGCCACCACGTCCTCGATCTCGGCGAACACCGACCGCTTCAGCTCGGCGTTCTCGAACACCGCCTCGACCACCAGGTCGCAGCCGGCCAGGTCGGCCGGTTCGGCGGTCGGGACGATCCGGCTGAGCACCTCGTCGCGCTGTGCCTCGGTCAGCCGGCCGCGGGCCACCGCCTTGTCCAGCAGGCCGCGGGAGTAACCCTTGCCACGTTCGGCGGCTTCCAGGCTGACGTCCTTGAGCACCACCTCGAGCCCGGCCTTGGCCGAGACGTAGGCGATGCCGGCGCCCATCATGCCGGCGCCGAGCACCGCGACCCGGGTGGCCTTCCGTTCCGGATAACCGGCCGGCCGGCTGCCACCGGCGTTGATCGAGTTCAGGTCGAACCAGAAAGCCTGAATCATGTTCTTGCTGACCTGCCCGCGCACCAGGTCGGTGAGGTAGCGGGTCTCGATCCGCAGCGCGGTGTCGACGTCGACCTGGCTGCCCTCGACCGCCGCGCACAGGATGTGGTGCGGCGCCGGCATCGGGGCGCCCTTCAGCTGCTTGCGCAGGTTCGCCGGGAAGGCCGGCAGCATCGCCGCGAACTTCGGGTTGGCCGGGGTGCCGCCGGGAATCCGGTAGCCGGGCTGGTCCCACGGCTGGCTGGCGTCCGTGTGCTCGGCGATCCAGGCCTTGGCCTTGCCGAGCAGCTCGTCCCGGCTGCCGGCCAGCTCGTCGACGATGCCGGCCTCGGCCGCGGCGGCCGGACGCAGCCGCTGACCCTGCACGAGCAGCTTCAGCAGCGCGTCGGCGATGCCGAGCATCCGCACCGTGCGGGTCACCCCGCCGCCGCCGGGCAGCAGGCCGAGGGCCACCTCGGGCAGCCCGAACTGGCTGCGGCCGTCATCCAGTGCGATCCGGTGGTGGCAGGCCAGCGCGATCTCCAGGCCGCCGCCGAGCGCGCTGCCGTTCAGCGCGGCCACCACCGGCCGGCCGAGCTGCTCCAGCCGGCGCAGGTTGGCCTTCATCCGCTCGGCAGCGGCGAAGAACTCGGCCGCGGTGTCGTCGGTGACCCGGCTGAGCAGCCGCAGGTCGCCACCGGCGAAGAACGTCGGCTTGGCCGAGGTGATGACCACGCCGGCGATCGAGTCCCGCTCGGCGTAGAGCCGGTCCACCGTCTCGGCGAACGAGGCTTGGAAGGTCTCGTTCATGGTGTTGGCCCGCTGGTCCGGGTCGTCCATGGTCAGCACGACCACCCGGTCGCCGTCGAGCTGCCAACCGATCATGTTGCTCGCCATGTCAGATCCGCTCCACGATCGTCGCCACGCCCATCCCGCCGCCGACGCAGAGCGTCGCCAGCCCGTACCGCAGGTCCCGGCGCTCCAGCTCGTCCACCAGGGTGCCCAGGATCATCGCGCCGGTAGCGCCGAGCGGGTGGCCGAGCGCGATCGCGCCGCCGTTGACGTTCACCTTCTCGGGTGGCACGTCCAGGTCGCGCAGGAACTTCAGCACCACCGCGGCGAACGCCTCGTTCACCTCGAACAGGTCGATGTCGTCCACGGTCAGGCCGGCCCGGGCGAGTGCCTTGCGGGTGGCCGGCGCCGGGCCGGTCAGCATGATCGTCGGCTCCTCGGCGACCACCCCGGTGGCGACCACCCGGGCCCGCGGGGTGAGGCCGGCGGCCTGGCCGGCCTGTTCGCTGCCGATCAGCAGCAGCGCGGCGCCGTCCACGATGCCGGAGGAGTTGCCGGCGGTGTGCACGTGCCGGATCCGTTCCACCCAGTGGTACTTCTGCTGCGCCACCGCGTCGAAGCCGGCCTGCTCGCCCATCGCGGCGAACGAGGGTTTGAGATTCCCCAGCGATTCCATGGTGGTGCCGGGCCGGGGAAACTCGTCCCGGTCCAGCACCGTCAGCCCGCTGGCGTCGCGGACCGGCACCAGCGACCGGTCGAACGCGCCGTTGGCCTGGGCCTTGGCCGCCTTGGCCTGCGAGTCGACCGCGAACGAGTCGACGTCGGCCCGGTCGAAGCCCTCGAGGGTGGCGATCAGGTCCGCGCTGATGCCCTGCGGCACGAACCCGGTGGCGTAGGCGGTCTCCGGGTCCATCGCCCAGGCGCCGCCGTCGGAGCCCATCGGCACCCGCGACATCGACTCCACGCCGCCGGCCAGCAGCAGGTCCTCCCAGCCGGACCGGACCTTCTGGGCGGCGATGTTCACCGCCTCCAGGCCGGACGCGCAGAACCGGTTGACCTGGACGCCGGGTCCGGAGCGTTCCAGGCCGGCGGCCAGCGCCGCGGTGCGGGCGATCACCGCGCCCTGGTCGCCGATCGGGGTGACCACGCCGAGCACCACGTCCTCGATCAGGGCCGGGTCCAGGCCGGGGTTGCGCCGCCGGATCTCGTCGATCAGGCCGACCACCAGCGACACCGGCTTAACCTCGTGCAGCGAACCGGACTGCTTGCCGCGGCCGCGCGGCGTTCGGATGGCGTCGTAGATGAAGGCTTCGGTCATCGCTGGCTCCTCACGGCGGGCGGGGCTAGCCCACACCGTAACTGACCGGTAGCCAGTAGCGCCGGGCCGGAATCAGTCGCCGACCTCGAACAGCCGCCGCTCGCGGATCAGGTAGCCGGCCTGCAGCCGGCTGCGGGCGCCCAGTCGATCCATCACCTCGGAGACGTGGCGCTGGCAGGTGCGCAGCGAGATTCCCATCCGGCGGGCGATCGCCCGGTCGTCCATGCCCTCGATCAGCATCCGGACGATGTCGAGCTTCATCTCCTCCGAGATGGCGACCACCTGGTCCTGCCGGTAGTCACGGGGGAACGGTTTCGCAGTCATCCAGGCCCGTTCGAAGGCTGCGTTGGCGAATGCGATCAGGTTCGGCTCACGCACCAGCAGCGCCGCGTTCGGATCGCTCTGTACCGAGAGCACCGCGGCGGTGTCGTCGAAGGACAGCATCTGCATGAAGCCGTCGCCGACCGTGCGGATCTCGGCGCCGAGCTCGGAGACCCGCTCGACGTAGCGCACCGTGGCAGCGCTGAACCGGGCGGTGTGGTGGTAGATGGTGCGCATCCGGACGCCGCGGTTGAGCGCCCGCTCGGTGCGGTCCATCGACTCGCTGAGGATCTCGTCCTTGCGGGCGCCACCGGGCTGGGAGGTGCGGATCTCGTGCATCGCCGCCGCGGCCAGCCCGGTGATCGAGGCCAGCACGTCGGCCAGGTCGGTGAGCAGCTCCACCGAGCCGTCGGCGGCGACCGGTACGGCGGCCGGCGGACGGTAGCTCTTGCCGAGTTCGACGAGCTCGTCCCGGATCGAATCCAGCGACTGGTGCCGGCTCTGCACCTCGCGCAGCATCGCGTCCAGTCGACGGGGTGCCTCGGCATGCGGCGAGTTGACCTCCAGTACGCCGGGCCGGCCGTCGGCCGGTCGGAGCAGGCCCAACGAGATCAGCCGATCCACCGCCGCCGGCCCGGCGCCGGGCACCACCGAGGCACGGTTGCGCAGCTCGCCGGCGTCCACGGTGCGCCGGTTCATCACCAGGCGGTAGACCGCCAGGTCGGCGTGCCGTAGTTCGGCGGTGGTCAGCCAGCTGTCGTCCTGGGCGTCGTGATCGTGCCGGACCACTCAGCTCTCCCGATGATCCCCTGACCGGCGGCTGGGTGCGCGCCGCCGTCAAAGTTACTACCGCTGATGTCCGGGCGGTGGGCAAAAAGCGATCGACCGGACCGATTGTGCCCGGATTTGCCTAGATCAGAGGCGGTCTACCCCTCGTATGAACGTCATGTCGCATTTACGAGGGCCGGCGGCTATGCCATTCCGCCCGCGGGTGGTGCATCGTTTCGCATGCCGGTCACCAAGCCGGCCAAATAGCCGCAAAACCCCCTCCCCCGCCTCGTTCCGGCCCCCGAAGGAGCAACCCCGATGAAGAACACCCTGGCTGCCGCTGCCCTGGTACTCGCCGCCCTCGGCTTCGGACACCTCGCCTCGGGTCAGCAGACCACCCCTGCCGCCCACACCAGTGTCACCGCCTCGACCGCCCAGCCGAACGACCTCGGCTGGGGCACCGGCACCACCCCCGTCAACGGCTGACCCGGACGCGAACCCCTGACATGTCCGCGACCCCTCAGCTGGCGGACCGGCCGTTCCCGGAGCTGGTCCGCACCACCCGGCTCCGAGCCGGGCTCACCCAGCAACAGCTGGCCGACCTCTCCGCCCTGAGCGTTCGCGCGGTCCGCGACCTCGAGGCGGGCCGGGTACGCCGACCCCGGCGGGACACCGTCCGGCTGCTGGCCGACGCGCTGCGGCTCGGCCCGGCCGGCGCCTCCGCGCTGATCGGCGCGGCCACCGGCGAGCCAGGGCCGACCAACCGGACCGCCGAACTGCACGGCCGGGCCACCGAGCTCGCCACCCTGCAGGAACTGCTGGTGGCCGCTGACCAGCCGCTGGTCTCGATTGTCGGCCTGCCCGGTTCGGGCAAGAGCCGGCTGGCGGCCGAGGTCGCCCGGCTGTGCCAGCTGTTCGGCTGGCAGGTCGCTCCCGATGCGGCGCAGCTGCCGGCTCAACCCGCCCCCGGCCTGCAGCCGCGCTTGCTGGTGCTCGACGACGCCGATCCGGACGCGCCGCAGCTCGACGCGCTGCGTTCGCAGCGGCCGGGCCTGCGCGTCCTGCGCTGCGCCGGAGCGCCGCTCGGCATCGTCGGCGAACACGTGCTGCCGCTGGCCGGCTTGCCCGTTCCGGTCACCGGATCGGTCGACGAGCCCGCCATCGCGCTGTTCCTCTCGCACGCCCGCCGGTCCCGTCCGGGCCTCGCCCCGGCCCCCGCCGAACTCGCCCTGATCGCCGAGGTCTGCCAGTCGCTGGACGGCCTGCCGGGTGCCCTGGTGCACGCCGCGGACTGGTCGCTGGTGCTGTCGTGGTCGCAACTGGCCGCGGCGGCCGCCCAGGACCCGCTGGGCATCGCCGCGCCGCCCGCGCCGTCCGACGGCTCCGCCTGGCGGGCTGCCGCGCTCACCCCGCTGGCCGCCCTCGGCCCGGTGCCGGCCGGATTGCTCGCCACGCTGGCCGGCGACCCGGCGGAGCGCACCCTGGAGCAGCTCAGCCAGCACCTCGGACAGCCGCCGGTCGAGCTGGCCCGGTCGCTGCACCCGCTCACCGTGCGCGGCCTGGTCGGTTGCCGCCGCACCTCGGCCGGCCCGACGTTCCGGGTGCCGAACCTGGTCCGCGCCGCCCTCGCCGGGTCGCCGGAGGTGCCGTCATGCAACCGGTGACCGGAGCGAACGCGCTGCTGGAACGTCCGGCGCCGGTCGGCCTGACCATCCTGCTGACCGGGGTGGCGTCCGACTCGCACACCTGGAACCTGGTGTTCCTGCAGTTGCTGTTCGAGGAGTCCGGCCACCGGGTGGTCAACCTCGGCCCGTGCGTGCCGCCGGAACTGCTGGTGGACAGCTGCCGGGCCGAACGTCCGGACCTGGTCGTGATGAGCAGCGTGAACGGGCACGGCGTGCCGGACGGCCTGCGCGCGGTGCAGGCGCTGCGCCGGGCCGCCGACCTGGCCGAGCTGCCGACGGTGATCGGCGGCAAGCTGGGCATCGCCGGGGTTCCCGGCTCGGCCGAGGTCCGGCAACTGGTGGAGGCCGGCTTCGATGCGGTGTTCACCGACGCCGACGGCATGCAGCCGCTGGACGCCTTCCTGACAACCTTGGCCGAGCGGACCACGCTCGCCGGCATCGAGGCGTCATGACCAGCACCCAGCCCCGTCCGGTGCTGCTCACCGGCTCCTTCGGCGGGTACGTCCGGGCGGCCGCCGCGGCCGGCCAGCTGGTGGTGCAGCCCCGGATGGGGATGAGCGCGCCGGCGGCGATGCGGGCCGGCCTGCTGGCAACCCGGGACGCCCGGGCGGTCACCATCGGCACCATCACCCTGGACAGCTACACCCGGGTGGGCGACCACGCGGCGGTCGCGGACACCCTCGCCCGCGGCATCGACCTCAACGGCTACCCGATCGTGCACTTCGCCGGTGACACCAACGACGCCCTGCTGGACGGCCTGCTCGGCACCGGCTTCCCGATCCAGGTCCGGCACGGCAGCGCCGCTCCCGGCGCCATCTTCGCCGCCATCGGCCAGGCCGGGCTGGCCGCCAGCGAGGGTGGTCCGGTGTCGTACTGCCTGCCGTACGGCCGAACCGCGCTGACCGACTCGGTACGGCACTGGGCGGCGGCCTGCGAGACCTTCGCGTCGGCCGCCGCCGGGCTGGAACCGCACCTGGAGACCTTCGGCGGCTGCATGATGGGCCAGCTCTGCCCGCCCAGCCTGCTGGTGGCGATCAGCGTGCTGGAGGCGATGTTCTTCCGCCAGCACGGCATTCGCAGCATCTCGCTGAGCTATGCCCAGCAGACCAACGCGGTGCAGGACCAGCAGGCGATCGCCGCGCTGCGCCGGCTCGCCACCGAACTGCTGCCGGACGTCGACTGGCACGTGGTGCTCTACACCTACATGGGCGTCTATCCGGCCAGCCCGGAGGGCGCCTGCATCCTGCTGGAGGAGTCAGCCCGGCTGGCCGTCCGGTCCGGCGCCGAGCGGCTGATCGTCAAGACGGTCGCCGAGGCGCACCGGATCCCCACGGTGGCCGAGAACGTGTTCGCGCTGGAGACCGCGGCGGCGGCCGCCGGCGACGAGCGGTCGCTGAGCTACCCGGCGGTGGATGACGGCGAGGTGTATGCCGAGGCGCGCGCCCTGGTGGCCGCGGTGCTGGACTGCTCCGCCGACCTCGGCCGGGCGCTGCGCACCGCGTTCGCCAAGGGCTACCTGGACGTGCCGTACTGCCTGCACCCGGACAACGCCGGCCGCAGCCGCAGCTACCTCGACTCCGACGGTCAGCTGCGCTGGGCGGTGACCGGCGCGATGCCGATTCCGGGCCGGCGGGCCGAACGGGCCGGCCACCGGCTGTCCTCGGCCAACCTGCTCAGCTGGCTGACCTATGTCGGGCGCAAGTTCGACTCGATCGCGGTGGCCGCCCGGCTCAGCCGCCCGGAGCTCGCCGGCGGCGCGTCCGCCCGTCCGGCCCCTACCCCCGACCAGGGACTCGTCCCCGCCTCCCGAAGGAGCACTTTCGCATGACAGCAACGATGCTGACCGGCCCCGACACCCAGTCGCCGTCGATCGAAACGCGGCAGCACCTGCAGTCGCCCCGCACCCGCAGCGTGTTGCGGATCCAGCAGCGGCTGCTCGCCGGGGCTCGCGAGTACCTGGTGGAGCGCGGCTTCGCCGAGATGCTGCCGCCGATGATCGGTCCGGTCACCGACCCCGGCACCCGCGGCTCCAAGCAGGTCGACATCGACTTCTACGGCCACCGGTACAAGCTGATGACCAGCGCGATCCTCTACAAGCAGGCGAGCCTGCTCGCCTTCGACAAGATCTTCTGCATCGTGCCGTGCGTGCGGCTGGAGCCGCTGGAGACCGCCTCGACCAGCCGGCACCTCGCCGAGTTCCACCAGATCGACGTGGAGTGGGCCGGCGCCTCGCGGGACGAGGTCACCGCGCTGATCCAGGGCCTGGTGCAGCGCATGGTGGCCAAGGTGATCGCGGAGCTGCCGACCGAGTTCGATCAGCTGGGCCGGGACGTCTCGGTGCTGACCGACCTGGTCGCCGGCACCTTCGGCCAGCGCAGCCACGCCCAGGCGGTGGCCGACCTGGTGGCGCTCGGGCACCCGCAGAACCCGGACGGCGAGATCGAGTGGAGCGGCGAGGCGCTGCTGTCGGCGCACAGCCGCACCCCGTTCTTCATCGTCGACTACCCGAAGGGTTCACGCGGTTTCTACGACCGGGAGAGCACCACCAGCCCGGGCGTGCTGCGCAACTTCGACCTGATCGCCTCGGACGGTTACGGCGAGCTGTGCAGCGGCGGCGAGCGGGAGCACGACTACGCCCGGATCGTCACCCGGATGCGGGAGACCGGCGAGAACCCGGCCAAGTACGGCTGGTACCTGGAGCTGGCCCGGCAGGGCATTCCGGCCAGCGCGGGCTTCGGCATCGGGGTCGAGCGGCTGACCCGGTTCGTCGCGGGCCTGGACGCCGCCTGGCAGGCCAGCGCCTTTCCGAAGCTGCCCGGCGTGGTGTCGCCGTGACGACCACCGCGCCCGGCTTCGCCGAGGCGGCCGTCCGCGAGCGGGCCCGGTCAGGCACCGCGGCGCTGTTCCCGCGGCTGGACGACTACGGCAGCGCGCTGTACGGCGCCACCGCGCCGGCCGGTGACGACCTGGACCGGCTGCGGATCGCGCCGCCCAACTTCACCGACCTGCGCCTGGAGAAGCTGATCGACCTGGGCCGGGAACCGCTCTACTCCGACGTCGAACTGGCCACCGAGATCGGCGGCTTCCGCTCGTCGCTGCCGGTGTACCTGTCCGCGGTCGGCTCGACCCGGGCGGCCGACACCGAACTGATCCGGCAGGCCAGCCGGCAGGCCGGCGCGGCCGGAATCCCCATGGTCATCGGGGAGAACGTGATCGGGATGAGCGGCTACGGCCGGCTGGACGGGCTCACCGGACGGTCGATCGTGGACCGGATCACCGCCTACCGCGGCGAGCTGCCGGACTGCCTCGGCGGCGTCACGGTGCAGCAGAACACCGAGGACGCCGACGCCGAGCTGTGGAACCTGGTCTACAGCGACCCGACCGCGCTGCCACTGCTCGAATCGGGCCGGCTGGCCTTCGAGCTCAAGATCGGCCAGGGCGCCAAGCCCGGGCTCGGCGGGATGACCCTGGTGGACCGGCAGACCGCCGACCGGGTCGGCGACGTCTATCACATCGAGCAGCTCGGCTCGGCCGACCAGCTGCTGCGCTCGAGCACCCCCGGCACCTTCACCGCCGAGATCCTGCGGCAGCAGATTCGGCTGATGCGCAACAACTTTCCGCGGGCGCTGGTCTGGGTGAAGCTGATCCCGGGCCGGGACGTGGCCGCCGCCGCCGAGGTGGCCTGGGCAGCCGGCGCGGACGCGGTGACCGTGGACGGCGCCGAGGGCGGCACCGGCTGGGCGCCGCTGGCGTTCCTGGAGCACGTCGGGCTGCCGCTGGCCGACTGCCTGCGTCTGGTCGACAGCCGGCAGCGCTGCCTGCTCGCGTCCGGCCGGATGTGGGAGGGCAGCCGGGCGCTGAAGGCGCTCGCGCTGGGCGCCCGGGCGGTCGGGCTGGGGCGGGCCGCACTGCTCTCGGTGGACGAGAACCCCGAGACTGGGCTGCGGAACCTGCTGGCATGCCTGGCTACCGAGTTGCGGCTGCTGATCAGCGCGGTCGGCAAGTACGGCCCGTCCCAACTGTCCGTGGAAGACCTCTGGACCAACCAACCGACCGAAGGCGTGCCGGCCCCGCCGGCCACAGTGGGGAGTTCCCATGGCTGACACCGAGATCCGGCCGCAGCTGGTCGAGGAGGTCCGCGAGCCGGGCGTCTTCAGCGCCCACTACCTGGCCTTCACGGCCGCGATGAGCCTTTCGTCGCTGGGTGATTCGGCGTGGTACATCGCGCTCACCTGGACCCTGATCCACACCACCAGCCCCAGCGCCACCGGGCTGTTCCTGGCGCTGGCCGGGCTGCCGCGGCTGATCATGCTGGTCGGCGGCGGCGTGGTCGCCGACCGGTACGGCCCGAAGCGGCTGATGGTCTATGCCGACCTGCTGCGCTGCGGGGTGATGGTGGCCGCGGCCGTCCTGCTGGCGGTCGGTGGCACGTCGGTGCCGGTGCTGTTCGGCGCCGCGGTGCTGCTCGCGCTGTGCAGCGCGTTCTTCATCCCGGCCTCCGGCGCGGTGAGGCCGTTGCTGCTGGCCGACCGCGACCTGGTGCGCGGCAACGCGCTGTTCACCTTCGGCTCCCGGGGTGGCCAGGCGCTGGGCAGTCCGATCGGGGCGGCGCTGATCGCGGCGGCCGGGGTGCCGGTGGTGGCCCTGGTCAACGCGGTCAGCTTCGCGGTGTCGGCCTGGGCCGCCTGGCGGGTGCGGTACGTGCGCCAGCCGGTCAGCCAGCCGGCGCAGCGTCCGCCGTTCTGGTCCTCGGCGGCCGAGGGCTTCCGCTACCTGCGGCACGCCCACCGGCTGGCCCTGGTGATGCTGCTGATCGGCCTCACCGAGCTGTCCTGCGCGGCGCCGGTGAACATCGGCCTGGTGCTGCTCGCCCCCCGGCTGCACGCGGCCGCGGCCGGCGCCGGCATGCTGCTGACCGCCTACACGGTCGGTGCCATCGCCAGCGCGGTGATCACCATGATCTGGCCGCCGACCCGGCGCAGCGGCAGCTCGCTGGTCTTCGGCACCCTGGTGGCCGGCGGAGCGGTGTGCGTGCTCGGCTTCGTCCGCAGCCTGCCGGTGGCGCTGGTGCTCTACCTGGTGATGGGCGTGGCCACCGGCCAGTTCAGCGTGGTGCTCATCTCGATGCTCCAGCGCTGGTGCGACCGGGCGGTGATCGGCCGGGTGATGGCGGTGCTGTCGCTGGTCACCTTCGGCGCGGTGCCGCTGGCCAATCTGGTGATCGGCTCGCTGGTGCAGTACACCGGTCTCGGCGTCGGAATGGCGTCGGTCGGCTCGCTGTGCCTGGTCGGCACCGTGCTCGCGGTGGCGTCGCCACAGCTGCGCCGGGCCCGCCTTGACTAGCGGACGGCCGGTTGCGGTGAGCCTGTTCCCCCCGATCAGGACGCTGAACCAGCGGATGCTGGCCGGCTCGCTCAGCAGTGAGCAGCTGACCCGGCAGTGCCTGGACCGGATCGGCGAGGTCAACGAGCAGTTGCGGGCGGTGCTGGCGGTCGACCCGACCGCCCTGGAGCAGGCCCGGGCCGCCGACCAGCGGTTCCGGTCCGGCGCCGACCGGGGCCTGCTGGACGGGATTCCGGTGCTGATCAAGGACAACATCGACACCGCCGGGCTGGCCACCACCTGCGGCTCCCGGTTGCTGACCGGTCCGGCGCCGAGCCGGGACGCCGCGGTGGTCGGCCGGCTGCGCGCGGCCGGCGCGGTGATCCTGGGCAAGACCAACCTCACGGAGTGGGCCAACTTCCGGTCCACCAAGTCCACCGAGGGCTGGTCCGGGGTGGGCGGCCAGACCCGCAACCCGCACCTGCTGGCGCACAGCCCGGGCGGTTCGTCGTCCGGCTCGGCGGTCGCCGTCGCGGTCGGCATGGCACCGCTGGCGCTGGGCACCGACACTGACGGCTCGGTGGTCGGGCCGGCCGGCCTGTGCGGCGTGGTGGGAATCAAGCCCGAGCCGTCCCTGCTGCCGCTGGATGGCGTCTGCGCGGTGTCCGACCAGCAGGACGCGATCGGCGTGTTCGCCGCCCGGATCGAGGACGGGCTGGCCGCGATCCACGAGCTCACCGGCGCGTTCGCCGATCCGATGAGCCTGCCGGACGGCCCCGACCTGCGGCTGGGCATCTGGCACATCCCGCGCTCGCCCGGACCGGTCCGGGAAGCGCTGCGGTTGGTCACCGCCGCGCTGTCGGAGGCCGGGCTGGTCACCGTGCCGGTGGAGCTGCCGTTCGAGGAGCAGTTGCTCGCCGACGGCATGTTCGCGTTGACTGCGGGCTTCCGGCCGATGCTGGAGTCCTACCTGGCCACCAGGGTCGGCGCGCCGGCCACCCTCGACGAGCTGATCGAGGCCAACCAGGACGATCCGGTGGAGCTGTCGCTGTTCGGCCAGGACCTGTTCGAGCAGGCCGCGCTGATCGGCTCGGGCGAACGGGCCGAGGCGTTGCTGCTGCGCGACCGGGTACGGCGCGAGGCGGTCGAGCGGATCGAGACGGTGCTGTTCCGGTACGGCATCGACGCCATCCTGGCACCGTCCAACGAGCCGGCCTGGCAGCTCGACTACGAGCTCGGCGACCCCTGGCCGCTGAGCAGCTCCAGCCCGTCCTCGCTGGCCCGTTTCCCCAACCTTTCGCTGCCGATCACCGAACCCGGTGACCTGCCGATCGGGCTGTCGGTGTTCGGGGCGGCCACCCTGCGGGAGCTGGCGCCGATCGCGCTGCGGGTCGAAGCCGCCTGCTCGTCCGCGCCGCTCTATCCGGCCTGGCGCTGACCCTCGACGGCGGTCGAAACTGCCGATCGAAATTGCCGCTCCGGCTGCCGCTCGGACGTCCGGATCGAACCAGAATATATCTGTAAACAAGCACCATTCTCATTTGGAGTAGTGATGGCAAACCCATTCGACGACGAGACCGGACGCTTCATCGTGCTGGTCAACAAGGAGAACCAGCACTCGCTCTGGCCGGAGACTTTCATCGTGCCGGACGGCTGGCTGAAGACGTTCGGGCCGGAGTCGCGGGCCGGTTGCCTGGCCTACGTCGAGGCCACCTGGACCGACCTGCGGCCGCTGTCCGTGATCGAGGCGCACGCCGAACCGGTCGCCGGCTGAGCCGCGCTCTCTCCCGCTCCACCTCGTCCGCCACCCCCGTACCACCACGAATGTGCTTGTCCAGAAGGGCCTAACCATGCAGATCGACGCCGCCGTGATCGCGCAGTCCGACCGGCTGCCGCTCTCCTACGCCCAGCTACGGCTGTGGTTCCTCGACCGGATGGAGGGCCCGAACTCCACCTACAACGTCGCGCACACCATCCGGCTGCGCGGCGAGCTGGACGCGGTGGCGTTGGAGCTGGCGGTCGGTGACGTGGTGGCGCGGCACGAGGCGCTGCGCACCGTGTTCGCCGAGCACGGGGGCGAGCCGTGGCAGCACGTGCTGCCGGTGGGCCTGGTGCCGGTCGACTTCCGGTCGGCTGACCTTCGCGGGGCGGACGACCCCGCCGAGCTGCTGGCGGCTCGGGTCCGGTCCGAGGCCGATCACCGGTTCGACCTGGCCGGTGAGCTGCCGGTGCGGGCGACCCTCTACCGCACCGGGCCGGCCGAGCACGTGCTGCTGCTGGTGATCCACCACATCGCCAGCGACGGCTGGTCGTTCGGCCCGATCCTGCGCGACCTGTCGGCGGCGTACGCCGCCCGCCGGGCCGGCCTGGAACCGGAGTTCGAGCCGCTGCCCGTCCAGTACGCCGACTACACCCTCTGGCAGCGCGACCTGCTCGGCGACCCAGCCGACCCGGACAGCCTGCTGGCGCGCCAGCTGGCCTTCTGGAAGCAGCAGCTGGCCGATCTGCCCGAGCAGTGCACGGTGGTCGCCGACCACCCCGACAGCACCGCCGCGGCCCGGCACGGCGCCTTCGTCACCCGTCACCTGGACGCCGAGTTGCACGGGCGGTTGGTGGATGTGGCGCGGGAGTGTGGGGCGTCGTTGTTCATGGTGGTGCAGGCGGGGTTGGCGGCGTTGTTGTCGCGGCTGGGTGTGGGTGTTGATGTGGTGTTGGGGTCGCCGACGGCTGGTCGTGGTGATGAGGCGTTGGACGATCTGGTCGGGTTCTTCGTGAACACGTTGGTGTTGCGGGCGGATGTGTCGGGTGATCCGTCGTTGGTGGAGTTGGTGGGTCGGGTTCGGGATGCGGATCTGGATGCGTTCGCGCATGCGGATGTGCCGTTCGAGCGGTTGGTGGAGTTGGTGAATCCGGCCCGGTCGCTGGCCCG
>Ga0207664_10000083_pt1 | contig 94523 bp, 74 predicted proteins | sample LARL83metaG_FD_184349 | JGI IMG/M metagenome (GOLD analysis project Ga0207664, IMG submission 184349) | Corn, switchgrass and miscanthus rhizosphere microbial communities from Kellogg Biological Station, Michigan, USA - LAR L8-3 metaG... | ecosystem: Host-associated > Plants > Roots >...
TCGCCGACCGCCGACCGCCGACCGCCGACCGCCGACCGCCGACCGCCGACCGCCGACCGCCGATCGCCGTTATCGCTTTCGCTCTTTGGGCGATAGCGATATCGACTAAAGTTTCTTTTGCCGAATCGGACTCAACATGGATCCCGCTCTATAAGCAACACGTGGAATATGCCACGGTCCTCGATAGCAATGCGATGACAATTATTGTCTCGCGACGCAATAAATTTTTTATCACGACGGATGGCGGAACTACTTGGCAGCCGCATTGTGAAATGTACCCATTTTACCTTGTCCGGCAAATTATTGCATTCGATAAATGTGGCGATCGGATGCTGGTTAATGCAGTTTCTGGGATTGACAGTGTTCGTGGCCTTTATCTAACTACGAATGGTGGTGAAAAATGGAGAAAAGTTTTTAACTACCCGGCGCAGGGTGAATCAATGTATTTTTCTTCGGATACGTCCATCATCGCTTGTGCTGCTTGGAGGCCTTTCGGATTATGGGTTTCAATGGATCATGGCCAGTCCTGGCATTCTAGATTGTCTCGAAATAAGATTCCCTGGAGCACACGCGTTTGTTCGATTGGCGGTCTCAATTTCCATGACCATACGCGATATATAATTGGCTGCCAGCCCCCAGAACTACTTGTTACGGACGATACCGGCAAAACCTTTCGCAGCATTCCGATCGGTCTGCCGCGGAGTGATGGAGAAATACCGCAGATTACGGTGGGCAGCGATTCGTTCGAAGTGTACGCTTGCGTCGCGTTTTCAAACCGGCTCGGTGAAGGGGGCATTTATCGTAGTTCTGATTTTGGGACCAAATGGGAGCGAATGAAATCCCCCGAAAGCCTTTGGTGCATGCTTGCGGATAAATCTCATCCCGGACGGCTCATAGTCGTTCAATGTATGCCGCATAATCAGTGTGGAGGTGATAGTTGTAGTAAGCCGTGTATGGAAGTTAGTGTTCAAAACGTATCATACAATTGGCTAGTATCAAAAGTAGATGTCACATGTGTTGGTGGGAACGGGATGGCTATATGCAGTGCACTTGATGATAATGGCCTACTCTGGACCATTTCGCCAGGTCCATATAACAGCTGCAATACCGCGGCCTTTGCCGATGCCACTTTCACACCACCACTCGGAACAAGCGGTCTCACTCAAAATAAATTTCTTCACGTTAAGGAGTGCGGATGTTGTAAGTTCGACGTTACAGTATACTTCAGTTGCGGTGGTCCTCCCTGTACATTCACGTACGATATCGATTCTTGCAAAACTTGCCTATGAGACCAAACACAACAACCTCGATCTTTATCTCTTGGATGCTCCTACTCGTGGCAGGAGCCTCCACAGATAAGGCTACGGCCCAGACTTGGAATATTTCTACGCCAATTGATTCAAATACGAGCGGGTTCTCGAATTTGAATGGCTTCGCTTCAGGTATTGCATTCGGAAGCGCGAGCACGGGCTATGCTTGGGGTGGAATCTATGATTTTCAACCCCGAGATACTTCATTCGCCAATCGGGAAGCGATCCGAAAATTTAGATCGACCGATGGCGGCATTACATGGAGTAGATTCTTCATACAAGAAAATTACAATGAGAATGCGAGATTTGTGTGCATCACGGACACCAATTCGATTTTTTTGGTGAGTACCGACAGGGATGTTTTTCGAACCCTTGATGCGGGCCAGACCTGGCTAAAAACTACTTTTTCCGGATTGCCAAACTATTTTTCCATGTTCACGCGCACGCTCGGTATCGCCGATCTGGATGGCACGACCTATTTTACTTATGATAGTACCAACACTCTGACGAATCCGCGCAGCGGAGGCGATTATCTTGACTGGCTTGGTAGCGGTGGCTCCTCGTTCGTCGGCGATTGGAGCGATACATCCCACTGGTGTTATGCAATATACAATAACGTACATGATGATAGCATGTCCGAACTGCCAATCCTCTTCACAACGAATGCAGGATTCTATTGGACGGCAGTTGTGCCGGATACCTCAGTCCACCATCACGTCGAATACAAACAGATCGCATTTCTTCGCGGTACGCCCACAGTCTATGTCGTCGCGCAGGATTCATTTGTTTCGTTCTATCGGTCCAGCGATTATGGCGCGACGTGGCATGGCTCTTCCGCGTTCGCGAGCATTGTTGGGCAGATCGCGATTCGGAAGATCGTTCCTGTGACTCCAAGTGAAGCCTGGGCGCTTGCGAATACCTACACTGGTAATGCAAGCCACGGAAGACAATACATACTGCACACAACCGATGCCGGCACGACCTGGCGAGTAGATTCTGAAACATTCAACGGCTACTATGCTGCGGATTTGTTTTTTTTGGATCCCCATCATGGCTGGGCGCTATTGAATAAAGATACGACAGTTACTCTTTCCTCTGGTTATAAATATCAACCAGATTCAATTGCTCTGGTCGCACGCTATACGAGCCCGGACACGGTGGAGGCATCGGTTAAAACGGCGGAACATCACGGATACCCTGGGAAGCTCACCGCATATCCCGATCCAGCGGGGGATTATGTAAAAATTGACATGCCGAGCAGCGATGCCGTCCGGGATTTTCACGTTTACGATGTCCTGGCGCGAGAATGCATTTTGGCGAACAAAATATCGGGAAGCGAACTTACCCTGGAAACCGAGCCGCTTGCAAAAGGCCTCTATTATATTCGGATTCTTGGCCAATCGGGTCGTTCGTATGCCGCGCGATTTTCGAAGCATTAAACTTTCGTCTCTGCCTCAAAACCCTAAATAATTAATGTAACCCTCCGCGCGGCGCGCGTTCTTGTGATGTAACTTTCACGGGATGTCCCGTGTCAGGGAAATACAGGGAGCATTACAGTCATATCCGGGGCTCTAAATGAAAAGGGCTTCAGAATCGGGCACCTTTCACGGGTTGCTGGTTTTCCACTGTACCTTCCATCTCTGCGGTTAACAACTAATTTAAGCACATGAGTATTTCGACTAATTCACAGTATTTCTTTAGCCATTCCGGTATCGCGAGGTTTGCGTATACAATAACGCTTCTTGCGGCCATTTGCGCTACGGCTTTTCTGCCATCCGGCGCGCGCGCGCAGGCGCATGGCATCAGTTCCGATGGCACCGATTTTTTCATGGGTATGATGCCGGGCATTCCTCATGGAGCAGGCTTCTCCCATGAAACCGAAGCCGACTATTTTCTCATCTGTTCGTATGAAGACAACAATGTAGTTACTATCGATTACTTTACCGGCGGCGGCGGCGAATTGACGGGAAAGACACTCATCCTTGGCAAGGGACTATGCCAGGAAGTCCCGGTGGATCGCGCGAGTATGTTTCCGACCCGACCGGGCGAAGTGTTGGAGTACAAATCCGCACACATCCATTCCCGGTACCCGATCAGTGTGCAGTTTTATTCGGAAGGATCGAGCTCCGGCCAATTGTATCAGGGGGTCCAGACGGCGGCACTTGGCAAGAGCTATGTCGTCGCTGCATGGATCGACAATCCGCTGAAAAATAATCCCGGTTCTATCAATCGCGATTCGTCCAGTTCCGAATTTATGATTGTTGCCCCGTACGATAATACCACGGTAACGTACACGGTGAATTCCACGACCTTCGGAGGTACGATTGGCGTGAATACCGGCGCGGGTTCCAATGGTTCGGTCCATCCTGTAACCATTACCATGCGGCGGGGACAAACCTATTGGGTCCGTTCGAACCCGCAGGACATTTCGGACGATTTGTCCGGATCGACCGTCGTTTCCGACAAGCCGATCGTCGTTCTCGGGGGTCAGGAACGCGCTATGATCGGCGATCCTTCCAACCTTTGGACACGACTCGATAACGACCTTCGAAACACAATATCGGAGGAGATGACACCGGTCTCCTCGTGGGGATCGGACTATCCGGCGATTCCTACGATGCCGGCTTCCATAGAAGACGTGACCATCGCCGGCGATGGCGATCTGTATCGCCTTTACACAAATGACCCGAAAGGGGTTTCGATGGACATGTGGAAGGATTATCCTTCGGCCGAATATGGGCCGCAGGGCGTGAGCCTCTATGAAGCCCCGGCGGCGGATTATGAGAATATCACCGAGCCGGTCGATCTTCTGGTGAACGCTCATTCGAAAGATGCCGCTGGCAATCTGAAAAAAATGTACGCGGTACAATATCAGTATTTTCAGGGCCATCACGATTCCGATCCGAATCGGTTAGCCGGAAAAGGAAAGGGGATCACTCCTCAGAGTGGAGGAGGGGATTCTCCGCAGGATGAGACGAGCTACCGCTGCGAAGAAGAAATGAACTTAGTTCCAATCGACCGCTGGCGCCTGACCACTGTTTTTATGGTGCCAAAGAATGTCGATTATGCGGGCTACCAGTTTATCTCAATTATTACGAATAAGGATTCCCTGCAAAAGATTTTTATTATTCGCAACAGTGCTTCCACTGCCAATCTGTTGTCCTATACTCCAAAACGGACATATCAGATTCCTAATCATCCGGAGTTAGTCGGCCTTACGATTCAGCTCACCGCGGCCAGCTATGTCATCACGGGGAACACGCCGTTTGCATGTTATTCCTATGGCCGCACGGAAACCTTATATAAGGATATTTTTGGATATTCTTCCCCGACGGGTCAGGCATATGGTTCGCACGATCAGCCGAACCCCCCGAAGGCGGATATCGCCCCGAGCTGTAACGATTGGGATATACGCCTCCATGAGACCGGGCCCGCAAGCGATGAGGGTATTGCCCAGGTTATGTTGCTCGACGATCCCTCCGGATTTTACGCGCGCCCGCCTCGCGTTAGTTACAATTGCCGCCTCAATCCGCAGTATCCGACCGACCCGCCATTCGTAGTCGGCGATACAAGCCTGGAATTTCATGTGCAGGTCGCCGATCCATCGAAAGATGCCTATGCAGCCATTTATGTCGTCGATCCTGCCGGCAATGACACCGTGATCGAACTTCATTACACCGCCCCGCAAATCGCGCTTTCGAAGACTGCGGTTTCCTTCCCGGACACGGTGGTCCTTACGAACGAATGCACGAATTTCACATTTCATATTACAGCCACCGGAGGCGCTTCCACGGTCGTCGTGCCGCCCCCAGTCTTGAGAGGACTCGACACGTCGGGTGACTTTCATATCACTTCGAATCCGGTGCTTCCGGCAACGATGAATGCAGGGGATTCCGTCGTCATTACCGTCTGCTTTGCCGCCAGCGATACTAACGTCCATAAAGACAGTCTCGAACTCCTTGCCGGTTGCCTCGATACGTCGGTGTTTCTCAAAGGGCGCGGGCTTACCCCGATCATTATTGCGAGCGACCATGATTTTGGCAATGTAACGGTCGGCGACACATCGTGCGGAAAAATCACGGTTCGAAATGTCGGCAATTACAACCTCATTCTCGATAGCAATTGGGTCCTTCACCTGAACCCCGATTACACCTTCGAAGGGGGGATCCCGGATACGATAGCTCCCGGCCAGCAGAAGACGCTCAATTTCTGCTTCCATCCGGGCAGCAAAGGATCGAGCAACAGCCGAATGGACTGGGGAACGAACCTCCTCGGAGCCTATACGCACCACAATAAAGACACCTCGGCGCTTCTTGGTTATGGCATTGCGCCGGGAATGAACTGGGACCGGCACAATCAGCCATTTACCGTCGAATGCCAGGATTCTCAAATCATTCGCGTCTATCTTGTCAATCCCTCCACGGGATCTCAGGGAGCGGACATCAGCGTTGACTCAATTAAATTGATTGGTCCGAATGCAAACGAATTTACTATTCTGGGTGATCAATCCGGTTATCTCGATGGCTGGCAGCTTAAGAAAGATTCTTCGCAATGGGTCGATCTTCGGTTCAATCCCGATTTAAATAATGGATATCCGAACCGAGACGTGAAGCTCATTGCCATTGGCAATGATAATGCAGACCACAGGTACACCGATACGATAAATTGCATCGGTATCGTACGCCATGCAATTCTCGCGGTTACGCCGCCAAACTACGATTTCGGTGATCAATCTCCGAATACGCAGATTTCGCAGACGTTCTTAATTACCAATACCGGTGATACGTCGTTTGTTTATACGGGCCTGAACCTGACCGGCACGGACTTTACAATTGTGAGCGGTCCCGCTATCGGATCTTCGCTCGATCCCGGAGCGACCGATACGATCGTCATACAATATACAGCCAAGCCATTGGGCGGTCTCTCGACAGGAACGCTTGCTCTTATTGGAGATCATCCGCTCTGTGGCGGCGGTGGCGCTGGTGTTACGGGGCTATCTCTGGCTGTGGCAGTTGCCGAGAGCGCGCCGAGCTATCCGATTACCTATATCTGTCACAACGATACGGCTTCGGTCAGCGCGACCAACAGGGGCACGGTAGGCGTAATTTTAGACAGCGTGCAAATTATCGATAGCGCTGGGATTGTCCCCGCATCGAGCCAGTTTGCGTTCTACGCAACGGATGCACAGACCGTTGTGCCGATGCAGAACCTCGTCGCTGGCCAAACGGTGACGTTCCCCGTACGGTACACGCCTTCGGTTAAAGATACAGTCGTGGCGGTAGCGGTATTTTATTGGGAAGACACCTCGAAGGGTCAGACCAATTACTTCCGTACTTCCAAATCGATCACCGGTATTGGATACAATACTGGTAATACGGTCATCCTGGCGAATCCGGCGGCGACGGGCACCCCCGCCTACACAGCCGTGACCGCGAAGCAGGTTGCGATTCCTGTGGAATTAGCGAAGCCGTTCGATCCGGTCGCGCAGGTCTATGGGGTACAATTTACACTCCGGTATTACCGGGATGTATTCCAATACCAATCGGTGACGCCAGTGAGCGGGATGCAACTCGTTAACAATCCGCAGCCCGTTATGGACCCGGCGGATAATAAATACGAATTGCTCACGGTACAGCTTGGAAGCAACACTCCCATCATCGACTCCGGCTCGGTGGCCACGGTGAACTGGCAGTATGTGGTGGCGAAGGATTCCATTTCGCCGTTCAATGTTCAGGACGTGATGTTCTTAGACCATACCGGTGCGCAGGCCTGCTGGGTCGATACCGCTACGGCTCCCGCGAACTTCTACGGCTTAAATACGTGCGGCGACGCAACGCTCCGTGAGTATTTGAAGGGTGGAATGCCGGCATTCTCGATCGGGCAGATCGTGCCGAATCCGATGAATGAAACCGCGACGGTCGATTTCTTTGTCGAGCAGGATGGCGTGCCGGTTACGATGCAGATCTATAACGCGCTTGGCGAAGCCGTCCAAACGGTACTGAAAGACAAGCCACATGCGAAGGGTGGATATCGGGTCGCGATCGATGCTTCGCAGCTTCCGAGCGGACTCTACACCATCTTCATCTCTTCCCCAGGCTTCGGAATCTCGAAGCAGGTGCTGGTGACGAAGTAAGACTGGATATTATAAAGATCGAAGTAAGGGCGCATCGAGATGCGCCCTTACTGTTTTATGGAAGTTAAGACAGGAATTTTTTCGCTGTTATTTCCTCTCGAATTTGAGCGCCACAGAGTTCATGCAATAACGAAGCCCCGTGGGGTGCGGGCCATCGTCGAAGACATGGCCTAAGTGGCTGCCGCATCGGGCGCAGAGGACTTCGGTGCGCGACATGCCGAGCGTGTTGTCGGTATTTTGGGTGACGCGGTCCGGTTCGATGGGTGCCCAAAAGCTTGGCCAGCCGGTTCCCGATTCGAATTTCGTCGCCGAGCTAAACAGTGGGTTCCCGCATGCGGCGCAGACAAAAATTCCCTGCTCGTGATTGTTCAGGAGCGCGCCGGTAAACGGCTGCTCGGTGCCGGCGTTGCGCAGCACATCATAGGCTTCCGGCGAAAGGAGCGCGCGCCATTCCGCATTCGTTTTTGTAACTTTATCGGTCGCCGTCGGATAAACGGATACATCGTAGTGGGTCGGGTTCCCATTCATGGGAATCGCACTCGGTTTTTGCGCGCAGGCGGTGAAGGCGCCGAGAAAAAGCAGAGCTGGAATCGTGATTCGGTGAAGCATACGTAGAGAAGTTTAATAATTAGCGTAATCAGAAATAAATCCGTGTAATTCAGGTTATGATTCCCTCTCGGCGAGTACGAGGACACATTCTCCCTTCACCGCGTCGGGAAATCGCTCTTCGAGGGCCGCGCGCACTTCCGCGAGCGATCCGCGCTCGAAGGTCTCGTGAAGTTTCGTAATTTCGCGAGCCAAAGCGACGCGTCGTTCGGGATCGCAGAGAACGATAAGTTCATCTAAAAGCCGCTTGATACGATGGGGCGATTCGTAGATCACCACCGTGCGGTCTTCACTCGCTATGTGTTCAAGCCGTTTGCGACGGCCTTTTTTTAAGGGAAGAAATCCCTCGAAGGCAAAACGCGTGGTGTCCATCCCGCTTGCCGAAAGCGCAGCAATGGCAGCGCACGCGCCGGGTATCGGAACGACTTCGATGCCCAGGGCAATAGCTTCGCGTACAATGGCCCATGCCGGGTCGGAGATGCCGGGGGTGCCGGCATCGGTAATAACCGCCACCGTGGCACCGGTACGAAGGTCCTCCGACAGTTCCGCGGCGCGGGACTGCTCGTTATGGGAATGATAACTTACGAGTCTGCGTGGGCGAATGCCGTGGCGCTCGAAGAGGATCCGCGCATGGCGCGTATCCTCGCACGCGATAATATCGGATTCCTGAAGCAGCCGGACCGCGCGAAGCGATATATCCTCGAGATTTCCGATCGGTGTGGCGACAAGATAAAGCACTTTTTGAGGAATTATGAATGAGGAAAGATGAATTATGATTCAGAGAATTCGTTTATATCATGCTCTGGAATCGGGTAGGATTACGGATTCGAATAGAATGAACCGCATTTCGGCACGCAATTGCATCACTCATCGGTAAGTCGAAAATTCCCAAAATCCAATCCATCACGGGTAACCCTCAAATCTCATCTTTCGTTGAACGAACGGTCGTGATCCGTCATTCACCATCCATCGCTTGGCTTTTAACGTTCGCGTAACCGGTCCGGAGTTCGCTTCGGAAGATAATCGACGAGCCTTTCTTCGGATCGAAGAATCGGCGCGGCAATACGTGGTGCATTCGCGAGAATCGATTTATTTCGTTCGACGCCCGCTGGAAATGCTGGAGGACCATTTCGTCCTGTTATCGCCCCGAGGAGCGGCCATTGTGGGAATGTATCCCATCGGTGGCATTATTCGCGGCACCGAACAAGGGACTTGGGAATCGGAACCGCTAGTTACTCTCTCCCAGCCTCGGCGCGTTTCGGGTCGATCGAGAGAAGAACATTTTTCAGAGCCCTTTGCGAATCCATTTTCTGCGTTGGAACGCGCTCGAAAAGAACTTATCACCTTGCTGCGTGGGGCCGCTGAACGGGTGCCCATCGGAACGGTCGAGGGAGGAGGCGCGATCGAGAACCATGGTCCGGGGCGACTCGGGGACGGAGAACCGCTAAGGGGAATGGTGGAGGAGGTATTATTCGGCAACGAGCAGGTGGCACTCATCGCTTTATTCACCGGCCGTGTGGAGCAGTTGCACATTACGCCCATTGGAAATCTCCTTTTTTCTACGATGACGATCGACGATGCGGTTGCCCGATCGATCGTGCATACGCCCAATCTATTGCGAGCAGCGGATATACCGGGCACGAGCTACTCGAATGCGGACCTTGACCGATTTTCCGATCTTCTCGAACACGCGGCGCAATTGCGCGAAAGCAGAAGGGAATTCGGGGGCGCAACGAACGGAAATCCTGTCATTGCTCCAATGCTTCCCAATGAGCCACGGGCTAACCTTCGCCGATTTAGCTGGCAATCGAAATGGCTCGTGCCGCTTCTGATCGTGATCGCGATCGTTGCGTTCTATGCAATTCGTTCGTTTTTACGGCCAGGACCTGCGGCAGTAGCTCCGGTCCCGCAATCGGCCGCACCTCATGCACCCAGCGAAATTGTCCTTCGCATGCCGATCGAAGCCGAGCTTTTTATTTCGCCAATAATGTTCCGTACCCGCCTGGAACTCGATTATGCGCTTGCTCGTGGCGAAGGGCAGCGGTATTTGCCGGATACGGAACAGGTTTTGGTCATGGACAGCGTCTCGCTTGCCAAAGGAGTATATGGGTATTTTAAGGTCGATAATGCCTGGCGTAAAGGGAAGTTGCTCCAGACGTTACAACCTGCCGATACCGTAACGATCGTAAAATTTTTGGACCCGTTGCCGTAGAATACTTGAAGTTCATAGTATGAAGGAAACAAGGATACTTTTTCAGCGACTTTTTGCCGGAGCGGCGTTGCTGCTCGTTGGCGGTTGCACTTATTACGTTCCAGCGAAGCTCGAGGCGAGCCGCGCGGGCGATATACTCACCGTTCAACTGGCCGGCCCCGGAGCCGCGCGATGGGATCCCCGAAAGGATAGCCTCGTCCTCCAATGTCCGGGCTGTATGGACGAAACAGCGCAATTAGTCGATCACTTCCTTCGCAAAAATGAAGCGCAATACGATATTGCGTCTTCGGAGGGACTTATGCTGATCCTCTACACGATGGGGCACAGCGATACTACTCTCCTGCCGGGAACCGCTGTCAACGCCGAGGTCACCTCGAAACCACGATTTACTCCTCATCACTATCATGCAGCGGCGACCCCCGAACCCACACCATCCGAAGTGAAAGCCGCGGCGGAGGCGAAAGCGGCAGCGGAAGCCAAAGCTACCGCGGATGCAAAGACCGCGGCCACCGAAAAAGCGTTAAAAAAGACCACCTTATTAAAAGTTACTGCGACCGAAGGGGTCGCAGTTTATAAAGATAAGACGAAGCGTGAAGTGCTGAAAATTTTGCCTCATGGGAGTACGATAATCTTGCTTGCGCGCGAAGGAGATTTGTATTCCGTATCGGTCGATGGGGAAGAAGGCTTTGTCGATGCTGAAGCCGTGAAGGAACAAGAGTAACATGCGAACGAATCGGAATGTATCGGTAATGGTCCTGATCGCGAGCGCGCTCTCATTTGGAAGTTGCGGTCTATTGTTGCATCCAGGCATTGCGGCCGATCTTCTTTTCGGAACCGGCGCGCCGGCTGTGAATCCGAATGAGTATCACATCGGCGCGCATGAATGGATTGGCGATTCTATTTCTGTTCGCGTCTACCGTACCTCCGAGCCCGCCGCCCACCCTTCGCTGCCAAAAATGACGGCCGAATGCCAATCGTGCAATCTGACGCATCCGCCCGAACAAATACAATTCTATCCCGACGGCACAGCCCATATTTATTTTCCCGAAGCGCGGCAGCTTTTGAGCGCCCGGTTGAATCTAAAAGGCGATGGAATCGACACCACGTTCATTCAGAAGCAACGCGTGCCACACGAAGCGATGCTATACTTTCATTTATCGCAACCGCTCATTGGACGTGTCCTCGTCCATCAATTCGCGCCACTCTATTTCGATTCGACACAGGATTCGATCGTCACTTCGGCGGACGTAGGCGATGAGTTGAATATTTATTCCGAGCATTCGGAATTCTATCTCGTTCACCACCCGAATTTTCCCGCGCCACTGTATTTATTCAAAGGCAATGCGGTGCGATTGTATTGAACTTCGCGTTGTAGGTCACGGCGAAATACTTATCGTTCCAAAATAAATTTCTGTTCGCCGCTTATTTTTCCATTCGTAATTTGAAGTAAATACCTTCCAGACGATTCGCTCTCAAGATCGAATGTGATCTTATCGGAATGACCCACCGGTAATGATTTCCTCCACACAACTGCGCCCGCCCCGGTAACCAACCTTACCTGCGCAATCCCGGGAAATTTGCTGAGATCGAGAGTAATCGAGCGCGCGGTGGGATCAGGAATGATTGTAAAGTCCCTCGAAGCGGGTATCGCCGCCACCTCGGAGAAAACATTATCGGCGATCGCAAGATTGTACCACAAGAGCGCACCCAATCCGCGTTGATTCACGATCCACGGCCCCTCATAGACCGCCGTGTCGTTGCCATTATAATGCTGATCCGGCAGATAGGCGATAGATTTGGTATTTCCTGGATGATCAAGATCGACGAACAAAGTATCGCCATCGAATTCAACAGACTCTACATGCGAGTCGGTATCATTGGGATAAAGGTAATCTTTGAGGGTTGCGAAAATACCATCGGCCGTGGTATCGTCAGTCGCGTGAACTTGAGCGTGACGTGGAGAAAAAAGAATGGCAGCTTGACTATGGTCCGAGTGCGTCCACCAAGCCCAGATGGGATTAGGGCTTCGAAGGTTGTCAGTATCGGCGGAATGATAAAAATCGCGAGCGAACGAGAGGAAGAGCCGGTCGCCCAAGGCATCGAAGCCGGAATCCTCGAAATGACAGCCATCGTAATAGGGCATTGCCGCTTTTGCGATCGTTTCGACATCGAGTAGGGAATCTTCGATATACCGCTGCGCGTCCCGCATGTCTTGGTTGAACCAATAGCAATAGTTTGGCCGGTTTTGCAAGAGATAGATTTTTTCTAATGCCGGATAGTCCTGCTTCCACGCACAATAGAGTTTTAGGAACTTATCATAATATCCTACCCCATAATTTGCTTCTCCCTGTTCCCAAAAGATCGCGTGGATGGCACCCAATAGGCCAGAATGGGTCGCTCGATAGAGCATTCGGCCATAGATGGTGAGCAGACTGTATTTATCCGAATCGTTGCGCTCATGCAATTCAATGTTCGTTGCGCTGACGGCGCCGTTGATGCAGCATGAGGGAATGTGTTCTTGCTCCACTATATTTTCCTGGATGCGCTGGCCCCAAGCGCCCACCGCATTTCCGTTGCCCCACCGATAAGTGCCACCGATCGACCATAAGGTATCGCGTAAATTCTCGCTGAAGTTGACTCCGAATGTACGAAAGAATTCATTCGATGGCCGATACGTATTATAACCAAAGATGGCGTCCGATTGACCATCGAGCAGAAAGATATCTCCGCACACGATACTATCACGCAGTGCAATAAGCGAGTCGAACCCGCTGGCAACAAGATGTACCTCAAAACGGTATTCACTTAGCTCTGCGTGAATGCGCGGTAGAAAGGCGAACGCCGCGGTGCCATTTATATAGGTCAAGAATAGAGTGCTTCTCGAAAGAACCGTACCATTCTTGAATTGCAGCAAATAAATGGAGTCGAACCCTTCTTGATAAATTGTGCCAGTAATGGGAACGGTTGCGGAATCGTCTGCGCCCCTTGCGAAAAGCTGTTCCGGTGCGGGCAGCGCGGTGAAGGTGCTATCTGGTTTTGGATTGGGAGATGCATGCACGATACCATATTTCGTTCGCAGGTAGGTATCGAGCTCTGTTCGATCGCTCGAATCGAGTTCCCGATTATAAACCAGGATTTCCTGAATCTCTCCTTGCAAAAAGTAGCTACTGACAAAGGAAGCGACGGCAATGGTACTATCCGAAGTACTCCCGACGTAGGAGGAATCTGCGAACTCGCCGTTCACATATAATTGCGCTTGCTGGTCCGCCTCGGAATAAAGCGCAAGTACGGTAGAGGCACCATTAGAATCCATTGCGATCGTTCCATATTCTTGATTGAAAAAGGATTCATGCACGATCCGAGGGTAAAGGGTACTGTCGAGATAAATTGCATGACCATTCCCCGATACGAGATTGTTAATATTAATAGTGTTATTTATTTTTGCCACGATGGCCACTGAATAATCCCCGTGAGTCGGAAAAATATTCGGTGTCTGGAAGGAATTCCAGCCATGGAAAATAAGGGCGGGCTTCCCATTGGACGCGAAAGCGAGGAAGTCCGGCTGTTGGCCGGGATTAGCCGTGGTGGCGTCATGTCCCAAGCCGCTTTGATCCTCCCATGTCGCAACCCGACCATCCTTTATTATTACCCCTCGGTCCGCTCGGAGCCAAAGAATACTGCCCTGCGGAATTTGCGCGTTCGCCACACATCCCGGTAAAACAAAAATTACGATGCCGAGAATAAAAGTTCTCATCGAAAAAAATAGGAGACGCGAATGAAATTTTCTATGTTACGTGACACGGCAACATCGAAAGCACGGGGCTCGTGCATAGGGGAAGATTTTTTGCATACCGAAAGAAGTTTTTTGGATAAATCCAAATTCCCCATGAAACTTTTACGTTCGTTCCGTCACCTAACTAAGGGAAGCGTGCGATAATCGCGTGCAAGTAACTTTGGAAGACGGTTCATTCTGGGAGCTGGTCGAGCAAGAGCGCCATGTGACATGGCGGCTCTGCCGTGCGCTTACACGCTCCTATGAAGACGCGCAGGACCTGATGAGCGATACAATACTCGCGGCCTACCAGAGTTTTCCCAAGCTTCGGGATACGAACGCGTTCCGTAAGTTCCTTAGTACGATCGCCGTGCGCCTTCAACGTCGCAAGCAATGGCGCGGACGTTTGTTCGCTCCGCTCGCGGAAGCCGCGGATTCTGTATATGAGACAACGGCCGAATCTTCGCACGATCTGAAACTTCTGATGACCGCGCTCGAACGGTTGCCGCATCGCGAGCGCGAAGCACTGGTGCTATTCGAATTGAGCGATTTCTCAATAATGGAAATTCAACAGATCCAGGGTGGAACTGCCTCTGGAGTGAAATCCCGCCTGGGTCGTGCTCGGATGAAATTAAAAGAGTTTTTGATGGATGCGGACGGTGCAGCGGGGTTTGGGCAGCAACATGCCATCGAAAAGCAGACTGCCATCCGCCAAGGCGGACTTCACGCGCCCGGGTTATTATTTCAAGATGCATGAAATTTCCATTTTCCGAATATCTGGTCGATGAACTTGGTCCGCTACGCGAATTGCGGTCACCATTTTCGACGAGTGCGATCCGAGGGCACATGCTCGAGCGGATGGCCTCGGCATCGTTATGGGGTCAATGGAGAAATATTCTTGCGGAATTTCTTGTGGCCAGTGTGGCCGGTCTCGCGGTGCTGAATATGGCTGGACCGGTGGAACTGCATTATGCGATCCGTCCGATAGAAGTTCATCGTACAGCATGGAAAAATGGGACTGTGAAGATGACTGAAATTGAAAAATCGTATAATATGCGAGCTAACCGCACCAACCGTGTTGCGAATCACACCGTGCTTGATGAGAAGCCGCTTTATTCCATTAAACTCGACGAATCCGTTCCTATTTTTTCCGGCTTCACTCTACGCACTGAATCTATTGGCCTGACTCGCGCCAACGATTACTTTTACCCGCTTCAAAATATCCGATACCAGGCACCCAATATTTATTCCTCTCTTTGGTTTGCTTCCGCCTCGGGCGGCATGATTTTCTCGCAAATCCGAATGATGGGGGAGCATGCTGAAATCGGATTTCGAGATGAGTGGAAAACAATAGCTCTTTCCTATTCGCGAGGTGATGGGACTCGCGATCTTAGAGACGAAATCGCGCACCATCCTGGCTCGACCGTACCGATACTCTCGAAAGAGAGCGCTCGGGAATTTTCGATTTTAATGGGCGCGGCTTTTCAAGAAGGTCCACTCGAACTTCGCGCGATGGCTGGTCCGGTATTCCATAGCTCTTCCTATGCATATTACACTATATCCACTGGTGTAACCAGCACTCCCAGTTCACTGCAAAGCTTTGGCGCGGCCGCGGAGATTTCCGCGCTTTATCCGATGAATAGCTCCTTCGGTATTGGTATTGCTTGCACTGCGAATTACCAGTCACGTCAATTTACAGGGGGCCTTTTCGCATCCATTGAATATCAATTCCGTCCGTGACACGCATTATTGGTGCGGCATGGCGCGGAGAGTAGAACACGCATGTTAAACCGAGGACTCTCTCAAATAGGGCTTCGCATTCTCGACCGCGCGACGGATGCCTATCCTCACGCGGCGCCACGATTTTTCGAGCGGTCGTTCGTTGGTATCTTCGGAAGCCATGCTGTCGCGTCTTACGTTTTGCGAAAGTATCGAAAGCAATGGGAGCGCATTGAGGCCGACTTAAAAGGACCCTGTAAGATTCTGCTTGTGGTCGATGTCTGTATCGGGGATACAGTGTTGGCCTCGGAATGCCTCCCTGCAATTCAGGCCGCTTTCCCAAATGCGGAGGTTCATTTCGTATGCAATCGAATAGGAGGGGAACTAATCGCGGGAAAGCCGGGCGTTCATGTACATAATTTCGTTACTGGCGATCGAGGGTTTCCCACGGAGGGCGATCTCGACTGCCTCCGTGAGCTGATCTCGAAAGAATCGTTTGCCGTTATTCTGAATTTAGGCCCGTTTTTGGACGCGCGAAGACTTCCCGAACCGGCGCGTGTAATGCAGCTATATGTGCCGTTCGCGGCATACATACTTCGGGCATGGAAGGCGAAAGGGAGGCGGCATATCTCATATTATGCTCGAGCCTATATCACCGATTTTTTGGGAGGCCGAGGAAAAATCGTCGAGCGAAATACATTTGAAGAGCCTGCGCTTTCACTCAATACCAATACGGTCTATCTGTCGCGTACCTCAGTTGAAACGGCGAAGGTATTCCTGAATTCCCACGGATTGGAGCCGGGATACGGCTTGATATTTTTGAATCCGGATGCGACCTCACAATTCGGGCAAATACCATTCGACGTTCAGGCAAGGCTGCTTCTGCATTGTACAGGGTTGGATGTAGTGCGCGCTGTGCTTCTTGGAAAAGCATATTCAAATACCGGCGTGGAGGAGCGTCTTATGGCCCAGCTACCGAAACGGCTCCAGCAAAAAATCGTGATCGTTCCGCATATGCCGATCGAAGTCTATACCGCACTTATCGATGCTTGCGATATGTTTATCTCTGGGGATACCGGACCGCTGCATATTTCGGCATGCCGCAAGTGGATTGCGGACGATGCTGGGTTCACCCCAATGCGAAACAAGACCATGATCCTCGCGATTTATGGCGCGACGGATTCTCGAATGTATGGCTATGATTCCGAACAACCTCATCACGTTCCGGCGAATCAGGACGCGCCTTCGCGATCGTTCTCGGCACCTGCGCCGTGCCGGAACATATCCTGCATCAATAAATTCGGGAAGTCCTGCAATGAAGTGCGGTGCTTCGATGGGCTTTCGGTCGGGGAGATCGCTGAATACATTACTTCCCATTTCAATCGTCGCACCATGCCAGATGCTTTGGTGCAAATCTCTACACCACCCATAACGATCACGGTCAAGCCAAAACGTGAGTACGCTTTTTAATACGGTTCTTTTTCTCGTATGCGTCTATTTTATGGGCTTTCTTGCGGCGATACCGATTGGGGCATCGCAGATCGAGGTCGCGCGCCGTTCGTTGAATGGGTTCCTGGCATCCGCGCTGGTAGTCATGGCTGGCTCGGTCTCTTCGGATTTCGTATATGGCGCAATTGCGCTGTATGGGCTCGCTCCGTTTCTTCAAACGCCCGAGGTCGAGGCGATATTTTGGCTGGTGAATGCGGCGCTCATGATGATTTTCGGGATCGGGATTTTTCGCGAGAGCAAATATACGGGCAAACTTCTTACGCCGCGGGTTCCCAAGGAGGCCGTCGAGGGAGTACCTGTTACGGAGCATCCCTCGACGACCGTGGCACAGCGCAAGCTGGCAAGCACGAGGCTGGCCTATATTACCGGCTTCTCCCTTGCGTTTACGAACCCCATGATGATTGCGTGGTGGCTGCTCGCGGCTCGGTTCCTGAAGGATTTGGGCGTTACCGGGCCGCTGACGAGTGTTTCAAAAGTATTTTTTCTGCTCGCCGGGGGACTGGGCATCGGCTCCTATCTTTCGCTTTTCGCGATCGTGATCTATCGGCGGCACAAGTCGTTCTCACCCAAGAATACGCGCCGCGTTACTCGGGGGTTTGGGATCGCAATGATACTCTTTGCAATTTATTTCGTTGTCCGCTCCATTATGATGTTTAACGCTCCGACGACCGCAAACGGAATCTTGGGTGCAATTTCCCTGGTAGAGCACGGTTCTTGCATTCAACCTGCGGCATTCGATGTCTAAAGAAAATATGAATCCGACACGAAGAGAATTTCTCACTGGTTTGACGAAGGTAGCAGGTGGCGCGGCGCTCGGCTACGTGGCGCTGCCACTTATTCAGGCCTGTACACCTACCTCCGTGCCGCTGCTGCCGGAGCAAACCACCACACCCATCGGCGCGGATGGCAGCATTTCCGTCGATGTTTCCGCGCTTACACCCGGCAACCCCGCGTTCCAGGTTCCGAACGTGTTGGGACAGGACGGATTCGGCGTAATGGTCACTTTGACTTCCGATGGAATAGTGCATGCGTTTTCGATGAAATGTACGCACCAAAGCTGCGCGGTCGATAACCAGCTTTCGCATCTCGATATTCATTGTAGTTGCCACGGCTCGCTTTTCGCGCTCGATGGATCGGTTATTCAAGGGCCCGCAACGCAACCGTTGGGACCAATGCAGCAAGATGGCTCTTTCGGCTATCCCGTCACCTTCGATGCAACTACCAAGGTTGCGAAAATTCAAATTATTCCGAAATGAAGAATCGGGTATCGGGTATTGGGTATAGCGTATCGGATGTCAGCGAATGTATTGTCGCTTCTGTCCCGCTTATCGCTTTCATTCTTTTTACATTTTTTTTAACAACCCGGTGCGTGGCCATCCCGCGGTTTTCCTTGCTCACGGGTACTCGATGTTCTGCCTGCCATTTCGATCCACAAGGCAGCGGACTCCGTACGGAGCTCGGATGGGAGATGATGAGCCAAACCGGGATGTTCCACTGGGGCGGGGAAGATACCTCCGGCATTCCGGCGACGAACATGCTTTATCACGGCACGGTCGTCCCAGGTGGCGATGCGCGATTTCAGCTTGTACGGCTCTCGACGACCGGTCAGGAATTACTCATTCCGATGCAGCTTACAACGTCGCTCGGCTTCATCCCGACTCCCGAGCTGACGATGTTCACGAACATCAACTGGGCAAGCGTGTATGTGCGCAGCAAACCGAATTTTTCCAGCAGCCTCTATCCCGGCGAAACCGATTATGACGCGACGTTGATGTATCAACCCAGCATCACGCTACCTTCCATTCGCGTTGGAATGATCGAGCCGAGTATCAGCATTCGGCAGGATGACCATACCCTTTTCGCGCATCAGGAAGCGGCCATTCAGAGTATTGCGCTTATTCCGCCCTATTACAACGAGATTGGCGCGGAGCTTACCTACGAAGGCATCCGATGGCTCACGGTAAATGCGGGATTCTTCAATGCACGCAATCTCGCGCAGATCGATCCGACGATCGGGATCATCACCTCGAATTTCGATTTTTCGCATCCCAGCCTTTCAGCGCGCGTCGTGCTCTGGCCGCAATTGCTCGAACAAGGTTTGAATGGCGAACTCGGCGGTTCGGTTCTTGTCAATGGTTCATTCCGAATGTTCAATGGTTTCGCTGGAATCGGCCTGGCCGATAAAGCGACTTTATTTTTCGAGGGACTCTACAACAAGGACGCGGCGAATCGGATCGTCCGAAATTGGAGCGTGATTGGAAGTTTGGAACTTACTTCATGGCTCGCTGCCGAATGGCGCTACGATTGGGGCATGACAGAAGTGTATCCGGGGCAGGCCCTTGGATATGCTACCGCCTTTCTCGCGGGTCTCGAATTTTTTCCATTCCCGTATATCGAAATTCGGCCCGAATATCGCGTGCTGGATAAAGGTCCATTCTTCGGAAACGGAACCCACACGGGCCAATGGACGGGGCAACTGCATGTATTTTATTGAAGTATGAAACGATTGAACATCGATAAAACCATACGTTATACGCCTGCGCGCCGGCGGTGGATTCTTGCGTCCTTCCTTTTCTACTTCCTCTTCCAAACTTCCTACTTACTTTCCGGCTGCCAATACACGATCGATACTAACCCCGACGTTGACCTAACCGAAGTTCACATCTCGCCGGTCTCCGCGGCGGTGTCGAGCGGTGGGCATCTTGCGTTATCCGCGACCATTCTCGGATTCTCCCATACCGGTGCCGTAGCGTGGTCCGTGGAAGGTACGAATAACGGGACGATCGTTGCGAATGGCCTTACGGCCACTTATGCGGCGCCAGGAACACTCGCGCCTGGAACGATCGTAAATATCCGTGTCTCCTCGGACGAGAATTCGAACCGCGCCGTGATTTGCCCGGTCACCATTCTTCCGCCTCTCGATACCGCCTTTACATTAAACCCACGGTCGGCGACGCTGCTAACGAATGCGCAACTCCAGTTCTATCTAGACACGATCACGATTGTTCCCCCCGTTCGTTGGGACGTTACCAGCGGGCCTGGAGCAATTAACGATGCAGGACTTTACACTCCGCCTGCCACCATTGACTCCGATGGCGTGCAAGCGACCGTTCGCGCGACGTCACTCGCGAACAACAATCTCTTTTCGGAATCGATCATTACACTAAATAGGGCGGGTGATTCGTTACTCTGTTTTACGCGCGATATTCTCCCTACGCTCTCCGCAAGTTGTGGGGCGAGCGGCTGCCACGATGCGGGTTCGGGTAAGGGAGGTTTCACGGCGCTGACCTATTCGGGAACCGTGAATGGACAGAATGTGAAGCCGGGCGATGCGCGCGGCAGCCGGCTATTCCAGGCGATCATCCAATTCAATGCGAACACGCGAATGCCGCCGCCGCCGCAGCCGGCGCTGCCACAGAACCAGGTCCTGAAAATAGGGCAGTGGATTGACGAAGGCGCGCTCGATTGCCAATAATTTATGTCCTCCGGATTTTCTGAAGATACCAGATCGGACTTCCAAATGCGATGTGAACGATGTTATCGCCCGGAATAAATCGTGAAAGTTCGACTTCCATCCAGTTTCTAATCACTTCGATGGAGTTGCCTTTCTCAATTGCTGCGCTGATATTACTCTGTGTAAAGAGGTATGCAATCAACGAATCACGGCTAAACTCCGGCCATTCTTCATGCATTGCCTTGTCCCGAAAATCGAAACCTTCCGATCTCGCATCCTCCTCCGTAAATTGAACTTTTGGACGGGGCGGAGTTGGGAATCGCTTCAAATACTCGGCGAACCACGGCTGGAAGTTTTCATTCTCACGCATCAGAGCCGAGAAGTAATTATCATAAACGACAATCCAACCTCCCGCCCTTAACACTCTTCTTGCCTCGGCAAAAAATTTCGAACGATCGAGCCAATGGAACGATTGGGAAAGGCTAATAAGATCGAACGATGCATCACCGAAGGGTATTGCCTCACCCGATGCGACGATGAAAGTTAGTGATTCATCGGACGGTGCATGCCGAAGCATTTCAGGAGAGACATCAATGCCAGAGACGTGAGAAACAATCTGCTTCAATGCAACGGTAGACAGCCCCGTACCGCATCCAACATCAAGGGCTCGTTCGAATGGTATGAAATCTTGAAGATATTCTGCGATTTGGGAAATGACCGTGGGATGGAAATATGGCCGCCCTTTCGCATAATAGTCGGCAGCAAGTTGCGTAGACCAGAAACTCATATTTAGACTGAAAATAAAAGAAAACCCCGATCACAAAAGTGATTGGGGTTTAAAATAGTTTAACGTTGCGATTATTTATTATCTCCCTCGTCCACCGCCGCCGCCATAGCCGCGGCCGCCGCCATCGCGTCGTTCACCGCCGCCACGTCGATCTCCACCACCGCGTCGGTCGCCAAAGCCGCCGCCGCGTCCACCGCGATCGCCGCCTCGGTCACCACCGCGATCGCCGTAGTGTTCGCGCGGGCGCTCTTCATAGCCTTCCGGCATCGGGAGCAGCGCTTTGCGAGAAAGTGAGAACTTACCGTCCGGCTTGACGGCAATGAGCTTTACATCGAATACGTCACCCACTTGAATAAGGTCGGAGACATTCTCGACGCGCTGATAATCGATCTCGGAAATGTGGAGCAATCCTTCTTTTCTCGGCATGAATTCCACAATCGCGCCCAAGCCTTCGCGCACTTGAGTAACACGGCCGGTATAGGTCGCGCCTTCTTCCGGCTCGGCGATGAGGCCCTGAATAAATTGCTTTGCACGGTCCGATGCTTCGCCCGAAAGCGCCGCGATCGTAACCGTTCCATCTTCTTCGATATTGATTTCGACTCCGGACTCTGCTTGAATCTGACGAATCGTCTTGCCGCCAGGTCCAATGACAAGGCCGATCGCGTCGACCGGAACTTTGATCGTCGTAAGGCGCGGCGCATAGGGAGAAAGCTCCGATTTCGGGGCGCTAAGCGCTTCATCCATCTTCGAAAGAATGTGCATGCGGCCGTCGCGCGCTTGCATGAGGGCTTTCTCCAGCAGCGTGAAGTCGATGCCCTTAATCTTCATATCCATCTGGCAGGCGGTGATGCCATCACGGGTGCCGCAGACTTTGAAGTCCATGTCGCCCAGATGATCTTCGTTGCCAAGAATGTCGGAAAGGATCGCCGTGCGATCTCCTTCCTTAATCAGGCCCATCGCAATGCCGGAGACTGGTTTTTTGAGCGGAACGCCGGCGTCGTACATCGCAAGCGAACCGGCGCAGACCGTTGCCATGGAGGAGGAACCGTTCGATTCCAAAATATCGCTCACGATGCGAAGTGCATACGGAAAATCCGCTTCGGCAGGAATCAACCCCTTCAGCGCGCGTTCGGCAAGATTTCCGTGGCCGATTTCGCGGCGTCCCGTTCCGGAATATCGCCCCACTTCTCCAACCGAATACGACGGGAAATTGTAGTGAAGCATAAATCGCTTCGTCGTCTCCGGCTGCAAACCTTCGATTGACTGCTGATCGCGTTTTGTTCCCAGCGTGCAACTTGTCAGCGATTGCGTCTCCCCGCGTGTAAACAGGCTCGATCCATGTACGCGGGGAAGAATGCCGACCTCGCACTTGATCGGGCGAATCGTTGTCGAGTTACGGCCGTCCAGACGAATATTGTTTTCCAAGATCATATTGCGCATCTCGCGCTTCTCGATGTCGTAAAGGATATGATCGACATCGCCTTTGATATGTTCGTATTGGAGTTCGCCAACTTTTTCCGTGATCGATTTGCGCGCGAATTCCTTCGCCTCATGGGTTTGGTGCGAGCGTTCTTCTTTCGCAAGGACGGTACGCGCCAATTCTCGAAGTTTAGCGGCCGCAAGTTCCTCGATCTGCGCGACAAGCGCGGCATCCATAATATGCTCGTCCTGAATGCGCTTTTTCTTTGCAATGCCGCACTCGGCTAAAATGCGATCCTGACCGGCGCACAGCTCGCGAATAGCGCTCGAAGCATGGCGGAGCGCCTCGACAAAATCGGCCTCGCTGATTTCATGGCACTCGCCTTCGACCATCAGGATCGAATCCTTCGTACCGGCGACAACGAATTCGTAATCGGCCGTTTCCAGTTCTGAAAATGTGGGATCGATAATAATCTCTCCACCAACACGCGCAACGCGTACTTCGGCGACGGCTTCTTCGAATGGAATATCCGAAAGCAACAACGCGAGCGAAGCGCCCGTGGCGGCTATCGTATCGGCATCATGCTCCTGGTCGGAGCAGAAAATTGTGGCAACGACCTGCGTCTCGACGCGCCATTCTTTCGGGAACATCGGGCGAATGGGGCGGTCAATCAAGCGTGCGGAGAGAATTTCTTTTTCGGTGGGCCGGCCTTCGCGCTTGAAAAATCCACCAGGAATTTTTCCTGCGGCAGCGGCCCGTTCGCGGAATTCGACTTGCAGTGGCATGAAGTCGATGCCTTCCTTCTCATTTTCGGCGGCGACGGCGGCAACGAGCGCCATTGTGTCACCCAACCGGACCATGGTCGATCCGTTGGATTGTTTTGCGTAGCGAGCGACGTCAAACGACATTTTTTTGCCGTGACCGTATTCTATTTCGTAAATCATTTTTAAGTGCTGAGAGCTCAGTGCTAAGTGCTGAGCGTTAATGTGTTATGCTTGAAATTTTTTTCTGACGTGAACCATCGAAAGTGATGGGGCTTAATGGTGAGAATGCAAACTGAGCACTCAGTACTAAGCACTCAGAATCTACTTGCGGATATCGAGCTCTTGAATGAGCTTGCGGTATTTGGTGACGTCCTTTTTGGCGAGATAATCGAGCAGGCTGCGGCGCTTGCCGACCATCTGCAGCAACCCGCGGCGACCGTGGTGGTCCTTGGGATTTTTCTCGAAGTGAGGGGTGAGGGAATTGATCTGTTCGGTAAGGATCGCAATCTGGACTTCCGCGCTCCCCGTATCGTTCGGCGCTTTGCCGAACTTTGCAGCAAACTGCTGCTTCATCTCTTTGGTAACAGGCATGTTATGTCTTATGATAGCGCTCGAATAAATGCTGCCGCGACTTCGCGCTATAAACGCCTCGGCAGCCAAGTCGGATGATTGCTCATCCGACGTCCCCCGTTTGGGGACGGGTTTTGAATTTAGAAGGCTGGGAAACGGAGAGGGAGGGGGTTTAATTCCAGTGACTTTGGGCCTTACTTGCGAACAGCAACGATGTTTATTACACTATCGCCTCGCCATGTCGTGTACGACAATGTATCTCCGTCACCTGAGAGCCAAGGGCCCTCAAGGTCAGTCCGATCTGAGTCACCATAGAGATTGCTGCTGTCCCTGTCATTGAATGCGTGAAAATACCTATAGCCACATGGAGTGGCTGCATCCCAAAAAATTACAAAGGGTCCATTTGGAAGTAAATTCAAGATTTCCTGTGTGGAATCATTCCTGACCGTCCCAGTGAAGAAAGTGTCGGCGTCAGCAATCTTGCAAGTGCATGGGAAGGTGTCGTTTCCGAGAATCCAGGTTCCGGCAAAAGTACCGGGCGCAACATTTTCAATCCATCCAGGCGGAGGAGGACACGAAAGTTCGGATGAAGCAGGACCTGCGGAAGAACTACATCCGAGAATTAGCAGAAGAAATAAACCAAATAGGCTTTTCATTTTTCCAGAAACACACGAAAACCACATAAGTTGCGTCCGAGCAACTCGCGAATCAGTTTGTAGTTCGAAGGGTTATAGCTAGCTATGAAAGGCATTCAATACGTTACGGATGACACCGGGGCTCGCATTGCCGCGTTGGTCGATCTCGCTCAATGGGGCGAAGAGTGGCAAGATTTCCTCGACGGCATAGAAGCAGAACGAGAGCCTAAAGAGCCCGGTATCTCCTGGCGCGACCTAAAGGCCGAAATGGAAGAAACTTCTCGCCGTGTACGAGCTTAAGTTCACACCCGCCGCTGTGCGAAATTGGCGGAAATTCCCGCTTTCGGTTCAACAACAGATTGCTCCGCTTCTCGACCGCCTCTCCTCCGATCCAAGACCGCATGGCATCAAGAAGTTAAAGGGATTTCAGAACATTTATCGCGTTCGCTCCGGTGATTATAGAATCATTTATGAGATTGAGGATTCCTCAAAGATTATTTGGATCACGAAAGTAATGAACAGGAAAGAAGAATACTAATCATGATCCTTTCCATCCTCAAATCTCTCTCGCTCGGCGTCTGGCTCGGTTCGCTCCTTATGCTTGGATATGCGGTCGCGGGGCCGATCTTCCAGCAATCGCCATCGAAGACTCTTGCCGGCGCAATTAACGGCGTTATTCTCGGACGCATGAATAACATTGAATGGGCCTGCTGGGCCGTAGCGCTCGTTAGCTCGATCATCCTGCTCATCCTCAACTGGAACAGCGCAAAGGGTTTACGAGTAACCGAGTTCGGGCTGCTTATCGTGGCGGGAGTTCTTTTGTGGTTCTATTCCTCGAATATTACGGGAAGAATGAATACGCTCCGCGCCACCATCGGCGATTTCGATCATCCGAAGCAAACCACCGAATACGTTCAGGCAAAGTCGGAGTTCGATACGCTGCATCACCGGTACACCGCCGTTGTCAGCATCAATATGCTGGTAATTCTGGGCACATTTGTGTTTTCCATGATTGACACGAAGGCATAGCATCATGAAAAAGTACAAAACCACCGATCAATATATTGAATCTCTTCCCGAAGAGAAGCAGGCGGTTATGATACAATTGCGCCAGATACTGCGCAAAGCCCTGCCAGATGCTGAAGAAGCTATAAGCTATAGCATGCCGGCTTTTAAGCAGAAAGGAATTGTGGTATGGTTTGCGGCCGCGAAAAATCATTACGCAATTTACGTATATCCTCGCGTCATGGCAATTTTCAAAGCGGAGCTAAAAGGATTTAGCGGAACAAAGTCAGCCATTCATTTTGAGTACGGAAAACCCATGCTCACGAAATTGATTGCTCGCATCGCCAAAGAATCCTTAAGGCAGAACCTGGAGAAATCCAAAAAGATCAAATAGGCTAACCGACCTATGCCGCAGCATGATGTGGAATTTCCTCTTCCATAATAATATCCGTGACGTCATGCGTCGGTTCGTAACCATAGATTAGCGGGTTCGAGTCGAGCCAGCGTTCGGCATCGATGGCGGCAATGCATCCCGTGCCGGCAGCAGTCACGGCCTGGCGATAAACGTGATCCTGGCAATCGCCACAAGCAAAAACGCCGGGGATGTTGGTGAAGGAGGTTTTTCCTTTTGTCTCGATATATCCAAGCTCGTTCATGTCGATCAGGCCGCGGAATAATTCGGTGTTCGGGGAGTGGCCGATAGCGACAAAAATTCCATTCGTTTCAATTGTTTCGGTAGCGCCGGTTGCTGTATTGCGGAGAATTGCGCCGGTAACCGTTTTGCGTCCTTTCTCATCAGCGGCACCTAACACCTCGATAATTTCCTGATTGGTACGCCACTTGATTTTCGAATTTTCTTTTGCGCGATCGAACATGATTTTCGACGCTCGGAATTCATCACGACGGTGAACGATGGTGACCGAACTGCAGAACCGTGTAAGATAATTCGATTCTTCCATGGCCGTATCGCCGCCGCCCACCACGAGCACATCCTGATTTTTGAAGAAAAATCCGTCGCAGGTTGCGCACGCGCTCACGCCATAGCCCATATATAATTCCTCGGAAGGGATATTCAAGAGCTTTGCGCGCGCCCCCGTCGAAATAATAACGGAGTCGCTATAGTACTTTTTCTCGCCTGCCGTAATTTTGAACGGTCGTTTCGAAAAATCGACTGCTGTCACGGTTTCGAATTTGCAGTCGGCGCCAAACCGCTGCACTTGCTTGCGGAGAACGTCCATTAGTTCTGGCCCCTGAATCCCATGTACGAAGCCAGGATAATTTTCAACTTCTGTTGTAATGGTTAGTTGGCCGCCCGGCTGATCGCCCTCGAATACGATGGGATTTAGATTCGCGCGCCCGGTATAGAGCGCGGCGGTAAATCCCGCCGGCCCCGAGCCAATGATAATTACCGGATGAACTTCGTGGCGCTTGAGATGGGTGTGATGATGATTCGAAGATTGCATGAGATTACTATAATAGCTTGGATGCTTTGAGATTTCGTTTTAGTCCGGCGAGTTTCGCCCGCTTCATCGGCGATTTATAGAAACGTTCGGCGTACTCTTCTTGTGCCATCGTTTCGATTTGTTCACGAGTGAGCAAAACGATTTCCTCGCGCGGCGCGAACTCCGCGATCGCGCTCGGTTCCGCAAAACGATTCCACGGGCAGACCTCCTGGCAAATATCGCAGCCGTATACCCAGCCATCCAATTTACTAGCAAGCTCCGGTGGAATTTCATGCTCCGGCTTTAGCTCGATCGTAAGATAGGCGATGCAGCGGGTGGCATCGATCTCGTAAGGCTGGAGCGCATCCGTCGGACATGCTTCGATGCAGCGTGTGCAAGTCCCGCACATATCTTCGGCGGGTGGATCAGGTTCGAGATCGATATTCAAAATGATCTCCGCGAGAAACACCCATGAGCCTTGCTCGCGCGTAATGAGATTGGTATGCTTTCCTCGCCACCCCACGCCGGCCCGTTCGGCGATCGCCTTTTCCAGGAGGGGACCGGTATCGGAGTAATAACGGCCTTCCGCTCCCGGAATAATTTGTTGAATTTCGCCAAGCAATTGCTTCAACATTTTAGGCATTATCTCGTGATAATCGGTGCCCCACGCATACCGGGAGATTTTTAGGTCGCTATGGTCCTGGTTGCTTCTTGCCGTATAATAATTCAGCGCAAGCGATAGAATGCTTTTCGCGTCTGGCAGAATATTTCGAACATCGCGGCGTTTATCGTGGTCGCGCTCCATCCACTTCATGAGGCCATGCGCGCCGCCAGCGACCCATGCGGAAAAACGATCGGCGGCTTCATTGAATGGCGCGGCCGAGGTAATGCCCGCCTTCGTAAAGCCTATTTCGAGGGCCTTTGCTTTGATGCAGTTGGTAAGTTCGGCGCGCGTCATGCAGTATCCCTAATGGACTACCGCAATGCGCTTCACTGCACGGTCGTTCCCAGCCTCAACCATCGAGAAATAAACCCCAGCCGGAAGTGCCGAAAGATCGACATCCACCGCGCCGGAACCACTCTGCGAAAGCACTTCCGCGCCAAGGATATTCGAGATGCGGATTTCAATTGGCAATCCTTCGTCATTCACCAAAAGATGATCGCCGGATTGAAGAATTGTTAAATTCGAAGGGGATGGAACAGCAACGGAGAGTTGCGAATAATCAAATGAAAGCGATCCGCATTGAATGCTGTCTAAAAGATCGCCGAAATATGTAGTCCCGATGGGAAAATTTTCAGGCACAACATAGGAGCCAGGACCTTCTAACCCATCAATTGTTATCGAAGCCCCATTTAAGAGATAAACAACGCCTTCTGCACCATCGCCCACCGTGAGTGAACCGCCGCTCTCGACAAAGATTGTACTGAGAATAAGTCCACCAGAATGGTAGCTCGCACCTGCTGGAACCAAAATATAGCGGTAGTTAAGGTTAGCAGTGTCGCCTTTCACGACATAAACATTTGATGGAATAACAGGTGTACAACTGGCAATTAAAAATGCAGCTTGAAGTGTCACGCTACATCCTCCTATATTGGTCACGGTAACAGAACACGACTTTATACCTGCTGTGTCATAGACCACTTCTGGCGAATCGATAGTGGATGCCGAGATGGATGCGTCTTGATTAAAATGCCAGAAGTAACTATCTCCCGGTTGAGCCCCGCTAACTTGAAAGTGTACTGGTTCTCCGGTCAAGCCGATCACGCGTGCTGATGAGTCAAAATATTGGAATACCTCTTCGCTACGATTAACTGTAATTGTAGGATTGGGGTATCTTTCGACTTCAATATCAGAATCGTTTTCGAGTGACGTTATAGCAGGAGTTCCACTCGCAACTCTCACTCGGTAGTGAGAACCCAAACCTCCAAGGATTATTGATATGCTTCCATTCGATGCTGTGTCGTGACCAAAGTTTGTAAATGTGGAGAATGAACCGCTGGCATCAGAAAGTTGTGCGTAAAAAAAGTTATCAGAACCGAACGCTCCACTGGCCTCGTAAGGCACGACCATTGTATCCCCGACGCAAAAGGCAACCTTCGTAATTGGCCCAAGCATAATCGTCTGAGCTGGTGAAGAAGTGGAGATTATCATGAAAAAAAGGGAAAGATGAATTTTTCTCATGTCGAAACAACCTTCAAAAAGTGATTTTGTTACACCATTCTCCATTTTTATTTTGTCTTCTCCTTCACCCACACCTCATCATCCGCCAGCTTCAAGTCATAAACGGGAATACTTCCGCTTGCGCCGATAAGTTTACCAGTCGGAATTTCGAACGTCCATCCGTGCAGCGGGCACGCGACCGTTCGCGCTTCGCAATCGACGAAGCCCGCGGCGAGAAGCGGGGACATCTCATGCGGGCAGATATTAGAGATGGCGAATATCTCGCCATTTAAATTAAATAGTGCAATTTCCCGCTCGTCGATAGTTACCACTTTTCCGCGGCGGCCATTGGAGGGAATTTCCGAGAAATTACAGGCAAAGGTAAATTCGCGACGTTCGGTTGAGTCGGGCAGTTCACCATTCAATTCTCGCCGCGCGGCCTCGAGGGCTTCTTCATCGATCTCAATGGGCATGGGCGAAGGGAGTATATCGCGCATTATTTTGTAGCGAGGGAGGGATTCGAACCCACGACCTGCGGATTATGATTCCGACGCTCTAACCGACTGAGCTACCTCGCCAAAGGGGCAAATGATGAATGCTGAAAGAATTGCTGTTGCCCGATCGTGCAATTCCATAAACCGTATGGGCCGCCCGTGTGTTGGATGCGCTTCAACGTAATAGCGGAGCTGCGAAGTTCCGAACTCTTTGGCGAATACAGACACTCTTCCATATCTGGAACGAAATCCTCGGAGCGTCGAGGAGGGCCGATCTTCCGGCACGTCCCCGCTCGTCCTTTTGCTCCATGGCCGTGCGGCGGAGGCGAAAACGATTTTCTCGATCGAGGGGCTGCTCGATCCGGAATTTCGGGTCATTGCCATTCAGGCGCCATTCGACTCTGAACTGGGAGGATTCGAGTGGTTTCCGCCCGAAGCGGAGAGTATGTTAGAAACCAAAAACATCCGGCCCGTGAACAAATCGGAGCGGATGCTCACGCGCGATATACAATTCCATGTCGAACGGACCGGTTCACAGAACTCGCCGCTGTTCCTGTGGGGATTCAGCCAGGGCGCAGCGATGGCGCTCTTGATCGGATTGCGTGGCACCATCCAGACGACCGGCATCATTCCGATGTCTGGTTTTCTTCCGAATTCGGTCCGAGGCTGGAAACAGTGGAATACCAACCTGCGAGTTCTGCTTGCGCACGGCTCGAATGACGAAGTTCTTTCGAAAGAGGCGTCTCAGAAAACTCGGATTTTTCTGGAATCGAAAAGTGTAGCCGTGGAATACGTGGAGTATTACGAATACAAAGGCCGTCATAAAATGTCGATGGAGTCGGTTGCTTATATTAACCGCTGGATCGAGCAGCTTACCTCGCCAACCTAAAATTGCGAGGCTTTCCAATTCCATGACCTCCGCTCACGCTTATGATTTCGATTTACGGTTAGATGATCCGGTGAGCACGCATGCCGTACAATTTCGAATGATTCCTGAGGGCTCGAGCGTCCTCGATGCCGGGTGCCATACCGGAATTCTTGGCGAGGCACTGCGGGAGCGCAAGCACTGTATTGTTACAGGCATCGACAATGACAAGGAAGCGCTCCGTGCCGCCGCTACTCGATTGGATGCCGTGTTGCCAATCGAACTGGAACAGCCCGGCTGGACGCAGGGAGTTATCGGTGCAGGAAAGAAGGATTTCGACATCGTTTTATTTGGCGACGTGATCGAGCATACGCGCAATCCGCTCAATATTCTCCGCGAAGCAAGTATCTTATTAGCTTCCGGCGGCCAGATTGTCGTTAGCGTACCGAATGTTGCTAATTTACGGGTCCGGCTGGGACTGCTCCGCGGCCGGTTCGACTATACCGATTCCGGGATTCTGGACAAAACGCACCTGCGATTTTTCACGCTTCGCTCCGCGCGAAAATTAATAGAACAAGCGGGGTACAACATCACCCGCGAAGCCTATTCCGGCTATTCCATGCCGCGCTGGCTCATCGATCGTGCTCCCAGTCTTTTCGCTGTAAATATTATTATGATGGCTAAACCGAAACTCGGAAGTCATTGAACGCTACCGACAACGTCGTCTCGAAGGGTGCATTCCTATCGGGAGTTTATCGTTCTTTCACCGTGAGGCGGCTTACGATATCGCGGACCTCGCGGCGGGTCGCCGGTTTCGAGAGGTAGTCCGTGCAGCCGGCCTCATGACATTTTTCCCGGTCGCCGGCCATGGCGAAGGCGGTGAGCGCAACAATTGGAACCTTTGGGCAGCGGGTGCCGGAGCGAATATCGCGCGTGATCGCAAGACCGTCGCGGCCCGGTAAATTGATATCCATCAAAATCAGATCAGGAACTTCTTTTTTGAGCGCGGCCCACACTTCTTCGGCGTTTTGGGCCGCCGTGAGCCGATACCCATCCCGGAGATAGGCGCCTATCAGCCGTTGCGTTTCGATATTGTCTTCGACGACCAGGATATGGGGAAGTCGTTGCTCGCCCTCCCCCACCGGGGGTTTCGAGGTTGGTTCGATCGACGTGGGTTCCTCCAGTGCCTCTTCTTCTTTTTCCTTTTTTATAACGATGGGCGCGCGGCCGATAGCAACGAGAGGGAACCGGACCGTGAAGACCGATCCTTTGCCCTCCTGGGATCGAGCCCCGATCGTGCCACCCATTTTGGTGACGAGCCGTTGCGAAATGGCGAGCCCCAGGCCGGTCCCGCCGAACTCTTTGGTGATTCCGGAATGCTCCTGCCGGAATTCTTCGAACAGATTTGGCAAGAACTCATGGCTGATACCGATACCCGTGTCTTCGACTTCGATCCGAACCTGCCGGGCTGCATCGGCTTCGCCTTCAATCGCCACACGGACGCTTATTGAACCGGTGTGGGTAAACTTGATCGCATTGCTGACTAAGTTTGTCAAGACTTGTGCGAAGCGGTGGCGGTCGCCTTTGATGATGACGCGGTCCGGATAAATATCGATGTTCATCCCAAGCGATTTCTGTTTCGCGATCCAGGTCAGCGGCGTAACGCAAGCTTCGACTTCCGCGGAAACATCGAGTTCGGAATCTTCGACATCGACATGGCCGGCTTCGATTTTGGAAAGATCGAGAATATCGTTGAGCAAGGCAAGGAGCCGGCGTCCGGAAACATTGATCGAGCGCAGGAAGGTGTAGTGATGGTCCTGGACCTTTCCAGCAAGTTCGCTCGTGAGCACATCCGAAAAACCGAGGATAGCTGTCATCGGCGTGCGAATCTCATGCGACATATTCGCAAGGAATGCTGACTTGAGTCGGTTTGCCTCATTGGCGCGGTCGCGCTCTAATTGATACTTCTCATTCAATTCCCGGAGGTCCTGGCGATGCTGAACCGCGATAGAAATGTCTGGAAATGTTACGATGACTCCGCTCACTTCACCCGATTCATCCAGGATAGGTGCGGCACTCTCAAGGATCCACACGAGTGACCCATCGGACCGGACGATGCCGATTTCGATGCTTGAAATGGGCTTCCGCGTTCGAAGGGCTTTTGTGGCGGGCAATTCCGAGATAGGTACCGGGGTGCCGTCTTCACGCACCGCCTGCCAGATCGGATCATCGTGCATAAGCCCTCGCAGACGTTCGGCGGGCATTCCAAGAATCCGTACGGCTGCTTTGTTAACTCGTACGATGCGTCCCGTATGGTCGGATATCAATACGGCTTCGCCAAGTTCGTCGAATAGCTCAGAAAACAAGCGGCTGTCTTCGATCCGCATTTGCGAGCTTGAAAACATAGAAGGTCCAGAAGGTCCAGTTAAAGGGCTTTCTTCTGGAATATGCCGACGTCGAAGAGTAAGATCAGAAATTTCAGCCATACCGATGGTATTCAAGCGTACTAAAGGCTAACAAATATCCACGATACCACCGGGATATTTTGTATTTCATGCGCTCTCAGAGAAGGTGAAAAACGGAAAGCGCAACAGCCTTTGGGTAACATTTTTGACTCAAGAACATTCCATAAGGGGCAACTATGCACTCGAAATTTATTGCTCGTTTCCATCAAAAGTTGGCGGCAATCACACTCAGGAGCATAGCACGCCAGGTGGGCCAGTCATGGCCGTATTCTTCGCCCCATAGATCGACCCAATTTTTGATACCCTTCGACCCAAGGAGCTGCCCCATCGCCCAACTTGCATCCGGATCATCACCAGCTCCCCTGCATGCGAGGAGAAAGATCTTCTGCTTTTGGCGCAGGCTTGTGAGAGCCGGACCGGTGAGATTTGGCAGATAATCCAGTGGGGAGTTAAAATAGACATCGTTATCGTAATAGCCATTTGTCCAAGCCTTTAAATCATATCGGCCCGAAAGGCCAATAGCCCCTTCGAATAAATCGGGACGGCGGAGAAAGGAGTTCACGGCATGAAGCGCGCCGAGCGATACGCCGGCGGTATAGATCACGGGATGCGCGCTCCGCATGTTTCGCGCTACGAACGGCACGACTTCTTCCGTGATATAACGATTATATTGTTGATGTCGAATGGACTTTTGGCGCGGCGGAATATCCTCCGCCAGCCAGCTTTCGCGGTCCATCGAGCTAATTGTGAATGCTTTGAGGCGGCCGGCATCGAGGTACGGTGTGAGCGCGGCGATGACTTCATGTTCCTCATAGCTTAAATAATTTTCGCCGTCGAATGGAAAAAGAAGGATTGCGGGTCCATAATGTCCATAGACAGCAACTTCCATTTTTTCACCCAAAACTGTGCTCTTCCAGCTCTCGACGTGTCTTTCCATTTCTGCAAATATACGGAGAAAGACACGCCGCTCCCCATTAGCGGCTCCAGAAAGCGAAGCCGCCTCGTTGGTTCTCTGTTATTCTTTGACGATCCGTTCCCTCGCGTGGTATACGCCAACTGCAATTTCAAGAGTGTAAACGCCCGAAGTGAGCGAAGTGAGATCGCATTGGTTACCATGTATCTGTTCCGATTTCACTTTTTCGCCAAGCGCATTGTAGATCGTGACGGTCACTGAATGCGATGAAACCGGCAGCGCGAACGAAACGAAATCGCGCGTGGGATTGGGATAGAGCTGCACGTGTTGAATAGGTACGGAAGCTGAAATTCCAGCTTGTGCAACGGTGAAACTGCGACTGGCGGACCATGGGCCAGTTTCAATTCCAGCCCGCGCCGCGACACGCCAATAATATTGCCCTGGAACTGCCGTCAGTAACGTCAAGGTCGAAATGCCTTTTATAACAGAATCGACAAGCAGCGACGAAAACGAGGGCGAAGCGCTAATTTCCAAACGATACGTTAAGGTATCGGAGATATTCTCCCACTGAAACATTGTAGTCGTGGTGGAGATCATGCTCATATCCGCCGGTGCGACAAGTGAAACCTGGTGAGGCACATCATTCGGCGGTACGTAGCTATACCAAGCGCTGCTATAATTGAAGCTCGGAAGTTCCGCGCCGCTTCCGATAAACACCGTATGCTCTGCGACGGCGGCGTTTGCCCAACCTAATCCGTTCTTGTCGGGAAAACCCGTTGCGGCTTTAGTCCACGTGTCCGTCGCAGGGTTGTACGAATAAAAATCGGAATACGAACTGCTGTATTGGGATTGCCCAAGGCCGACATAGCCCAGACCATCGATACTAAAACCGACCCCGGCTTGCCGTGCGGTTCCCGGAAAAGAGCTAACCGGAGTCCATGTGTCGGTCGAAGGATCATAGGAATATGCGTTCGTATTTTCATAAGGTGGGGCGGAAATTCCACCGCCCACCATATATCCCATGTTATCGACGGAGAATCCCATCGGGAATCCTATTGCCCCACTCGGAAGATCGGCCTTTTGTGTCCACGTATCGGTGGTCGGATCGTACTGCCAAAAATCTCCCAGATAGTAACCTGCGCCATTGACACCCGCGCCGACGTAAGCCCTTCCATTGACAACAAAGGCCATAGCTCCGTCCCTTCCAGCAGCAGGCAGTGCTTTTTTCGCAGTCCAGGTATCGGTTGAGGGATCGTATTCCCACAGGTCGTTCGTCACGCTGGCCTGTTCGGTGTCGAATCCGTTCGCGTCCGCTTGATCTGTTAACGACTGGCCTCCGAAAACATAGCCTTTCGAGCCAATAGAAAAACTGAGTCCGAACGCCCGATCGGATAGCCGATGGGATGGGTTTGGAGCGAGCGGTAAATTCGATTTTTTCGTCCAGGTGTTAGTGATAGGGTCATATTCCGAAAACACGTTGGAATTTGTATACCCGCCGCCATAATAGACTTTCGTTCCGATACTAAATTCACACGCGGCATCGCGTGCAACGCCCGGCGTATTGGTGTTTTTGACCCACTGCGCTGAGCAGACTGACGAAAACAAAACGAGAAAAATGACCAAGAGGTAGTAGAAAGGTTTCATGGATTAAGCAGTTGGAATGTGAATGGAAAGGATTAACACAGAATTCAGAACACGCGAACAGACTGCAAGTCGCGCTGAAAAACATTATTCTTTCACGACCTGCTTGGTCGCGCGGAAATTTCCGGAAGAGATTTCAAGATTGTAGATGCCCGCGGGGAGGGATGTTAAGTCCAATTTTCGATCGGAATTAATCTGCGCAGTAAGGCAGATCGCGCCAATGGAATTTCGTACCGTAATAGCCGCCGCACCTTCAATCTTCGGAATGTCAAGCGTTACAAAGTCTATACCAGGATTTGGATAGACTGCGAGCTCGTGGGCCACGAGCGAGCTTGAGACGCTGGAGGAAGATGAAAATTTCCAGAAGTCATTATTCGCAATGATCGAATTGCCAGAGAAGTAGGACCCAAGCCCGACAAACGCCGAGGTCGATGTGGCAACAGCAGCAGCCCACGCGCGGCCGTGTGCCGCGGGGAACGGAGCGATCGAAGTCCACTGATCTGCGGCGGGATCGTAAGAGTAGAAATCACTAAAGACGGTCGTGTATTGCGTGTGTCCCATTCCAACGTATCCTTTGCCATTAAGCGCGAATGATTCGGCTGATTCTCTTGGCGCTCCGGGAAAATCGGACATGGGGTTCCAGCTATCGCTGGAGGGATCATATTGCCACAGCGACGAAGTTTCGTTACTACTGGCAACTCCGGTAGCGAGATATCCGAAATTTCCAATTACGAACGGTGCATTGAAATAGAGATAGTCCGGAAGAAAGTGTAACGTATCCCATTTATCGACACTGGGGTCGTACGAGTAGAAATCACGATAGACATTGTTTGCAGCGTCAGTTCCTCCGCCGACGTATGCTTTATTTCCGATTACAAATACAAACGCGGCATCTCGTGCATTGCCCGGGAAATTCGTTTTCTTTGTCCATTGGTCCGTCTTCGAATCATATTCCCAAAGCTCATTCGTTACGCTTGCCTGACCGATGTTCGCAGGATCGGATTGACCCAACGCCATATAGCCTTTGGACCCGATACTAAAGCTTACAGCAAAAGCGCGCTTGGGAATATTCGCCTTTTTCGTCCACTGGTCGCTGGAAGGGTCGTATTTATAAAAGGCTGTGGAACCGGTGGATCCAGCGCCGATATAGACCGTATCACCGATCGTGAACGAGACCACCGCATCGGTATAACCACCCGGATAAGGGGCTTTCTGCACCCATTGTGCCGAGCAGACCGAAGAAAGTAAAGCGTGGGAAATGACCAAGAGGTAGTAGAAAGGTTTCATTGGTTACCAGTTGCAAAAGTGAATGATAAGAATTAACTCAGAGTCCAGAACACGTGAGTTGGTTGTAAGTCGCGCTGAAGAAATTTATTCTTTCATGATCGGCTCGAACGTGTGAGAATTCGGAAGATGTCGCATCAAGAGTATAGATTCTGAAGATGGAAATAAAAAAAATGACCTGACAACTGAAAAGAATGACACAGCAAGCCTGCTCGAAGTTACAAACGATTGAAAAAATTCATCGTTCATAAAACAAAAACTCCCGATAGGCTGAATCGAGATTACGGATAAAAACGATTACGTCAGTCGGAGGGCGGCGAGAGTCGGGGAAGTCGATGCTGATGTGCATAGTCGTATCTCGCGTGCCGGTGCGGAGAAAGCGTTCGGCGGGCACACGTTGAAATGAGCGAATGGTATCGCGTTGAAGTGGCACACCTCCCATATTGCGCAGGGTGACGAATGCTATATCGCCCGGCGCTGGCTTGAACGTCATCATTTGCCGGTTGGAATCGGTGCGGGCGTAGGAATGGCCCCTGTCCCAGTACGTCGATCGTTCCAAAAATATTGTATCGTGGCCACCGGATAAGGGAATTTCTTTTACGGCTTCAATTATTCTCGCGGGGCTTTTACCACACGAGGTGATAAAAAGCAACATTCCAATTGCGGCAAGTCGCCGGGTGCAATGCATATTATTCAAAAATACGAAAATTCTGGTAGCCCAGCATAGTATCTTGGAATCGTAATTACGTCTGAAAAAACGTGATTGCCAGAATGTTCGGCTTAACGAAGGGAGGGCCGAGCATCTTCGACCATCGGAATACTTCGTCGGGCGAATCTTCCTTCGGAAGACTCGTTCTCCTCGCAATGACGATCCCGTACTGCCTGCTTCATGCGCTCAGCCATTAATGCGAATTAACCCTATTGTTAGTGATTTTCGGGTCACTTCGCGCATAATTTTGCGTTAGAGTGTGAGGAAAATAGGAGGCGCCACTTCGGAGTCTCCCGCAGACGAAAAAAGAAACCGCGATTTTACATGACCATTTCTTACCAGTTATGAAACCGACCCGTTGGTTCTCAGCGATCTTCTTCTTCACTTCATCGATAGTCCTTGCCGGTTGTTACACGCACCTCGCTACGAGTAATGAGGGATATTACGTTTACCATGCACCGCGTCCCGTTTACTCCGACACCATTCGGCCTCGATCCTCGAATGCGTCGCTTGCGGAGAAACCGCTCATCAAATATGACACGACGATGCACGGCGATACGATGTTCATCGACGAGCATCGAATCGAGCCGGCGGCACAGACTGCAAGTCTCGCGGGCGGGGGAACGGACGGCACCACGATCATCAATAATTATTACGGTGCTAATTCGTATTGGGATAGCTATTGGGGACCTTCCTGGGGCGTTTCCATCGGCTTTGGCTGGCCGTATCATTCCTGGTACAGCCCATGGTGGCCCTATTATTCTTCCTGGTATGAACCATACGGTTATTGGGGAGTGTATCCACCCATTTACGATTGTTACGCGCCGTTTTATTCTTCCTATTATCCCTATTACGGCGGGTATTATCCCTATTATGGTCACGGCGGTTATTATCGCCACGGATTCCACGACCACGATTTCGGAGATAATTTTGGTGGCAATCCTTATAATGAATTTGGGCGGACTGTTCGATCGGGCCGCATTGGTGGCGAACAACGCGCCGGATCGACAACGCTGCGAACTACCCAGGCCGGTGGAATAATCGGTGATCCTGTCAATTCCAATCTTCCGAATGCTTCCATTCACGCGACGAATTCCAGCCTTGCGGAAACGAATGCCGCCGATATGTTGCGTGCTTCCGCGGACCGTAACGCTCCGATGCATGTGGTCGGGCCGGATGCTACTGCGGCGGCTGTTTCCAGCCAATCGTCTACCGTTCGAACCGAGGAACCTGCTAATGTAGGAAGCGATCGTTCATCGGTGCCAGTAACATCGAATGGTGTTGCAACTGAATCCGCGCGACCCGTTATTGTCCGGCGGATGGAGGGGCAGACCGTTACCACCATGACGACCGCCGGCCGCCAAATGGTCGTCGTTCACCGTGCCGCGAACTATGGGTCGGCTTCGCGAAGCTACGACCATTCGGGGAATGTCGGATCCTATGGAACGGCGCGCTCCAATAATAACGGAAGCGGCTCATATAACGAGAGCGGTAATTCCTCCCGAACCGAGCGCTCCAGCAGTAATTCTTCCGGAACCGAACGTTCCAGCAGTAATTCTTCCGGTACCGAGCGCTCAAACGGCGAATCGTATAGCGGCGGACATTCCTCGGACGGCGGCCGTGGATATTCCTCGGGCCGGGCTGCACCCTCCGGAGGCGAAAGCACACGGGCATCCGGTGGTGAGAGCAGCGGAGAAGGCCGGGCATCCGGTGGAGAAGCAGGCCGAGCTTCGGGCGGCGGCGGCGGTCGCGCGAGATAAATTTCTTCTTTGCGTCATAGTAACAATCCGACAAATGTGACAAAATGCTTCGGAATAATATGCCTCGCTCCATTTTTATTTTTCTTCTTCTCTCCATGCCGTGCGCGTTGCGCGCGCAGGTAATCGAAGGCCTCCAACTTGCGACGCAGCCACTGCCGAGCGGCTCCCGTGGGCTGGCGATGGGTGGCAGCTTGATTTCTTCTGCCGATGGCATCGATGCACTCGATTTCAATCCCGCAGCGATCGCCCCGCTCACGTCGCGCGAGATCACGATCTCGATTTTCAATCGCGATCATACCTCAACCGCCGATTTTTTCAACACATCGTCGACAGCTTCGCTTAACGCGATGTCGCTCTCTTCGCTGGGAATTGCCGCGCCGTTTTCCACAACGCAGGGCCATCTTGCAGTGGGAATTTCTTTCGACCGCGTCCGCGATTATACATCGTCATACAGCTTCAAGGCGGTCAATTCCACTTCTTCTTATTTCAACACGCGGGGATTTTTGCAGGATTTTGGGAACCCGACCAGTCTGACGAACAGCCAATACCTTTTGCAATCTAATCTTGCCTATGCACTCGCCTTGACCTATGGCGTGCCTGATTCCGGCGCTTACATGCTGACTACTCCCTTTAATGGCGGCCTGGAACAATCCGGTACGGTAACGACCGAGGGGGGGCTGAACGCCGTTCGCATCGGTGCTGGAATTGACATCGCGGAAGGCATTTCAGCCGGCGCTACGCTGAATATCTTGTTCGGTTCCTATAATTACACGATGGATTATCAGGAGAAAGACATCAATGGGGTTTTTGCAAACGACTCCGTCCATCTTCCTCCGTTTGGATTTCAGCAGGCGAATATAACAACAACGCTACATCAGGACCAGAACGGCGCCTCGATAAAATTCGGCTTACTGATGAAGCGCAGTATCGTTAATCTGGGCCTCACGATCGAAACACCGGAGGCCATGCACATCAGCGAGAATTCGGTGCAGACCGGTACTTCCTCCTTCGGAACGAATGGGCAGTTTAGTTCGGACATGGCTTCCGATCTTCCCGTCTATGTCCAGGAGTACGATATAACAACTCCATTCCGATTCGGCGCCGGAGCCTCGATTCACCTTCTTGGCCTCACGGGCTCTGCAAGTCTAAGCTATGCCGATATGTCGCAGCTTCGGTTCTCGAACGGGACGTTCGACATGAGCGCGGAGAATGACATCGCGCGCGATTCCCTTCGCGGTGTGCTCGCCTGGCAGTTGGGCGCGGAATATACGTTCTCGCTCTTGGGCCTGAGCGTCCGCGCCGGTTATAGCTTCGAGCCGTCGCCCTATAAAGGCGATCCGACAAATTACGGCGTCTCCGCCATTTCTGGCGGTTTGGGATTCGATCTCAGCAAATCGGTCTCGCTCGAAGCCGCCTTGCGCCACGCGATATATCACACCAACCACGCCATCTACAACGACGTAACCCCCGACGGCTCACCCGCCAGCGCCAACATCTACGACGATGCCGTAACTCGCAACGATGTAAGCGTGACGTTTAGTTATCGGTATTGAATGTAATCCTACTCTATGACGGGAGTAATAACAGATTGGTCGCCAATTTCCACTCGTAGGAAATAGGTTCCATGGGGCAATGAAGGAAGCGTTAGGTGATACGTTCCAGGCGAAGAGAATAACTCTTGCTCGCGACTTAGTTGGACACCAATAATCGAATAGACCTCGATTCTCGCACTTCCTGCTATTGGCGATTCCAAGGTTGCTCCTTGCTCGTTCGGTCGAAGCCTAAGAATTTGCCCCATTTGTTCTGATCTAACAGAAGAAGAACCATGAACGACGGACTGAGCAGACCGATACAGCTCATTGCCAACCACAGCCCACGCGAAGTTTGCGCTATCGAAGGCGATCGAGTTAATATTCGGGTCGGCACCTCCACCGTAGGTAAATTGCGCAAACTGCATCCATGAAGCGCCAAAATCCGTCGAATAAAGCATAAGCCCACTATCGAGACCGATAAAAAGCCCATTCAAGGAATCTATCGCGACCGAGAGGACCTTCCGAAACGATGGAACTGGAAGATGGACCGTGTCCCATGATTGTCCGTCATCAAAAGACGTCGCGGTACCTTGGAATACTATGCGGTCATTTGAAACTGCGGCAACATTTGGAACCGTGGCAATATTTCCCCATGGAAAAAAAATATCGTTCCAACTCTTTCCATCATCGGTAGAGCGGCGTACCCAATCTACGCTCATACCTATAAGGACTGTACCGCGAGGAGTAACAGCAATCGAGGAGCCTGCGGAAGCCATGGCGGAATCTTCAATTCTAATCCAGGATTCACCATCATCCGTGCTCTTGTACGCAGCGGGCCAACGGTCATAATCATACTCCGTGCTCATATAGAAGTTACCATCAAGATCGCTCGTAAGTCCGGACACACAAATGTTCCAGTTGCCGAGGGGCTGATGCCAGGAATTTCCATCATCGGTTGAAACGGAAATTTCTCCGCATCCTCCTATTACAATCGACCGATCATTGCTGGCAAAGGTGGTAAGGTTCGAGCCGTATGTAAGTGGAAGCCAGCTTTTCGCCCGGTCATCGCTTCGAGCAATTCCATACGAGCCCAACCCATAGATAGGCCGACCGGGATGGATATCAATTTCTGAAGGGCCAAACGAGCCCGAATTGTAATGCCATGTGGCTCCTGAATCTGTAGAGAGAAGAATGCCATTTGTAGTGCCAATAATCCACTCGCCGTTTGGTCCGACAGAGAATGTCTTTCCGCTCAATTGCGATGGGCTGGTATCTAAGCGCGTAATGGCGTATCTTGTCCACGAATTGCCTTCATTCGAGCTTACGAACAAAGTATCAGTAGCGAGTATAATGAGTTTTCCTCCGTTGAGCCACGTTGCAAATATTGCGGGGTGCTTCAAGATTGTATCCCATGAATTTCCTCCATCATGGCTGAGTGCAACACGGCCTCCGCATACGATCAGCCCACCAGAGTCAGCAGTGAGCGATATGTTCGCAGGCGCCGTTACTTGTCGCCAGGTTCGCGCGGAATCCGTTGAGACAAAAACATGCAATGCATCCAACAGATAATAGGTGCCCGCAGGCCCGAAAGCTATATCCCGCACCGTGAAGCCATTCGGATCCGTGAAAAGCGTATCCCAATCCGAACCGTAATTCGCCGAGCGAAGCAAAATTGAATCGTGGAGCAAATAGATTGTGCCATTCGCATCACGCTTCACGCCTTGGCAAGCGGAAGTTCGACTCGATTGTCCAAATACCTGGGTCCAATTCCTTCCGGAATCATTCGATCTAAAACAGCCAAAATCGTAGCTCGAAAAAAAGAGCTTATGATTTGCGGAGCAAATTTGGGGGCGGTAAAAGGTATCTTCCGCGTATCCAGTCAACTCCGGAGTCAAACGTTCCCAATTCGAACCGTCTTTCGACCTGAAGATACCATAGGAAACCGCATAGATCGCCCCACCAGAATCAACAGTCATCGCGTCAGGGGACAACTTAAGACCATTCATTTCCATCCAGCTAACTTGGCCAAGCGCCATACTTGGCAGAAGGACGACTATCGCCATAATCGAAAGCAGAGTTTTCTTCATGCTTATAATAACCTTGGTAAACCAAATTTGTTACGCCTTCTCTCGTTCAAAAATACTCTTGTTTGTTCACGCCGCCACAGCCATCTCCTCGAAGACTCGCTCATCATAAATAATCTGCTTTGCGAGTTCCCGGCCGCGTTCGTCGATTTTGTGGAGAGGCATGATCTTCGCCGCATGGACGATCGCCATGTCGAGGCCCGCTTCGATCGCGTAAGAAAGGAATACCGAGTTCAGCACATGCCGCGAATGTGGATTGAGACCGAAGGAGATATTTGAAACTCCCAGAATTGTCCGGCATTTCGGATGCGCGGTTTTGATGAGGCGGATTGCTTCAATCGTCTCGATGCCGGCTTTGCGGAATTCCCCGTCGCCTGAACCAAGCGTGAACGTGAGCGTATCGAAGATCAAATCTTCTTCGCGCATTCCATATTTGTTTACGGATAAGTCGATAATGCGCTCGGCAATTTCGAATTTTTTCTCGCGGGTTTTTGCCATGCCATCTTCATCGATGGTGAGCGCGATGACCGCCGCGCCATATTTTTTGCAGAGCGGCAGGACGTGCTTCATCCGCTCCTCGCCATCTTCAAGATTGATCGAGTTGACGATTGCCCGGCCCGCGTAATGTTTTAACGCCTCTTCGATGACGGGATATTCGGTCGAGTCGATAACGATGGGAACCGTAACGGCCGTATTCATCCGTGTCATCACTTCGCGCATGTCGCGGACTTCGTCGCGGCCCACATAGGCAACGCAGACATCGAGCATGTGCGCGCCTTCTTTAATCTGCTCTTTCGCCATCGAGACGGCCGTATCCCATTCCTCTTTTAGCAAAAGGTCGCGGAATTTTTTTGAGCCATTTGTATTGCACCGCTCGCCTACGATAACCGGCGCGGGTTCGACATGCATTGGCACCGACGAATAGATCGAAGCAGCCGAGGGAGTCCATTCAAATGTTCGTTGCTTTGGATTAACCCTTGTGGCAAGATCGGAGAGGCGCGCGATATGCTCCTTCGTCGTGCCGCAACAACCACCGATGATGGAGACACCCAGATCGCCGACGAAATGTGTCATATATTTCTCCAATTCTTCGGGCGTAAGATGATAATGCGCAACGCCGCCGATATTTTCCGGCAGCCCCGCATTCGGCATGACGAAGACCGGCTTTGGCGAAGTCTGCGTGAGATAGCGCACGTTCTCTTCCATCTCTTTCGGCCCCGTAGCGCAGTTCATGCCGATGGCAGAAATAATATCGTACGGTTCGAGCGCCGTGAGCGCCGCGGCGATTTCCGTTCCCATTAGCATCGTCCCCATCGTCTCGATGGTGACGGATGTGATGACAGGGATTTGCGTTCGCTTATCGCGAAATAAATCCTGCGCGGCAGCGAGTGCGGATTTGATTTGCAACAGGTCCTGACACGTTTCGATAATAAAAAGATCGGCACCGCCATCGAGAAGCCCCGCCATCTGCCCATAATAGGATTCTCGCATCGCGTCGAAGGCGATATGACCGAGCGAGGGAAGTTTTGTGGTCGGTCCAATGGAGCCGGCGACAAATCGCGGCTTTTCTTTCGTCGAAAACTCGCGCGCCATTTTTTTTGCAATGGCAGCGCCTTCTTTCGAAAGCTCATACGCAATGGATTCCAACCCATATTCCGCAAGCACGATGGAAGCGGAGCCGAAGGTATCGGTCTCGATAATATCGGCGCCAGCGGTGAGGTAATCGAAGTGGACGCGCTCGACCGCGCTCGGTTTCGAGCGAATAAGATATTCATTGCAGCCCGCGAGATGCTCGCCGCCGAAATCGTCCGGCGTGAGATTTTGCGTTTGAAGGTTCGTGCCTGTCGCGCCATCAAAGACGAGCGGCCGCTCGCGAATAAGTTGGTCCAGGTTCATACAATAAAAACACCCCGTTCGTCATTGGATGATCGCTCATCCAGACCAACGGGGTGTGCAAGTAGTGTGAAAATGATTCTACTAATTACGCTTTAGCTCTTTTTTAATGGGATCACCAACGATGAACCCGCGTCGCGGCAAGCTGTTGGTCAAAGCACGACGTGAGAAAGTAACCCAACTCGTTGAATTTCAGTTCTTACAGTCAGAAAACCTTGAATTTTCAGTATGATCGAAGAAGAATTTGGCGGGACGATCGATACTCCCATTGGGATCATTGAAGTTATCGCGTCCACGGTCGGTGTCAAAAGTATTTCCTTCTTAGAAAAGGAATCACGCCCATCGAGGCCCGGGCCATTTGTAGAGGATGCCCTTACGCAACTTCGGGAATTCTTCGCCGGAACGCGCGAGCAATTCTCGCTGCCAGTTGTACCCACCGGCACTGCTTTCGAATCGGAGGTCTGGAACGAGTTACAAAGAATCCCCTTCGGTCAAACGTGTTCATATTTAAATATTGCCAATCGCCTGAATAACCCGAATGCCATCCGCGCCGTGGGCCGCGCGAACGGCGCGAACCCGATTGCGATCATTATCCCATGTCATCGCGTGATCGGTAGCGATGGCTCGCTTACCGGATATGCTGGTGGCCTCTGGCGAAAACGGTGGCTGCTCGATCACGAGGCGCGTATCTCCAAGTCTACATTATTCTAAGCTACTGTTCTAAATTTTCAATGCTTGAAAACCGAACCAATCGAACTCGTCTCTTCCTGGTGGGCGTAATTCTCGCTACCGCCGCATTATGGGTGGGTGTGGTGGGAATCGGCGTGAATGCGGACGATTACGAAGGCATTGCAGCTGCCTCGCCTATTCATAATGTTGGCGATCTTACGCGGCCATTTTTAGTCCCGGATCCCAACCCTTCTTATTTTCGCCCTGCATCGGCAATTACTATGTCCCTGGACTTCCTTCTCTTCGGTTGGAATGGCCACATGTTCCATCTCACGAGCCTTCTTGCGCATTTGCTTGTCACAGCGCTCGTCTTCTATCTTGCGAGGGATATTTTTACATTGACGGAGGGGGAAGCTCTGATTGCCGCGCTTATTTTTGGCCTTGCCGCCAGTCACGAATCGAATCTTACCGTCGATGCCATGCGCGTGGATGTGATGCTCGCGATTTTTGTGCTTCTCACGCTGCTGCTGGAATATCGCGCACGGGTGCGTGATTCCTCGGGCTATCGGCTGGCAGCGATATTCGCGTTTGCCTTGGCGGTTCTTGCGAAGGAATCGGCTATTGTTTTATTGATTCTCATTCCAGCCCTTTTATGGAATAGGTCTGGCAATAGGTTCGATTGGCCCAGAGAATTGAGGCGTCTCGCCCCATATTTTCTCGCCACCGTTCTACTCTATTTCTATCGTGCTCATTTTACGACCAACCCGTTAGCAAGCCAGGCGCTTTCCGCGGAGGGAACCTATTCCTTCCTTGCGGCAGCGCGAAACGGAGCATATGCGTTGGGTTATACCGTACTTCCCCTCAACTTTGAAACGGCGACCTCCCTCATCACAGGGTATGGCGTGACCGCGCTTATCGCAGGCGGTATCCTGACCATAATCTTACTATGGGCTCTTGTGTGTGGAAATAGTCAGCGCACTCTATTATGGCAGCCCACGCTATTTATGCTGCTGACCGGCGGGGTGCTCATGCTTAGCTTCGAGCGATGGCGTCTCTATGTGCCATCCGCAGGACTTTTTATCTTTCTCACTATTCTTGTCAATCGAAATCGTTTTCGGTCAGTACGAATACTGTCGATAGCAATCGCGATCCTCTTGGGCGCGTTTCATATCCTCCGCGCGCTGAGCGCACAGGCGGAATGGCGCGAGAGCACCGCTATGAAGGATAGAATGATGTCCAGCCTCTCCCATATTCTCGATTCGATTCCTCAGCGGCCGCTCACGCTCGGTATTCTCGTGTGCCCGAGCAAACTCGGCAGCGCTTCGGTAATGATGCCAGGGATGTCTTCGATGGTGCAACGCGCGGAAGCGGACCGCATCTCGGAAGATAACCGTCGAGATGCCACGGTGAATGGTGTTCAGGTCTCCGAGTGGGAAGCCATTTTGGCGTATGCCGCCGACCGAAAGGAAGGCTTTCGAAGTCTTAACATGAAGCGCCTCGATCACTATCACTTTGATGTTAGCTCGGCGGAACATCTCTTGCTCTACCCTTCGATCATTCCGGAGAACGGAATAGCACGTCGGGATCTTGGGCTTCAGCCACGCATGATCTTCGATATGCCGGGGGCCACGGATAGTGTGTGCGATACGCACCTCGGCGCAGCGTGGAGGATGCTCATTAGTATCAAAGACTCGTCGGCAGTTTTGCTCTCGTATGTTCCCGATTCAGGTTTTGTGCTCTTACACTAAGGGCTATCCCTTGGTCGATAGTAGAACTTCATTATGTTAGCTGAACCGTCCTCTTCTAAAAAAACGTTAGCGCGTTCAACAAAGCTGGCGATCCAGCTTTTTAGCCTTCCCCTGGATGGCATTTACACTACTCACTTTTTGACGCGATGACGACGAAGCAAAATCACAACCTCACACACCGGCCCGCGACTGTCCATTCGGAACACTCTACTCCAGCTATCGAGCAGCTTCCGTTTTTCGAACTCGGTCTCATTCCGGAAATTTGCGAGCGCGTCGCGAAAATCGGCTATACGACCCCGACGCCGATTCAGCGCGAAGTGATTCCGCTCATTTTGGAAGGGCATGACGCTATCGGCATCGCTCAGACAGGAACCGGAAAGACAGCAGCGTTCATGCTGCCGCTGATCGACTCGCTTCTCTGCTCGCCAAAAGCGAAGAACCGCGAGCAGCCGCGCGTCCTGGTACTTGCTCCCACGCGTGAGCTTGCTACGCAAAACTTCGATGCAACCGTCAGCTTCGCGCAGGGCACGAAACTTCGCGCCGTCGTCGTCTTTGGCGGGGTCGGCCAACGGCCCCAGGAGCGCGAAATCGAAAAAGGATGCGATATTTTGATTGCTACTCCTGGTCGCCTGAATGACCTTATCGGTCAGCATGTCATCTCGCTCGCGTCCATTGAATTTCTCGTGCTCGATGAAGCGGATCGGATGCTCGACATGGGATTTCTTCCCCAGATCAAGCGCATTACCGCGCACGTCCCTCGCGACCGTCAGACCTTGATGTTCTCCGCCACGCTCTCGCATGACATCGAGGAACTCGCCCGGCGCCTTACGAACGATCCCACGCTTATCGAAGTCGGTGGCCGGCGCAAACCGGCGGAAGGTATTACGCAAAAGATTTATTCCGTTATGCGGCTGAAAAAGCCGGAGCTGCTGCTGAAATTACTGACGGAACTTTCCGTTGAAGGAGTCGGGGATGAACCGCGCCACGCCGAGGCCATGCCCACCCGAACGCTCATCTTCACTCGCACCAAGCATGATGCCGACCGCGTCACGCACGTCCTCGCACATGCCGGAATCAATGTGACGAAACTGCACTCCGATCTTACGCAAAGCGACCGCACCAAAGCACTCGCGAATTTCAAGAGCGGAAAATTCGATACGCTCGTCGCCACCGATGTCGCTTCGCGCGGGCTTGACATCGAAGACATCAGCCATGTCATCAACTATGAGCCGCCCATGTCTCCGGACGATTACGTTCATCGCGTGGGCCGCACGGCGCGTGCGGAAAAAACTGGCGTGGCGATTACGCTCGTCAGCCCCGAGGAAGAGCCGCTCATGCGCGACATTGAAAAGCGAGTCGGCGTGGAGATCGAGCGTACCGTCGTTGAAGGCTATGCACCACCGCCGCCCATCGAAATGTCCACTGCCGAACGGAGGCGGCTAAAGGGATGGTCGAGGAGATAGAACGAAAACTTCTCCTCGGATTTTTTTAATTTTATTTTACGATAGGCTAACCGGAGTTCGTTTCCGGTTCCTTATGAGCATCCATAGCCCAATTCCAGCCAGCACAATAACCGCTGGCCCGATGATATCAATGCCGGGCGTAAACTCGTTCACCCATTGCTGGGTCGTCACAGTCGTTCCGAAGAGGGGATCGGTAGCGGGCACGGAGACCATCCGCTGCGTCGTCGTCCACGGATGATGCCCAGCGGCGATCCACCAACCGAGCAGCCCGGCCGCAATAATAATAAGAATAGTGGCGAAGAGTTGTTTGGATTTCATCGTAATGACGAATGACAAATAACGAACGGCAATTCCATTCGTCATTTGTCATTGAAAATGGATTAGGTCGTGCTTTTCGGCAGTGCGTTCCCGAAAAGCTGCGCGGTGATTTTGATCTGCTCGCCAACTTTGCTGCCGATCACTCCCTGGGTCCCGCCGATATTGAAATCTTTTAGCGAAATATTAAAATCCGCGGAGATCATCACAAGGTCGCCTGGAGCTCGCTGACGAGTCGAAGCACTTGCCACGAGATAGGTCATCTTGAAAGGAATCGAGACGTGCTTCGTGACGCCATGCATCGTGAAGGTGCCGGTTGCCATGCCGGTCGCGGTGTTTCCGCTTGTTTTTACGTTATCGACCGATGCGATCGTGAAAGTAATCAGCGGGTACCGCGCGGCATCCAGCCATTCGTTGCTATGAAGATGATTATCACGGGTATCGTTGCCCGTTTTCATTGTGGCGACTTGGGTTGTGATTGTTCCGCGAAGTTTCGAAAGGTCCTGGGGATCGATCGATAAGGTGCCGGCCACGCCCTCGCTGGAACCACGAATATTTTCGAGAGGAGCATCGCTTTCCCAGATAAACTGATTCTTATTAACGTTATTATTGAGCGTAAGGAGCTTTTCGCCACCAGAAGCGACCGCCAGCCGCTGGGCATTGGCAACACCGATTCCGAGTACCAGAAAAACTGCAAACGAGAGTATCGAGCGTAAATTAGACTTCAATTTCATTTCTCTATCTTTCACTTAAAAATTTTCGACCTTAAAATAAGGTGACGCTAACATGAATAAAGACGCTGAAACCGGGCCACCTGTTACAAAAGCCGCCGTTAAATCGGAATAACCAAGCCTAAATACTCCGAAAACGACCAAAATTAGCCGTTGCAACATCTTTTATTCATAATATAACGCTGCTCGGCGAATCTTATCACGAGATAAAGTATGAAAAAGGAGTAATAATCTCCTATCGCGGCGAGTAATGCGCCGGAATTGTGAGCATGAAGGTAATATTTACCCCATCTCTTCCATCAGCACAGCGTCCAGCCGTTCCAGTACTTCCTGGATTTTTTTTCGGCTTTCAGGTTTCACGGGGACGAGGGGGAGGCGGTAATGTTCTTTTATTATTCCGCGCATGGCAAGTGCCGCTTTTACGGGTCCGGGATTCGACTCGATAAAATTCACGCGCATCAGATCGAACAGCTCGTAGTGAAGCGCGCGTGCTTCTTCGAATTTTCCTTCGAGCGCGAAGCGCGTCATCCGCGAAAACTCGCGCGGCGCGACATTCGAGGAGACGCTGACTACCCCTTGCGCGCCAAGCGAAATGAGCGGGACGGTAAGATTATCCTCGCCCGAAAGAAGATTAAATCCCTGCGGTGCATGCTGAATAATTTCCATGCACTGCGCGAGATCGGCGCTCGCCTCTTTAATCGCTGCAACATTTTCAATTTCGGCGCATCGCAATGTGGTCTCGGCCGTCATGTTGAGCCCAGTGCGTCCGGGAACATTATACATCACGATCGGCAGCCCCACTTGTGCAACCGCCTTGAAGTGTTCGAAGAGTCCATTCGGCGTCGGTTTATTATAGTAGGGCACAACAATGAGCGCAGCGTCGGCTCCCAAATTCATTGCTTCCCGCGTATATTCGATCGAGGAGCGCGTGTCGTTCGTGCCTGTTCCTGCGATTACGATCGCGCGATGATCGACATATTCGACGAGCCATCGAATAATCTCGTGGCGTTCTTTCGGCGTGATCGTCGGGTTCTCGCCCGTCGAGCCGAGCGGAACGAGCATCTCGACGCCGCCATCCAATTGATGATCGACAAGCCGCCGGAACGATTCGAAATCGATCGAGCCGTCCGCATGGAAAGGAGTTGCGAGGGCGGTCCCTGTACCGCGAAGCATTTGTTGCATTTTACGTTCGTTCTAAAATTTCTGCGATATGTTCCTCGAAGCGATAAAATCCCTTTTGCCCAACAATCCATTCAGCCGCGTGGATCGCTCCTGTTGCGAAGCCGCGCCGGCTTTTTGCACGGTGCGTCAGTTCGATCGAATCGTCCTCTGATTCGAAGCCAACAGTGTGCGTGCCCGTGATCGTCCCGGCGCGGATAGAACTGATGAGCAGCGTGTCCGGTGGAATCGCTTCGCCGCGCGGAAGCTCGGCCGCCACGCGCGATTTGGATGTTAGTCCGGCAAGCACAGCTTCGCTCAAACGAAGTGCCGTTCCGCTCGGAAAATCTTTTTTTGCGCGATGATGCGCTTCCACGATGTAGGCGTCGTATCCGGCGGCATTTACGGCTCTTGAGGCTTCTCGCACAATTTGAAGAAAAAGATTGACGCCGATGGAAAAATTAGATCCTACCACGCAGCCAATCCCATTTTCCTCGACCGTTCGCTGCACGCTTTTCAATGACGATTCCCACCCGGTTGTCCCGATGACGATATTCAACCCGGCATTCGCGCAGAGCCGGACGTTCGTCTCAACGGCCATGGGATGGCTAAAGTCAATGGCGACGTTCGCTCCCGATTTTTGGAGCGCCTCCTCCGTGGCTTCGTGACCAACATCGAACGACGCTGCAATCGAATGCCCGGCCGCCAACGCCGCTGCCTCGACCTCGTGCCCCATTTTGCCATAGCCTAAAAGTGCGATCTTCACGAATGCAAAAATACGACGGGAAATCGAACCAATGGTCCGATAGCAGGAATTCAGCTCAAATCGTCCGGTACGAATCTTCCGTCCGACTCAAGCATTCCGCGAAGGGTTTCGGAATTCTTTTCGGCGAAGAGTGTTCATAAGCCGACTCCATATTAAAGACCATAAAATGTTCACAATAATCGCAATTCTGATCGTTCTTGTTTGCATAGTGATGACGCTGGTGGTTCTGGCGCAGTCCTCGAAGGGGGACGGTCTTTCGGGCACGCTCGGCGGTCCAGGCTCGGTCGGAGCCGTATTCGGCGTTCGTCGCGCTTCGGATTTCCTTCAAAAAACAACGATCTGGCTTGGCGGATCGCTTGTGGTGCTTTGCATTCTCGCGAATTTATTCTTTCTTCCTACGGCAGGCAGCCGACCGAGCGCGGTACAATCCGGCCAGGCTCCAACACCCGCAGCACAGCAGGCGCCGCCCGCACAACAGCCGTCCGCACCGGCTGCGCCACCTTCGAATGCCGGCGGCCAGCCGGGAACAGGGCAGACCAGTCCGGATAATTCGCCAATGCCAAAACAATGAGGAATGCTGAATGATAAATTATGGAATTAGAATGTTCCTATTTCATCATTCATCATTCATAATTCAGCATTGCCCAAGATAGAATTCTATAAGCATCCGCTCGGCGAGGACGAGATTGCGTCGCTCGCCGAAGTCGTGCATTCAACATTTCTTACTTCCGGCCCTAAGACGAAACAGTTCGAAGCCGAGTTTGCCGCTATGATGCGAGCGAAATATTGTGTTGGAGTCACAAGCTGGACGATGGGCGGCTTCATCGCGCTAAAGGCACTTGAGATCGGGCCTGGCGATGAAGTCATTACCACGCCGATGACCTTTATGGCGACTGGCAATATCATCATCGAATGTGGCGCAACACCCGTCTTTGTCGATGTCGAACCCGAAACCGGAAATATCTCGTGCGATGAAATAGAAAAAGCGATCACGCCGCGAACGAAGGCAATCCTTCCCGTGCATCTCTATGGCCAAATGTGCGACATGCGGAGGATGCGAGAGATTGCTCACAAACATCATATCGCAATTATTGAAGATTCCGCGCATTGCGTGGAAGGCGAGCGCGATGGAATAAAGCCAGGTGAGGCATCGGATATGGCCGTCTTCAGTTTTTACGCGACAAAGAATTTGGCCTCTGGTGAAGGTGGCGCGATCACGACGAACGATGAGGAGCTTTACGAAAAGCTGCTCAAACTTCGTCTACACGGGATGAATAAGTCCGCGGCCGATCGTTATTCTTCTCGCTTTAAGCATTACGACATGGAAGTGCTTGGTTACAAGTGCAATATGTTCGATCTTCAGGCAGCGATGCTGTTGCCGCAGCTCGCGCGATTACCCGAGCGCCTCGTGCGCCGTGAAGAAATTTGCCAGCGCTACGAATCTGCGTTCCGCGGCGCGGAAGGAATTTCGTTCCCATCGGTGCTTCCTGATTCTATGTCCGCTCGCCATCTCTTTACAATTTGGGTCGATCCTCAAATTCGCGATGCCGTGCTGAGCGATTTGCAGGACCGTGGTATTGGCGTAGCCGTGAATTTTCGCTCCATTAACCGGCTCACCTATTATCGCGAGCACTTCAACATGCCCGATGGCACATTCCCGGTCGCCGAACGCATCGGCGATTCGACGATCACGTTACCGCTCTATACCAAGCTGAAGGAGGAAGAGATCGACTATGTGATCGAGCAGACGATTGAATCGGTCCGAATGCTTTCGCGCGAAGAAGCTATGGCCTAAAGCGTTCGCTTGGCAGAAAGTCAGCCCGATCTGGTCAAGTCTCAGGATTGATTAAGGAGCTTGGAAGCGTTCCTCTTCGTAATCTCAAAAGTCCTATCCGACTAGTTCCGAAGAATGGCCGATATTTTCATTTCCTATTCCCGCAAAGATTCTGGGCAGGCGTTAGAGCTTGCCGAACGGCTGCGCGTGCGTGGTATCGATGTGTGGATCGATAAGTCCGGCATCGAGCCCGCGAAATCGTGGTCGAAGGAGATTGTGCGGGCGATTGACGACTGCAAGGCATTCGTGGTGCTTATCTCCGCAAACTCACAGGAATCGGCGAATGTCTCGCGCGAAGTCGGCATCGCAAGCGAATCGAAAAAGCCGATGCTCCCCATTGCGCTGGAAGATATTAAACTCTCGGATGAGCTGCGCTATCATCTCTCGGGAATTCAGCGTGTTGCCTACACACAGTTCGATGCGATTGCGCAGGCACTGAGGAACTTTGGAATTCACCCTCCCCCGGCCCCTCCCGCAAGCGGGAGGGGAGAAAATTCAAAATTATTCCGCTCCCGCTTGCGGGAGGGGTTAGGGGAGGGTGTGTGGGATCAGCGGAAATCACTAATGATTCTGCCCTTCCAGGACCTGTCCCCAACCGGAGACAATGGATGGTTTGCCGATGGCATTGTATCGGAACTGATTTCCGCCATCTCGAACGTGAGAGCGCTTCGTGTTCTCGATGCTCAGGCTACGAAAGACTATAAACGTTACCAGGGAACGCTTCCCAACTATGCGCGCGAAATGCAAATTCGCTATTTCGTCGAAGGCGATGTTAGAAAGTTCGGCGATAATATCAAGATCACTTCCAGGCTTCTCGACATCGAAACCGGCGACCATCTCTGGCAAGATTCGATGAAGGGCACCATGCAGGACATCTTCGATATTCAGGAGAAAGTGGCGGAGAAAGTAGTCGAAGGGCTGAAAATCCATCTCGCTTCGGACGAAAAGGAAAAGCTCTCCGAACGCGGAACGTCAAATATCGAAGCTTATGAATTATACCTCAAGGCACTGGAGTATTATTCACGGCATACTCGCGAGAACTACCGCCTTGCGGTCCAACAGTTTACACTTTCGCTCGATCTGGACCCGAACTATACGGAAGCGCTTCGATATAAGGCAATTGCGCTTAGCGAATTGTACCGGCAATACGAGCGTGATCCGAATTTGCTCGCCGAAGCAGAACAACTCGTAACAAAGGCACTTGAGATAAATCCGCACCTCTGGTCCGCATACGAGCCACTTTCCAATATCTATCGCCTTCAGGGAAAGATTGCGGAAGCAGAGAAGGTATCGAAAGAATTTGTCCAGCGTGAGCCCGAAAGCTTCATCAGTCATTTCGTTCTCGGTTTTTTTTATGAAGAGACCGGCCAGCCGGCGCTGGCGATTCCGCCATGGGAAAAGGCGCTCGAACTGAAGCCGGATCATTTAATGACGTATGGCAATTTAGTTACCGTCTCGGATCGAGCCCATGACGCCGCGCGCGTGGAAAAATGGTCTCGCACGGCGCTCCCACTTTACGAGCGGCGGCTGCGTCTTGTGCCCGATGATGAAAATGCGCGAGTTAACTATGCGACCATGCTGGGATATGCTAATGAGCCGGTGCGGGCTATAGATGCCCTGGCTCACCTCCTGCAAAAACAGGATCTCGATGGCTTTTCTTTATACAACATCGCCTGCCTCTACACACGATTGAACGATCAGGCACATGCGCTGGAGGCGCTTCGGCGCTCGTTGGGATCGGGATTTAGGAACGTCGAGCTTTTTCGTACCGATCCCGACCTTAATCAGCTTAGAGAGTTACCTGAATTTAAGCAATGGATGAAAGAGTTGGAGAGTAGCAATGCCTGACATCTTCATCTCCTATTCCCGCAAAGATTCCTTGGAAGCGCTAGAGTTTGCGAGCAGATGCGTACCTACGGAGAAACTGTCTGAACCATGACCATCGGAATGCCCCGAAAAAGTGTCACCGCACTAATCGCTCTTGTTCTCGTGGCCGCGGGTGTTTTTTTCGCCGAGTGCGCGATGTTTCATTTCCCATTCGGGTCGGGCCTCGATGTTCTCTGGCTTGTTGGTATGACGTTGTTACCGGGAGCGCTTGTCGTGCTCGTTGCGCGGCAATTGTTTTCCCTCGATCTGGAGGCTCATCAAATTCTATCCTTAGGCAGCGCGGTGGGGTTTGGGATTCCGCCTGTGCTCCTCGGTACATTGCATGCGTTCGGAATGGTACATGCGGAGACTGCTTTTTATATCATTCGCATTGCTATTACAATTACCGTTCTCGTCCTACTCATCACGCGTAAGCTCCGTCTGGGCTTCCAGGGGCAGCTTCGAGCGATTAACGATTTGTGGATTTTCGCAATCGGCGCGCTGCTTTTTTTTGCTGCGTACAATCTGCTTCAATTTAATTATGGCGTGGATGGGTCCATTATCACGCACGGCCTCTTTGGAATTGATCTTCCATTCCTGGCCGGGGAAGTTTATGGCATCCGCGATTTTGGCGCATTACGGGACCTGCACCAAATGGGTCAACCCTGGCATTACCATGACTGGACCTATCAGCTCCTTGCGCTGCTTCCACGCGCTCGAACGCTTCCGGCGCTCGCATTGGCCGCGCCGCTCGTAGGATATACGCTGCTTGCATTTTCCATCTTCGCGCTTGTCCTTCGTTTCACGAGGAGCAAATATATTGCCTATATTTCGGTATCGCTCTGGTTTCTCGTGAGCGGATTGCAAGGCGGTGAGCCAAGCAGCTACGCGCTCAGCCCCTCCTTCGTATTCGGCAGCATGATTTTCTTGAACGTGCTCCTTGCGATCGATCTTCGAATGAAAGAGCCGTTGCGACGAAATCAGTGGTTGTTTGCGGCTCTCACGCTCTATTTTCTCATCGAGCTTTCGCAGACGAAGATTTCTTCGTTTCTGGTGATTGCAGGGGGAACGGGACTCTTCGGACTGGTAGGACTCCTATTCATTTCACGGAAACGAGCTATTGGCTTGGAAGCCATTGTGGTCGCGGGAATTGCATTGGGTATTGTAGCTTGGCAAACGGCGGTTCCCAATGCGCTAATGCCTTCAAATAATTTCCTGATGGGGGCTCCCCTCATGGGCTACGCCAACCACCTTGCGGCGATGCTTCACGTTCCGGTTGCAGCGGTAAATCCTGTTTCAGATGGCTTACGCTTACAGTGGCAAAGCCTTCTAATCATTCCGTTCTTTATTTTTCATTTCCTTCGATTTGCCATCGCGGACCCAAAGATGCTTTCGGCAATAATCATCCTCATAATCTTTCGAAAAAAGTTGTGGGAAGGGTTCCCGGAAATTGGTGGGCTGCTTCTTCTTCTATTTCCGCTCGGTTTTCTGCTGCCGGTGCTCTATTCACCGGCGTGGTATCCGCTGGCGCTTTCGTTTTATGCGCCGCTCGTTAGCGTGCAGGTGGCATTTCTTGTAACGGTAATGGGATTCGCGGTACTTGAACGGCAATCCATCCGCCGGCGAGCAAAGGCAGCTATGGGATTTATCGGGCTGATCTACCTGATCGGAATAGCCTTGCAAGCCCATACCATTTTGGAGGCAGATATGTCCGCGCCATTCACCGTTCCTACAACCCTGATTCATGCTATGAATTATCTTGCTGCGAACACACAGAATAATGCTGTAATCGCCACGCATCGCTTCAACCTGGATTCGGCGCGGGACGAATCCTATTACTGGTACGGCGCGCTTTCGGGCCGGTGCGTCGTTTCGGAAGGAGCAAAATACGGTTCTTTGCTGGCCGCGGTGTCGGATACGAACTCCGAGAAGGGTCTGCATCCGGTTCCGGCTGCCCAACAACTGCTCCTCACACACCGCGAGCAGCTCGATACGATTTATACGTCTCGCGATTCGACCCTGGTCAAAGCCGCGATTGCTAAATTGGGAGTATCGTTTATTCTCGAAGACGTATCGGGCGCCGGGATGGCCCTCCAAACCTATTCAACGAGGATTGGCACGCCCGTTTTTGCCAATGAAACAGATACTATCTGGAAAGTCAGATAGATTCCAATTCACTTGAACTTCTTGAAAGGGCTGTCTGTTCACGCTTCTCTTGCTCGAAAAGCAGTTAAAAATTTCCTATTCTCCATGAAATTCTTCACGGTTGGAATCGGAAAAGAGTAAGAGATTTCACAAGAATAAGAATGGAGTATTGTATTTAGGAATGGAAACGGAAGTCATGACAAGCCCGGCAGCCGATGCTGCCTCCTCGTTGACAAAATTATATGTGGGCAGCCTGCCCTATAACTGGACTGCCGAACATCTCGAAGAGGCGTTCAAAGCATACGGACCCGTGGCGAGCGCCGCCGTCGTCGCCGATCAAATTACCCATCGCTCCAAAGGCTTCGGATTCGTCGAATTCGAATCCGGCAACGATGCGAAGAAAGCGATGACCGAGCTTAATGGCCGGGAGATTGAAGGCCGGAGCATTTCCGTCCGCGAAGCACGGCCCCACACGGAGCGTTCTAACGGCGACCGCATGTCGAGCGGCCCGCGCGGAGTCCGTGAGCGATACACCTTCTCCACGGATAATACCGAATCGACGGATACGACCGGCCGTTCCTACGGCAACCGGCGCGGGTGGTGGTAAGCTTCCTTCCATAAAGATATCTTCGGCTCGAGTACGGCAGGAACTGCTCGTTGAGCATTCTTGTGATATTAGAATGAAATTCAATGTCCATATTTGGCAGGATGAGGACGGGGTGTATATTGCCAAGTGTCCGATCATCCCTGGCTGCGTCAGCCAGGGGGCAACATTCGAGGAATCGGTCGAGAATATTAAGGATGCCATTCTCGGCTGCATTGAAGAGCGGCAGGAGCTTGGGCTTCCTCCGATTGTCTATGCCGGCGAAATCGAAGTCGAAGTTCCAGCTGACTTAAACATGACCGCATAGCATGCCTCCCGTTCCGGTGTTGCCCGCTCGCGATGTGATTAAAGCATTTGAATCGGATGGCGTACCGGTCGAATGCGCGGTAGCCATTGTATGATGAGCCGCCATGGGAGCCAGATGACGTTGGCAATCCCCATGCACAGAGAAGTCGCCCGCGGTACTTTGAGAAGTCTCATCGCCGACGCCGGATTGACGGTTGAGGAATTTAACGAACGACTACGGGATCTCTAATCGAAACGATTTCCCCTTTCTAGCGTTTTGGACTCGCCTTGCATAAAAAGGCGAAATAGCAGATTAAGAATGCTTGGCATGAAGCACTTAAAATTCGGGGCGTGGCGCAGTTGGTAGCGCACCTGCTTTGGGAGCAGGGGGTCGCACGTTCGAATCGTGTCGCCCCGACATATTCCAGAACCACGATTTCTGGATTGATTCTTGGGATTCCGCCCAAGATCTTCTATTTTCTGGAATCTGATTTCATCCAAAAAATTAATCAAGAAAAATCCGCGTAATCCAGGTTCTGTGTCATCCCTGCACTGGCGCTGGTCCCGGTTGCGGCTGTGGAAGGGGATTAGGCGTGCCGGGTGATGGCGTCGGATCCGGAACGGTGCCCGGTTGCGAAGGTCTTGGTGGAGTGACTGGCGGCGGCGGGTGGCTCGGATTATCCGGTGTGGGATGTGTTGGAGTTGGGTTCGGAGGAGTGGGTTGTGGCATCTCTCATGAAGGTGCAATCATCGTGCCTCATCGTTTTTAAAATGGAGTCAATCGTTACGAAGAATTAAGCTTCCCGAACGCACGGTCGAAGGGTAGAATGAGTTAGTAACCTTGGACTGAACGAACTTTCGTGAAAGCGCGGAATGTTGAGGGTTGGATGTGAAATCATTCATTCCGGCACACGCCTTGCTCGAAACTTGATGCTGCATGTCAGCGTACCAAAATTAACTCAGGTTTTGATTTCATTTTTTTAGTGGTCTGCCGCGCGCCTCGTCATGCAACGCAGCGTCGTCCAATCTAAGATAGGATACCGACTTTTTATGCAAAAACTCTTCTATAATCGCCGCCGCCTCGCGCTCACCGGGGGCATTCTTATTGTCGTCAGCGCGCTCATGGGCGCCCGCATCGAGCGGGCCTTCAGCGACGATCCCATCACGGTCCAACTGGAAAAATATAATGACGTGATGAGCATGGTCCAACATTATTATGTTGACAAAGTCGATCTTTCCAAGCTAAATGACGCGGCTATCGTCGGCATGTTAGGCCAACTCGATCCGCACACGATTTATTTGCCACCGAAAAACGTGCAGGAACAAGACGAAGAATTTCAGGGCAATTTCCAGGGAATTGGCGTAACGTTTACTATCATTAAGGATACGATCACGGTCGATGCTCCCGTTCCCGGGGGACCGAGCGACCTGCTGGGCATTCGCGCCGGCGATAAAATCGTGACCATCAACGATTCTTCCGCCATCGGTTTGAAAGAAGACGATGTCCGAAAAGATTTGCGTGGGCCAAAGGGAACGAAGGTAACGGTTGGCATCGATCGCTTTGGCGAAACGCAGCCGATTAAGTATACCATCACGCGGGATGTTATTCCGATCGTGAGCGTCATGGCGCATTTCATGGTCGATCCGACGACGGGCTACGTCGACATTGGCCGCTTTGCCGGCACGACGTATGACGAACTCATGCAGGCTCTGAACGACTTGCGCTCGCAGGGAATGCAGCGGCTTATCCTCGATTTGCGCGGGAACCCCGGTGGCTATATGGAGCAGGCCGTCCACATCGCCGATGAATTTATCGGCGGCACGAAGACGATCGTCTATACCAAAGGCCGTGACCATGATTTCGATGACATGCTGGTATCCCATCCGGGAGATGAGTATGAGAAGACCCCACTCGTCGTATTGGTCGATAACGGTTCGGCCTCCGCGAGTGAGATCGTTTCCGGCGCATTCCAGGATCTGGACCGCGCGCTCATCGTCGGCCAAACAACGTTCGGCAAGGGGCTCGTGCAGCGGCAATATCCGCTTCCCGATGGCAGCGCCGTTCGACTGACTATTTCGCGATATTACACGCCGAGCGGTCGCTCGATCCAGAAGCCGTACGAAGGTGGTCATTATCTCAAGAATGCGACCACGAGCGCGGAGGACTACGAGGAAGAGGATAATTACTCGCACACGAACGACCTGAATGGCCGCGATACGAGTCGACCGAAATACAAGACCGCCGCGGGCCGCACCATCTATGGCGGTGGAGGAATTACGCCGGATTATCTCGTTCGAAACGATACGATCCAGCAGACTACGAGAAAAATTCTCGCTTCGGGCGTGCTCGGAGATTTCGTCGAGGACTATGTGGCGCAGCATATCGGCCAGATCGAAAAAGAGGGCGATGCCAATTATTTCGTGAAGAACTTCCGCATCACCGACGCGATGTTCAACGACATTTTCAAACGCGCGAAAGATAAGAAGATCGAAGTCAACATGGAGCAATTCACCATTGACCAGCCGTGGTTGACCGATGAGCTCCGCGCCGAAATCGGGCGGCATATCTTTGGAAACGAAGTCCGTTATCGCATTCTGTTACAAGATGACCGTCAGTACCAGAAAGCCTATAATGTGCTCGGTGAAGCGACCCATTTGGCGGCCGTGTTTAAATAAAAGTTATTCACGAAGTAATAAGCTTCGAAAAGCCGGTGCGTAATGCACCGGCTTTTTTTGTGACCTAATTTAGGTTCTCTGGAACCCCGATCCTGCTATTTGAGGAATTTTGAATTTTTTGAATTCGCGAAATTTGCCAGTTTTCGGCAGTTTTGGCGCGAAGGCTTGCTTTTGAGTGAAAAAATGTGTAAATTGAGTGCGGCATAATGAATTGGTAAATTGAGGGTGGCTATTATGAATGACAGAATCTGCATAAGATTACTTTTAATGAGTTTAACAGCAGCGCCCTTGCAGGCGGTAAATCTTTTTGCCGTCACGCCTGTGAGTGCAGTAAGGCATACCGAATTTTTAAGGGAGAGTTCGGCCATCGATGAAAATCCGATGCACATGACTCCGCGCGAAGAGCGGCGAATCGAACATTTTCTCGGCCATATGTTTCCCGTTGTGCAAATGCGGCGTTACGCGCGGGAGATTGCGGAGCCAGCGTCGTTTTCTCCGATTTCCCGTCACGTCTCATATGCTGTCATCGAGCAGGAAGGCGTTCGCTTTGTAATGGCCGGATACCGCGCGACCTGGAATGGGATGGCGGAATCGAAAAATGTGGTAAATGAGCTTGCGATCTACAGAATGGAACCCAGTGGACCGAACCAGGTCTGGCGATCGCGGCCCTGGCAGGCAAGTTATCCCGATCTCCATTTCCTTGTCGCAAAATCCGGCAGCCGAAATGTAGTCCTGTTTCAAGAGGGTGGAAGCGGGGGAGAGTTTGGGCTTGCGAGTGTCTTCTCTTTTTACAACGCGCCGAAGGGGCTTCTTCTTCACGATCTAACGCCCTCGCTCCCGTGGCTTCGCGCCTCCGAGCGATTCCCATTCCGAACGCTCTATGGACGGCAGATTTCGATGCGAATCCAAAACGCGCGCGATCTGATTCTCAGCGCGAATGACCAGGAATACAATCTTAATATGAGTACGATCGTCCGGCCGGGGCGCTCCTGGTTATATAATCGGACGCGCGGATGTTTCGAACGGATGAAATCGTATACCGATGTCATGAGCAGGAGTGACGGGTAAAACAGCTTCCTCCGCCGGCCCTGGAGAATGAATTCTTCGAATTTCGGAATTTTCCGGAACTCCAGGAGATGAATGGAACATGGTTGTTGAAACAAGAAAAATGGCCAAATTGGATTGTTTTGGCCATCGTTCATGAAGTACAAACGCGTGTGTGCGTCGAGGAGGGGCTTCAGAAAGAAATTTGCATTTTTCGGGACTGCTTGACTTTTGTCTGGGAATTTTGTATCTTGGTCTTTGCTTCTTCTTTTTAAATGTTAAAGACCGTTTTCTTATCGCAAGAAAGGATAAGAGCGGTGACAGCCCTGAAGAAAATGGACCGCGCTTTATTACCGGACGACGATGCCGACTCGCTTGAGTCAGCCGGTACCGCCGTTCCCGCCACCCATGGCGAGCCTGATTACGCTTCGGTTCGCAATTCCGGCTGGCCGGGCGTTGCAGATCCGTTCGAACAGGAGCCAGTTCGAGTATCGGAGCGCGCCCCCGATGCCCTTCGCCAGAGCAAAAGTTTCGCGCGCACGCTCCGGACGCGGCCGCTGGCACGCATCAGTGAAGAAATCTTCGAGCAAATTGCGATCGAAAGATCGGATGCTGCCTTTAGCGAATTCTATGAAGGCATGGCTCCCAAAATATATAACTTTGCCTTCCGTTTGCTGCAAAGCGAGGACGATGCGCTCGACGTGTTCCAGGATACGTTTGCCGAGGTATGGAATAAAGCGCCAGTCCTCTACAATATTCATACGAATCTTGCCGCATGGGCGCTTCATCTTGCGAGGAATCTGGCCATCGATCAATTGCGGTCCAAACACCATAAAACGCAAAGCTATACCGAATCCTACGAGCCGGACCGGCATGAGAACCTGATTCATGACGATCATACGCCAGAGCGAAATCTTACGATGATCGAAGCCCGCGAGGAAATCAAGAATGCAATCGAGAAACTGAATCCGGAGCAGCGAAAGAGCATCGAGCTTGTCTTTTTTGCGGACCTTACTCAGAAGGCCGCAGCGGAGAAACTCCAGTTACCCTACGATCGGTTTAAAACTATTTATTACGATTCGCTTACGGAATTGGAACATGAGCTTTTTCCATATTTAGAGCAGCGCCAGGTGCCAAAACATCAGATGAAAATAAAAAAAGAAGCGGTGCAAAGAAAAAAAGAAGCCATGCAAGCAAAACAAGATGCCGCAGCTCGCGCGGAGGTGCTCCGCAAATACCTTTTAGGTCTTCCGTTCGCCGATGAGCGGAATGTCCTGTAACATTCCATCAAGCGCTTTCGACATTTTTTAAAAACACTCTCACCCATTAGCATGGACCGGCGTTTATTCTTAAAAGGCGCGCTCGCCACCGGCGCGCTCTCCCTTGGTCACCTTGATCTTCTTGCGGCACGCGAGGCGCGGGGAACCTCACCGCGTAGCGGGCCGCTTGCGAAGCCTTCGCAATCCGAACAGGATTTGGCGGACCAGCTTATTGCGCACGCGAAATCGCTTGGGGCAACCTATTGCGACGTTCGGCTCGTGCGGATGCGCCGGCAGTCCGTGAGTGCTCGCGATCAGGTGGTGACGGGACTTTCGGATTCGGAATCGTACGGATTGGGCCTTCGTGTAATTAAGAATGGCACATGGGGCTTCGCCGCGACTCGCAATGTCGATCTGGAGAATGGAAAATTCGCCGCGCGCGATGCCGTTTCGATGGCCGAAGAAAATTCGAAGCTGCAGACGATTCCGCTCGATCTCGCTCCGGTCGCGGCGGTGCAAGCGGAATGGAAGACGCCTATTGAGAAAAATCCATTCGATATTTCATTCAAAGACCGCGCGCAATTTCTGCTCGATATGCATGCGCTTGGCGCCAGCGTTCCGATCGGAGGAAATAAGTTAACACTCTATTCGGATTTGAATGCCGTCCGCGAGGAAAAATATTTCGCTTCGAGCGAAGGCTCGAAAATCTGGCAGGAAATCACGCGTATCGATCCTTCGACGTGGGCAACCGTTGCCGATTCCACGAAGGGCGAATTCGCTTCACGGGCACTGTTCGTGCTTCCCCAAGGGCGCGGATTCGAATACGTCGAACAATATCCTTATAAAGACGAAATCAAACAGGCGGCAGCGGATGCGCACGAAAAAATTTCGGCAATTTCCGTCAAGCCCGGCAAATACGATCTTATTCTCCATCCGACGCATCTCTGGCTCACGATCCACGAGTCGATTGGTCACCCGACCGAGCTGGATCGGATCATGGGTTACGAAGCAGATTTTGCAGGTACCAGTTTCCTCAAGCCGGAGAAATGGCGCAACTATGGGTATGGCTCCGATTACATGAATATCGTCGCCGACCGGACGCAGGAAGGCGCGCTCGCGACCGTCGGGTTCGATGACGATGGCGTGCCCGCGCAGTCCTATCCGCTCATCACGAAGGGCGAGCTGGTGGCGCTTCAAACGACACGCGCGCAGGCGAAGATGATCGGCGAGACAGCTTCGCGGGGCCAGAGTTATGCGGAGGGATGGTGGAACATTCCATTCCAGCGAATGCCAAATGTGAGCCTCCAGCCAAATCCAAAAAAATCTTCCCTCGATGATATTGTCAAGGACACGAGCAAGGGAATTCTCATCAAGGGCAATTCGAGTTATTCGATCGATCAGCAGCGATACAATTTCCAGTTCACTGGCCAGGTGGCATTCGCGGTTGAGGATGGAAAAATCACTCACATGCTCCGTGACGTAGCTTACTATGGAAAGACCGCCGATTTCTGGGACGAACTGGATGCGCTCGGCGATAAGAGTGAATATATGCTTGGCGGCGCGATGTACGATGGCAAGGGAGAGCCAATGCAATCCAATCCGGTTTCGCATGGTTGCCCGTGTGCGCGCTTTGCGAACCAGCGGGTGATTAATACGCGTGAGCAATCGGCGAACAGCAAGAGAGGGATGTCATGATTTTAGATCTCGATCAACTCGAAGCATTATCCAAGAGGGTACTCCGTTACTCGAAATCCGAGTGGGCCGAAGTTTCTTTAGAAAGCAATCATTCCGCGAATTTACGCTTTGCCGCCAACACCGTAACGACAAGTGGCGCGAATGAGAATACGTCTCTTACAATCACGGCAGTCAATGGCAAGCGTGCCGGTTCTGCTTCGACCAACGATCTTTCCGACGATGGGCTAAGCCGCGCCGTGGCGAAAGCCGAGGAAATCGCTTCGCTCGCGCCGGAAAATGAAGAACGGATGCCGCCGCTTACCGGGCAACAAACCTATCTTCGCTCATCGGCGTACGATGAACGTTCGACAGACCACGACTGGGCTTCGGAGCAGCGCGCCAAAATTGCACAGTCCGCGATCAAAGAGGCAACGGCTCACGATTTTCAAACCGCGGGGTTCCTCGAATCCGGAACGTTTCATAATGCCTATCGCAATTCTAAGGGGCTCTTCGTGGGTGACCAACACACCCGCAGCACATTCTCCGTTACGATGCGAACGGCCGATGGAAAATCGAGTGGATGGAATAAGCGGGCTTCGCAGTCTGTCGCGCTTTTAGATGGTCAGAACGCGGTGCTCCGCGCCAGTGAAAAGTGCATGGCATGGAAAGACCCGCAAAGCATGGACCCTGGCGTGTATAAAGTCATTCTCGAACCATCGCCCGCCGCCGATCTTTTACAGCAATTAATTTGGTCGCTCGATGCGCGTGATGCCGAGGAGGGCCGAAGCGCTTTTTCTCGTCCCGGCGGCGGTAGCGCGCTCGGGCAGAAAATCGTGAGCGATAAAGTTCACATTTATAGCGATCCTTCACATCCGCTTGCCCCCTCCGGTATTTATGGGGAAAGCGGTCTTCCCGTCCAACCGGTGGATTGGATAAAGGATGGCGTTCTTACGAACCTCACGCGCGGCCGATATTGGGCCAGCAAATCCGGCAAGCCGCCCATGCCCGGACCGACTAATGTCATCATGGATGGCGGCGACATGCTGCCCGAAGATTTTCTTACTAACGTCAAGGAAGGAATGCTCGTCACCAGCTTCTGGTATATTAGGGATTTGGATGACCCGTTGTTGATTAAAACCGGTCTTACGCGGGACGGGCTCTACTGGATCGAAGATGGAAAAATACAGTATGGCGTCTCTAACTTTCGCTGGAATGAATCGCCGCTTGCGATGCTGCAAAATGTGATCGACTTCTCCAAGCCCGTCGTTACTGCCCCACGTGATGGCTGGGACGGAATGCCGATGTGCGTGCCCATGCTCCACGTGAGCGGGTTCAATTTCGCCTCGGCGAGCGATGCGGTATAATTACTATTCTGCCGGCCTTCGTAGCGTATCGACGCGCGAAATCTTCGGCACATTTGTAATCGTATCCGGCTTCGACGTGGTATCTACCGGCACGGGCGCGCCAGGATAGCTGGTGTTGAAATATTCGATGTTCGGGCGCAGCGCATCGTAGGTGTATTTCATAAATTTTCCCCATATTGGCGCGGCGGCGCGGCCGCCCTGTCCATTAGCGCCGGTGAAGGTGATGCGCTTATCGTCGAAACCGACCCACACGCCTGCAGTGTAGGCGGGAGTATAACCCATGAACCACGCATCGGCATAGTTCTGCGTTGTGCCTGTTTTGCCGGCGGCGGGATAGCGAAAGTATTGTAAGATTCGCGCGCCTGTCCCTCCGTGAGCAATTACGCCTTCGAGCGCGGACGTGATCTCATGACAGATCTTCGGTTCGAGCACGTTCTCGAAGTCGGGCTTTCGATCGAAGAGGATCTTGCCGCTTTTATCCTCTACACGAATGATAGCATACGGCGTAGCGCGAACACCATCATTGGCAAAAACCGAGTAGGCGCTCGTAAGGTCGAGCGGACTCACTTCCGCTGTACCGAGCGCGATTGAGGGATAGGGTGGGATATTCGAACGGATGCCGAGCCGTTTGGCCATCTTGACGACATCCGCAACAGAAGTCAATTCCTCGATAGCATGGACCGCCGAGAGATTCAGCGATTGTTCCAGCGCATATCGAACGGTCACGATGCCGCCCTCTTCTCCTTCACCCGCAAAATTATGCGGACGCCAAGTTCCAATCGTAATTGGCTCGTTCGAGATACTGGTCTCCGGCGTTGCACCATGCTCGAAGGCAGAGGCATAGACGATCGGCTTGAACGAGGAGCCAGGCTGGCGATAAATTTGCGTTACGTGATTCAATCCATAACGCTCTTCCTTATAATTCGAAGCACCGACCATGGCGAGAATTTGTCCCGTTGCCTGATCGATACAGACCAAGCCCGCCTGAAGTTTTAACTCTTGTGCTTTTACGCTATCGACAAAATCCTTATTGGCATAAAGCCGCTTCGCAATCGCGATCTCGTCCGACGGGGAAGACGCTGCGCGATAATCTGGCGTATTGCGAACAGCTTTCATCAACACGGAATCGAGCACGGCGCGGTGTTTCGCCCAATTCCATCCCTTATCGACAACATTCTTCTGATAATCCGTAATATGCTCGGTAACCGCGCGATTTGCCGCGCGCTGCATTGTAGCGTTGAGCGTAGTATAAACAATGAGTCCGTCGCGATAAATATCATAGCCTTGCAACTCGGGCATTTTTTGAAGTTGCTGGCGGACCATCTCCGCAAAATGCGGCGCGATACCTTGATACCCGATATACGCCTTTACCTTTAACGGAGTCTCCTTTATCTTTGCCGCATCTTCGGCCGTTTCAAAGCCGGCGGCAACGGTGTTATCGATGACGGTATTGCGCCGCGCGATGGCCCGATCGTAATCGTCATCGGGATCGTAATTCTCCGGTCCTTTAAGCACCCCCACGAGATACGCGCACTGCGCGGGACTGAGACGGTTCACATCTTTACCAAAATAAGCCTGGCTGGCAGCCTGAATGCCATACGTTCCTCTGCCAAAGAAGGTGACATTGAGATACATTTCGAGAATCTCATTTTTCGTGTGTGTCCGCTCGATTTGCACGGCCGTAACCGCCTCGCGAAGCTTGCGGATGAGGGTCTTCTGCTGATTAAGATAAAGATTTCGCGCGAGCTGTTGCGTAATCGTCGATGCGCCTTCGCGTGCCCGGAAGCTAAAAAGATCGGTGACGACCGCGCGAAGATTTCCCCACGCGTCGATTCCCCAGTGATGATAAAAATCACGGTCCTCAGTTGCTATGAGTGCCTTGATGAGAAACGGAGGAACATTGCGAAGATGAATGTTCGTCCGGTTCTTAACGAAGAACTGATCGATCGGCTCGCCATCGGTCGAGATGATACGGGTCGCAATATCGGGATGCGGCGCTTCCAGCTCTTCCTGGCTTGGCAGCCCGCGCCCGACATCCCACCACAAAAAGGCAAGGAGCGCGAGGATGGCTCCGAGTGCGATGAGAATATTTCGTTTCAGCTTCGTCATTACAAAGGCAACGAAAGCCGCTCCCTAATATATTCCTTCACCGCGCCCATGGCCACGCGTACTTGTTGCATCGAATCGCGTTCGCGGATGGTGACCGTCTGGTCTTGCAAGGTATCCGAGTCGATGGTAACCGCGAAGGGAGTGCCGATTTCATCCATGCGCCGGTAGCGGCGGCCCACCGCGCCCGAATCGTCATAGAACGATTTCATCGACATACGGAGATCGCGCTCGAGTTTTTGCGCAAGTTCTGGCATTCCATCTTTATTGACAAGCGGAAGCACGGCAACTTTAATGGGCGCAAGAAAAGGATGCAACCGCAATACCACGCGCTGCTCGCCATTGACGGTCTCTTCTTCATAGCCGTTGCAAAGAAACGCCATGAACCCGCGCGAAGCGCCGGCGGCCGTTTCGACGACATAGGGCGTATATTTCTCCTTCCTCTCCTCATCGTGAATTTGCAAGCTCTTGCCGGAATACTCCTGATGCCGGGTAAGATCGAAATTTGTCCGGTTATGAATGCCTTCAATTTCGCCGAAGCCAAAAGGGAACGCGAACTCAATATCGCCCGCCGCCTTTGCATAATGAGCGAGCTTCTCGTGCGGATGAAATCGGAGTTTATTCTCCGGCATTCCTAACGAGCGCCACCAATTCCAGCGTGTCTCGCGCCAGGCATCGAAAAATTGCTCGTCACTGCCCGATTTACAGAAGAATTGCATCTCCATTTGCTCGAACTCGCGCGTTCGAAAGAGAAAATTTTTCGTATTGATCTCATTGCGAAACGACTTTCCAATCTGACAAATGCCAAAAGGAACTTTCTGACGCGAGGATTGCATCACATTCAGGAAGTTAACGAAAATTCCCTGGGCTGTTTCCGGACGAAGATAAACCGCATTCGATTGGTCTTTCACCGGTCCGACATAGGTCTCGAACATCAAATTGAAATTACGCGGCGCGGTGAGCGTGCCCACGCGCCCGCAATTGGGGCAGGGGATAAGCTCATCTTGTACCAACTCTTCGAAAAGCGTGCTGCTTTTTTCGACCATATTAGTCAGCACCTCCGCGAGTTCCTCTTTCGTCAGGTCGCGCGATTCCATCACCAACGTTCTCGAAAGCGCGCTCTCTAATTTGGCGGCTTTGGAAATCCCCTTTAGCCGCTTCTCCGACATTTCGCTGAATAGATGATCGACTCGATACCGCGATTTGCACTCGCGGCAATCGACCATGGGGTCTGAGAAATTTTGCACATGTCCGGAGGCTTCCCATACGCGTGGATGCATGAGAATCGAGGCGTCCAGCCCTTCGATGTCGCCGCGCTGAGTCATTGCGCGCCACCAGGCGTCCTTAAGATTGCGGAGCATCTCGACGCCGAGCGGGCCATAATCCCAGCAGCCATTAAGGCCACCATAAATTTCGGACGATTGGAATACAAACCCTCGCCGCTTGGCGAGCGATACGATCTTTTCGAGCAATTGCTGTGCTGGAGTCGATTGAGCCACGAAATATTGCGGTTATTGAAACTGCTGTAACAGCATTGGACAGCCAGTAGACTCCCGACGCCATTTGCGGCCCAGTAACGTTTCCCGGAATTCTTGGTTTTTTCTATGTTCGATTCAGAGCTTTGGAAGGGATCTGCCTGCGCGCCTTTGACAATTCTCGCAATAATAAGTATATCGCTCCCGCTTCCCTAATTTTCCAGCGGTGATTTTGCCTTTGCATTCCGGGCAGGTGCCTTTGTGATAGATTCGGTAATGCTTTTTGAGCACGAATCTTTTCTTCCAGCGATAAAATAAATGCGAATAGGCATGGGCATCCTCGACCAGATCGATAATTTGTTTTCGCGAGAGGTCTTTAATGCGTGTTAGCGGATGAAGCTTCAGGCGAAAGAGGACTTCGTTCTTAATTATGTTCCCTACGCCAGCAAAAATATTCTGGTCGAGCAGTACATCGGTGACATACTCATTCGGGCATGCTCTGACCAGTTTTCGAACATGAGCCGCATTCCATTTGCGTGACATGACATCGACGCGCCAATCGTATAAATCATCGAGCGGCTCTTCGATTACTTTAATAGAAGAGGAATAAAAATGAACCTCGCCATTTTCAAATCGGAGCGTAAGCGTTGCACTGCGATCTTTGGTACGGTCGATGGTGTAACTTCCCCACAGAAGGAAGTGTGTGCGAATCGTTACGTCGCCGATCTTCAGTAATAAATGCTTACCCCATGTCTTCGCCCACCGAAGCGTTTTGCCCGTAAACTGTTCCGCGCCGCCTCGCCAGTTGCCTTCGGCTTCCAGGACCGTCTTGCCCGTGAACCGTTTTAATTCTTGGCGCAATATGGCAAGCGATGGACCTTCCATGCTTGAGAGGTAATTGGAATTTTATGCCATCGAGACCTTTGGGATATTAGCTTTATCAATAGGTGTTACATTCTTAACATGCCCCACGCCAAATTAACCTACGCCGAAATCCAACAGCAGCGCCTCACCGAAGAGGATGCCGCGAGGAGCGAGCGGCGGCTGCCCGTTATTGCTATCCTGGAAGATATTCGCAGCCTCTATAATGTCGGTTCGATTTTCCGGACTTCTGATGGCGCACATCTCGAAGCGATCTATACCGTGGGCTACACGCCGCACCCGCCGCGAAAAGAAATCGAGAAGACCGCGCTTGGCGCCACGCGAACCGTTCCACACCGGCATTTCGAAACGATAGAAGAAGCGGTTGCTGCCGCAAAAATGGAAGAAGAGAAAAGTATGGAGGATGAAGGAATTCATTCGTTCCCGCCTTCATCCTTCATCCTTCATGCTTCATCCTTTCCTCGAAAGATTGCTGCTTTGGAAATTACTTCGAACAGCCGTTCGATGTTCGATCTGGCGAAAGACGATTTTCCGCTTGCGCTCATTATTGGGAATGAAATTACCGGTGTGAGCGATCAGGCTCTCGCGCTCGCCGATTTTACGCTTGAAATTCCGATGCTTGGCGCGAAGCACTCGCTGAATGTTGCAGTGGCCTTTGGGATTGCCGCATTCGAATGCGTCCGAATTCTACAGTAAGCGACCGAAAATTTCGTATTTTTGAAGGTCGAACTTCACTCTCAAACGTCTATGAAAAAAGAATTCTTTGCAATCGCGCTATTTCTGTTGATCTCCAATATTGCGTTCGGCCAAACGGGTGCGCAGTGGCCGCCGACCATACAGCCCGGACTGGGCGCGGATGGCGCTGGTTCGGATAACGGCGGAAGAATGATGCGCCGGCACATGCCGGATGTCCAGCGAGAACATGCTCCATTCACCAAAGGCGATGAGGCATTGGCCCAAACGTGGGATCCAAATATTGCAAATTATGGCAATAATCCCGACGGAATGGCGATCCATTGTTTTGCCGAGGATAGTGATAATCTCTATATCGGCGGTGATTTCCGGCAGTTCGATACCGTCCCGGCGAATTTTATCGTGCATTATAATCGGAAAACTCAGGTCTGGAATGCACTCGATTTTGGGGTGGCCAACACTGTGGTTTCCCTGGCCTTACATGATGGTAAATTGTATGCGGGTGGAAATTTTGTCCATGCGGGTTCGGGAAACGCAGTTGTAAATTTTATTGCCATGTGGGACGGTACGGCGTGGAATAATCTTGGCGGAGGCATGGATAATCCTGTGAATACGCTTGCGTTTATTGGAGATACTCTTTACGCTGGCGGGAATTTTACCCATGCAGGCGGGAATCCCGCATCTTTTCTGGCCTTCTGGGATGGACATATCTGGAAGGAAGCTTATGGCGGAACCTCATATCCGGTCCGAACACTTTTTGCAACACATGACAGCTTGTTTGTAGGCGGAAACTTCAATTATGTCGGCTCGGAAACGCGAAATACCGGTTTATTTGCACGGGGCACTGCAATGCTGCAAAATGGTAACTGGACAATCTTTGGCGGCGGGTTCTATACTTCGACCTTTGCACTCTACCACGATACACTTTGGGCCGGTGGCGATTATTTCGGCACACCAGAGAATGCGCTCGTCAATTGCATTGCGTTCTGGAATGGATCTGACTGGAGGGCCATCGGCACGGACACGATGGTGGGAACGAATGCGACCGGCTCTGTTTATCAGTTACTCACAATAGGGGATACACTGCTGGCAGTGGGTAATTTCAGTATGATGGCCGGAGTGGAAGCCAATGGATTGGCAGCCCTCCATAATGGCACGTGGTCGGAGGTAGCGGGCGGTATTTATGGTGCCCCGTACGTGGCGGTTCCGTTCGATGGAAAGTGGTATGTTGGAGGAAGGTTTACAAAAGCGGGGGCGATTGATGCCAATGCTGTTGCCGCTCTCTCTTCCAATGGAACTTGGACGCCGGTTCAGAAGATGCTTGGGCAATATGTGGGTTGGGAGTCCGACGAAGTTCGCGCGATTGCGACAACCGATCGGTATGTTTTTATCGGTGGAAATTTCACAACAATCGCTGGCAAGACCTGCAACCACGTTGCCGCCTGGGATAAACAAACAGCGTCGTGGATTACGCTTGGTCCCGGCGTCGATGGGGATGTTGATGCGCTCGCCGTGCTAGGAAATAATCTTATTGTCGGCGGAGATTTTGCACACGCAGGCGAGATTCGCGCACGAAATATTGCGATGTGTAATATGACGACAAAGATTTGGTACCCAATGGGAAATGGTGCTCACCGGACGGTCGGCGCCATCGTCGCGGATGGTTCCGCGATTTATGCAAGCGTCTATAATATTTTATCCAATGGCCAATGGTTTGATTATATTGGCAAATGGGACGGTACAAACTGGAACATATTGGGAAACGGACTGGTCTCCGGTTTTATCGATGCACTTGCATGGGAAGGTCCAACGCTCTTTGCCGCTGGCTCTTTTTCAACGACCGATGATGGTACACGAGTTAATGGAATTTCGCAATTACAAAATGGCATATGGGGCGCTCTCAATAGCGGTTTGAACTACGACGCCTATGCGCTTGCTGTCTCGGGCGATAGTCTCTATGTTGGCGGGGGTTTTACGCAGGCCGATGGGCAAACCGATACTGCGCTCGCTGTTTGGAATGGCACGTTATGGAACCCGATTGCTGCGAGCGGTTGCAATGGCCCAGTCTATGCGCTTGCCAGTGATGGCAAAGGAGGCATTTATGCGGGTGGAGACTTTAGCGAGGTTGCACAAGTGGGGCGCGGACGACTGGTCCATTGGAATGGTTCCACATTCGGTACGGTCGCCTCCGGGGTAAACAATACCGTCGTGGCCTTAGCTACGGATGCAAGTGCGCTTTACGTCGGTGGCTGGTTCGAATCCGCTGGCAGCAACAATACTAGAAGCCTCCATTTCGCCGCGCTCGATGGCGCGGGAGCGAGTGTTACGACCGAGCCCGAAATGAGCGCGTCGCTTTCAATTTTTCCAAATCCGGTTTCGGCTTCCTCGACGATTACGCTCGAACTACCGAGCGCGACTCACGTCCGATTGGAACTTTTTAATGCGCTCGGAGACCGGATCGCGATATTCTCGGATGGGAAATTCGATTCTGGCGAGCAATCCTTTACGTTCGATGGTCACGCCTTGCCCAATGGTCTCTATTTCCTTCGTCTGATGGCAAATGAGCACGTTATGAGCTATCAGGTTGTGGTCGAGCATTAGCGGTATTGACTCTGATTTTCTGGTTCCAACAACATAAGAGCTTCGCAGAGCTGCTACTTTAGCATTACTCTTGCATAGCATCCTTCGAAACATTTCTTCGTCGCGAGCATTTTTCGCGCGCCGGAGGGGTTTAGCTAATTATGGTCCGTTATACTCTCATCGTAGTGGCCTTCGCCGCGGCTTTGTCCGCGATGCTTGCATCGTGCTGCGAGCCGTCGCATAAAAATTCAACCCCCTACGTCGTGAACTCGTTATTCGAGGAGACCTACGGTCGTGACGTCGACTTCGCCCATCAGCCTCATAGCGGAATTCCTGATTCCGCATATTATCCGATCTATACCTTCGGCCTTCAAAATACCGGCACCGACGATGACGATTTTACGCTCCAACTCCGAGCCAATGGCGGTGGATTCGATATTACTCGGCATGTCCCAGCCGGGCAGATCGTCCTCTTCAAGACTCCAACGGCGGTTCTCGATTCCATCACCGCGAATGAGCGGTTTGCGTTTGTTATCACTGATACCAGCCCGAATATCGACGAGATTTATTATGGCATGTCGTTCCAAACGACCGATTCCGCGGAAATCCATCACCTGCGGCCCACAGTCTCGATCGTCTATGGCGCGATCAACAACGGCCCCGAAGCCTGCAATACACCCGCAAGCACCGCGAGCGTAAATATCGACTCCCTATAAACCTGGATTACACTTATTTTTTGAGTACGTTGATTGAGCTTAAATCAAATCAGCGTAGTCAAGAAAAATCCGCGTAATCCCGGTTCGTAATTCAGTTTTTAGAAGCGGAAATGTGCGAACGCCTTATTTGCTTCGGCCATCCGGTGCGTGTCGTCGCGCTTTTTGACGGTCGAGCCTTCGCCATTGCTCGCGGCAAGTAGTTCACCGGCAAGGCGCTGCGCCATCGACTTCTCGCCGCGCGCGCGGCTGTAATTAATGAGCCAGCGGATGGCAAGCGCAGTTCGGCGGTCCGGGCGGACTTCCGTGGGCACCTGATAGGTCGCACCACCAACGCGGCGCGATCGCACTTCGATCAGTGGGGAGGCATTCGTCATCGCCTTTTTAAAGACATCGAGACCCGGCTGACCCGATTTTTCCTGAATGCTCTCGAGCGCGTCATACATGATGCGCTGGGCAATTGACTTTTTGCCGCCCAGCATAAGGGAATTGATAAATTGCGATACCAGCGTATCGCCAAATTTCGGGTCGGGAGTGCGTGGACGGCGCTCCGCTGTATGTTTTCTCATCGGTTGTTATCGAGTTGTATTTATAATTGAGTTGATCGGCTGCTTGAAATAATTCGCGCGATCCGTCAACCACCTCTTCCTCGTTGCCGAAGAAGATCCTAAAAAATTATTTTGCGTTTGCCGTTCGGCACTCGCTATTCGGTGCTCGCCACTTACTTCGGCTTTTTCGTGCCGTAGCGCGAGCGGCCCTGCTTGCGGTTCTGGACCCCCTGGGTATCCAGCGTGCCACGAATGATATGATACCGCACGCCCGGCAAATCCTTGACGCGGCCGCCGCGGATCATCACGATCGAGTGCTCCTGCAAATTATGGCCTTCGCCCGGAATGTAAGCGGTCACTTCCATGCCGCTTGTAAGCTTCACGCGCGCGACTTTGCGCAACGCGGAATTCGGCTTTTTCGGGGTCGTCGTGTAAACACGGGTACAGACTCCGCGGCGCTGCGGGCTGTTCTTCAATGCCGGGGACTTCGACTTATAAGTCAGTTCTTCCCGGCCCAAACGCACTAATTGATTGATCGTCGGCATGTATAGGTGGCTAAAATTAAAATTTCCTCTCCCTGCCCGGGTAGGATGACCAATCATCCTTTCGAGGCGCGCTGGTAACGGCAAGCCGAGTAATTCAGTTCAAAAATTCGAATTTATAACGACGCGTTTCTCTTGGCAATAGCTTTCATTCCTGTAGTGTGCGTTTAATATTCATTTTGGGCCTTCCTTAGGAAAAGAAAAACGGCGTTCAAAAAATCGTACCTTTCACACTTCATAATGCCAAATGGGTGCCTATTAAATACCCTCCAATATAAGCACTACAAAAGCAAAAGTCAATAGGTTTCAAAAAATTTTCGATGAATTCTTAACTTTTAATCGACCGGTACGCTTCCGGCTCCAAGAGCAGGCTTGGTTTCACGCCAAGAACTTTGGCGATTTTTTCTAATGTCAAAATGGAAATATTTTCTTTACCCAACTCTAATCGGCTAAGATAATCGGAAGACAATTTGGACTTCACTCCTAAAGCCTCCTGAGTAAGATTGGCTGATTTTCGAAAATATTTAATGTTCGTCGAAACTGTTTCGAGCAAATTCACTAAATCAATTTAGTGGATTAGACCTATAGAGCTTTAGAGGTTTGCGTCTAATTTTGTCAAAAATGTCGTATCTTTGTATTTCCTAATCAGAAATAATCTCTGAGTGGGATGTAATTATTTGCCAATCCCGAGATTCTTATGTAAGAATCTTTTTATCCAAAAGGAGAAAATATGATTTATTCCCTTCGATCTCTCTCGCGAGCGCTGGTCGTTTGCGTATTGTTTTTTATTCTCACGAACGAGCTTCGCGCTCAAAACAGCAACTCGACCGGCACGATCATGTGGCCGAATAATCCGCCGGTCGGAATCGGGACGCAGCTTTCCGGCCCGTTTATCCCGCAGAATGCTTTACACATTCATCACGATCCAGGCATTGCGGCAACATTGCCAGCAATCCTCCGTCTTTCTGATGGGAGCACTGACACCACGACCCTTTTCGGTGCGTTGGCCCTCATGCCGAACACGGTCGGATTTTCTTACTCCACCTATTCGAATTTGGCAAAGCCGTACGACCTAATTCTTCACCAGAATGCGAGATTCTGGGGAGATGCGGACTTGCTTATCGCAAATTTCGATTCCGATAGCGGTGGTGCGATACGAATGTCCACCACGCCGCTGCCGGGAACCGTTCCGGTTGGAACACCACCCAATGATCTGGAGCGAGTGACCATCCTCCAAAATGGAAATGTGGGGATCGGCCTTCCTCCAGGCGGTGGCGCCCCAAGTCTTTGCTTCCCGGAAGACCAAGTGCAAATCGGTGGCGGGATGACGCCGGCCGATGGTCAAGCCTATCCTATTCCCGGCTTGACGATCTATGGCGGGAACCGGTTCGAAAAGATGCCGAAGCCTGGCGGCGGATTTTTCCCATGGGACCAGAGATATCTCGCCTTCAATCAGTTTCTCGATCATGCGGATACCAGTTTGAATCACTCTCATCGCTTTCAACCGATGTCGAGCTCGAACGTTGCGTTCTCCGAGGGCGCCGGAGGACTGATTGATTTATCGTGCATGCCCTACGATGCGGGCCGGGGCCTGAACGATTTTACGCGCGGAATCTCGATGCAGCTTACCGGCACGAACGGCCTCGAAATGTGGAGCGACGAGGGACCGGGAAATCCGTATCATCATTTGTTCGATGTCTGGCGACCTGGACATTTTTTTGCGGGGGACAGCATTCGAAACGATAGCGGCCTCTTCTTTCACTATACGCCCGTCTTTATTGGGTACAACTATTATAATCGTGCTCCGCTCAATTTTACCAACTTCGCGCACGTCTATCCCGATATTGGCGATGGCAAAACATGGATGCTCGCCGTCAACGGCCCGGTACTGGTGAAAGAAATTTTCGTGCTCGATAGCACCTGGGCCGATTACGTCTTCAATCCAAGCTATCAATTAATGACCATCGAAAACTTTGGCCGCTTTCTCGAAACGCACCATCACCTGCCCGAGATTCCTGATGCTAAAACGATGGAGAAGGGTGTTCCTCTTGGACGAACGGAAGCCGCAGTTACTAAACAAATGGAAGAAATGGCGCTCTATATCGTGCAGTTGAACAAGAAAGTCGAATCGCTCGAATCGGAAGTCCAGCAATTAAATAACCAGAAAGCGAAATAACCTATGAAAAAATCTTTTATTCTCCTACTCTTGATCGTATTCGCTATTCCCGGTGCCGCACAGTGGCGGGATGTAGGACTGGGTAATATGTCAGGTAACGGCGAAGCGACTTTTCAGACATTTGGCGTCCATGATACGAATCTCTTTGTGAGTATTACCTACGAATCGACGCCGCCTCATATCTACATGTATGTGCCAGCAAATAATGGCTGGGTGCATCGTGAGACGGGCATCGATTGGACTCAAGGTGCCGTCACATCATTCGCCTCACAGGGACCGTATATTTTTGCTGGAACAACCGAGTCGAATGGAAGCGGGTCTGGAGGTTATCGCTCATCGAATAATGGAATAAGCTGGGAGGCAAACGGTGGTTCCCCTATTGCTTCGAACGGAACCTATCTTTTTAGCAGTGGCACCTCAACAACATTTCGTTCAAGTGACGATGGCAATTCATGGCAATCGGTGGCGTGTCCTCCGGTAAATAGTTACACCACTCATGACTCGTGCATCTTAGCCGGTGTTCCCGGCGGCGTTTATCGTTCGACCGATGACGGTAACACTTGGACGCACATCACATTCCCGTCTGGTGTTTCATCCACCATGTTGGCCTTTCTCGACACGAACCTGTTTGCTGGTGGCATGGGGGTTTTCCGCTCGACCGATTCGGGTCAGTCGTGGTCGGCAGCGGGCCTTCCGAACCTTCCCGTTCAGGCGCTGGCCGTAAGCGGGAGTGCACTTTTCGCCGGAACCGATTCCGGGGTATATATCTCTCTCGATTTAGGCAAGAACTGGCGCAATGTCAGCGATGGACTCGCCATGAACCGGACGTTTGAAGATGGGCGAAACGTGGTGACGATGATCGTCTTCGACACGACGCTCTTTATTGGAATCAATGAAGGGATGGGGCAAGGCTATGGCGCCGGACGCTCGATTGCGGAGATGATCGACTCCACAAAGGACGCGGTAGCAGCCACTCCACAGCCGGGCGATACGCTTTCGATTTATCCAAATCCGGCCACGCAGATTGTAACTATTTTCTCGGGCAGCAAACCCATTTATGGGGTAAGGGTGCTGAATGTGCTGGGAGAGAAAGTTCTGGAAGAATTGAACGCCCGCGAATCGAATATCACGCTCGATCTATCGAAGGTACCGGCGGGAACCTACTTTTTTCAAATTCAAACAGCGAACGGTGTCGAACTACGAAAAATCGCGGTAGAGCATTGAAAGGAGACAACGCGCATGAAACACTTTATTTTTTTCTGTTTTATACTCTTCAGGCCGGCGATCGGAGCGGCACAACAGTTTGTCGATCCCGATACGATCCAGCAATCGGGTGACATCATCCTTCAAAATACCGACGTATATTATAAACCGTTCGCACCGCCCGCGAGCACCGATACGCGGGCGCAGCTTTCGAATCAGGCCGCCTATCTTCGGGATTCGAACGGCGTGGTCCCGCCTTTCCCCTTTAATAGTTATGCCCCGATGACGCACGATACTATCCTCGCCAGTTGGCATCCCTCCGCGAGCTGGCCAGATACGCTCGGGCCTAATGTCGTTTGGCAGCGGCTCTTTACCGCGAAGCGCAAACCGAATGGACAGACTTCCGACATTATCGTCGGAAGTAATGTGACAAACGATACCTTGCACACGAACGGGCATCACGGGCAAGTAATAATCGGCAAAAACGAGGACGTCGATTTCCGAGCAAGTGGAAGAGTGATATTGAAGAGCGGATTTCACGCAAAACCGGGATGTTTTTTCCATGCCTATACCGAGCCCCACTGGAGCGGCGAAGTATTCCATGAAGAGTTCGATTCATCGCTCGATAAATGGTATGTCGCCAATGGACATGGTGAGGGTGGTGGCGGATTGGACGCCTCACACGACACCAATGCAACTCTTGTGAGCGATACGGACGCGCATGACGGCCATGCGCTCGATATTGCAATACATTTAGATACTGTTAACCGGTTTCTCTCCTATGAATTGGAAGCGGTTCGACTAAGGGATAGCTGTAATGGTGGTCTACAAAACCCGCCCGATTCTGGCCTTTATCTGTTCTCGACGGCTAAATTGCGGGCATGTCCGTGGCCCTACACGCAGCGGCTCGATACGCCATTAGTACCTGCCTACCAACATGCGCCCTATGGCAAATATGAAATTCGAGAAAAAATACCACTCACGCCGCACCATACAAATAACTGGCTCGATGCCTTTACCGAGTTCGATATGAACGAGGGGTTCCAGAACTATACTGGCCTTATGACGACCGTCAACCCCGATATTTATAGGGATTCCTGGCATGGCCCGTTCAAAGGAAAATTTCATAAAAAATCGGACGGAGCCGTTGTCTTTGTTAGCGCCCCTGCAACCTGGTCCCTAACGAATAACCCGAAGACGCTTTACATCGATAATTTTCCGTATCAGGTTTCGTTCGATACAGGGCGTGTGAAGGATAGCGTCGTTGCTACAGGCGGACGAACTGCACTGATGGGACACGGAGGCTGGCCCTATTCGCTTTCAAATTCTACCGACTCGATTACGTTTTATTATGCTCGGCAAGAGGCAAACACAGCCGATTCGCTTACATGGACTGTGGACACAATCGGAGGAAAGTGGAGAAAATTTTCGGCGCCGTATCACGGTTCACACCGTTTCACGAAAGACTATCAGCCAAGTTCTATTACTTTAACTTACGATATATTTGGCCGCAAAAGAACTTATAATTGCCATTGGGAATATAATTTAAACCATCCTACTGATAGCGGGCTAATCTATCTCGATGACACGATGGGGCCATTGGACCTTCACATCAATACAGAAAAGTACCCATACACGGTCAACGAGATGAGCGCGGCATACCCGATTCCGGGAGTGGCGTTCGACTCAACCCATTATAAGTATCATACTTTTGGTCTCGAAGTGCTCCCTCACGAGGTGCGGTTCCTCGTGGATAGCAATGTCGTACGGCGCATTCCCGACCGGATGGTTCCTTCCAACAGCCGGCAATACGATTATGCGTCCCAGATCGACCGCGCGCCGCTCGACCTGCGGATTGCGGAAGTGGATTATGAGTATGATATGCTCGATACAAACAACGTCAAGTTTATCGATTCGTTTGGGACGTATAGTAATTCCTACTTCTGGCCCGACTCGGTCCATGGACGGCGGTACTGGTCATCCGTAATGTATTTGGCACGACAATACTTCGAACAGCGCATCTCAAACTCGGCCGACGGGTTTTGGAATAATGCCGCGCATCACCGTGTAGATTACGTGAAAATTTGGGACGTTCCATCCGATATGTATATTCCCGGCTTTCCACAATAGAAGTTCAAACAATGATATTAAGCCCCTCTTCTTGAGGGGTTTTTTGTTTTTGGAACAGAATCCCCCATGCCCCGGTTGAAACCGCAGCGACGGCCTCTCGTACCTCTTTCCACCTGATTTCTTAACGAATTCATAATCTATCGACTCCTTGTGACAAAGTGAGCCGCGGCTGAGCTTTCAGTCGTGGCCTGGGATTAAGAATATTGCCGGTCGGCGTGCGCGAAAAGGCGCATGCCTTTTTTGCTTCGTCCGGCCCACAAGTCGATTACGATTCGGTGAGAATTTTTTCGAGCGTACAATTCAGTGGTAATCGTGGGAGGTGGCCCGTAGTCGGGGCCATGCTCCTCGTGCTCGCCGCGTCTTCGCTCGATTCCTGTCGCAAACCGAAGCAGATCGAGAAGCCGAACGCTACTCCCGGTAATACCACCGTTGCCGATACCAGCTCTGCCGCGCGCGATACCTCGAAAAGCTTTCTCTCGGAGCAATACGATTCGCTTTCCCATAAATTCACCAGCTTTTTTGGCTCCCTGCTTCCGCGCGGGACGGACACCACAAAAGGCGTCGGCATTGCCACCACTCCTCCGCCCACCGTCACGCCTCCTGCCGCAACGACCGAACCGCCCGAACTTCCCGGCTTTCTGAATTCGCCGATTAAGCGCCAGCTCGAATTCGATACCAACGGCAACGTTACTCAACGCGATGTATTCTTAGGCGGCGATATTCGCGCGCCCGTTACCACGCCGCTCGAAGATTATTTGAAGGCCGAGGAGGAGCAGCAAATAACGAATGGCTACGAGGCGAGCGTCCACAAGCAAATTGATACCGGCACGAGCGTCGATCAGGAGACCGGCATTCTCGGAAATTACAATACGATCTCGATTCCGATTCCGCCGAGTATTGTCCCGACGATTTTCGGCAAGCCCTCGATCAATCTGCGCGTCAATGGCGACGTGGCGATCCATCTTGCCTATCGCGATCAGCAGACCTACGCGACAGCAGGCGCGAATTTCTTCGGCTCGGAAACCGGACTGGATTTCAAGCAGGAGATTAACGTCTCGACCACCGGCACGATCGGCGATAAGTTGAAAATTGGCGCCGACTGGGGTTCCGACCGGATGTTCCAATACGATAACCTGCTCAATTTCAATTACAAAGGTTACCCCGATGAAATTTTGCAGGAGTTCGACGCCGGAAACGTCACCTTCAATACGCCCTCGAAATATATCGGCTTGCAGCAGGATTTATTCGGATTAAAAGCAGTCACCCGTTTCGGGCCGCTTTATCTCACTACGGTCGCGGCGCAGAAAAAAGGAGAGCGGCAATCGAAGTCCTTCGGCGGCGGTGCCGGTGCCGCTACCGAGCATATCATTAAGCCGTGGGAATACCGGAGGAATCGATTTTTTCTCGATACCTCCTACATTGGTACCTATGAATCGTATTATTCGACGATTCCGCCAAGCACGAGTTATATTCCTCCGACAAATGTGGAAGTATGGACGACTACGCAGTACCTTACCGCGGCGAATGTTCGACATGCCGTGGCGTATTACTATCTTCCGCCAAACACGGGACCTAATGCTTATTCGAATCTCCGATCTGGCTCAGGATCTAACGATTCGATTGCTTCGGGATATTGGATTAAGCTTGATACAACACGATATACCGTCGATGCCTCGGGCGTGCTCATACTCAGCCAGGAGCCGGACGACCTAACAAGTTCTCTTGCGGTTAGTTATCGAACGTCCGGCGGCGTGCAATATGGCGATAACTCGACCGATCTTGTCGATACTCCATTGGTGCTAAAGCTTATTAAACCGGCGGGCACATTTAAGGCAGGCCCCGCTTTCCGCGAATGGAATAATATCGTTAAGAGCACCTACTACATCGGCGGCGTAAATTTCGATGCGTCGAATTTTTCAACGCGCATTTTTCTGCAGGCACCCGGCGGACACCAACTGGAATATTTGCGAGTGGCAAATGGGAACCCGCTCCTTAAGGCTATTTCCGTTATGGGCCTTGACCGCTATAACAATTCGACGGTTGGAGAGAAGACGCCCGATGGGCTGATTGACTTTAGTAGCCAATTTACACAAGGAGATTTTGTCGTGGACCCGAAAACGGGCACGATTGTCTTTCCTTATCTCCAGCCTTTTGGCAACGTCATTCTCCGTTATGATTCTTTACAAAGAAAGAAAAAAGACCCCAAGTATCAAAATGACACAAACTTCTACCTTCCAGAGATTTATACAACTCCACAGGAAACGCTGCGCCTAACCGAAACCAAGCTCGTTTCCATCGATGTAAAATACACGGGCGGTGTATCTTCGACGCTGCAATTGGGCGCGTTTAATTTGGTCGAGGGGAGTGTGCGAGTAACGATCGGCGGAAACCAGTTGGTCGAGGGAACCGATTTTCGCGTCGATTATAATTCGGGCACGGTAACGATTTTGGACCCGAATCTTCTCAGCACGGGTCAGGTCAATGTGGAATATGACGTCCACGATATTTTCACGAACGCGACGAAAAATATTCTCGCGATGCGTGCGGAAATCCCGCTCTTCGATGCCGCGGCCCATCCGAAAGGCGTGATCGCAACAACGCTGATGAACTACTCGATGTCGCTGCCGACGCTAAAGACGCGGCAGGGCGAGGAACCGCTTTCGAACTGGGTGTGGGGCATGGATGGAAGTTATAGTTTAGACGCGCCCTTTATTACCGATGCGCTGAACGCGCTGCCTGTCTTCGATTTGAAAGGGAAGTCCTCGCTCGATATAAAGCTCGATGGCGCGCTTTCACTGCCGAATCCGAATACCGAGAAATCCCCGATGCCGGTCGATAACGGCGCATCGATCGCCTATCTCGATGATTTCGAAGGCGGCCTGAACGAGTTCCCGCTTTATCTGAATTATGGCCGCTGGGTCCCGGCGTCTCAGCCGGCCGACAGCGCATTTCAGGCCCTGCATCCGGCCGGAAATAATCCGGATAGTTCCTATTGGACCAATCCGATCAATCAGCTTAAAGGCCAAACGGCTTGGTTTCCGCCGACAACCCCACCGCTCCTTGGAAGTTTTCCACCGCTTCAATTAATCAAGCCGAATGAGCAGACTACGACCGGCCAGACGGCGACCACGATGGACTATTATTTCGATCCAACGAAGCCGGGCATTTACAATCCAACGCCCTCCGCGCTCGGCACGCCGGATAATTGGGGCGGCATGATGCAATACGCGCCGGGACTGAATGTTGCGGCCACGAACACGGATGCAATCCAATTTTATATAAAGATCGATGCCATCGATCCGGCCGACCGGGATAACGCAAAAATCACCTTCGATCTCGGCCAAATTTCCGAGGATATTATTCCCGACAAAAAACTCGAGAACGAAGATCTAAATCTAAATGGCCGCTACGACCCCAACGAAGATGTCGGTCTCGATGGCTTGACAACCGCGGAGGAGCAACAGAAATGGACGAATGGGGTTGTCAACACAAGCGACCCAAGTAACGATAACTATGGCACCGATTTCCTTCATATCAATGGCCAGGAAGGTAATGAGCAGGATTATTATTCGGGCCTGAAGCCGGACAACGAGGACCTGAACGGCAACGGCTCGGTCGACCTCACGAATGGGTACTACGAATACGAAATCCCGCTGAATATGTCGAAGTACGTCATCGGCGGAAATCAATCGCAGGGGTGGTATCAGCTTCGCATTCCGCTGGCCGATTTCAACCGGATTGTCGGCACCAACGATAGCTCCTTCAGTAATATCAATTACTATCGCATCTGGACCAAAGGCTATACGAAGCCGATGCAGATCGAGCTGTTCGAATTTATGATGGTCGGCAGCCAGTGGTCGCGCGGGACGGTTGGTTTGAATCAGCAAAATATGGTGGGGGATACCTCGCTCAAGATCGGCTATGTCAATATTTGGGATAATGCGACGGCCGGGTACTTTACTCCGCCCGGCGCGGCGACGACGCTCGTGCCTGCTTCGACAACCTACATTCCCGGCAACGAGCAATCGCTCCTGATGCACCTTGCCTGCGTTGGGGATACGGGCCGGCGCGAAGCGACGCGCGTGTTTCCCACTCCGAACGATCTTTTCAATTATACCTCGATGGCGATCTGGGCGCACGGCGATAGCGCCACGATCCCGACTCGGGCACTCAAAACGCTCGCGGATACCACGGGTCGCGTCTGGATTTATTGGCGCTTCGGTTCAGACCAATATGATTATTATGAGTACCGCGAGCCGCTCGTTGGAGGATGGCAAAACCTGCATGTCGATTTCAATCTTCTGACGAGCTTGAAAGCACGCCGTGCCGCAAACCAGTATGTCATTTCTCAAGTCGATCCGAATAATCAATTCGGCACATACAGCGTCGTTGGTGGACCGACCCTGACGGATGCCCCCTATTTCGTGCTCGGCGTGCAAAACGAGACGGGCCAGGCGTGCCTAACTACGGATGTGTGGTGGGATGAGCTTCGGCTCCTCGGCGCGAACGATAAACCGGGCCTTGCCTGGAATGGCGCGGCGAAGCTGCAGCTTGCGGACTTTGGCAATATCACAGGTTCCATAGTCGATGAGAGCGCCGACTTCCACCGCGTTGATGAGCGGTTCAATACCACGCGCGCGACGACCTTCGACTGGAACGTGATCGGCCAGTTTGCGATGGATAAAATGCTGCCGAAGTCGATGGAAACGATGAATTCAAAGCTGGCACTTACGATCTCGCACGCGGAAACCATCCTCACGCCGAAGTATATCGTAAATACAGATGAGGATCTTTCTCTGGCCATCGCGGCCGTTAATGCAGCTCCGAGTTCCGTATACAGTCCAACGGAGAAGCAGCACATTGTCGATTCGTTGAATTCGAATAACCAAACGCTCGATGTCAAGAACTCGATTGGCTCGACCGACATTGCGCTCCGGTTTCCCGGCTCGTTCTTTCTCCTTCCATTACTCATCAACCGGCTTGATTTCGGCTTTGGCTATACAGAGGAATATCTCCGCTCGCCGCAATTCGAATACGACCGCAACTGGGCCTGGACCGTAAACGGCCGCTATTCGCTTCCGCCCTTGCCACAGCTTGGAATCCAGCCATTCAAGTGGTGGGGAAACACCACGATCCTGATCGGCCCGTATGCGGATTGGAAGATGAATCTGCTTCCGAGTAACGTTGCCTTCGCCATTGCCGCCACGCGCGCGCGCGATCATTCGCTCGCCCAACTTTCCACGCTCACCTTGCCGCCGGAAGGAAGCACCACGGATGATACCGTTGCTGTGCTGAACAGCCGGGTTCCGATCGTCAACCGGATCTTTACGGCGACGCGCGGGCTGCAAATAAATTGGAAGCCGTTCGAAGGAGGAATGCTGTCACCGGGGTTCGATTACGCGCTCGATGTGACAAGCAATCTTGCGCCGCTCGAAACGAACGCGACCTTCAATACGCCCGTCACCTATGACGCGAATGGGAACCCGATCTATAATTACGACAGCGTCTATCTTTTTCAACGCGGCTTTAGCGACATCGCGAAGGACATCTTTTTCAAGAATGGCGCGCTTGCGAGATTGGGGACGGATTTTTCCGCGAACCAGCGCGTCCACATGACGACACAGCCGCGGCTGCCGGGCTTGCTCGGCCTCGAAAAATTAGTGCGTCCGGTCTTCGATTATCAGGTCACCTATAAATGGCTGAACGCGCAGACGAATTTACAGAATGCGAAGCAGGGCGCATGGAATAACGCGATCACAACAGGCTTGGAATTCAACATGCGCGAGCTGGGGGAAATGATCTTCGGCAAGCCGGCCACTCCGGAAGCACCGCAGGGAGGCCGGGGGCGCGGGCGAGAGCGCGGGGAAATTGGCATTACTCCCGAGGAGTTGCCGCAACGCGGCGGGGAAGAGCGGGAATCGCCGTTTCCCAATCAGCGGGAGCAGCCGCGCAACCAGGTCGAGCGCGGCGAGCACATGCGTCCGCAGGCGCAGCCTAATCCGCTCGGACATCCAACCTACATCACCGATACCTTGCATACGCCAGGGGTGCTCATTGGCCCGGTGCCGATCGATACTACGAAAGTCCATAGCTTAGGCGTCGGAACGGGGGGCATTAACGACCGCGAATACGTCATCGACACGACGATTGCCCCGGAAGCGCCACCACCGCCGGAAAGTGCGCCTCCTCCGGAAGAAGCCGAGGCACAACCGGAGGCGCCGCCCATCACGGTTTCGGATATTTTGCGGACGGTAATAGAAAAGCCGCTCTTCGACTGGAATGGGACGCGATTTAATTTTACGCAAACGAATTCGAGCCTGAATAACGCGCTCGCCGGCGATGGCTCCGGCATCACGAATTTCCTGGCGCGTGGATTCTTCTCGCCCGAAGAGGATCAGGACGGTCCTTCGCGCGCGTATCAATTGGGACTTATCACCGACCCGGCAGGCCGGCTGCTCTTCCATTGGCAGAATCGTTTTCCGTATCTCTGGTATTCGGTTCGGCCCGGGCTTCGTGCCGCCGATCCCTTTGGCGGTTCGGTCGATGTGGTCGATGCCTTCAATCAAGCGAATAATTTCGAGCTGACGACAAGCCGCCCGCTTTGGGCCGGCGCGACAATCAGCCTCGATTGGAAGCTCTCATTCGGCTACAACGAGCGCGATGCGCTCAACATCGAAAGCAACGGATTTCCGAATCCGCTCTACACCGTGAAATCGGGCGACGTGTCGCGCACATTTCTTTCGATCCCGCCGCTGCCGTTTCTCTCAGCAAGTATTTTGCAGAGCGGCATCATTGACGTGGGGAAAAAGTATTCTCAAATGGTCCTTGCGGCGGGCGCTCCTACGGTTGACACGGCGCGATTCGTCCTCCCCACGGAAGAGCACAACCGGATCGAGCAGAACGCCTTCATGCGCGGCTTTGAGACGCTGCCGTGGTTTTCGGCCGCGATCCAGGAATATCTGCCGCGCGTCAACTGGTCATTCAATTGGACCGGCCTCGAAAAATTCCCACTGTTCAGCTTTGCCGACCATGCGAGCATCCGCGATGCGTATAATGGCACATACCGCCGGTCCTTCCAGCAAAATCCTGGCGACACACTCGACCTGACGAATTTGCAAACAGTTGTCTACGGCTTCCAGCCGCTCATCGGTTTCGACATGGGCTGGGATAAATTATGGGGCGGCCGGCTGACCACGAGCTTGAATTACAGCACTCAAACGCAATGGGCTGCCGATTATGCCTCGGCGCGTATCACCGAGCAGCTTTCGACCACTTTTGGCATCACGGCTAATTACTCGCGGCAAGGCGTTGCGATTCCATTTCTGAAGCTCAATTTAAAGAATGAGTTCACCGCCAGCTTCACACTCAGTGAAACCATCTCCGCGAATAGTTATTATAATTTCTGGTCCATCGATCCCAATAATCCTACTGGAATCAGCAATGGCGGTCTTACCAAAACGACGATCGAGCCGCGGGTTGGATATAGCGTCAGCCAGCAACTTACGATGGAGGCGTTCTACCACTACGAGCGGACCACTCCGGCCGCGAGCGGGCTCATCAGCCCGCCCACGCGCCTGATCGAGGCGGGTCTCGATATTAAGTTGAAAATCCAATAAGGTCCATCTCTCGAAGGAGGTAATTCCGAATAATAGAGGCGCCATTCACGGTTTTTTAGGCACCGAGTTTGTTGAGAGGAAGTGTAATGAAGAAGTCTCGATCGCTTTCGGTCTATCATAAAAAGCGCCACTTCACCAAGACGCCGGAGCCAAAAGGGAAAACACCGGAACGCGCGGAGCGGAGGCGCTTTGTTATTCACGAGCACCATGCAACGCGGCTTCATTTCGATCTTCGGTTGGAAGCCGAGGGCGTCCTGAAATCCTGGGCGGTCCCGAAAGGCCCGTCGATGAATCCGAACGACAAACATCTGGCCGTAATGGTCGAGGACCATCCGATCGAATATGGAGCGTTCGAAGGCGAGATCCCGGAAGGCGAGTATGGGGCCGGCGCGGTTCGAATTTGGGATAAGGGCACATACGAAGAAATTGGCGAGCCGCTCATCGATCAAATTCGCGACGGGAAAATCACTATTATATTTCACGGCAAAAAATTGAAGGGTGAATTCCACATGGTCGAAATGAAAGGCCGCGCAGAAGATGAAGGCAAGAGTAATTGGCTCCTCTTCAAACACAAGGACGAATACGCCGATGAAGAGTGGGAACTGAAACCCTTGCTGAAGTATGGTTCGCGGTCGCAGGCGCCATCGAAGAAGAAGGAAGAGGGGGTGGGTGCCAGGGCACTCGAACGGTTGGTGAAGCAATCGAAGAAAAAGCAAAAGGTAAAAGGCAGAGGGTGACGGAATCAGCGATTGCGAAAATTCCTGGCGCGCGCAAGGCAGCGATGCCACGCGCCGTCGAGCCGATGAAGGCGGTCCTTGTCGACGCGCCGTTTGACCGTGAGGGGTGGGTTTTCGAGGATAAGTACGACGGCATCCGCGCATTGAGTTATATCCGCAATGGCCAGCTTGAGATTCTCTCTCGAAATCAAAAGCCGATGACGATGCGCTATCCCGAATTGAAAGAACTTACGAAGTGGGTGAATGCGAAAGAAGCGATTTTGGATGGCGAAATTATCGTGCTGAATAAAAAGGGGACCGCGAGCTTCCAGGATTTGCAGGCGCGCTTTGGCGTTACGAATGCGAACGTAATCGAACGGCTTGTGAAAACGCAGAAGATCGTTTATTTCGTATTCGACCTGCTCTATGTGGATGGCTTCGACCTTATGCCGGCGCGGCTTCTCGATCGCAAAGCGGTGCTGACGAAAATTGTGCGAGCGCGGGAAGTATTTCAAGTGGCACCGCACACCATGCGCGAAGGAACGAAACGTTTCCGCATTGCCGAACGCCAGCATCTGGAAGGTATTATGGCGAAGAACGGCGAGAGCCGTTATGAGCAGCGCCGGTCGAGCGAATGGCTGAAGATTAAGACCACCATGCGGCAGGAAGCCGTAATCGTTGGCTACACCCGACCGCAGGGGAGCCGCGAATATTTCGGCGCTCTGGAATTGGGTCTCTATGATGGCAAGCGGCTGGTCTCCGCCGGCAAAGTCGGCACCGGCTTCGACCGCAATCTGCTAAAAGAACTGTATCAAAAAATGCAGCCGCTTAAAGTGGAGACGTCGACGCTCGAAGTTCCCTCGCGATCGAGACGCGGCAAGGATGAAATCCAATGGCTGAAACCGAAACTGGTCTGCGAAGTGAAATTCACCGAGCGAACGAGCGAAGGAAGCTTCCGGCACCCGGCGTTTGTTGGATTGCGTTACGATAAAAAACCAACGGAATGCACCTTCGAACAGCCGCGAGAAACGAAATATACGGTAGCCGCCGCAGAGAAAAGGAGTTCCAAGCACCGATAGCAGAGAGTGTTTAGCCTTTTCCTTTCCGAACGATGCTTGCATTGCGAGCATCCCATCGATCCTTCGCGCAACCCCAGCGCGAACGATAAGTTATCGCGCTATCTGTGCGAGGTGTGCATTCGGATCCTCGATTACCAGGAAGCGCCGGATGAAGATTCCATTCGCACTCAGTTTCACCGCGTCGCTTCCTCGCTTGAGATTGCCCATTGCCGGAGCGCCTATTCCTTTGCCGCGAAATCTCCGGTCCAGTCGATCGTCCATGCATTTAAATATTCCGGAATGCCTCGGCTTGCCGCGCACTTCGGGCGTTCTATTGCGGGGCTTGCGCCCCGGGAGGCGGAGGTAATCATTCCCATCCCGCTGCATCGCACTCGGATGGCGGAGCGGGGATACAATCAAGCGGAAGCCTTGGCGCGGGGAATTGCAGAGCGGCGGGATGCGGCCATCCTCCACGCATTGCGGCGCACGCGGCCCACGCCAACTCAAACGCATCTCTCGATTCCCGAGCGCATCGAAAATGTTCGCGGCGCGTTTGCGCTTTCACGCGATGCTCGTAAGATCGAAGGGAAACACGCGCTTATCGTCGATGACGTAATGACGACCGGTTCGACACTCGCCAGCGCGGCGGAGACATTGCTCGAAGCAAGGCCGAAGTCGATCAGCATCCTCGTGTTGGCGGTTGCTGAATAGTCGCGTGTAGCGCAGGCTTTTCAGCCTGCGACCGGACTTTCCAGTCCGGTCGTTTATCGGTTCAGCCAAACACTTGCGGGCTGAAAGCCCGCGCTCAGGCTGGAAAGCCTGAGCTACACATCATGTGTTTTGTATTATTTTTGTAGGTATGGAAAATCCCGAACATTTTTTCCGCCGTAATCTTCCGCATTATCACCCAAATGACGCCCCGTATTTTGTCACCTTTCGATTAAATGGCTCCCTTTCTCGCATCGAGATCGAGCGGCTCAAGATTGCCCTTGACAAGGGAGAAAGCCCCGACGCACATGCGCGATATTTTCGAGATTATGATACGCTGCTCGATACCGCTCGTCGTGGGCCGAAGTATCTTGCGAGGCCAGATATCCGAGAGGTTATTCGCGCGAGTTTTGCGTTTGTTGGGGAGCTGTGGCTCGATATTATTGCGTATTCGATTATGCCGAACCACGTTCACTTCGTGGGAGGAATAAAAGGAGATCGCTCCCTTTCACAAGTGATGCAATCGCTCAAGGGATATAGTGCGAGAGAAGCGAATCTGATTCTGGGCAAGACCGGAGCACCGTTTTGGCAACCAGAGAACTATGACCATGTGATACGTAAAGGAAAGCTCCCGGCCTCCGTCATATATGTTTTGAATAATCCGGTAAAAGCAGGATTGGTAACCCAATGGGAGGAGTGGCCCGGCAACTATCTCGCGCCAGAGTATCAAGGTATAATGAGTGTGCCCAGGATCATATAGCGCGTGTAGCGCAGGCTTTCGAACCTGCGACCGGACTTCACCAGTCCGGTCGCATATTAGTTCGTCAAAACACTTGCGGGCTGAAAGCCCGCGCTCAGGCTGGAAAGCCTGAGCTACACAAGCACGCAATTATCGGCTGATAACCATCGTCCGAGTCGCGGTGAAATTGCCGGACTGGAGCTTGTAATAGTACATTCCGTTCGGCAGTGTACCGGCCTGGAATGTAGCGGAGTGCTCACCGGCGCCCTGCGTACCATTCACAACGGTCGCCACTTGCTCGCCAAGCGTATTATAGACCGTGATCGAAACCGGTCCGCTTTGAGCCAGATTGTAAGGAATTTCGGAGGTAGAGCTAATCGGATTTGGGAAATTCTCGGCCAAGCGGTACCCAGACTGCGAATTATCATCGACGCCAGCATTGGAAACGCCGTGCAAATAAGCAATCATAATCATATTCCCGAAGAATGCTTGTGTGGGATCGGCAGCTGTTGGAATATCCGTAGCCCATCCCTGACTTTCTACATTATTATCGGCAGTCAATTGTAGAAAGTAGGTGCGATTCGCGGTGGTGTCAGGGGTATAAGGGCTCTCCAGACTGTTGATATCCGCTTCCATCTGAAATTCAAGAGTGTCGCCGGTAATACCAGGGCCTTGTGCCTGAGCTATGACCGAAAAGGTATTCCTGTTACCTATAAGTTTCCCTCCCCCACCGAATCGGGCTGTTACAGTATTCAAAATTCCAGGCCCAATGGTTAGACTATCGGCGGTAAGGACCGTCTGAGCAATTGTATAACCAGCCGGATTAACGGATTGACCGTAATAGTCAATAAATGGAAGGATATCACCGGCTGTTGTGGGCCGGTCCCAAACGGGTTCGACCTTAAAGAGAAGGCTATCACCTTGGGTAAAGGCTCGCGGAATGAATGTCAATTGAACGCTATCGATTTTAGCCGTATTTCGCTTGAGACTCGTTGTGAAGCTTTCGCCTAAACCCTTGAAGTAAAAAGTAACCGTCGTATCGATCGTTCCATTGCCGGTGTTCAACTGAATATTCTCCGTTGTATCGCCAAAGGCGCCGAAGAGGTACCAGCCGTTGCCGCCCACAGAGGGATCGGTCGTGTCGGTATAATTTGAATCGGCCTCCTGTACGGTAGTTACAAGAGGTACCATGCCGCCATTCTTCATGGGAAGAAATACTGGCGAAACATTTGAAGTCTGATGCAGTGTGGCGGTGCTTGCCGGCGTTGTAGAACGAGCGGAAGGCTGATGAAGCACGCTCATAATACGCACTTGAGCCTTAACCGGAATGGCAAATGCAGCAAGGGCGGTGATGAAAAACATCGTACCAACACGTTTCATGTGTTTAAAAAGTTAAGTTAAAAAGCCATTTGTGAGTTGCAATACAGGATAAACCGGCATCTCCCCCGTTTTTTCCGTTCTCTGATAACCCTTAAATGAAGAAAAAGTTGCTAATATTAAAACACTGGATGGTGACGCCCATAACGCGGAAAATGCAACCTATAAATTAAGACACCTACGCCGCGCCGAGAATTTCCGTTAGCTTGGTGACATCGAGGAGGTGCTGAAGCTGCTCGCCCGGAGCAGTCAGGCGAAATTCTGCGCCATGCTCCAGCGCCGATTGGCGCGCGGCAATGAGCATTCCAAGGCCCGAGCTATTGACGAATCCGACGCCCGAGGCATCGATTTCGATGTTTTTGAAGCTCTGATCGACGAGCTGCTCGCGGAGTTCAACGGCGAATTTCATCGCGTCCGCGCCGCCAATGAGATCGCCCGAAAGCGCAATGCGAAGCTGGCCGAGGGAGGGTTCGAAGGATGAGGTCATAAGTCAGAACCTGGATTACGCGGATTAAAACGGA